>MLJW01000067.1_pt1 | contig 132776 bp, 114 predicted proteins | sample 888231 | NCBI WGS metagenome assembly MLJW01 (sample SAMN05788063, study PRJNA343431) | mine drainage metagenome | isolation source: sample collected from the inflow into an acid mine drainage treatment plant... | place: Germany: Lusatia, lignite mining district | reverse complement strand
CGAACAAGCCGGCTACGCGCACATAGGTAGAACCCAGGCTGGCTTGCTGACCAGTGGCCATACCGGTCATGTTGAACTTGGTGACGTTGACGAAGCCCATGTCGCTGTTGACCACGGCTGCAACACCATCTGCCGCCGTTGCGGTATTGATGTATTGTTGCGCGGAAACCGCATTGATGAACTCGTTGCCTTGACCGCCCAATGCATTGCCAACGGTGTTGGTGATCGAGTGGATGGCGTTCGCACCGGTATTCAGGTATTCAAAACCGTAGGATGCACCTTGACCGTTTGTGGCGAAGGGTACGGCACCTGCATGGATACCGCTGCTACCGATTTCGGGCAGGATCGCCAGTTTGCCGGAATCGATTGCCGCTGCGCCTGACAGGGTGATCTCGGACAGGAAGCCGGCGAAATCGCTCACGCGGCCACCGACGAACAGGGACGCCTCACCGGCGATACCCGGCAGGTAGACACCGCCGTTACCCGGATTCTTTGAGACGCCAGTATTGTCGGCAGTCTGGTTGCTCTTGACATAACCCATGCTGCCCAGGAAAGCCATGTTCAGTGTATCGGGAATCGACAGGCGGTCGCCTTCGATCTTGCCCTGCGCGCCCACCATGGTGAAACCGGCGGACTTGAATGCGCGGCCGAAGCTGTTCAGCAACGGAAAGTGCTGGAAGTGACAAGCGGAACAAGCCATGCCGGTTTGACGTGCAAACACGGGCAAAGCGGATGCTTCGGGTGCAAATGCGACTGCTGCCATAACGCCTGCCAGAGACAGTACGATTTTCTTCATTGCGATTCTCCTCCAGAAAATTAACCCGTCCGGGAACGAAACTTCCCAAACCCAATTGGTGAAACCGAAACATCTTGTGCAACGTTACTCCCTTAACTACATGCACAAGTTGCGGGGGATACTAGCAATGGGATTGTCAATATGAAGTCAATCGAACGTTAAATTTACGTTAAATTGCGTTTTTTGCAACATAACTTTGCGCGGGTACTGCACGCTGAAGATGCCCATCAATGTTAGCTGGCGGAGTAATCGATCACGGCTGAAGTACCCTCGCCTTCCTTGCTGTCGAGGGATATGCGCCAACCGTAACGGTCGCAGATGCGTTTCACCAGCGACAGCCCGACGCCGGCCCCGGCGCTCGATGCCCCCTTGTAATAGCGCTCCATGGCACGCTCCAGCTCTTCCGGGCGCATTCCGACGCCGGTGTCCTGTACGGTGAGTTTATCCGCCTCGACCTTGACGATGACGGAACCCGATTTGGTGTGGAACAGGGCATTGCGGATGAGATTGCCGATCACGATCTCCAGCAGCGGGCGCTCGGCCATCAAAACAGCCCTGGCGATCGATTCCACCTCCAGGCGTATCGGCCGGTCGCCTATCAAATGCCGGTGTTTCTCGACACAGGCAAGCGCGACGTCGGACACGTCGCAGGGCTGTTCATCGGTAACCTCAAGGTGCTCGCGCGCCATCAGCAGCAAGGCCGACGTCAGGTCTATCATGTCCTGGGTGGCGCGGTGGATGCGGGTGATGCGCTCTTTCTGTTTTGGCGATAGCGACGCATCCTGCTCCAGCACCTCGACGGCGCCCAGCATGATGGCGAGCGGTGTGCGCAATTCATGGCTCACGTCTGCGGTAAAGAAGTTTTCCCGCTCGATGAATGCCCGCAGACGGCGGAGATAGCGGTCAAAGGCCCGCGCCAGTTCCCCCACCTCGTCGTTGCTGGTCGATTTGATCCAGGTAAGGGACAGGTCGGTATCGCCCGGCTCGGCGTGCCCGACCTGTCTGGCCAACCGGGTGACCGATGAGGTGACACGGCTCGCCAGCCAGTAGCCCCCGGCGGCCGAACTGAAGATCATGAACAGGGCAAAGGTCTCCACATAGCGGAAATACACCGCCTCGTGGAAATGCTGGAGCTGGGTGTCGAACATCATGAAATAGCGCGCGCCGTATTTGTCGACGACCAGAACGCGGTAGTCGATATTGCCGACGGTCATGTTGTATTTGCCCGGCGTCAGCGCTTCGACCTCGTAGGGAAGGTTCGGGCTGCGCCGGGTGTCCGAAAGAATGTAACCCTTGATGGAGACGGTATTCGGCTCGACGAATATAGATTCGCTGGCGTGCTTGTTCAGTTCTTCCAGCAACGCCTCGTCCATGAGCTGATGCCCGATGTGCTCGACGGTCAGGTAGGCGCCGGCGGCAAGCAGGATGCTGAGGCCCGCCCCAAAGATCGCATAAAAGAATGCGACCCGGAAGCGCAGACTATTGGTCTGGAACATCCGGGCTGACCAGCTGGTAACCGAAGCCGCGCATCGTGCGCAACAGCTTCCGCTCGAAAGGCTTGTCTATCAGTTCCCTGAGCAAATGCACATGCGCCCGCAGCGAATCGCTGTCGGGCCGTCCTTCTCCCCACACGATATGCTCGATGTCTTCGCGATTGACCACCTGGGGAGAACGCGACATCAATATCTCGAGTATGCGATAAGGGATAGGCGGCAAATCGATGGCCTTGGTGCCGCGCTTCACGGAGCATGTGAAGGGATCAAGAGTGAGGTCCTCCACAGTCAGTTTCTTCTGTTTCTGGGTGTGATCTCCGCCGCGCCGGAACAGGACGCGCAATCTCAATTCCACTTCGCGCAGCTCGGCAGGTTTGACCAGATAATCGTCCGCACCGGCTTCCAGGCCGGCGATCTTGTCTTCCAGCGAATCGCGCGCTGTGATCATCAGGACCGGCGTGTCTTTGCCGCCTTCTTCACGCAGCTTGCGGCAGAGTGTGATGCCATCCATGCCCGGCAACATCAGGTCGAGCACGATCGCATCGTATTCGTTGACCAGCGCCAGATGCATGCCGGTGATGCCGTCGCCTGCCGCATCCACAACATGGCCTTTCGTTTCCAGAAAGTCGAACATGTTGGAAGCCAGGTCCCGGTTGTCTTCAATAATCAGTACGCGCATAGTTTATTTTCCGTGTTCCTTCACAATTCCCATTTGTCGGCGGCTGATCGGCAATTTCTCTTCCAGCCCCTTTACGTTCATCAGCCAGCCGCTTTCGCCCTCGTCGCCGCCCTTTTCAAACCCCATGATTGCGTCTCTCGCCACAAGGCAGTTGCGATGGATGCGCACAAAGCGTGCGGCGTATTCTTTTTCCAGTGCCGTGAGCGATTCTTCGATGAGATATTCGCGCTCGACAGTTCGCACTGTAACGTATTTCAGTTCTGCACGCAGGTAGAGCACCTGGTCGATCGGGATCAGCAGCACTTTGCCGCGCTCATGGGCGGACAGGTTGCTGCGCGCTTCCGGGGTCAGTTCACGCAGCACTTCGGTGCGTATCGGGACCAGATCCCGCGCCCTGGAAAGCGCATCGAACAAGCGCCCCAGACGGATCGGCTTGAGCAGGTAGTCGATGGCGCGCCGTTCGAATGCCTGGATGGCATAAGCGTCGTAAGCCGTGGTGAAGATGATCAGGGGGGGGTGTTCGAGCTTGTTCAGATGGCCTGCCAGTTCGATCCCGTCCATTTGCGGCATGCGTATGTCCATCAGCACAACTTCGGCGGGCGTCTCGGCGAGCTTGTCCAGCGCCTCTTGTCCGTTTGCCGCTTCGCCAACGAGTTGCAGCGGAAACTGGGCGGCACAGTCAGCAAGCTTCTCCTTGAGCCGGTTGCGCGCGGGTCCTTCGTCGTCCACGATGAAGACGGTAAGCGGCAAGGTGATCGTGTCGGTCATGCTGTCTGCCCTTTCACGTAAGGGATAAGTATGTGGACAATATAGCGGTCCGAGCCGAACTCGACCTGGTATTTCGCTTCGACGTCGAACAGCAGGTCCAGGCGTTCACGGATGTTCGAGAGCGCCATCTTGTTGCCCGACGCGCGCGTCTCAGCCTGATTTCTGGCGGGGTTGCTCACTTCCATGTGCAGGCCGTCGTCGTTCAGATACAGCCTCACGTCGATCAGCCCTCCTTCCGCCAGCGGTTCGATGCCGTGGTAGACGGCATTTTCGAGCAGCGGCTGCAGGATCAGCGGCGGAATGAGTGCATCGGGCGGCATGTTCTGCGTATCCCAGCGCACCTGAAGGCGTTCACCCAGACGCAATTCTTCAATAGCCAGGTATTGCCGTGCAAGCGCCACTTCCTTGCTCAACACGACCAGCTCATTCTGATCCGTCATCGCCATGCGGAACAGATCCGCCATGTCTTCCAGCGCGATTTCGGCACGCTTGGGATCGGCACGCATGATGCTCAGCACGGTGTTGATGGTGTTGAACAGGAAATGCGGGCGGATGCGCGCCTGCAAGGCCTGCAGCCGCGCTTCATGCCGGGCCGGAGAGAGCGCTTCCGCCCGCAATCGGAAGTAATAGAGCAATATCAATGCAAAGGCGATGCTGATCAACGCATGGCGTATGTAGCGAAATGCCCCGAGTTCCGCTCCGGAAAACAGATCCCCGCCCAGCATATCGATCAATACGGTAACCGTCGCCACGATGGCCGATACGGCCAGCATGCCCTGCCAATAGGGCATCCGGCTTAACACGGGATTGAATGCATACAGCAACAGCAAACTGGTCAGCAACACGGGCTGCAGCAGCGCAGAACCCCGAAGCAGGCTGTTCAGCAGGTTGCCGAGTGAGATGGACTGCAACGCCAGACCGAACAGCGCAATACCGTTGGCCAGCAACACGATGCGCAGAACCGTGCCCAGGTTTACGAAGCTGGGCAACAGCTTGGGGGGAATGTTTTGATTTATACTGCGCGTCTCACTCATAGTATGCAAACTTTAAGGTTCATTCCCCCTTCCTAAACCTTCCCCCGCGGGGAGAAGGTACAAACGCCCCTCCCCCGCAAGCGGGAGAGGAATGGATAGAAGGTTTGGCCGCTCATTCTGGACAAGACATGGCAACGATGCAAGACAATCAGATATGGTCGGGGCGCTTCAATGAACCCGTGGCGGAGTTGGTGAAGCGCTATACCGCGTCCGTGGATTTCGACAAGCGCCTGGCGCTGTTCGACATCCAGGGTTCCCTGGCGCATGCACAGATGCTCGCCAGCTGCGACATCATCTCCGTGCAGGACCTGAAAGATATCCAGCGCGGCCTTGGGCAAATCGAGAGCGAGGTCGTCAGCGGCGATTTCGTCTGGCAACTCGACCTGGAAGACGTGCACCTGAATATCGAAAAACGGCTTACCACGCTGGTCGGCGACGCGGGCAAACGCCTGCACACCGGGCGTTCGCGCAATGACCAGGTGGCGACTGACATCCGTTTGTATCTGCGCAGCGCGATCGACGATATCACGCTGTTGCTCAAAGGCTTGCAGACCGCTTTGCTGGATCTGGCGCAACACCACACGCACACCATCATGCCCGGGTTCACCCATCTGCAGGTTGCTCAACCGGTGAGCTTTGCGCATCACCTGATGGCGTATTTCGAGATGTGCCAGCGCGACGTGGAACGTTTCAGCGATGCGCGCCGCCGCGTCAACCGCCTGCCGCTGGGCGCGGCGGCGCTGGCCGGAACCAGTTATCCGATCAAGCGCGAGTTGGTGGCCGAACTGCTGGGCTTCGAGGCGGTGTGCCAGAACTCGCTGGATGCCGTGTCCGACCGCGATTTCGCCATCGAATTCACCGCCGCCGCCGCGCTGACCATGACGCACCTGTCCCGCCTGTCGGAAGAATTGATCCTGTGGATGAACCCGCGTTTCGGCTTCATCGACATCGCCGACCGCTTCTGTACCGGCTCTTCCATCATGCCGCAGAAAAAGAACCCGGACGTGCCGGAACTGGTGCGCGGCAAGACCGGGCGCGTGAACGGAAATCTGGTCGCGCTGCTCACCTTGATGAAAGGCCAGCCGCTGGCCTACAACAAGGACAACCAGGAAGACAAGGAGCCTCTGTTCGACACGGTGGATACGCTCACCCAGACCTTGCGCATCTACGCCGACATGATGGGCGGCATCACCGTCAAGCCGGAAGCCATGCGTCGCGCGGCGTTGCAAGGTTATGCCACGGCAACCGACTTGGCCGATTATCTGGTGAAGAAAGGTTTGCCGTTCCGCGATGCGCATGAAACCGTGGCCCTGGCAGTGCGCTTTGCCGAGCAACGCGGTGCGGATCTGGCAGAACTCAAGCTGGAAGAATTGCGGGAATTTTCCGACCGGATCACTGACGACGTCTTTGGCGTGCTGACACTGGAAGGTTCGCTCGCCGCGCGCAACCACACCGGCGGTACCGCTCCCAAGCAAGTGGAAGCCGCCATTGCCCGTGCTCGCAAGCTGCTAACCACCTGAACTCCGGGCAAAAAAACGGGCCACCTTGCGATAGCCCAGAATAGGAGGAGAGTATGAAAGATTGAGTTGGTTACAACTCAAGGCTCTAACAACTCAGGGTACATTCTAGGAGGCCGTTCCCGTGTTGCATATATGCCAAACGGCCTATATATCGGCCTATACCTTTCGTTTGGTCGAGCCCGCAGCCCTTCAAACCAATTGAATTACCGGGCTAATTTTGCAGTTTGCCGCCGCTGACCCGCTCTATCCCGGCAATGTCTTTTGCCGAAATCACTCCGATAAACCCCTGCTGCTGCAATATTGTTCGCACCTTGTCGGCCTGGTCATAACCATGTTCCAGCAATAGCCATCCATCGCGTTCAAGGAAATCCCCCGCCCGCGCGACGATGCGGCGGATGTCGTCCAGTCCGTCCGCACCCGAGGCCAGCGCGGATATCGGTTCGAAACGCGCATCTCCCCGGGAGAGATGGGTATCGCCTGCCGCAACATAGGGCGGATTGGAGACGATGAGGTTGTAGCGCTGCCCGGCCAGCCCGGAGAACCAGTCGCTGTGCACAAATCTTGTATTTGCAATGCCCAGTAGCCGGGCATTCCCGGTTGCCACCCGCAACGCAGCTTCCGAGGCATCCACCGCCACCACGTCGGCGTCGGGTCTGCCATGCGCTATGCAGATCGCGATCGCACCGCTGCCCGTGCCCAGATCCAGCACGCGAACCCTCCCGCTCCCACCGGGGACGGGTTGGGACGGGGGCATGCACTGTAACGACAGTTCGACCAGCAATTCGGTTTCCGGACGAGGAATGAGTGTGTCCGGAGTCACCTTGAAGCTCAATCCGAAAAATTCCCGTTCGCCCAGAATGTATGCGACAGGCTCGCCCCGTAAGCGGCGTTGCAACAAGGAGTCGTAGGCTGCTTGCTGGGCTGCATTCAACACCTGTTCGGAATGCGCCAGCAAATAGGAACGCGGGACTTCCAGGACATGCTGCAGCAGGCATTGCACTTCGATGCGGGCAGTCGCCGCGCCGAGATCGAGCGCTGTGTTCAGCCGCGCCGCATCGGCCCGCAGGATATCCTGTATCGTTCGCAAGGCATCAGCTTTCTTCTGCCAATGCCGACAACAATTCGGCCTGGTGCTCGGCCATCAGGGCGTTGGTAAGTTCGCTGATCTCGCCGTCCATGATCTGGTCCATCTTGTACAGCGTGAGGTTGATGCGGTGGTCGGTGACGCGCCCCTGCGGGAAGTTGTATGTACGGATGCGCTCGGACCGGTCGCCGCTGCCCACCAGAGATTTGCGCTCGGCCGCGATCTTGCTGTGCGCGGCCTGTTCCTGCTTGTCCTTGATGCGTGCCGCCAGCACACGCAGTGCCTGCGCCTTGTTCTGGTGTTGCGAGCGCCCGTCCTGGCACTCGACCACGGTACCGGTGGGAAGGTGCGTGATGCGCACGGCGGAATCGGTTTTGTTGATGTGCTGTCCGCCCGCACCTGATGCGCGGAAGGTGTCGATACGCAGATCGGCGGGATTGAGTTCCACTTCACCCACCTCGTCGGCTTCCGGCAGGATGGCGACGGTACACGCGGAGGTGTGGATACGTCCTTGCGTCTCGGTTGCCGGCACGCGCTGCACGCGATGGGCTCCCGACTCGAACTTCAGCACGGAATAAGCGCCCTGGCCGATGATGCGGGCGATGACTTCCTTGTATCCGCCCATCTCGCCGGGGCTCTCGGAGATGATCTCGACCTGCCAGCGGCGGCGTTCGGCAAAACGGACATACATGCGAAAGATATCGCCGGCAAAGATCGCCGCCTCGTCGCCGCCCGTTCCGGCGCGCACTTCAAGGAACACGTTGCGCTCGTCGTTCGGATCTTTCGGCAACAGCATCTTTTGCAGTTCGACTTCGAGTTGCTCCAGGCGCTCGCGTCCGGCTTTGACTTCGGCGTCGGCAAATTCACGCATGTCCGGATCACCCGCCATTTCCTGAGCCGTGGCGATGTCCGCCGCGCAGGATTGGTAGGCATGGTAAAGCTCGACCACCGGCTCGATTTCGGCGCGTTCACGATTGAGCTTGCGGAAGGCGTCCATGTCGCGCGTGGCCTCTTCGCTGCTCAGCAGGCGGGTGACCTCGTCCAACCGCTCACTCAGTTGGGCGAGTTTGGATGCGATGCTCGGTTTCATTCGGGGGAGTGCAGGTGGTAGATGCGGTGTACCGCTTCCAGGATCGCTTCGCGTTCGCTCGCCTGTGCCTGGTTCAATGCCTGGGTGGGAGCGTGGAGGAATTTATTGGTCAGGGATGCGCTCAGCAGGTCCAGCACCCTCTCCGGACTCTCGCCTTTGGCCAGCAAACGCAGGGCTTTTTCCATTTCGGCACGGCGCTGGCGTTCTGCATGATCGCGCAAGGCGCGGATGGTGGGCACCATTTCGCGCGATTGCATCCAGTGCATGAAATCATTGACGCCGGAATCGATGATGACCTCGGCTTCTTTCACCGCTCCCTGGCGCGCATCCAGGCCGTCGCGCACCACATCGGACAGGTCGTCCACCGTGTAGAGGAAGACATCGTTCAATTCCGCGACTTCCTTTTCCACGTCGCGCGGTACCGCCAGGTCCACAATGAACAACGGGCGATGCTTGCGTGCCTTGAGTGCGCGCTCGACCATGCCTTTGCCCAGGATCGGCAAGGGGCTGGCGGTGCAGGTAACGATGATGTCGTGATGCGCCAGCTGTTCCGGCAACTCGTTCAGGGTGATGGCATGGCCATTGATGCGCCGCGCCAGGATTTGCGCGCGCTCCAGTGTGCGGTTGGCGACGGTGATGTGTTTCGGGTTGCGTGCGGCGAAATGCACCGCGTTGAGCTCGATCATCTCGCCCGCCCCGATGAACAGGATGCTCTGCTCGGAAATGCTGGGATAAATGCGTTCCGCAAGTTTGACGGCAGCCGCGGCCATGGAAACCAGATTGGCCCCGATCTCGGTCTGGGTCCGCACGTCCTTGGCGACCGAGAAGGTGCGCTGGAACAGCTTGTGCAGCAAGAATCCCAATGTGCCAGCCTGCTCGGCCTGGCGCACCGCCTGTTTCATCTGCCCCAGTATCTGCGGCTCGCCCAGAACCATGGAGTCCAGCCCGCTCGCCACACGGAAAGCGTGCTTTATCGCTTCTTCCTGCGGCAGGCGGTAGATATACGGCTCGATCTCGTTGGCGGGCAAGTGGTGGTAGGCCGCCAGCCAGTCGACCGCCTGGGTCGGCGCGCTGGTGCTGCAATATATCTCGGTACGGTTGCAGGTGGAGAGGATGGTCGCCTCTTTGGCGGCACCGTTGTCCACCAGGTCGCGCAAAGCGCTATCCAGCGTCTCGACATTGAACGCGATCTGCTCGCGCACGGCGAGCGGCGCGGTCTGATGGTTTATGCCGAAAGTGAATAACTGCATGGGAATGAACGACTATCCGGGTTCGCGAGGATGCGGATTATAGTAGCTGGGCGGGCCGAATACCAGCCAACCCGGCTCCAGCGGATCGCCGGCTACTTCTTGGGCTGCAGCTGGGCCAGAGCCATTTCGGCATCCGGGCGCAAACGGCTGTCGGGATGTTTCTTCAGGAAGTCGGCAAATCCGGACTTGGCTCCCGGCATATCGCCCGTATCAGCCAATGAGACGGCTTTCTTGAAATCGGCCAATTCATCGGCATCGATCTGGGGGTTGGCCTCGCCCTTCCAGTAGACCTCTTCCGCATCGGCCTGTGCGCCTCGTACCCCCCCCACTGCCGTCGTCGTGCTGATCTTCTTTTTGGGGGTAAGCATCTCGATCTTCCTGCGCAGGCGTTCCCAGAAGGAAAGGCCCTGATTATCGTCTGCGCTGTATGCCGGAGCGGCGCATACAGCGCACAGCAACACCAGCAACGCGATCAATTTCTTCATGTAAATCTCCTTAGGTTTAGCTTGCCACTGCTTGCTACGGTACATCCGAATCAGAGCGTATTCAATAGCTCCAATTCCAGCGCACGATGCCCTTCCTTGACTGCAGGATCCAGCGATTGCGCCTTGACGAAGGCAGCTTTGGCTTTCTTGACATCTTTGGTCGCCTTATAGGCGCGCGCCAGGTTTACCCAGATATTGGCATCACCAGGAGCCATCTGAGTCGCAGCCAGATAAGCCTTTTGCGCATCCTGATATTTATCCTCGATCATGAAGATATTGCCTCGATTGTTCATCGCCGCAGAACTCTTGGGTTCCAAGGTGAGTACCTTGTCAAAATACTTCATCGCCTCGTCGCGATCTCCGGCCTTGGCCAGGATGATCCCCATCTGCAAGTGCGCATCCACATCGGACGGGTTCGCTTTGATCGCATTGAGATAACGCCGCGTCTTGGTCTGGGAGCTGATTTTCAGGACAGACATATAGTCAGACGGGAATTTCTTTTCGATCTCGGCACGGGGTATGTCGCTTTGCTTCAAGCTCGAGTCCGGCAGGCTCGCCGGTTTATATTTATCCCAGGAAGTATGTACATCGAGTACGGTCAGGCCCTTGTCCTTCCACTTGTAATAGGTGGCAGCGCCTTTTTCCCAGGCTGGCACGAAGGCGCCCCCCAGCAGCGTGGTTTCCACCGGGATCCACAAACGACCATCGTAGATCACGTACATGTTGTCCATGGTATAGCCGTCATCATCCGCCGCAATGCCCGCTGCGAACATCATGAACATATGTCCCGGCACCTCCAGCACGCGTGTATCGATCCCCATGCTTTCGAGCGCCGCCGAATAGAACGCCACCAGGTCGTCGCAATCGCCGGACTTGCGTTCCAGCGTTTCGCGCGGAAACTGGACATAATCGACGGTATCCACCTTGCCCGAAGTGATCTGGTAGGGGTTGGTCGGATCGGGGATGTAAGTCATGCCGTAAACACCCAGCATATCGAACACGGCGGCAGCGAGCTGTGCCTGATCCTTGGTTTCCTTGTATTGGGTCACCACCGAGCGTACGAAATTCAGCACCGGCGGGTCCTTGGGGGTAACGAAGGCGGCATAGCGATCACGATCGTCCCAAGTCAGGCGATGCTTGTCGTAGACGTTCACCGTCGGTGTCTTGTTGAATGCCACGCGTTTACCGTCATCGAAATAGCTCGCTTCTATCATTGCCTGCACCGAACTGTCTTCGGTAATCGTCAGGATGCTGTTGTTGAAGACGGCCTTGAGGGCAACTTCCGCGCTTTCCCCGGGCAACAGCTTGTCCAGTTTGGTTTCGGTCGGGAAGTCCATGAAATCGCGCAACTGGAACGTCACCTTGAGCCGTTCCATGCTCTTGTTGGTATTGTTGGTCAGCTTGATCCTGCCGATACCGTCGCGTTCGTAGATCTTGTAGGAGTTGGAAAACACGTCGCGCAATTGAACGACTTCGATCTCCAGCGGCGGGCGGTTGAAAATCTGCGTGGTCGCCTCTACCGGGACTTTCTCCGACTCGGTGCCGTCGCTGCTCAAGGTGGAAACGTAATAGGTGTATTTGGTCTCTGGCGTCAGCGCATCCTTGATAAATTCAGGCTGCGAGACTTCGCCGATCCTGGTGTATGTCTCACCGTTCTTTTGGTAAATCCGGTAAGCCCCGAAATACTTGGAATCGACCGCAGCCCAGTTTAATTTCACCTGCCACGGAGTGGTCTGAACTTGCACGGATGCAAGGACCGGCGGAACGAATTTGGTCGGCACTCCACTCACCACCGAGCTGGTCGCGCCTTCAAAACCGAAATAGGTTACTCCGCCGACGCGATAGAAATAATGAACATCGGCATCCAGATCCTGATCCGCGAATTGGTTGTTCGAACTTGTGCCGATCTGCATGAAACTGCCGTTTTCGCTCCCGGAGCGGTAGATGCGATACTGTTTGATATAGGGCGAGGATGTCTGTGCCCAGCGCAGTTCGACGGAATGTACCTTGCCCTGCGCTGCCAACTGTTCCGGCGCTTCCGGTTTCAGCAGGGTACTGAACACCTCTACGCGCTTGTTCCCGATATCCGAAATCGCGAAATTGGTGCCGCCGCCATATGCGATGGCAACCGGGTCGTCAAACGCACCCATGCCAGTCCCCTTGGCGCCGAAACTGCGCAGAAACTGTCCCTTGGGCGAGAACACCTTGACCTGGTTGCCGTCCAGCACCAACACCTCGTCGTTTGCGGCAATCAGGGAAACCGGGGATGACAACAAACTTCCGTCTTTGGTCTTGCCAAATTCCCCGAGCGATTTCCCGGCAGAAGAGTAAGCCAGTACACTTTTGCGCGAAGCATCTAGAATGTACAGATTGTCGTTCTGGTCGAACGCCATGGCGACAGGCGAGCTCAATTTGGTCGAATTTTCGCCGTTCAACGCGTTCAGGAACACCCCGTCTTCCCGGAATATCTGCACGTTGTGATTGGACCGGTCGGCCACAAACACCATACCGGCATTCGAGATTGCGATCGCCGACGGATTATCGAATTGCCCGGCGCCGCTCCCTTCCTTGCCCAGGCTGACGAGTACCTTGCCGCTCTCGTCCAGCTTCACGGCACGATAGCCTTTCTTGTCCACAAGCCAGATCGCACCCGACTTGTCCACCGTCACGGCGGCCAACTGCATATCGTCAAGCTTGATCACGCCGGCAACCGTACTCTTGCGGATAGTCACCAGACTCTTCCTGTCCTTGCCTATGGCATAAAAGGTCTCCTTGCCATCCCAAGCCAATTGACCCACTTCTGCCGAAATGTTTTCGAGCCACTTTACCGAAGCTCTTCCCGCTACCTTGGGCAACGGGTCCTGTCCTTTTCCGGCCTCGACGACGAAGGCCTCGATCAACGATTTCTTTGAATCGCCGACATACACTTGCTGCGCCTTGTCTACCGCCAAGCCGGACAGGCTCTTGAACTGCGCCTTGCCTTCCCCTTTGGAGCCAAAGCTGTATTCGGGATTGGCGTCGAAATCGTATTTCAGGATGCTGGAACCGGCCTCGTCGGCCACATAGATTCCGTCTTCCGCCACGCACATCGCAGCCGGCTTGCCGTTCCTGGGCAGCGAACGCAGATACAAGCCTTTCGGTTCGTATATCTTGATCGATTTGTCATCCGCATCGCGCACATATACCCGACCCTGCGTATCCAGTGCGATGTCCGTCGGCTCACCCAGTTTGTAAGCCTTTTCCTTTTCCGCTGCGCCGCCCGGAGTTACGCTCAGTGCAAGCGTGGACAGGAAGACGCCGTTGATACCGTACATCTGTATCCGCCCGTTGCCGCTGTCTGCGACATATACGACGCCCTCATAGGCCGCAACCCCTTGCGGCCCATCGAGGGCAGCGTCGCTCGCGAGACTGCCGCCTGATTTGCTGCCGAAACGGCCCGTATACTTGCCCGAGGACAAGTCGTACATGACGATCTGGTTTGTCTTGCTGTCAGCCACATAGACGGTTGCGTTGGCGACCGAGACGGCTTCGGGTTTCCTGAGCAGTTCCGTATCGCCGCTCTTTGCAGCCAGGGTCATCACGGTCTTGCCTTCCTGGTCAACTATATCCACCGAACCGTCCTGGCCGGTGATGTAGAGATTGCCGTCATAGGCTCCAAGCAATTTGCGCAATTTTGGTGCAGGCACTTCGCGCCGGAAGTCGGCTTTGGAAAAGCCATTGGTGGCACCGGCTCCGTTATCTGCCGCCCAGACAGCGGAAGAGAAAAACAATATTGAAATTACGATGAATATGTTTCTCATGTCCCAGACCTATTCGAAGTGGTAATCGCATTATCTTGCCCAGGGATGCCTGGGTTATTGTTCTAAATACATCTATTTCTCTGCGCGATTGAATACGCCATCCCAATCTGCAGGCGGCGGGTTCTGTGTGAAATACCCACACCGCTCAAGATATATTCTACTGGGTTTATCTTCCGGTGCGGCGTCCAATACGGCGGTAAATGCAGCTTGCGCCTTTTCCCATTCTCTGGCGCGGTACAGCGCCAGCGCCGCTTCGAAACGGGCCGCTGCCGGAAAATCCAGGACAGACATACCCTCCAGCGGCTCATAGATGGTCACGGGGAACTGTTTGCCCACGACGCGTATCTTGTCCAGTTCTCTGTATTGGCACATTTCGCGCGTCTTTTTATAGGTTTCTTCGCCGACCAGGTAGGTAACGCCGTAGTACTTTGCCGTTCCTTCAAGACGTGCAGCCTGGTTCACTGTATCGCCGATGACGGTGTATTCCATTTTCTTGCCCGCAAGGCCGACATTGCCCGCCACCACCTCTCCGGACTGGATTCCGCCGCGGATAGTAAACGGTTCCACCCCGTTTTCCATCCATTTGGCGCGTAGCGCATTCATCCCTTCATTGATGGCCCTGATGCAATCGATAGCCAGCTTCGCGTGGTCGGGTTGCGCCAAGGGTGCGCCCCAATAAGCCATGATGCCGTCGCCGATGAATTTGTCTATGGTGCCGTCATGCTGTTCGATCACCTGCACCATCGCCCCGAGGTATTCATTGAGGCGCGACACCACTTCCTGCGGCGGGTGCGCTTCGCTGAAGGAAGTGAATCCCTTGATATCGGTGAACAGCACCGTCACTTCCTTGCTGTCCCCACCTATCCTGGCCGCTTCCGGATCCTTCTCCAGCCGGGCGACCAGCTTGGGCGACATATAACTGGAAAACATGGAGCGCATCTCGCGCGCACTTCGTTCCAGCACCAGATAGCGGAAGCCGCCCCCGATCAGTACGGCGATGACCGCCGAGATGACCGGATAGACCATGTTGATCCATTGCCCTGCATTGAACATGTAATAGGTGAACCAGACATACCCGGCTATCAATACGGCCGTTGCCGGAATCGCTCCGTACAAACGCAGACGGGTCGTCAGGAAAAATGCAACCGCTCCCATCGCAACGATGAAGAACATATCGATCAACGCTTCCATACCGCCCTGGCGAATGTAGCGTTCGCTGATGATATCGTCGGCAATGGCGGCATGCAGCTCCACCCCCGGGGTATTGCCGCTGAACGGCGTAACGCGCATATCATAGATGCCCAAGGCGGTCGCGCCGAGGAACAATATCTTGCCCTTTAATTTCTCGGCGGGAATGCGCCCCTTCATCACATCCGCGAAGGAATAACGCGGGTAGACGCCCGGCCCGCCCGCATAGTTGATCCACATCTGGTATCCGGCATCGACCGGGATGTGATGGTTTCCCAGCGCGATATCGAAGTCCCCGGTGGAAAACTTCGTTTCACCCAGCGCCTGCATCGCCCCCGCCAATCCCAGCGAGGGAACCAGCTTGCCGTCCTCTTCGATCAACAACGGATTGCGGCGTATCACGCCATCATCTTCCGGCAACTGATTGATATGCCCGATCCCGATCGCGCCGCGTTCGATCTCCGGCAAGCTGCGGGTGACAGTGACCACGCGGCCGTTCTTGTCGAAATCGAAAGTCATCGCCAGCACGACATTTCCCGCGCGCCTGATGGCCGCGGCAAAGAGCCTGTCATTCGCAGCAGTATCGTGCTCGGGGAAGAATGCATCGAACATCACCGCTTTCACTTTCGCGGCAGCCAGCCTATCCAGTAACGGTACGTAACGGTCCCGGCTCCAGGGATAGCGCCCCAGTTCTGCGATACTCTTCTCGTCGATGGCGATAATCGCGATATCCGGGTTGGGCTGGATCGGGCCGCGCAGGTCCCTGAAGCGAAGATCGTATGTCTTGGCCTCAAAAGCTTCGAGGAAGGGGTTCTGTGTGTAGTAAAGCAACAAGACACTGAAGATGGAAAGCGTCGCCAGCAAGAGAGACAGCGCAGTGGTGTTCCCGAGCATCAACATCTTTTTCCAAAATGGTGTACTGCGCATGCTTGATTTATCCCCCCGCAAATCGGAACCGCGATCGCCCCCCCGGCTTCCGCGTGGGCATAATGCCATAGCCTGCCAGTGTGGGTTATGGAAATGCAGAGGCCAGCTTTTCAAGCCCGGATTACGTATCAGTGCTCGTGTGCCTAACGCCGGGCATTGCGAGTGAAGGGCGTGGGGTTGATTGCGCAAACGAGGGTATTTAAGTTATTGTTGCCTAAATAACTGGGGAGCTCGAAAAATGCGATTCAAGATTACTTCAATTGTCGGACTGGTTGTTCCGGTGTTGGCGGCATTGCTCCTGGCGGGCTGCCTTACTGGCGGCGGCGGTGGCCCTACATACGATGGCACATGGACAGTGGGTTATGTCGATTCGAGTTTTACGCTACCTGCCGCTGCAAGTGGTGCCACCGTAATTTGTACTGTACAGACCCCGCTTCCCACTGTAACGCTCGTAAATGGAACAGGGTCAACCAGCCAAACAAATACTTGCGTCGGTACGGTCTCAGGAACCCAGAGTTTTATTTATCTGATTAGTGTTGCCGTTACCACCTCTACCAGCATTGTAAATGCCATCGTGAATGGTGTTCCTCTTACCGGGCAGTGCATCAGTGCATTTGGGTGTGCGGCACAATCCGGGACCAAATCGCTTAGCCTGACACGCTAGCCCGCAAATCGTTTTGCCTGGATCTGACGCCGGGGCCAGAGATGGTCCCGCGGATTTCATGTGCAGATGCCTTGCCGCAAGTTATTTGGCGTACCTGGCTTTCTCTTCGCGGAACACCGGTCCCCATTTGGGATGCCCTGCTTCCTCTGGCTTCAGCTTGAATTGCGGATCGATCTCCAGCGCCTTTTTGAATTCGCTCCGGCACTGCGCTACTTCGTCATTGATGCAATGGATAAACGCCAGATATTTGTGCGCTGTTACCTGGTCTCCCTTTGCGGCCAGTCCGTCATAAAGGGAATGATTCAATAGATGATTCAATACCAGCGCAGCAGTCGCCATATCACCTTCCTGAAAACTCTTCACCCCGACTTCCAGATCCTGGCGCGAATCGCTATTCCACGAAGCGACGGCACAGGCACTCAGCAGTAGGGGTGCCAGCGAAATAATCCATGTGGCACTTTTCACTTCGATCCCAAATAGCACGATGACGATTATAGAAATTCAAAAGGGCTCGCACCTTTGCGAGCCCTTCAGGTATTGGTGGCCCGGGGCGGAATCGAACCACCGACACAAGGATTTTCAATCCTCTGCTCTACCGACTGAGCTACCAGGCCGTTTTTGCGCCCTTCCCTGACGGGTTGGGTAAAACGAAGGCGCGCATTGTAGCGGCAAGCCGCATTACGGGCAATATAAAAAACGAACCCCGCTCAAGGCGGGGTTCGTCAGGTGCTGTACGCGCCTGAACCGTAGCGAGCGGCTTTAGTGCAAGGCGCACGGAGCACAGAAACCGGAATGTACGTTGAGTACATGAGGATTTCGAGCACCGCGCAACGCCGCAATCGAGCCGCGCAGTAGGTTAAGTTACATCATGCCGCCCATGCCACCCATACCGCCCATGTCTCCACCACCCATGCCGCCGGCTGGCTTGTCTTCGGGCAATTCAGCCACCATGCAAGCAGTCGTCAGCATCAGACCGGCGATGGAAGCCGCATTTTGCAATGCAACGCGCGTCACCTTGGTCGGATCGACCACGCCCATGACCAGCATGTCGCCATACTCGCCTGTGGCCGCGTTGTAACCGAAGCTGCCCTTGCCCTCCAGCACCTTGTTCACCACAACGCTGGGCTCGTCGCCTGCGTTCAGGGTGATGGCGCGGATAGGCGATTCCATGGCACGCAGGACGATGGTGATACCGGCGTCCTGGTCGTGGTTCACGCCCTTAAGTCCGGCAACCGCTGCCTTGGCACGCAGCAGAGCTACGCCGCCTCCGGGAACGATGCCTTCTTCAACGGCAGCACGGGTTGCGTGCAATGCATCTTCCACGCGCGCCTTCTTTTCCTTCATTTCGACTTCCGTCGCAGCGCCGACCTTGATCACTGCAACGCCGCCAGCCAGCTTGGCTTTGCGTTCCTGCAGTTTTTCCTTGTCGTAGTCGCTGGTGGACTCTTCAACTTGCTTGTTGATCTGGCCGATGCGCGACTTGATCGCATCTTCCTTGCCTGCGCCGTCGATGATGGTGGTGTTTTCCTTGCCCACTTCGATGCGCTTGGCTTGGCCCATATCGGCCAAAGTCGCCTTTTCCAGGGTCAGGCCGACTTCTTCGGCGATTACGGTTCCGCCGGTCAGGATGGCGATGTCTTCCAGCATCGCCTTACGACGATCGCCGAAGCCGGGTGCCTTGACAGCAACAGTCTTCAGGATGCCGCGGATGTTGTTCACGACCAGAGTTGCCAGCGCTTCGCCGTCCACATCTTCAGCAACGATCAGCAGCGGACGACCGGCCTTGGCGACTTGTTCCAGTACGGGGAGCAGGTCGCGGATGTTGGAGATCTTCTTGTCGTGCAACAGGATGAAGGGGTTCTCCATCGCTGCGATCTGCTTGTCGGCGTTGTTAATGAAGTAGGGAGACAGGTAACCGCGGTCGAACTGCATACCTTCCACGATGTCCAGTTCATCTTCCAGACCTTGTCCATCTTCAATGGTGATGACGCCTTCCTTGCCCACTTTTTCCATCGCAGCAGCGATCTTCTCGCCGATCACGGTGTCGGAGTTGGCGGAGATGCTGCCCACTTGTGCGATTTCCTTGCTGGTGGTGCAAGGCTTGGAGATCTTCTTAAGTTCTGCAACCGCAGCGATAACAGCCTGGTCGATACCGCGCTTCAGATCCATCGGATTCATGCCGGCGGCAACGAACTTCATGCCTTCCTGCACGATGGATTGAGCCAACACGGTAGCGGTCGTTGTACCGTCACCGGCCACATCGGAAGTCTTGGAAGCAACTTCCTTGACCATTTGCGCGCCCATGTTCTCGAACTTGTCCTTCAGTTCGATTTCCTTGGCGACGGATACGCCGTCCTTGGTGATGGTGGGAGAACCGTAGGAACGATCCAGAACCACGTTACGGCCCTTTGGGCCCAGAGTTACTTTGACCGCATCGGCCAGAATGTTGACACCCACGACCATCTTGGCACGTGCTGCATCATGGAATTTCACGTCTTTAGCTGCCATGTTCTTATCTCCTGAAATTTATTTGGAACTTTTAGTTCCGGCATAACATCAGGGCTGCGCCCCGATGTGAGCCTGCACTGAAAATAATTCTTCGTCTGGCGAAGAATTATTTTTCGACTACGCCGATGATGTCGTCTTCACGCATGGTCAGCAGTTCAACTCCATCGATCTTGAAGGCTTGACCGGAATATTTGCCGAACAACACGCGGTCGCCGACTTTCACGTTCATAGCTTGCAGCTTGCCGTCGTCACCCATCTTGCCGTTGCCTACGGCGACGATCTCACCCTGGTCAGGCTTCTCTGTGGCCGCATCGGGAATAACGATACCGGACGCTGTCTTGCGCTCTTCTTCCATGCGCTTGACGATTACACGGTCGTGCAAAGGACGGATCTTCATGCTTTATCTCCTAAAAACAGTGAGTTGATTAAAAACGTGGGCGGGACGTTAGCGTTGATAGCTATTCGGGCTGGCCAAGCGGATGACCTGTTAGCACTCCCCACCTGCGACTGCCAATGATAGGGGCTGTACCGCCAGAATTCAAGGGCGACGAAGAAATTTTTATAAAAAGCCTGATGTTACTGATGTAATAAATCATCCAATGCACCGGCAAGATTGGGATATTTGAATTGACCGCCTGCCGCGACCAGCTTTGCAGGTAGCACGCGCTGCCCCTCCAGCAACAGTGCCGCGCGCTCTCCCATGGCCAGCCTTAAAACCGGCTCGGGAGCAAACAGGAAGGCAGGCCGGTGCAATGATTTGGCCAACGTACGGGTAAATTCGGCATTCGTCACCGGCTGCGGCGCCGTCATATTGAACGGGCCGCGCATCTGATCGTCGTCAAGCAAACGCAGCACCGACGCGACGTAATCCGCGATATGGATCCAGCTCATCCATTGCCTGCCGTTACCCAGGCGGGCACCCAAACCCAGTTTGAACGGCAATAGCATGCGTTCCAGCAATCCGCCGTTTTTGCTCAATACCAGTCCAGTACGCAGCAGGCACACGCGCACGTCGTGTTGTTCAGCGAGGAGCGCCGCCGCCTCCCAGTCAACGCAGAGTTGCGCCGCTAAATCGTTTCCGGCCGGCGCATTCTCGTGCAATTCCATATCCCCGCTATCGCCGTAATAACCAACCGCAGAGCCGCTCAATAACGTAGCGGGCTTTTGTTTGGCCGCAGCGATGCATTGCACCAGTTTTTCGGTCAGTGTGATCCGGCTTTCACGCAACACCTGCTTGCGCCTGGCAGACCAGTACGCGTCCACAATCGGCTCTCCCGCCAGATTGATGACTGCATCGAAGGTCCGGTCCGGCAGCCATTCGTTGAGTGACGCCATGGCCTGTACTGTTGCACCGCATTTCACCGCGACCATTGCCGGGCGCCGGCTCAGTACAGTCAGATAATGTCCTTCAGACAGCAACGCCCTGCAAAGATGCCTCCCGATCAGTCCTGTCCCGCCCGTGATCAAAATGCGCATCGCAGCCTCCCGAAAATGATTTCAACACGCCCATCTTACGCCACGATCAAACTCCGTTATGATTCTGCGTATGTCAGCCAACTCCAGCCTCCTCGAACGCAGCCTTTCCGCCGTATGGCATCCCTGCACCCAGATGAAACGGCACGAAACCCTGCCATTGGTCCCGATCGCGCGCGGCGAGGGCGTATGGCTATACGATCTGGACAACAAGCGCTATCTGGACTCGGTGAGTTCCTGGTGGGTGAATCTGTTCGGCCATTGCAACCCGCGCATCAATGTCGCACTCGTCGACCAGCTCGGAAAACTGGAACATGTGATGCTGGCCGGTTTTACCCACGAGCCGGTGGTGCAGCTGTCGGAAAGACTGCGCGTACTCGCCCCTGCCGGATTGGGTCATTGCTTCTACGGTTCGGACGGCGCCTCGGCCACCGAGATCGCCCTGAAGATGAGCGCCCATTACTGGCGCAATACCGGCCGCCCGCAGAAGACGGAATTCATCAGCCTGCAGAACAGCTACCACGGCGAGACGCTGGGGGCGTTGTCTGTCACCGACGTCGCATTGTTCCGTGACGCTTATGGCGCGCTGATCAAACAGAATGCCACAGTCCCTTGCCCCGACTGGCGCACTGCGGAAGCGGGCGAAAACGCCGAGGACTGCGCGCTGCGCTGCGCGACCGCACTCGAAGCGCATCTGCAGGAACATCACGCGAACATTGCCGCCTTCATCGTCGAGCCGCTGATCCAGGGCGCGGCAGGTATGGCGATGTACCACCCGGTCTATTTGAGCAAAGCGCGAGAACTCTGTGACCGATTCGACGTGCATCTGATTGCCGACGAGATCGCGGTAGGCATGGGAAGAACCGGCACCCTGTTCGCCTGCGAACAAGCACCTCGGCCCCATACCAAACACCGGCAAGAGAGAGGGATTTCACCCGACTTCCTGTTGCTCTCAAAAGGCATCACCGGTGGCTACCTGCCGCTGTCAGTAGTCATGACGACAGACGACATTTTCCGTGCTTTCTATGCTGACGAGACCGCACGCGGTTTCCTGCATTCGCATTCCTATACCGGCAATCCGCTCGCCTGCCGCGCCGCTCTAGCCACACTGGATATCTTTGCCGAGGACGATGTGCTCAACGCCAACCGGGCCAAGGCTGCGTTTTTCAACCGCATCGCGCAGCCGTTGCGCGACCATCCCAAGGTGAAAAATTTCCGAAACACCGGCATGGTCTGGGCCTTCGAGGTGGATACTCCGCATGCCGACTTCGCCCAGCGTTGCTTCAGCCTCGGGCTGCAACATGAGTTGCTGTTGCGCCCGATGGGCAACACGGTATATTTCATGCCACCCTATGTCATTCGCGAAGACGAGATGCAATTCCTCGTCACACACACGCTGAAAGTGATCGATCGCCTGATATGAAACACCTGTACGTTTTGCTCCTGCTTTGCCTTGCAACCAGTGTTCAAGCCGTTTCGCTCCCGGCGACAGTCACCCAGAAGCTGAAGGAAGCACACATCCCGCAATCCGGCATCGCCGTCGTCGTGCGGGAAGTCGGCAAGCGTGCCCCGCTCATCAGTATCAATGCGCAGCGCCCGATGAGCCCGGCTTCGACCATGAAGCTGCTCACCACTTTCGCCGCACTCGACCTGCTCGGCCCTGCCTATACCTGGAAGACCGAGGCTTATATCGACGGTGACCTGAAGGACGGCGTGCTGAACGGCAACCTGATCCTCAAGGGTTATGGCGATCCTAAATTCACGATCGAGCAATTCTGGCTGTGGCTGGGCGAACTGCGGGCGCGCGGCCTGCGCGAGATACGCGGCGACCTGATCCTCGACCGCAGTTATTTCGACCTGCCACCGTACAACCCGGGCGAATTCGACGACGATCCGATGCGCGCCTACAACGTAGGTCCCGATGCGCTATTGATCAATTTCAATACGCTCCGGTTGCGCTACATGCCGGACGGTGCCGGCCTGAAAGTCGTCACCGAACCACCTTTGGACGGCATGACCCTGGACAACCAACTGACGCCCAATGACAACAAGGTGAATTGCGACAATTGGGATGATTCATTCCTCGTACAACCGAAAGGTGACAGTGTCGTGCTGCAAGGCGACTATCCCATGGGCTGCGGCGAACGCGAACAGAACCTCAGCGTGATGCCGCACACCCGCTATGTGGGTGCCTTATTCAGCGCGGTATGGAAAGAGCTAGGCGGCACCCTGCAAGGCACAGAACGCGAAGGAGTGGTTGGCAGCAATGCAAGACTTTCTTCCGTGCACCGGTCCGAACCGCTGAGCGCGATCATTCGCGACATCAACAAATTCAGCAACAACGTGATGGCCCGTCAATTGTTCCTGACCCTGGGCCAGGCAGGACCGTCGCTGGACGAACCTTCAGCATCGACAACAACGGATGCAAATGAAAGCTTCAACGCGCACCCGCTCAGTATCGAACGCAGTTTGTTCGTCATGCAGACATGGCTGGCGCGCAACCGGCTCGACTTCAAGGAAGTGGTGCTGGAGAACGGCGCCGGTCTCTCGCGCAAGGAACGCATCAGCGCCGCTCATATGGCGCAATTGCTACAACACGCCTATGACGATCCGCTGAGCGCCGAACTGCAAGCCTCGCTGCCCATCCTCGGCGTGGACGGCTCGGTAAAAAGACGCCTCAAGGATAGTCCTGCGGCCAGCCATGCCCACCTCAAGACCGGCACGCTGGAAGGAGTGAAGACCGTCGCGGGTTATGTAAAATCCCAAAGCGGCAAGGAATGGATCGTCGTGTTCTTCATCAACCATCCCTACGCCAAAGCAGAACAGAGCGCGCAGGATGCGTTGATCGAGTGGGTAGCCCGCAAATAATCGACTGACTGCTCTACTGCACCTACACGGGAGGATACCTAGTACTTTTGACAAAAGTATCTAGTACTTCTTTCACCTTTACATCCTCATGGTTAACCAACGAAAATCAAGGCGTCATTGCCGCGCGCAATTGGCGTTTATCGAAATCTTAAAGAGGGAATCATGAAGAAAATCGTCATCGTATCAATCATATCCGCATTTGCTGCCACACCCGCGTTGGCCGATAACACTGGCCATTTTTATATGGCTGCTGATTTGGGTTCTGCTAGTTATAGCAATGTTACTGTTGGTGCCGGTACTTACCCCAACCCAGGGATGATACGCATTGCCGGCGGTTATCACTTTAGCCCGATATTTGCAGCGGAAGTCGGCTATTCTCGCTTTGGGGATTCGACCATAACGGCAGGCACGGCCAGTGGCACAGTTTCGGCATCTTCGGCTCAAGCCGCCTTGGTAGGCAGTTTGCCGTTGACTCCGCAGTTCGACTTGATCGGCAAGATCGGCGTTGCCAGCAACAAGCATAAGATAGACGCCACATCTTCAGGCGTTACAGTGGTATCGATGAGTTCTTCGCAAAATGACCTGTTGATCGGGTTGGGCGCGCAATATAGTTTCAACTCGCAACTCAGCTTGCGTGCCCAATATGAAAGCTTTGGTAAATTCGGGGATTTTGGCACTACCGGTGTCGCGATGAAAGCTTCGGCACTTTCTGTGGGCGTAGCTTATAACTTCTGAGTCAGCGGCAATGCACACAATAAAGCCGGGGTCGCCAGGCTTTATTGTTATTCGTTTCACAAACCCAGCTCGCCCCACATCGCATCCACTTTCGCTTTCACCGCCGCATCCATCACGATGGGCGTACCCCATTCGCGTTGCGTCTCGCCCGGCCATTTGTTGGTGGCATCCAGCCCCATCTTGCCGCCCAGGCCCGACACCGGACTGGCGAAATCGAGGTAGTCGATCGGTGTGTTCTCCACCAACAGCGTATCGCGCACCGGGTCGACGCGGGTGGTGATCGCCCAGATCACTTCTTTCCACTCGCGCACGTCGATGTCGTCGTCCACGACGATGATGAACTTGGTGTACATGAACTGGCGCAGGAAGCTCCAGATGCCGAACATCACACGCTTGGCGTGACCGGCATATTGCTTCTTCATGCTGACGACTGCCATGCGATACGAACACCCCTCCGGCGGCAGGTAGAAATCGACGATCTCCGGAAATTGTTTTTGCAGCAGCGGCACGAACACCTCGTTCAACGCCACGCCGAGCATGGCTGGCTCATCGGGCGGCTTGCCGGTATAGGTGGAATGATAGATCGGGTCGCGGCGCATGGTGATGCGCTCTATCGTGAACACAGGGAATTTGTCCTGTTCATTGTAATAGCCAGTATGGTCGCCATACGGACCTTCCAGCGCCGTTTCTCCCGGATGGATCACGCCTTCCAGCACGATCTCGGCGGAAGCGGGCACTTGCAAGCTGGAGCCTATGCATTTCACCAATTCGGTCTTGCTGCCGCGCAGCAAGCCGGCGAACTGGTATTCGGATAATGAATCCGGCACCGGTGTGACCGCACCGAGGATGGTCGCAGGATCGGCACCGATCGCCACCGCGACCGGGAACGGCTGCCCCGGATTTTTCTCGCAATGATCGCGGAAATCCAGCGCGCCGCCGCGATGCGCCAACCAGCGCATGATGACTTTATTGGGTGCGATAACCTGTTGGCGATAGATGCCCAGATTCTGGCGCGGCTTGTTCGGTCCGCGCGTGACGACCAGACCCCAGGTGATCAGCGGCGCGACATCGCCCGGCCAGCAATGCTGGATCGGTAACTTGGAGAGATCGACGTCCTTGCCTTCCCACACGATCTCCTGACATGGCGCCGAAGACAAGACTTTGGGCGACATGGTGAGCACCTGTTTCAGGATCGGCCATTTCTCCCAGGCATCTTTCAGCCCTTTGGGTGGTTCCGGTTCTTTGAGGTAGGCCAGCAACTTGCCGACTTCGCGCAATGCGCTGACATTTTCCTCGCCCATACCCAGTGCCACGCGGCGCGGCGTGCCGAACAGGTTGGCCAGCACCGGCATCTTGTGTCCTACTACATTCTCGAACAACATCGCCGGACCCTGCGCTCGCAGCACGCGGTCGCAGATCTCGGTCATTTCCAGATGCGTGGAGACGGGCACGGTCACGCGCTTGAGTTCGCCGATCTTTTCCAGTTGCGCTATGAAGTCGCGCAGGTCGTGGTATTTCATATGAGCCGTCCCTTCCACAGATATTTCATGCACCATCCCGACAAGCCAATATAGACGGTAATTTTCAGATGATAGCCATGATAATCACCGTCATTCGGCCATCTTCACGCTTGCATCCTGAAGATGGCCGTCCCCATTGGTCTGGCGGCAAGGCATTTAATAGAATCTCGCCTCGCCTTCCGGTCGCGTCTTGAACCGCTTATGCAACCAGAAATATTGCTCCGGCATCTCGCGTATCCGGTCTTCGATAAAGGCGTTCATGCGGCGCGCGTCGGCGATATCGTCCCCGCTCGGGTAGTTATCCCAGGCCGGGTAGAACGTCAGCACGTAGCCTTCGCCGCCTGGCAACAGGCGCGTGATGCTGGGCACGACTTTCGCACCGGTCATTTGTGCGATGCGCGGCAGCGAAGTCATGGTCGCGGCAGGCACGCCGAAGAAAGGGATGAACGCGCCGTCTTTGACCCCCTGATCCTGATCCGGCGGATAGACGAACGGCTTGCCTTCGCGCATCCCCTTCAGAATGGGACGCAGGCCCTGCTGGCGCGAATAGAGATGCTGGTTGCGGAAACGCGCCCGCTTCTTCAGCAACAGTTCAGTCAGATAGCGGTTCTTCTGGTTCGCATACATGCATACGGTGTCGGCATGCTGTGCGACCCACTGCCCTCCCGCATCCATCCCGACGAAATGAGGCGTGAGCAAGATGGAAGACTTGTCCTTGATCGCGTTGAAATGTTCTACGCCCTCGACACGGATCAGGCTGCTGATGCGCTCGGCGCTCGACCACCACAGGATGCTGCGTTCGATCAGGCCGCGACAAAACATCTTGAAGTGGTCACGCACGAGTTTCTTGCGCGCCTCGTCGCTCATTTCGGGAAAACACAGCCTCAGATTGATCATGCCCACGCGACGGCGTTCAGCGGCCAGCGGATAGAGCAGGATACCAAGGCCGTTGCCGATGGCGACAATGACGCGAAACGGCAAAAAATGAATCAACCAGAAAATGAAAATACCAAGGCGCGCCAGCATCATTGTTCCCTGACCGCATCCGGCGGCAGTGCGCCGCGCGGAACTTTGTAACGGTTGTAACTCCACAGGTATTGATCGGGACAAGTGCGTATCACCGCTTCCAGTGCCGCATTGATCTGTGCCGGAACGGAAGTGGCCATGTCGATATCCAAGGGTGCAAAGTGCAGGGCATATCCTTCGCCGTGCGGCAAACGCTCGCTGCTGCACATCACCACCGCAGCGTTGCTGGACTTGATCAACTTCCCGATCAGCGTCATGGTGTATGCGGGACGCCCGAAGAACGGAGCCCACTCACCCTCGCCGTTACCCGGCACCTGGTCGGGCAGCACGCCGATGATCCCGCCGTGCTTGAGCGTCTTGAGCATCTGTCGAACGCCGCCCAGATCGGTCGGTGCCAGTTTTGTCTGACCGCGTGCGCGGCCGTCATGCATCAAGGTGTCCAGGAATTTCCAGCGCGGGGGACGATACATGGTGGTGATCGGCAAGCGTGAGGCAATGAACAGGCTGATGATCTCGAAACAACCGAGGTGCGGTGTCAAGGCGATCACACCCTTGCCCTGTGCAAATGCCGCTTCAATGTGCTCCCAGCCATGGCATTGCTTGACGCCGGTCAGCACTTTCTCCAGCGGCCGACGCCACACCCAGGGGAGTTCCAGCACTCCCTTGCCCGCCTCACTTACGTTTGCGCGCAATAGCTTGCGGAACTCTTCTTCCGAGTGCGTGAGGCCGGCTTTGCGCAGATTCTCGCGTAATCGCGCGGCATAACGCCCCGAGGAAAGGTACGTTACCCAGCCGAACAGAATGCCGATCCGGTGCAGTACCGACAAGGGCAGCCGGGCTAAAACATCAAACAGAATAACCATTCAAGAAAACCTATCAAATCGTCAAGGCGGGGATTTGGTATACTTCGCGCCCATTTAATTATTGAAGAATCAATCGGAGAGCCATGAGCGAATACTTATTTACATCCGAATCCGTGTCCGAGGGCCATCCGGACAAGGTTGCAGACCAGATTTCAGACGCCATCGTAGACGCGATTCTAGCGCAGGACAAACATTCACGCATCGCTGCCGAAACGCTGTGCAACACCGGACTGGTGGTTTTGGCGGGCGAGATCACGACGTCCGCCAATGTCGATTACATCCAGGTAGCGCGCGACACCATCAAGCGCATCGGCTACGACAACACCGAATACGGCATCGATTACAAGGGTTGCGCCGTGCTGGTAGCTTACGACAAGCAAAGCCCGGACATCGCGCAAGGCGTGAACAAGGCATATGACGACGGCCTCGACCAGGGCGCCGGCGACCAGGGCCTGATGTTCGGTTACGCTTGCCGCGAGACCGATGTGCTGATGCCGCTGCCGATCTACCTGTCGCACCGCATCGTCGAACGGCAGGCGCAACTGCGTCACGACGGCCGCCTGAAATGGCTGCGTCCGGATGCGAAATCGCAGGTCACCATCAAATATGTCGATGGCAAACCCGATTCCATCGACACTGTGGTGCTATCCACCCAGCACGCACCGGAAATGACGCTGGAAGCGATTCGCGAAGCTGCGATCGAAGAGATCATCAAGCCTGTCTTGCCCAAGGAGCTGATCAAGGGCCAGATCAAGTATCTGGTCAACCCGACCGGACGTTTTGTCGTCGGCGGCCCGCAAGGCGACTGCGGCCTGACCGGACGCAAGATCATCGTCGACACCTACGGCGGTGCAGCCCCGCACGGCGGCGGCGCGTTCTCCGGCAAGGACCCGTCCAAGGTCGACCGTTCCGCGGCATACGCGGGCCGTTATGTCGCGAAGAACATCGTCGCGGCAGGACTGGCCGACAAGTGCCTGATCCAGATCTCCTACGCGATCGGCGTGGCACGCCCAACCAGCGTGATGGTGACCACTTACGGCACCGGCAAGGTCTCCGACGAGAAGATCGCAGAACTGGTGCAGAAGCATTTTGACCTGCGTCCCAAGGGCATCGTGCAGATGCTCGACCTGCTGCGTCCGATCTATCAGAAGACGGCAGCCTACGGCCACTTTGGCCGTGAAGAGCCCGAGTTCAAGTGGGAAAACACGGATAAGGCGGCAGCTCTGAGGGCTGACGCAGGGCTGTAAAATTGCACGGTGGGCACAAGAGTGTGCCCACCCTACAAATCGCATTACCCACCCTCCGAGGGGTGCTGCAGCGGGTCTGGACAACCAGTCCCCCGTCAGGCTCGGAGCCAGTGGCTCACCGAAGCAACCGCACCCATTCATTAACTTTTTAGATGAATGGAGCAATTCATGAACGCTACCGCAAAAGGTTTCACCGACTATATCGTCGCCGACATGTCCCTCGCTGCCTGGGGACGCAAAGAACTGGCGATCGCCGAGATCGAAATGCCCGGCCTGATGGCCATCCGCAATGAGTATGCCGCGACCCAGCCGTTGCGTGGTGCACGCATCACCGGCTCGCTGCACATGACCATCCAGACCGGCGTGCTGATCGAGACGCTGAAGGCACTGGGCGCAGAAGTGCGCTGGGCTTCCTGCAACATCTACTCCACCCAGGACCATGCAGCCGCGGCAATTGCCGCGACCGGCACACCGGTTTTCGCAGTCAAAGGCGAAACATTGGCCGAATACTGGGACTACACGCACCGCATTTTCGAATGGGCGGACGGCGGTTTGTCCAACATGATCCTGGACGACGGCGGCGATGCCACGCTGTTGCTGCATCTGGGTGCACGCGCTGAAAAGGACGCATCGCTGATCAGCAAACCAAGCTCGGACGAAGAAACCTGTTTGTTCGCTTCGATCAAGGCGAAGCTGGCAAAAGACAAGACCTGGTACTCCACCCGTCTCGCCGCGATCAAAGGCGTGACCGAAGAGACCACGACCGGCGTGCACCGCCTGTATCAGATGCATGAACGCGGCGACCTGAAATTCCCGGCGATCAACGTGAACGACTCCGTCACCAAATCCAAGTTCGACAACCTGTACGGCTGCCGCGAATCGCTGGTGGACGGCATCAAGCGCGCCACCGACGTGATGATCGCCGGCAAGATCGCCGTCATCGCCGGCTATGGCGACGTGGGCAAGGGTTCTGCGCAAGCCATGCGTGCGTTGTCCGCACAGGTCTGGGTCACCGAGATCGACCCGATCTGCGCATTGCAGGCCGCGATGGAAGGTTATCGTGTGGTGACCATGGATTACGCCTGCGAACACGGCGACATCTTCGTTACCACCACCGGCAACTTCCACGTGATCACGCACGACCACATGAAGAAGATGAAGAACCAGGCCATCGTGTGCAACATCGGCCACTTCGACAACGAGATCGACGTGGCCTCGCTCAAGCAATACAAGTGGGAAAACATCAAGCCGCAGGTCGACCACGTGATCTTCCCCGACGGCAAGCGCATCCTGCTGCTGGCAGAGGGACGTCTGGTGAATCTGGGTTGCGGTACCGGCCATCCGTCTTATGTGATGTCCTCCTCGTTCGCCAACCAGACCATCGCGCAGATCGAGCTGTTCACCCGTACCAAGGAATATCCGGTCGGCGTGTATACCCTGCCCAAACATCTGGATGAAAAAGTCGCGCGTTTGCAATTGACCACATTGAACGCACAGTTGACCACCCTGACCGACCAGCAGGCGGCTTACATCAACGTACCCAAGGAAGGCCCGTACAAGGCCAACCACTACCGCTACTAATCCGCTTGTTGCGGGTATGATGCTCAGGGGCGGACGCCAGGTTCGCCCCTGTTAACTTGTTAAATGGAAAAATGCTGCTACGACTATTGCTCATCTGGACATTGAATTCGCTGGCGCTGATCGCGGTGGCGAACTTCGTGCCGGGCATCCACGTGGACGGGTTCATGGCGGCGTTCATCGCAGCCTTTGTGCTGGGCCTCGTCAACACGCTCATCCGCCCGATCTTTCTGGTGCTGACCTTGCCGGTCACCATGCTCACGCTGGGACTGTTCATCTTCGTCATCAACGGCCTGATGTTCTGGTTCGCGGGTTCCATTCTGCGCGGATTTACCGTCGACAGTTTCTGGCACGGCGTGTTGGGTGCAGTCCTGTACAGCATTTTTTCCTGGGCGCTGAGTTCAGCCGCCGCACAACTACTTGTGAGAAAAAATGGGAAACACAACAACACCGATCAGTTTTGAATTTTATCCGCCGCAAACGCCGGAGGGCGTGGAAAAGCTGGCGGTCGTACGGCAGCGTTTGGCCGTAGTCAAACCGGAATTCTTTTCGGTCACCTTCGGCGCGGGTGGATCCACGCAAGACCGCACACTGAAAACGATCAGGCAGATTCATGCCGAGGGCCATAACGCCACCCCGCACCTGTCCTGCGTCGGTTCCACCAGAGACAACGTCCGCGCACTGCTCTTCGCATACAAGGACATGGGCATCAGGCGCATCGTCGCGCTGCGCGGAGATCTGCCTTCCGGCATGGCCAGCATCGGCGAGTTTCAATATGCCAACGAGCTGGTATCGTTCATTCGCGCGCAGACCGGCGAACATTTCCATATCGAGGTCGCCGCTTACCCCGAGTTCCATCCGCAGGCGAATTCTGCGCGCGAGGACATGCTCAACTTCAAACGCAAGGTCAATGCAGGCGCGAATTCGGCCATTACGCAATATTTCTACAATGCGGACGGCTATTTCCGTTTCGTCGATGAATGTCGCAAACTCGGCGTCACCGCACCCATCGTGCCTGGCATCATGCCCATCATGCGTTTCTCGCAACTCGCGCGATTCTCCGATGCATGCGGAGCCGAGATCCCGCGGTGGATGCGCAAGACCATGGAGGGTTACGGCGACGATGTGGAATCGGTGCAGGCATTCGGTCTCGATGTCGTCACGCAGCTATGCGAGAAACTCATCGCAGGCGGCGCCCCCGGCCTGCATTTCTATACACTCAACCAGGCCGGCGCCTCGCTGGAAATCCTGAAACGTCTGGGCTACCGATGAACACTTTGCGCGCACCCGAACTGCTCTTGCCCGCCGGCACCCTCGACAAGATGCGCACCGCCTACGCCTTCGGTGCGGATGCGGTGTATGCCGGCCAACCGCGCTATTCTCTTAGAGCGCGCAATAACGAATTCAGGCTGGAAGAACTGCAAATCGGCATACAGGAGGCGCATGCGCTGGGCAAGAAACTGTTCGTTGCCAGCAACCTGATGCCGCATAACGCCAAGGTCAAGACCTACATGGCGGACATGCAGCCGGTCATCGAGATGCGGCCGGACGCCCTGATCATGGCCGATCCCGGCCTGATCGCCATGGTGCGCGAACGCTGGCCAGAGATGCCGATCCACCTGTCGGTACAGGCCAATACCGTGAATTACGCGGCCGTGAAATTCTGGAAATCGCTCGGACTAACTCGCGTGATCCTGTCGCGCGAACTTTCACTGGACGAGATCGAGGAGATCCGCCAGGAATGTCCGGACATGGAACTGGAAGTGTTCGTGCATGGTGCGCTGTGCATCGCCTACTCCGGTCGCTGCCTGCTCTCCGGATACTTCAACCACCGCGATGCCAACCAGGGTACCTGCACCAACTCCTGCCGCTGGGATTACAAGGTGGACAATGCCGCCGAGGACGGCACCGGCGACATCCAGAAGATCGACTTCGATTTCGACAAGGCGCTGAGCGACAGCCCACTATCCGATTGCGGCTCTCAACCGCGTCATCCCGAAGCGGACAAGGTGTACGTCATCTCGCGCAAGGATCATCCGGGCGAGCTGATGCCGGTGCTGGAAGACGAGCACGGCACTTACATCATGAACTCCAAGGATTTGCGCGCGGTTGAACATGTCGAACGACTGGCGAAGATCGGCATCGATTCGCTCAAGGTGGAAGGACGCACAAAATCCATTTACTACGTGGCGCGCACCGCGCAAGTGTATCGCCAGGCCATCGACGACGCCGTCAAAGGCCGGACGTTCAACCTGGAACTGCTAGGCGCGCTGGATGCACTGGCGAGCCGCGGTTACACCGACGGCTTCTATGAGCGTCACCACACGCACGAACAGCAGAACTACATGCGCGGCCACTCCGAAAGCTTCCGCCAACAGTACGTCGGCGACATCGTAGCCTGTGCAAATGGCGTGGCAGAGATCGATGTGAAGAACAAATTTTCAATCGGCGACAAGCTGGAGATCATCCATCCTTCCGGCAACCACATCATCCAGCTCACCGAAATGCACAACCTTGAAGGCGAAGCAGTCACTGTCGCACCCGGCAGCGGGCATCGCGTGCAGATACCGTTGCAGGGTGAAATGACAAAAGGAATGGTGGCGCGCTTCATCTAAGCTGACATAAGGAATCCATTGATGATCTTCTCCAGCCTCTCCCAGTCCGACCGTTACACCACGCTGCATCCCCTGTTTCCGAGTGCGTTCGACTATATTCGCAACACCGACCTGTTCAACCTCGCACCGGGGCGTTACCACATTCTCGGCGAGGACCTGATCGCGATCGTAGAGCATCTGCCGGGCAAGACGCGCGAGATGGCCAAGCTGGAGGCGCACCGGCGTTACATCGATATCCAGATGGTGCTGGACGGATCTGAGGAAATGGGCTGGAAACCGCTGGCGGATTGCCACAATCCGGTGAGCGAACACAGCATGGAGAGGGACATCCGTTTCTTCCACGATGCGGCGGTGTCTTGGATCGCCGTGCCGCCGGATCATTTCTGCATCTTCTTTCCGGAGGATGCGCATGCGCCGCTGGTAGGCGGCGGCCTGATACGCAAGATAATCTTCAAGATTGCCGTGAATCCGGTGCAACCCAGATCAATTCGGTAAAGTCCGCTTATATTAAATTCCGGGATTTACAGCAGCTTCATGGTTTGCAGCTTTTTCTTCAGCGTCTTGATCTGCGAATCTTTTTCAGTCAGCTGTTTGTCTTTGTCTGCCAGTTGTTTGTCCTTCCTGGACAGCTGATCATTTTTCTCGGCAAGCTGTTTGTCTTTCTGTTCCAGTTCGGCCACTCCCTGCTGGATCCCGTTGTTGGCGGCTTTCAGACGCTCTTCGTAATCCTGGATTGCCGTTGCTCCGTTTGGCTGGTTAACGGCATCGGCTGCTGCGCGCCTGATTGCCTCCACTTGCTTTTCCAGCGGCAAATCGCGCAGATCTCTAAGTTTCAATGCGGCAGCGATGCTCTGCAACCGGTCTTCTTCCTGCAGAACGATCTTTTCAAGGGTGACTCGTTCAGTACCTGACGATTTGCCTTCGGGTTGCGCATTTTCCTGAACTCCGCCACTGTTCATCACGCCACCCACCGAAGCAACGCTGGCAGCACTTATTTTCAATTGGGTTTGCAACAGGGCAACGCGCTCATTGATCTGTTGCGCATGGTGCGCGGCAAATGTGGCTTCCGCGCCCAAACGCTGGACCAGTTCCTTGTCGTCATGCGCGGCGGCGATCCGGCTCTTGGCGTCCTGGTACACACGCAGTGCCTGTGCGTAAGTCACCGGTGCCTGCTTGTCGGCGTTCTTCATCCTGCTATCCGCGTTGATGAGTTCGCTCTCATGCAGTGCACCTTCCTGGATGGCCTTGATCACCAGATCCAGCATGGACTGGAGCAAGGCCGTCTTTTCCCTTTCGATGCTCTCCGGCTGTTCGCGCTCCACTTTTCCAATCAAGCCGGAAAGATCGCCCATCGCTTTTTCATATTCCCTGGGCAGCAGTTTGGGCGCGTCGTGTTCTTCGAGTTGCGTCTTGTATTCCAGCTCCTTGGCGAAGCGGTATTGCACAATGGCCATTATCGCCCGTCCTTTTTCCAGAATGGCGTCGCCCTTGGCCGCGTTGCTTACCAGCACATCCCTGGATTTATTGCCCAGCGCACTCTGGCTTTCGCTCAGGACTTGCGAAGCTTCGCGGAAATAACTCGGCGCCAGGAATGGCATGTTGGCTTTCCTGGCGTCGTTCACGTTCTTTTCCAGGGTGGCCACCACGTTAAGATCGGACAGTTCACTGTATTTGGCAACATGTTCCGCGGAAGGCTTGATATTGGTGCTGACCGGGGTGGTACATCCGGCCAGAAAAAAAGCGCACACGACGCACAGGATACGAATCTGCCCGAAATACATTATTTGCTCCAATTCAAAGTTTGCATGGAAAGACTTGTTCACGAAAATACAAATTTTATGTCAGATTTCCTGGTCGAAGGCAACATCGCCTTCATCCACCGCCGCCCCAAGCTGGATATTCCTGAAGTCGAACAAATTCGCATCGAGCAGGTGTGAAGGCTTGACGCTTTGCATGGCAGTGAAGATGGTCTGGGTACGCCCCGGATACTGGTGTTCCCACTGTGCGAGCATCTCTTTGATGTTCTGGCGTTGCAGGTTCTCCTGCGAGCCGCAGAGGTTGCACGGGATGATGGGGAATTCCATACCGCGCGCGTAGCGGGCAATGTCTTTCTCGGCGCAATAGGCCAGCGGGCGGATGACGATGTGGTCGCCTTTGTCGGTGACCAGTTTGGGCGGCATGGCCTTGAGCTTGCCGCCGAAGAACATATTCAGGAACAGCGTCTCCACCATGTCGTCGCGGTGGTGTCCCAGCGCGATCTTGTTCGCACCCAGTTCACCCGCCACCTTGTAGATGATGCCGCGACGCAACCGCGAGCAAAGCGAGCAGGTGGTCTTGCCCTCGGGGATCTTGGCCTTGACGATGGAGTAGGTGTCCTGCGTCTCGATGTGGAAGTCCACGCCGAGTTTCTTCAGATAATTCGGCAACACGTCGGCCGGGAAGCCCGGCTGCTTCTGGTCGAGGTTCATCGCCACGATCCTGAAATCGATGGGTGCGCGCTTGCGCAAGGTGAGCAGGATATCCAGCAGGGTATAGGAATCCTTGCCCCCGCTCAGGCACACCATCACGGTGTCGCCCTCTTCGATCATGTTGAAATCGCCGATGGCCTTGCCGACCATGTGTTCCAGCCGCCCCTTCAGGCGATTGAAGTTGGTGGAATGGTGTTCGAAATGGATGGGTTGAGTGATGTCGTTCATTTTATTTTCAAAGGTTGATACTGCGCCCCCCGTCGACCGCCAATATCTGGCCCGTGATATAGGGTGCATCGGCGATCAGGAATTGCACGGTCCTGGCGATATCGTCCGGTTCTCCCTCGCGTTTGAGCAGGGTTTGTGCAACAAGCCTGCGGCGCTGTTCTTCGTCTTGCCAGGCCGCGCTTTCCGGCCAGAGATTGATGCCGGGCGCGACCCCGTTCACGCGTACCTGCGGTGCGAGTTCCTGTGCCAATGCCCGGGTGAGCCCAGCCAAGCCAGTCTTGGCCACGTTATACAGCAAGTGCCCATGCATCGGAAAATCGGCATGGATATCGACGATATTGACGATACATCCGTGATTGCGGCGCAATTCGGTCGCGGCCGCCTGCGCCAGGAACAAGGGCGCTTTCAGGTTGGTGCCGAGCAGGTCGTTCCATTGTTGCTCGTTCATTTGATCCAGCGGCGTGGGATAGAAACTGGAGGCGTTGTTGACCAGCGCATGCAGTTGCCCGAATTGCCCGATGGTCTCCTCGATCACGCGCGGCAAAGCGGAAATATCCAGCAGGTCCGCCTGCACCGTGCAGGCGGAGTCGGGGCGCTTCTCGTTCAATTCGGCACGCAGGGCCTGGGCATCTTGCAAAGAGGCGTGGCAATGGATAGCGACGTTCGCACCTGCCGCGTGCAAACGGCGTACGATAGCCGCGCCAACGCGCTTAGCCCCCCCCGTCACCAATACTGTTTTGCCTTGCATCCTATTCCCCACTAAACTCTCGCAACTGCTGAATTATACCTGACCATGCCCATCAACTTGCCTGTCCCCGGCCCCGACGCTCTTGTTCACAGCGCCAAATTGTGCGATCTCATCCGCGCCGATATCACCGCGCAGGGAGGATGGATTCCCTTTTCACGCTTCATGGAACTGGCGTTGTATGCGCCCGGTCTGGGCTACTACACTGCCGGGTCGCGAAAACTTGGCGAAGAGGGCGATTTCATCACTGCGCCGGAACTCTCCACGCTGTTCGGCAGAACCGTGGCGAGGCAACTGATCGAAGTGATGCAGGCCAGCTCGCCCCACATCCTGGAGTTGGGTGCGGGCAGCGGAAAACTCGCGCTGGATATCCTCGGCGAACTTGAAAGGCTGGATGAACTGCCGGAAAGCTATTCGATACTGGAGGTAAGCGCCGACCTGCGCGAACGCCAGCAAGCACTGTTGCGCGACAAGCTGCCGCATCTCGCCGGGCGCGTGCGCTGGCTAGATACCCTGCCGGACAATATCTCCGGCGCAGTCATCGGCAACGAAGTGCTGGATGCATTTCCGGTCCATCTGATGTACTGGACGAACCAGCGCATCCTGGAACGCGGTGTAACAACCGTAGCCAACCGTTTCAGCTGGCAGGACAGACTGCCGGAATCACCCGCGCTGCTCGACATCGCAAACAAGATCAAAGTGCCCGACAATTACCTGAGCGAAATCTCGCTCACCGCGCGTGGCCTCATCGCCAGCCTGTGCGAGCGCATGGGAAAAGGAGTCATGCTATTCATCGACTACGGCTTCGGTGCCGGCGAGTATTACCATCCGCAACGGACTCGCGGTACCCTGATGTGCCATTACCGTCACCATTCGCACGATGATCCCTTCTATCTGCCCGGCCTGCAGGACATTACGGCGCATGTGGATTTCACCGCCGTCGCGGAAACGGCGATCGATCATAGCGCACACTTCCTGGGCTATACCTCGCAGGCGCATTTTCTGATCAACAACGGCGTGACGGATCTGCTCGGCGAAGTTCCGGCCGAGGATGTAAAGGCGTATGCACCTCTTGCCGCCCAACTGCAGAAACTCACCAGTCCGGCGGAGATGGGTGAACTGTTCAAGGTGATCGCGCTTGGCAAAGGCATGGATCAGCCGCTGGCCGGATTCCTGCGCGGCGATCAGTCGCGCCATTTGTAACCACGCTGATTTTTCCGTCCCGGGCATGTCGCCTATCCGCAGTTTCGAACCCGTAAGCAGCGTGGATGCACGCGTACTGATCCTGGGCAGCATGCCCGGCAGAAGATCGCTGGAACAGAACCAGTATTACGCCCATCCGTCGAATGTCTTCTGGAAAATCATGGGGGAGCTGGTTGGTGCGTACCCGGGAATGCCCTATCAGGAAAGGCTTGCCATCCTGCGCACTGCCGGGATCGCGTTATGGGACGTGCTTGATTCCTGTGTGCGCGAGACCAGCATGGATTCCGATATCAGGCAGGAATCGGCGAACGACTTCTCGTCGTTCTTCGCCCGGCATCCGCATATCACGCAGGTGTTCTTCAACGGCAGCAAAGCCGAACAATGCTTCAGGAAATTCGTGCAGGACAAACAAACCTTGCCACCGCTAAAGTTGCAGCGACTGCCTTCAACCAGTCCCGCGCATGCCGGGCTTCCCTACGCGGACAAACTGCAGGCGTGGCGTGCCGTTATGTCGGACTTGCCGAAAGATCCGAAGCGAAAAAATGCGTGACTGGATGACCCGCAGGTATCGGGCAATACTGTGCCGGCCAATTGGCGACAAATGAAAGACGTTCCGAGGCTTGAAGAAGAATCGAGGTCAGGGCAGCGCTTCCCTGCTTAAGGAAAAATACTCATTCAACGGAACAACTTACTCTTAAACTCGTGACAGTGCAATATTGACCGCTGAGGCCAGAGTGCTCATCATCAGCGCGACTGTTGATGACATGAGACGTATGTAATTCAATTTCTTGCCACCGCGGCCGGTACTGAAATCGGTAGGTCTACCCAATGTCTTTAAAGGAGACGGTCATGCACTCCATTCATTTACATGATGTTCATTTACCCAAAGGCCCGAACCTCTTCGCCCTGTCTGTTGGCGAGGTTGTCTGGTTTTCGCTTGCTATCGTATTCTTCCTGCTTTCCTGGTTCATCGGCGGCGACGATTTCGAGGCCAGCATAGGCGGCAATCTCGGCCTGGCTGGATTGGTGGCCGGACTGGTTGTCGGCGCCATTCTATGTGCCATTACGAAGCCTGAAAAATAACCCGGACTGAATGATTCCCGTTATCTGGAATTGACCGCTACCGGAAATGGTCAGCGGTCTTTTGTTTTCACCGACGCGGGTGCTACGAATCTTTGATGACGGCTTCGACCGCCATGATGCGCGCTTCGCGTACCCTGTCGGCGATCAGGTTCTTGTCCGGGCATGCGCGCGCGATCTCTCCCGCGTTCACTGCCTGTGCGGCTTGCGCGCAGCGCAGCAGATACGGAGATTGCGGATAGGCATCCTGCTCGTGTCCGGTGCGCCCGTGTGCATCGGACTCGCAGGCCTGCAATACCTGCGTGAAGCGTTCCGGCTTGCGCCACAGGTCGCAGCTGTCGAACAACCTCACTATCGTGTCCGCACGCAGTTCCTTGACGCGATGTATGTTGCCGTGGTGTCTAGCCACCAGCATCGCCAGATCCCGGCATTCGCCGGGCACACGCAGCCGCTCGCACACGTCCTTCAGGTGTTCGACACTGCGCATCTCGTGGGCGATGTGGCGCGGCAGGATACCCGCGGGCGTACTGCCTTTGCCCAGATCGTGCCCCAGTGCGGCAAAGCGCACTTCCAGCGGGTAACCGTGCTTCGCCGTATCGTCCAGCACCAGCATGGCGTGAATGCCGCAATCTATCTCGGGATGGTACTGGGGCGGTTGCGGCACGCCGAAGAGCGCATCCAGTTCCGGCAGTATCTTTTTCAGCGCGCCGCACTCGCGTAGCGTGGTGAAGAAGCGCGACGGATGCTTTTCCATCAGGCCGCGCGCCAGTTCCTGCCATACGCGCTCGGCCACCAGCGCGTCGACTTCGCCGTTCTCGACCATCGTCCGCATCAGCCTCAATGTCTCCGGCGCGAAGGTGAATCCGAAGCGCGCCGCAAAGCGCGCGCCGCGCAGGATGCGCACCGGGTCCTCGGCGAACGCGGAGCTCACATGGCGCAACACGCCCGCCTTCAGGTCTGCCTGTCCGCCGTAAGGATCGATGAGGTTGCCGTCGGCATCCTGAGCGATGGCGTTGACGGTGAAGTCCCGGCGCAGCAGGTCCTGCTCCAGCGTCACTTCAGGCGTGGCATATACGGTGAACCCTTTGTAACCCTGAGCCACTTTGCGTTCGGTGCGCGCCAGCGCATATTCCTCGTGCGTTTCGGGATGCAGAAACACCGGGAAGTCGCTGCCCACCGGTTTGAAGCCGCGCGCGACCATCTCATCCGGCGTGCTGCCCACCACCACCCAATCGTGATCCTGCACGGGCAAGCCGAGCAGCCGGTCGCGCACTGCACCGCCGACGCAATAGACTTTAAGTGACGAATGACTCAAAGCGTTTTCCCCCTTCCCAACCTTCCCCCGAGGGGAGAAGGAGCGAACGAGAAGATTATTTTTGTTTTAACGTTCATCGCGATAGGATTTCTGGTTCTTCGCGTTTTGCGCCTCGATGGTGCCGAGCCGCTGTTTGAGCGATTGCGAGGTCTGGCCGAACAGCTTGGAGTAATACATGGTATTGCTCATTACCTTCTTCACATAATCGCGCGTCTCGTCGAACGGAATGGTCTCGACGTAGATCGCTCCCTCCATCGGCTGTGTGCCGCGCCATTGCCGCGCCCTGGTCGGGCCCGCGTTGTATGCGGCGGATGCCAGCACAGGGTTGTCGTCAAATTGATGCGAGACCGTCTTCATGTAATACGTGCCGAGCTGGATGTTCACATCCAGCTGATGGATCAGCCCTTTGCGGTAACCCTTCATGCCGATTTGCCTTGCCACCCAGCGCGCCGTATCCGGCATGATCTGCATCAAACCGGCCGCGCCGGCGTCGGATTTTGCCTTGGTCGCAAAGCGGCTTTCTTGCCGCATCAGACCGTACACCCAGGCCTCCTCCAGACCGTGCTTGTGCAGGTTTTCCTGCATGCTCTCGCGGTACGGTGCGGGATAGCGCAAATTGAAATCATGCAGCTGCACCGTACGATCCGCGGCATTGATCGAACGGTCGTACATCTCGTTGCGGCGCGCCACTTCGGCTGCCACCAGCAATTGCCGGTCGCTGAAGTTCCGCGTTGCCCAGGCCCATTCCTTTGCGGCTTCGGTACGCATGTCCATTCGATATAACAACAATGTACGCTGTATCGCGGGCATGGCCTGTATGGTTTCGATCTCGGTATCGCTCGGCTGGTAATGCACCGAACCCATGCCCGCACCCGGCGCGCCTCCCAATTCTTCGGAAGCGAGCTGTCCATAGAAATTGTATTCTCGGCTTAGGTCGGTAAACAACGCTTCGGCCTCCACTGGCCGCCCCAGAGCCATGAGTGCGCGACCTTTCCAGTATCTCCACACGCCCTCGCTTTGCTGTTGCGGCGACATGGCACTGATGCTCTCCCAGACTTCGTGCCAGTTGTTTGCGCGCAATGCGGCGCGGGTGCGCCATGCCAGTTGTTTCGGATTCAACGCCGCATCGCCAGCCACCGAATACCAGAGCAATGCCCTTTCGTCATGGGCCTGTGCACCGGCGTAGCCCTGCCAGCCGAAGAAATAGCGCTGTTCGTCCTCGGAAAAATAATTGGCCATATGTTCCCAGCGCGTATAGGCGATCTGCGGCGACTGCCTGGCCAGGCGCTGCAGGGCGAACAAGGCAACCATTCGACGTCCCATGCCCGCGTTCTCGAATTTGGTCTTTTCCAGATAGTGCCGCGGATTTCTCGCCGCCACGCTCAATTCGGCTGCCGGAAAGACTTCCGCCTTGGGCAGCTTTTTGATCAGTTCCCTGGCCAGGGAGGTATTGTTGCTTTCCAGCGCCAGACGCATGCGCTGCCATATATCGGTCTCGCTAATGATGCCTTGCTTGATCGCCTCTATGAACAACGGCGTACAGCTATCCGGCATCTCTTCGCTGTTGAACCACAGCTTGCGTGCCTCGGCCAACGCGCCAACGGCATCGGATTGCTGGCGCAATTGCAGGGCATAACAGGTCAGCTCGTTATCCGTATTCACCAGGTGCGGATATTCCTCTGCGAACTCGTCCCAGCTTTCGCGCTCGCCGAGATATTTGAGCCACTCTCCGCGAAACTGATCGACTACCGGGGATTCGTCGGTGCGCGCAAGAAATGCCTTGATCGCCGGCGTAGCCTTCACACCCCAGTGCATGCGCAACTGGTAATAGGTCACATAGGGCTCCAGCGGCGTCTCCCTGAGGCTCTCCGCCACTTTGTCCAGGCGTGATGCATTGCCAACGCGTAACGCTTCGCGTGCGATGCGGAAATCACTTTCTTGGTCGGCCAGCGCACACACGGGCAACGCCAGCAGCAGGAACAATACTAATCTCATGGAAGGACTCGGGATCGACTGGGCACAGAATACCACATGCGCCTTGCGCCACATCGCTGAAAATGCCCGAACACGGCGCCAGATAAGGGTTACAGAGCAGGCGGCCTCAGCAGCGAGGCCGCCTGGAAAGACACATCATTAGCGCTGATACTTATACATTTTTTGCAGGAATGCATCGATATCCACTGTCGCCAATTCGCCGGGAAGTGCCGGATGCTTATCCTCACCGACCGGCTGGTTGCCGGCCGACGCAAGTTGCGGATTCCATCCCGCATACATCACCTCGTCGCCATATTCCCCGTCCGCACCTGTTTCGCGTTCGATCTCGTAGCCGCTCGTGTTCATCGTGGTAGTCATATCACACCTCCGTATCGGGAACGGTTTCCACCGCCCCTGCAATAGATGTATCGGCTTGATCGGCGGGAAGTTTAATCCAGGTTCAGATCGAGCCCCATACTGCAAATGTAGACGCTTTGCAGAAATATTGCCGCGATGTGCATCCGGCTGTTAAATTCTCGCCGGATGCAAAGAAATGCATTTCGGCATGCCCGTTCAGATCGATCATGCTGCCAGGAACCGTAACGGATGGAAGACACAAGGATCAGACATGACAATCAGCCAAATGCGTATCGATGCCCCCCAGGTTACCCTTGTCGCCAACGAGCGGGAGATCATGGATAAACTCCTGCAGCTGGAAGATGCGAACGTACTCGAGCTCGGCTGCGGCGCCGCAGAAAAGACTCGCCTGGTCGCCCAAAAGGCCGCCTCGGTTCTCGCTCTGGAAGTGGACGAAGTCCAGCTTGCGAAGAACAGGATGATCGGGGACCTGCCCAACGTCCGCTTCGAGTATGGCGGTGCCGAGAACATTCCTGCTGCCGATTCCAGTTTCGACATCGTGCTGATGTTCAAGTCCCTGCATCACGTACCCTCCGAGTCGCTCGACAAAGCGTTCTCCGAGATCTGCCGGGTATTGAAGGCCGGAGGAGTGGCCTATATTTCCGAGCCTGTCTACGCCGGAGAATTCAACGAGATACTGCGACTCTTCCACGATGAAAAGAAAGTGCGCGAGGTTGCCTTTGCGGCCGAAGTGCGCGCGGTTTCCACTCGGCGGCTAACGCTTGTGCAACAGAAATTCTTTTTGCAGCCGGCGCATTTCGACAGTTTCGGCCAGTTCGAGAACCAGGTCCTCAAAGTGACCCATACCGATCACCGGCTATCGCCGGCGTTGTTCGAAGAGGTCCGCTCCAAATTCAATCGTCACATGTCCCCGACTGGCGCGGACTTCCTCGCTCCCATGCGCATCGATCTTTTCACGAAACCGGCTCCGTGAAAATTAATTAATTATTCGCAGTACCGCGGGCGGTAGCATTCGGCGATGTGGCAGAAAACGTGCAGGTGCCTGTCGGATGATCCTCCTGCCGATCTGTGTTCGGCAACCGAAACTGCACTCTTCACTTCTGCCAACAACTCCTGACAAGGTGGAAAACATGCCCGAAGCAGCCGCACTGCAAGGACTCACCAGCCCCGAAGCAAAGCAACGGCTGTCGGAATACGGACCCAATACCGTGGCGGAGGATCACCCGCATACCTGGCTCGTTTTACTGCGCAAGTTCTGGGCGCCGGTGCCCTGGATGCTGGAAGCCACCATCGCCTTGCAGTTCGCGCTGGGCAAACCTGACGAAGCCGCCATCATTGCCGCCTTGCTGGTCTTCAATGCCGTGCTCGGGTTCGTGCATGAAAATCGCGCCAACAACGCACTGGCAATGCTGAAAAGCCGCCTGGAGATTCAGGTGCGCGTGCTGCGAGACAATATCTGGCAAAAACTGCCCGCCCAGGAATTGGTGCCGGGTGACGTGGTGCACCTGCGCATGGGCGACCTTGCACCTGCGGACATACGCCTGCTTGACGGCAAACTGCTTCTGGACCAATCCGCGCTAACCGGCGAATCCTTGCCTGTCGAGGCGAGTGCGGGAACTGCGGTACATGCCAGCGCGATAGTAAAACGCGGCGAAGCATCGGGTGAAGTCACCGCAACCGGAACGCATACCTTTTTCGGAAGGACTGCCGAACTGGTGCGCAGCGCCAAGTCCGCAAGCCATCTCGAAACGCTCATCGTTACGATCGTCAAGTACCTGGTGACGCTAGACGCGATCTTGGTTGCCGCGTTGCTGACATACAGCTGGTTATACGGGATCCCGCTGACCGCAGTGCTTCCCTTTGCGTTGATCCTGCTGGTCGCTTCCGTGCCCATCGCGCTGCCGGCAACCTATACGCTCGCAACGGCGCTCGGCGCGCTGGAGCTGGCCAGGAACGGGGTCTTGGTGACACGCCTGTCGGCCATCGAGGAGGCGGCCGCAATGGATGTGCTGGCAAGCGACAAGACCGGCACCATCACTCAAAACCGGCTGGCGCTCACCGCGCTCCGTTCATACGCACCCTATAACGACAACGACCTGCTGTATTGGGCCGCGCTCGCCTGCGACCACTCGACTCAAGACCCGATAGACCTGGCCATTCTGGATGCCGCTCACGCGCGCGGGCTGCTGTCCCAAGTGCCGCAGCGTCTGGGCTTTATTCCGTTTGACCCGGAGACCAAGCGATCCGAAGCGCAGTATGACCAGGGCGACACCAGATTGCGCGTGCTCAAGGGAGCGCCGCGCGTGATTGTCGGACTTGTCGTGGATGGAATCGACATCGGCTCCGACGTGGAGAAAATGGGCGCGGACGGTTCACGCGTACTCGCAGTTGCCATCGAAACCGCCGGCAACGGCCTGCAATTCGCCGGACTGGTGGCGCTGCAAGACCCCCCTCGGGACGATGCTCATACGCTGATCAGGGATCTGCAGGACCTGGGCGTACGGGTACTGATGGTTTCGGGCGACGGGCCGGCCACAGCGCGCGCAGTGGCCGAACAGGTGGGCATCGGCAAGCGGGTGTGCGCACCGGAAGATCTGAATGATGCGCTCCAGCACGGCGTATTGGGCTACGACGTTTTCGCGCGAGTCTTGCCGGAAGACAAGTTCCGTCTGGTACAGGCGCTGCAGCAAAGCGGACATGTGGTCGGCATGAGTGGTGACGGCGTCAACGATGCGCCCGCGCTCAAGCAGGCCGAGGTGGGCATCGCCGTGGCCAATGCCACCGATGTCGCCAAGGCCGCCGCCAGCCTGGTGCTGACCAATCCCGGCCTGGGAGACGTCAAAGCTGCGATCGAAACCAGCCGGTGCATCAACCAGCGCATGCTTACCTACACCATGAACAAGATCATCAAGACGCTGGAGATCGCCATTTTTCTCAGTGTCGGGGTCATGCTGACGGGCGTGTTCGTGATCACTCCGCTGCTGATCGTGCTGCTGCTGTTCACCAACGATTTCGTCACGATGTCCATCGCAACGGATCATGTTTCGTTTTCGCGCAAACCCGAACGCTGGAACATTCCCAACCTTATGCTGACGTCGGGCATCCTCGCCGGATTCGTGCTGGTCCTGTCGTTCGCCGTATTTTTTGCAGGACGCGATTGGCTGCATCTGCCGCTGAACCAGTTACAGACACTGATCTTCGTGATGCTGGTCTTTACCGGCCAGGGTAACGTCTACCTCGTGCGCGAGCGCCGTCATTTCTGGCAATCGCTACCGAGCCTATGGATGCTGCTTGCATCCCTGCTGGATATCGTCGTTGTCTTTATTTTCGCCACCCGGGGCATACTCATGACCGCCATTCCCATCGGGCTCGTTGCCGGGCTGGTGGCATTGGTGCTGGTTTATCTGGTGGCGGTGGATTCAATCAAGATACGCGTGTTCAGGCATTTCGGTTTCTAGGTCGCCCCGGGTATCGGCCCGCCCTGTCTCCAACAACCGACGGGGGATACCCGAGGATGATCCAATTGCGAACCGGAATCTTTTCCGTTTCGACTCGCCTGATCAGGTTTATTCCTAGTCGATCTTTTGCCAAGTTCCGCTGGAGTCTCGGCAAGCAGTGTTTCTGGCTCTGCGGTCGGAACCGTTGCCTACCGAGTTGGTGGTATATGCCCGGCAATAACGTCCTTGATTGTCTTTATAGGGCCTGCCCGGGGTCACTTGGTACTGCGTTCTCCCGGCGGCATCGTACCAGGCAACCCGTCTTCCATCAGGCGCGTGCTCCAAAACCTGGCCAACGCAACCTTGATCAACATTGTCCATCGCTCGTCCGATGGTCCCGCCCACGATCACTCCAACAATTGCGCCACCGATAATGGCAGCTACATTATCTCCGCCATGCCCAACAGTGGAACCGATTGCAGCGCCGGTCACGCCACCCAATACCTGCCCGACTGCCTCGCGGTCGCATGTGCCGCGTTCGATCCCGTAAGGTGGGATATAGGATGCATCCTCGCCGTCGCGCCTGCGATACTGCTCTCTGCCTTCATCCTCATCTTCGTCGTCATGCCTGCGCTCACGCCGATAATCACGCTCGTCGTCTCCCTGGTCCTGCCTGTCCCGGTAACCGTGTGCCGGCGCCCAGGGAGGAGGATCCGCATAAGCATGGCCGGCGTACATGACCGGCAACAGGAGCATTACGAATGACAGAATGGGCACGACCTTGTCAGCCCGCGTCAAAAAATATGAAACGTTGGTATTTTTATCCATTTGCTATCTCGCTAAAAAATCTAAGTAGATCGAACTGCGCGCGCTTCTTAAAAATAGCCGGTGATCATCCCGCCACCGCCATAATCAGGGCTGCCGTTGGCGAAGCCTTTCAAGACATAGGCCTGGGCCTTGAGGGTTGGGCTTAGCTTTTGCGAAGCAAACAATGTGACATCCTCCTGGTTGCCTGATGTGGCCGTAATGGCTTGCACGACGTTTAACATCACTCCAACATTTCTAATGTCGTCTACTTTTTGACTAACCCCGAGCATGCCATATGCGACGTTGTTCACGGCGATACCGGTTGGCGCTCCTACCACTGTGTAGCCAGCTGTCGCAAATAGAGTGGTCTTTTTACGGAGCGTGTAATAGCCGTCGATTTGGGCCGAATAATCATTCATCCCGGTACCCAAGCCTTTGCTGGCATCGGCCGTGCCAAATTTGATCTTGCCAACAACATCCAATGTCAGTGCATCTACGGAATAGACACTGTAGCCTGCCGAAGCAATCACATCACCCAAGCCGGAGTTTGAGGTAGTAGTAGTGCCGCCGCCTTTGGCTGGCCGTCCCAAACTGGGCATCGCAGCCGTGGTGCTCGCAGGCGGGGCTACACGCCCCATCCCTTGAATCACACCGCCCGGACCGGTTACGCTGATGTAAGGCACGGTCAGCTTAAGCGTCATATTGTCAGTCTCATATTTACCAACAACCGGGATGTACAGAATATCGGTCGAAGCGGCATTGCCATATTTGCCGGAGCTGTAATCGAATCCAGTGGTCAAGCTGAATTGGTCATCGGCCAAGGCGTTGACTGACATGCACAACGCAGCCAGAGCGGGAAGTAGCTTCTTCATTCAATTACTTTCAAAAAAGCCGACGGGTCATCCGCCGGACGGGAGTCATAAAACGATGTTCACCTGGCTGGACGCTCGGATATTTCAGCGTGTGCAGCTTTTTCTATAATAGCCTTTTCGGTTTCGACTTCCTTGGAATTTTTGTGTTTTGCAGTAATGTCCTTTTTAACAGTGGCAAGACCCTTGTCGGCTTTGCTGCCTGACTTATTGGCATCCAGGTTTTTCCCAACGCTGGCAGCGCCCCGGGATGCAGGCTGAGTTGGCCTTCCTGACGTTTCCGCGTAGGCAACGGAAACAGAAACCGACAGAATTGCCGCGATGAGGTGGGTCGTCTTGACCATGGAAACCTCCTTTGATCTGTTCCGTTAATTGGGGCCAAGGTGTTCAGGTTTACCGTATCGCCATTAACGCCCACAACACTCGCCAGCTGACAGGAGAGTGCATTACCACATCAAACAACCGGCGGCCAAGCCGCCGGTAAAGGAAGTATTTCTGAAACATTAACCGCGATTAGCGGCCCGGATGTTCTGGCGTGGAAGGACGCTCTGGTACGACGACATGCTCAACTTTTTCCGCATTGCGTTCAGAAGTCTCGGCTTTCCCGTGCTGGTCATTGATGTGACTCAATGCTGTGTTCAAGCCTTTGTCGGCCTTGCCATTGGACTTGTTGGCATCGAGGTTTTTCTGAACGCTGGCGGCGCCCGTGGCTGCAGGCTGAGTGGGCTGGCCGGAAGTTTCGGCGTGTGCAAAAGAAATGGATGCAAACAACAATGCTGTCAGGAGTGTGCTCATTTTATTCATGGTACGTATCCTCCATCTTCTGGTTTTCAGAGTGGTTGCATTGTGTACATACTGACCACAGTGCAATGTACACATCGTATCCATTGTTATCTGCCAATGCTGTTACAGTGTGTTACTTGAATCAGATTTCTGTTCGGTCAAGACTAAGGGGTTGTTCCAGGCAACCATCTGGAAACTGATTTAACGCTTCGCGGTATACAAGACCACCGATGTGAAACAGTCCCATCCTGGATCACTGAAGCGCCTGCAACATCCACCTGCTCCCCGGCTTTACGACCTGTAAAGTCGCAAACGTTTTTTCCCGAATGCGAAGAAAATAGGGAGGAATGAATGCAGGAAGGCGATAACCCATTCCTTTATGACTGAGGGTCGCTGTGCGCCATTGGGATACGCTGGGCGCTCGATGCTGCCCATCCTGTGGGTAACAAGTTCTGTTGTGATTGGAAAGGGTAGCTTGTACATTAGCCGTGGTTGCTTCGCATCTTGAGCGTCCTTCGTTTCTGGCGGTGACGCCAGCAAACCTCCTCAACCGCCCGATCAATCGGGAATCGTCAAGCATGCTTCCGTTCCGCCGCCGGGGCGGGGCATCAACGCTATTCGCCAGCCGTTCGTATTTGCCAATTGCTGCGCAATAGCCAAGCCCAGGCCGCTACCGCCGGTTGCCGTACTGCGTGATGACTCCAGTCGGTAGAAAGGGCGAAATACGTTTTCGACTTCGGCAGACGGAATGCCGGGGCCGCGATCAAGGATGCGAATCACGCTCTCGCCATCGCCGCACTCGCATTCAATCTCCACCGGTTGGCCCGCACCGTAACGCACGGCATTGCTGATCAGATTGCCTAGTATGCGCCGCAATGCCAACGGTCCGACCGGTCTTATGCATGGTCTCCGCGACCTTAACTCCACCACACCCCCTTCGATCGCCGCGTTGTCCGAAAGCTCACGCAGCAGCACCTGCAGATCAATTTCTTGTGTCGCCTCTTTTTCGAGGCCGCGACTAAAAGTGAGAAATTCACCGATCATGCGGTTCATTTCCTCAACATCATTTGTTAACCTGTCCACGATTTTTGGATCAACGTTCTCCGGCAACATTTCCAACGCGATGCGCATGCGTGCCAATGGCGTGCGCAGGTCATGCGATATACCGGCCAACAGGGTAGTACGGTTGGCAAGCAAAGACTGTACTTGTAACGACATCTGGTTAAAAGTGCGCGCCAAACCAGCCAGTTCATCGGCTCCGGTTTCAGGCAAGGAGGTTGGAGAGTTACCAAGACCTATATCCCGAGCAGCTTCAGCCATGAGCTCCAGTGGCCGGGTCACTCTGCGTGCCAGAATAATGGCCGTGATCATCGTCAGGATAATGGTCGCTACCATTACGAGCAGCAAAGCCACAACCATCTGCATGCCAAGAATATCTTCCGGGAAACCGATGCGAATCTGCTTCCCGCCAGAACTGATATCTACCCAGAACCAGGTTTTCTTTTCCAGACGGGTTACCTTGATGCGGGTAACCTCCCCTGTGCGTCTCGTCAACGCCTGCTCCAACAGCGACAGGTAAGGCTGATAGTGATCGTATTCCGGCAATATGACAGACGTTTCGAACAGCCACAGATTATGTTTGGTGGCCAGCTCCAGTTCGAAATCCTTGCGCGTTTCTGGCGGTAACTCCACCCAGGTCTTTGCAGACAAAATGATAATTCCCGCGAGATCATCCACCGAGCGTTTTGCCATAGGCAACATGATGTAATACGCAATTACGCTAAACACGATCATCTGAAAAACGACCAGCGCGCTCGCTACTGTTATGGATGTGTGGCGAAACAGACTGCTATGCTTGGCTTCACCCGACATTATGGTACGTTTCCCTCTGGGGCAAACAGGTAACCCTCGCCCCACACCGTACGCACATACACCGGCGACGAAGGATCCTCCTCTATCTTCCGGCGCAAACGTGTCACGGTGACATCGATACTGCGGTCAAACGGGTCTCGTTCGTGACCTTTCATCACATCCATCAGAAAATCGCGGCTTAGGACTCGATTCGGATGTCCCGCGAAAATACTCAGCAAATTGAATTCACGGGCGGTTAATGCAATCTCTGTACCATTTTTCAGGAGGCTGCGCGAGTTGAGATTGAGCTGAAAAGAACCGAAGCGGTATATTGCGTGCGTACTCTCTTCGATTTTTTCCGTCGTTTCATCGCCGCGCCGCAGCACGGCGCGGATTCGCGCCAGCAGTTCGCGCGGGTTGAACGGTTTGGCCAGATAATCATCAGCGCCCACTTCCAGTCCGACAATGCGATCGACATCCTCGCCTCGAGCAGAAAGCATGATGATCGGCTGCTGACCGCGCGCCTTCAGTTTGCGCGCAAGCGTAAGCCCATCCTCGCCGGGCAGCATCAAATCCAGAATCACCAGATCCACGGCCTCTTGCCGCATGTATTGTTCCATAGCGAGACCATCCGCCACCGCGCGAACCTGATAGCCTTGGGACGAGAGGTATTCCTGCAACAACTCGCGCAAACCGGGGTCATCATCTACCACCAATATATTTTTATTACCCATGGTTTTTACTATACCCGATGGCGCATGAGTCTGGCACCGCTCGGAAGCGAGCTGTAACATATTGTTACAAATTGCCACAATGCCGAAATTTCCGAGCAACCTTTATTCTGCAATACTCTGCATACCGTGCAAACGCGGCAAGGCGCTCGAGATTGACCAACGTGTCAGAGTCGTGCTTTCAAGCGTTTTATAGTTCAAAATAGAACTTCAATTAACGGGAAGTCCACCATGAAGATGGTCAGTTTCATCCTATCACTGTCATTAAGCCTATTGGCGGCACCTGTGCTGGCGCAGGAATCCAACACTCCTGGCAAGGAAAATCCAAACGGCATGAGCGACCAGGACTATCTAATTCAGCGCGAAAGGATCCTCAAGCGCATGAAGGCTACGAGCACACTACAAAGCCAACAGACGCGCAAACAGGAGGGCAACGTCAAGCGGGAGCCTGTTCACGACAGCGCATATGGGCAGGGCTACGGCTCACGCAAGAACGCCAAAGATGCCAATAATGACAGCAACGCAAATATCGAGGGGAGCAGGCCGGAACGTCCGCAACGTCCGGAACGCCCCCCCCACATCGATCGACCGGGTCGCCCCTAGCGCGTTCAGTAACTCCCCGTTCTGAAGGGATGGGTTGGCCGCCCGTCTGCATTCATTCCTCGCCACTTTCTTCGCATTCAGTAACGACCTATTTGCGACTTTGCGGATCGTAAAGCCGCAAAAGATCGACGCTTGCGATTCCAGGGAAGACTATTTCACATCGGTGATCTTGTGTGCCTCGAAGCGTTAAATCGATTTCCTGGCGGTCGCCCGAGGCAATTTCTCAGCCCTGACCGAATAGACAGTTCATTTACGTAACACACTGTAACAATGTTGGCCGATGACAATGGATACGATGTGTATATCGCATCGCGGCCAGCATCTGAAATCCGCGTTACATACCAGCACGTGCTGGATTGTAAAAAATTCACAAAAGTTTGATCACAGCAGTCAGGGGGCTGTGCGAATCAAAAATTCCGGGCCGGAAGCCCGGTTATCTCAACACGCACGTCAACTTTAAGATTGGTGCCGTTCATTCCATCCAAAAGACCGTCTGTCATTTTTATGCTTGCCAATGTTATACGTACCAATGATTATTGGATTGTTAAAAAGGAATCCATATGAGCAGCTCATTTTATGCAACAACCAAATCCAGCCAATCCGAACAGGGCTTTACCTTGATCGAGCTGATGATTGTTGTGGTTATCGCAGGGATAATCGCAGCCATTGCCTACCCGTCTTATCTGCAATACGTCACGAAAAGCAACCGCAGCGCAGCGGAGAGCTACATGCTGAGCGTCGCCAACAAGGAGGAGCAGTTTATGCTCGACATGAGGCAATACTTTAGCGTCACTTCATCTGCTTGCTCCAACATCCTTACGGGCACCAGCCTGGGCATCACACCATCGAGCAATGTCAGCCAAAACTACAGCGTGGATATTTGTGCCAACAACACAGCCACTCCCTATACCTACACCATTACTGCCACACCCATAGGGAGTCAGCAAACCAATGACACCAAATGCGGGGTCCTGACGCTCGCTCAGGATGGAACAAAAGGCACGGTAACAGCGTGCTGGTAAGAATTGAGGGATACGGTCATGACCAGCGCAAATATCAAGTCAACGCGACCTCGCAGGGCCAAGGGCTTTACACTGATCGAATTACTGACTGTCGTCGTAATCGTTGGTGTTCTCGCTTCGCTCGCTCTTCCTGCGTTCAATTCGTTCATCGCGGGGACGCGCATTAAAAGCACCTCGTTCGACATAATGTCGTCGCTGATTCTTGCGCGCAGCGAGGCGATCAAGCGCGACGCCACTGTGACCATCACGCCGGTAGCCGGTGGCTGGCAACAAGGCTGGACGATGACCGTTAGCGGTGCGGCTGCCCCAATCAACCAGCAAAATACCCTTCCGGCAAACTTGACAGTTGCGTGTGGCACCCCGCCCATTTCGCCCCCGTATTCTGCCTGCGCGCAAAGCATTTCTTACAACAACAATGGGCGGCTCACCGGCTTGTCGGTCACACCCATGCAGATCAGCAGTACGGCGACCAGCAGTGTCGGCACAGTCTGTATCACGATTGACCTGAGCGGGCGCCCCAACAGCAAGAAGGGGAATTGTTGATGAATGCCGCGCCCGATATTTCACTCCGCCAGTCCGGTTTCAGCATGATCGAAGTACTGGTGACTCTCATTATCCTGCTGGTTGGCCTATTGGGATTGGCCGGTTTGATGGTGCAAAGCCAGCATTCGGAGATGGAATCCTACCAGCGCGTTCAGGCGCTGATTCTGCTGCAGGATATGGTCGGACGCATCAATGCCAACCGCAAGGTGGCGAGTTGCTACGTATTCACCCCCACCACTCTTTCCAGTCCGGCTTCCAGCAGCACATACCTGGGAACGGGTTCAACGGTTTCACCGGCATGCATTACCGGAACCACTGCGCAGAACGCCCAGGCGATACAGGATATGAATGCCTGGAATACGCTGCTGACCGGCGCCGCCGAGGTGTCCGGGGGCAACAACGTAGGTGCCATGGTCGGCGCACGCGGCTGTGTCAGTTATGGTGCCGGGACGGAATTGCATGATGTGAATGGCGCAGCCATTCCCGGCACGGGCATTTATACGGTCGCGGTTGCCTGGCAAGGGCTAGGCAGCACAGGTATCGCCACGCCACTCTGCGCCGAAGGTTTATATGGCACTAACGATGCCCAGCGTCGCGTAGTCAGCCTGACAATGAGAACGGCTTCCCTGACGGCATCATGAATACCATCACCATACGAAAACGCGCATACGTTTCTCCCTGCCGCCAAGGAGGATTGTCTCTGGTCGAGTTGATGATCTCGCTCACTATCGGGCTTATCCTGCTGGCCGGAATCACCGCACTCATCGTGCAGCAAAGCAGCACCCGCGGAGAACTGGAAAAGGCCAGCAGGGAAATCGAGAACGGACGTTATGCCATGCAACTGCTGCATGACGACATCCAGCTTGCCGGCTTTTATAGCGAATACTCGCCTGCCTCCGGCGTCGTTTATACGGTGCCTGCCGATCCATGCAATGTAAACCCTGGCAGCAGCAACTCCGGTTGGGATTCAACAATGCCGTCAATACCGGCTCCTATCTACGGCTACCCCGGAGGGACCGCTGATCCGACAGCAGGAACGACATGCGGCTTGAAAAACTACAAGCCCAACACGGCGATTCTGGTCGTACGGCGCACAGCAACTGCCCCGGTCGCGGCGACCGCTGCGGTCGCCGGAACCACCTATCTACAGGTGTCCCAATGCAATACGTCATCCACTCCATTTGTGCTGGCGACAAGCGGCTTCACGCTGCAACAGAAAGACTGCGCGACGCCAGCCGATCTCCGTCAATACATTGTGGATATCTATTACATCAGCCAATGCGATGTTTGCGGTGCGAACACGGACAGCATTCCGACACTAAAGATGGTACAGAGCGGCACTGCCACGCCCATTCCCCTGGTGGAAGGGATCGATAACATGCAATTCGATTACGGCGTCGATAACACCGGAGACGGCGCTCCCGATAGCTACACCGCCACGCCGACAATGGCCAATTGGCCAAATATCATGGCAGTCCGGGTCAACCTTCTGGCACGCAACAACGACATCACGACTGGCTATGCGGATAACAAATCCTATCAGCTTGGATCAGTGACCATTGTCGCCACGGGCGACCCATACAAGCGCCACGCCTACAGTGAACTGGTTCGCGTCATCAACCCCAGCGGACGGAGAGAGTGACAATTATGAACATAAAACACAAACAACGCGGCGCCACGCTGTTGGTCGCCTTGGTCATGCTGGTAGTGCTGACCCTGCTGGTCATATCCGCCATCCGCTCCAGCACCACCAACCTGCGCATCGCCGGAAACATGCAGACACAAAGCGAGAACACCGCCGCCGCTCAACAGGCGATAGAGCAGGTCATCAGCGGCAACTTTACGAGCAATCCGGCATCATCCGTCGTCACCGTGGACATCAATAATTCCGGGACGCCCGAATACACGGCGACCGTGGCGCAACCTCTCTGCACGGGTTCCATGCCACTCAAGAATAGCAATCTCGACATGACCAACCCCAATGACGTTCCTTGTTTCAGCAGCAGCGTGGCAAGCAATACGGGAATCGTCTCCACCTCCGGCATGCCTGCCACCACGGGTCAGTCATGGTGTTTGTCGCAGCAATGGGACGTGCAGGCGCAGGCCACCAGCATTGCCGGTAACGGAGCCAATGTGACAGTTCATCAGGGAGTAGCCCTGCGCGTCCCCGCCGGGACAGGATGTTGATCTTTAGCAGATTCATACGTTGACGATTATTGGCGGCACCATTCGGAGAGAACCACGATGAATACGATACGATTCTTCCTTGCTTGCATGTTCATTGCGTTGCTTGGCAATCCCGCTCGCAGCCTGGCCGAAGACATAGATCTCTACAGCTCCACGGCAAGCGTGACAGGAAACCTTCCCAACGTGCTGTTCATATTGGATAACGCCGCCAACTTCAATGCCAATTCCACCGCATGCACCTACACCGACACGGGCGCTTCGCCAAGCCTGGGCAATACCACGGGCGGTATAGAACAGTGCGCCCTGAACAACGCCATCTATGCCTTGCCGGTACAAGCCAATGGATCGGCGGTGGTCAACATCGGCATCATGGTCTACAACAAGACCGGGATGACCGCCTTGTACGGTTGCAATGCAAGCGCTACCGCCGGTTGTCTGATGTCACCGCTCACCCCCATGACCGCCGCCGGCAAGGCGGCCATCATGTCCACCATCAAGGCATGGACCTCCGGCAATGTCCAATCCAACAACGAAGCAACCGCACAAGCCATGCAGGAAGCCTGGGCCTATTATGCCGGTAAGACAGGCATGTCTGGAACGACATATACTTCTCCGGCACTTTCCGGCTGCCAGAAGAACTTCGTTATCTTCATCGGCAATGCCATCAACAACTCCGGCTCGCCCAGCGACGCCAGCGCCACACCGGGCACACAGTTGACCACCACGATCAACGGCAATACCGCGTTGACCTCCGCTCAGCAAACCCTGCTCAATACGCCCATTCAGATCCCCTCCGGCGCCTACGGCATGAGCACCTTTACCTGCTCGCCCAACCCCTATACGATGGGCCTCCATACTCAGCCTTCCGGGTTGTATGCGGACGAATGGGCGCGTTATATGTATGACACCGACCTTGCAAGCGGTGCCATGCCTGCCAACAAAAGGATCACCACCTACACGATTGGCGTATTGAGCAGCGCGTGCAAGGCTGACTACCCAGCCTTGCTCACCAGCATGGCGATCCAAGGCGGCGGGAAGTACTTCCCAACCGGTAACGGAACCGACATACAACAGGCCATACTGCGGATTCTCAATGAAGTGCAGGCCGTCAACAGCGTGTTCTCTTCTTCCAGCCTGCCCGTCAGCGTCAATAGCCAGGGTACCTACCTGAACCAGGTTTTCATGGGCATGTTCCGGCCGGATGCTTTAGGCGCTCCGAGGTGGAAGGGTAATCTCAAGCAATACCAATTTGCATATGATCAAACCACCCAGCAGCTATTTTTGGCCGACGCCACAGGAAGCGCAGCCATCAGCTCAGCCGGCACAGGCTTCCTCTCGCCGAATGCAGCCAGCTTCTGGAGCTGCTCGAATTCCGCAAACACGACCATTAACGTAACGCCATACAATATCGCTCCCTACAGCACCACATCGATCTGCAACACAGATCCCGCCGTCGGATTCTGGGCAAACAGTCCGAACGGAGTGGGTCTCTCGTGGGACTTGCCCGATGGCGAAGTAGTGGAAAAGGGCGGTGCAGCTCAGATGCTGCGCCTGCCCAATCTCACCGACACCTACACCACAACCCCGGGCAGCAGCACCAACCCGCGTAACTTCTATACCTATTGCCCTTCCGGGACGAGTTGCGTCTCTTCCCTGTCAAACCCCAGCCCCAATCCCAATGTTTTCGATACCTCGAACGTAGCCATCACCGATGCGATGCTGGGAACAGGGCCGGTGGCGATAAGCTCCATCATCGTCGCCTCCACGGTGCAGGCAAGCGGTGTGATCCCAAGTGCTTCTTCTGGCGGAACAACCGCGACGATTTCGATTACGGCCCTGTCAAAATCGGGCAACACAGTCACTGCCGCCGTATCCGCGACGGATCTTGCAAAACTTGCCGTCGGAACACAACTGAACATCGCGGTTGGCGCCACGAAATATAATTGCAATCCCTGCTCGATAACCGCAGTTTATGCGGCCACCAATACGTTCACCTACACCAACAGCGGCGGGAGCGGAACGCCCACCTTGCCTTCTACGGCAACGATTTACTCCAACTTCGTCACGGTAACCAGCTACGGCAACAGCCTGCCGGTGGGACAGACAGTCACGCTCTCCGCTTGCACCACATACACGGCATTGAACGGCACCATTGGTACCGTCAGCACGGTGATAGACGCCAATCATTTCATGCTTGCCACGACGCTGGCTCTCGCCGGAACAACATCGGATACGGGCTGCCAATACACCCCCAATACCGCAACCGTCACCACTGCGACGGCCCACAACTTCCCCAACGGGGCGGCAGTCACTATCGCCGGAGCCGGTGGCACTACCACAGCGCCTTATTCCGGTTTAAATGGAAATTGGGTCATCGCTGTCACAGGAACCAATACCTTTACATACCAGTACACGGCTCTCGCGCCGCTGTCCAATTTTGGGGGTTCCGGAGCGACCACCAGCCGTAGCAACACCACACGCGACGCACTGCTGAGATGGGTACGCGGCGAAGATAATTACGGAGACGAGGCCAGCCTCTGTCCGCCCGGTACGACCACTGGAACGGGTAACTGCCCCAATCCGGCGGTAAACATCCGTCCTTCGGTGCATGGCGACGTGCTTCACTCGCGCCCGGTAGTGCTGAACTATGGCGGGGTGACGATCACCATCACTGCGACTTCCGATTCCGGTTCTACCCGCACCGCGAACGCATCGGTAGCAGATGTGGCGAATATCGGGGCGACCGGCGCCCAGGCGAACGTCACATTCGCCAACGGAAATATCTGCATGGTCACGGTCGCCTCGTCCACCACCTTCACTTATCCCAATACGGGCTGCGGTGCAGCCGGGGCTCAGACTGCGGCGACCGCGACCCCCAACGTGGTTGTGTTCTACGGTGACAACGATGGCACATTCCATGCCGTGAATGGCAATCAGGTAAACCCGGCAGGAAGCACCTTGCCCAACCCCGGTGGCGAACTGTGGGGATTCATCCCGAGCGAGTTTTTCGGCAAACTCCTGCGTCAGCACGACAACAGCCCGGTATTGCTGATGCCCTCAACACCGCCCGGCATTATCCCGACGCCGAAGAGGAAGGACTATTTTGTTGACGGCCCGACCGGTATATATCAAGTGATAGACGGCTTAGGCAAGACTACGACGGCTTATCTCTATCTTGCCATGCGCCGCGGCGGACGCTTTATCTATGCGCTTGATGTGACCAATCCGGGCAGCCCGAAATTCCTGTGGAAGCATAGCAATGCGGATGCAGGTTTCGGCGAACTCGGGCAGACCTGGTCGCAGCCCAAGGTCGCCATGGTCAGCGGCTACCCCAGCCCTGTGCTGATCTTTGGGGCCGGCTATGACAATGCGGCCGAAGATGTCGAACCGCCTGCGTCCGATACAATGGGGCGTGGCATCTTCATCCTGGACGCAACAACCGGCGCTCTCGTGTGGAATGTGTCACCTAATGTTTCCACATTGGGCTGTACGACATCACAATGCCAAACTCAGGTTACGGCGATGAAGTACAGCATCCCGTCGGACATTACCCTGTTGGATAGAAACTATGACGGAAAAATTGACCGGCTGTATGTTGGCGACGTGGGAGGCAATGTGTGGCGCGTAGACCTGGAGCCAGCGAACGGCAATACGCCCAATTTCTGGCAGGTAGAGAAGCTGGCTGCCTTGGGCTGCGGCACAGGGCCATGTGCCGCCGGTACCACTCCGCGCAAAATCCTTTACCCGCCGGAAGTGATCAGTACCAGTTTCTATGATGCGGTATTTACCGCCACCGGTGACCGTGAACACCCGCTTTATTCCGATCCAACCTTGTACCCCCAAAATGCTTGCGCGATAACCAACAGGGCCTACCTGCTTAAAGACCTGGCAACCGGTATGGACGGTAGCGGACAGACCACCATTACGGAACAACCGGGAACGACAGCCAATCTGTTCGATGCCACTAGCACCACCTATAACGGCACGCTCCGTGGCTATTACGTGACATTCAACCCCTGTGAAAAGTCCGTCAACGCGCCGCTCGTGACGGCGGGATATGTTTACTTTGGCACGAACACGGCAGAGGCGCCCAATAACCAGGCGTGTCAAGAAACACTGGGCGAGGCGACCGGCTACAAGCTCGCTCCATTCACCGGAAATTATGTGACCACAGAATTTGCCGGAGGCGGCTTGCCACCCTCTCCAGTGTCAGGCATCGTGAACATTGCAACCGCGACTGGTACAACCGTTCAGGTACCGTTCTGTATCGGTTGCACAGGCCAATCAGCGCTGGCAGGTTCCAAACCTCCTATCAGCGTTTCGACTAACCGCAGCAGAACATACTGGTACATCAAAGACAAATAAGGTGACAGGTTCTTCTATGGACAGGGTTAAGAGAATTACCCGACGTGGTTGAAGCACCTTGAAGCTCCTGTTGATGTTTGCAGATGTTTATTGGAGCGGATCAAATAGGAAGCCGCCGGGTGCCTATGCAGAGCCCGGCATGGGCGCCCACCGTAATGCGGGGACGTCCGGCTTCAAGACTTTGGTCAATGCTTGGAAGATAGACAACCGATATCGAATGGATTTCAGTGGGAATTGCATCAACGAGATAAAACGTCCTGTCTGCCCCTATGAAAGGCTAGGGCCAGCTTTGCAAAAGGTTTTCATTCCCTTGCTCGCGTCACTTCACCAAGCTACCTGGCTACCGCCCACTCCGCAACACCCTCACGGAGGTGAATCGCAAGATATCCCTCCTGCCTGAGCAACTGGACCGCGTCGACCGCCATCAGACAATACGGCCCTCGGCAGTAAGCCACGATCGACCGGTCTTTAGGCAGCTCCGCCAATCGTTGGCGCAGCTCTTCCAATGGTATCGAACGGGCGAACGGGAGATGCGCATTCAGATATTCCTCTGTCGGTCGCACATCAAGAACGACGATCTCTCCCTTGCGCGCCGCCTTCAACAAGCTTTCACGGTCACTAGGCATGAGATCACCCGGTTGCGCGGCAATCTTCTGTAATGCCAACTGCAAATCGACCAGACGCTCTTCTGCAAGCCTATGAACTTGCACCCAGAGATCAGCCACCGACTGATCGGCAAGGCTATAGAGTATGTTCTTTCCCCGCCGCTCGGTCTCGACCAGATGCGCCATGCGCAATTCGCGCAAATGCGAACTGGTCAGCTTCACATTAATGGAAGCCTCGCGCGCCAAAGTCTCTACCGTTTTCTCTCCCTGGCAAAGCAACTCGATCAACTCCAGGCGTTTGGGGCTGGAGAATACCTTGCCGATCTGTGATACCTGCTCATAGAGCAGGTCCTTAATTTTGCGTGCACCTTTCATCTGTGGAGTTGCCCCTATTAAACCGGACACGATGCAGCCTTCTGTATGCGGATAAACTCACGGGGTGATTTTAGCCGCAGTCCCTTGTGGGGATGATTCTCATTGTAATCCTCAAACCAATCGTTCAATCTGCTCAGTACCGTCATCGCATCCGGCCGATCATTCACGTAGACATAATCCCGTTTGAACGTCTTCACAAATGATTCTGCCATTCCATTTGATTCCGGACTCCGAACCGGGGTGAAGCATGCCACCAGTCCCAGACTGTGCGCAAACGCGATCGTCTCATGTGCCGTGTAGGCGGAGCCGTTGTCGGTCAGCCATTCGACCGCATGCGGTACGGAGTCAGCACCAAATCGACGCTCCACGCATAGGTACATCAGGTTGCGAATCGATTCTCCTGTATAGCCACCAGTGCCGGCCTCCCAGGCCATGATCTCCCGATCACAGGTGTCGATCGCAAATGAGACCCTGACCACCTCACCATTCCAACACGGAATTTCGAAGCCGTCCGATGACCAGCGCAGATTGGACCTCAGCGTGATCACCTTGCCTTCATGGGCTCGCTCGATGCGTTGCTTGCCAGTATGCCGGGTCAGTAACAAATTGTTCTGCTTCATCAGCCGATAGACACATTTGTGATTAACGGGCGTCTGTCCCAAGCGTTCCCGCATCCGGTTCAGCAACGCGCCAATACGGCGATAGCCGTAAGTCGGCCTTTGATCCACCAGGGCACGGATCTGAGCCAACAACGCCTGATCCCCTGATTTCCGATAAGCTTGTCTGGGCCGACCTTCACCGTTCACCCGTCGGATCATGTTGGATCGCGATATTCCCAGCGTCTGTGCAATCGTCTTCATGGGGTGTCGTCCTCGGGTAGCGAGGGTAACCGCGAGATCAGTTTTTTTTGGTGTGCGAGCTCAACTGCATCCTTCAGGATCTCGTTCTCCATGGTCTTCTTGCCCAGAACCCGCTCAAGTTCACGGATCCGGCGCTTGAGTTCCTTCACCTCTGATGAGGCCACCACATCCTCGTCTGCCGCGACTGCCTGTTTTCCGCCCTCAGCCATTCGTCTTCTCCACTGAAACAGCATGCTGGGAGAAATACCATATTTCCGGGCTACATAGGAAACCGTCATCCCGGGCTGCTTCGATTCTTCGACTACCCGGATCTTCTGTTCTACTGAATATCTCCTGCGTCTTTCAACACTGGTCACTACGTTGATTTGTTCCATTTCTTCCTCTAAGACATAGTCATAATGCTAGGCGTATGCCTAGGCGTTAGTTAAACGCACTGTGTCCGATTGAAATGGGGGCCGCTCCAATCTGGCAGGTTCATTAAAGACGTGAATTGGATTGTCACAACTGTAAACCAGACTGACATAAACAAACAATAGGAGTTGACTCACCCTTGGCAAAAACGATCTGAGCATTCTGGTGGATGAGGTCGTGGTAGAGGATAAATCCGCTACCATCCGGGGAAGTTACGAGGCGTTGGCAGAGACGATGCAGAAAATAAAAATGGGCAACTTGGTTCAAGTGCCCACTTTTGACCTGAATTGGTGCGCTCGGCGGGACCTTGGCTTCGGAAGCCAAAGAACAAGGCCGTTGGTATTCGTTTTATCATGTTTTTAGTTGATATAAAATGGCATTTATTTATGTAACATTCTGACTATTATTAATTAACTACAATATAAATATATTACGAATAAAACCAAGCAATCCCTATTGCCATTAATATTTTCCTGCTTTAGAGTACTTGCCAGTCGCCCTTGCGACGATACCAAAACGACCATTGGCCAACGTTCGAGAATCCCTTCTACTTAAGCTCAAAGATCCGAGCGTAAATGTCGACCAGTTGGTACGACTACTGGAGCTTATACACGCCCCTGAAGATCTCCAGGGTCTACGCCGTGCCGCTTGGCAAATGCAGTACTCAGCCAGAGCGGGCTCAGCTCTTGCACCCAAGGCCGCCGCCCTGATAGAGCTACTTAAGCTTGCACATGGTCTTTGTGTAAATTTGAACCTCAAGTTTGATCGATCAAACCAAGACGAGAATGACATGATCGGGCGATATAGTGAATACCCACTTTATTCGCTATTTACGCAGGATGAAAGAGTTGCCGAAACCGACGTTTTGGCTCGCGGCTTCCATCGATCTACGGGCATTGTGCTCGCCAATATATGGCTTTCAAATACTGTCTGGCATCCCATTCCAAATCAGTATGCCGAACTAGTAAACCAATTGCGCATTATCAGAAGAGACAGAAAATCCAGCAAACTTTTTTCAATCATAGACTCCTCCAAAAATCTTGAAGGGCTAATTAGCGCATTGTCGGCCGAACCAAAGCGCAATCACCTTGCTTTCAGCCTATGTGATTTAGCCATCAAGTTACACGAAGCAACCGTAGGCAAATACGTACCTCAAACCAATATATCATCAACACCACCAAAGATAGAGCTTGATGATCCGCAGCTAGAAACCAAGCCTGATCTGGGGGACAAGGACGACTGGTGGGTTGGAAAAGTACGCATGATCCGTCCGGTCGCCACCGGGCGCCCCTCTACACTTGAACCCGACTCAATCATCCTTCGAGCGCCAACGCCACACCAACCAGGCGTCGACACGTCCGAAACAGACATTACAGCGTCATTTGTTGAAGCCCATCGTACGGCATCAACTGAAAGGCTTCCTGATCTATGTACACAACAATTCCAGGTCTTAGACGCAAGATTTGCCAACGAACTTGACAACCAATTCCTCCGCTATGCATGGGAAGTGCTCAATGAAAATGAGGTGGCAACTTTAGTCGACGCGATAAAAGCCAAAATTTGCGCCCCAAGTACATCGCGGCATACAAGGATTGGCGCGCTCATAACCGGACTCGCGATTGTTACTTCCAGAAGTCCGGAGGAATTAGCCTCTTTTAAGGTGACTACGACAACAACACAGGAGAAGCTGGTCGATCCAACTATCATATTGGACACCGCATGCTGGTATTCTCCATTTCCAGCTCTTGATCGGTTTGAGCCGACTCCTGATCAGTCCTATTGGCTGAAGCCTGTTGGGAATGGATGCTTCTTGCCACTTCCTTGCGAATTCCTTTCCGTGTTATCCGCAGAAATAAAATCCAACCACACGCTAGGTTCAATTCTAAATTGTGACGCCGAGCAGCTTGACCATCTAGCAAATGAATTCTGCAAAACTGTGCGAAAAGATGCAAAGTCACGTGTCAATGTTTCATGGCTGCGTAGCATTATGTTTCATAGGATGCTTGCCTTATCCCAGGACGACGTAGGATCAATAGCAACCCTTGGAAGTACCGAACAAGCCCCCACCGTCGGCCTCTACTATGCGACGTTTGGCCCAGATAAGTGGCGCGACATTTATAGCCAATCCATTTCTTTTCTTAATTTGACGCCGTCAACAATTGAAGATGCCAGTCAATTGCCCTATGGTTCCAGACAATATCCCGATGAAAACAAGCTACTCGAATGGATCAGCAATCTTTCGCAAATCGTCACCACTCAATGCAAGCAAGCAAGGTCATTAGCTGAAATTATTTCTTGTCACAATCTTTATTCCAGCTATACATTCTTGATGTTGCTGGCGAGCACAAGTCATCGACCGGCTGACATTACAACTTTTTGTCCTACCTCCATAGATTTGGAGAATGCTTGGATAATCATTTCTGACAAAATTACAAGCCCAACCACTCGAATACGACTGATTCCATTACCTGAAATTGTCGTGGAACAGCTCAAGAGCTACAACTCTCATCTTCGAAATCTTTCCCCCAGACTTTATCCTGCTAACGCTGAACTTGCCGCAAAAGTCGCACTACTCGCCGACAGTCAGCCACATTCGTTGATCCCGTATTTTTTTTGGTTAGATGATGATTTAACAAGCTCATCAATTGATATCTCCGTATTTAAGGATAGATTCAAGTGGCCATTCGAGGGAAACGCTTTCAGACATTTCATGGCAACTGGGTTACGAACGGAGGGTGTTTCCGCCGAATACATTGCAATCTTGCTTGGTCACGTCCAGAACGGCCAATACGGATTTGGGAAATTTTCAGCACTAAGCCCAACCACATGGAATGAAAGCATTGCCACGCCAATTTCGAAGGTCCTCGAACGACAGGGCTGGAAACACGTTATAGGATTGACACACCTTCGAAAATCCCAACCTGACCAAGGAGTTGAACTGCGAAAACTTAGGAAGAGTCCAGCAATAGATTATTTCGCAAAAGCTATGACTCACGTCGAGCTAACCCGCAACGATCGTCAAATTGTACGTTCCGCATTTTATGCGGCAAAAAATGACACGTCGCCAGACAGCCCCAGCGATGTTTTTTTGTCTGCCTTCAGAAACGAAATCATCAATCAAAGTATCGACGCTCCCGACCGACTGGCGAGGCGGCTTAATTTCCATGTGAGATTTGTGAGATTGCACCGTCATGCTCTCAACCCGTCATCTATTCCGGGTTGGGCTGCAGATATGCAAGTTGAAGACGCCGCAGTTGAGCCCGATACCTTATTATTAGCTTCAATCGCAAACCAATATCGGGAGCTGATTCCTGATGTATCTCGTTCCTTTGATGAGTTAAACCACCATGAGCGCCTCGCGCTTATCATGATTTCATCAATATTGTTTGGAGGACTCTTACGTGAATCGTTAGTAAAACTGATTCCGGAACGACTGGCAACCTCGTTACGACATTTCGACGAATATTTGTGGATTGATCTTGAAGATTCGTCGTCTGGCGGTTGTCAGCGTTGGTTTCCTGACCCAGTGACCGCGCTGCTGATTATTCGGTTTGTAAACCTAAAGGAAGCCAGGCTGCCCGTTCACTCAGGGCACCTACGTACCGCCATTGGCAATCTACTCATCAAAATAATGCCCACTCAATTTCCCGTTGAGTGTGTCGGGTCACTTGCGCAGCTAATTCGGGCATCGAGGGCTTACTTCACGCTGCGTATTCCTGGATTGCTCCGAGCTTATGCGTGCGGCGAGGTCAGGTCGGTCTCACTAGCTGAAGGCGCATGGTTGAGATTGGTCTCAGGCTACCCACTCTGTGGGGAATTGACTCCTGAAATGCCCCCTGACCGCAATGGTATCTGCCCTCATCCCCGCGGGGAGGGTGAAGAGTTTTCGCGCAAAATATATAAGGATATTCTTCAATCTATCCGGGACGAATTTCCACCATCCAATTCAGGGGCTACCAACCGGAAAGGCGAACGCAAAAACCGTTTGGCTTCACTTTCGCGAAGTCTGCTTAAGATCGCCGCTAGTAACGAGCAAATGCCTTCCGTTGCATTTGCCATTCTTTCGTGGGCTGATCATCTCGCTAATGTAGGCAGTGTAGTTGTTAGCGTGCCAGCAACCGGCACCGTATACGATTACATTACGGATATCTCCAGCGCGCTCATTGAATTCGGAAGCGAAGTCGATTTTCTCGAGTTGAGCGATGCTGAGTTAATCGATATCTATCAACGTGCGATTGATTTTGGCAAAGCGAATACCCGTCCCTCCCGTGCAAGATCACTTCGCTGGTTTCATGAATTCTGCGAAGATGAGTTTGATTTGCCTGAAATTGACTGGGATGAAATTGCACCCGGGCTGACCAACTTCAAATCCAATGTGTCTGCTAATCTTGTTACTTTTGAGGAATATCAACATGCCATACAGGTACTCAGCGATCACCCCTTGCTTGGCGTCCGCGAGCGGCAAATGTATGTCATCGCGCTTATCCTTGTTTATCGGTGTGGCCTGCGATTAGGAGAATTACTTAGGCTTACGGTGAGCGATCTGATTCTGAATGTGAGGAACATTTTGTTGGTTCGCAACGGAATCTATGGCAAGACAAAAAGTCGTGCGGGTATTCGCCAAATTCCATGGCTTGATCGCTTGGACAACGACGAATTGACGCGACTAAACAATTGGATTGAACACCGCAAAACAATTACCAAGCTTGATCCATGGGGCGCTCTTTTTGGTGAAGCAGTAGAAGCTCGCACGCTGGAAGTTCGCGTTCGACTTTCGCGCGCGCTCACTAGTGCGCTACGCGCAGTCACTGGCGATGTGTCTGTAAAGATTCACCACCTACGACATGGGGCTGGCACTAGCGCAATTTCCGTCGCCCTAAGTGAAGGGCAGCCCAGTGTAACTGCGAAAAACGGCGCTCGGTGGTTCAACACTGTATCAAGTGAGATTTCTGCGGAGTTCCGCATGTTCCATCTTGGGCAACCTACACCAACCAGGAGAATCGTGTGGGCAATCTCTCAAGCCCTTGGCCATTCCTCCCCTAGGACGACAATATGGCATTACGGACACTCATTAGACTTGGCACTTCACGATCATGTCAGCCAGCTTATTTCACTGCGTAACGTGGATGTTTCCCATCTCTCCAGCATGAGCCAAAACCAACTTAATGTGACCTCTCACCAGAATCCGGGAACATCGCCTGCAACCCTTGCGTTAAATTGGCTGCTCAAGAATTCAGTTGGTCTCGATCCTCACACGCGCCTCGCTGACCAGCCATTTTCAGCGAGTAACCATCCACCCTCGCCACCGATTAAATATCTTTGTTCACCCAAACTTACTCATATCATTCTTACTGATATTGCAAATGGATTTCCGATCGCACAAATCGCTAATCGCTACGCCAGAGAGGAAATTGAAATACGAGCTTTAAGTGAATCTGCTAGAAATATCGAGCGTAAAACCGGATATTGCGTTTATCGCCCTATCGGCAGCAAAAATGAATCTCCCAGAACAAATCTATCGATCCATAGACGAAATAATGGGGCGAGTAAATTGATAACGGGGCATGCCACTGTCTTAATACCGAAATTTAGAGATGGTCTCGAAAACCCAAAAGCTGAAAAGATACTTGATGAAGGCATTGGAGTATGGATACAAAACTATAGTCGCAACCATAGTGGACTACGCATTGCTTATCCAGAAGATATAAAGACCATAGAAAACCTACTTATATTTCTCGGCTTTGAGAACAACCAATTAATTCTTGTGGGTAATTCATTGGAACGGCTTATTGAAATATCGAGGGATGGAAAACTTAAGATACATGATGACAACTTTATACAGCGCGCCGATAATTATCGCTCAACGAAACGTGAACCTCTTGGGACGACCCACGCACCGACCCTACTGACATCACTTACATCGACCAAATTAAGGGATAGTGCACGGCAATCTAAAGGTGGCGCCTCGATATCAATGAAGAAGTTGCATCATGTATTCTTCTTGAGCGCCGTATTAATGCTGTATCGCCGAATTTTGAATTCAAACGCAATCAATTCCAGCTAGTTTACGTCTTGAAATAATGAATTCAGTTGCCAGATACTCACGATCAGCCTTTTTCATCGCAACCATAGACAGAAATTCGGTCTCGTCATCATCCAATATCAGCTTCTCTTTCTCGTATTTCACATTTTAGCGACCTCCAAATAGTCAAAAGTCCAGTTCACCCAGCCTCACTGCACGATCACCGACCCGAATTGTCAGTCGGGGTAAATGACAGGCCTGTGATGAGCCCACCACTGTGGATGGACTCATCGAAGCTCAATCTCATTGAGTAACAATAGACACTGGAGTCGTTCCTCCCGTTACAAACGGGCTTCCTGTTACTGTCGTTAGTGCGCCGGTAGAGGAATTGATAGTGAATGCCAATACACTATTTCCCAGATTGCTCGTCACGTAAACAAATTTGCCAGATCGGTCAGTTGTAATGGCGGTTGGTGTATTTACTGTAAATGGACTACCTGGCACAGGAGTCAATAAGCCGGTGGTGGCGTTTATGCTATATCCCGAAAAGTTATTGGATCCACTGTTCGACACATAGGCATATTTACCCAAAGGATCTATAGCGATGTGATTTGGCAAAGTTCCCGCAGCAACCAGGCTGCTAGCCACTGCAGTCAATGCGCCCGTTGTTGCATCGATACTATAAACCGATACCCCTGTTGATTGCACCACATAGGCATAAGTACCCGCTGGATCAATTGCCATTGCGGTTGCACCAGTAGCAGATGGGCCGCCAGCCACGGGAGTTAGAGCGCCTGAAGTTGCATTGATACTAAATGCAACTACGCCTGTTATTGGAAAGCCATTGGTTGCCGTTCCTGTTTGCGCTACCCAGTATGCAAATTTCCCGGCAGGATCGATTATGATTGAAACCGGACTAGATGCCGAACCTACCGCAGAAGGATGACTAAATGGACTGCCAACCACTGGCGTCAATGCTCCAGTCACCGAATTAAGCGTAAATGCGGAAATCGTTCCATTGTTTCTATTTGTCACATAGACGAACTTGCCAGTTGGATCGACGATAACAAAACTAGCTGGATTGCCCGTTGCATAAGGACTGCCAGGCACTATTGTCAGTGATCCGTTGCTTGCGTTGATGGCGTAGACTCCAACAGTATTGTAGGCAGCATTTGCTGCGAAAACATATTTGCCCGCTGGATCAGTAGCCACCGACATGATTTGCGCAGGACCACCTTGCGCGATGAAAGTGCTCCCCGGTACTGTAGACAAAACACCTGTAGTCGGATCAATGTTAAACCCCGAGATATCCCACGTCGCCGAATTTGCCACATACGCGTAATGAGATGGGGTGCTACACGCAACCGCCACGTTGACGATGTTTGCATTAACTATCGTCCCGCTTCCATTCGTTACATTGCAGGTCTGAGCAGTCGGTTGCGTCTTAACTGTCACTGAGTATGCGGCCCCGCTCTGGATTGCTGTACCGAATGTCGATAGTCCATTAGTGGCAACCGCGAGGTTGTCGCCACCATTGTTCTGTAAAACAAGGCCAGACCCTGTCAGCCCTGAGGTCGTGACACTAACTGAATAAGAGTTAGCGCCGCCTCCGGCAGTCGAACCATTTGTGCTGCCACTTCCACCGCCGCACGCCGTCAAACAAGCCATTGTTAGCAGTATCAATGCGATTCGAATGTTGTTCAATTTGATTCTGAACGCTTCTTTTTGAAACATCTTCTTCTCCATATAAGGTAATTACTGTGCAATCAATTGAGCCTCTTCCATTCATAGCGATGGATTCAACTCGCCAATCCTCCAAACCCAAAGTGTTACTTTACCTGAATCGGCCATAAAACCAAACTTAAAGTGTGTGGATTGGATTGCGCCAGTCGTCAAGACTGCACACATGGAAAAACAAACTCAAAAGTGTGGCGCTCAATTGCTTTTTGCCAGCAATATGAAGCGGTTACGTTTAGATCGGAAGTTGACGCAAGAGAACGTGGCTGAAGGGGCAGGGCTTCATCCGAACTACATCAGCTCTGTTGAGAGAGGTGAACGGAATATTTCCATCAGTAATATTGAGCGCATCGCATGCGCATTGAACGTACATATGACAGAGCTACTTGCTGAGCCGGAAAAGCAACGCAAGCAACAGGCAAAATAACCTACCTTCACTGTTGGTATTGGCGCCTTATTGGTAATTAGAATTCCGCCACCATCTGGTATGGACAGTGAACATCAGCAGTTTCACGAATTCTTCAAATAGTTCTTTGGTGTTGACGCCTACAGTCCTTCTTGCGGGGTCCAATTATGGTGGCACGCGAAGTTCCGGCAAACGACAGGGTCGCCCTCATTTTTTGGTATCCGGATTTTCCGATTGGTGGAGCATGCTTAACGCCCAGCCTTCAAGGTTTTCAGGTGCCCGGCTGTACCATAATCAAGCAATAATTGATCGTCTGTGATCAGTAACGCGCCAAGATGGCGAGCTGTCGCGGCAATCAAACGATCTGCCGGATCAGGATGAATATTCCCTGGAAGCCGTGTGCTGGCGACTGCAATTTCCGGTGAAATTGGTTCGAGCCGGATACCCGTAATAGATACGGCCGTGCCTACCCATTCACCAACATCACGGTCCAATGTGAGTCTTCCTTTACTGACCAGCATGGCCACCTCCCAAGGAGAAATGGCCGACAACAACACCGCTTCTTCGGATAATGAGCGTTCAATAGCTTTCACGGCCTTTGGGTTGAGTTTGGGGTCGCCGTTTAACAACCATACCCAAGCGTGAGTATCCAGTAACACCAAACTCACTTAGCAGATTCCCAGTCAGCATTGGTAGGTGAAACGATGTCCTGTTCCTCAACAACACTCCCCTTTAGCGCCCCGAACATGCATTGTTCTGGCTCTACTGGTACAAGTTTGGCGACGGGTTTGCCATGCTTGGTGATGACTAAAGTTCCACGTTGTTCGGCAACGTCGTCGAGAAGTTGTAGACACTTTGCCTTAAATTCTCCCGCTCCAATGGCTGTTTGCATTGCGCCGCTCCTTCTGGTCACATATAGTGGTCATATTGTAGCACACCCGCCAGGAAATCTGGATATCCAAATTTTTGGCCGTCCACCTGCTTCTTTGATTGTTCTGGATGTTCGGAGAAGGGCAAGAAAGGAATCGATCATTAGACCACGTAGCGTGCGCTTGATCTTCATAAAATTCCCTATATCTAAAAGACATAGAATTATCCTGAAAACAGCAAGCGACAAAATAGATTAACAACGTTTTTTTTGTGACTTGGGATGTTGCTACGCGTTTGTTTTATATGCGGCGAATAGTCAATGAGTTCCTCTGCGTGGGGGCTGTGGAATTCCTTCTGCTCCGAGAAATCGAGGAGTGCATCATTAGGATAAATTGATTATCGGCTTATAAGCCCATTAATGTTTCGGTGTTGGTTGCCGGATTGGGCAATCCGGCGAAAGACCACTGAAAGATTGAACCTACCTATAATCACAACAGCGACAAGCGCAAATTGCAGTTAAATGTTGTTATAGTGAATTTTTATGACAAAACTCTGCTCCATTGCGAGCGACATCATCACCAAAATTCATGTTTTACAATAACACCTTGGATACCCTACCAGTCGAGTAATGCCTTGGGGAGGAATCCGCCAACAAATATTCAAGCGCCCCATCATAATGACCAACGTCGGGTCAATGAGTCTGTTAACCAATTGTCCAATAGGTTGTTGGGCAATTAGCCGATTTTAAATTTGTGCAGGGAGCTACACAGCGCTGGCCAATGCAATGCACCAATTGAAAATGGGAACTAATAATCTAGTGCCCACATTCCGACACAATTGGTGCACCAGTGACAATTCCGAATGACCTTCGGCAACATCCGCAAGCGGATGTCTAAATAGCAAAAGATTGCGTCTGGTTGCATCATTGAAATACCAATATTATTGGTCGGAACAGCGTACCTACTTCCCAAAAACATACCGAGACAAAACCCGCATTTGACGAATAAAGTTCAACCTTCGCTTCCTGATCATCCTGACCAGTGCAATAAAAGGAGAAAAGTACCAAATCATATCCAGATAAATGAAGGTTTTGGTTTTCTTCCATAACACTTTCACTCGATACCTCCTATATAATCGTCATATCCTTCATTGCTTTAACCATAAACTTAGCTGCCATAGATTGGCAGTCATGATCTAAATGACACGATCTGAACTCATCGAACAACTTTCCTTAAGCCGTCCCCAACTCACTCTCAAAGACATCGAGCTAACCGTCAGCACGATTGTTGACGGGATATCGCATGCACTGGTCAGTGGCGGCAGGGTAGAAATACGCGGATTTGGCAGTTTCAGTCTGAACCACCATCCACCACGCAAAGGTCGTAACCCAAAATCTGGTGCGATCGTCATGATTCCAGCCAAATACGTTCCGCACTTTAGGGCCGGTAAGGAATTACGCGAGCGGGTCGACGTGAACTGAAAATCATTGCATGTTTCCAGTTCCATATGAATCTCCTACCAGTGTCATGAATTGGCCGGCCACCCGATGGAAGAGGGCGTCAAACTCCCTGGTTACTGGATGAGCCTGACGGACATCCAGTGGTTGGAAGTTCTTCGCGGCTAACTTGATGCTTTTCCAGCGCGCGAGTCTCATCGCAGTCAGTGCATCATGTGCTTCTTCTGGTATCAGGCATATTTCTTTATTCTCCAGCATCCCGAATACCGTGAATCGGTAGTCGTCCCGTTTGGACAGGATTTCCTTGATCTCCGTATTAATGCCACAGGCATCGACAGAAGCGATCATGGCCTGATCCTGCATAGTTAGACTACGTACAAACACCGGCTCAATGTCATTCAAAGACGTGGCCAGTTGTTGATCCAGAATCGTATTGCGTTCCTTCTTGATCCCAATGACCAATGATTCGTAGTCGTCTGCCAGTATCAACACATGCTGATAGCTCATCACGCTTTCAGCGGTGATCTTGAATCCGACGAAGTAGCAGTGCTCACGGGCAATCTCCATCTCATGTTTCTTGCGCATATCGCGGGTTGCACAGGGCTGGTCAGCCTGAAGGTAACGAAATGATGCGGGTTGGTTCAATTTCTATCTCCTTGTGTTTCGTCGCTATTGCCTGATGCCTTTACTTGTTGGTCATTGACCACCGACAGTTCAGCGTGCCGATGCAGGATGGCGATCAATCGATCAAGCTCGGATCGGTCATTGTGTGATGATCCAAATGACTGCAAGAGGAATGTCAGGATGCTACGCTCCAAATTCGCGCGGCCGCCATTGATGATTTCCAGTTTGGGTTTATCTGTAATATCCATCGTCACCTGCAGTCTTCAGGGCAGGGGATAGTTCAATCCTTGCCCCCCGTTTCTTTATCGGTAGTTTCTAGTGCTGGTGAGGCTTTCGGCTTCTCATACACCGCCATTACTTCATTGTATTTGTCCAACAATGCCGTGATCTCCTCGACCTCAGCATCAATGTTTTCCTTATCGATGGGTAACAAGACCGCCCTGAGTAATCGTTTTACGATGGCGGCACGCCCTGATTTGACCAGTCTTCGTATCTGAGGTTTGGTCGGAAACAAGTCCTTATCTCTCATGGTGCTTCCTCCTGGTTGATGGTGTGCGATCCTGGTCAGCTAGATTGACATTCCTGGATATGGGCTGAGCTTGCATATCAGCCCATGCCCGTTGGCATAGCAGTGTGCTCAGGATCGCCAGCCAGAGCGATGCGATCATTTCAAATAACATCTTCTTCGTTTATCGTCCTTCCTGTTTCCCGTGATGGACGTACTTCACGCCACCCCAAAGGCCTTGGCGAGTGACTTCCCGTACTGTCGGATCGGCTGCTATCTCTTTCAGCTTCTTCCAGGCCGTCTGCGCCAGCTTGTCTTGGCTTAACTCAGGCAGGAAGCGATCTGCGAATCGGCCCAGCACATGCTGTGTGACTGCGACATTCCCCAACCCAGTGACCTTGAGTGTTTCGCGCCGGGGACCGCCGACCAGCAGATCCTCGACCGTGTCGGGTGTGAAGCCATCGAACCAGCGCGTGTCCTTGTCCACGTTGATCGTGCATCCGGCGAAGCGGGTGGTGAGGAAGCTTGCGTAGGGCGCAAGGTGGGATTTGTCAGACTGGCTGCGGCGCAGCTTCTTGATCGCGCCCAGCGAGACGACGAGCTTGGTATTGGCATTTCCGACTAGATGGCTACCGAGAACGCCACGTTCCTCCAGCAGGTGCTGCATGACGGCGAGTTCGGCCGCGATATGTACATCCTGCATGTTCGCCGTGACGCGAACCCTGATCAGCCCGCCGAGGCGGTTTGTACTATTGGTCCAGTACACCCGAAACGTATTCGCCTCGTTGGTAGTATGGGTGTGAGTCTTGAGTATGTTCATTTGTCATTGGCCTTCTTGAGAATGATTACGAAAACCCTCACCATCAATACAAGCACGATGGTGCTAATAAGCATCACGATCAATGCCTCGGTCTTCATTGGAGTCCAAGGTAGGTCTTCAATCGTTCCGGTAGATAAGACCAGATCATCTGCAACTTTGATTTGTTTATCATCCAAGGTGATCAATCCGCCATTCCCATATAGATTCTTCAGGAACGGCAAGACAACTGAGCAGCCATTACCAAATTCAGCGGCTTTCGTATCGACACCATTCATCTTTAGCAGATTGCATCCATCGTTTTTCAATATCAGTTGGGTCTTCTTGATGTCGAATACTCTTATGGTTCTGGCGGTAATGACAAACCAGGCTGCCAATACAGTGAAAAATAGAATAATGAGAAAGGCTCCCAATAAGAGCGCTTGGTCTTTTGTAATGTGCTTCTTGTTGAAATTGTTCTTGTGCATGTGGTTTCCTTTCGTGAATGCCAGAACAAATTAGCAGGTCCGAACAAATTCCCAGAAAAAATCTGCATTAAACAACCAGTGGGAAATCACTGCGTCCATAGAGGACAGAGACGAACAAAATCCAATGAAATAGGAAACAGAGCGGAGAATCGCTCGTGCCAAAATAAATAATTGGCTTCTGAGTGAACTACGCGCGGCCCCTGCTGACGGGGATACATGCATAACGCGGTGGGGTTGGGAGCACACAGTTGAACCCGGCGAATTCACTGCGAATAACGAGCGCAATCTGAAAAACCTGAAGCGATTAAAAGAGCTGGTCGCTCGCCATCCTCAAATCGAGGTGCGGCTAGGACATCAACATTAAATGAAAAGTAAACGACGGTTATCGTGCAGCAAAGAGGTAACGAAAGCTGAAAAGTGCTGCGCGTAGCTTGCGAACACAAGCTACGCTGATTGCTGACGGCAGAGCAGGCAATTAAGTACGGCGATGCTTGGCAGCCTCTCGAACATCTTTTTCGCTTGTCTTGCCAGTTTCTTTTCGCATGGTCTCAAGTTTCGCATTGGGAGAGAACTGCGGAATTGGCTGTGATAGATTCTTGTTGAGCGTGTCTCCGCGTTTCTGCTGAATCTGACCTGTTTTCGGAGACGCCTTGTCACGATGACGATTATCTAGTCCTGGCTCTTTCATTGCAGCTCCTTTCTTGAATAAGATTAAGGTCGCAGTTCATTATTGATGGTTTGTGCTACTACGGCAAGTCGATCACGTCATATGAAAATATGCTGTCTACAACTTATCTGTTTGCCTGCTCAAGCTGTCCGACCTTTCCGGGTATCTCTGCTGCCAAAGCATCAATTGCGGTGCGTGTTTTTGTCGGCAAGTAGTGCGACTGTGGCCACACTGCGTAGATTTCTGCTGGCAGCACATTGTCACAATTCAATACCATCTCCAATTCGCCTGCTCGTGCGTGTTTTGCCATCAACCAGCAAGGCAGCCAAGCCAGTCCCAGCCCAGCTACTGCAGCATCGGTGATTGCTTGTAAATCGTCGAACATCAAGCGTATATCGACTTGAGGATTGAGTTCCTGACCTGCACTCTCTTTTACAACCCATGGCGTAATGCGGCCGGATCGCCCATAGGCGATGCCAACATGCTTGGAAAGATCCTCTATGCTTGTAGGTATTCCGTGTTGGGACAGGTATGACGGTGAGGCGCAGATCACCATTCTTTGCGTGCCCAATCGTCTAGCGACCAATGTGCTGCTATCGGGCAGTTTACCGATGCGCACTGCTAGGTCATACCCTTCCTCCACCATATCAACTACATGGTCATTGAAGGATATTTCGATTACCAGTTTCGGGTACTGGCTCCCCAGCGCGAGCAATACAGGTGCTACACAGTGGCGGCCAAACAAAACGGGAACACTGACACGCAAGCGTCCAACGGGCTCACTCTTGCCGCTATCGAGCGCCAGTGCTCCTGCATCCAGTTCTGCCAACGCCCGCACGCAGCGTTCGTAATATGCATGTCCGTCTTCAGTCAGGCTCTGGCTGCGCGTAGTCCTCTGGAAAAGCCGTACACCCAAGCGCTGCTCCAGCCGAGCAATACTTTTGCCCACCGCCGAGCGGGTCAGTCTCATGCGTTCTGCAGCCAGTGCAAAGCTGCCAGCCTCCACTGCTTCGACGAACGCGCTAATACCTTTTAATCGGTCACTCATTTAATTGGTTCCATTGTAGCTACAGACTGGATAGTTATTGCCACCACTGACAACTCATCCGCTTCTATATGATAGCAGCCAATGTCGACGTGAGTACATCAACAATGATGATTGCTTTGCCGACTGCTTCTGCAAACGCGAATGTTTTGTTAACCGATTAGGAGATGTAGATGAAAGCTTACCAAATCAAAGCGGGCCAACAGATTGCCGGACTGGCACAGATTCAACGCAATATTTCCGCACCTGCTGCAAACGAAGTGCATGTGCGTGTGCACGCCGTATCACTTAATTATCGCGATTTGATGATCGCGGACGGCAAATATCTCAGTACAGGTGATGCACCTGTGATTCCATGCTCCGATGGCGCTGGTGAGGTCATCGCTGTGGGGGCAGAAGTCACGCGCTTCCGCATCGGTGATCGTGTGGCAGCTTCTTTTTTCCCCGATTGGATATATGGTGCACCTACAGCACAAAACACGGCAGGCGCGCTCGGGGCCGCCGCGGACGGCATGTTGGCCGAAGAAGTGGTTTTGCATGAGAATGCCCTCGTCGAAATCCCGTCGCATCTCACTTATGTTGAAGCCGCCACCATACCTTGCGCCGGGGTCACAGCATGGAATTCGCTGTTCGTCGAAGGTGGTCTCAGGGCTGGGGATAGCGTGCTATTGCTGGGCACCGGCGGTGTGTCGATCTGGGCGCTACAGTTAGCTAAAGCTGCTGGTCTGCGCGCCATCATTACGTCATCCAGCGATGAAAAGCTGGAGCACGCACGCAGTCTTGGTGCGGCTGCGACGATCAACTACAAGACCACGCCCGAATGGCAGGACGAGGTTTTGCGGTTAACTGATGGACAAGGTGTTGATCTCGTACTGGAGGTCGGTGGTCAGGGCACGCTGACGCGTTCAATTGCAAGTACCAGGATGGGCGGTACGGTTGCCGTCATCGGAGGTGTCAGCGGTTTTGGTTTCGGCAGCGAACTCAGCCCGTTCGCGTTGATCGGCGGCGCAAAACGCTTGTCCGGGATCTTCGTTGGCAGCCGTAGCATGTTTGAAGACTTAAACCAGTTTTTAAGTGTGGCGGAAATTCATCCGATTGTCGATCGTGTCTTTTCATTCGAGCAGGCACGCGAAGCCTATGAACACCTAAGTAAGGCAGGACACTTTGGCAAGGTTGTGATTGAAGTGAGCAAATAATCGAGGAAGTGCTAGCCATACTATGGCATGCCAAATTATTGACTAGCACCCTCCCCTAATTTACAAACCTAGCTGACTCCCATAGGTGTGCTTTGACGATCAGTACAAGTTGGTGGATACGTTCAATATTGCCGCTTTGCAACCTTTGTTCAACCTACCTGCGAACATCTACTGTTCTACCAAGATCGGCCTGTTTACTACAATTTGCACCATCGGTGTCTCCAAAACTGCCGCTCTATTTCCATTTCTTCATGAGTCCGAAGTATATACATTTCAGTCGGTCGAGTTTCTCGGAAGAGGGCGCTTTACATTGATGAATCCCATATCAGCACACAATTTCTTCCTGCCGATTTTGCTGCAAATAGAGCCTTATCGGCTCGGTCAATGGACTTTTCAACTGGGACATCAGGATCCAGGAGCGCTAAGCCGAAGGATGCAGTAATGCGGATGGGTTCTTCTTTGCCGATGTCTATTTCCATTGCGGCAAGACCTTCATTGAGCTCCCTTACCCGGCCATGGCCGGAGGTCAATTCGGTATAAGGCATGCACAGCAGGAACTCTTCCCCGCCATAGCGGAACACCTTGTCGTAAGGACGGAGATGCTTGATCAGGTAGCGTACCGATGCAGCCAACACGGTGTCACCCGCGGCATGACCGTGGAGATCGTTGACAGCCTTGAAGTTGTCCAGGTCCATCATGGCAATGTAGCAAAGCTGTGCGTGACGCCTAACCAGTTCCTGTTGCTCGCGTAATGTTGGCAATATTCCGAAACGGGTAATCGCGCCGGTTAGCGAGTCGTGATTGAACAACGAGTTTTCCAGCTCCCGTTCCAGCGCGAATATTTCAAGCCTTAGTCGTTCCAGTGCATTTGCAAAGTTGTCGAAGTCAAGTGTTGCAATGGGATTGCCGGCATCCGCAGCAATCAGCAACAGCCTAGCCATGTGATGTAAGCGCTGATGTTCATCCCCCAGCGCAATAAATCCGGGGTGTTTGCGTAACTTTTCAGGTGCGTTGCTGTAATACCATTGACCGAAGCGGCATTCCATGTGGGCTGTATCGTTGGTATCGTGCTTGTCGCCCGGCAGCTTACATACAAGCGTGCGAATCAATGTCCCATGCCATTGCTGATGGTTATAGAGTGATTCTTTTAGCTGCGCGATGATGCTCTGTAATTCATCGCGTGTGACTTCATCAAGTGCCATGGTTAGCCCTCCCGCAAAATTGTTTGAAGCGCCATTACGATGCTTAGCTGCCAGACGCGAAACTTTTTCTGCAATATTACAATGTCCTAGACGTTACCTGACTAAGTAGAAAAGAACAATATGACGAACGACTATTTGGAGGGGTACATACAGACGGCGGCGACTGGCAGAAATTAATCTCTGGTGAACAAAGAGAGTTTCTGGGAGCGGACCTTTCAAAATAAAAGTAAGGGGTGAACCGCATGCGGCGGCGCATCTCACTTGCTCGTAATACTAGACATTGGAATCATTTGAAGTCCCGAAAAAAATTCCGCACCGCGCGAGAGTCAATAGCACTGAGGGCCAGAAAATGGTATTGACTACGTCATGCAGGCTTGCTCCCCAGCGCCAGTAGCCTAAGGTCGCAATATCATCACGCGCGTCAACCATCTCACCTGCAACTGCAAGTGCGAGAACCATAATCCACGGAATAGTTGACCGCAAGGGTTTTCGCAAGATGGCTGCCGCAGTAAGCAGCGCAGTAAGGCCAACATAGATATGAAGCGCGTCCTTCGAAAGTCCTGTAGCCGAGACAATCGCCAATTTGATAGCTTGTGCTGTCGAGGTTTCCATTGTGCCTAACAGTTTTATTAATTACTAACAGGTTCGTCCGTACAATAATGAGTGAAAAGTACAGACACGACTATTCTCCCTGTACCGGCACATTCTTGCTGTGACCAGCATTCGCTGGTGGCACAAGCTAAAGCGAGCCCTGAAGAACATCGGTGCGGGAGGGCAGTACAATGCTTAATGAATTGTCAACAACACTCCTGTGATTATTCAAGTGTCTTTTTGTTGCGCAAGAATTCCTCAATTTTCACTGCAGGCACCCCTGGACTAAACAGGAATCCCTGAATCTCGTCGCATTTAAGCAGCCGTAATAGTTTCGCTTGTTCATTAGTTTCCACACCTTCTGCGACTACCCGCAAATTCAGCGAGTGTGCAAGGGAGATTATGGCAGAGACAATGCTCAGATCATTCGCATTGTCAGTCATGTTGGTAATGAATGAGCAGTCAATTTTTAATGAATTGATTGGCAACTTGGCAATATAGCTGAGCGATGAATACCCTGTACCGAAATCGTCAATCGCGACCTCCACTCCCATCTTCCGAATTGCATGAAGTTTCTGGATATTGATCTCGATGTCACGCATGATCAGGCTCTCCGTAATTTCAATCTCCAAACCACCGGATTGCCCTTCTAAGCTGCCAACGACTCGCTCAATCGTACTGACGAAATCCTTCCTTTGAAGCTGAATCTGCGAGACATTGACGGCAATGCGAGGTGAGGTCAAACCTTTGGCTTGCCATGCACGGGAATCCTTCATCGCCTGAGTCAGAGCCCAAGCACCTGCCTCAATGATCATTCCCGTTTCTTCGAGAAGTGGAATGAATTTCGATGGCGGGACCAGTCCAGTTTCTGGATCGTTCCAGCGCATCAGCGCCTCCAACCCCACTATCTGATTGCTTTTGAGATCGACTTTAGGCTGATAATGTAGTATCAATTGCTCCCGCTCCAGCGCCCGTCGCAGTTTGTTTTCAAGTGTCAGCTTCTCGGCGACCCGTGCATTGAGCTCGGGGGTATAGAACAAATATTTGTCGCTTGAAAGCTTGGTTTTTTTCAAAGCTGCTTCGGCGTTGCGGAACAAGGTATCGGCATCTTTCCCGTCGTCAGGGAAAATGGCGATACCCGCTCTGACCGATATGCGCAGTTCTTGTCCTTCCAGCTTGAACGGCTTGCTCAGAACTGCAGCGACCTGATTTTCAAGGAAGCGAACTACGTCTGCCTCCTCCCTGATATTGGATAGAACCATGGCGAAGCAATCTGCACTGATGCGTGCAAGATGATCTACCCCGATCCCCGTAGTTATCAGACGTTCAGCCATCTGCTTCAGCAGCATATCGCCAGCGTGTCGACCAAATGTCTCGTTGACGACCCTGAACCGTTCCAGATCGATCGCCAGAACCGCAATCGTTTCACCGCTTTGCGCATCATGCAGGTGCTGGCCCAGACGATCGTAAAACAGCGAACGGTTCGGAAGGCCGGTAATCACATCGTAGTAGGCGAGATAATTAAGCTTCGCCTCCTTTTTGAGGTTATCTATGGCGAATGAAATATCACCCGCGATCTCGTTGAGCAGCCGCATCTCTTCCTCATCGAACACACCAGGTTCCGGCGCATAGAGCACGAACACGCCGACCGGCTTGCTCTCCAGAATGAGTGGCAGCACTACCACTGAACGATAGCCTCGGCTCAACGCCTCGCTACGCAAGGCTGCCATTCGCTCGTCGCCATCGATGTCATTGCAGATCACTGGCTTCGCATCAACCAGCGCTTGGGAAACCAGCGGACAATTCCCGTCAGTTTCCTTGCGTGAGGTCAGATTGATTTTTGCCAAGTAACCGTCGTCGCGGCCTGCTTGGGCGACCGGCGTCACCTGCGTGCTGTCTGTATCAAATTTGCCTATCCACGCAAAAATAAATCCGCCATGCTCGACCGCAATGCGGCAGGCTTCGCTGAATAGTTCCTCCTCCTCGCGGACGCGCACGATGGTGGTGTTAATACCACTAAGCACGCTGTAAATCCGGTTGAGGCGCGCGATCCTGGCTTCATTTACCTTGCGATTAGTGATGTCATGTCCGATAGTGGAAAAATATGCCAGCGATCCGTCTGCTCCCTTGTGCGCGATGATCACTTGAAGGATGGGTATCTCGTGGCCATTTTGCCCGAGGATTGCCGTTTCCCCGCTCCAGGATCCATGAATGAGTGCTTGCGGAATGCCTTCTTCCTGCATCAGCTTTTCCACCCATTCAGGATGGTTTTCCTGGACGTGATCCGGCAATCTGTCGCTGCTTTCCGAAAGTCCGCGCATCCTGCGACCCGCTCGATTGATGTACAGCGGATGACCGTCCGCCGTAGCGGTGCCAACGAAATCAGGCGTTGCCTCCAGAATCGCCACCAGTCTCGCCTGCTCTTCTTGAATGCGTTTGCGCTCAATGATTTCCGCAGTCAACGCTGAAGTCCGCTCCTCGACCAACTGCTCAAGATGTTCGTGCAACCTAGCGCGCTCCAGCGCCACTGCCACTTGGTTGCCGACGACGGACAACATCTTCAGTTCCGATTCGTCGAACATACCCTGCGCCGCTCCGACCAGGTTCATGATTCCCATGGTCCTGTCGCCAGTCCACAATGGAACGCCGGCGTGATAACGCAGCCCATGCATGTCACCATTGGCCTTAGCGAACCGTTCGCATTCGAAGATTTTGCATTCCGAGTTGAGAAGGCCGGATAGCAGTTGATTACGGCACGTGCAAACGCCGTCTAGCGCACCGGAGACCATCAGCGCCGGCGGGAGGTTGCGCATAGCGGTGATTCGAAAACCGGACTCGCCCTCTCGCATCGCGATCCAGCCAGCCTGGATTCCAGGCATTTCCAGAGCACGCTCCAGCGCTGCTTCCGCCACCTCACGTTCGGTAAGCGCATGATTGAGACCCGCTACGATGTTGCCAAACCCATTCAGCACCTGGTTGGAATGCTTCAGTTCCGCTTCACGCAGCTTGAGCTCATTATTGATATGAACAGCTTCTTCATAAGTTGAAATCAACAAATCCAGGATTTGTTGCCGCTCCGAGTTGATAAAGTATTTCCGGCCGCCGAGATTGATTTCCACACCCACGCGCATCCTTTGATCCTTGCGCATATCAAGGTTCATCAGCAAGTAGTTGATGCGCGACAGCAGATAGCGCTCGTCATAGGGTTTGCGGATGAAATTGTCCGCACCGCACTCCAATCCGCGAATCACGTCATGCGAATCGGAAAGCGTGGTGACCAGGATGACTGGAGTATCCTTCAATTTTTCGTCGGACTTGACCGCCTTGCACAGTTCATAACCATCCATTTCAGGCATCACGATATCGCTGATGATCAGAGTGGGCTTTTGCGCCTGAGCCGCGAGTAAGGCCTGTTTGCCATTGGCCGCGACTGTCACCCGGTAACCATGCTGTTCGAGCAGGTAACTGAGTTGTTCGGCTTGGGTACGGCTGTCTTCCGCGATGAGTATGTCGAGGCCGTTGTTGCTCATCTGAGATTTCATCACCAGCTCTCCTTATCGCTTTTTTTCGGTTGCCAAACCAATCAGCACTGCGGCAATTTTGTCCGGTGCCAGAATATATGTCGCGGCATCGAGTTTGATTGCCTCGCCCGGCATGCCGTGTACGACGGAACTGTCCTTGTCCTGGGCAATAGTAACCGCCCCTTTTCCCTTCAACAACCGCAATTCTTCTGCGCCATCGCGTCCCATGCCGGTGAGCAGCACAGCAGCAGTTTCACCGCCATACACTGCAGCAAGCGAATGGAACAGATAAGAGACTGAGGGGCGCAGCCCGTTTTTCGGCTCATCCTTGGTGAGGACGATTTTTCCACCGTATTCCACCTTCATCTGAAATTCATCCGGCGCTACATAGACATGCCCAGGAGCAATGTACTCGCCCTGCACCGCAACATGCACCGGCAAGGTGGATGACTGTGCCAACCATTCAACGAAGGAGGTGACAAAGCCTGAGGCTATGTGCTGGACGATCAATACTGGCAAGGGAAACCCCCTGGGTAGCATCGCCAGGATTGTCTGCAATACCGGTGGCCCACCAGTCGATGCTCCCATTGCAATCACTTTGACCTTTACCGATTTATCCACCAACGCCTTTGGGAGCGATGGAAAGGCCGGCTCACGTCGTATTTGCGCCCAGCGTCGCACCACTTTCACTTCCGACATCAGTTTCACCGTTTGCACAAGTTCCCTCACGGTGGCTTCATGATCCGGGTGGCCGATACCCGTCGGACGTATTAGTACGGCCAAGGCCCCCGCTTCCATGGCACGAAACGTTTTGGTGTTTTCGTGCGGATCGGTGCTGCCGCTCACAATCACGATGGGGGTCGGCGACGTTTCCATGATGTGACGCGTTGCTTCTATCCCGTCCATTTTCGGCATATGGATGTCCATCGTGATCACATCCGGCCGATGGTGCATCACTGCTTCAATTGCTTCCTCGCCATTGCTCGCGCTACCGACCACCCGGATATCTGGATCGGCGTTAAGAATATGAATCAGAAACTCTCGCACCACGGGTGAGTCTTCGACCACCAAGACTTTGATCATGCTCATCCTCTGACTCTTGCTAGATCAGCCGCTGGATAACTTCCAGCAGGTTGCTCTGATCAAAACTGCTCTTTACAATATATGCGTTGGCGCCGACGTCGATGCCGCGCTCGCGGTGCTCGCGCGATTCCAGCGCCGTCACAAGTATCACCGGTAGCTCGGCGAACTGTTTGTCTATCCGCACCTTAGCCGTGAGATCAAAGCCGTCCATGCGCGGCATTTCCACGTCTGACACGATCAGATCAAACGGTTCGGTCTTGAGTGTAGTGTAGGCATCCACCCCATCCACCGCAGTAGTGACACGGTAACCCGCCGATTCCAGGATGTTCTTGAGAAGTGCCCTTGATGTGATCGAGTCCTCCACCACTAGAATTGACTGTTTTTTCGCTAAACCCTGTGTTTCAGCGGCAACAGGTGATGGTACCGCGGCACGGTTCACCGCAGATTTCAGCAAATCGGTTACATTGAGTACCGCTACCACTTGACCGGTTCCCAATACACTTGCTCCGGCGATATTGCGCACGCGTGTGAGCTGTCGGCCCAGCGCCTTGACCAGCACTTCCTGCTCTCCGAGAACTTCTTCCACCTGGAACGCAACACGCTGGCGGCCCGTTCCGAGGACAACCACCGTGACCTGCGCTGAGGCGTTAGTAGTTGAGCTTTGAAACGGAAGTTCCAGTGCGTCGCCCAGACTGACCAGCGCAACGGCTTGCCCCTCGTACGAAATAGTTGCGCGATTTTCCACAGTCTTGATGTCCTGTTGGGCCACTCGCGTCACTCGCTCGACGCTCAACGCAGGAATGACGAAACAATGGTCACCGATGCGAACCAGCACGCCGCGAAAGGTGGCCAGCATCAGCGGCAGCGTGACAATAAAAGATGTCCCACCCCCACGAGGCGATTCAAGCGCGACGACTCCACCCAGCCGTTCGACTTTTTCCCGCACGATGGCGAGTCCGAGGCCGCGTCCTGAAATATCCGTAATGATTTGACTGGTGGAAATACCCGACTGAAAAACGAGTGCCTGCGCCTCTTGCTCGTTCAGCTTTTCCGCCGCCTCCACAGAAACCACATTAAGCTTGAGCGCCGATGCTTTCACCTTTGCTGCGTTTATACCTACCCCGTCGTCGGCAACCAGTATCTCGATTTTTCCTCCGTCTTTTTGCGCAATGGCGATTGTTATATTTCCGCAATCAGACTTGCCCTTGCTTTGTCGCATTACCGGCTGCTCGATGCCGTGATCCACAGAATTCCGCAACAGGTGCATCAGCGGATCTTTCATTTCTTCCAGAGTTCGCCGGTCGATTTCAATTTCGCCGCCCCGTATCACCAGTTCCACCTGTTTGCCTTGCTCGCGGGCAAGTTCACGGGTGAAACGCGGAAATATTTCGAGCAGCGAAGAAAATGGCAGCAATTGCATTTCCTTCACGTCATGCAGAAGACTATCGCTCATGCCTGCCAGGGTGCGCCGGTCGTGCGCGGCAAACTTGCTTAATCGGAGCAGCCGCGCCTCAATCGTTTTCATGAACAGTTGCTCTGACTCCAGATACTCCAGCAGCTTCGGCAATTCTTTTGCCGAGAGTTCCGGCAGTTCTCTCGCGGCGCCATTGCGCCCGCTTCCTTTTTCGACATATCGCTCGATCTGCCGCAGCACGGGCCGCATTCGCGCCCGCTGTTTTTTCCAGGTTGCGAAGGAGACAGCAACCTCGCGCAACTCCTTGGCCCGCTGCACCGAGGCCAGCCGCGGCACTAACAACTCCTCCACCTGCCGCATCACTGCATCAAGTTTCTGCGTGGAAACCCTGACCGTCCCGGATGCAATGCTGGGAGCCGTGAAGGGCGCATGCGTGGCAACTGCTGCAGTTGCTTCAGATTGCACATCCTGAGGGAGTACGATTGGAGTCTGTTGCTCCGATGGCATCAGCTGAACTGCTGTAGATTGAGCTACAGTAGGATGGGGTGTAACGGTTTTGGCATACCGCCCCTGTAATACGTCGTCGAACCGCTGGATCAATGTTGCAATCGCAGACTTTCCTGCAACGGCCATCGCCGCACCTTCTGCGGAAAGGAGCGTGCTCAAGTCGGCAATCGCTTCCTGCATCAGGTCAAACAGCGGCGGGGAAACGGCGAGCCGGTTGCCTTTCAGTGCCGCGAACACGCTCTCCATGGACTGGCAGACCGACTCGATCTCCTTGAGATTCACCGCCCGTGCTGCGCCCTTCAGACTGTGCGCCTCGCGAAACACGGTTTCGACGATTTCCGCATACCTGACTTCGGCAGGGCTATTTTCCAGTTCGATCAATCCCGCCGACATCGCCTGGAGATGTTCACCCGCCTCGATCCGGAAGGTCGCAAGCAATCTTTTCAGGAAATCTTCGTTCTGCTTATCCATGGTCCAATCCGAGCCGACAGGAACCAAACAAGTAGTCAGAAAGGCGCATAGCAGAATCTTGGAAAGCATCCCAACGGATCTTCGAATTTCGGCCTTTGCTCTTTATACAAACTACAAGCCTGTTTCGCGCCACTTGAAGTATCAAAGGACAGAGGGCCTGTCCACAATTTGTGGAGAGCGAAGTCATGCGGACCTGCCTCCGATCATGTCGCTCAGCTTCTGTCCCAGTTCATGCAGGCTCTGTGCAGCAACCTCGGCCTGCTTGGTTCCTGAAACGTTCTGTACGCTAGCCTGTTTGATACTCTCCATCGCCAGCGCCACCTGATCCATACCCACCATCTGCTGCTGGCTCGATGCCGCGATCTGGGTTGCCGCCTGCGCCGCTTCCACAATGCTGTCAGCCAGCAGGCGGATCGATTCGCCGGTTTCCGTAGTTTGCTTTACTCCTGCTTGCACTGCCTTGTTGCCCTGCTCGGTGGCAAGCACTGCAGCACTGGTCGCCCGCTGGATATCGCCGAGTATCGTGCGCACCTGAGAAGTCGCTTGCTTGGACTGTTCCGCCAGACTCTTGACTTCCTGCGCCACGACCGCGAAACCTTTGCCCTGTTCGCCCGCCTTGTTTGCCTCGATCGCAGCATTCACCGCGAGCAAGTTCGATTGCTCGGCCAGATCGTTGACTGTGGCGATGATTTCGCCGATAGACTGGCTCTGCTCGGAGAGCCGCACGATGCTCTCGGCGATGGTTTCCATTTGTTCCTGAATGCGCTGCATGCCCTGCATCGCTTCCTCCACCGATTTGCGCCCGCTCTGGGAAACCTGCGAGGCTTTCTGCGCGCTGTCGGAAACCGAACGTGCCTTCTGGCTCGACAACTGCGCCGTCTGTTTGACTTCCTCCACCGTCGCCGTGGTCTCGCTTACTGCGGCTGCTGTCTCGGCTGCACCGGAAGCGACTTGCGTCGTGGTGGCCAGAATCTCGGCAGAGGATGTGGAAATTTGATCAATACTTGCCCGGAGTTGGCGTGTGAGGGTACGAGTGATCCAGAAGCCGGCCAGAATCAATATGGCGAAAGCAAACGGAATACCGTAAACAATGACAAAAATCGTAATATTGGAACTTGCAGTCATCTCTTTGCTACGCTGTTCCAATAACATTCTTTCTTCATTACCCATCTCGGCGATTACCTTCCGGGCATCGTCCATTGTCTTTTTTCCGTTATCTGTCCGTACCACCTTTAGCGCTGCATCAAATCCCTTGACCCTTCGCAGATCAATCGTTTCTTTAAGCTCGGCGAGTTTAGTTGCAATCAGTGGCTCAAGAACGTTCAGCCGCTGCTGCTGGGTTGGGTTATCCGCCGTCAATTCCCTGAGGCTTTGGATGGCTTGATTCACGGCTGATATCCCGGTTCGGTATGGCTCGAGATACCGATCCTCTCCTACTATAATGTAGCCGCGCTGACCAGTTTCGACTCCTTCCAGGGTGGAAAGTACTCTTTCGAGATTTTCGAGTACTTGGTAACTATGTGCCCTCATCTGTGCGGCGTCGATGAGTCCGGTCGTGTTCCGGTAAGAGAGTACGCCAAGGATAAACAGAATCATTAACGCCAGAGCATAGCCAGCACCAATCTTTGTTCCAATAGACCATTTCATATTGTTCTCCTTGTTGTTCTGCCAAATTCGAACCAGAATATTTCCTATCCAACCACTTGTTCCTGCACGATGAGTTTTCCGTCGGTCAAAAGCTTTTCAGCATCAAGTATGACCACGCGCTCCGCCGTCACCCCTAGCAAATAGTCCTCGCGGATACCAGTCAGTGTGGGCAGGGACGACTGAATGTCGGTGCGTAAGATGCGGCGCACACCGCTGATGGCATCGACCACAATACCGAACACCATATTTGCCGATTCAAGCACGATCACCTTGTTGAGATCGGTCAGGCCTTTTTCCGGAAGATCAAAAAATTTTTTGAGGTCGATAATAGAAAGTATCTCGCCGCGCACATTGACTATGCCGAGCACGAAAGGGGGTGTGCAAGGTAAAGGTGTTAAATCTTCCAGTGGATCAACCCCGCGAACGTATTCTGATGCAATGGCGTACTGCTCATGGGCGAGGAGAAATTCAATGACCTCGATGGTTGCGTCGGCGGTCTCCGCCGGCACTGCTTCCCGTGCGAGAGCCCTTGCCCTTTCTCTCAGAATCCGCTGGGTATCCTCGGCCGTTGGCGCCCAGATACGCTCTACCGCGACGCGCGACGCTTCCATTCGTCGCTCAAGCTCGCGCCAGTCGATTTCCTTTTTCATCTTTTTCAGGATCGTTTTAGGTGCGCTCATGAATGCATTCCTCTTACGCGTTTGCCGTCGCAGATTGGGGCAGACTCGCCAGCAGGGATGAGGCTATCTCGACCAGCCGCCCGGCAGTCAGCCCTTCCGCATCCGGCAGGATCTCGTCCTGCGGGTGCTTGCGCAACAGTAGCAGTACGTTGCCGAAATGGCGTTTCGCCTCCCGGTAACGTCCCTGCGATTGATGCAAATTCCCCAGAGCAAAGTGGGCGAGCACGAAATCAGGATCTAGATAAAGTGCGCGCCTCAAGGACTGGATGGCAATTTCGTGCTGCCCCTGTTCATGCAAAATGGTGGCACTGAGATAGTGGTGCAGCGGGTTCATCTTGTCGGCCGTGATCGCCTTTTTGCACCATTCCAGTGCTTCGCTGAGCCTGCCTTGGTTGGCGCAATTACGGGCCATGCTGGATGGTACCTCGCGCTCATCCGGTTGTTGGGCTAGTAGTTGCCCAGCCTGCGCCGTAGTAATTTCAGTAGCCGCAGGCTTCACCTGCACGGCCGGCAACGATAGGGGCGATGCCTCTGTTTCTTTTGGCGACTGCATTACCTGATCATCGCTTATGCGTAACTTTGATTCGGCATTTTCCATCTTCCGGTACAGCACCGCTCCTGGAAAATCGACCGGTGTAAACGGGGAAAGCAAGCTATGCGAGGCTTCCGCTGGACTGACGATCAACCACCCGCCATCAACCAGCGCCCGGTAGAAATTGCCGGTAACCTGTTTTGCCCGTTGCGCGGTGAAATACATCAGGACATTGCGGCAAAAAATCACGTCCATCGCGCTGGTGTTGTTCGATAGCGATGGATAAACGTCTTCGGCAAAATTGAGATAGGAAAACGTGACCATCTTCCTGATGCGAGGATGTATTTCGAAACGCCCGTCGCTGCATTTTGTGAAATAGCCCTCGCGGAGCCAGACTGGTGCATCGCGGAAGGACCACTCTCCGTACACGCCCTGCGCCGCCTTGCGAAGAAATTTAGGGTTAAAGTCTGTCGCCAGAATGGTGATATTCCACTCTTGGAGATCGGGAATAAGTCTGTCGAGCAATATCGCGATGGTGTAGGCTTCCTCGCCCGTGCTGCAGCCCGCACTCCAGATACGAAAACGCCGCTCATTCTGGCGGCGTGATTGTAACAATTGCGAAATAACCTGCTCCCCAAAAATCTCTAAGCTCTGCTTTTCCCGGAAAAAATAGGTTTCTCCCACACTCAGATGGCTGGCAAGAGTCTCGTTCATTTGGCGTGTCAGTGGGGCTGACAACAGCCAGTGTGCACATGGCTCAGTTTCTGAAAAATTAAAATCCGGCGCCGCCGCCGCTATTCCACGCTCGAGATCATCCCAGCGCTCCTGCGGGTAATCAAGGCCTGTCTGCGTGGCAACAAATTCGCTCAACCGCGACAACAACGGAGAGGAAAGTGTTGGTCGCATGTTTTTCATCAGGACGCTTCCAGCGCCCGATCCAGAGAACTTTCTTCGTCAAGAGAAAGAAATTTCTCAAGGTCGTGGATAAAAATTAAACCATCGGTCAGTTTTACCACTCCATCCACATACTCAAGCTTTGGAAGGATATTTGCAGTCGTAATGAGATTCTGTTCAGAACCCGCGAGGACATCCAGCACCGAGTCCACTATCAGCGCCACATCCCTTCTCACCGTATGCGCTACAACCAGTTTGTCAGTCAGGGCAATCTCACGTTCCGGAAGGCAAAAGCGACGCCGCACATTGATCACCGGGATGACTCGCCCCTGAAAATTGACCACCCCAAGAATGATGTCTGGTGCATTCGGCAAAGGAGTGATGGCCACCATGCGCACCACTCGCTCCGCAGCATGCAAAGGCAATGCGTAGCGTTGATCGTCCAAGGTAAAAATAACAAGGAAGTCGGATTTCTTCATTGCAACCCCAGAATTGATGTTCGAAGGTGTCCGTGAGACGCCCACCGCACGGTACACCGAATGCGGGCTTATGGAAATATGCCAAACGGCCTAGATACCTTATGTCGAAGGGGGTTCTAGCAGCATTGTTCCGCTGAATAAATTGGCCATAGCCTTGTCGAAGTCCAAGGCTTTGTAATTGAATCGATCGCACAATGTTTGCGCAGTTTAGAAGCGAAGTAATCTTTATCAGCTATTCGTGACTGTCTTCATGTTGGCCGCATTTTGACCAATTGTACCCGCCTGTACAAATGTCATTTTCTCCATCCGAATAATACCATTCGTTTTTTTAAAGCCCCCATAGTCAAAGTTCAGTCCAAAAGGGAAATGTGTCCTTCCTTCTGATTACCCGTCAATCCATGACTGAAACTCCGTCATCGTGCCCCAGCCTCCATTAACCGAAACTTATTATTCACGTTACTTAGCGAATGGTTAATCCGATTGTCAATCTGGCACAAATATTGCCTTCGATGCGCAAGATCAATTTGGCATTGAGAGCAGATCATGCAACGAATAAATCAACTTGGATTCACTTTGTTCGAACTCGCCATCGCAACAGCGACAATTTATCTGCTAGCTTCGTTTATGGTGATGATTGGCCGGGAAATTACCATCAACACCAAAGTAAATCGTCTAGACCGTGATTTGAATAGTATTCGGACAGCCATTTATTATGCCCAAGACAGGTTAAGTCCAACAACTCGCGGCAATTTTCGTCAGTCATCATCTTACATGCCAGATTCAACCGGTCTTGAGGATAACAATAACTTGAATGCCATTATTCACGGAGACTGGAGATCGACATCTAGTTCTAATGTCTATGCTCCACTCAGAATATTTGGCGGCATGATTGGTGTTCCCGACGATTCCAATCCACCTATTGCAGGAATAAATGGAAATTACATTATTTGTACAAACAGCATTGCGGGTGCGCTCGTAAAGCGACTCGATTTCATAATGGATGACGGGAATACCGATTCTGGCACAATGGTGTCATCCAATAAAATCGGAGGTACGGGTATTGCGACCGATGATATCTCAAATGATGCGGCCTATGTGATATGCCTTGGCGTTTGAATAATCGTCTCCAAAATATTCAAAGCCTGATTTTGTCTTCATGATCGAAGTCGATGAGAAATTGTCGCGCATTACAATCTGTCGAGGACCAGCCTGCCGCAAGCTCCAGTGCTCAAGATCAAAAATATGCATGTGATCAGTTTGAAGCGAAACACACAATTATATGTTACTCGGTCAATTGCTAACGGTGTCGCTGGTCACGTATGACCAGAATATGCGTGTCATCATACATTTTAATCAGTTTTGCACAGCCGATATCAGCACTGCAGGCAACTTCGCCGTTGAAGTCCTTTGTGCCAATCAATCGTGAGTCGTTCGTGATAGCCTATTTAATCTCTAGGTATAGACACATGCTAGCCAGTTTGGCATATTGTTTTTGTTAGCGCTCAAGTATATAAGCTTGCTTGTGCGCGCTGAACCTATTTCATCGGATACACCCTGAATGAAAATTCGCTGATTGCCACACTAGTGTTCGACGTACACTTTCCTGTAGGAAATTGTTATGCGGGGGAACCGTGAAAAAAATATTACTTGTCGACGACGAGCACAACGTGCTCAATGCGCTTCGGCGTGAGCTGAAAGATTACTACGAGATTGAGACATTCGACAATCCTGTCGCAGCGCTTGAGCATAGCCGAGAAACACAATTCGATCTGGTCATCGCCGATTACAAGATGCCGTTCATGTCCGGCATCGAGTTTCTCAAACAGTTCGGTCAGATGCAGCCTGGTGCATCGCGAATGGTGTTAAGTGGAAACTCCGATATTGACACGCTGATCCACATGATCAACGAAACTCACATCTATCGTTTTCTCGCAAAACCATGGAAAGGAGATGAGTTGTTATCCAGTATTCGGCAGGCGCTGGATTATCGCGATGCAATTTTAGAAAACCACCATCGAGCAGATGCACGCCGCAAAAGCAATATTGCTGTACAAACGATTCATAACGACTCTCCCTTCCGAATCGTTCTGGTAGACAGTGATGATCATTTACTTAAATTAATGTCGCGCGAACTAGCTGATGTAAATGGGCATGAAAGCTTATACCGCACGATTCGACAAGAAATCAAACAAGAAACTCCTACTACCAAATTCAAATTCATCATAAATATCTTTCATAATGCGCAAGCTGCCCTTGCTCATGCAAAAAACAACCCTTTCGATCTCATCATCTCAGCGCAAACGTTGCCTGACATGGAAGGCATTAAATTACTTGGCAAAATACGGCATGTCCTGCCAGAGACTGCGCTTATCTTGCTCAGTGACGACATTGACAAGTCGACACTGATGCAAGCTATCAATGAGACTGAGGTGAAAAATTTAGTACTGCTGCATTGGGCAAATTCCGAACTCCGCTCCGACGCACGCCGCCAAGCCTGGAATCTTCACCAGCTTAGAACGGCCGCTATCCAGGCCTTGGCTTCGCGAGAGCTGTTGCTGCGTAATGCTCGCCCGGCAGCATTATGCTAAGCCTTCTGGTACGAGGCACAGATGATCGTTCAGATGCGGCGTATGCTGGATTCAGGAACGTTACTTATAAAGTAGTATCACAGATATTTAACTGCTCAACATAAGATTGGCAACGAAGAAGGTAGAAGGAATTCAAGAGAACAGTACTCAATGAATAAAACGCATCCAACCAGCTCATATAAAACGCTGCTTCAGGATATTGTTGAAGGCATTCCAATACGCGTTTTTTGGAAAGACCTCGATTCGCGTTATTTGGGTTGCAACACCCTGTTCGCGAAAGATGCCGGCTTGAATCATCCCGACGAACTAATCGGCAAAACCGATTTCGATATGGGATGGAAGGACCAGGCCGAACTCTATCGTAATGATGACAAGCTGGTGATGGAGTCTGGGAACCCATGGCTGGGTTATGAAGAATCTCAGACCACTCCTGATGGAAAAACAATCTGGCTACGCACTTCCAAGGTTCCCTTAAGAAATGCATCTCACAAGGTGATCGGAATTCTGGGTAGTTACGAAGATATCACTCAGTACAAGTTAGCAGCACTTGAACAGCAGCGGCTTACTCGCGCTCTCAAACTCCTGAGCAAATGCAATATGGTGTTGGTTCACGCCGAAAATGAGGAAGAACTGCTGACGAGGATTTGCCAAATGGCAGTAGAAATAGGCGACTACCTGATGGCATGGGTGGGTTTCGCAGAAAGTGACACTACCAAGTCCGTACGCCCGGTCGCGCAATCCGGTTATGAGGAAGTCTATCTGGACAGCATCGACGTTAAATGGGCTGACACGGAATTGGGACGTGGGCCCACCGGTACTGCGATCAGAACCAGGAAAACGGTAATCAATCAGGAATACCAGACCAATCCGAAAATGGCTCCATGGCGAGAAGCTGCAATCAAACGAGGTTACCATTCAAGCATTGCACTTCCCCTTGTTGTAAGCAATCGCATGTTGGGCGCGATTACCATTTACTCATCAGAACCTAACGCATTTATCCCTGAAGAAGTGGCCTTGCTGGAAGAGCTTGCCGTCGACCTTGCATATGGCATCGAAACATTGCGTATGCGCATTGAACATGAGGCCGCACGGAAAGAAATTGAATTCTTAGCGCACCACGATCCGTTGACAGGTCTGCCCAATCGCCTGTTGCTGCGCGACCGCTTCGACCAGGCAGTTGCCTTCTCACACCGGAAGCATACAGAAGTAGCAGTGCTCTTCCTCGATCTCGACAACTTCAAGCAGGTCAATGATAGCCTAGGCCATGGGGTGGGAGACCAATTGCTGCTTCATGTAGTCGAAAGGCTTCGGAGTTGTATCCGAGAAACTGACACAATCAGTCGCCAAGGTGGGGATGAGTTCGTTATTCTGCTGACCAATGTGCATGAGCCAGGTACCGTCGAGGCGATCACACAAAACATCATTGAGACTTTCGTCGAGCCATTTGATATCAATGGTCATATACTGAACGCCTCCTTTAGTATCGGGATCAGCCTCTTCCCCAGCGATAGCAAGGAGTTCGATACGCTGATTAAGCAAGCCGATACCGCGCTATACCAAGCTAAAGATGCCGGACGAAACACCTATTGTTTTTTCTCCGAGCAAATGAATGTTGATGCATTGAGTCACATGCAGCTACAGGGGCAGTTGCACAATGCGATAAGCAATCAGGAATTTCGACTCTATTACCAGCCACTGACTGATAGTGTCAGCGGGCGCATCATCGGCGCTGAAGCCTTGATACGCTGGCAGCATCCGGAAATGGGGTTTGTCCTGCCGGATCAATTCATTCCATTGGCCGAACGGAGTGGTCTCATCATCCCGATTGGCGAATGGGTACTCAATGAAGCGTGCAGGCAAACTCAGGATTGGCAAAGAACTTGTTCGATGCCTCCCATGGTCATAGCGGTTAACCTTTCTGCGCTGCAATTCAAGCGCGGCAATATCGTCGAAACGGTAACCAATGCACTGGAAAAATCAGGACTGCCTGCAGGTCAGCTGGAACTGGAACTAACCGAGTCCATCCTGTTGCACGATATGGATGTGGTCATAAAGACGCTCCATGACCTGAAAGAAATTGGGCTCAAACTCTCTATCGACGATTTTGGGACAGGCTACTCCAGTTTGTCCTACCTGAAACGACTGGCAGTGAACAAGCTCAAGATCGACAAGTCATTCGTGCGAGATATGGTGGAAGATCCTGAGGACGCTGCCATTGTTAAAGCCATTATCCAGTTAGGTCATACTCTGCAACTGACCATCATCGCGGAAGGTGTGGAAACCGACGCACAATTATCTCTACTTAAAAACCTAGGGTGTGATCAGATTCAGGGTTATTTGATTAGTCACCCACTACCGGCCGAGGAATTCGTTACGCTTTGTAAGCGATGAATAAGTGAATTGACTGTCTTGGTGGGCGATGGCAGTTTGTCAAAGTGAAATGCTAACGTTACCGCAATATATCGGCTAACAGCTATTCTCCTAGTGAAGATCTACGGTCGACCCTTCCGGGCGTTCAGAAATTTTAACGATAGCCGCAATTCTGTGGTTGTCCATCCCTCAGCCATGCGCAACTGTTCAAGCTATTTTAAAGCGCGCCACCAATTCATCCAGTTGCTTGCTGAGCTCTGCCGTCTGCTTTGCGGATTCGGCTGTTTGCGTGGATGCCAAGGTGTTTTCCTCCGTACCTTGGCGATTCTCTCGATGCGCTGGGCAATGTCGCGTGCCGCCAATGATTGCTCCTGAATCGCATGCGTGATGGCATCCACATCTCGCGCGGCATTTTCTGCTGCCTCCCGGATACTACTTACGGAATTGCCAGCTTTGCGCGCAAGCTCAACACCATCGTTGACCATCGCCACACTGACTTCCATTTCCTTTACGGCGTATTTTGTTCCTTCTTGTATCTTGCCTATCATGCCGCTGATCTCTTTTGCGGAATTTGCAGTTCGTTTGGCCAGCTTGCGTACTTCATTCGCCACCACTGCCAAACCGCGTCCCTGTTCGCCAGCGCGTGCCGCTTCGATAGCTGCGTGCAGCGCAAGTAAATTGGTCTGATCGGCAATTTCATGGATGGTATTTGCAATGCCCGATATTTGCGTGGAGTACTCGTCCAACTCATGGATTTTCTCCGCTACGTGATTGACGGATGTGGCGGTGTTCTTCATCTCGGTTGCCGCACTATGAATGAAGCGACAACCTTCAACAGCTTTTTCGCTTGAAATCTGGCTTACACGGTGTGCACTGCTGGCGTGTTCACTCGCCTGATCAATTGATACTGATAATTCTTCCATCGCTGATGCCGTCCCGGAGGCTGCTTCAGATTGCATCTCACTCACTTTGGAACTTATATGTGCCGTGACAGAAACGTTACCGGATGAGTGATTCAGCGAAGTGATGCCTTCCCGCACACTGGCGATCAATTCATGCACGTATCGCCGTTATTCCCTTGTGATCGATCCTGTTCCACTCATTTTGATTTCGGAATATCCAAGTTAGCTCAGTCCTCTATTGGTCTGCTTGTCCTAGTCATCGCTAAGCTGGATTTGTGACTGCTATCTGCCGATTACTTAACATCCACGCTCCAGGAAAGTATCGGCAACTCCTCATTGATAGTTAATTTGATCAGTTTCTTGCGGCTGAATAATGCCTGTTCCAGCACATCTGGTGTGCCACCGGTTTCGTTCATTTTTCTTGTAATGCGCCCATATCAAAAGTCAGCCACCAACAAATTTGTAGACCAGTGGAATATTTTGCGCGAATCCGCCGTCTTGGTAAGGGGAGCAATATTTTTCTTTGCGCATAGTTTATCGAGCTTTCATCAGAAAGCACGTTGAGTCTATACGTTATTAATAAATGGAGAAACAAATGTCATGCAGATTTGGACTTACGAGCTATGCGGGCATGTTGCTAATAGCCATTCTGATGAATCCGGCATTTGCTATATCGCCAGATTCTCAGGCGGATGAGCAAGTCAAGCGCGGAGAATATCTCGCCCATCTTGGCGATTGCATTGCCTGTCACACAGCAAAGGATGGCAAATCCATGGCGGGTGGACTGGAGTTTAAGACACCATTCGGTATCGTTCACTCCACCAATATCACACCCGATGTCAAAACTGGAATCGGCAGTTATTCCCTTGAACAATTCGATCTCGCCATGCGTACAGGTGTCGCTGCAGACGGCCACAATCTTTACCCTGCGATGCCTTATCCTTCATTTGCCAAGATCAGCGCAGACGATATGAAGGCGCTATATGCCTATGTGATGCACGGGGTTGAACCGGTCAGCCAACCGAACAAGGAAAACAGCATGCAATGGCCGTTCAGTATGCGTTTCGGGCTGAAATTCTGGAACATGGCGTTCCTTGAAGATACGACCTTCAAGCCCGATCCTGCCAAGTCGTCACAATGGAATCGTGGTGCTTATCTGGTTCAGGGACTGGGTCACTGTGGTTCCTGCCATACTCCGCGTGGATTTGCGATGCAAGAGACGACCATGACGCAGGATGGCGACCGCGGCAGAGAATTCCTTGCCGGCTCTACCGTTGAAAATTGGCATGCAGTCAATCTGCGCAACCAATGGTCTCAATCCGAGTTTGCCAGTTTTCTGAAGACTGGCCGCAACAGTCATGCAACTGCTTATGGGACCATGACCGAGGTTGTACATTTCAGTACGCAGCTTTTCAGCGAAGGCGATCTTTCCGCAATTGGCGAGTATTTGAATTCGCTACCCTCCAATACCGAGTCGGAAGCGATCAAGCCAAAGCTAGTTGCGCAAATCGGGGAGAACGTCCTGTATAAAACGCGCGGAGGTTTGGGGTACGTGCAGTTTTGCGCCACCTGCCACCAAAATGACGGACGAGGAATGGATAAGTTCTTCCCGCCGCTGGCAAACAATTCGTCGATTCAGTCCAAGAACCCTACCTCTGTCATCCATGTGGTGTTGAGCGGATGGAAAGCCGCTGAAACCGAACAGGCCAAGCACGCGTTCAGCATGCCGAGCTATGAGAGCTTGTCCGACCAGGAACTGACGGAGATCGTTACCTTCGTGCGCACCCAATGGGGCAATCAGGGCGAGCCAGTCAGCGCAGAGGAGATCAGGAAAGTGCGCGATGAAATCGGTATCAAACCGACGGAGCCATCCAAATTCACAGTGCCGCGCTATGCGTCCATGCTGTCCAGCCCAAATGCGGACCAGTTGATTTACGGAATGAGGTTGATGACGGACACCATGGCGCTTTTGCCAAAAAATGTGGGCGACGTCCTGGTATGTAACAGCTGCCATCTGAATGGCGGCACCATGGAGCACGCTGCGCCTTATGTCGGACTTGCAGCCTTATTTCCATCTTATGCACCGCGTGCCGGCAAAATCATCGACTTCAAGGATCGGGTGAATGGTTGCATGCGCCGCTCCATGAACGGCAAGCCGCTGGAAAAGGATTCCCGGGAAATGTTGTCCATGATTGCCTACATGGACAACATGAAAGGTCAGGCTAAGGCTGACGAGCCCATTCCGGGGCGCGGGGTCGGTAAGATAGATAAATCGATCATCCCAAATGTAGACAACGGCAAGAAAATATACAAGGACCAATGTGCCGTCTGCCATGGCGACAAGGGGGAGGGGTTGAAACAGGCAGATGGCAGATATGTATTCCCGCCACTATGGGGCAACCAGTCTTTCAACATCGGCGCGGGTATCGCAAAGACCTATACCGCTGCTGCCTTCGTCAAGAACAACATGCCGATATCGAACACCCGGAAATTTCCTTTAGGGCAAGGCGGTTTGACCGACCAGGAAGCGGTTGACGTCGCGCAATACTTCACGCACATGCCGCGCCCGGATTATGCGGACAAGCGCAAGGATTGGCCGAAGGGCGGCAAGCCAACGGATGCCCGATATTGATTGATCGTGTGTTGCTCATTATTCAAAGTTAAACGGAGGAAGTTCATGATTTCAACTGACGCAATTTTCAAGGCAACAAATGCAACGCTTCGCAGGGCAATCCCATCGTCCCTGTTGGCGGTTGCGGTAAGTATGCTGGTTTCATTCTTGTCCGGATTTACACTGGCCTGTGCGGCCGACCAGGACCTCGGGGTGTACCCGCCCTGGAGCCATGGCGAGAATAACCCGGTTGAGTCCAGAGGGCTGGAATTTACCGTACCTGAAGTCGACAACCTTCCTGACTTCCATGGCAACCCGATCAATCCCAAGTTGTCGATTTTCGTGGGCGGCAATTATTTCTTTGCCATGGCCCCTTTGGTTCAGGCATTCGAGAAAAAATATCCCGAGCTTAAGGGCAAGATTTACTACGAAACGATTCCACCTGGTCTGCTGGCCGAGCAAATCAATCAAGACGGTACCATCACCGTCGGAAACATGACTTGGACTGTTCATGCAGATGTGTATGCTGCAGGTCTAAGAAGAATAGATAGCACCATCAAAGAAGGCTATGCGGTAGGTCCGGCAATTTCTTATGCGACCAATACACTTACCATCATGATACCCAAAGGTAATCCTGCCAAAATTTCTAGCCTTAACGACCTGAGTAAGCCAGGTGTACGTCTGGTGATGCCCAATCCAGCATTCGAGGGGATCGGTCGTCAGATTAAAAACAGCCTGGCAAAGGCTGGCGGCGAAGATCTGGTGCGCGCCGTGTACGAAACCAAGGTTAAGAACGGGGAAACCATCCTGACTCATATCCATCATCGTCAATCCCCGCTCTACCTGATGCAGGGCAAGGCGGATGCTGGAGTGACTTGGCAATCGGAAGCAATTTTCCAGGAGCAGGCGGGCAATCCGATCAGCCATGTGGTCATTCCTGACAATCAGAACGCCACAGGTATCTATGCCGTTGCGCTGATCAAGGGGGCGCCACATCCGAAGGAGGGAAAGAAATGGATCGAATTTCTGAAATCGCCTGAAGCACAAGAAATCTTCAAGCGCTTTGGCTTTAAGTCATATCAGGGTGAAACGCCGCAATAGTCCAATGCAACTCCGACACATGAGCCGAGGTTCGGTCTATCAAGGCAGATTGCAGCAGAGCAGTAGATGTTTTAAACAATATAAATAGGAGAAACACATGCACGTTCACCAAAAATTGGCACGGTCGATCATCGTATCTTCACTGGTCCTGCTGTCCGTTCCGACGGCATTTGCCGGCGATAGCACTCCCGCTGTGTCAGCACCAGTTGTTGCAGCTGTCGCAGAAGCTAAATCAAGCGAATACGTAAAGCCAGACATCAAGCATGGTTCGTATGGAAAAGTAAATATTGTTGTGCCTCTGACCTCTGATGACAAGGGCATCCAAGGAATGAAGCTTCGCAATATTGCTAACGGCCTCAAGGCGGTCGAGTCGTGGAAGGGCAAGTTGAATGTGACTGTAGTTCTTTACGCCAAGGGCGTTACTTTACTCAAGAACCCTGATGAACAGATTCAAAAGAAATTGGATGACCTGAAGAAAGAAGGCGTTCAAATTAAGGTATGCGACAACACTCTGCGTGAGCAAGGCATCGATTTCCATAACCTTTATCACGTCAGTGATGCAGATATTGTTCCATCCGGATTTGCTGAGGTGGCCTATTTACAAGCCAAGAAGCACTTTGTTGTCGATCCAGTGAACTAACAAGAATGTTGCAACAAGCATCTTCAATCAGTGGTGGTTAGCTTCTTCTACAAAACTTTCTATTGATTCAAACGAAAAAATGAAATCAATTTCTTGTGTAGTGATGATTTTTATTTTCTTAATCAATGGAAGTTTTGCTGATGAAGCAAGCATGAAATCTGCAATGGCGAAAAGATTCCCCTATGCAAAGCTAATCAGTATCAGCAAAACACCCTATTTAGGTTTATATGAAGTGGTTTTTGATGACCAGCTAGTTTATACCGATGAGAAAATGAACTACCTTTTTTCCGGCAATGTCATCGATATGCATACGATGAAAAATCTGACCGAAGAAAGAGAAAAACAGTTCTATGCAATCAAGTTTGATGCCTTGCCACTCGAAATTGCGATCAAGCGCGTAAATGGCAGCGGCAAAAGAAAACTGGCGATTTTCACTGATCCCAATTGTACCTATTGCAGAAATTTGGAAAAGGAAATGGTCAAACTAGACAATGCTACGGTTTATTTTTATATATTTCCAATATTGCCCGGCTCCGAAGAGAAAGCCAGATCCATCTGGTGCTCACCCGACAGACTCAAAGCCTGGGAGGATCAAATGCTCAGGGGGGTGGAACCGGTCTTGGGAAGTAGCTGCGATACAACCGCTTTAACCACGGTTTCCAAACTCGCAAAAAAATTGAAAATTACTGTAACACCCACAATGGTATTCGAGGATGGCACCATTCAACCGGGCTCCCTGCCAATTGACCAACTCGACAACCAACTCACTGCTTCAAGTTCAAAAAAATAATAATTCGCCACTCTAGGGCATGTTCTTAGCCCAAGCTAAATAAATATTTAAAAATCACTCCCGGAATGGAATATTCATGGCTACCCCTTCGTCTTAAGTAAAGGTATCAATGCTTTAAATATGGCTTTCTTGATATCTCACAGATGGTTTACATAACAAGGAGAGCTGGATATATGAATAGAAAAATAGGTTTAGCCACTTTTGCCGTAGTCGCGACATTGCTGTTGCAAGGTACTGCTTGGGGAGCAAGCACTTCTGATGAAAGCACGCAACCGCCTTTGCAGATAATTAACAAAACGGGGATCAAAGTAGTTATTCAGGTCAACGATGCTGGCGTCATTCCGATGAATGGCATCAGCAAACAGCTTATGGCCGCCAAGAACCTCCATGATCAATATGAATCCCTTGGCATGAAGAACGGGAAAGATTATGAAATTGTAATGGTATTCCGGGCGGCGGGTTCTCAGTTTTTGCTGAAAGATGACGCATATGACGAGAAGGCAAAAGGGCAGCATCCAAAAGGAAATCCTAACAGAGCGATTATCGAAGCGCTGCAAAAAGACGGCGTAAAAATGTACGAATGCGGGGTGGCGATGCAAATGCTAGGTTATGAAACGACTGATCTCTTGCCTGCTACCCGCATCGTCACATCAGGAATTGCAGCAATTATCGATTTCGAAAAATCGGGCTTTCAGGAGGTAACGCCGTAAAGATTTTATCTAGGCTACATCTGCATAGATCGCAGACAGGGAATGTAGCTCGGGTCAAGGAAGAAAAAACTCAGTGTTTCAGCAAGGGATCAATAATTCTAAATAAATTCAAAGGGGATTCACATGAAAAGGACACTAATTGTAACTGCTTTGCTTGCAACCTTCGGACATGCGCCAGCTTCCTTTGCCACCAACTGGTTTGAATTACAAAATACCGAAGCACCAGAGGCTCCAGACTACAGATTCTGGGGTTTTATTCAGCCGCAATTTGTGCACAATACTGGCGGCCCTGCTAACGGCATCACGGGCGCTGCACAAGCAAGGGCCTACAACGGCAAAACACCGGTATTCAACTTGGTAGGACCTGATTTGACCAGCGGAGATCAAGCTCAGATTTTTCGCGCGCGTCCAGGACTTCGCGGAAAAATGCCCGGAACTGATGGAAATATCGATTACTTCCTACTCGCCGAACTTGGCAATAACGCGCTGACCGTAAACGGGTCGGACAGCAAAAGATACGCAGTACTTACCGATGCCACCGTGACATTCAACTATATCCCTGGAGCGCGCGTTCGCGTTGGATTAGGGCGCCTCCCGATCGGTGAAGAAGCCATGCTGGGTGAACCCACTTTGGATTATCTTGCCTTCACTAGCGTCACCGATGGCCTTCTGAACGAACGTTTTGTGACTCCTTACAAGACTGGTCCTCTGGCACCTGCAACAGGAATTGCCATGAACGGTGGGACTGGAGGTGCGGCAATTGCGGGCTCCGTAGGCGCTTTCCGTGATATAGGTGTCGAGGTTTTCGACTGGTTCAACCATGAAAAATGGGAATACGCCTATGCCCTGATGCTCAGCCAGGCAGATGGGGTAAATTTCAATACAGCAAATAATCCCGGAAATCACGACGTTTCCGGCCGTCTCCAAGCTTCCTACGTGTTTGGCGGCTCTGGTCCGAGGCGTAAAGATATCACTGCTTTCATTTGGCATCAGGATGGCAATCGCTACTTTAATGGTGCCAACTACGACCGCATGCGTGAGGGCTTGGGCTTCAAATATGTGAATGACAAATTGCGTGTTGGCAGTGAATACATAAAGGGTAGCGGCATGATTTATATGGGATTGAATCCAGCATTTAACCCAGTACCGGGTGGATTTGTGCCGGTACAGCTGATGGCGGTGGAATCTTACAATAAGGCGAACGGCTATTATCTTGATACCGGATGGAAACTCACGGAGAAATTCGAGGCGGAGTTGCGATTTGATACATATGACAGAATGTCAAATTCCGCCCCTGATGAACGCAGAACTAATACTTGGACTCTCGGGGGACAATATTTTTACAATAATGCGTTTCGATTCATGGTTAATTATTCGCGTCGTAGCGCTAGCGTAGTAAATCCGGGCACAGCAGTGGGTACTCCCGCGTCGACTGCACTTCTCAATGCCATGAATGTATTGGATGCGACCGGCAATTTATGGGGCGTACAAATGACATACCGTTACTGAGCGATTTTAGGTGAATAAAAAGGACGCGTATGCGTCCTTTTTATTCAGAGTCTACGATTAAAAAAAGTATAATGACCGCATCAGGTTAGTCGCCAATACGCGTTATTTAGCAAACACAGATGAATTGATTTCAACCCAGATATCGGCCAACTCACTAGCCATAGTCGGATCAGGGCTGAATCATTACATAACCTTCTTGCACTAATTGAACGATTCTGCCGAGCGCGCCCGCATTCACTTTCACGCCAGGTAACAGGTCATCATTCCCCCAGTTGTTGGCCTTCATGGTAACGGCACACTCCTCGATCTGAACCCCCTGCTTAATAAGATCTTGAATCATGTCCGTGTAGGGATTGCCAGTAGTGATTTTTCGCACTTTGTTATAAGCGTTGTCGTTGAGCAGCATGTAGCCGGCCTCACCATGAAAAACGCCGACCAAGTCTAATGACTTGCCAGGCTGTTGAAAGCGGTTAACCATGAGACTCATGTGCTTGAGGCCGACAGGCGCGTCGCCACTAAATGCGGCATGATCCATGTTAAAAACAACTTTTGCAGATTTGATCGTGACCGGGACATCAATACGAATCTGGGGTGCGGTATCAGCCCAGGCAGAGACAGCAGGCAACGCAGTGGTCATGACAACGGAAAGGGAAAGGATGAAAATTGTGCGTGACATTTGATTCATTTTTTTACTCCACGATATTATTGTTGAGAATGAGCGCAAGAAAAATACTGCAAACCTGGAACCACATCCGGAAAATTGTCACTAGATATTACTTAATGTAACCAAGTAAATGATTTTGGTAGTCATTCCGGCGATAAGTTTGGCTTTGCAACAGCCTGATTAACGATGCCGGAAAGAAGTTTGTCTACCATGTTTAACGCCTTCCACTATTCTGAGAAATCAACCCTCTTTGGTATCGCGGTACCATGTACGAGTTCTTATGGGTGGATATAAGCCCAGCCAGCTTTCTGTTTTCTCATTATCTCGACCACGCCGCCTGGAACATAACTGATAGACGGCAGCATGTCGTCTTTGGTAAGTTGTTTGCCTTTCATGGTATTTTCACAAGCAACAATCTTTACACCGTCAGTCAGTGCCTTGTCTACCCTATCACCCACTTCGGATTCGAGCTTGAGCATGTCAATTCCCGGCCCGAAAGCCACGATCTCGATATCAACCTTGTCTTTTCCAATAAGCTCTTGAACGTTCCGGGCGTTGTTAAGCGCCAGATTCCATTTGCTGGGTGTCGAATCGCTTACCTGAAAAATTACTTTCTCATGGTCAGCGGAGACTTGCTGAGCAGGCTTGTCGGCAGATGTTGCGCTAAAAGACACAAATGATAGCGAGAGCGCAATTAGGGTCGTGAGAATCTTAAATTGAAGGCTGTATTTCATTTAGTGCTTCCTCTAAAAGTTATTGATGTGGGGACGTCACCGTATTAAAGACGCCCGTGAAGTGATTTTTATTCCCATTTGGAAAGTTTTGGAATGAAAATGGAATACTCCAGTCTTTTATTGCGTCTTAAGTACAATGAAAATTGTATTTCGAATCCTTGGTGAACTATAAAGATGAAAATACTTTCCTTATTCTGCCATGTGGATGATTTCCAAGAAAAATTGGAGAAAATACGACCTAAGTTATATCGGGTGGCCTTTTCTTGGAGTCACAATGCCGCACTTGCTGATGACCTTGTGCAGGAAACTTTGATCAAAGCGTTAAAAAATGGGGGCCAGTTGCGAGATCTTGAGCGATTAAATGGGTGGCTATTCAGTATCTTGGCCAACTGCTGGCGAGATCACTTTCGTCAATACAGAGAAATGGAAGATATTGATGAGCTCGAAGACTTCCATTGCGTTAATGAATCCACGCCTGAAAATGACCATTCACAGTCTCAGATTGTTATCCGTGTATGGGCCGCAGTCGCAAAATTGCCGATGGGGCAACGCCAAGTTCTAACACTAGTTGATCTGGAAGAATTTTCCTATATTGAAGTCGCCACTATTCTGGATATTCCGATTGGGACGGTCATGAGCCGTTTATGCAGGGCACGCCAAGCATTGAAGACTCTATTGATAGAACTCGCTCCAGAACATTCGGCGCAGGTTAGTCACATAAGGAGAGCCGTATGATGAACAAACAAGATATTTCAGATGAATTTCTGAATTCCTATGTCGATAATGAACTTGAGTCAGATGAAAGAAATGAACTGTTTGACTCTATCAATCGAGATGAAGCGCTGAAAGCACGGTTGTGCGAACTGCGCGGTTTGAAGGAAATGGTGCAACTTGCCTATCCGGAGCTGCCAGCCCATACAAATTCACTCGTGAAGATTAAGCGCCCTTGGCCGCATTATTTGCAAACGCTTGCAGCCTGCCTGCTCCTGCTGTTGTTTGGCGGGGCATCAGGCTGGGTTATCTCCGAAAATTGGGAGTCAAGAGGCGACCATAAAATATCCAGTTTGGTTGCGGCAATACAAAGCAATGACATCCCAGCGGAGCCTGGAAAGATCATTATTCAGATCAGCAACTCCAACCCAGTCAGGCTTAAGACCGCTCTTGATGAAACTGAGAGTCTGCTTGAAAACTACAAGCAAGAAAATCGACCGCTCAAGGTAGAGGTTATCGCCAATGGAAGCGGCGTGGATCTGCTCCGATCAGATGTGTCGCCCTATGGCGCGCGCATTGGCTTGATGAAGGCTAAGTACCCGAATCTGGATTTCGTTGTTTGCAATCAGACGGTAAGTAATTTGCAGAAGAAAGGGGTAATCGTGCATCTCTTGCCGCATATTGGGAGTGCGACATCAGCAATAGATGAGATTAACAAGCGACTTCTTCAGGGGTGGGACTTTGTCAGAGTATGAGAACCACGCGGCCAAATTTGATAATCGAATTTGGTTAAAACAAGCTGAAATTCTCCATAGAGAATCCCGGTAGAAAAGGGAGAAGGCCGTAATGCCCATTAAAACAATCATATTTCTTTTTTTTATAGCCACGCTGAACTGCGCAAATCTATGTCTGGCAGCAGATGGTGTCAATGAAAAATCGTATGGTCAAAGTTTGACTTTCGATTCCAAGAAAGGAAATTGCCTCGCCTGTCATGCAATACCCAGCGAGCCCAAAGCCGTGTTCCCAGGCAATATCGGCGCTCCGTTTGCAAAGATAAAACAGCGCTTTCCAGATCGCGCAAAATTGCGCGCACAGATTTGGGATGCAACAGTGTCCAATCCCAATTCTTCTATGCCGCCTTTTGGCAGGAACAAGATACTAACGGAGCAGGAAATCGATCAGGTTACTGATTACATACAAGGTCTTTAAATCGAACTTAAATTTGAAAGGTGTTAAATGAATCAAGAACGTAGAACGTTTCTAAAAAGTGCAGGCGCAGTTGGCGCAATTGCAGTCGCGATTGCAGCGGGCTTGCTTAAACCCGGTGAAGCATTCGCTGCGGCGTGGAACAGTCTTGCCTTCACTGCGAAAACAGCGACGGATGCACTTACAAATTCAGGTTATAGCGGTGCGAGCGAAAGCAACGACATCCTGATCAAGGTGCCGGAAATTGCAGAAAATGGTGCGGTAGTTCCTGTCGAAGCCACAAGCAATATTCCCGGTACCACTTCCATGGCTATTTTCGTGGATAAAAATCCCAATCCGTTGATTGCAGATTTTACTTTTTTGAATGGCGCCGAGCCTTTCATATCTACGCGAGTCAAAATGGCTATGACTTCCATCGTGCGGATCTCAGTGAAGGCAGGCGGGAAAGCTTACACCGCTAGCCGCGAGGTTAAAGTGACGATTGGTGGCTGCGGTGGCTAATTTGTTTTGAACGATTTTTAAATTTAAATTAATTGGATGATTTTTAAGAGGATATAAACATGCCTGAAACAATGAAAATGCGCGCGACAATGCAGGGCGACATTGCCGATGTAAAAGTGCTGATCCAGCACATCATGGAAACGGGACTACGCAAGGATGCAAAAACCGATAAATTGATACCAGCCCACTTTATCAATCAGGTCGTTGCCACACTCAACGGAAAAACTGTACTGGATGCACAGTGGGGCGTCGGGATTTCTAGAAACCCATTTATTGAATTCAAGGTCAAGGGCGCCAAAACTGGCGATAAGGTTGCTGTAGCAGCTGTTGATAACCTCGGCACTAAATTTGATGGCGAAGTAGTTATTGCCTGATTTCGGTTATAGCCCCGCATTTAACGCTACCAACCTAAATTAAGGTGCGATATGAAACGGAAACTCACATTCATACTGGCAACACTTTTGCTCGGTGCGTGCATAGGTGCTAAAGCAAGTCCTGTAGAAGATCGTAACGATTTGATCACTTACTACAAGCAGATATTTCCAGATATCAAGTTTGAGGATTATATCTATGGAACACTATCTATGAACACGAGTGCTAAAAGTCAGTACGATGACATCATGGCATTTCCACCCTACGCCATTGATTTGGACAAGGGGCAGAAAGTATGGGAAAGCCCGTTCAAGAACGGAAAGCAATTTTCTTCCTGTTTTCCAGATGGAGGAAAGAATGTTGCCGGGATCTACCCTTATTACGATAAGGCCACTGCCCGCGTAGTCACTTTTGAAAATGCCATCAATGCCTGTCTGAGGGCGAATGGGGAGCAAGACTTAAGCTACGGTGAGTCTGAAATGGGATTGCTTACCGCCTATGCCAGAAGTCTCTCGGATGGGATGAAGATCAACGTCAGGGTGGAAGGCGTTGATGCTCTCGCAGCCTATGAAAAAGGCAAAGCCTATTATTACACTCGGCGCGGCCAACTGAACTTTTCCTGCGCGAGCTGCCATGTAAACAATGCAGGGAAGTTCCTCAGGGGCGATCAATTGTCCATGATGATCGGTCAGGCATCACACTGGCCCGAGTTTCTCGCCGGCACAGACATCGTGACGCTACAAAAGCGTTTCATGCAGTGCAATAGAAATACGCGTGAAATACCGCTGAAAGCGAACAGCGAAGAGTACAACGACCTGGAGTATTTTCTGACTTACATGAGCAATGGCCTGCCGATGCAGAGTCCAGTGTATCGCAAGTAATTCGGCACCAGTGATCAATATGGGCTTCTCGTCCTGTTAATTCGTGTATACCCATTTCCCCTAGCCTAGAACTATTATTTCAGGAGTGCATTCATGTCAATGAACCGTCGCGAATTTTTGCAGACGCTAGCGATTGCTGCTGCATCAGGCTTTGCATTGGATAGTCGCTCCGCACTAGCATCTGGCAACGCAGGCAGTTTTTACGATTTGCCCCCCTTCGGCAATGTTTCGCTGCTGCACATCACCGATTGCCATGCCCAGTTGCTACCGATTTATTTTCGCGAACCCAATGTCAATATTGGCTTGGGGCAGAGCCTGAACAAGGTGCCGCATCTGGTGGGAGAAAATCTGCTCAAGACCTTCAAAATCAGGCCGCGTACGCCCGAAGCCTATGCATTCACCTGCCTTGATTTTGAAAATGCCGCTCACACCTATGGCAAAGTAGGCGGCTTCGCTCATTTATCCACGCTGATCAAGCAAATACGCGCCAGCCGCCCCGGCGCATTGCTACTCGATGGTGGAGATACCTGGCAGGGTTCCGCTACTGCATTGTGGACCCGTGGGCAGGACATGGTCGATGCAGGTAAGCTTTTGGGCGTAGATGTGATGACAGGTCACTGGGAGTTTACTCACGGCGCCGAGCGCGTGAAACAGGTCGTTGACAACGACTTCAAGGGTAAAGTGGATTTTGTTGCTCAGAACATCAAGACCAATGATTTCGGCGACCCGGTTTTTCAACCTTATGTAATCAAGCAAATCAATAACATTCCGGTTGCGATTATCGGACAGGCATTCCCCTATACCCCTATTGCTAATCCTAGATACATGACAGCGGACTGGAGTTTCGGTATCCAGGACGACAATATGCAACTGGTCGTGAATGAAGCACGGGCCAAGGGTGCGGTAGTCGTGATTGTACTTTCCCACAATGGCATGGACGTTGATCTAAAAATGGCGAGCCGGGTAAGCGGTATCGACGCCATCATGGGAGGGCATACCCATGACGGGATTCCCGCGCCGATCATTGTCAAGAATGCTGACGGACAAACCTTGGTCACCAATGCCGGCTCCAACGGCAAGTTTCTCGGTGTGCTGGATTTCAATGTCAGGAGCGGCAAAGTCGTCGATTTCAAATATAAGCTGCTGCCGGTGTTCGCCAATCTCATAGAGCCTGATGCGGAAATGGCAAACTTGATCAAGGCAGTGCGCGCACCTTATGAAGCTAAATTAGCCGAAAAGCTGGCTGTCACGGAAGGCTCGCTTTACCGGCGCGGCAATTTCAATGGCACTTTCGATCAACTGATTCTTGATGCGCTGATAGAAGTCAAAGGCGCAGACGCTGCATTTTCTCCCGGCTTTCGCTGGGGCACTTCACTTTTGCCCGGAGAAGCCATCACCCTTGAACACGTGATGGATCAAACCGCGATCACCTATCCACAAACAACGCTGACTGAAATGACCGGCGCAACCATCAAGTCCATTATGGAAGATGTCTGCGACAATCTTTTCAACGCCGATCCTTACAAGCAACAGGGCGGAGACATGGTGCGCGTTGGCGGTATCAGCTATACCTGCGATTTGCGACAGGGCATCGGCAAGCGCATCAACAATATGATGCTGAATGGCAAGGCTCTCGATCCCAACAAGAAGTACAAGGTGGCAGGTTGGGCCCCCGTGTCCGAAGGCGTGACTGGCGAACCGATCTGGGATGTCGTGTCAGGCTATCTGAGAGACAAGAAAGTGATCACTCCCAGGAAGCTCAACCTGCCAAAACTGATAGGCGTGGATGGCAATGCCGGTATTTCTTAGCTGCTGCGGGCAATCCACCTAATGGAGCATGAGATTTTCTCGTTCGAATATTTTATATTGGAGTGAATATGGATGCATCGGTTCTAGTAAAAACTATTGTATGGTGGGGATTGGGCTTAGGCACTGTATTCGGATTTATCGCCAACAAGACCAATTTTTGCACCATGGGCGCCGTATCTGATGTGGTCAACATGGGCCACTGGGGGCGCATGCGCGCTTGGCTTCTCGCTATTGCAGTGGCAATGATCGGCACTAATCTGCTCGTCTATTTGGGCTATCTGGATCTGTCCAAGACCATCTATACGGGTAACAGTTTCCCGTGGCTGGCTTACATCGCAGGAGGACTGTGTTTCGGTGTCGGTATGACGCTCGCCAGTGGTTGCGGAAACAAAACACTGGTGCGTATTGGTGGCGGCAATCTGAGATCCGTCGTCGTATTCATCTTTATGGGATTTGCTGCATTGGTAACCCTGAGAGGCATTCTTGGCGCATTTCGCGTCAAATTTCTGCTGGCGCCAGCAGTCTCCATCCAACTCGACCACGGTCAAACACTCTCTGCGTTCCTTTCCGGCATTGGCGGGCTTTCTCCCGAAACCCTTCAGTTGGCGATTGCCTGCGTGATCGGACTTGCTATCCTGATTTTTGTGTTCAAGGACAAGAAATCCCGTCAAAGTACCGACAACAATCTGGCTGGTCTGATCATTGGTCTGATCGTGGTAGGCGGCTGGTTTGTAACCGGACATCTTGGCTTTGGAGAGAATCCCGATACGCTTGAAATGACCTATCTGGGTACCAATTCCCACTTGGCTGAGTCGATGTCGTTTATTGCTCCAACCGCCTACACTCTGGAATATTGGGCATACTGGACCGACATTTCGACCATAGTCACCTTTGGTGTTGCCACAATTTTTGGTGTCGGTATCGGTTCTTTCCTCTACGCAATGATTACCAAGTCATTTCGCTGGGAAGCATTTTCTTCTCCTCAGGATATGTTTTATCACATCATCGGGGCCACGCTCATGGGATTCGGCGGCGTTACGGCCATGGGTTGTACCATTGGTCAAGGAATAACCGGTGTCTCAACTCTCTCATTAGGTTCTTTTCTGGCGCTTATATCCATTGTTATAGGTTCATCAATCACCATGAAAATTCAGTACGCTATCATCTCGCGGGAAAACTGATTACGGATTTGGCGACACGCATACTTTAAGCCGGCGCCTAATCGCTTTACCAAATCAGGATTTCAACAAATCGTGCCAGATGATATCCCGGCATCTTCATCGGCATTGCTGGATATATATTTGGAGTGACTGCATTGGAGAAAAGGCGAGAACGGCTGGCAGCGAATAACTGCCATTCGCAATATTTCTCCATACCAGCCATGCGTAGTATGTAACCCCTAATATGATCGTTCGACATATTGTTCTTTTCAACATAGTCAGCATAACCATGACTGAGCTTATTCAATTTTGAATGACCGCTTGCATGATGCCAACTCAACCGGTCATTCAGGTTTTTCGATAGCAGACAGTCAGGTGCATCTTTACGGCATGATCTCGACGTACTCGTAAACCTCCGCGAATCAGCTCCTTCCTCACCGGCAGAGCAGCCTTGGCGAACCATGCGCGGGGATCATGTCTGTCGATCTCGCGGCCCATAGAGCGAACCGGCTCGCAAATCGGCTCGACCACACTTGTGCGGTAGCGTTCAGAATGCGGCCAAATAGCAGTCTTTCACGTAGCAAGCTTGCATCAAGCATAGTGTGGGTGTAGTTTGCATCCGAGAAGGCTCGCCTATGTTCACTTGACATTGCGATGAAATACTTCGACCCTCCATGCGCCCCCTCTAATGAGTGACCTCTTGCAGAAAACACCAACTCGAATCAGTCACTATCCCAGATGGCCGGTGCTTTCTGGCGTCGCAGGACTGGCAGGCATCATCGGCCTGCTGGTGCTTAGTCTCGTCAATGAATACCAGGACGAAACCCAGCATGCCAGAACTGAGGTGGAGAATATCAGCCAGGTACTGGACGAACACGCATCGGCAATCGTGCACAAAGGCGATCTATTGTTGCGCGAAGTACAGAGGAATGTGCGTTCGGAAGACATGCGGCCTGCTCACGGCGTGCGTGGCTTACGTAAACAGGCACTCCATGATCTGCTGAAATCTCAGCTTGATAGCGCGCCCGAAGTGTCTGTGATACATATTGCCAATGCCAAGGGAGATTACATTTACAGCTCTCTAGATCCGATTCCCGAGATAAACATCGCCGACCGCGATTATTTTAATCACCAACGTGCTTCAACCACGGCTGGATTGTTGATCTCTTCCCCACTCATCTCACGCACCACCGGCAAATGGACGATAGTTCTGAGTCGCAGGCTCAATTATGAAGATGACAGCTTTGCGGGCCTAGTCAGCGTCATCTTGAATTTGGATTACTTCCAGCAATTTTACCGAACCCTTAATCTGGGCCCACAAGGCGTAGTAGCTCTTTACGATCAGGAATTTCATCTCGCTGCACGCTATCCTCCAAATGAAGATCTTATGGGTAAGGTAGTTCCTGTCAGTGTGGGAATCTATATTGAGAAGGGAATAAAGCATGGCGTATATCCGACCAAATCACCGGTGGATGGCATTGAGCGCCAAATTAGTTACCGGCAGTTAAATGACTTGCCACTGTTTGTTTTTGCAGGGATTTCAGAGCAGGATTATCTCGCATTGTGGCGTCGACATATATGGCAATACAGCGCAGGAGCAATCGTTTTTGGCTTGGTAGTGATCAGCTTCGGGTTACGACAGCGACGGTCAGAGATGGCTCTGCGCAAGAGCGATGACGATTTGCGCACCATCGCTGATTACACCTATGACTGGGAATACTGGGAGGGCTTGCAAGGTGAGCTTCTATACATCTCGCCCTCCTGCCAACGTATCACCGGCTACTCGCAGGCAGAATTCATTGCTGATCCACATCTCATTTACGACATCATCCATGCCGAGGATCAGCCGCTGATGGATGCTCATCGTGCAGACATCCAGCATGAAGACGTTGGAACCCTGGATTTTCGTATTCTTACCAAGGAGGGTGAGACCCGCTGGATCGCTCACGGCTGCAGGGAGGTCTACTCTAAAGATGGGCACTTCAATGGCCGACGTACAAGTAACAGAGACATTACGGACCGAAAAGCCCTGGAAGAGGCTGAATTGCGCGAGCGAGATTTTGCAGAAAGTCTGATCGATACCGCACAAGCAATCGTCATATTGCTCGACACAGAAGGACGAATTGTTCGCTTGAATCACTACATGGAGGAACTTTCAGGCTATCGTCTGGAAGAGGTCAAGGGTGCCAGTTGGTTCGCTACATTTCTCCCCGAACAAGATATTGACGCAATACTTGGGTTGTTCAAAAAAGCGCTCACCGAGACTCACACACAGGCAAACATCAATCCAATCTTGGCCAGGGATGGCAGGAAGATATTGGTGGAATGGTACGACAAGACACTGAAGGATTCAGCCGGGAACATCATCGGTCTTCTTGCCATTGGGCAGGACGTCACTTTGCGGGAGAAGTTGGCTGAATCGCAGCGTCTGCTCAAGGCAGCGGTGGAGCAGAGCAATTCCTCCATTGTTGTGACCGATTCAGACGGTACGATCATTTTCGTCAACGCTGGCTTTGCCCATACAAGCGGCTATTTGGTTGACGAGGCAATCGGTCAGAATCCCCGCATTCTCAAGTCCGGCAAGATGCAGAAGGAAACCTACGAGGAAATCTGGGCCACCATTGCCAGCGGCCGGCATTGGTCAGGTGAGTTGTGCAACAAGAAGAAGAACGGCGACTTGTATTGGGAAACAGCCAACATCTCACCAATCACTGATGAGAGTGGCCGTATAACCCATTATCTTGCCGTCAAGGACGACATCACACGGCGCAAACAGGCAGAAACAGCACTACAGGAACAGAAGAACTTTCTGTCGGCTATCCTCGAGAACGAACCGGAATGCGTCATGGTCGTCAGTGCCGATGAAGTTGTGCTGCAAATGAACGCGGCCGGTTTCATCATGCTGGAAGTGAACAGCGTCGAGGAAGTAAATGCAGTCGGTTTGGTCAATTTCGTGGTGCCAGATCATCGTGCGGCGTTCCTGAATTTAGCTCGGCGTGTTTTCGATGGCGAATCCGGTGTGCTGGAATTCCAGGTCGAAGGAAGGAAAGGGGCGCGAAGTTGGCTGGAGACGCATGCAACACCGCTACGTGACGCTGCAGGCAAGATCACATTCCTGCTCGGCGTCACCCGCGATGTGACTCGCAGGCGGGAAGCTGAAGAGCGTCTGGCATTATCGTTGAAAGGTTCGAATCAGGCGATGACCGACTGGCATATTCCGAGCGACACGCTAACCTTTGGCGAGGGTTGGATGAGTTTGCTGGGTTACCAGCCAGATGAGCTTCGTTCCAACTCATCGACATTATTTGAACTAATGCGACCGGAGGATGCACCGGCCGCCCACGATGCCTTGATTCGTCATCTCAAGGGGGAAACGTCCTATCTGGAATCCGAAATTCGCATGCGCCACAAGGATGGTCGCTGGATTTGGGTGCTGGCACGCGGCATGGCTGTCGAGCGCACCTCCGATGGTCGAGTTGTGCGCGTGGCAGGCACCGCCATGGACATAACAGCTCGCAAAAAGGCTGAAGCAGAAATCGCACGTCTTTCCCAATGGAATGAGCTGCTCCTGAACTCTGCCGGTGAAGGGATTTATGGCGTGGATCATGAAGGGCACTGCACCTTCATCAATCCCGCCGCCCTTACCATCCTCGGGTTTGCCAAACATGAGTTGATAGGAAAGAGTCCGCATCCGATGTTCCATCATCATCACACGGACGGCTCTCCCTATCATCAAGAGGATTGTCCGATTTTCATGACCCTTCGCGACGGGATTCGGCGGAAAGTCGAGGATGCGTTTATTCGGAAGAACGGTGAGGCATTCCCAGTACAGCTGACCGTAACACCCATGCATGACAACGGTCTGCTCGTCGGAGTCGAGGTTGTATTTCAAGACATCGCTCTTCGCAAGAAGATGGAGCAGGAATTAATGCGTTTGGCGACTACAGATCCCCTGACTGGCATGGCGAACCGACGCCACTTCCTTGAGCAGTTGAAAATGGAACTGGCGCACTTCAAACGTTTCGGAAGGCCAGCCGCGTTCTTGATGGTGGATATCGATCACTTTAAAAATGTCAACGACACTTATGGTCATGCCGTTGGTGACGTGGTGCTCCAACACTTCGGCGAACTGTCCAAGCTTCGTCTGCGCCGCATTGATCTGATTGGACGATTGGGTGGTGAAGAATTTGGAATCTTACTGCCTGGAACAGACTTGGCAGGAGCTTTGCAGTTTGCTGAACGCTTTCGAATCCATGTGGCCGATACCCCTGCACAGAGCGCCAATGGAACGATCCCATTTACGATCAGTATCGGCATTTCAGGGTTCGATCAAGAAGATGTTGAACCCGATAGTATCCTGGCCCGTGCCGATGCTGCTCTCTACCTCGCCAAGGCGGGCGGGAGAAATCAAACAAAAGTGAATTAGAAGAAATCAGATTAAGTGTTATGGTCGCAGGTTCTAAGATGATGCATGGCTGCAAACGGGTTTGGGGGCGGACGTTCGCAGCTAAGATAGTCGTGGGACGCAACCGACCACTTTGAGACAGTCACGAGTGACTGCTTTCAGGTAGTTAATTCGTTAACTTCTAATTCGGCTTGGCGCCATTTCCAGACGGTCACGCCCGACACGGGGAGTTGCCGATCCTCGGCCTGAACGGCCCTTCGCGTAGGGCAGCTTTAGCGAAGGCAATTTCGCAACTTGGGCTACTGCAATGTGCCAGTAGCGGACGCTCCGATATATAGGCCGGACTTATATTTTTCGGTATTGACCTCGTTAAAGGATGGGATAGGTTGCGGCATCAATAGTCTATACGTCCGTGTTCTATACACAACAATCCAAAGAGAAATTCAAAGTTGCCCCTTTAACTACGTTGCTGTGCATTTGCTTTATGGCGAATAGCTGCCACTGAGCGGCGAAGAATTGTGCGACTTTCCGATGAACTTCCAGCGTGTGAGTTTTTCCCAATGTGGCGGAGAACGAAGCGGTAACAGATGAGTTCTTGCCGCTCAGATAAAGAATATCCTCTGCCTATTGCGCTGTACGCTGGTTATTCAGCTGGTCGAAAGTTCATATCAGTGAATGGTCAGGATGATGGGTTCACTGCGAGTCACGATGATGGTGTGCTCGTATTGCGCGGACAGATTGCCTGGCTTGCCAGCCAGAGTCCATCCGTCATCAGTTTCGCTGACGATTCGGCTTTTTGTAGAAAGGAAAGGCTCGATAGCGATGACCATGCCTTCCTTCAGAATCCTCTGGTCACGAGCATCGTAATAACCAAGGATATGCTCAGGTTCTTCGTGAATTGCCCGACCTACGCCGTGTCCGCCAAGGTTTTCGATGATCCGGAATTGATGCGTTGTGGCGACGCGTTCAATGACTTTGCCAATTTGATTAAGCGATTGCCCAGCTCTTGCCACTTTGATCGCTTCTGATAGGGCAATACGTGTAGCGTGGCAGAGCCTGGTTTTGATCGGCGAACCGGGAGGGACTATTGCCGTTCCGCCTGTATCGGCGAAATAGCCATCTAATTCTGCCGATACATCGACGTTTACCAAGTCTCCTGCTTTGATGATGCGATCACCTGGAACTCCGTGCGCCGCTTCCTCGTTAATGCTGATGCAGGTCGCTCCGGGAAAGTTATAGGCGAGTTGCGGAGCCGAGCGAGCCCCAAACCCTGAAAGCATCTCTGCTCCTATGACATCAAGCTCGCGTGTTGTCATACCGGGCTCGATAGCGTCGAGCATCTTGTGCAGCACGACGGAAACAATACGACCGATGCGCTGGAGCGCTTCGACGTCAGATGGAGATTCAATAGTCATAGGATTCTTCCTGTAGGACACGCTACTCGCGTTTAGTATTATATGGTAATGGGCTCAGTTCGCAATTGATGTGAACTGAACTAACAGCAACTTCAGTTTCGGGTCGAATGTCGCATATCATTAGGGGCCGTTATCCGGCGCGAGAATTAGTCGATGCTTAAGCGGCCGCTTCCTGGCGGACAATATGGCAACATTAAGTACGGCTGCGTGCCATTAGCAGCTAGTCATGCAAGCAGCCAAACCGAGCAGAATTAATCTTGTGCTGATGCTGTTTTTGGTCCGTCCAAATTCTTTTGATTTGCAGAATCCATCATGGTACTGGACAACTTGTTTATCTCCAACGCTTGCGCGACGTTTTTTTTGTAGGCGTCAGTATCGGTGAGCATGTTTTGCATTTCAGCTAATAGAGCTTGCTCAAGCTCTTCCAATAAGCAATAGAAACCGTCTTTGCCACCCTGATCGATAAAAGCAGAATGGTGGGGAAGGGCTATCTTGAGCAGTTTAACCAGAACGCCTTTATCAAGTAGGTCAGTTGGATCGATTCCGGATTTCAGCATCTTAGCCTTCATTACTAACTGCAACACTATGGCTCGGTACGCCAAGAAGTACGCCCATGCCATAGGTGAAACAAATGGGTGCGCCTTTTCCGCGAGAGACGCATTAATTGCATCTTGGTCGTACCCGTCAAGAAGGATTCCAAAGAACTGGCGTAACTTTTCTTCTGCTACTGCTCGTTTTGCAACTACCTCAAAATTTATTGTCGACATTGATGATGCTATATTCTTTGCAGGTACCAAACTGATAAAGGCTTCCCATAGTTGATCTACGGCCTCAAGTCTCCGTTTGTCAACCGCTATTTGCCTGCTGGACATCGCGCTCATAGCGCCGCTTCGGAGAGAAGTGATTTCTACCTCTTTGGCCTTCAAGTCCGCCTTGAATGCTTCTTCTTTATCCTTGAGTTCAGATTTAAGTGTTTCCAGTTTAGCGTCGAACTCATGCTTAACGGAGTTTGTTAGCCGTGTCGCGATTAGGTTTTTGCCAAGCCAGCCAACCAGGGCGAGGACAATTACATTACTGAGAACTGCTGCTGTGATGGTTTCCAATATCCCCATTTTGATTAACAGCCGAAAGTCGAGAAGCTCGAATAGTAGTGAAAGGGTACCGTTGGCGCAAATTATTCAACCCGACCATTCCTTCGTTTGGATTGAGCTCTCATTTGGCTAAATAGCCCAGGCATGGTGCCAACGTGCAGTATCAGCTCCGGAAGTACAGCTATAAACATGCTTGCGCCGTCATAGAACTCGACGGCAATTCTGAACACTGCCATCTCGTCGATTTCCATGATCGATCTGTACTGCAAAAGTGCATCAGGATCTCTATGGGCAATCGTAGCGTTACGGAGAAACGCGAACTGTTTTTGTGCCTTCTGCTGTGAGTTGCGTACGAGCCGCAAGGCTTGCGTGGCTCTATGCTTAACCTCATCTGAAACTCCGGCATCTGCAAGGGCATTTCGCAGCTTGTTGCCCGCCACTTTATCCAGATCGAGTTCATGGATGGTCAGAAGAATGACTCTGGCACATAACGATCGCTTCCAGGGATCGGGGTGCGTGAGCGCATCAATCTTTACGGCTTGAATATCTCTCTCAGCAATGAGAAAGAAGAGTCCGAGATTAAGAAGAACAGCAGAGGATTCGAACTGATGCCTCCGGCTCTTTGCCACCTGCTTGGCAAACTCGGGAAGAACACTGATTATCGCCCGTTCCCTTTTCCGTTCTTTAATCGGAAGCACACGGCGCATAATGATTCGAGACAGCGCTTTGGCGGCTGCCATGAAAACTCTGCGCCTTCGTAGGCGAACATACCGCTCGATCAACCGAGGCTCTTGCTGCAATAATTTTCGGGGCTCTGTGGGCATTGCGTACGCAATTCAATTATCGAATTGGCTAATTATCACCCACAAACTGGCGAAATCTAGCACGTGCACCTCCGAAAAGCCGTATCCGGACTTTCAGTCCGCAATTCAAACCCTCCGGCTTTAGCCAATGTCAGATGCCTGCCCTCAAACGTAGAGCCGTGATGATACAGCAGCCCTTACCGGGCAGGCGTCGGACACGCCATAATTTCAAGAATCATTCAAGCTCACCAATTTTCATCGAATGGAACGTCCCCTACCTGGCTGCAAAGCGGTCGTTCAGATGTTCCCCTTGAAGGTCAGGAGTGGGTCGATTGTGTGAGCTCCCCAATGTCCGGTTTCCGGCAACGAATTCGTTAAGAGCTATGACCGGAGTGGCCGAGAAGTGTGCCTTCATTGAAATTCTCTTGACGGTCTCCTTCGGGTCGATTGTGTGAGTTCGCCAATGTCCGGAATCGGGCCGCTCAGTTTTTTTGTGCTCAAGAAGATATCCATTGCTCTGAAGCGGAGTTTCACAAACCGTCACTATCGACACATCGAGACGATCAGCACCTAGACTTCGCCTTATCCTCGGCTATGGCATGCTCCATAGCCCTCTTCGCTGCACTCTCCCATGCCTCCAGCGCAGCTACCTCCGCCGCCTTTACTGCCTGGGCTGCTACCTCCGCCGCTTTTAACAATAAACCCGCCGCTACCCCAGCAGCTTCGAGTTTTACAGCCTCTCTTGCCAACTCTACCGCTTGGATTGCAGCCAGTCTTACGATCTCCGCCTGCCTCAAAGCCTGTTCCGCTTCTGCTAGCGCTTTCTTTACCATTTCAACGCCTCTTAACTCCGTTAGATATTGTCGGCACCCAAGGCTCGCTCGTGCATCAGCATACTCCAGAAGTAGTCAGCCCCTTTAAATAGCTATAGGTAGCGGCTATTGGCACGCAGTGGCTGTAACGCAATGCCAACAGCATTGCCATAAAGCGGACACCCATAGTCAATTCAACCCAGCTTGGAGTGAGTAGCTGGTATGGCCGAACAGTCGACTATCGCCATATTAGCGTGCTACTGATAGAAGCAACTGGTTGCAAGTTCCTTTGCTCATGATCAGAGGAATCAGTGATCAAATTAAAGCGGAATGCCTGATCAACTCCTATCGGAACAAGTGCTCATGAGCATCCGGAATATGCAATGAGCTGCTAATTAACAGGTGCATATTTGTAAGGCCGTATTGCAGCCTAACTAGCAAACCGTCTTGCCCCGACTACGCACAGTGCAACCGCCAGCGCTGAGAGGATCATCATTGTGCTGACGTGTTCGCCCAGCAACGCGGCGGCTAGCCCTAGTCCGAAAAATGGTTGCAGCAATTGCAACTGGCTGATGGACGCAATGCCGCCGAGAGCCAGACCGCGATACCAGAAGAAAAAGCCGAGTAGCATGCTGAATAGTGAGACGTAGCCGAGGCTAAGCAATGCGGGCCAGGCGGCTTGTTGGATATTGGCGGGCAGTGTCCACAGACACAGCGGCAACATCAACGGCAGCGACAACACCAGCGCCCAGCAGATAACCTGCCATCCGCCCATGCTGCGCGCCAGACGAGCGCCCTCGGCATAGCCCAAGCCGCATACAATAATTGCAGCCAACATCAGCAGATCATCAATTGTCGAAACGCTGATTCCTTGTCCCATGGCAAAACCCGCTACGACCAGACTTCCCAGCAACGAAAATAGCCAGAATAGGAAACGCGGATTTTTGTCACCGTGCAGCACGCTGAATATCACCGTCGCCATCGGCAATAGCCCGACGAACACGGTGGCGTGCGCCGAACTGACGTGCCGTAACGCCAGTGCCGTCAGCAGTGGAAATCCTACCACCACTCCAAGTGCCACCAGCAGCAATGCACGATTGTCGCTGCGCGCGGGCCATGGCTGGCGCAGAAGCAGCAAGATTAATGCGGCGAGCACACCGGCAATTGCCGCTCTTGCCAACGTAACAAAGATTGGGTCGAAAGTAGCGACCGCTATCCGTGTCGCGGGAAGCGAACCGCTAAAGATCAGCACGCCTAGCAGCCCGCTGGTCCATCCCTTGAATCCTTTGTCCATGCTCATGCCCGCCGTTTCATGTAAGTAAGGCTCGCATTTTCTCCGGAACATTCTTGGCCCAACAGAGACGGATGGGTACAATTCAAAGATACTGTCCATAAAACTGGTAGGTACACAATGATGCAAAACAAGGTTGAGCTAAGAGATAGCACCCGCGTAAACGCGGTGATGCAGACCATACGCGAGCAACTGGCTTCCCGTGTGCTGGTGCCTGGCGAACGGCTACCCTCAATCAGGCAGATGGCCGAACGTCTAAATGTTGCGAAAAACACTATCGTCGAGGCCTATGACCGCTTGGCTGCCGACGGGGTGATCGCCGCGAAACGCGGCTCGGGATTTTATGTACGCGGGCATCTGCCGCCTTTGTCGCTGGCCGATGTGGGCGCGACGCGGGATCGCAGCATTGATCCGCTCTGGATCATCCGCCAGTCACTCGAAACCAACAACGACACGCTCAAGCCCGGTTGCGGCTGGCTTCCAGAATCATGGTTGCCGAATGATGAAATCCGGCGCTCCTTGCGCCGACTTTCCAAAGACCCGCAAATCGGGCTGTTGGAATACGGGCATCCTTATGGGCACTTCGCATTACGCGAACAACTCAGCCGTCGTCTTGGCGAACGCGGAGTCGCCGCGTCTGCCCGCCAAATCATTCTGACTGATTCTGGCACCCAGGCCATCGACCTGATTTGCCGCTTCTTGCTGGAGCCGGGTGACACGGTGCTAATTGATGACCCTGGATACTTCAACTTTCAGGCATTGCTGCGCGCGCATCGTGTACAGCTGATCGCTGTTCCTTATACCGAGAATGGACCGAATGTACAGGCGTTGGCCGAACTGCTGGTGCATCATAAGCCGCGCCTGTACCTTACCAATACGGTCTTTCACAACCCGACCGGCGCGGTGCTGTCGCCCATCGTCGCACACCGCGTGCTCAAACTGGCAGAGGACCACGATCTGCTGATTATCGAGGACGACATCTATGCTGAATTCGCGCAGAATACCTCCCCCCTGCTGGCATCATTCGACGGCTTGAACCGGGTTATCCATGTTGGAAGTTTTTCCAAAGTCCTAACGGCATCGGTGCGCTGCGGCTACATCGCGGTGCGGCAAGATTGGGCGGAACAAATTGTCGACCTGAAACTGGCCACCACGCTCAGCAGCAGCGGCCTTGGCGCTGAACTGGCTTATTCCATGTTGCGCCAGGGCACCTATCGCCACCACATCGATGCGCTACGCAACCGGTTGGCGGATGCCATGGGACGCACGCTGCACCGACTGGAAAAACTCGGCATCTCCCCCTGGATGAAACCCCAAGGGGGAATGTTTCTCTGGGTGCGTCTGCCGCAGGAGCTGGATTCCGCAAAGGTGTCGCGAGAGGCATTGCAAGAAGGTGTTGTGCTGGCACCCGGCAACGTTTTCAGCCTGAGCCAAACGGCTTCGCCATTTCTGCGTTTCAATGTGGCGCAATGTCAGCCACCGAAGATTTTTGAAGTGCTGGAAAAGGCGATGGGTAGAGTTGGATGAGTTTGCTCCGGGTTGGTGGATCGCGTATGACCAGGGTGCGTCCTAGACTTCGCATATTCATTGAATAGCTGCACCGGACATTCAGGCAGGCTACACAGCAGCCATTTTAGAAATTGCCTCAGTTCGCAAATGCCGAAACAAATCCTATTCATGTGCCTGACGTTCAACATGAAAGACATGGCCCGGTTTGCCATGACTTGTCTGATCAATGGAGAAATTAGCCTCCAACCGCATGAACAATACTTCCTCGGTGGATTCGTCTTGAACTGTTTCAAAGCCAAAGCTTGAATACAGAGAAAGAGCAGCGGTGTTGTTACGGTAGACACGCAACGTGATTGCAGAGGCACCTGTGACCCGAACTGCATGTGCGATGAGCAACTCACAGAGCAACCTGCCAAAGCCTCCACCACGGGCGGAGGGTGAAACAATGACCCTCCCAAGATGTACCGCTCCGGGTGCGATCACCCAGAATTGACCGAAACCGAGTGGGCTGGCTGCTGCGTTGGCCAAACAGTAGCTCTCTCCGCCTGCAACTTCGAGCAGACTTTGCAGTTCTGCTGCAAAAAATGGATATGGCATACGAGGGCCAGCCCAACGGACGCAGGACTCAGCGTCCGTGATCCAAGATGCGATTGTCTCGTAGTCAGCTGGCTCAGGCGTGCGAAGTATCGCGTTCATATGAACCGCCTGTCATTCTTGATTGTATGGCAAGATTTTTCATCTCCGCCATTATTACTCCCCTTTAACTGATGCAACATAACGACTCTTATACAGACAAAAAATGAAACCATATTTTATGTCGGCTCTATATTGCTACGCTACCTCTATTCATTTCAACGTGCGGTTTTTATGAAGTCCACCAAGTCGGTTAAGTTTTTCCCCATCGAGTCAGAAACAGAGCCGAGTTTTTCGACGGGGAAATTAAGACGATTAACCCAGAAAGTTGGGTATGAGCCCTGGGGTAGGCGCTTAATCAAACTGGCCCGGTTGGTAACTTCCAGCGGGTGTGCAGAACGGGATCGCCAAGCGGTTCCAGCCGTTGATTGCCACGATGGCGAGGGTGAGGTCGACCAGTTCCTTTTCGCTGAAGGATTGCAGCGCCTCATCGCGCAAGGCGTCGGGAATGCCGCCCGCGATGTCCGTCAGGGCCTCGGCCCAAGCCAGTGCCGTACGCTCTCTCGTGGAATAGAAAGGCGTTTCGCGCCATGCCTGCAGCGCATAGAGGCGCTGTTCTGCTTCGCCATTCGCCCTGGCATCCTTGGTGTGCATGTCTATGCAGAATGCGCACCCGTTGATCTGCGAAACGCGGGTCTTCACGAGCTCCAGCAGCCCACGCTCGATTCCCGAGCGGCGCACGTAAGTTTCCAGGCCCAGCATGGCTTTGAAGCCTTCAGGGGCGATCTGTGCATAGTTGATGGGTTGTTGCATGGCAAACTCTCCTTGACAGTGAATGACGGCGGCGACATGCCTCCGTTCACCCCTAAGACGTAGGTCGCAATGGCGTTGTGACAGGCGTACCCAGGATGTTCAAATCGAACGCAGTTTGATCAGGCGGAGCTTGTCCGGGTTGCGAACGACATAGATTTCCAGAATATGCGAGCCGTCTGTAACGACGGACGTTGTGGACTCCAGATTTCCATCAATGTAACGAAGTATTCCTGGAGCGCCATTAATTTCTGCAATTCGGAACTCCATTCGGTCTTTGAGGATATTTCTAATCGCTTGGTACAGATGTAGCACGCGCCCAGCTCCCCGCAATATCCTTAGAACAGTCGGAACTTTACCGCCACCATCTCCCATGAAACTCACATCTTCGGCAAACAATTCCATTAGCTGCATTCTGTCGGCGGTACGCGATGCCAGAATGAATTTTTCAAGCAAACGAATATGAGACTCGCGGTTAACTTCAAAACGTGGGCGTTCTTGGCGTACTCTTCCCTTAGCTCTGTGAACTAGTTGTCGACAAGCATCTTGATTCTTATCCAATAATTGCGCTATTTCTGCATATTCAAGCTCGAATATCTCGTGCAGCAAGAACGCCGCTCTCTCCTCCACGCTCAGACGTTCGAGCATCATTAGAAATGCTATTGAGATATCTCCAGCCAGTTCGATTGATTGTTCAGCCGATGGCGCGTTCTCCGTAACCCAAGGTTCGGGTAACCATTGACCTATGTAGCTTTCACGTTCTTTTTTGATAACGCGTAGCCGATCAATACTTAGCCGCGAGACTACGGTAACCAACCATGCCTCCGCACTTCGCAGATCTGAAACGTCTGATTGTAGCCAACGGATATACGCATCTTGCAAAATATCCTCTGCATCGGCCCGTGAGCCAAGCATGCGGTAGGCGACACCCATGAGCTTTTGGCGATATAGATTGAAGATGTCTGGCGATGAATTCATGCTTTTCCCTTTCTTGGAATTACGGCCTTCAATACACAAGACGTCAGGCAAGCCCCGTTGTGACAGAGACAATTGACCCAGTGACGGAATTTCAGTTCATTCAGGATTATGTTGCCGAAACGGCTACCAGGAATTCTTCAGATAAATCATGCGCATGTCACACGACCGAAAGTCGTTCTGGGTCACCCCGGAACGAACAATCATGACTTCAAATTACGGAGAGGAAAAGCCCGAACCATCAATTCACGAGCGTACCGCCCCTAGCGTCAACATATTGATTTGTCATCCAACGGCTATCTGGCGATGCCAGGAACGCTGCAATATTCGCGATATCCCCCGGCATTCCTGCGCGGTTGAATACAGATAGAGAGGCTGCAAATGCATGTCTCTCCTCAGTACTTAGCATATATGTCAGGAAAACGTCGAACAACCTTCTGCGCGAAGCAGGAGCGCTCTGCTTTCCAACATCGACTATCTTCGATGGTGCGCTGGATAGAAAAGCCAGTCAGATTGAGCTCCCATTTAATCGGGATGTCTTTTCCATCCTGGGTTTTCTCACGCAGGTTTTTGTTCGTCATCCATGCCGACAATACGCGTTAGGTAGTGCTCCAGATTGCGTTCTGGATGCTGCGGATAATGCTCTGGTAGCAACATGATGTCCTGGATGCGGTCAAAGCGGAAGTTGCGATAGGCATCGCGCTTTTCGCACCAAGCCAGCAGCGTCCAGTGATCGCCCCAGCCTACCATGCCAAGTGGCCAGACGGTACGTGCCGAATCCTGCCCACTCAAGTCACGATAGGCGAGGGATACTTTTTGCCGACCATCACACGCCTTGCGCAACAGTCGGTGTATGCCACTCTCGGACCGTTCATACACGGGGATGCGATATGGCAGCCGTGACACTCCAATCAGCATCTGCGGGGTCAGCACGGCGAGTATCTTGACTTCAGCACGTTTTGCTGCCCGCGCAAGATCGGGGTCTGTCCAAGCCTGCACCATGCGGCTACCGACGAGCAGAGCAGTAACTTCCTCCGGCTCGAACATGAGCGGAGGAAGATCGAAACCTGCACGCAGGCGGTAGCCCACTCCTGCCTCACCATCGATAGGTACGCCAGAAAGTATGAGCGCCTGGATGTCGCGATACACGGTGCGTATGGCGACGCCCAGCGATTGAGCCAGGTCTTGTGCGGTAATCGCGGTGCGCCGCCCCTGTAGCAGCGTCACAAGCTGGAAGAGCCGCTCCGACTTACGCATGAATCTGCACCGGGCATGCAATATTAAGCAGCATTTTCTACCTGGTATTTGCTTTGTACCAGTCCGTTTTCCAATACTCCTGTCGAAAGATGCCGAAGCCTGATGTCGCGACCCGACGATCCGAAGAGTGGGATGCCCTCCCCGATCAGAACGGGCACTCTGGTAATCATCACATCCTGGATCAAACCGGCTTGCAGGAAGCTTTGGATCGTCTTCCCTCCATCCACATAGGCATGAGCCGAGCCGGAAGCCTCCAGTTGGCGCACGACCTCCATAGGGGGCATTGATGTGCCTTTCGCTTCTTCCGCAAGTCGTATCGGAATCTTCGGAAAGCGGCTGCTCAATACCAAGACCTTCTTGCCCGGATATAGCCATTCGCCGAAGGTATGCATTAGATCGCAGGTGTTTCGCCCTTTCACGAGCGAGTCGATCGACGCAAAGAAGTCTGTATAGCCATGATTCTCACTTTCCGTCACACCATCGCTACCAGGCAACCAATCAAGAGCGCCGCATTTTCTCGCGATAAAACCGTCCAGAATGGTTGCAACAAATAACGAACACTTAATAACCATGAAGCGCCTTTCTTTGAATCGCTAGCGACTGATGACAACCTCGCTAAACTGGATGACCGGCTCAATGCCGGTGTAGTTCGGCATGTCACCCTGCAGTTCTGCAGCATGCGGCAGGAATGCGGCCAAGAAATCATCTGTTGAATCGAACAAGTAGTGGCACATCGCAATATGACTAGGTGCTGAATTGGGTGCTGTACCACCCAGACCGCGTTCCACCGAAACACCGCGGTAACCCGGCCCTGCACTTAACAGTGCAATGGAGCGCGGCATATGGGTTCTGAGGTAATAGTCCATGTCGAACTTGCCGGTGTTGGGATACAAGATGCTGATCTTGATCATTGGGTATCCTCCGTTACAGGTCAAATCGCTGATAGTTTGCCAACTCGGCCTGAATACCGAGGCGGTCTAACATATCTTGCGGGTTGAAATTCATCTGGGCGCGCATCGCCGCGACAGCTGATTTTGCATTAGCCATGGACGCATCGCTATCCCATTCAACCAGGGTGACGAAATTGCATCCATCTTTACCGGTAACCTGCCTCAATACGATATCCTGTAGAAAGCCCGGGAGTGTTTTCAGCAGGCCGTGAACCTGGCGAACACTATTCAGGAATTCGTCGCACGCAGCTTCCGGGACCACGAATCTGTCTACCCGGCAGACGTGTTTTGCTTGAGTTGATGTTTGACTTGCGTTCATGCTTACCCTCTGTCTTGACCTTGTTGCATCAGATGTGCCGTGCTGTTGCTGCTGGTAAAGCCGCTCATCTCCACAAACGGTACGATCAACCCTGCCATGCTTTGACCGAAACTCGCCTCTGCTGCTTTGGCCGCTTCCATGCTGGCCCAATAGACCACGATGAACCATACGCCATCGACGGTCTCGGACAGACTGCGGAAGCGGAAGCCCGGCTGTTGCTTGATCCAATCGTTAACCAGTTGGTTGGCCTGCAACCAGTCAGCTGTCGTTTTGTCTTTCTGCAAACGGAATTGCATGATGACGAGGGTGTCGGACATTTCATTCTCCTTGATTGTTGTGCCGGTACATCCGGCCAGAGAATGCTAACTACCCGCTCCTGCCAGCGTGTTGGCAGGAGACTTTAAACGCTGCATCAAGCAGCGCAGTACGAAATAGAGAAATGAGTTAAAACTCGAATGCCTTAATGGCATCTTCCCAATTCTTTCCATCGAACTGTCTAACGTCAATATTACCAATCTCCTCCCAGAAATCGTTAAGGCAATGGATATTGATGCTGTACATCTCTGGTGCGGCACGAGGGTTGCTAAATGGATGGACGCCACAAAATTTGCAGAACCAGTGTTTTGCGGTTTTGTCCCCAGACTGATAAAGGGTAAGAGCGTCCTGCCCGGAGAGCAGTCTGAATCTCTGCGGAGAAAAACGATGGTGTAAAGCTCCCTTTCTTGTGCAAATTGAGCAGTTGCATTCGGTGGCTTTGGTGAGTTCAGTTTCGATTTCAAACTGGATTTGTCCGCAGTGACAGCTTCCTTGGTAAATTTTCATATCGCGTTAGCTGAAGGTTTCAGACGGCATAAATTCATTCGGCTCCGCGCTTGCTGCGCATGGCGAAATACTTTTTGATGTTTCCGTCTTTGACAAAGCGCTGATATTCCCTGCTTTCCACAGCATAGAGTGCGATTTTGCCCTGCTTGTCATAATGCACGCCCCATCCGAATTTCTTGGTCAACGCAGAGGCACGCATGCAGGCATGTGGTTTGGAAAAGAAGGCATCCCAAAGCGACTGGCGCTGTGCAATGAGATCCTCATCCGATATCTCATTTCGGCGCGCGTTCACCACGAACTGCAATTCAGCCAAAGTGTACACATAAGGGTTTGCCGCCAGCAGCTCATATTCGATGGAGGCGATTGTTCTTTTTACACCTTTGTCCACAGGTATGACTGCTGCCTTGAGTAGGCAATCTGGTGCGATCTCTATAAATTGGTCAACAGGATTCATGCTCGTGCTATTTATCCTTTCCATCGGCCATTAGATGTTTCACATTTGTAACCTCAATCCCGCCATTTCTTTGGTAAAAATCAGTACAGATGTTTAGATTCCCTTTGTGCATGACATGGTTAATTTAGATTGCGGGTATCAACTGTCGATGAAGCACTGTCGGGAAAAATGCGTTGAAGAAAATCACGAATCCGCTCGGAATATGCACTGGGATGTGAAAATCGGAACATGTGTCCTGTCCTCGGCAGGATGACCTCGGTTGAGCCGGCAATTCCATTCAACATGATTTCTGCTGCCTCCTTGCCAATCAAACGATCTTCCTCAGGCGTAAGAAGTAAAGTAGGTACGTTGATTCTCGACAACATACCGGTATAGTCTGATTTCTCAATCGCTTTAATCCGGCTCACATAAGCCCTATGTGTGGTCTCTTTAACAAAGAATTCTTTTGTTTTCGTTGCAGACCAAGGAATCTCACCTTCTCTATCGAAGACCGAGCGCAATTTTATTGCATGGACTCGCAATGTCAGCTCGCGGTAAAAAACCCCTGGAAAAAAGGGGGCAAGCGCCGCAAGCCCCCTCAGTAGAGGTGATGTAATCGGGCTTTTAGCAAAACCACCGGATAGAACAAGGCCCTGAAGTCCACGCGGGCGCCGTGTTGCAAGTGCGATGGAGATCACGGCTCCAAATGAATCTCCGAGCAGTATGTAGTCTTCCAAGTCACTGACTTGCTCCAGTACAAAATCGGACAGTTCTTCAAGATTGTTAAGATCTTCTGGTAAACGAAAGGTTCGCATCGGCCAGTCTTGCAGGGCATGCATTTGCATTAAATTCCAAGGCGCTCCCCCAAAACATGGAACCATGACCAGAGTAGTAGAAGTTTTCATAGCTACCTTCATCTCCATGACATGCTGTTGAATTGGCGGGCGACTCACTTGCAGGTCACTGAGCCTCTATCTTCCACTGCAACAATGTCTTTCATAAATACCATTTTCAAAAAAAGAACATCATCAACTGTCGATGAAACAAATAATATTCTGTTCAGGGTATGACAAGCAGTTTTGCCGCATCGCATGCGCCTTACTGTGACGAACCGTGAAGCCGCTTATCTCGATGAAAGGGGCAATCAGCCCTTCCAACGTTTCTCTGAATTTTTCTTCAGCCGCCTTCACCGCTTCCATGCTGGACCAATATTCCACGACAAACCATTCACCTTCCGTGGTCTCGGACAAACAACGAAACAGAAAGCCTGGCTGTTGTTTGATCCACTCATCGATCTGCTCATCGGCTTTTAGCCATTCCGCGTTCGGTTTATCTTTCCGTAATCGAAATTGCTTAATTACAAGAGTATCGGACATTTCCTTTCCTTATTTCATCACTGACAATTTCAGCAGGAGAAGCTTACGCAACTGCTCCTGACAACGTGTTGGCAGTAGAGTATTACTTCGACTTTTCGCCAGCCGCACCAGGGAAACCTGAATAAAGCAGGATACATCTCGTTTTAACGGGGTGTATCACGGGTTGTCGCCAGGAGCGCCAAGCTCAAGCCGAAGAGGATCATCGCCGCGTAGCCTTGCGCGCGAGGAAGGTCTTGGGCGAAAAGGAAGCCACCTAGCGCGGAGCCGATCGCCTGCCCGACATAGACGGACGAGGTATTGAGCGCCACAGCGGCGCTGCCCAGTGCTGGAACGGCGCCGATGAGGCGAGCCTGTTGCATGGAGTTGATTGCCGCGAATCCTAAACCCCACAGAGCCACTCCCATCCCCATCACGACAAGCGTGCCGACGCCGAGGCTCCACAATGTGAAGCCCAGAAAAATGGAAAGCAGCGCAAGGCCGGATGTAGTGAATGGCCCCAGCTTTGTGACCAGCCGTGTTGCGATCACATTGCCGATGAAGCCCATCACGCCGAAGAGGGAGAAGAATATGCTGATCGCCGCAACATCGGCGCCTGCGAGCCGGCTTAGAAGGGGGGCGAGATAGGTGAAGACGACGAACTGGCCAGCGATCTGTACCGCGGTGAGAATAAGCAGGGTTACCACAAACCGGTTGCGTCCCAACATCCCCCAGCTGCTGAACGAGATAGGCGCGCCACGCAGGCCGGACGGCAATGTGTGGAAAACGAGCATCGCGCACGCAAGCAGCCCGACGCCCATTGCCGCGAACGTTACCTGCCACCCGGCATGCGCAGCCAGGAAAGCGACGGCAGGCAGGCCAACGGCCACAGAAAGCGACCAGCCGAGAAAAACGAAAGTGATGGCGCCATGGCGCTCGGTTTGCGAGACTATCATTGCCACCGTACTTGCGGCGACGGGAGTGAAGAGTGCTGCCGCTATCAACATTAGCACGCGCAAGGTGAGCAGAACGCCATAGTTTGGGGCAAACGCGGAGGCGAAATGCCCAAGCGCGACGATGAAAAGCGAACTGGTAAGAAGGACGCGACGATCGAACGTGCTCGCTGCCCAAACAGTGAGCGGCGAGCCTATGCAGAGGACAATTGCACCTGCGGTAACGAGGAAACCAGCTTGCTGGATGGTCACGTCGAGGCCTTTGGCTAGATCAGACAACATGCCGGCAATACCAACGATGGCGAGGCCGATGACAAAATTGCCGAGCATCAGCGCCACGCGCGCAGACGAGCTGTCCATGTTGCGACTATTAATTGAGTCTGTATTCATATATCTTTATATATAAGTATTTGAAATATCGGGAATGCACATCACGAGCATATATATCAGCATAGTTGATATATTTAAGTTACCTTCAGTCGTATAATATGTCAACATGGCTGATATAAATAATCCATCACCACTCGCCAGAGAAGACGAACTTAACCAGGCATTGGTGCTGTTGCATTTTGCATTCCGCGCGGTAATTGCCCGTCCAGATGCGATTCTTGAATCGCATGGGCTTTCTCGGGTACATCACCGCATACTGTATTTTGTGGGTCGGAATCCAAGCCTTTCCGTGAACGATTTATTGAAAATACTTGGAGTATCCAGACAATCACTGAATGGCCCGTTGCAGCAGCTTATTGGGATGAGCCTTATTCAGGCCGAACCTGATGAGCGCGACAGTCGGATTAAACGGC
>MLJW01000066.1_pt1 | contig 134931 bp, 95 predicted proteins | sample 888231 | NCBI WGS metagenome assembly MLJW01 (sample SAMN05788063, study PRJNA343431) | mine drainage metagenome | isolation source: sample collected from the inflow into an acid mine drainage treatment plant... | place: Germany: Lusatia, lignite mining district | reverse complement strand
CTACACACATTTAGATCGGGATTATTTGCGAAGTACGTTGCAACAATTTCATCCGGCGTTTAAGAAATAAAACAGTTCATCACAAAACAATTAACCAATTAATTTGTTGTATTAGGTTTGTACTATAAAAAATTAAAATAAACATGAAACAATTATTATTGCTTGCAGCAACCATTTGTACATTAAGTGCAACCGCACAAATTAAAATGCCTGCACCAAGTTCTACCCAAACTATTATTCAGGATTTTGGTTTGGGAAAGATAGAATTATCTTATTCACGTCCAAACATTAAAGGAAGAACTGTATTTAAAGAAAACAGTTTGTTAGCTCCTATTGGAAAAGTTTGGCGCACCGGTGCCAACGCTGTTACTAAAATAAAATTTACTGAACCTGTAATGATGGCCGGAAAAGCAATAGACACGGGCAGTTACGCCATTTGGACCATCCCCGGAAAAAAAGAATGGACCATCATCATTAATAAAGATGCCAAGAATTGGGGAACAGTTTATTCGGAAGCTGATGATCTTTTCCGTTTTACCGTTGAAGCAGAATCAATGAAACCAAGCATGGAAACTTTTACCATGCAGTTTGCCAATATTAAACCCGAAAGTTGCGAACTGCATTTATTGTGGGGCACAACAGCAGTAAGTATTCCTATCACAACAAGCATCAAAGAAAAAATAAGGGCACAGGTCGATAAAGCTTTAAGTGCCGATAAAATTACTGCCGGTACTTATCAGGCCGCTGCTAATTTTTATTACGAATGGGATAAAGATTACAACAAAGCATTAGCCAATGCTGCCAAGGCAACCGAAGCTAGTCCAAAAGCATTTTATTTGTTTTTATTGAAAGCAAGAATTGAAAAAGATATGGGCGATAAAGTAAGTGCCAAAGCCGATGCAGAAAAATGTATCGCTCTAGCTACCGAAGCAAAGAATGATGATTATGTGCGTCAGGGAAAAGAGTTGATCGCAAAATTGTAATACGAATTATATAAAATAAAAAATCGGTAATCTCTGAAAAGAAGTTGCCGATTTTTTTTATTTTTTATGCCACAGAAACACGGAAGAACACTGAATTTTATTTTATTTTTTCTGTGCAACTCCGTGCATCCGTGGCAAATAAAATATTGGCTATTATTTTAATTTTTCTTTCACCAGTTTTAATGCTGCAGCCAATTGTTCTTCTTTGGTAAGATCACTGTTATCTAAAACAATCGCATCATCGGCTTTGCGCAGCGGACTTACTTCGCGGTTGCTGTCGATATAATCACGCATCTCTAAATTCTTTTTTACATCCTCAATATTGATGCTTGGATTTTTTGCATACAATTCTTTGAAACGCCTTTCCACCCTCACTTCCGGATCGGATGTAACAAATATTTTTAATTCAGCATCCGGAAAAACAGTGGTGCCAATATCCCTTCCATCCATCACAATACCTTTTTTGGTCCCTAACTTTTGTTGAGCAGCCACAGCAAATTCACGCACTTCTCTAATGGTAGAAACTTCGCTCACTTTTTCGCTCACTACCATGTCGCGGATCTCTGCTTCCACATTTTCATCATTCAACAACATATCGCTTTTACCGTTAGCATCGTTGTATTCAAAGTCGAGCGAAATATTTTGCAGCGCCTCATTCACTTTTCCAATATTATTCCAATCAATTCTTTCGCGTAAAAAATATAAAGTGATGGCACGGTACATCGCACCGCTGTCAACAAAAACATAATTCAATTCTTTAGCCAGTGCTTTTGCCAGCGTGCTTTTGCCGGTGGACGAATTACCATCAACAGCAATAATTATCTTTTTCATACCACAAAGATGAAGCAAAATTTTTATTTTGTAGCAAGCAGTTGAAATTCTATTTGGCTGCGGTTGCGTCGCACTCTTCAACTGTTGGAATTTAATTATACGGATGAATTATTAATGAATGATTTTTTTGAATATATTGGATTATTTCAGTAACCTTTGTGTTATCTGTAAATTCAATAAAATGGATTCATTATTAGTACACAAAGGAGAAATGGTTGCAAAGTCAGATGTAATCGATGTTTATAAACATATTGCTCAACAGCAATCAACAGACTTTTCGGCAATTATAACTACACTTATTGGTATTACTGCAATTCTTGTAGGTGGCACTTGGATTTGGAACTTTATTGTTGCAAAAAAACAAATAAAAAATGAGGTACAAGAACAATTTAATCAAAGTAAGATTGACTTGCAGACACAAGTTGCGGAATTAATTAAAAATAAATTTTTAGAATTAGAAAAGTCTATTGATGATAAATTAAGGACAAATGAAGCCAACTTAGCAAGACTTTATGCAATCAATTGTTCAAATCAACAATTGTATTCCACATCTATTTCTTGGTGGTTAACTGCTCTAAAATTATACTCTGAAACAAACGATGAATATTTCATAAGAATTAGTGTTGAACAAATCTTAACTAATGTAAATAGAGAAAATTGGTTTAATGATTTAAATGACAATTTAGATTTAAATGAAGCTATTCAAATAATTGAAAAATATGTTCCCAATATTTTAACTACCGAAAAAAGACAAATAATTTTCCACTTATCTTTAAGAACTACTCAGCAACTTTAAAAGTAGGAGATGAAGTTATGTTTGTAGCTAATAAAACTAATGCTTCGATTATAATTTATAAAATTAAACCCTTTATAAAATTAAAAAATCCCGCTTCATCAGCGGGATTTTTATTTACAATTTTTCTTTGATGAACTTTTTTATTTTCTCCTGCAACCCAGCACTCACGGGCACTACAGGCAAACGGAAATTATTTTCAATTATTCCCAGTTCGTATAAAAATGCTTTTACACCTGCCGGGTTATTTTCAGCAAATAAATAATCATACGCTTCAACCAAACGCAAATGCGCTGCACTTGCTTCGGTAAAATTTCCTTTCAATGCAGTGCGGATAAGTTGCGAAAATTGTTTCGGGAAACAATTGGCAACAACACTTATTACACCATCAAAGCCGAAAGAAATTTGCGGCAGGCTTAATTCATCATCACCACTCACCACCAAAAAATCTTTTGGTCTGTCGCGGATAATTTCCATGCACTGATGAATATCGTTGTGCGCCTCTTTAATACCTGCAATGTTTTCTACTTCATGCGCCAAACGTAAAGTTGTGGCAGCAGTAATATTTCTTCCCGTTCTTCCGGGAACATTGTATAATAAAATTGGCTTTGGCGATTCGGATGCCAATGCTTTATAATGCTGAAAGATCCCTTCCTGCGAAGGTTTGCTGTAATAAGGCGATGCACTTAACACAGCCGTTGCTTTTTCAAGCGGGAATGAATGCAGGTCTTTAATTAATTCGTTGGTATAATTTCCGCCGATACCCACAATTACGGGAACACGAAAATTTACTTTTTCGAAAGTGTATAATGCAATGTCTTTCTTCTCCTGCTTATCCAATACCGGGGTTTCGCCGGTTGTACCAAGCGTTATCACATACTCAACGCCACCATCAATGACATAGTCTATTACTTTGCCCAGTGCGTCGAAATCCACATCACCATTGGATTTGAAAGGTGTTATCAGTGCAACACCTGTTCCTCTTAATTTTGTTTTGAGAGACATTTTACTTTTTTTAAAATTATTAAATATTAACGCAAAATAAAAAAGCCTTCCCGTATTTGAGAAGGCTTTAGTTAGTTTATGCTAAAATATACAAACAACATCAAGCATCTTCTCGCTGGGAGATGTTCTTCTTGCTTGCATATTTCTTTATTAAATTCATTGTGAAACGAAAATAATGTGATTTTATATCAGAGCAAAATATTTTTTTAAAGCAATGCTGAAAAATATTTTACAGTACAAGTCCCGATACAATCGGCATGATGCGAGACGCAACCGCAGTTGATTTTTATTCTGCTGCCGGCTCAACACTTAATTCTTCCCAAAAGCCCATCTTGCAATATTTATCGATCCTGTCATTCACTCTTTTTTGCGGATCGATATTTTTTAATTCGGCAAGATTTTTTTCGAGAAAAGATTTTAAGATGGCAGCAGCTTCAGTATAACTCCAGTGTGCCCCACCCAAAGGTTCGTTTACAATTTCATCTACCAAACCAAAACCTTTCATATCGTTTGCGGTTAAACGCAATTGCTCTGCAGCCACTTCCTTTTTATCCCAACTGCGCCATAAAATTGAAGAACAAGATTCGGGCGAAATAACCGTGTACCAGGTGTTTTCCATCATCAGGGTCCTGTCGCCAACACCAATACCGAACGCACCGCCGCTGGCGCCTTCACCAATGATAACAACGATGATGGGCACTTTTAAACGAATCATTTCATAAATATTTCTTGCAATGGCCTCACCTTGTCCGCGTTCTTCTGCTTCCAATCCGGGAAATGCACCGGGTGTATCAACAAAAGTGATAACAGGTTTATTAAATTTTTCTGCAAGCCTCATCAATCGTAATGCTTTGCGATAGCCTTCGGGATTGGCCATACCAAAATTTCGCAGTTGACGCATCTTGGTATTATTTCCTTTTTGCTGACCAATAACCATTACAGTTTCGCCATTCAATTGTGCAAAGCCGCCTACCATTGCTTTATCATCTCTTACGTTTCTATCGCCATGCAACTCAACAAAGTCGGTAAAAATATTATCGATATATTTTAAAGTATAAGGGCGATCGGGATGGCGGCTTAATTGTACACGTTGCCATGGCGTAAGATGTTCTGTGATCTCTTTTCTTTTCTCGATGATGGCATCCTGCAGCTTTAGAATGCTATCGCTCATATCGATCTTACTCTTCTCGGCAGTTTGTTTTAATTTTTCTATTTCCTCGTACAAAACTTTGATGGGTTGTTCGAAGTCTAAAAATTGTCTATTTGGGTATTCTGGCATAGTTTCTTTTTGGGGTTGAGGCGGTAAAATTAGGGGAACAGATTTTTTTATAAAAGATTTGTTTATAAAAAGCCGATACCCTTATCTTTGCCGTCCTGAAAATAAAGGTATTAAAACTATCTTTATAAAAAGGATCGGTAGTTCAGTTGGTTATCTCGCCTCAGGCGAGACGCCATGTAAAAGTTCTTAAATGTTATTCTATACTTACATAATTGAAAATCCTTCCGGTATTTTTTATAAAGGAAGCACTTCTGATTATCTAAAGAGATTAGAACAACATAATGCAGGTTTGAGTAAATATACGAGGGGCAAAGGACCGTGGAGGCTTATTTTTGTACAAATATTTCAAACCAGAAAAGAAGCTGAAGTGCTAGAAAATAAGTTAAAAAGATGTAATAAAGATTATTTACGTTGGTTGATTACTCAGCCCGTAAATATAGTTCATAAGAATTTGGATCGGTAGTTCAGTTGGTTAGAATGCCGCCCTGTCACGGCGGAGGTCGCGGGTTCGAGTCCCGTCCGGTCCGCATCAATAAAAAATCCTCTGTAATTTTTTTACAGAGGATTTTTCTTTTTTGAAGGGCCAATGCCAATCAATACATTTTTTTTATCATTTAAAACTAATTTTTTGAATCTAATTGATGACCAAGTGCAAAGACCGTTTTTTCGTAGAACCAGGTACTTTTAAAAGTATTATGCCGCTTGGTTACTTCATGAGCCAAATAAGGAAACATATAAACTTCGCTTTTCTTTTTTACTTCCTTGCTCATCCTGTTATATGCGCTGAAAGTGCAGGTTGGCGGTGCCATAAGGTCTAATAATCCACCACCTAATAAAACAGGGCATTGTATGTCGGGCGTGAAATTTTGTGCTTCGAAATAAGAAAGCGTTCCCAAAAATCTTTCTTTCGGGATCGTGATATTCTTATTAAAATAATCTTTCAACATCCTAATAACAAAAGCAGGATCGGATCGGTAACTACAAATGTCATAATTGGTACTGAAATCGCAGAAAACAGGGTTATCGGTAACACAAAAAGTAATTTTCTTACTCATGGCAGCAACGATCCAGGTTAATGTGCCACCCTGACTTCCACCAAATACTCCAATACGTGAGATATCCATTTTCATATTTGCGTGTGATAAAATGAAATCCAGTCCACGCATACAATCCATATAAATTCCCCGATATACATATTTATTTTTATCCTCTAAATGCAAAGTCAATACATCTTCTTTTTTGGGATTAATAACGTGAAAACTTTCGCCAATGCCACGCGGATCGATAGTGAAACCAACAAAATCGTCGAAGAAAATTGGTTTCATTTCAATTAAATAACCACCAAGTCCGTACAACACAGGGTACTTTCCCATAGGACGCGGTACTGTAAGCCAACCATAAATTTTTACATTATCCAACGAATTCATTTCAACACGATATACTTTATGCGTTGGTGTTGACAGTGTATCCTCTTCTACAATATTATAATTTGGATCAACAGCAGCTAAATCGTCTTTTGCTTTTTGCCAATAAGCATCAAAGTCGGCGGGTTTATGTACAGGCGTACTTATTTCGTAAGGCTTATAACCAAAAACATTTCTCACCGTATCATCATAATCCGAGAGATTTATTTTTACAATGATGTCGTAAAATCCGGGATCAGTCACCGGAATATTCCATTCAAATTTTCTTTTGCTGTTCCTTCTGACATTTACATCAATTTCACTTAATCCAACAGTTTCACCTGTGGCAGTTTTTACTTCAACGCCAATTTTACCTTCCTGACTTGTTTTATAAGTATTGATAACTTCTACATCATACCTAACAGGATGCGTTGCGTCGAATAAACAATTTTTTTTATGTGGGATAATATTGATGATGACGTTATCGGGTGCTCTGTTTCTTCGGGCAAAATTTGCCGATGCAAAATTTTCACTGCTGTTAACGGCAGCATAATCTGTGCTGCAGATAAACATAGTTGAAAATAATAAAAGCGGCAACCATATCTTCATAACTTAAAAAAGTTGGCTATTGATAAATTTAAGATTTTTAACAATCACTATAAGAAACATCAAACATTTATGAAAATAAATTAAAAACACTCATCTTTCATTTAATCAGATAAGAACACATTGTTAATTTACTTTTGTTTTTTTTTGATTAAACAAAGGGGTTTAGAATACTTTATCGGGAACTTATTGCAAAGTTCCTTATCAAATCAAGGAATGCCTGATTAAAAAATGCTTAAGAAAGCGGTTTAACTTTAATAAACGATATAATTAATACTTAAAAACCCTGCCATTTACCATTACTTCCTGCTTTGCTTCATCAAATGTTGCTTTGTAGCCGGTTCGTGCAGCAGCATTGGTCATGATGTTGGCAATGGAATGATAATAGCCTGCTTCAACGGGTGCATTGGGTTGTTTTCTGCTTCGCACACATTCCATCCAGTTACGAACATGATTCGATGTAAGCACATCGCCGCCTGTGTTTGCAGAGGCTACCACTTTTTCGCTCAGTTCCGATAAATTAATTTCGGGAAGCAGGTTTGCTTTCATGTTCATTGCCGCAGCTTCTTTTTCGTGCAAGCCGCCGCGAGGCGAAATTTTATTGGTAATTAAATTTAATTCGCCACCGTTTGAATAATAAATTTCAGACGGGTTTTCATCGCCGTTGTGCATACGCGATGAAAAAACAACCTGAAAATTTTTATCATTTTTTTCATCACCATATTCAAAAACTGCGGTTGTTGTATCCCAATTTTTTCGACCGTCTTTCCAAACATACACGCCACCATTGGCAACAACACTGCGCGGATGTTTTAATTGTGTGAACCAATGAACGGTGTCGATCTGGTGACTCATCCATTGTCCCGGCATCCCCGAAGAATAAGGCCAGAACAAACGATATTCTAAATATTTTCTTGCATCAAAATTTTCGTAAGGACGGTTCATGATAAATCTTTTCCAATCGGTATCTTCTTCTTTTAATTGTGCCACCAATGCCGGACGGCGCCATCTTCCGGGTTGATTTACATTCCATGTTAATTCAACCATCGTGATGTTTCCGAATTTTCCGGATTGAATAAAATCGGCCGCTGCTTTATAATTTGCACCACTTCTGCGCTGCGAGCCTATCTGAATAATTTTATTGGATGATTTGATGGCTTTTAATGCAGCACGGTTATCTTCCATTGTTTCGGCAAAAGGTTTTTCAACATAAGCATCGCAATTTGCTTTTACTGCTTCAATGGAATGCAATGCATGTTGAAAATCGGCGGTGCTTATAAAAACAGCATCAACAGTTTTTGAATTATATAATTCGTCATTGTTTTTAAATGCAGCAATATCGTGTTGCAGTTTATTTTTCCAGAAATCAACTCCCTCCTCTCTTCGTATTTTCCACAGGTCCGAAACAGCAACAATATCAAAATTCAGTTCTTTATAACATTTCATGAAAGCGGGGGCATGCGAAAACTTATGACGGTCCGAAAAGCCCACCACACCTACTCTTACGCGATTGTTAGAACCGATAATTTTATTATAACTGCTTGCTGTAAAAGCAACTTTACTCAACATTATTCCTGTGCCGGCCATGGCAGTTTGTTTAATAAATAAGCGTCTGCTTTTTTTCATACAACAAAATTTATTTGGGAAGTTATTTGCAATCAGCTTCTAAAATACAAAAACTAAAATCAATTATTGATCATTAATTCAAAATAAGAAATGAGAATTTTATGAAAAGGAAGAAATATCCGTTGCCATAAAAAACAAAAGTACAAGAGTGCGATACTTCGCCAAGCTCAGTACAGGCTGCCACGCATTGCTGCCATGAAACCGGAACTTTGAACCGAGCGTGGCAACAATTGATGCCATGAAACTCAACAGCCGGTAACAAAAAAAATATTTCTATCGTAAAAATTGGGTGATTATTTTTTATTCAGCACTTTCTTTTTTAACCATGCACGCACAGGTTCGTCATACAGTTTTAATGCTGCATAGGCTAATACAATAAAAAATAAAAACAAACCGACAGCAACCGGAACGATTTGCAGGGGTGTTGGCTTTTGTATATAAATCCACGCAGTATAAATATAAATGAATGGATAGTGAATGATGTAAACCGGATAAGAAATATCGCCAAAGAATTTACATAATTGTTCCCATCGTCCTTTTATTTGTCCGCCTGCACCCATTGCAACTATTATAGGAAATGCAATGATGATGCATGCTGCTTCGTATAATCCATTGTATTTAAATGTTGGCAAAAAGAATAGTGCAATTAATATCAGCGAACAAATGGTATAAGCCATTGGTATGCGAATTAATTTTCCGGTACGAAATAATAATAAGCCCGCAAAGAAAGGAAACATCATACGCACAACAGCGATCCACATGTTACTGAAGGCCCAACCCGTTCCAACATCGCCGTGCCATGCGGCCACATAAGTAAGCACAACGGCACTGATACCAACTACGATCCATAAAATAAGTTTGCTCATTTTTTGTCCAAAGACTGCATAAATAATATTGGCAATATATTCCTGCAGCAATGACCAGCATGGGCCATCGAGCGGATGTGTTTCGCCCCAGCCGCGGATATCGGGTGCAGGTAACAGTGTAAAACTTATCAGCATCACTGCTATTAATTTTAATAAGCTTACATGATAAGCAGGATTTTTATATGGATCGAACCAGAAACTGATTGCCCCAATAACAACACCCAGGATAACGAGTGGGTGCAACCTTACCAATCGTATTTTAAAAAATTCTTTGATGCTCATTTTGCCCCAACGATCATCATAGGCATAACCTACCACAAAGCCCGACAGCAAATAAAAAAAATCAACGGCCAGATAACCATGATGCATAGGATGATTGGCAGGCACAGGGAAATAGGCTTCGAACAAATGAAAGATAACAACCAACAGTGCGGCAACTCCGCGAAGTCCATCTAATATCGGATAATGTGGTTTTCTTGATTGAGTAAGTTGCATGACAATAGTTAGGTTTTGGCTTAATATTTCACAGCAGCATAAATTATGATGCCACTAAGCATAGATACAAATTGTTTATTATTCCCTCAAAAAAAATTATTTGGAAGCAGCAAGAAAAAAATATTCTTTTCCGCTATGATAATTATCCGAAAAGTTTTGTTTTGTGAGTGATGGTTTATTTTTTAACCAACTTTGTAAAGTGTAAATATTGTACTGCAATGTTTCGTTGATGAATTGAAACATATCTTCATCATTATAATTATAAGCCGCTGCACCTGCTTTTCCAAACTCGAACAACAATACCGGTTTTGATCGTTGAATTGTTTGTACTGCACCGCGCATTACCAATAATTCGGCGCCTTCCACATCCATCTTCATCAATTCGATTTTTTCGGTTGCCGGAATGATGGCATCCAATAATCCTGTTTCCACAACAATGGAAATATCTTTTTCCTTTTTATCGTAAGCACGCTTATTTAATCCGCTGTAAGCCATGTCGGTCAACACCAGATTAAAAGAGGTTGTTTCTTTTTTATCACTCAATGCAATACAAAACAGTTTCTCGTTTTTGTGAAATTTTTGTTTTAATGATTGAAATAATTCGGGAATAGGTTCAAATGCATAATGTGATGCTTGTGGCGCTGCATCAATCATCATTTTTAAAATCTTCCCCTCGTGTGCACCAACATCAATACACACACTGTTTGGTTGGCAAACCCTAAAAATTATTTTCTTTGTAAGCCTGTCGTACCGCTCATTCTGTGTGATTGCAACAGGCAAAAGCTGCATTATTTTCTTTGCAATATTTTTTAAAGCATCAATCAATATGTATGCTTTTTACATTAGCAATATACCTTCTCCATTTATCGATCAGTTGCTGCATATCATCGGGCAATTCGGTGGTAAAAAACATTTCTTTATTTGTTCGGGGATGAACAAAGCCCAATGTCTTTGCATGCAGTGCACAACGCGGACAAATTTCAAAACAATTATCTACAAATTGTTTGTACTTGGTATAAACAGTTCCTTTTAAAATTTTATCGCCGCCATATTCCCAATCGTTAAATAAAGTGTGACCAATATATTTCATGTGCACACGGATCTGGTGCGTTCTTCCGGTTTCCAAAATACATTCAACCAGTGTCACATAATTAAACCGCTCCAATACTTTATAATGCGTGATGGCATGTTTGCCAATATCGCCATCAGGGTAAGTAGTAAACATTTTGCGGTATTGCTGATGCCGTGCAATATGCGCTTCAATGCGTCCTTCATCTTCCGGCACATCACCCCAAACAACCGCCACATATTTTCGTTGCACGGTATGGTTATAAAATTGTTTTGCCAGATGCACTGCCGCTTCTGCATTTTTTGCCAACACAATCAATCCCGTTGTGTTTTTATCTATGCGGTGTACCAAACCATAACGCGGCAAGTCATCCTCATTCAACGCAGGATTTTGTTGCAGTAAATGATACGCCACACCATTCAGCAAAGTGCCGGTATAATTGCCAACGCCGGGATGCACCACCATGTTTGGTTTTTTATTGATCACCAGCACATCATCATCTTCATAAAAAATATCAAGCGGAATATTTTCGGGCTTTAACTCTGTGTATTCAGGATTAATTAAATTCAGTAAAATAATTTCATCACCCGGCTTGGTACGGTAATTACTTTTTACAATTTTACCATTCACCGTTAAAAAGCCCGACTCAATGGCCTTCTGAATTTTATTTCTTGTAGCGCCTTCAATACTTTGTTGCAGCCATTTATCGATGCGCATAGGTTCCTGCCCTTTGGCGATCACAAACTCTTTGCGTTCGTACAATTCTTCACTCGTTTCGTCTTGTTGTATTTCGATCTCATCACTCATACATGCAAATGTAAGCTATGATTGATATTTTTTATTTTGTAGCGGGCTTTTGCACTTTATCGGGCTGCTGTTGCGTCGCACACTTGTACGTTCTGTTCTTTATTGAGCAATTTATACCTCCGAGGTTTGTTCTATACGATGGATGAAAATACTTCTGAAGCTAAAACTTGGACCTCCGAAGTCAAAGTTTCCTCTTCTGAAGCGAAATGTTGGACTTAAAAGGTGAAAATTTCTACCTCTGAAGTCCAACGTTTGGCTAAAAAGGTGAAAGTTTCTACTTTAGAAGCAGAACGTTTGGCTTTTGAAGTTCAAAGTTTGACTTGCGAAACAGAAAGTTGGGGGTAAAAGGTGGGAAGTTGGAGTTGAGAAGTGGGTAGCTGTTATTTATTGTTTAAAGCTCATTAATTTTAGGTGGATTGATACAAGTGAATTGGGTAAATTTAATAGTTAGCGCCAATTAAATATGAGTTACAAATTATTTGTTTCGGAGTTAAATAACTTTTATAAACTTGACTCCAATAAAGAGGTTCATTATGAAATAGCTCAAAAAATTATACGAGACAATTGGATTAAGAAAGGACTCTATGACGAATTGATTGACTTTGTTATTGAAAATTGGGATTCTGGTAATTGTGATGACTTTATTGAACCTTTTGAAAAAATACTTTTAAAAGAAAGTCACATTCAAAGATTTAAAAAACTATGGGGAAAGATAATTTATAACCGACTTGTAAAACTAAATGACACATTAAGTGACTTTAAAAATAAAAACTTACAAATTAATGTTTCGGAAATTGACAAGATAGATGTTTCAGGCTTTAATATTTTTTCAGTGGACTCTTATAAAAATATCAAGAGAGTATTAGCCTTCAGGCGGCAATTTTTATTAGATGGACTTGCAAAGTATCGAGAAGGCTTAACATCGTTCAATGACAAAAATGCATTAGAAAAAATTGATCATTTGCAGATTGGACTAAAAAGTTTGGACAAATCAAAATTGAAATCCAAAAACTGGCGCTAACAAAGCTTGGCTTTCACCATCTTTGTTGTTTTTCTCCACGAAACAAAATAAAATATCCAACCATACAAATCAGAATAAAACAGGCCGCTCCTACGGAGCTAAAAACATTTCTATTATTCATTTCTTCTACAAACAGTGAGCTCCTACGGAGCTATTAAAAATATTTTATTCTTATTTTTTTTTACAAACAGTTTGCTCCGATGGAGCTAAATAAAAAAACATTTCTTCTGTTGTAAATACAAATTCCGTAGGAACGACCTGTTTGTAGCAAATAAAAAACAGAACAACAATTTAGCTCCGTAGGAGCGGCCTGTTTGCAACAAATAAAAAAGCAGGAAGTTCTAATTTCCTGCTTTTTAAATTTATGTGAAAGATGTTTTAATAATAATTATTCATCATCATCAAAACTCATTGCTTCACGTGTAGAAGTTAATACTTCGTATTCTTCTTTGCTGCCCACGATCATGTTTTCGAAATCGCGTTGACCTGTACCTGCAGGAATTAAATGACCTGTGATCACATTTTCCTTCAAGCCCATCATGTAATCGGCTTTACCGTTGATAGCGGCAGAGCTTAACACTTTGGTTGTTTCCTGGAATGATGCTGCAGATATCCAACTTTGTACACCCAACGATGCTTTGGTGATACCCAACAATACAGGCGTTGCTGTTGCAGGTTTTGCATCGCGTACATCCACTAATTTTTTATCTGCACGGCGAAGAATAGAATTCTCTTCTCTCAATTCACGAAGTGTAACAATTTGTCCGGCTTTGAACTTAGTGCTTTCGCCAGAATCGGTTACAACTTTCTTATCGAAGATGCGATCGTTTTCTTCAATAAAATCAAACCTGTCTTCCAGATCTTCTTCCAAAAATTTAGTATCGCCTGCATCAACGATTTCAACTTTCTTCATCATTTGACGAACGATCACTTCGATATGTTTATCGTTGATCTTCACACCCTGTAAACGATATACTTCCTGAATTTCATTCACAACATATTCCTGAACTGCGAATGGACCACGGATAGAAAGGATATCGGCCGGAGCAATTTGTCCATCAGATAATGGCGCACCTGCTTTTACAAAGTCACCATCCTGAACAAGAATTTGACGTGTTAACGGAACTAAATATTTCTTAACCGCGCCATCTTTTGCTTCAACGATAATTTCTCTGTTACCACGTTTTACATTACCGAATGTAACCACACCATCGATCTCGCAAACCACCGCAGGATTACCCGGATTTCTTGCTTCGAACAATTCTGTTACACGTGGCAAACCACCCGTGATATCTCTTAATTTACCTAACACACGTGGAATCTTCACCAACACTTGTCCTGCTCTTACTTCATCACCTTCTTCAACAGAGATGTGGCTTCCAACAGGTAAGTTATATTGTTTGTGATCTTTTCCTTCAACAATTACAGTAGGAATTTTTGTTTTGTCTTTTGATTCGATAACCACTTTTTCGCGGTGACCAGTTTGTTCATCAGCTTCATCGCGGTAAGTAAATCCTTCTAAGATATTATCGAATTTAATTTTACCGTTTTGTTCTGCAACGATTACATTGTTAAACGGATCCCATGTACAAATCACGTCTCCTTTCTTTACCTGCTGTCCGTCTTTCACCTGCAATGTAGAACCATAAGGAACGTTATTGGTAATTAATAAACGATCGTTCTTAACATCCATGATCCTTACTTCACCGGTACGACCGATTACAATATTTACTTTATTGCCTTCATTGTTAGTTGTTGATACAGTTCTTAAACCATCGAACTGAATGGTTCCGTCAAATCTTGCATTCAATGAAGATTCGATCGATGAAGAACCCGCAACACCACCCACGTGGAAGGTACGCAATGTTAACTGTGTACCCGGCTCACCAATTGATTGTGCCGCAATGATACCCACTGCATCGCCACGTTGTGCCAGATAACCTGAAGCCAAATTCTTACCGTAACATTTTACACAAACACCACGTTTGCTTTCGCATGTTAATACAGAACGAATTTCTACCGATTCGATTCCTGCATCTTCAATTGCCTGGGCAATATCGTGCGAAATCTCTTCACCGGCTTTGATGATCAATTCATCAGTTACCGGATTAAATACATCGTGCAATGAAGTACGACCTTCAATTCTGTCTGCTAACGGTTCAATGATATCTTCATTATCTTTTAATGCTGTTGTTGCAATACCACGTAATGTTCCGCAATCATCTTCACCAATTACCACATCCTGCGAAACGTCAACCAAACGACGGGTCAAGTAACCTGCATCAGCAGTTTTCAACGCCGTATCGGCCAAACCTTTACGAGCACCGTGTGTAGAGATAAAGTAATCCAATACATTCAATCCACCTTTAAAGTTAGATAAGATCGGATTTTCAATTACTTCACTTCCTGTGCTACCGCTCTTACGGGGTTTTGCCATCAATCCACGAATACCCACCAACTGTTTAACCTGTGTTTTAGAACCACGGGCACCGGAATCCAACATCATGAATACAGAGTTGAACCCTTGTTTATCCAATGTCATTTCACGAATTAAACTTTCGGTGATCTTCATATCCACCCTGCCCCAAATATCAATTACCTGATTGTAACGTTCGTTATTGGTGATCAATCCCATGTTATAACTTTCCCATACTTCTTCAACTTCTGCTTTTGCAGTATCCAATAATTCGTTTCTGATTTCAGGAACGATCAGATCGTTTACACTGAATGATAATCCACCTTTGAACGCCATACGGAATCCAAGTGTTTTAATATCATCGAGGAACTTTGCAGTTTTAGGAACGTTGGTAATTTTAATAATATCACCAATGATCTCTCTTAAATTTTTCTTAGTTAATAATGCATTGATATAACCAACTTCTTCTGGAACATGCTGATTGAACAATACTCGTCCAACAGTTGTATCAATTAATTTTTTAACTAATGTTCCGTTTTCACGAACATTGGTACGTACTTTAATATTTGCATGAAGATCGATCGCACCTTCGTTGTATGCAATGATCACTTCATCTAAACTATAAAAAGCTTTTCCTTGTCCTTTTACAATTTCAGTAGCAGTTGATTTTTTTCCTTTGGTGATATAGTACAATCCCAACACCATGTCCTGTGAAGGCAAAGTGATTGGTGTACCGTTCTGCGGATTCAAGATGTTGTGTGATGATAACATCAACAACTGTGCTTCTAAAATTGCTGCATTGCTTAACGGAACATGCACAGCCATTTGGTCACCATCGAAATCCGCGTTGAACGCAGAAGTAACCAACGGGTGCAATTGAATGGCTTTACCTTCAACCAATCTTGGCTGGAATGCCTGAATTGATAAACGGTGCAATGTTGGGGCACGGTTTAATAATACAGGATGACCTTTCAAAATATTTTCAAGGATATCCCAAACAACAGCTTCTTTTTTGTCAACTAATTTTTTAGCCGACTTCACTGTTTTTACGATACCTCTTTCAATTAATTTACGAATGATAAATGGCTTGAATAATTCGGCAGCCATATCTTTTGGTAAACCACACTCATGCATTTTCAATTCAGGTCCAACAACGATTACAGAACGACCGGAATAATCCACACGTTTACCCAACAAGTTTTGACGGAAACGGCCTTGTTTACCTTTTAGAACATCGCTCAATGATTTCAATGCACGTCCACCTTCAGCTTTAACCGCATTTGATTTACGGCTGTTATCGAACAATGAATCGATCGCTTCCTGCAACATACGTTTTTCGTTACGTAAGATTACTTCGGGAGCTTTAATTTCCAGTAATCTTTTCAAACGATTATTACGAATGATAACACGGCGATACAGATCATTTAAATCGGATGAAGCAAAACGTCCGCCATCCAATGGAACCAATGGTCTTAGTTCGGGTGGAATAACAGGAATGTATTGCATTACCATCCATTCGGGACGGTTAGTAATTCTGTTTGATGCATCGCGGAATGCTTCAACAACACTCAAACGTTTTAAAGCATCGGCTTTTCTTTGTTGAGATGTTTCAGTTGCAGCAGCATTACGAAGAGAGAAACTTAATTCATCCAGATCCAATCTGCTTAAAAGATCAGACACAGATTCAGCTCCCATCTTAGCAATAAATTTCTGAGGATCATCATCAGGCAGGTATTGATTATCTTTTGGAAGATTATCAATGATATCTAAATATTCTTCTTCTGTCAACAAATCACCAGCGCTTAAACTTTCTTTCACGCCACCCTGGATCACTACATATCTTTCGTAATAAACGATGCTTTCTAATTTCTTAGAACTCATCCCTAATAAATAACCAATTTTATTTGGCAACGATTTGAAATACCAAATATGCACAACGGGCACAACTAATTTAATATGCCCCATGCGTTCGCGACGAACTTTCTTTTCGGTTACTTCAACACCGCAACGGTCGCACACAATTCCTTTATAACGGATGCGTTTGTACTTTCCGCAAGCACATTCGTAATCTTTCACCGGGCCGAAAATCCTTTCACAAAATAAACCATCGCGTTCTGGTTTATACGTACGGTAATTAATTGTTTCGGGTTTTAATACCTCACCGAAACTTCTTTCCAGAATTGAATCCGGAGAAGCAAGACTGATTGTAATTTGAGAGAATGCTGGTTTGGGACGATTGTCTCTTTTAATAGCCATATCCTGTTACGATTTTGATTTGAAGTACCACCGTCTTAAATCTCCTTTATTTGATTTCCATTGCATTACATACCTGTACATTCTTAGTGTATTCGCACTAAGACAGGCTGCAGTCTAATCTAAACAGTAAAATAAAAGGGATACAATACTCCAAAATGTTAAGGCGGCAAAGGTAAGGATAGGATTTTAAATAGAAAAGGAAAGTTTTTAGGGATTTATCCCAAATTTTTATGCTTTAAAACGCATTTTTTAAGGGATAAATCCGAAATGAGAATTCTAAAATTTAGTTTTTATTTTAATATTTTCTTTTTAGCAGGGTAATCCACAAGAAGCCAACAAATCAACATCAATGTTTTGGCAATGATGCCTATCAATCCTAAACATGACGGCTGTCAGTTTTTAGTTGATAGGCGAAAGATATTTTTGTTTCAACTATAGATAATAATGATTAGAATTGCAGATATATTAAGAATTAGTCAAATTCAGGAAGCATTCAGTTCCGAATTTCCATATCTTAAATTGGAGTTTTCTAAAAAAAGCCCTCAGGCTACGCCTCTGGCCGTTAAGCAGCCTCTTATAAATGTAGATAAAACATTATCTGAAAGCCGGACTATTTTTAAAGACGGCAAGATTGAAATAGTTCCCACAATGACCGTAAGCGAACTTGAACAAAAGTTCAACGACATTTACGGATTATCAACCCAGGTATTTCGCAAATCAGGAAACATTTGGCTTGTTACAACTATTACAGACAAGTGGACACTTGAAGAACAAAACCGTCAGGGCGAAATTATAACCAAGCAATTTGCTGACCGCAAATCAAAAATCGATCAGGTTTAGATACTTGGCTAATTGTGAATATTGAGTAATTTATCGTAATTAAGAATTGTTATTTTACTTACATTAATTTCAATCAGTTTCTCATCTTTAAAATCACTCAGGGTCCTGATAGTACTCTCTGTTGCAATACCGGCAAGGTTTGCAAGGTCTTCTCTTGATATACTGATAGTAAAATTTTTATCGGTTTGTTCCCTGTAACGGTCATGTAAAGTAATCAAGGCATCAGCCACTTTTTTCCGAACAGAATTATATGCAAACTTTAAGAGCTGTTCTTCTTTTTCGCGAAGATTGTCGGATAACATTTTGATGAACTTTCTCGACACTTCAGAATTTTTATACACCAACGCATAAAAATCATCTTTCGGAATCAAACACACTTCAATATCTTCCAATGCCACAGCAGAATCGGAATATTTACTTTCTTCTAACAAAGCCAGATAACCAAAAAAATCTCCTTCCTTGTATAAACCTGTTATCAGTTCTTTTGCCTGATCATTCAATTTGCAGGTTTTTAATTTTCCTTTATTTAAAAAATAAATCCCTTTGGGATAATTACCTTCTTTATAGATCTCTTCTTTTTTCCGGTACACCCTAATTTCGCATTCTTCCGATAATTTTTTCAGTACATCAAAACCTCTTGCTTCCTGAAAAAAGTTGTTCAATCCTTCTGCATTTTTAGAAAATTCTTTTCTGATCAGTTCCGATTTTTTTAGTCTGCTTTCGATTGCATTTAATAATTCAATATCGTCAAACGGTTTTGTAATATAATCGTCAGCACCCATTTCCATTCCTTTTCTGAAATCGGTTCTGTCGGCTTTTGCAGTTAAAAAAATAAAAGGGATGCTTGCTGTTTTATCATCTTTCGACAACATATGCAACACACCATAACCATCTAATACCGGCATCATTATATCGCAAATAATTAAATCGGGTTCTTCTTGCTGCGCCAATGCTATGCCTTCTTTTCCGTTCACCGCGGTAATAACTTTATAATTTGCCAACTGAAGTATTTCGGCAGTATTCTCTCTCATACCGGCATTGTCTTCTATCAATAAAACTTTTTTATTCATGCTTAATATAATTTGGAATTTTGATGATAAATATAGTGCCCTTTTCGGGTTTACTTTCAAAAGTAATGTTCCCGTTCATTAATTCAACGTAGCGTGCAACAATATTTAAGCCCAAACCGGTTCCCTGAATGTTTGCTGCATTCTGACCTCTGAAGAATCGTTGAAAAAGTTGTTCCTGATCTTCTTCGGGAATACCGATCCCGTTATCTTTTACCTTAAGTTCTATGAACGAATCATTAACACTTGTAAACACTTCTATAGGTTTTGATTCGGGCGAAAACTTAATCGCATTAGAGACCAGATTGAACAAAATATTTTTTAATATTTTACTATCGAGATAAACTTCCTGATTCCCAAAATGATGAAAATGTATTTGCTGTCCGGGCTTTGTAAGTCCCTGTAATTCCTGAACAGCCAATGAAATAAATTCTTTGATATTAAATAATTCGGGTGAGGCAGAAATTTTTCCTTCTTCTAATTTACTCAGCGAAAGCATATCATTTAATATCTCCGTTAAATGCGTAATACTCGATTTTATCCGGTTAATATGCTTGGTCTGACTTTCTTTTTCACCAATTTCACCATATTTTGTAACCAATGAAAGTGAAGAAAGAATGGTAGCCAATGGTGTCCTGAATTCATGCGAGGCCATCGAAACAAAACGCGTTTTTAATTCGTTCAATTCTTTTTCTTTTTCTAAAGCAATACTTAATTCTTCTCTCGAATTTTCCAATTCATGTAATGCTTCTTCTAAAATCATCGTTCTGTCTTTCACACGTTTGTCTAACTCATTTGCCAGTGCCTGCAATTCTTCTTTTTGTTTTTTCTGAATTTCCTCGTTTCTTTTCCTAATGGTTATATCAATAATAAATGCTATTACAAAATGTGATTGACCGCTTCTGTACGGACTTAGACTAATTTCAACAGGGATCTCCTCCCCGTTTTTTTTCTTCCCATATAAGTTCATTCCAATGCCCATCGAGCGGGGACGGGGATCGTTGCTATATTTTTCTCTCTGATGTGAATGATCACCAAAACGTTTGGGGATAAGCATTTCAACGGGTTTGCCAATCAGTTCATTTTCCCGATAACCAAATAATCTTTCACTTGCAGGATTGGATAAAACAATTATGCCTTCGGAATTAATAACAATAATTCCTTCAGTAGCAAAGTCGAACAATGCACTGAATTTTTCTTCGGATGATGAAAATGGAATGGTGCTCACGGCCATAAAAATAAAACATTACTCCTATGATTTTTACAATCAAAAAAAAATATATGTTTTGAAAAGAGGAAAAAATGATGAATGAAACTTACGCTTCTACCAATAACAGATTTTCCATAGAAATGTTTAATTCATTTTCGAAGGAAACAAGATTTTCCAGAAAACCGGTATCATTTGGTAAAGTTTTATTTTCCAATAACCGGCGATAATATTGGATTCCTTCCATAATACTTGTATAAAAACCGCGTAAATATTTTATTTTTTTGGGATCATTATTTCCTTCATTTTCTTCCACCTGTTCTTTCAGATAGTTGACATATAATTCTAATTCTTTCTGAAACATATTCGGACGGTATCTTTCATCCAAAACATTACCTCTTCCATAAATATGATCAACCATTTTAGCAAGCGAAACCGTTTTAGAAAAATAAGCAATGTTTGGCCCCGGACAAATAGTTACACCCGTTGCACTTTTTAATAAAGGCTTTGTGATATTACAATTTGTAACGGTGTTGCTTAATCCCAAACAAAGACATTCTTTATCGAGAATTAATTTTTTCTGTTTAGCCAATTCTGCTTCACATAAATTTTGAGATTCTAATTGCTCGATCTTTAATTTCTGATATTTTGTGGAAGCAGTACAGATGGGTGTTTCTGTAAATTCAATATTGCTTTGCAGAAATTTTTCGGGGCAAGGACTTCCGGGTGTACCTGTTTCGATGCGGAAATGTTTTTCTTCTTCGCCTGTTGTATTTTTTAAGTAATTAAACCTGATGCCAAGCGGCGAATTTTTACTTAAAATAATATCGTCTTCTTTAGCATCGCTTAAACGCTGTAATGTATGTGTATCAAGGTTTGTAGCTTCAGGTACCAATAAAAAGGGACTACCCCATCCGGTACCGTCCACGCCATAATAATCCAATAAAAATTTATCTTCCTGACTGGTACCAATCCCGCCCTGAACCGTAATTCTTGTATGCGGTATTTCAGTTGGAACTTCTCTACCTTTTTCGGCCAACGATTTTGTGTATAATGCAAACAATTCGTTCAGCATTTCCTGCTTCTTCTGCTTGAACTCTTCCAAAATAGGTCCTAATAAAAATCCATCGGTTGCAAAAGCATGACCGCCACAATTCAATCCCGACTCGATCCTGAATTCTGAAACCCACAAACCTTTTTTGGCTAGGAATTTTCCCTGAATCAATGAAGAACGATAATCGCTTACTTTAATGATAATGCGTTTTACAAAACTGCCGTCTTTTACTGTTCTGAATTGTTCGAAATTGTCGATATAATTATACAAACGCGGGTTCATTCCTGCAGAAAAAACAACCGATGAATTGGTCAGATCGCTGTTTACATAACCACGCAAAGCAGTTAATGCATCCGATCCTTCAGGAATTATATTACCATCTTTATCCAAACGGTTGTTATCTAATTTTGTCATGATGTTTACATCAATACAACCGGGAACAAGTTTATCGCGAAGTTTTTGCTGTAACTTTTCTTTTTGAACCGAATCGGTAACTTCCAGCATCGAATGATACAATTGTTTCAGCTTACTGTCGTCGGGAAGCATCTCGAAATATTTGACAATTTCCGAACCCTTTTCAAACGCTTTTGTTTTTAATTGTTCAAATTTTTCATGTACGATCCGGTTCACCAAATTCAAATAATCTGTAATTCGTTTAGCGCGGTGGTCTAAATCGATCAAAGGGATCGGGATATACAATTCGTTCAATTGATTATAATAATATTCACGCATTCTTTCTACTAAAGAATCCTCAATAATAGAAATCACCGATGAGATACCATACGGCGCAACCTTAACGGGCGTATCTATTGTAAAGGCAAGTCCCATTACAGGTATGTGAAATGTGTGATCAGAATATGCCATAATTTTCAATTACGTTAGATGTAAAATAAACTTATCTCGCGTGCAAGATAACCTTTTAAATACAAATCGGAAACGTGTAAAGTTTTGATTATTACGAATTGAGGTATTTTTTAACTATGGGGTATTCATTAAATTTCTCTGCTTTTTTGTAAACTTCCAAATTTATAATAGAGTTTCTATTATCTCTCCGGAAACTTTATTTTTAAAATCTTACTATTATATTCCAAAAAGAATTAACACTATGGCATCGCTTATACAATTTCGTATGTGCCGTTGCTCGTTGCTACTTCGTAAACTTCCGGAATTATATCAAATTGTTTTTGATAGGCAGATGTAACAGTAGCAATTATTGCATCTGCTTTTGCTTTTTCGATGATATTAATGGTACATCCCCCAAAGCCGCCACCCATAACTCTTGCACCAATCACTTCAGAAAATAGTTTAGCCTGATCTACCAGAAAATCAAGTTCCGGGCAACTTACTTCGTATAATTTACTTAAGCCTTCGTGCGTTTGAAACATCAGTTTTCCAAACTCAATCAGGTTATTTTGTTTCAATAATTCACCTGCTTTTTGGGTCCTGCCAATTTCCTGTGTAACAAATAAAGAACGATCAAATACCCTTGTGCTTAAGGCTTCTTTATTGGCAATCACCTGCTCAGGGCTGATTTGGCGCCATGAGCTAATTTCTCCGCCAATTTTTTCTTTCAAGATGGCAAAGCCTTCTTCGCAATCATGCCTTCTTTTATTGTATTCGCCACTTGCCAATGAATGATGCACTTTTGTATTGATGAGATAAATAGCATAATCATTTAATTGCAATGGAAAATGCTGATAATCCAGCGTTACACAATCCAGCAAAATCACATGATCTTTCTTGCCGTTTAAATTTGCAAACTGATCCATGATACCGCACTTTACTCCAGGGTAACCATGCTCAGCTTTTTGTGCAAGCTTTGCTAATTCAATTCTGTTTATCCCTAAATTGAAAATAGTATTAAGTGCCATAATTAATCCGCCTTCTACTGCTGCTGAAGACGAAAGCCCTGCACCAACAGGCAGGTTCCCGCCAAATGCACAATCAAATCCACCCACTTTTATATTATTTTCTTCCAGTACATGCAATACTCCCAACACATAATTTTTCCAACTATCCTGCTTCTGAACTGCATCCAGTGAAACAGAAAAACTGTCTTTTAAATCAACACTTACAAAGTTTGCAATATTGGTATTGTTGGCTGCAACTGCAAACCAGATGCCTTTATCGATAGCTGCCGGCATCACATAACCGTCGTTATAGTCAATATGTTCTCCGATTAAATTAATCCTTCCCGGTGAAAAAAACACTTTTGGTTTACTTTGAAAATTGTTTACAAACGAATCGATTATTTTTTGCATAAAAAATGTTTTATAGTTTAAAGTTTTATATAAAAAAAGTTTCTGTTTAAGCCAGTTTATTATTTACTTCAATCAGTATAACTGCATCGCCGGTTATTTATATACTTTCATAAATATTTCATTATTGTTCTGGTGAAATAAATTGGTGACCGGATTCCCTTAATCTTCTGGCGGCAAATTCGGGAGTGATATCCCTTTGTGGATTTGCCAACATTTCATATCCAACCATAAACTTTTTAACGGTTGCCGATCTAAGTAAAGGAGGATAAAAATGCATATGCCAATGCCATTCGGGATGATCGCCATCATTTACCGGCCGCTGATGCATACCTGCAGAATAAGGGAATGAAGTCTGGAATAAATTATCATAACTTTCTGAAAGTTTATGTAAAATATCTGCCAGCGCTAATGTTTCTGTTTCATTAAATTGAGTGATATCTTCTACATGCCTCCGGCTGATGATCATAGTTTCAAAAGGCCATACCGCCCAAAACGGAACAAGTGCCACAAAATGATCATTCGCATGAACAATTCTTTCGGCCTGTTCTAATTCTACAGAAAGATAAAATGACAATAAGCTTGAATGATGCTTATTATAATATTCCAACTGCGTTTTCGTTTCTTTAATAATTTCAACAGGTAAATCATCGCTGCTCCAAATTTGTCCATGCGGATGCGGGTTGCTGCAGCCCATGATTTCTCCTTTATTCTCGAATATCTGTATATACCTGATCCATTTATTTTTTGAAAGATCCCTGAATTCCTGTTGCATCAGTTCAACCACACCCTTAATTTGATTTACACTTAAACTTGATAATGTTTCATTATGATTGGGTGAAAAACAAATTACTTTACAAATGCCCCGCTGGCTTTTAGCCTGTAAAACATTTTGAATATTTATTTCACCATCCGGAGTGTCTTCCAGCAAAGCTGAATGGTCGTTTTTAAAAATATATGCGCCTTTATAATCAGGATTTATGGCACCGCTTACCCTGGTATTTGTTGGGCATAGATAACACCCGGGATCATACGCCGGTCTTTGTACATCTTTTACAGTTTCTACTTTTCCTGACCAAGGACGTTTACTTCTGTGCGGCGACACCAGTACCCAATCGCCTGTTAAAATGTTCAATCGTTTATGCGGATCATTATTAATATCAAATACAACAGACATGATTTTAATTTTAGTATTGAATACTTATTTTAGTTTATCTAATATTGGATTTTCTATTCCTTTTAATTCGGTTTGTTGTGGTTTCAGCATTTCGAAAACAACAATTTCGTTGCTGCCTTTTTTTAACCATTCGGCAGGAAGATAGATCGTTTGCTGTGGGCCAATACTCCAATATTTTCCAAGATTATGACCGTTAACCCAAACAATACCCTTGCCCCAATTGCTCATGTCTAAATATGTATCACCTGGTGTTGTAATTTCAAAACTCCCTTTCTTTAAAACAGGAATTGCATCAACAATTTTATTATTTTTTATATCAATAGAATTAATATTATTAAAAGGCAAAGAATACATTTTCCAGTTTTTTAATTCTTTATTATTCAGCAAAACATTTTCTGTAATTCCTTTTTTGTTTTTTAATAAATATGCACCAAAATTTATGCGCCCCATATTTTCAACAAGTATATCAAGTGTTACTTTCCCTTTTGGTAAATCAACTGCAATACTATCCTGATATAATCTTCTGTCCAATACACCTATTCTTTTCCCGTTGATAAAAATAATTGCATAGTCACGCAGTCCTTTTATTTTTAAAACACCGGAAATATTTCCATCAGTAACAGTGCGGTACAATACAAAACCATAAGACTGATTCAGCGCTTCGAAACTTAATGGGCTGCTGTTTAATTTTGGTGCAGGAAGTACATCAAATACACTGCATGATTTTGTAAACTGAACCGAAGGAATGCTGATGGTCTTTTTCTTTTCCGGCACAGCTGGAAGTATTTGCGATGCAGGCAAATGTTTTTGAATCACTTCCCTGAACTTGAAAAATTTTGCTGTTGCATTACCAGCTTCATCTAAAGGTGCATCATAATCATAACTGCTTATTTGTGGTTCGTAAGGATTTTTATCATTATAATTTGCCCCATTCATAAACCCTCTTGTTGTACCGCCATGAAACATATACATGTTGATGGAGATACCATTTGCCAATACCGAATCCAATGCAGCAACATAACTATCGGGCGATACGGTATGATGTTTTGTTCCCCACCAATCGAACCAGGCAGGATACCATTCTGCAATTAAATAAGGGCCTTTCCCATTATTATTTTCCTTAATTATTTTTTTAACTTTTGCAGGATTATCCAATCCGTTTACTGCAGGTAACAATCCAGGCAAATGTCCTTTCACCAAATCATCCGCAGGATCGCAGGTGTATAATAATCCGTCGAAACCTGCATCGATAAACATTTTTTTGTTGATATTCAAATACTCTTTATCGCTTCCGTAAGAACCATATTCGTTTTCTATCTGCACCATTAAAATATTCCCGCCATGATTTATTTGCAAAGGCGCCAATTGTTTACCAACTGCTTTAATATAATTTTTGTACGCTTCTAAATACTGTGGTTCTTTGCTGCGTACAATCAATCCTTTTTCGTTTTGCAGCCAAAAAGGATAGCCGCCAAATTCCCATTCGGCGCACACATACGGGCTCGGTCTTAATATTACCCACAAACCTTCTTCCTGTGCAATCTTTATAAATTCGGCAACATTATTGTTTCCCGAAAAATCATATTTCCCTTTTAATGGTTCGTGCAAATTCCAGAATACATAAGTACTGATGGTATTTAATCCCATGGCTTTTGCCATCTTCAACCTTTGTCGCCAGGCCTCTTTAGGAACACGCGGATAATGAATCTCTCCCGAAATAATTTGCAATGGTTTTCCATCCAATAAAAAAACTGAATCACCTAAAGCAAAACTGTGTGTTGGTTGTTGTGCGTCCAATTTATTTAAGCAAATAAAAAATAGCACACAAAGAATAAATACGGTACGTTTCATATAAATATTTAATTAAATTTTTTTATAGCGATACTTGAAATTTTTTTATACCAGTATTTGCATTTGTAGCAGATGTGCGACATGAATCAGTCCAAAATCCAACAAAAAATCAGAATACTGTTTTCGTACAATTTTTTATTTTGAAAGAAAAGCTACTTCCATAATGTTTTGAGTTTTTAAAATTTAACTACTGTTTCAGCACCATTGTAAGTTATAGTTCTATCAGGTTTTATTGTTCCAATACCAACACCATGATCGGCTTTTACCAAAACAATATTGAACCTTCTGCTCTTAAGCATTCCCGGAAAACTTCCTTTTCGTTCATTAATCGTAAGTTTTTTTTCAAGGTTATTCCATTTAAAAGTTATGACAGAGTACACTCCTTTCTCATAATTATAATTATCGTTTTCATCTTCATACAGCGTAAACACAGCATCGGCACCGGGATAAATTCTTATTTCAATATTATCAAGTTTTTTTTCGTTGGAATATTGTTGAAATGGCCCCATTGGAATAATTGAGCCTGCTTTTACATACAATGGCAAAATATCTACCGGTGTTTCTTTTTCAGTTTCCTGTTCGCCTTTTAATTTTTTGCCTGTCCAAAAATCAATCCAATCAGTTCCTTTTGGAAGATATACTTTTTGTGTTTTTATTTTACTGAAATCAACAATGGTATTGCCTGCAGTGCGGCTAGTGTACATTGAATCGGTGACAGGGCAAACCAAAATAGATTTGCCAAACAAATATTCATTATTAATATCATACACTTTTTTATCGGTTGAAAAATCCATTACCAAAGCACGCATCATGGTTGAGGCGTTTGCTGTTACATCCCACGAAGTGGAATAGATATATGGCAATAAACGGTATCGGAGGTTGATAAATTTTTCTATGGCATCGTAAGCCCAATCGCCTTTTTTACCAAACTGATAAATTTCGCGTGGCGTATCTGTTCCGTGCGAACGCATCATGGTACTGAATGTACCGAATTGCAACCATCGAACATATAGTTCCCTAAAAGCAGCATCATTAACACCTTTGGGATAACTATACCCCGAAAAAAAACCACCTATATCGGTATTCCAGTAAGGAAGCCCGGTTAATGACAAATTTAATCCACCCGAAATTTGATTGCGGAATATATCCCAACGCGATTGCACATCTCCCGACCATGCAGTTGCGCCATAACGTTGCTGCCCTGCAAATGCCGAACGTGTTAAAATAAATACACGTTTATTTGATGTTGTTGCCCGTTGATGATCGGAAACGCCACCAACAGTTTTTATCGGAAATGCATTACACACTTTACGAAAAGTGCCGAGATAAGTTTTACTATCAAAATCTTCTTTTTTAGGATCCATGTGATCAGGTTCGGACGAATCTAACCACCATCCATCCATCCCTAAAGAAAAAATATTTTTATTCATTGCATCCCAATAAATATCTCTTGCTTCCGGATTGAAAGGGTCGTACGGACGGTCGCCTGATGTTGGGGGCCATGTTATAAAATTCAATAGCATTCCCTTCTTTTTAAATTCATCGTATAATTTGGTTTTAGGTCCGAATGATGGCCATACCGAAATAATGACATGTGCATTTAATTTATGGATACTGTCAACCATTTCTTTTGGCCGGGGGAAACCGGGATTGCCAAATTCTGTTGAATTCCAGTTTGCATCATCGGTGCTCCAATATTGCCAATCTTGTACAATACCATCAAATGGCACTTTTAAATCTCGATATTTTTTCACTACATCAACTGTTTCAAACTGAGTTTTATAACGCTCTCTGCTTTGCCAATAACCAAAAGTCCATTTAGGAAACATGGGAACTTGCCCGGTAAGACTGCGCATCCGGGCTATAACACCATCGGCATTGCCGCCGTACATAAAATAATAATCCGCACAATCGCCTACTTCCGATTCGAAAGATGTTTCCTGTACATCATCGACAAAAGTTGTTGGCGAATAATTGTCCCAAAACAAACCGTAACCTTTTACTGATTGAAAGAAAGGGATACATATTTGCATATTTTCCTGTCGCAAAAAAAGCTTTTGGTTACGTTGGTTCATCATTCCTTTCTGATGCTGACCCAAACCATAAATAGCTTCATCCTTGTCTAACAAAAAAGCCTGACGAACAAGAAAGGTTTTCGTATCTGCATCTTTAACCGGAATAAATTGAATGCCATTATCTTTTTCGGTAAAAAGCTGTTCTCCCTGCAATGTATAATAAGTTATTTTACCCGTTTTAGTATCCAGTTGAACCTTAACAGCCGAAGACTGTACCGATACTTTATTTTCATCTTCCGAGATTTTAATATCTGTTTTCGCAGGTTCTTTTATAACCGAGATGCTTTTTTTTACGAAGGAAGAACCTTCTGGTGACTTTAAGATCCGTATTATTTCGGGACTGAAAAATTGGATTTCGATTTGTACCTTCCCTACATTAGATTTTATACCAAGATTGGTTCTTTGATAGTTCTGTGAAAAACTGCACTGAAAAAAAAGCAGTAGGACAGCTATGATTTTAAAATATTTTTTTTTCATCGACAAGCTAATTAAGTTGTTAATTCCTATTTTAATAGGATAAACAAAATTAAGATAAATGTATGTTTTACACTTAATTAATCTGCACTAAATTTTGTGTAAATCCATAAATAAAATATCTAATTACTATATCAAAGCACCATTTATTTTCTCCAGCCATATTGTATCCTTGCAAGTCCCGAAATATTATTTACAAAAACAGAATTGCCCTTCAATGTAAGCAGGCTAAAGGAATCACCTGCTCTTAATCCCGGCCAATAAACACTGCCAATGTTACGGTCGTGCATTTGATTAGTCATTCCCTGCAAATAGGCAACTTGTACAGCATTGACGGGGCTTCCCAAATAGTCTTTACCCGTTGTCATTGGGATACCAAACTCAGTTACAACTGTTCTTTTTGGGTATTTAATCGACATTACCGGCATTTCCCAATCAGCTACAGTTTTGTAAACAGTATCGAACCAGGTATATTCATGAAAAGATAAAAGGCAACTATCAAATCTGTTATCATCACCTATACTGTTTACATCATGTGCATACCCTGCACCATCCAACATAATCCTCCGCCTAGGAATATCAGTATATGTTTCTAACCATTTGAAATAAAACTCTTTCAGATCTGCTACAGTATAACCATGGGGTTCATTAAATATCTCAAAATATACATTCGCATCGGATTTATATTTATGCACAACTTCATTCCACATTTTCCAGAAAGCATCAGCATCATCCACCTTACCATCTTTCGAAGATGCCGCTTCCCAACAGGCTACTATTACTTTCATTCCTTTTGTTGAAGCTTTGTCAATAGCTGCAGTATAAGCCGCCTACCAATTTTGTAAAACGGTTGGAGGATTAATGGGCAGTCGGATTGTATTTGCACCTATCCTTTGAAAGGCAGATACAATACTGTCGGTTTTTATAAGTACTGCAGCATAATTGTCCGTACTGTTAAGTCCTGTTGGTAATAGCCAATCATCAACAAAATTATCTCGCGGATCAGCCCAGTTCAGTCCCTTAAAATTTTCTGTTGAAGAAGTAACAGTATCCATTATCAGTGGTGTTTCAACCGGATGTTTTATTTGTGCATCAACATTATTTTTACAAACTACAAAAAACGTGAATATAATTATTAAAATATGTTTAGTCATTTCAGACAGTTATATTTTCTAAATATCCGGTTGAAACCATCAATCATTAAACCCATTTACAACAGGCTCCATCATAAAAGAAAATTCGTAATTGCCATAATGCATTCGATATTTATCAATGGGCAATGCTCCCCAACTATTGATACATCCCAATCCCATCTGAACCTTATCGATACAAATATTTGTGTAAGGCACTTTGGTTACCAACTCCGAGTGAGCCTGATGTTTTTCGCTGCCATCGTCTAATGATTCAATAGAATAATGCAGCGCCGACATTGATAAAGGGTCGTTGCTGCAGAATCTGATACCACCACCGCTTTTATTTGTTTGCTGCCACCATCTCACATCGGTTTTATTGCCTGTTTCCTGAGGACGGATATATGGATAAAATTGTTCATCAACCGTTTGCTGGTATAAACCAATGAACGATGAATTATTTCTGTCGATGTAATTTTCATACGGCCCCCGTCCATAATACTTAATCCTGTCATCACTTTCGGGCATTTGTAATTGCATGCCAAACCTGAACATGTCGGCAACTTTCGCTGTTTCGCTTGCCTGCAATTTTTGAGTTACTTTAATTTTTCCGTTATTGCTTATTTCATACGTTAAAAATAATTGGGCAGATACTGCAGCAACATTATAAACAGCATTTATTTTTACAATGCCATCTTCTGCAGTTTGCTTCAATGAGGTAAGTGTTATTCCCGGATTTTTCCAAACAGCATTAATGTTTTGCAAGTTGGCACCAAAATCATTATCGGTAGGTGCTCTCCAGAAATTTGGGGTAAGTTCCGAATTTTCGTTCATCAATTCTTTACCCCCAACATTATAGCGGCAGAGAAACCCGTTAGTTTTATTGAATTCGATTTGCAAATCATCATTTTTAATTATTAATTTTTTTTCATCATTATCAATTACCGAAACCTGTGAAGGCACCCCATTCTTAGTCGGGATATTTTTTAATCCCTCTTGCTGAAACCGAAAAGCTGAAATGATGAATTGTTGCCGCGAAACCACAAAACCCGCCTGCAGTAAAGGTTCGGCCTTTTTTAATTTGACCTGAATGTTAAGTAAAATTTCTTTTTCTTTATCAACCTTACTTAAATCGTAATTCAAATGAAAGGTTTTTGTTTGCTGCGGTTCGATGTTCAAATCGGCTACAACACCTGTCTGCACAGCTATTCCGTTACACAGCAACTGCCACTCGGCATAACAGTTATTTAAATTTTTGAAGAAATTTTCGTTATAAATTTTTATTTCCCCCTTGTCTAAATCCAGAGGGCTTGCCCAAACAGATTGATAAAAATAACCTACTTCGTGCATGTGGGGATTCAGCACCCGGTCGGGACCAATTAATCCATTATCTAAAAAGTTTTTATCCGAAACATCTTGGGGATTATAATCGCCGCCATAAGCGTAATACACAATTCCTTTTTCATTTTTTTTATGCAGCGATTGATCAACAAAATCCCAAATAAAGCCACCCTGATATTTTGGATATTTACGAACTAAATCCCAGTACTCTTTAAAACCTCCTTCCGAATTGCCCATTGCATGTGCATATTCGCATTGTATCAAGGGTTTGGAGGGATTATTTGTTGCATATTTTTCGCAATCATTGTAAGGCAAATACATGGGGCAATAAATATCAGTAAACTCATTTAAACCGGCACGTTCGTATTGTACGGGACGGGTACTGTCCTCATTTTTTATCCAGCGATAACAAGCTTCAAAATTAGGACCAAAGCCGGCTTCGTTACCCATCGACCAAATTATGATGGCGGGATGATTATAGTTGCGTTGAACATTTCTCTGGTTACGTTCAAGATGCGCTTTGGCAAATAACGGATTTTTAGCAAGTGTTTTATCGCCATAGCCCATGCCATGCGATTCGAGATTGGCTTCTGCAACCATATAAATACCGTATTTATCGCACAGGTCATACCACAAATTGTTATCAGGATAATGACAAGTGCGTACCGCATTAATATTATTTTCTTTCATTATTTTAATATCCTGCAACATACGTTCGGGTGAAAGATAATAACCATTGTCCGGGTCCATTTCATGGCGGTTAACGCCTTTTATTAAAACAGGTTTGCCATTCACCAGCAACTGCGAATTCTTTATTTCAACTTTCCTGAAACCAATATTTTGAGGAACAACTTCAAGTATTTTTTCTTTATCGGATAAAGTAGTCAGAAGTGAATAAAGGTTAGGTGTTTCGGCGGTCCACTTAGCAGGATTCTTTATGTTCATTGAAACAATATGTTTTCCTTTGCCTGCTGTTTGCGCTGTGCTTATTATGTTTCCTCCTGCATCCAACAATTTTAAATTGGCAGTTCCTCCACCATTAATATCAAGGGACACATTTAGTTTAGCATTGATAAAATTTTCATCCAGATCGGTTGACACACGGATATCTTTGATGTGATTTTTATTTTTTGCAAACAAAAAACAATCACGGCCAACGCCGGATAACCGCCAAAAATCCTGATCTTCCAGATAACTGCCATCGCACCAGCGAAATACCTGAAAGGCAAATAAATTTTTACTGCCGGGTTTTATCAATTTAGTAATATCAAATTCGGTTTCCAGTTTACTGTCTTCGCTGTAGCCTGCAAATTGCCCATTGATCCATAAATAGATATTTGAAGTTACCGAACCGAAATGGGCAATGATTTCTTTGCCTGACCAGTTTTCGGGAATGAATATTTCTTTACGATACGAGCCAACATGGTTTCTTTCTGTGGGAACAAAAGGCGGATTATTTGCAAAATAATTGCTCCATGGATAATTAATGTTGGTATAAAGCGGATCACCATAGCCATTTACTTCCCAGATACCCGGTACAGATAATTCTTTCCAGTTCTTATCATTAAAATTTGATGTGTAAAAATCCAGAGGACGAGTATCGGCATCTTTCACCCAATTAAATTTCCATTTGCCGTCAAGTGTTAAAAAATTAGATGAATTTTCTTTTATTCCTTTCAAAGCAAGTTCTTCATTTTCGTAAGCGAAGAAATTAGTATGTAAAGGCAGCCTGTTTATTTCATTTATGTTAGGGTCTTGCCATTCGTTATTTTGTTGAGAATAACAGCGAATTGCCAGAACAAACAATAAAAAGAAGAAGCCGGAATGTTTAATTATTTTGCTCATAATAATAAAATTTTGCACCAGGTTATTTAACAGTTAACTCTAATGTGTTTAAAACAGTATCTCTGTTTGGCATATTAGTAAAAATAAAAATCCCTTTTTTGTTTTGAATATATTTCAATGCAGCCCCTTTCATTTGTTTACAAGCAGTAATTTTTTTTGATAAGGGTGGAAGTAGCAAAGTATCTTTTATGCTCAGCAAATGAATATATATTTTGTTTTTCTTTTGCACTGATCCATAATAATTATCTACCGGTTCAAAAGGTCCGGGGCGTGTTCCGTAAATACTGTTCCCATAAGTACGAAGCCATTGCCCTACTTCGTTTAAACGGGCAATATGTGTTTCGGGGATTACACCCTGGGCATCGGGTCCAACATTTAACAACATGTTTCCACCTCTGTCAACTGCATTTACCAGCATCATAATTATTTCTTTTAAGCTCATTAAATTTTGAACCGGGTTGTAGCCCCAACTTACTTGATTAAGATTTAAACATTTTTCCCAGGGCGTATTGATGATGGGGCCTTGTATTATTTCGCCACCTTCATCGCATTGAAAATCGCCTTCCCATCCCGAACGCGGATTAATTACAACATCGGGTTGATACCTGCGAACCATTTTATTTAATTTTACCGGATCCCAAAACCATGCTGCATCTGCATCGCTGCCTTTATGTGCAAGCCATCCCCCATCATACCAGAGTATATCAATCTTGCCATAATTTTTCATTAATTCTTCCACCTGACCGTATGCTTGTTTTTTCATCAATGCTGCATTCTCAGTCAACTCTTTTGGTTTGAAATAACCGGGAAATCGCCAGTCCATTGGTGAGTAATAAATACCAACGGCAAGTCCTGCTTTACGGCAGGCATCGGTATATTGTTTTATAAAATCGCGATGGGCCGCTGTTTCGTAACTGTTGAAATGTAAATAACTCGATGGGCTGTTCCACAAAGCAAATCCATCGTGATGGCGTGCAGTAAGAACCATGTATTTCATTCCAGCATTTTTTGCTACGGTAGCCCAAATATCAGCATCGAAATGCTGAGGGTTAAATTTACTCGCAAGTTTTGCATATTCCGCTGCTGGTATTTTATCGTTATACATGTGCCACTCGCCTTTTCCTTCTATGGCATATAGACCCCAATGTATAAACATTCCGAATTTTGCGTCCTGCCACCATTTCATTTGTTTTGCAGACAAACGCAATTCGGGTGCCAATACCCCGTTTTTATTTTTTTTGAAAGCATATTTTTCTTTCGATTTTAATTCATCGCCTTTCATTTCCTGTGCATGTATCTCTTTAGTAAAAGTTATACAAGCCATATATAACATAATCGCAGAAAATATTTTTCCTTTCATCGATGACTAAAATTTATTGAGATAAGATTAAATTGATAAAAGCAGTGGCTAAAAAACCACCGCTTAACGATTGCTTATTACAATGCTTGAACCCAAAAAAATTACAGCTTACATTCATTTTAATAAAATAAAAAGGGAAGGTAAGATTACCTTCCCTTTTTTATTATCGTTGATGAAAAACTATTTATTTAAAAGTGATTTTAATATCCCGGATTTTGAATGAGTTTTGGATTTTTATTCATTTCATCCAATGTTATCGGAACAAAATAGCTTTTTTTGTCCCAACTGCGTGTTGAAAGTTGAGTTACCGTATAGGTAGGGGTACCTGTGCCATAGGTTGTACCCAAAACATAAGTTGTGCCCGAAACATAAGGATAAGTAATATTAATAGCCTTTACATTACTATACCCTGCTTTATCTCCATATATTGCCGGGTCACAAATCATCCAACGGCGAATATCAAAATAACGCAACTCTTCAAATGCCAATTCTATTTTGCGCTCGTGCTGCAAACTTGCCATTAAAGCTGCACCACTTGTTGAAATGGCAGGCATAAAAGCCCTGGCTCTCACACTATTAATATAAGTCCTTGCTTCCGCGTCAGCATTGGCACCTCCGGCTAAACCAAGGCCAATACAAGCTTCTGCATAGTTTAATAAAACTTCTGTATAACGCATATATCTCCATGGTGCCGATTGCATAGTCTTTACAGGATCAACCGTAGGATCAAGTAATTTTCTTTGATAGTATCCTGTTTTCCCGGCATTCCATGTATTCACTTTTGTGTAATTGTCTTTTGTATCCCAACCACCAACAGTTGTTCCTGAGCCATCTACTGTTTGGTATCCTGTTTGAATTTTACCGGTAGGTTCAAAAGGAGCTATATCGGTTGATCTTGCACGCCAATAAGCACCATCATATAAAACGGTAGCATAAAAGCGGGGGTCGCGATTAACATATGGTGCTGCTGCTTCGCTTGCATTACTCCAGCTAAAAGTGCTGCCATCTTTCATTTCATACTCATCAACAAATTGTTGTGTCGGTGTATTTACGCCCCATCCCCAAAATCCATTTGGACTGTTGAAAAGTGTTGGACTATAATTGGCATCTGTTTTTCCATAAGAATTCCAGTTTGCTTTAAACGAAGTAGTAAAATATTTTATAAAAATATCTTCAGGTGTTGATGATTGTAAAAACAAGTTATCATAGTTGGCGGTAGCTTCATCCCCACTTGCCGGATTTGGTTTATATAACGAATATATTCCCAAATCTATCACTGCTTTAGCAGCATCTTTTGCTTTTTGCCAACGTGCTTGCCTGTCACTTGCTGTGAAGCTCGTGTAACGAACCAACTCGGGGTGAGCATAACTTGCAAATGGGTCGCTGACAGTACTATTACCTCCATTATATAAATCGCTGGCAGCATACAATAATGCCCTCGATTTTAATGTCAAAGCCGCTCCTTTTGTTGCTCTACCCACTTGCCCTTGCATCAACGGAAGGTATTTAGCAGCACTATCACAATTATCAGAAATAAACTGTATGCAATTGGCATAAGTATCCCTCGCTACACTAAAGCTATCGGTTAAAGTATAGGCTTTAGTAATAAGGGGCACACCGCCATAAAAACATACCAGATTATGATACAAATAAGCTCTTAAGAAAAACACTTCACCTTTTAATTTATTCTTCGTTGCTGTATCAACCGGCGATGCGTTTATTTTAGAAAAGAAAAGATTGGTTGCCCTGATGAATGCATATTCATTTTGCCAGTCGAAATGCCAGTATTCCGGCATATTTGAATTATAAGAAAATCCTCCCAAATTACTGTTGGTTAACTGGCTTTGAACAATAGGTCCGGTACCGCTCCAACCCTCATTTATATCATGTGCTTCATCGGTCGAAAGTGCTAAGGTACTCCAGTCACAACCATGAGGCAACCCGCCGTATATATCATTCACGTATGATGTTAGTAAGCCGGGGTCTGTTGAATTAAAAACCGCATCATCCGAAACCGAACTTACCGGCGATACGTTTAAGGTATTTTTATTACACGATATACCTACCCCTACTAAAACAATCAATAAAGAAAGCAGGTAAACAAAATTTTTTTTCATATTTAATATTTTAAATAATTAATAAGTTAAGATATTAGAATGTTACGGTAATACCCATACTCACCACTTTTTCCAAAGGATAACTGGCTCCGTTAATACCATAAGCCGATCCTCTGGCATCAGTATTAGCATTTAGTTCGGGATCGAAATCTTTTAAATCTGGTGTATAGGTTAATAAGTTGTATCCGCTTATATATACTCGTAAATTTTTAATACCTGCCTTTTGAATATCTTTATTATTAACATTGTAACCCACTTGCAAGGTCTTTAAACGAATATAATTGCTCTTATGAATGAAATAGGTATTTGAATTACCCCAATACCAGTTGTATCGGTCCATTGTTCTTGGAACATTGGCAGTTGTGTTGGTGGGTGTCCATCTGCCTTCAACAAAACTATTGCGGTAATTGGTAAATTTTCCTCCATCTTCACTCAAATATTGTACAGCACCGGTAGCTCCTTGCAACAGTATAGCTATATCAAAGTTTTTATAGCTTAAATTAATATCACTACCAAAGGTAAAAGTGGGAATATTGTTTTTATAAGTGCGCACTTGGTCTTTTTGGTCAATTACTCCGTCTTTATTTACATCCACAAATCTAATATCGCCCGGCGCCGGTGTAGTGCCAATTTTATAGGTCAAATTATCGGCTGTAATTTCAGCTTGGTTATGGTAAATGCCATTGGCTTGGTAATAAAGTCCTGAACCCATAGGATGTCCTGTAGTTTGCTGCCATGCAGGTATGCCGGGAGTTTCACCCCATTCCAATACTTTATTTTTAGCATAGCTACCGTTTACCGATACAGAATAGGTTAACTTACTACGTGTAATATCTTTATAAGTAATTACAAAATCAACACCCTGATTTTGTGCTTTACCGTAGTTCACACTTGGCAAACTCAATCCTGCAGAAGCAGGTACGGCAGCACTTTGTGGCCACAGAATATTACTTCTTTTATAGTAAAAATAATCGGCCTCTAAGGTCAGTTTGTTATGTAAAAAATTAGCATTAAATCCTATATTGGCCTGATTAGCCACTTCCCATGTAATATTAGGGTTGGCCAAAACACTTGCATATAAAGTTTGCAACTCTGTTAATACGTTATTAGAATTAACAACAAATGGGTAATAATTATAACCGTAAGGATTGCCTAATAAATAAGAAGTTAAGTATTGAAAATCTGCCACACGGTCGTTACCTGTTTGCCCCCAAGAAGCACGCAATTTAAAATAATCAATAAATTTAATATTATTTTTAAAGAATTTTTCATTTGATGCTACCCAGCCTGCCGACACACCCGGGAAAAAACCCCATCGATGATCTGGAGCAAAAATATAAGATCCATCATATCTGCCTACGAACTCAAGCAAATATTTACTGGCATAACTGTAATTAATCCTTCCAAAATAACTCGTCCTTGCATTAACGCTACCCGAGCCACCTGTAACCTGATTGGTAGTAGCACCAGCAAAAAGTTCTTGAATGGCTGTTGAGGCAAACAAATCTCTGTACGCATTAAAACTTTCGGAATTGCCCTTTGAAACCTGCGAACCCACCATGAGTTTAAGGTCGTGATTTTCGCCAATTTTGGTATGATAGTTTAATAAACCGTAAGCTAACTTACTGTAATTGCTAGTAAAAGATTCGTATAACGAAGGCGAGTTGTTGGCACCTGTACCAAAAGTTTGAGAAGTAAGCACCGGATTGCCCTTGGCATCTACCGTTGTATTATCCCAGGAATATAATTTCCATGGTTTGGTGAAGTTTTTAGTAAAATCAAATCCCTGGTCATACGATAAATTTCCGTTGAACGATAATCCTTTTACCCAGGGAATATTAATATCTAATTTTAAATTAGTGTTTAAAGCATAATATTTATCAGTGTTGGCGCCTGTTGCACCTGTACTGGTTACTACAGGGTTTTCGCCGTGTTCGCGTGCAGGTCCGGGTTCTCCTGTAGGCCATTGGGCAACGAAAAATGGATATGCCGATACAATGCTGTTAAAAATATTACCTGCTGATTTTTGAGGATAATGGCGGTCTTCCATGCGTCCTTTTACATCAACACCAATGCTGATATCTTTGTTAATTTTACCGTCAATATTGCTGGTAAATTCGTATTGGTTATAATAAGTAGCACTGTTTTTATAATTCGCATCCTGATGCTTGGCTCCTACAGAAACAAAATATCGCATTGCTTCGGTACCTCCTGAAATACTAACGTTCTGGTTATTTTGAACCGACATCGGCTTTAATATCGTTTTAAACCAATCGGTATTGGGATAACGCAATGGGTCGCTGCCGTCTTTAAATTTTTGAATTTCTGCAGCAGTATATACCGAATTCATGCCAACCGAATTATTAGCGTAAAAAGCATTTTCATTCAGCAATGTGGCATAGGTAGCCGCATCGGCCATTTTAGGCAATCTTGTGGGTTGGTTGTAGCCAAAATTGGTAGTAACCGTTATTTCGGGTTTTCCCAATTTGCCACGTTTTGTAGTAACCAATATAACGCCGTTTGCAGCTCTTGCTCCATAAATAGCAGCCGAAGCATCTTTCAAAACTGTTATACTTTCAATGCTGTATGGATCAATTCTTTCCAGACTCCTGTCAGGTACACCATCTACCACTACCAATGCGCTGTTGTCATTAAAGGTATTGCTACCTCTGATACGCAAAGTGCTAGCATCATAGCCAGGCTCGCCACTACTGGTTACTGCAACCAAACCCGGTAGCCTGCCGGCTAAACTGTTGGTTACATTGGCTACAGGAGCTTCGGTTATTTCTTTGCTTTTGATAGTACTAACAGCACCTGTTAATGTTGCTTTCTTTTGTGTGCCATATCCAACAACGACAATATCATCTAATTTTTCAGTTGTTGTAATTAGTTTTATTGCAAATGATGTTTTATCGCCAACAACAATTTCCTGACTTTGGTAGCCTATATAACTGATTATAAGAGTAGCATTTTTAGCACTTACTTTAATTCTGAACTCTCCTCTTTCATTAGTTACAGTTCCCGCCTCTCCTCCTTTTATGATAACAGATACTCCTGCCATTGGCAAACCCTTTTCATTAGTTACTTTTCCGGTTATAATATCTGCAAGACTGGTTAATGCTTCAGTATTTTCTGTTACATTTAAAGCATTGGCAGTTTTTTCTGCTACCGGATAAAGGAGTATTTTTTTCCCGTCATCAGTTACTTTATAACCAATATGTAAAGGCGTAAAAACTTCTTCGAGAATTATTTTTAATTTCTTCGCATTAAAAGAACAGTTGATCTTTCTGTTAGCCTGAATACCTTCGGTACTATACAAAAAATCGACATTTGTTTGTTTTTGTATAAGTTGAATTACTTTAGAAATTTCTACATTTTTTACCGAAATGCTTAAACGCTTTTCCAAAAATTCCTGTGCCCTGGCTTCATGCGCATACACAGAGCAGGCAAACATAATCGCAAGGGTTATCTGAACTGTTAAGATTTTCATTGCAAGCAGGGTTGTAGCAATTAATTGCTTTTTTTTCATAACTTTAGCAAGTTTGTTCATTAAATAATTGAGTTTAGGACAAATGAAACCATTCGATGGTTTACAAGTCGGTAATGCGCCAACATTGCCGGCTTTTTTTTGCAAAAAGGTACAGGAACATTTATAAGATGATTCCGCACATTAAAAAAATTACACTAAGTTTTAAAGCTGTTTTTTTTCATGGCAAGTTTGTTTTGGTTATTAAAAATTTCAGCAGCAATACATTATCCTTTATGGGACGACATTAAAATTTTTGTTCCTTTTATTTCATAACCAATACCAACGGCTTTACATATGGTATTCAGTTTTGCAAAAAGGTTCATATTTGATATATCTCCCGAAAAATGATAATTATTAATTTTATCGTCATCCACTTCAATTGTTATCTGATAAGTGTTTTCGAGCGATTTAATAATTTCTGATAATGGAACTTCTTCAACAATCAAATTCTCATTATCCACAGCTTTTGAAAGTATATGCTGTTGTGAAGCAGATGCCTCATGAAGGTTAACAGGCAAAGGATCATCAACGATTCCCGATTCGAAATTTTTAGTTTCTTCTTTATAGATCACTTTTTGATTAGGGGTTAGCACCACTCCTTTATTTTTTACATGGCACCTTACATCATGAGGTTCTGAAACCCGTTCGGATACTTCTACACGCCCTGTACGTACCGATACTTCCACTTCTCTTTTTTTCTTATCAATTTTTACGTTAAAGCTGGTACCAAGAACATGCGTTACGATATTATTATAATAAACATAAAACGGTCTCTGGGCATTTTTGCTTACCACAAAAAAAGCCTCTCCTGTAAGATATACTTCCCTTTTATTTTTTAAAAAATGTGGTGGATATATTAACCGGGCACCAGGTTGAAGTGTAACAACAGTGCCATCTTCAAGTCTTAATTTTTGTGGAAATTTAGAATCATTTTCATTCGATGTTTTATCTTTTCCCAAAATTTCAATGGCAATGGCCGTATCGTTATTTTTTGAATGATATAAAAAATAAAAAATACCTGTAAGCATAATAAATAGAACAGATGCAGCTGCTAACAAAGGGAAACGGTATTGCCTAAAAAGAAATGATATTTTGGGAGTTTTAGCATTACTGCCTTTGGGATAATCGTTTATCAGTTTTACGGATTCCCGTATCCTTTCACATTCTTTCTGAAATTCTTCTTCAGGCAATTGAAGAAATAATATACTGATTAGATTATCGGCACATATAATAATGTCAAGTTTTTCAGGATGTGTACTGATCCAATCCTGCCAAAAATCGACATCATTATTATTTAGTTTAAAATAATAACGGAGATATGATTCATCTGATACAAAATCTTCTATTTCATACAGCTTATAATCCATGTCTATTTACTTCTGTTTAATTAAGTGTTAAAAAAACACTTTTTTTACCATGAATTTTGAAAATATTTTTTTCAATAGCATTTTAATGCAGCCAAATCCCCCCTTCCTGGTCCTTTGGGGATTTTCCAGAAAATTGATAAGAGATCCTACAAAAAAGCATTCTACAACAAATTGTCATTAAAAAGAACAAAGATGTTTACGTAATATCTTCAGAGCTTCGTATATCTGGTTATAAACGGTACGTGCAGTACTAGCGTTTTTTTTAGCTATTTCGGAATAGGACTTGCCTTCGAAAAATTTCATTTTAATTACTTCCAACTGCTTTGGCGATAATTGCAGAAGCGCCTTTTGCACCTTGAGTTTCATTTCCTGATTTGACTGAATCAAAATAAGCAAGTCTTCGTAAGAAGATTCAGCTGTCCGCTCTTTTTCATCATTTATATCGCCGGCATATTGTTTTACCGTTTTGGGTATTTCCTTTAAAATTTTCCTGCGAACGATTGTTTTAAGATAAGCACCAACGTGTTGTACTTCGGGCAAACTGTTGCGGTTATTCCATATTTCCAAAAAAGATTCGTGAACGCAATCCTTGGTAAGTTCTTTATCGGCACTGATACGAAAACCGTACACAAACAAGAACTGATAATATGCCTTATACATTTCTGTAAAAGCATTTTCATCGTTATTTTTTCGTATGGCTTTCCAAATTAAATCTTCCAATGGGGTCTATTTAATTTTTTATCAATCGTTATTAAACAATGCTAATATAATGATGTTAAAATAGCAAATGTATATTTTACACTTATTTTTTTAAAAAAAATATACATCTGCTGTGTACATTGTACATAATAAGATTCCATTAAAACATCAAAGCAATTATTTTTAATCCTTATTTTATGTACTCTAGGATAAAAGGACAGGCAAGATTTACATAAAGCTGCACTCTAATAAAAAATTTACCTAACATTGACAGATTATATCTCCTCAAATTTCTTCAACCAAACTTTTTACGAAGAAAAATAAACTCGTCTCAGACGCACATTTTTTTCTTTTTTTCCTCAATTAATTTAGTGCAATTAAAAAAGCAGATCAAGTATTTTAAATTCAAAAAAAAATCACCTAACGATATTCGTAACTCTCTATAGTTTATTCTTTGCAGAACAAAATCTATAATTGATTTTGCTACCTCTCTTCTACAGAAGTGCAGCTTTGCAATCCCTGAAAAACAGATCATTATTTTTTATTTCAACAATGCTCCAAGTCTTCGCAATATTAACACAGATAGAAGTATACACATAGCCTTATTAATTTATTGTTGCCGTATGGATACAAGCTACCTGCTATATATTTCCTATATAATAAAGTCACACTAACCATACATTAATCCCACATATATCCACAATGTTGTGGGATGTTGTGGGATTGTTGTGGGTTTAATGTGGGATTAGTATAGTGCAGATATATGTAAGGTTACTTGTAGATACGACTCAAGGTTCAAGACACAGGATTCAAGTTTCAAGACTCATAAAACGTAAATCCCAAATTGATGTGTACTGAATTGTATTTGTGAAGAGATGAACAAGCTTAGTGCTTCCGCCCCTGCAAAAAAATCCTTCTCCGCACTTCCTGTACCGGCACACCTTCAATTTTACTTTCCAGCCATGCAATGATATCGAGATACATAAACGAACGGCTTTCCAATGGATTGCCCTGTAATTGCTGTAGTTTTTCTTTTAGGTTTTCAAATGCCGGGATTAATTTTTGAGTTGATAAAGAGAATGATTTACGGATAAATTTAAATATCTCTTCTTCAACAGTACTTAAATTTTTCATCTTCGCCATGAAACGATAAACCGATTTAACTAAATATTCGAGCAACTGATAATTGCCCAATTCGTAATGCGCAATTAAATGCAATAACCTTGCATAACATTGCAGATCGGTTCTCAGATCAACTTTCCAATTAATTATTTTGTTGAGATAGTCAATTGCTTTTTCATTATCGCCGCTTCCAAAATATAAGCAAGCTATTTTATAATAGAATACCAGAACACGATGTCGGTCGAGATGCAAATGATATTCTTCCAACTTTTCTTCGATGTAAGGAACTAATTTCAATCCTTCGGTAAAAGTGCCTTCTAAAAAATGTTTATTTATTTTGGCAATATGTAAATAAACAAATGTTTGGATGCGTGCATTGGCATTAATGTTTCCGCCTGCCGAAACAGAAAATGCTTCAAATATTTTTATATATTCTTCAAACTTTTCGTAATTATTTAGATTGAATTGTGCACTTAATAAATTGTGCATGCCTCTTATGTATTGGCCGGCCTCATTGGCTTTCATAGCAGGCGACTCTTCGAAAAGATCTACCCACTTTTTTGTGTAACGATAATACATCAACAGGTCCTGTAAAATAAATCCATACCAGCAATACGATTGATAGAGATATAACTTTTCGTAAAACCCTAATTGTTTTGAATTATGAGCTGGAAGATTAGTTTCGAAAAATATTTTAACCGCTTCCACATCTTTTGCATCACGTGCATGGCCATGTTTAATGTACCATCCGTATAATTCCAATGCAAGATTCGATAATTTACTTATCAGGGAAAGCCTCAAATTTATTTCATCCGATTCTTTACTTAATTCTTCTGCACGGTTAGCCATGCTTCGGGTAATATGCAATGCTTCTATCTTTTTTTCGAAGATGACTGCCTGCAGCTGATAGGTTATCTGATGATGGTTTTTAGCAAGCTCTTTTAATTTATCCAACACTTTTAAACTTTGCAGATATAAGCCTTTGTTATAAAGAATACGTGCAAAATCTAATTGCTCGTGCAAACGGATATCGATATTACCACCATCTTCAATCAATCGCAAACTCGATAAAATTTGTTTGTACAGATGCGCTTTACTGTTGCTGAGTTGTTGCTTTTTTATGCGCCTGTTTTTCTTTAATAAAACGGCTTCATCATACACATCCATTTTGTCCAATGCATCAAAAAGTTGGACGATCTTCAAATCTTCGCTGCCCGAATTTCGCTTCACATATAATTTAAAATTGCGTTTTTCGCCTTTTTCGAGCGATTTGATCAGTTGAAACAATATGTCGGTACTCCTGTTGGGCATCGTAATTAATTTTCCTTAAAATCCTTTACCAATAAGCATTCCATTGTTTAAATACAATTTTATGCAACGTAAAATACAACCAATTTTGTGTGCTGCAGCCATGCTCCGCAAACTATATTCGTAGGATGCAGGTAAACCAAAATTGGTTTCATCATAACCAAATGTAATCAACCCTGCTTTTTTAAGCTCAAATTTTTACTATGAGTACCAACAAGGTCAACATTTTTGATACCACTCTTCGCGATGGCGAACAAGTGCCCGGTTGCAAGTTAAATACAAAAGAAAAAATAGAACTCGCATTGGCATTGGAGGAATTGGGCGTTGATATCATTGAAGCGGGTTTCCCTATTTCATCGCCCGGCGATTTTACTTCGGTAAATGAGATATCGAAGATCATTAAAAATGCAACTGTATGCGGATTAACAAGAGCCGTTCAAAAAGATATTGAAGTTGCTGCCGAAGCTTTGAAATATGCTGTACGTCCTCGCATTCACACCGGCATTGGAACTTCCGATTTCCACATCAAAGGGAAATTCAATTCTAACAGGGAAGATATTTTGGAACGTGCCATTCAATGTGTAAAATGGGCAAAGAATTTTGTGGATGATGTTGAATTTTATGCAGAAGATGCCGGACGTACCGATAACGATTATTTAGCCAGAGTAATTGAAGCCGTCATTAAAGCAGGCGCCACCGTTGTAAATATTCCCGATACTACCGGATATTGTTTACCTAATCAATACGGCGGCAAGATCGCCTATTTGATGAACAATGTTTCAAATATAGACAGGGCAACCATTTCATGCCATTGCCATAACGATCTTGGATTAGCAACGGCCAATTCGATCGAAGGCGTAATTAATGGTGCACGTCAAATTGAATGTACGATCAATGGCTTGGGCGAAAGGGCCGGCAACACTTCATTAGAAGAAGTAGTGATGGTTTTGAAACAACATAAAGATCTTGGTTTTTATACCAATGTAAATACAAAAGAATTAAATCCGATGAGCCGCCGTGTGAGCGATGTGATGCGTATGCCGGTGCAACCCAACAAAGCAATTGTTGGTGCCAATGCATTTTCGCATTCATCAGGAATTCATCAGGATGGATTTTTAAAGAGTGCTATTACTTATGAGATCATCGATCCGGTTGAAGTGGGTGCCGATATTTCTAAAATAGTTTTAACAGCACGTAGTGGCAGAAGTGCTTTAGCTTTTCGATTGAAAAAATTAGGATACGATTTCAACAGAAATGATGTGGATGCTTTGTATGAAAAATTTTTGCAGATAGCCGATAATAAAAAAGAAGTAGGCGATGAAGACCTGCATCAGATGGCGAAGCAACATGAAACTGTTGATGCGTAGTTAATTACTGATTTGAAATGAAAGATTGGTATCATCAATAAATATTCCTTCGGGAATTAAACATGAAAAAAAATATTGCAGTCATAACCGGTGATGGCATTGGGCCCGAAGTAACGGCACAGTCCATTCGTGTATTGGATGCCGTTGCACAGAGGTACCATCATGAATTTAATTATACTTATTGTTTGATGGGTGCTATTGCAATCGATCAAACAGGAAACCCTTTGCCCGATGAAACAATTGAAGTTTGTTTGAACAGCGATGCTATTTTATTTGGCGCCATTGGTCATCCTAAATTCGATAACAATCCCAAGGCGAAAGTGAGACCTGAACAGGGTTTGCTTAAATTAAGAAAATCGTTGCAACTGTTTGCAAACATTCGTCCGGTTAATACGTACAGTGTATTGCACCATTTGTCGCCGTTAAAAGAAAAACAATTGGAGGGTGTTGATTTTATCATCTTCCGCGAATTAACAGGCGGTATTTATTTTGGTAAAAAAGAATTGATCGATAATGATACAAAAGCAATTGATGAATGTGTTTATTCAGTCAGCGAGATAGAACGCGTTGCACATATTGCTTTTAAAAATGCACAATTAAGAAAGAAAAAATTAACGCTGGTTGATAAAGCAAATGTTTTAGAAACATCGCGTTTGTGGAGAAGAGTGGTTCAAAAAGTTGCAACAGAATATGCTGATGTTGAAGTTGATTATATGTTTGTTGATAATGCTGCGATGCAAATAATTTTAAACCCAAAACAGTTTGATGTAATACTTACAGAAAATATGTTTGGCGATATTATAAGTGATGAAGCAAGTGTGTTAAGCGGTTCTATTGGCATGTTGCCTTCTGCATCGTATGGTGTTTGCACTGCATTGTTCGAACCTATCCATGGTTCGTATCCGCAGGCTGTTGGAAAAGATATTGCCAACCCGATCGGTTCTATTTTATCGGCTGCCATGATGCTGGATTATTTTCAAATGCACGAAGAAGCTGCTGCAGTACGACAAGGTGTTGCATGGACCTTACAAAACAAATTTGTTACAAAAGATATTGATCCTATTAATTTTTATTTCACCACAACGGTTGGGGAATTAATCAGCGATTATGTGATCAATAAAATAACAGACGAGATCAATCATGAAAATATTGAGTTGAGAAAATCAACGATAATTTAAAAGCTATTAGCTTTTATAAAAAAGTTCTTTGCAGTAAAAATAAAGTCAGGTATATTTGTTTCAATACATCACACTATGTTATTGAACAAGTTTAATAAACCAACTATCATCAACACAATAATCGTTGTGGTGATAGTCATTATTATTCCTGCTTTGCATGGAGGTGAAATTTTTATGTAACAAATAACTAAACATAATTACAACCCGCCTCCGAAACGAGGCGGGTTTTTTATTTTTTAAAAATGATGACCCAAGCAACAGAATAAAAATTAAGCTTCTGTTGCCTTCAATTCTTTCAGTGAAAGAATTGCACACTTCAACGTTCAGAACAATGTTCATCGGGCTTCGACAAGCTCAGCCTGACAAACATTGGTTCATAAATGTTAGAAAGATTGTCACCCTGAGCTTGTCGAAGGGTTGATCAACAAAGAACAGAAAGTACAAGTGAGTGACACAACAGGCGATGACCAAAGAATAAAAAGTTAGTAACAAAAAAATTAAAAATAGAGAATGTCAAACGAACTAAACAAGTACAGTAAAACATTAACGCAGGACGAAACACAACCCGCAGCGCAAGCCATGTATTATGCCATTGGCATGAAGGATGAAGATTTTAATAAAGCACAGGTTGGCATTGTAAGTATGGGATGGGATGGCAATCCTTGTAACATGCACTTGAACGATCTGGCAACAACTGTTCGTGAAGCTGTGAATGCAACAGATGGTTTATTGGGATTACGTTTTTATACGATTGGTGTGAGTGATGGAATTAGTATGGGAACCGATGGTATGCGTTTTAGTTTAGTAAGTCGCGACCTGATTGCCGACAGCATTGAAACAAATGCAGGGGCACAATATTATGATGCATTGATCACTATTCCGGGTTGCGATAAAAATATGCCGGGATCAATTATGGCAATGGGCAGATTGAATCGTCCGGGTATTATGTTGTATGGCGGAACCATTGCTCCGGGCCATTATCACGGCGAAGATCTAAATATTGTTTCGGCATTTGAAGCATTGGGACAAAAGCTTGCAGGCAATTTATCGGAAGGCGATTTTAAAGGCATTGTAAAAAATAGTTGTCCGGGTGCCGGTGCATGCGGTGGCATGTACACAGCCAACACCATGGCCAGTGCGATTGAAGCATTGGGAATGAGTTTGCCTTATTCATCTTCCAATCCGGCAATAAGCGAAGACAAACAAAAAGAATGTGCAGCGGTTGGTGAAGCCATAAAATTATTATTGGAAAAAGATATTAAGCCAAGAGATATCATGACACGCAAAGCATTCGATAATGCGATGACCGTTGTAATGGTTCTTGGCGGAAGTACCAATGCTGTATTGCATTTGATAGCAATGGCAAAAAGTGTTGGTGTTACATTAACACAGGATGATTTTCAAACCATCAGTAATAAAATTCCGGTGCTGGCCGATTTTAAACCATCAGGAAAATATTTAATGGAAGACCTGCATCAATACGGTGGTGTTCCTGCGGTGATGAAATATTTATTGAAGAATGGTTTATTGCATGGTGATTGTTTGACCGTTACAGGAAAAACTGTTGCAGAGAATTTGGTAGATGCAAAAGATTTAGATTTCGATCAACAAAAAATAATTGCTCCTTTAAACAAACCATTAAAAGCAACAGGTCATTTACAAATTTTGTACGGCAATTTGGCAACCGGTGGAAGTGTTGCAAAAATTAGCGGTAAAGAAGGCGAACGTTTTGAAGGAACTGCCAGGGTTTTTAATGGCGAGAAAGATGTGATTGAAGGAATTAAAAATGGTAAGGTTCATGCAGGCGATGTTGTGGTGATCAGAAATATCGGACCGAAAGGTGCACCGGGTATGCCCGAAATGTTGAAACCCACAGGAGCCATTATTGGTGCGGGTTTGGGCAAATCGGTTGCATTGATCACCGATGGAAGATTTAGTGGTGGCACACATGGATTCGTCGTCGGTCACATCACACCTGAAGCACAGGATGGTGGATTGATCGCATTGGTTGAAGATGATGATATTATTGAAATTGATGCAACAAAAAATTCACTCACTTTAAAAGTTGCCGATGATGTGATTGCCAAAAGAAAAGCAGCCTGGAAACAGCCTGCATTAAAAGCAACCAGCGGTGTTTTATATAAATATGCAAAATTAGTGAAGACTGCTGCTGATGGTTGTGTAACGGATGAAGATTAATTATGAGTTATAAATTATGAATTAAGAATGATGAGATATTTATTACCAATATTTTTTGTTTTCATTTCATCTTTTGCAATTTGTCAAAATAAAAAAATTGATACTGCTAAGTTGATTGATACAAATGCACGTCCTGTTAAAACAATTACTATTATTCAAAGACCAGCTCAATTTCCTGGTGGCATTCCAGCATGGCAGAATTATTTAATTGAAAATTTAGATAGAGATGTTGCAAAAAGAAAAAAAGCACCTAACGGAAAATATACTGTGTATGTAACTTTTATAATTGATGAGGAAGGTCGGGTCACCAATGTTCAGGCTGAGAATGACCCAGGTTATGGCACAAAAGAAGAAGCCATTCGCATCATTTCTAATTCACCAAAATGGCTTCCTGCAACACAAAATGAAAAAAAAGTAATCTATCGGCACAAACAAGGAATCTCTTTTGTTGTGACACAATGAAACTAAACTTTAACTACTATGACAAAAAAATATTTTCATCAATTATCTGAATATAATATTTGGGCAAATACAATTGTTTGTAATTGGCTTGATCAAATTACAGATGAGCAATGGAAACATCCCGTCGTCAGTAGCTTTAACAGTATCCAGGAAACAGTATTGCATCTTATCAGTGCAGAAAAAGTTTGGCTGGAAAGATTGAATAACACAGAAAATATTTCATGGCTGGCATCAACATACAAAGGCAGTAAACAAGAGCATATCGATTTATGGAAAAAAGTTTCTGAAGGTTTAAAAACGTTTATTGAAAATTTTGATGAACAAACCATTACATCAAAACATAGTTTTAAACGTATCAACGGAGAAGCTTACAGTATGCCTCATCATGAAATATTTGCGCATGTTTTCAATCACTCAACATTTCATCGCGGACAATTGGTAACCATGCTCAGGCAGGTTGGTTTCACAAATGTTCAGTCGACCGACTTACTTAATTTTTATCAAAAAAAATAAAAAATATTTATGGAAACTCTCCAAATAACAAAAGAAAAAGAAGTTGCCAATGCAACTCAAAATATATCAGGCTCGCAGGCAGTTTTAGAAGCATTCATCGCCGAAGGCGTACAAACTGTTTTCGGTTATCCCGGTGGTGCCATCATGCCAATCTATGATGCATTGTACGATTATCCCGATAAATTAAAACATATTCTTGTTCGACACGAACAAGGTGCTATCCACGCTGCACAAGGCTTTGCACGCAGTAGTGGAAAAGTAGGTGCAGTGTTTGCAACAAGCGGACCCGGCGCAACAAATTTAGTAACAGGATTAGCCGATGCAATGATCGACAGCACTCCTGTTGTTTGTGTAACCGGACAAGTGTTTGCGCATTTATTAGGTACAGATGCTTTTCAGGAAACTGATGTTATTAATATTACAGCACCCGTTACAAAATGGAATTATCAAATTACCGATGCAACAGAAATTCCGCACATTTTGGCAAAAGCATTTTATATTGCCAGAACAGGAAGACCCGGACCTGTATTAATTGATATTACCAAGAATGCACAAATACAAAAATTCGATTACGAAGGTTATACAAAATGCGAACACATCAGAAGCTACCGCCCAAAACCAATTGTTCGTAAACAATATGTTGAAGAAGCAGCTCAATTAATTAATGAAGCAAAAAAACCATTTGTAATTTTTGGTCAGGGTATCATTCTCGGCAAGGCCGAAAAAGAATTTAAAGCATTTATTGAAAAAGGCGGATTGCCTGCAGCATGGACTGTGCTTGGATTAAGTGCATTGCCAACCGATCATCCGCAAAACGTGGGTATGCTTGGTATGCACGGCAATTACGGTCCAAATGTTTTAACCAACGAATGCGATGTATTAATTGCAATTGGTATGCGTTTCGACGATCGCGTTACCGGGCGTTTGGATAAATATGCCAAACAGGCCAAAATAATTCATCTCGATATTGATCCTGCAGAAATAGATAAAAACGTAAAATCAACAGTTCCGGTTTGGGGCGATTGCAAAGAAACTTTACCAATGCTTACCAAACTCATCGAGCAAAAACAACATACCGATTGGCTAAATAAGTTTCATGAATTCACTCAAAAAGAAATTGATATTGTTATCAATAAAGAACTGAATCCAACATCAGAAATAATGACGATGGGTGAAGTAATTAAAACATTGAACGAACTAACAAATGGTGATGCAATTATTGTTACCGATGTAGGTCAGCATCAAATGGTGGCTTGCCGTTATGCAAAATTCAATCAGTCAAAAAGCAATATTACTTCGGGCGGTTTGGGTACCATGGGTTTTGGTTTGCCCGCAGCTATCGGTGCTAAATTAGGTGCACCCGAAAGAACAACTATTGAAGTAGTTGGTGATGGTGGTTTTCAAATGACCATTCAGGAATTAGGTACCATTATGCAGTATAAAGTTGATGTAAAGATCATCATTTTAAATAATCAGTTTTTAGGCATGGTTCGTCAGTGGCAGCAATTGTTTAATGATAAAAGATATTCGTTCGTTGATATTCAAAGTCCCGATTTTGTGCAGGTTGCAAAAGGCTATGGCATTGCCGGACAAAGTATCAAAGACCGTAAAGATCTAAAAACTGCATTGCAGCAAATGCTTGACCACAAAGGTTCTTATTTGCTGGAAGTTATGGTAGGAAAAGAAAACAATGTATTTCCGATGGTGCCGCAGGGTTGCAGTGTTAGTGAAATAAGATTGCAATAATTTTTGCACCAACAACAGAACAAAAATGAAACTTTAGTTGCGTCGCATCATGCCGATTGTATCGGCATCCCGATTTCATCGGGACTTGTACGACAAAACAAATAGCAACAAAAAAATTATAAATTATGAGTACCACATTTCAAAATAATTCTGCCACGCACACTGCTTCAAGTGTTGCCGGCAAACACGATTTTACAATTACTGTTTATACCGAAAATCAGGTTGGTTTACTAAACCGCATTGCCATTATTTTTTCGAGAAGAAAAATTAATATCGAAAGTTTAAATGTTTCTCCTTCCGAAGCCGAAGGCATTCATCGTTTCACGATTGTAATCAGCGAAACAGAAGATGTGGTTCGGAAACTTTGCCGCCAGATAGAAAAGCAGGTTGAAGTTTTAAAAGCTTATTTCAATACCGACGATGAAATTATCTGGCAGGAAATGGCATTGTATAAAGTACCAACTGATGTTATTACCGAAAAAGTAAAAGTTGAACGACTTTTGCATCAGCATGGCGCAAGGGCTGTGGTAATTAGAAAAGATTATACCATCTTTGAAACCACAGGTCACCGCGAAGAAACACAAGGTTTGATAAAAGCATTGGAACCTTACGGGTTGATTGAATTTGTTCGCAGTGCAAGAGTGGCAATCATTAAGGCCAGTCATGGTTTCCATGAAAAACTAAAAGAGTTTGAACAAACAGAACCGGGCGAAGAATTAATTGAAAACGAATTTTTAGATAAACAGGACGAAGTGTTCACAATGTAATAAAATGGAGAAGCAGATCAACATATCAAAACAAACAAGGCGTAATTTTTTAAACTTGATAGATAGTTTATCGGTTGAACAATTAAATAAAATTCCTGCAGGGATGAATAATAATATTGCATGGAATTTCGGGCATATTGTTGCAACGCAGCAATTACTTTGTTATACGCTTGCAGGCGCTGTTCCAAGAGTTGATCAGTCGCTGATAGATAAATACAGGAAAGGCACGAAGCCCGAAAGTTTTATTGACAGCGATGAAATAGAATTGCTGAAAAAACTTTCTATATCGCTGATCGATGAATTGGAAAAAGATATTAAAACTGATATATTCAATAATTATAAATCTTATCCAACATCGTATGGCGTTGGGTTAAGCAGTATTGAAGATGCAGTAAATTTTTTCCCAATGCATGAAGCCATGCATTATGGCGTTGCATTGACTATAAAAAAATTCGTTTAACAAAGCTGAACAAAGAACAAAGCGTACAAGTGAGTGACACAACAGGTGTTGAGTATATAACAAAAAGCTGGTAACATAATTTTTTAAACAAATAATATCAAACAACAAAAACAAAATGGCAAATTATTTTAACACACTTTCATTAAGAGAAAAATTAAATCAATTAGGTGTTTGTGAATTTATGGACATAAGTCATTTCAATAATGGAGTGAATGCGTTGAAAGGAAAAAAGATTGTAATAGTTGGTTGCGGCGCACAGGGATTGAATCAGGGATTGAATTTAAGAGATTCTGGATTGGATGTTTCTTATACTTTACGCAAAGAAGCCATTGATGCAAAACGTGCATCGTGGAAGAATGCAACCGAAAATGGTTTTACTGTTGGCACTTATGAAGAATTAATTCCAACAGCCGATCTGGTTATTAATCTTACGCCCGATAAACAACATACTTCGGTTGTTAACGCCATTATGCCATTGATGAAAAAAGGTTCTACACTTTCTTTTTCACATGGATTTAATATTGTTGAAGAAGGTACACAAGTAAGAAAAGATATTACCGTAATTATGGTGGCACCTAAGTCGCCGGGATCGGAAGTTCGTTCCGAATATGTCAGAGGTTTTGGTGTGCCTACTTTAATTGCAGTGCATCCTGAAAACGATCCCGAAGGAAAAGGCTGGGAACTCGCAAAAGCTTATGCAGCAGGTACCGGCGGACATAAAGCAGGTGTTTTAAAATCATCTTTCGTGGCCGAAGTAAAATCAGATCTGATGGGCGAACAAACTATTTTATGTGGTTTGTTGCAAACAGGTTCTATTCTTTGTTTCGATAAAATGATCGAGAAAGGAATTGTAGAAGGTTATGCTTCTAAATTAATTCAGTACGGTTGGGAAACAGTTACCGAAGCTTTAAAACAAGGTGGTATTACTGCGATGTTAGATAGGTTATCTAATCCTGCAAAAATAAAATGCTACGAAATTTCGGAAGAATTAAAAACAATCATGCGCCCGTTGTTCTGGAAACATCAGGATGATATCATGAGCGGCGAATTTTCTAAAACCATGATGGAAGATTGGGCGAATGATGATAAAAATTTATTGACATGGAGAGCAGAAACAGGAAACACTGCATTCGAAAAATCAACAGCGACTTCTGCTAAAATTTCGGAACAGGAATTTTTTGATAATGGTTTATTGATGGTTGCAATGGTTAGGGCCGGTGTTGAATTGGCATTCGAGACAATGGTTGAAGCAGGCATTAAACCCGAATCGGCTTATTACGAATCGTTGCACGAAACACCGTTAATTGCAAACACCATTGCACGCAAAAAATTATTTGAAATGAACCGTGTGATCTCTGATACTGCAGAATATGGTTGTTATTTATTCGATCATGCATGTAAACCATTGTTGGCCGATTTTATGAAGAAAGTTGAAACAAATATCATTGGTAAAAATTTCAATGAAGGAAAAGATAATGGTGTTGATAATAAAAAACTCATTGCAGTAAATAAAGCAATCCGTTCGCATCATATCGAAGTGGTGGGCGATAGATTAAGACAGGCAATGACTGCAATGAAATCGATTCATACAGAAGCGTAGTTTTAAAAATTATCAATCAAATAAAAAATAATTGCAATCATTCAATAAAACCATTCAAAAATCTATTAATAAGACGCTTATTTGGCATCTTGTCTAACCAAGTGAATAAAATTTTGCACATTTTTATAGACAAATTGGTGTTTTTTGAATATTTTTGAAAGGAATGATTGCTTGCCTGAAAAGACAACCTAATAAGTTATTATAAATATTATCAATGGCAAGTACAACAGGACTATACGATCCGTCTTTTGAACACGATGCATGTGGCATTGGTTTCGTTGCAAATATCAAAGGCAACAAATCACATCAGATCATTTCTGATGCACTGACCATTTTAGAAAATATGGAGCATCGCGGTGCATGTGGCTGTGAAAATAATACCGGCGATGGTGCAGGTATCATGATCCAAACCCCGCATGAATTTTTCTTTGATGAATGTGTAAAGCTCGGCGTGCATCTTCCTTCGTTTGGGAAATATGGCGTTGGTGTTTTATTCTTTCCGAAAGACATCCGTTTAAAAGAAGAATGCAGAGATATTTTCAGCAGTGCTGCAGAAAAATTAGGATTAGAGATTTTGGCTTACCGCAAAGTGCCTGTTAACCCAAGTGATGTTGGACCAACAGCTTTATCGGTTGAACCTGAAATTGAACAAGTATTTATTGCTTGTCCCGATTATATTTCTTCGCCCGAAGCATTCGAAAGAAAATTATTTGTGCTTCGCAATTATGCAACACATACTATCAATAATTCTGTAAGAAAAGATGAGATTGGTTTTTATGTTGCATCGCTATCTTATAAAACTGTTGTTTACAAAGGGCAATTAACAAGTTTACAAGTAAGAAATTATTTTCCTGATCTTACCAATAAAAGAATTGTAAGTGCATTCGGATTAATTCATTCACGTTTTGCGACCAATACATTTCCTTCATGGAAACTGGCGCAGCCATTCCGTTACATCGCACACAATGGCGAGATCAATACTTTGCAGGGAAATTTAAATTGGTTGAAGACAAGTGAAAAAGGTTTCACCTCTCCATATTTTTCGAAAGAAGAAATGGATATGTTGTTACCAATTATTTTCGAAGGACAATCTGATTCTGCATGTTTAGATAACATGATAGAATTACTTACCATGTGTGGAAGAAGTTTACCGCATGTGATGATGATGTTGATTCCTGAAGCATGGGATGGCAACGAACAAATGAATCCGATCAAAAAAGCATTTTACGAATTTCATGCTGCGTTCATGGAACCATGGGATGGGCCTGCATCCATCTCTTTCACTGATGGAAAAATCATCGGCGCAACACTTGATAGAAATGGTTTACGTCCTTCGCGTTATTGCGTTACAACCGATGACAGAGTGATCATGGCATCTGAAACAGGTGTACTTCCGATCGATCAAAAATTAATAAAAGAAAAAGGAAGGTTGCAACCGGGTAAAATGTTTGTGGTTGATATGGAGCAGGGAAGAATTATTAGTGATGATGAATTAAAACAAACCATCTGCTCACAAAAACCTTATGGCGAGTGGTTGAATAAATATAAAATCCGTTTGGAAGAATTACCCGAGCCAAGAGTTACATTTTCGCATTTGCATCACGATCAGGTTTTCAAATATCAAAAAGCATTTGGTTATTCAACCGAAGACCTGGAAACAATCATTGCACCAATGGCATTGGATGGTAAAGAACCCATTGGTTCGATGGGAACCGATACACCATTGGCAATATTGAGCGATCAACCGCAACATCTCAGTTATTATTTCAAACAATTATTTGCACAGGTAACTAATCCGCCAATCGATCCAATTCGTGAAAGATTGGTAATGAGCCTCGCAACTTTTGCAGGTAACAATGGAAATTTATTAGTGGAAGATCCTTTGGATTGTCACAGTGTTGCATTAAAACATCCTGTACTTGGTAATCATGAATTAGAAAAAATAAGAAGTATTGATACAGGGATTTTTCAGGCAAAAACTTTGCAAACTTATTTTCGTGCCGATGGAAAACCGGGTTCGTTGCAAAAAGGTTTAGATCGTTTATGCCGTTATGCTGTTGATGCTGTTGATGATGGTTTTGAAGTATTGATTTTATCGGACAGGGCGATTGACAGTGACCATGCCCCTATCCCATCTTTATTAGCAACTGCCGCTGTTCATCATCATTTAATAAGAAAAGGTTATCGCGGTCAGGTAGGAATTATTGTTGAAGCAGGCGATGTTTGGGAAGTGCATCACTTCGCATGTTTGATTGGTTTTGGAGCCACTGCAATTAATCCTTATCTCGCTTTATCAACTATCCGCAATTTGCAAATCGACGGAAAATTGCAAACCGATCTGGATGTTGAACAGTTAAAGAAAAATTATGTAAAAGCCGTGTGCGACGGATTGTTGAAAGTATTTTCTAAAATGGGAATATCAACTTTACAATCTTATCAGGGTGCACAGATTTTTGAAATCCTCGGATTAAATAAAAAAGTAGTAGATAAATATTTTACCGGTGCAACTTCGCGTATCGAAGGAATGGGATTAGATGAAATTGCAAAAGAAGCATTGGCAAAACATTTCTTCGCATTCAGTAAAACCGAATCACCAATACAGCGTTTACCGGTTGGTGGCGTGTATCAATGGAAAAGAAAAGGTGAGTTTCATTTATTCAATCCGCAAACCATTCATTTGTTGCAGCATTCAACAAGCACAAATGATTATAATACTTTCAAAAAATATTCGAAACTTGTTAACGATCAAAGCGAGAAAGCTTGTACGTTAAGAAGTTTATTGGAATTCAAACGTAATCGCCCTTCTATTTCAATTGATGAAGTAGAACCTGCTGAAAATATTTACAAACGTTTTGCAACAGGTGCTATGAGCTTTGGTTCTATCTCTCATGAAGCACACAGCACATTAGCCATTGCGATGAATAAGCTTGGAGCAAAAAGTAATACAGGCGAAGGTGGTGAAGATGAATTGCGTTACGAAAAATTACCGAATGGCGATTCGATGCGCAGTGCCATTAAACAAGTTGCATCGGCACGTTTTGGCGTAACAAGTTTGTATTTAACTGAAGCAGATGAATTACAAATTAAAATGGCGCAAGGTGCAAAACCGGGTGAAGGCGGACAATTGCCCGGACATAAAGTTGATGATTGGATTGGAAGAGTTCGTCATGCAACACCTGGTGTTGGATTAATTTCGCCACCACCGCATCACGATATTTATTCTATCGAAGATCTGGCACAATTAATTTTTGATTTAAAGAATGCAAATCGCCAGGCACGCATCAGTGTTAAATTAGTTTCGAAAGCCGGTGTGGGAACCATTGCTGCAGGTGTTGCAAAAGCAAAAGCCGATGTTGTTTTAATTGCAGGATTTGATGGTGGTACAGGTGCATCACCAATCAGTTCTATTAAACATGCGGGTTTGCCTTGGGAATTAGGATTAGCAGAAACACATCAAACATTAGTAAGAAATAAATTGCGCAGCAGAATTGTTGTGCAGGCCGATGGACAAATGAAAACCGGTCGCGACATTGCGATTGCTGCATTGCTTGGTGCCGAAGAATGGGGTGTTGCAACAGCCGCATTAATTGTTGAAGGTTGCATCATGATGCGTAAATGTCATTTAAATACTTGTCCTGTTGGCGTTGCCACACAAGATCCTGAATTAAGAAAAAGATTTAAAGGCAATCCCGATCATGTTGTAAACTTTTTCAAATTCATTGTACAGGAATTAAGAGAGATCATGGCAGACTTAGGCTTCAGAACAGTGAATGAAATGATTGGTCAGGTTGATAATTTAGGATTAAGAGAAAACGTCACACATTGGAAATACAGCAAACTTGATCTTTCTCCTATTTTATACAAAGAACCTGCATCACCTTATGTTGGTTTATACAAACAGGAAGAACAAGATCATGGTATTGCACAAGTTTTAGATTGGAAATTATTGGAAGCTGCAAAACCCGCATTGGCAAAACAAGAAAAAGTAAAAGCATCATTTAATATTATTAATACCGACCGGACTGTTGGTTCTATTTTATCGAATGAGATCAGTAAAAAATATCGTTCTGCAGGATTGCCTGAGGATACGATTCATTTTAAATTCACAGGAACTGCAGGGCAAAGTTTTGGTGCATTCAACACCAAGGGAATTACTTTAGAATTGGAAGGCGATGCCAACGATTATTTTGGAAAAGGATTAAGTGGTGCCAGATTAATTGTATATCCTGCAAAAGAAGCAACATTTATCCCGGAAGAAAATATTATAATAGGTAATGTTGCATTTTATGGCGCAACAAGTGGCGAAGCATTTATCCGCGGTAAAGCGGGTGAACGTTTTGCTGTTCGTAATTCGGGCGTGAATGCAGTAACAGAAGGAGTTGGCGATCATGGTTGCGAATACATGACCGGTGGCCGTGTTGTAATTCTTGGCGATACCGGAAGAAATTTTGCAGCAGGCATGAGTGGCGGTATTGCTTACATCTACGATGTGAAAGGAAATTTTGCAAACAACTGCAACACCGAAATGGTTGACTTGGATAAAGTAGAAGAAGAAGATATTACTGAATTACAAAACTTAATTCAAAAACATTTTGATTATACAGGAAGTACTGTTGCAAAATTTGTGTTGAACGATTTAGAAAATCAACTCAAGAATTTTGTGAAAGTATTTCCGAGAGATTATAAAAAAGTGTTGCTGGAAAAAAAGAAAAAAAATGTTGAGGTGAGCAAATAGTTCTTTGGTCATCTTCGTTGTGTCACTCACTTGTACGCCTTGTTCAATATTGATCTGAAAGTACAAGAGTGCGACGCAACAACAGCTAAATAGAATTACGAAAGCTGGTAACAAAAAAATAAAACCATTTAACTAATAAACTAATAAACCAAATGGGCAAGCCAACAGGTTTTATGGAATTTACGAGAGAGACGCCGGGCAAACGTCCGGTGGCAGAACGCGTGAAAGATTATAAAGAATATGTTCAACCGTTCACCGAAACGCAATTAAATAAACAAGCTGCACGTTGCATGAACTGTGGTGTACCTTTTTGTCACAATGGTTGTCCGTTGGGAAATGTTATTCCCGAATTTAATGACGCTGTGTATGATGGTAATTGGGAAGAAGCTTACAGCATTCTAACATCAACAAATAATTTTCCTGAGTTTACCGGAAGAATTTGTCCGGCTCCTTGCGAAAGTGCATGTGTGTTAGGAATTAATCAGCCCCCTGTTACCATCGAAGAAATAGAAAAACATATTATTGAAATTGCTTTCGATAAAGGTTTTGTAAAAGCACGTAAACCAAATATTCGTTCCGGGAAAAAAGTTGCGGTGATTGGTTCTGGTCCTGCCGGATTAGCCACTGCCGCTCAATTAAATTATGCCGGGCATCTGGTAACAGTTTTTGAAAGAGATGATGCACCGGGTGGTTTATTGCGTTATGGTATCCCTGATTTTAAATTAGAAAAATGGGTGATTGACAGAAGAGTAAAAATAATGGAGGAAGAAGGCGTTACATTTAAATGCAATGCGAATGTTGGTGTAAATATCAGCATCAATGATTTGCTGAGAGAATACAATGCAATTGTTTTGGCAGGCGGGTCAACAGTGCCGAGAGATTTAAAAGTTCCCGGCAGGGAATTGAATGGTGTTTATTTTGCCATGCAATTCTTAAAGCAAAATAATAAATATGTTGCGGGCAAAGATCCTTTTGCAAATGCAACAATTGAAAGCAATATTTTACCGGGTGAATTAAAGGCAACCAATAAAAATGTTGTTGTGATTGGAGGTGGTGATACAGGAAGTGATTGTGTGGGAACATCAAACCGTCATGGTGCAAAATCGGTAACACAATTCGAATTATTACCAAAGCCACCTGAAAGCCGCACAGCAAACATGCCATGGCCTACTTATCCAATGATCTTGAAAACAACAACATCGCATGAAGAAGGTGTTGATCGTAAATGGGCTGTTGCAACAAAAGAATTTATTGGTGATGGAAAAGGAAATTTAAAAGCACTTAAAATTGTTGATTTAGAATGGAAAATTTCTGAGGATGGAAGGCCTACACAATTTGTTGAAATTGCAGGAAGTGAAAGAGAATTGCCTTGCGAATTGGCTTTATTGGCAATGGGATTTTTATATCCGCAAAAAGAAGGTTTACTGAGCGAGTTAGATATTGAATTGGATGAAAGAGGCAATGTAAAAGCTTCCGAAAAAAGTTATCAAACAAATATTTCGAAGATTTTTACAGCCGGTGATATGCGCCGCGGACAATCATTAGTTGTTTGGGCAATCAGCGAAGGAAGAGAATGTGCCAGAAAAGTTGATGAGTTTTTAATGGGGCATTCAATACTTGAAACTAAGGACAGTTCTGTTTTGCATGTAACTGTTTAGAAACTAAATCGAATAAGCCGGCCCTGCAATTAATTTTGATTGCAGGGCTTTTTATTTACAATCGAAACAGGTATTGGTCATTTTGCAGTAATATTTTTAATAAATTAGAAAATATAATATATAAAATATTTTCTTTTATTTCAATTTTTTTTATCTATTTTGCAGTCATCAGCACAAATGCAATTATAATCTAATTTAAATTAGACGTTCTAGCTGATCAAAAAGTACACTTAATCCAATATTCTAGAAAAAATTATTTTTTTTGCCATTTGAATGTAAGCGATACTTCAAACACCAGAACTTTAAGAAGTATTTTCCTAACGACGTAGCCCGAAATAAGAAAGAAAAGTTTGTTTATCCGGAAAATTGCTACGCTCTTTTCTGATTATTTAACCTTAAAACAAAAAAAATGGTAAAAAAATTATTTGCAGCATTAACAGGAATCGCAGCATTTGTATCAACATTTGCTCAAACTGACACGACTAAAAAAGCAGCTCCTGCCCCAACAACTACATTTACTTATTCGGTAGATGCATATTACAGAGCTGACTTAAACAGTGCGCCTGCTGGCACAACCAACAACTTAACAAGTTTTACTAATTCAGCAGGTTCGTTCGAGTTAGGAATGGCATCTATTCGGGCAGATCATTCATTTGGTAAAATTGCTGCTACTGCTGATTTAGGTTTTGGAAGAAGAGCAGCAGAATTTTCGTACAACGATGGAACAGGTATTCCTGTAGGTTCTGGCAATGGCTTTACTTCATTGGCCGCTGTTAAACAATTATATATTAGCTATGCTGCCTCTTCGGCCGTAAAATTTACCATTGGTAAATGGGCAACACATATTGGATGGGAATTACTGGATGCTTATGCCAACAGAAATTACAGCATGAGCTATGGATTTTCTTATGGACCATTCTCTCATACCGGACTTAAAGCTGATATCTCTTTAGGAGGCAAAAGTGCTTTCATGGTTGGTATAGCCAACCCAACAGATTTTGTTTCTAACACTTCAGGCAATAATATGATCATAGCACAATTCAGTACCGGATCTAAAGATGATAAATTTAAAGCATACTTAAATTATCAGGGTGGTACCGGAGTTGATTTTTCAAAGATATCTCAATTCGATTTGGTATTGAATGCAGTATTAAGCAGCAAATTTAATATTGACTACGATGGTACAATCAAATCAGTTAAAATGGGCAGTACAACCAATAGCTGGAGCAGCAATGCATTGTACTTTAATTACGATCCAACTACTAAATTCGGATTAACACTTCGCGGAGAATATTTCGATGATTCAAAAAATGTTGCAGGTGTTAACAGCAAAATATTTCAAACAACACTTTCAGGAAATATTCATTTAGACAATCTTACCATTATTCCTGAAATCCGTTTGGATAACGCAAGTGACGAAATTTTTGCAAAGAGCGCCGGTGCTAAAACCAAAGGCGATGCAAGCTTTGTCTTAGCTGCCGTGTATAAATTTTAAACTATAATCAAACAATATTTAACCCTCATTTTCTCATCAAACTAAAAAACAACTATGACAAAATTTTTAAGCAAAACAAAAGTCACACGCTACTTTTCAGCAGCAATGATGATGATGTTATTACTTATCATGGCTGTACCTATGAGTACAATGGCACAAGATGCTACAGGTGCAAAAACAGGAACTTTTAATGATATTGATACAACTGCTGCAAAAGTGGTTGATACTTTATCAAAATCAAAAGATACAACTGTTGCCGGAGTTAGTGCAAGTGTTAACAAATTAGCAACCGCTGTAACAACTGTTGCTAATGCAGATGGTCATAATAAAATTGCCATCAACATTATGTGGACCTTAATTACAGGTTTCCTTGTAATGTTTATGCAGGCAGGTTTTGCCATGGTTGAAACCGGCTTTACACAAAAAAAGAATGTTGCTCATACAATGACAATGAACTTTTTGATCTATGCAATTGGTATGATTGGTTTCTGGATTTGCGGTTATGCTATCATGTTTGGTGGTGCTTTAAATCCTGCAACATTGGGTGGTGCGCCAGGTGTTATAAGTCATGAAGTTACTGTTCATTTATTTGGTCATGATTGGAATATAGCCGGTTCTGCAGGATATTTCTTAAGCAGCAAATATTATGATGTAGGTGTATTTACTTTATTCTTATTCCAAATGGTTTTCATGGATACAACTGCCACAATTCCTACAGGAGCTATGGCTGAAAGATGGACATTAAAATCATTTGTTGTATATGGTTTCTTTATTTCAATGTTTGTTTACCCATTATTCGGTAACTGGGTTTGGGGCGGTGGCTGGTTAGCTACTTTAGGAACAAACTTTGGCTTAGGTCATGGTCATGTTGACTTTGCAGGTTCTTCTGTTGTACACATGGTTGGTGGTGTTGCAGCATTGGCTGGTGCTATTGTTATTGGACCTCGTTATGGAAAATATGGTAAAGATGGTTCTGTAAAAACAATTCCGGGTCATAATATTCCAATGGCCATCATCGGTACATTCATCCTTGCTTTTGGTTGGTTTGGATTTAATCCGGGTTCAACTTTAGCAGGAAGTGATTTACGTATCGGTATCGTTGCAGTAAACACAATGTTGGCAAGTGGCGCCGGTGCATTAGCAGCTTTATTTTATATGTATATAAAAGGTGGCAAAGCAGATCCTGGTATGATTGCCAACGGTATGTTAGCCGGATTAGTTGCTATCACTGCTCCTTGTGCTTTTGTAACTTCATTATCAGCAGTTATCATCGGTGCTGTTGCAGGTATCTTGGTGATTTTAGTTTACAACTTTGTTGATACTAAATTAAAAATTGATGATCCTGTTGGAGCATTTGCTGTTCACGGTGCCAATGGTGCATGGGGTGTTTTATCATTAGGATTATTTGCTGATGGTACTTACGGTGATGGATGGAATGGTGTTGCAGGCAATGTAAAAGGATTATTTTATGGAGATGCAAAACAATTTCTTGCACAATGTATCGGTACATTAACCTGCTTTGTGTTTGTATTTGTTGTAATGTACTTCTTCTTCAAATTATTGAATAAAGTGATTCCTTTAAGAAGCAAAGAAGCTGATGAGATTGCAGGTTTAGATATTCCTGAAACAGGTGTTCATGGATATGTTGATTAATTTTCTTTTTTCACTCTCTTAAAAAAATGTTGCCGATGTTACAGTCGGCAACATTTTTCCCGTTATGATAAAATTCTTCAATAAAGCAATGAGTCCGATTCGTTATTTTTTTAACGATAGTCGCGCTGTTGGTGTCTTATTAATTTCAACTACTATTATCTCATTATTGTTTTCCAATTTATTTGTTGGGGCATCTTATTCTAATTTCTTTCATCAATCTATTTCGTTACATACTTCATTTTTGTTGCCCGAAACGCCTATTAATTGGATCAACGATTTTTTAATGGCGTTCTTTTTTTTATTGGCAGGTATGGAAATAAAAAGAGAGTTATTGGTGGGTGAATTATCGAATTTTAAAAAAGCTATTCTTCCTTTTGGTGCAGCTCTTGGTGGCATGTTTGTTCCTGCAACGATTTTTATAGCCTGCAATATTTCGAGCAGTTATTTGAAAGGATGGGGCATTCCAACTGCAACTGACATTGCTTTCTCATTGGGTGTATGTTCTTTATTCGGAAAAAGAGTTCCGGTTGGATTAAAAATTTTATTGATGGCATTGGCCATTATCGATGATCTTGGAGCGATTTTAGTGATTGCATTTTTTTATGGAGGAACGATCAAAATTTATTATTTATTGGCAAGTGCAGGTATTTATGGATTGTTGTGGGCATCTAATTTATTAAAATATAAATTCGGTATCATTCAAATTGCATTGTCGTTTTTGTTATGGTACACGGTTTTTTTATCGGGTGTTGAAGCAGGAATTACAGGCGTATTAATTGCACTCGTTGTTCCCAAAAATTTCTTGTCGGTGATTGAAAAATATATTCATAAACCGGTAAACTTTTTTATCCTTCCACTCTTTGCATTGGCAAATACTGCAACACAAATTCCGGGCGATATTATCTCGTCATTTGAAAGCCCAATCAGTATGGGCGTTATCTTAGGATTAACCCTTGGCAAACCTTTGGGCATTTTCATGTTTTGCCGGATTCTTGTTGCATTTAAAATAGCATCTCTTCCAAGAAATATTAATTGGAGTCAGATTATGGGTATGGGAACATTGGCCGGCATTGGTTTTACCATGTCGATTTTTACAACAAGCATTGCTTACGATAATGAATCGTTCAGAAATATTGCAAAGATTGCAATTCTTACAAGCATGGTGATTTCTGTAGTTTTAAGCGGCATTTATTTCTCATTCTTATATACCAAGAATTTGAAAATCGTTGAGTACAGAAAAAAACATCTTTCGAATATTGATTATGGAGTAAGTTACTCGTAACATTATTATTGTACTTTAGCTTTGAAATAAAATAATTGTTTGTTGATTTTAATCAACAACATCCGTGAATTAAAAATAATTATTGATACTATGTATTTATTTGTTGTTATAAGTTATATTGCTTTTTTATTGATACTAGTTTTTTTGCTTACCCGAAAAGATGATAAGATAATTGAACTGCAGGAAAGGGTTAGTTTCCTTGAACAAAAAGTAAATAAAAAATTAGTGAGCCGTTTATTGTTTGTTGAATTGAAATCGGTGAACAGTGTGTTGGATACTTTAAATAATTGTTTCTATTTAAAAGATAAAGACGGTGATTATATTGTTGACAGTGAATATCGCTTAAGTGATGTGGAAGATGATTGGTGGGAAAAATTATCGGAAGACGATTTGGAAATAGTAAACAGAATTAAAGGTTAATTGCCCTTTACTTTTTCGGAGAGGTAGCGTGCAATGCCTCGCAAGTGCCACAGATTGATGCCATGAAAACAGAACCCTGAACCGAGCGTGGCAACAGGCGATGCCATGAAATTACACAGCTTGTAACAAAAAATCATTTCTTCTTCATTATATAAAATACAGCGTAATTATTGCTGTAGTGGTCATTATCAAAAATGCAAGTATTCCCCAAAAGTTAGACCACTTTGAATTTGTATGCGAACCCATTATTTTTTTGTTGTTGGCAATAATTAAAATAATCATCACTAAAACAGGCGCCAGAATACCGTAAAGTATTGCAACACTTATTAATGCTTTTACGGGGCTTATTTTCAAAAAATGCAAACAGGTTCCGATGATGAGTGAAATGATTAATGTAAAATAAAATCCTTTTGCCTCATGAAATTTTTTATTCAATCCCTGCTCCCATCCAAATGTTTCTGCCATGATATAACTTAACGATCCTGCCAGCACCGGCACAGCTAATAGTCCTGTTCCGATGATTCCTATTGCAAACAAAACGTAGGAAAGCTTACCTGCTAAGGGTTTCAGGGCCATAGCAGCCTGATCGACTGTATCGATATTATTTATTCCTGCTAGAAATAATACATTGGCTGCCGCAAGTACAATAAAAAATGAAATAAAACTTGTAAAGAAAATTCCGCCTTTAATATCCTTATATACCCGATTTAATTTTTGTTTAATTGAACTTTTAGATAGTTGTGCATCTTCAATTTCTACCGATGCCTGCCAGAAAAATAAATATGGCGAGATTGCCGAACCAAAGATGGCAACCAAAACAAGAAAGTAACTGGCACTGTTTTTAAATGATGGCATGAATATGCTTTTTGCAACTTCTGTCCAGTTTGTTTTTGTGAGGAAAGGAATTATTGCGTAACTCAATAATGCGATACATAATATTTTCAGCACAGAAATAATTTTATTGTACGACCACATAATAATACTGTACACTAATAATCCCGAGAAAATAATTGAATAAATAAATGATGGTATTGAAGGGTAGAGCAAGTGTGTAACAGATCCTACCATTTCAATATCGGCACTAATATTCAGCAGTATGGCAACAAAGCTGATGATACCTATAAAATACAATAAAGTTTTTGAATAAAATTTTTTGATGACAGCTATGATACCCAAGTGGGTTGTTAATCCGATTCGGGCACACATTTCCAACACTGCAATGGTTAACGGATAAGTAATAATTGAAGTCCATAAAAATTGTATACCAAATTTGGCACCGGCTTGTGTGTAAGTTGTAATAGCCGAAGGATCATTATCGCTTGCCCCGGTGATAAAACCCGGACCAATTATTTTCCATTGCTTTTTTATTTGCTTAACTCCATTTCTGAATATACTCATCCCTATTTTTTTAATAGCTGAATGTTATTGTTTTTGAAGCAAGCAATACTGTTTCAAGATAATAAAAACTATGCAGATCGCATAGCAGTTTTAAAGATTTTTTGCCCGTTATTTTTCATTGATTTTAGTAGGTGATTGGGACAATGAGAATTAAAAAAAATTATGCCCGTGTTAGTTTTTGCAGCACCCAACTTAACACCACAACAACCAAAGCACCAATCACATTCAGCCATAAAAACCCGAGTCCGATAATATTGTATTTATCTAAAAAGAAAACCGCAATTACAATTAATTCGCCGATGATGGCTGCAATAAAAACAGCATTACTTTTTATATTCTTTAAATAAAATGCCACCAAAAATATTCCGAGAATTACACCATAAAAAAGTGAGCCCATAATATTTACCACTTCAATCAAACTGCCCATGCCGGTTGCAAATTCAGCAACAATGATCGAGAATATTCCCCAGCCTAAAGTAAAATATCTCGATATATGATATCTTCTTTCTTCGGCTTCATCACTCCTGTCTGGATGCAGATGATTTTTTTTGAACCGTAAATGGAAATCAACCACAGAGCAGCTTGCCAGCGAATTCAATGCTGCGGCTATAGAACCCCAGGCCGCTAAAAAAATAATGGCAATTAATAATCCAACCAATCCTTTCGGTAAATAATCGATCACAAAACGAAGGAAAATATAATTGGTATCATTATCGTCGCCTTTTACATCATTCGATTTTATTAAAGCTTTATACTGATTGCGCAATGCATCGCTTTGCTGATTAAGTTGTTGTAATTGCTGTCTGGAATTTATTTCATCCTTCTTCCAATTTGCAACTGCATTTTGTTTTTGCTGGTTAATAATTTCATATTTATTTTCTAATACAACAGCAGCATTTTTTTCATTGCTGTGCAATAATTTTTGTTGCTCCACAGCATTAAAAAAAATGGGTTGTTCTTTAAACTGATAAAATGTAAACATCATGGCACCCAACAATAAAATAAAAAATTGCATCGGCACTTTTATCAATCCATTCAGCAATAAACCTGTTTTACTTTCTTTATCGTCTTTCGCCGTTAAATAGCGCCCCACCTGCGATTGATCGGTTCCAAAATAACTCAATGCCAAGAAAAATCCGCCGATCACACCGCTTACAATATTGTATTTATCTTTCCAGTCAAACCCTTTACCCGTAAAGCCTGTAGTGATCACGTTCATCTTTCCGCTATTGCCGCTGATCTTTAATGCATCCATAAAACCCATGCCCGACGGCAATAAATGAATCATCCAATAACCGGTAACGATCATCCCAATAAAAATAATTACCAACTGTAATTGTTGTGTGTACGCAACTGCTTTTGCGCCGCCACTAACGGTATAAATAATTAATAATCCACCCATGAAAATATTTGTCCAAAAAATATCCCATCCAAATAACGATGACAAAATAATGGATGGTGCATAAATACTTATGCCGGTCGATAATCCCCTCGATAATAAAAATAATGATGAGGTAAAGGTTCTTGTTTTCAGATCGAAACGTTGTTCTAAAAATTCGTATGCAGTAAAGACTTTTAATTTACTGAACAATGGAACGAATGTGATACATAAAATCACCATCGCGATGGGCAACCCAAAATAGTATTGAACAAACCGCATACCATCGGTGAAAGCCTGTCCCGGTGCGGATAAGAAGGTAATGGCACTTGCCTGCGTGCCCATGATGCTCAGCAAAATTAAATACCAGGGCATCGACCGGTTACACAAAAAATAACCATCCATGTTTTTTGTGGTACTGCTTTTATACAAGCCGTACACAATGATGCCAATGAGTGTTACGCAAAGTACTATCCAATCAATTTGGCTCATGAAAAATATTTAGTGATCGAGGCAAAAAAGATAATAAGTAATATCAAAAAAACTATCACAAAAATGTACCAGCGGTTCCACGATGAAAAAATTGGTATGTTGTTTTTTTGTTTCACTGATGTTTATAATTATTTTTTGTGACCAGCAATAGTATTTCAATTTAACTTTTGTTGCGTCGCACCCTTGTACTTTCTTTTCTTTATTCAACTTTTTTTACCACAAAGTTCACAGAGTAAAAAAACCAGAGTTACACAAAGTTTTCATTGTGTACTTTGTGAAAACCTTTGTGTTCATTGTGGTTAAAAAAATCATTTTCCTCCCCGCAATAAACTTCCGCTTAATAACCCGATTCCCAATCCAATCACCAATCCTACTTCAACATTTTTAAAAAAATATCCCAAAATAATTCCAATGATAATTAATGTAACAAAACCAATTCCCCTTCTTTGCTGCATGTTCATTTATTTTTTGGTAACGCAATTAAATTAGCTAAAATCCTGTATGCACCTGCATTTCCCGCAGGCAGTTGTCGGAACAAAACCAAACTCACATAAGCAAAATTTCCTTTACCATATTTTGCAATTGCTAAACTCCCCTTGCTTTCCTGCTTATCGCCGCTGTCTTTCATGCTCAAAGGCATTTCGAAATGCGGATCGGATTGTTCAGCCTGATAAGTGCTTCTCTCCTGCACCCAATTTTTAAAATCAGTATCCGAAATTTTATTCGGATAATTTAAAACCGGATGCTGCGGCAAAACAAAATTTACTTTCGCATCTTCTTCTGTAATCCTCGAACTCGAGTTTACAAAAAATTTATACGGTCCCACTTTTACATTCTTCGATCCAACCAAATTACTTTTTAAATATTGTACAATTAAATTACCGCCATTCTGTACATATTTATTCAGCACATCATTTTTTTCCGAAAGCCATTCAAAAATATTATACGCCCTGATACCAACAATTATGGCGTCAAATTGTTTAAGGTTCTCGTCAACCAAATCGGTTTCCGACAAGTATTTCACGTCATAACCCAATTGTTCCAATGCTTCGGGAACTTTATCGCCGGCACCAACAATGTATCCGATCTTTTTACCAACAGTTTTAATTTCATCATTCAATACAAGAATATTGTCCTTGTATAAATAATGTATATCGGGGATATGGTCGTACTTAATTTCTCTTAAATAATGTGTGTACAGATGTTTATTGTTATTAACCGTTAATTCAATGGCTGCATTTATATGCTGGTCTAAGTTTTTGTTATATACTTTTTTTAATGGTAACGTAAGCGAATAAATTTTTCCAACTTCAAAATCAATCAAAGTGTCTTTCGAGTAAATAACCGAATCGCCCTGTTTTAAATAAATGGTTGCCGGAATTTTATTTCCTGCAAAATTCGATTTGTATTGCAGGTGCAAAGATGGATTCGAAATTATTTTATTGGCTCGCTTCACATTGTTCAATAAAATATCGGGCGATAAAGAAACGATCAGCGGCGAAATAACAACAATCGGCTGATACAATTCTCCTTTCACCTGATCGGTATATTTATACTGAACAGGTTTATTAACTATAAAACTTATTCCGTTCGCTTTAAAAACAAATGTAGCAACATACGCAGGACCATTCTCGGCCTGACCAATCAAATACTGATCATCCACATTAAACATTCCAATACCGATCATTGGTTTCTCTAACCAATATGGCTGCGTTAATTGTTTACTGTTCGATACAATAAATGTTTTATTAAAACTGATATTCTGATTCACTGAAAGCGTTGTATTCATCGCCGAATCAAACGAATTTGTTTCGGCCGAATTCATGGCAATACTTTCTAATTTAATATTGGCTTTGCTTCTTTTGTTTACAAAAAAATTGACATTCATTTTTTCGCCGCGAACTGCATATTCATTATCGCTTGTAGCTTCAGCAATAATGCCGCTGCATTCCAGAATAATATTTTGTAATTCTTTTAATTTTTCGTTCCACCAAATACCATGATCATCCATCCGTTCAACATCTTTATACAATTCCACTAAACTATCAACAGAATTTTCAGGATGTTCGAAATTAAAATCAGCAATAATTTTATTTATCTTCTGACCAATAATTTCTCCATTTTTAATTCTGCTCCAATCAATATTTATTCCATCCATCAAACTGTTCTTTGGCGCATTGCCACCGGTAGTTAAAAAATATTCGTAGATCGGTCCACGCCTTCTCGGCCTTCCTTCGCCCTGACTTTTATGCATGCTTCTTGCTTCGCTGCCAATTTCGCCGTAACTCTCTCCCAGCAAGGGATTCAAGCCACCCACATCAATCTTCAGCTGATCTTCGCTGGTGGTATTATTGCCGCCAAAATTAAAAGTGTTCCATAAAATTCTTTTGGCCTGCCAAACATCAACATACTTTAATTGTTCAGGAAATTTTGTTGGATCGGCTGCATCTTTAAACGCTTCATTCGCTAAAATAGAAGAAGCTGCATGATGCCCGTGACCTGCTCTTGCATCGCCGGGAAAACGTGTAATAATTACATCGGGTTTAAATTTTCTGATCACCCAAACAACATCGCTCAATACTTTTTCTTTGTCCCAGATATGCAATGCTTCATTTGCATTTTTGCTGTAGCCAAATTCAAAAGCGCGACTGAAATATTGTTCAGCGCCATCCATTCTTCTTGCTGCCAATAATTCCTGTGTGCGAATTAATCCCAATTCAATTCCCTGCTCGCTGCCAATTAAATTTTGTCCGCCATCACCACGCGTTAAACTCAAATATCCGGTGCGGTACAATTTTTCTTTGGCGAGGTATGGCAACAAATAATTGTTCTCATCATCGGGGTGTGCTGCAATGTAAAGTACACTGCCCAGTACATTTAATTTTTTTAACTGCAGAAAAATATCTGCGCTGCCATGTATTGCAGGTGTTTGCGCAAAGAGTGAAATGTGAAAAGTAAAAAGTGAAAAGCAAAATATTATTTTTCTAATCATAAAATTAAAATAAGTGTTTACGAAGATAATGGAACTACCGAATGCAGGGCGACTGATTTGATCAATGGATAATTATTCTTAACATGATTTTGGCGCTTCATATTCAAAATATGTTTACATTTAAAAAAAAATGTTTATGAAACACCGATTCGTATTCTTACTGCTTATTAGCAGTCTATCATTGTCGGCACAGCAAAATGGGATGTTAACGCCAAAGCAAAATTATCCGAAAGCTGGGGTTGAAAATACTTATACCTATACACCTCCCAAGAATTTATTGATTCCGCAAAAATCAGTGGTCGAAGTTATTTATGTAGCTAGACCCTACTCCATTAAAAATTTTCCTCTGAAGAAAACGTCTAATGGTTATGAGTTTTCTTTTAAAGCACCCGATTCTACGCAAGAATTTGTTGCTGCTATTACTGATGAGCACAAAAAAATTATTGATAATAATAATGATCAGGGATATTTTTCTGTTTTATATGACAAGAACAATAAAAAATTTCCACTTACTGATGCAATAACAGCAAATTCCTTAATGGCCATTGGTAATGCATTATTAAAATTAAAAATTCCATCAAAAGTTATTTTACAACTCTACGAAACTGAATTTAAAATAAATGCATCTGCAAAAGACAGGTTTTATATACCTTATCTAAATACTTTATACAGAGAGAATAAAGATGAAACAAAACCTAAAATGTTGGAATATGCACAAGCTTTATTAGCAACAACCGATGAGAAAAAATGGATAAATGCCACTACTATTTACCGAATCTTAAAAATGAATGATGAACAACAAAAAACTGAAGCAAAAATATTAGCAACTTATCCCACCGGAATTTTGGCCAAACAAAAAGCGCAAAACGATTTCTACTCGACAAAAGAACCTGCTGATATGATTGCAAAAATGGATGCCTATTATAAAAAATTTAATGATACTGCAACAGCAATAAAAGATAACTTCTACACTTCAATTATTAATTCTTGCGCAGCTAAAAAAGATTGGGCTAATTATTCGAAATATGTCAACCTTGTGAGCGATAAAAACAAATTAAGTGATACCTACAATAATATTGCATGGAAGCTTTCAGGCGAATCGTTGGATAAACACGGGGAAGATTTAGACATGGCAAAGAAGATTTCATCTCAGTCTTTAAAATCGGTTAAAAATATTGCAGCCAATCCTGCAAAATACAGTTCAATGTACTTCTTCGGAGATCAAGATTTTAAAGAAGGAATGGATAATATATATGCAGCTTTTGCCGATACTTATGCACTCATTTTATATAAATTAAAATCATACGATTCTGCATTTTATTATCAAAAAATTGCTATCAAAAAAATTGAAAATGCAAGTACGGATGAATTGGAACGCTATGCTGCTTATGCCGAAAAAGTTAAAGGCGCACAATTCATAAAAACATTTTTAGAAAATAAAATTGTATCAGGCAAAGGCACACCTGCCATGAACACCCAATTAAAAGCTATTTATAAAAAAATGAAATTGTCCGATGCAGCTTATGATAAAATAATTTCAAAGGGTTTGGCTATAACAAAAGAAAAATTAGCCAACGAAATTAAAGACAAAATAAAAAATTATAAGGCAACCGATTTTTCACTTAAAAGTTTACAGGGCGATACTGTTTCTTTGTCAAGTTTAAAAGGTAAAGTTGTGGTATTGGATTTTTGGGCAACCTGGTGCGGACCTTGTAAAGCTTCATTTCCGGCAATGCAAACTGCTGTAACAAAATACAAAGATGACAAGGATGTTGCATTTGTTTTTATTGACACATGGGAACACAAAGAACCCAAACCCATGAAAGAAGAAACTGCTAAATTTATTGAGGATAATAAATACAGTTTCCTTGTTTTATTAGACGAAAAAGATAAAACGGTTACTGATTATAAGGTTGATGGCATTCCCACAAAATTTATAATCGACAAAAACGGAAATGTAAAATATACCAGTGTTGGTTATAGCGAAAATGCAAATGAACTGGTGGAAGAATTATCGACCATGATAGAGAATGCAAAAAAATAAAATCTATTGTTTCACTTTAATAAAATGCCTGCAAAAATTTGCGGGCATTTTTATGTAGCCAACTTTTGATTATAAATGAAGCACCTGTTGCGTCGCACACTTCAACTGAGGAAAGCGATGAGCTATTAGCCTCGAGCTGTGAGAATTTGCTTGCTACTCATAGCTCAAAAAGTACAAGAGTGCGACGCAACAGGTGCTTCATTGAAATACTTCAGCCGGTAACATAAAAAATATTTTATTCATCACGTTTTCAATTTTTATTGAACGATTTTTAATTTATAAATAAAATAACCCAAGTTCTTATAGTTTTACATTTTTATTGAATTATGGAAATTATAAGAACAGCTGCTGAAATAAAAGAAATTACAACAGCATTAAGTAAACAAAAAATAATTGGATTTGTTCCAACGATGGGCGCTTTGCACGAAGGCCATTTATCGCTCATCAACAAAAGCAAACAACATTGCGATATAACGGTGTGCAGCATTTTTGTTAATCCTGCACAGTTTAATAATGCAACCGACTTTGAAAAATATCCAGTTACCACCGATACAGATATTGCTTTATTAAAATCTGTTGGCTGCGATATCCTTTTTTTACCCACTGTTTCAGAAATATATCCGCCCGGTCTTGAAAATAAAAATTATGAATTAGGGAACCTCGATGAAATATGGGAAGGATTGCACCGTCCGGGTCATTTTCAGGGCGTTTGTAAAGTGATGGACAGGTTATTAGACATTGTACAAACTCATCATTTATGGATGGGACAAAAAGATTTTCAACAATGTCTGGTGATAGTAAAATTATTAGAACTTACTAACAAAAAAGAAATATTTTTTCACAGAATTGAAACCGTAAGAGAAGCGTCGGGACTGGCTTTAAGCAGTCGCAACAAGCGTTTGAGCCCAACGGGCAAAGAAAACGCCAAAGCTATATTTGAAGTGCTGAAAAATATAAAAGAAACGTTTCAATCAGAAAATTTTATTAACCTTTGCGGCGAAGGAAAAAAATATTTGATGCAGCATGGCTTTGATGAAGTAGAATATTTAGCCATTGCAGATGCAGAAAATCTTTTGTTGGCCGATGAGTATCAACACGATCATCAATGTGTTGCCATTGTTGCAGCATGGATAGAAGGTGTACGATTAATCGATAATTTACTTTTATCGTAAACGAATCATTCAACTAATAAGTTCCTTTACAGTTATTACATAGGCATCTGAATATGTTTTATTCTAAGGCAGGGCCATATTCAGCAAAACATTCAGTTTTAAATTCATTCAGATGTCAGTCCATTCAGCTTTTAAAAAAGTAACCACACATTCGTTGCAGCAGATGAAGAAGCAGCAGGAAAAAATTTCCATGCTCACTGCTTACGATTATTCTTTCGCCAAGTTATTTGATGAAAGCGGCATCGATGTAATTCTTGTTGGCGACAGTGCAGCCAATGTGATGGCAGGACATGAAACTACTTTACCAATTACATTGGATCAAATGATCTATCACGGACAAAGTGTGGTACGTGCAGTTAAGCGTGCATTGGTTGTGGTTGATCTGCCATTTGGTTCGTATCAATCTAATTCATCATTGGCATTGGCTTCTGCAATACGCATCATGAAAGAAACCGGCGCACATGCCGTTAAATTAGAAGGTGGCGAAGAAGTTTTGGATAGCATCAATGCCATTGTAAAAGCCGGGATTCCGGTGATGGGACATTTAGGCCTAACACCGCAAAGTATTTACCAGTTTGGTTCTTACACGGTTCGTGCAAAAGATGAAGACGAAGCGAATACATTAAAAAAGAATATTCAGTTGTTACAGGATGCAGGTTGTTTTGCAGCGGTACTGGAAAAAATTCCTGCTGCTTTGGCGAAAGAAGTAACAGAAAGTGTAAGCATTCCAACCATTGGTATTGGTGCAGGAAAATATTGTGACGGTCAAGTGTTAGTAATGCACGATATGCTTGGAATTAATACAGAATTTAAACCAAGATTTTTACGGCAATATTTACAACTGCACGAACAAATTACCAATGCAGTGCAACAATATATTTCGGATGTAAAAGAAAACCAATTTCCGTCAGACAAAGAATCGTATTAAATTAAGTACCCCGCATGAAAAAATTATTTTTAGTAATTGTAGTTGCATATTCTGTTCAGATCAAGGCGCAACAGAAAACAGACAGTGTGTTAGCGCATGTAACCGTTACAGGTTTATCGTACGAAGCAAAATCGGTAATGCCCATCAGTTATTCTTCTGTCAGCAGATCTAGAATTCAATCTCTTGATTATACTGCCGAACCGTCATCCGTTTTACAAACATTGCCCGGCATCAGTTATTCAACCGATAACGGAACATTGTTTGGATATTCTTATTTCAGATTACGAGGTGTAGATCAAAGCCGCATCAATATTTCGTTGAACGGATTACCATTGAATGAGCCTGAAGATGCGGGTGTTTATTTTTCTAATCTTCCCGGCATTCTTTCCAACAGTTCATCATTGCAATTGCAAAGAGGATTGGGTTTAAGCAAAAACGGTTCCCCTGCATTTGCCGGCAGCCTTGATTTTGAAACATTCGCACAACAAACAAATTATACTACCATCGGTATCGGTGCTGGTTCATTTAATTCGGGAAATATTTATGCCGAGCATGCAAATGAAAAAGGCAATGATCAGTTTTATTATAAATTATTAGGAATAAAAACTGACGGTTATAAATACCACAGCGATAATACATCAGGTACTGCCATGTTTCAATGGCAACACAAAATGAAATCGTATCAGTTACAATATCTTTTATTAGCCGGTTCAAACAAAAATGGATTGGGATGGTTGGGTGTAAGTGATAGTGCCATCAAAGCAGATCCAAGAAGCAATGGCAATTCGGCTTTGGAGAAAGGAAATTTTTCTCAAATAGTTCAGCAATTACATCTTACAAAAACCATCACTCCTAACTCATCTATTCATGCAGGAATATTTTATAATTATACCGATGGTGAATATGGATTTGATCTCTATAATTTTTTAGGGTTTGGTTCTAACGGCCAGTACCTAAAATACAAAACAAAATCTTCTTATGGCGGTGCATTGATCGATTATAATTACCGCAGCACACATTTTAGTTTTACAACAGGAATGTATGGTTCATTTTACAGAAAATATCACGATGGTATTAACGAACCAACAGGAACAACTGCCTATAATAATTACGGAAATAAAAATGAGTTTAGTCCTTTTGCAAAGCTTATTTATCACGTAAACAAATTCTATTTCTTTACCGATCTGCAATACCGTTCGGCTGCATTCAGTTACCATGGCGATGCTACATTACCAACATTCAAATGGAATTTTATTAATCCTTTGGCTGGTATCGGTTATCAGATTAATAAGCATTGGTATTTTTATATCAGCAGCGGTAACATTCAAAGAGAACCCGGACGCAATGATATTTTTGAAGGCAACGATAACTTACAAAAAGATGCCAATGGTAATGCCGTGTACGCAAACCTTGCGGCCGAAAATAATTTCAGTACCGATGCAGGATTGCGTTATCAAGACAATAAATTAAGTTTTGCATTAAGTGCTTATCGTATGCAAATCGAGCATGCGATTGATCTAAACGGACAGATAGGCCCTACAGGCGTTCCATTGCACAGCAATGTTGCCGAGGCATTGAGAAAAGGAATTGAAACAGAAATACATTATCAACTTAACAAAGAATTTTTATTGTCCGAAAGTTTTGCGTGGGCATCGCATCACATCATTCAGGCCGATATTAATTCTGTTCCGGTATTAACACCAACAGTTATTTCTTTTACCGAATTACAATATCAAAAAAATAATTTTACCATCATTGCCCAGGCAAAATATCAGGCAAAAAGTTATATCGATTTTGCAAATAATTATTCGATGCCGTCATATACCATGTTTAATTTGTTGATGAAATATGATTACCGAAAATTTTTCTTTACAGCAAAATGGATGAACATTACCAATCAAACCATTTATGCCAACGGACAATTAAATGTTTGGGGTAAACCAATTTATCAGGTAAATGCAGCAACTAATTTCTTTGCCGGTATTGGTATAAAATTTTAAATCGTTTAAAACAGAATAAATTTTATGATGATCGAAATGCTGAAAAGCAAAATACATCGTGCAGTAATTACAGAAGCTAATTTAGATTATGTTGGCAGCTTAACCATTGACGAAGATCTAATGGATGCCGCTAATATTGTTGAATACGAAAAAATAAGTGTGGTTAATGTAAACAATGGCGAACGCCTCGAAACCTATGCTATCAAAGGAAAGCGCGGAAGCGGTGTTTGTTGTTTAAATGGTGCCGCTGCCCGCAAAGGAATGCGTGGCGATGTGGTAATTATTTTATCGTACGCACAAATTAATTTCGAAAATGCAAAACAACATCAGCCAACAGTTGTCTTCCCGAAAGAAGGAAATAAATTATAAGTAAATTTTTTTGTGACAAGCTTTTGTACATAAATGATGCTGCGGTTGCGTCGCACACTTGTGCTGTAAACCATCGATGAGCTTTTTTCTTAACCACAAAGTGCGCAGAGGTTTTCACAGAGTTGCACAAAGAAAACTTTGTGTGACTCTGTGTTTCTTCACTCTTTGAACTCTGTGGCAAAAAATTTCAATAAAGTACCAAACGTTGAAGTGAGTGACACAACGAAGATGCCATGAAAACAAAAGCTGGTAACAAAAAAAATAATTATTAATTTTTAATTCTCAATTAAATCGTCTTTCCTTTCAAAGCCCCGCTCACAGCGGCATCCATGGCACGCTCGGCAAACGGGCGAGTTATTTCATTCAACTCTTCTATCTTGGTATGAATTAAATTTTTATCATCCATCGTTAATGCCATTTGCAAATTTTGCATGGCTTGTGCAGTAGCAATCATATCCTCTTTCGAAACGATGTTTGGATTTTTTGTAAGAAATTTTTCGGTGGTTTCTAAAATTTGTTCGCCTTCGGTCTTTGCTTCAACAATGGCACGAATGGCAATATCATCTTTTGCATGTGTGATGCTTTCCAGCAACATTTTTTCTACATCTTCATCAGTTAACCCGTATTGCGGTTTTACTTCAATACTTTGTTCAACACCGCTGCGCAACTCTTTTGCTTTCACTACTAAAATTCCATCGGCGTTAATTAAAAAACCTACTTCCACTTTTGGCAAACCTGCGGGCATACCGGGGATGCCGGTTAAATTAAATTCGGCCAGTTTGCGATTATCTTTTACCAGATCTCTTTCGCCTTGAAAAACAGAAATGCGCATACTTCCCTGTCCGTCTTTTTGCGTAGTATATTGTCGCCCAACTTTAGTCGGTATCTTTGAATTACGCGGAATTAAAACATCCATTAAACCACCCATAGTTTCAATGCCAAGACTTAATGGCGTTACATCTAACAATAAAAATTCTTTATTGTTTCCTGCTAAAATATCGGCTTGAATAGCTGCACCCAAAGCAACAACTTCATCAGGATTTACTTCATCGTGCACGGGCTGATTAAAAAATTTACTCACAGCATTTTTAACTGCCGGAATCCTGGTGCTGCCGCCAACCATAACCACAGTTTCGATTTCATTGATTTGAACTTTCGAATCTTTTACCGCATTTTCGCAACACTGCAATGTTTTATTAATTAATGATTGAATGAGCGATTCAAATTTTTCTTTGGTGATGGATAAATTATCGCCATTAAAATCAATAGTAAAGCTTTCGTTATTACTTAAATGTTTTTTTGCTTCTTCGGCACGTAAACGTAATCCTTGCGATAATTCCTTATTTAATTTCAATTCATCTTGCGTGATGCCAAATTCGTGCATCCAATGTTCAACAATTACCCTGTCAAAATCATCACCACCCAAATAAGTATCGCCGTTGGTGCTTAATACTTCAAAGATTCCATTCGTAATTTTTAATATAGAAATATCGAAAGTGCCACCACCCAGATCATAAACAGCAATTGTTTTTTCTTCGTCGGCTGCTAATCCCAAACCATAAGCAAGACTTGCTGCTGTTGGTTCGTTTACAATTCTTAAAACATCCAGGCCTGCTAATTTCCCTGCATCTCTTGTTGCCTGACGTTGTGCATCGTTAAAATAGGCAGGCACAGTAATCACAGCTTTTGTTACCGGCGTTTTTAAAATATGTTCGGCCCTTGCTTTTAATTCTTTTAAGATGAATGATGACAGATCGATAGGCGAATAAAATTTATCGCCTACCTGCACCTTCACTAAACTTTCGGTGTTATCGTCAATTACTTTGTAAGTAAAAAAGTTTGCGTTTTGTTTGATGTCGTTAAAACTTTTTCCCATCAAACGTTTGGCAGAAAAAATAGTATTGGCAGGATCGGTCTCTAAAAATTTTTTGGCTTCTTCGCCAACGGTAACATTTCCCAAAGAATCGAAATGAATGACACTTGGCACAAGGCTGCTGCTATCGTGTTCTTTTAAAGCAACCGGTTTTTTTGTTTCGGGATGAATGATGGCCACCAAACTGTTGGTTGTGCCAAGATCAATGCCCACTATCATTTCGTCCTGTTGTAAACTTCCTGTTGCGATGTTAATTGCTATTTTAGCCACTTTATCGAATTATGAATTATGAGTTGCAAAAGTAAATGAATGAAAATAGATGTTGTTGCGAAAAGAAGAAAATAAGTTTTTGCCACCAAGTCACAAAGCTTACCTAAGTTTTTGTATTTCTTCTTGTCTATGAACCTTTATACATGATATATCACCGGTGAACTATCAATTTGGAATGGCGATGAACACTAATCGTGTTCCAAATAATTACTTGCCACGAATAATTTTGGCAGGATCATTTGTCAAAGCTTCATATAAGATAATTCGTCTGGGATTTCAAGGGTTTCGATATACAACAACACTTTTCTAATGGAATAAATCAATCAAGAATTCTATATAATCAATGATTTCAGGATGTTCAACCATGAAACTGGATAATTGGAATACGAATGAAGTGATTTTTAAAAATAATTTTTTCATTTAAAGTAGGAGGTATTTAAGCCTCCTTCTTTAATAAATATTGTCGAGTAAGAGCAAAACATCAGAATTCGCCAATTTTTTGAAAATATTTTTTTACGGACGTGAAATCGCTCAATAATTCCTCTGAACTCGACATAAATACACCACTTACGACACGTTTTAATTATAATCAATAACACTCAGCAGCATTCATTTCTCTTTCACCATACCAAAAGTTTTGTAGATTTATCCAGATATAAATATTCAGCCAACTGCTTCAGAAAACCAACATCATTGTAATTCAATATTTATGTTTTTTCAAATCATTTTGCTTTCATTGAAAAAGCCTACTAAGCATGCGTAATAAACACAAGTGAAAAGATTTTTTATGAAAATGTTACTATTACAGTTATGGTGGTAAGAAGAGTTGAATAAAGAACAGAACGTTGAAGAGTGCGACGCAACGAAGATTCCATAAGCACTGCAGCCGGCTACATAATTATGCTTCCACCACTTCTGTTTTACTGAAATAATCGTGCAGGGTTTTATCAAGAACCGGAATAAAAAACATATCAATCAAGATCAATCTGGTTAAGCTTCTGATAAGAATGGAAATAAAATTTGGTTTATTTCCGTTTTCATCAACCACCTTAGAAATGCTGAACCATTTGCCCGGGGTACGAGCAAAAATGCTTTCGAAAAATGTGTAATAAATAAATAAGACGCCAAAAAAGAACCAGCCGAAACGGTAATAATGGATATGATAATACATCACATACCACTGATGAATTTTAGAAATTACGTAACTGATCAGAAAAATTATTAAGGTATCGATCAGGAAATTTAATACCCTGGTACCGGTTCCAACTTTATTCATGCTGCAAACTTACCGCATCGAATAGATTTTGCAAGCCTGAAGTATTACTTTTGCGCAAAATTATTGTTTCATGAATTTGATCGATGAATTAAGATGGAGAGGGATGATCCAGGATATCATGCCCGGCACCGAAGAACAACTGAACAAAGAAATGACCAGTGCCTATATTGGCTTTGACCCCACTGCCGATAGTTTACATATTGGAAGTTTGGTACCCATTTTATTATTGGTTCATTTGCAAAAAGCCGGTCACAAGCCTTATGCGCTGGTGGGCGGAGCAACAGGAATGGTGGGCGATCCCAGCGGTAAAAGCGAAGAAAGGAATTTATTGAGCGAAGATGTTTTGCTGCACAATGTTAAATGCGTGAAAGCACAATTAGAAAAATTTTTAGATTTTGATGCTAGCAAAAAGAATGCTGCCGAAATGGTGAATAATTATGATTGGTTTAAAGATTTTTCTTTTCTGCATTTTATTCGCGACGTGGGCAAACATATTACCGTTAATTACATGATGGCAAAGGACAGTGTGAAGAAAAGAATTGAAGGCGATGCCGGAATGAGTTTTACCGAATTTACTTATCAGCTGGTGCAGGGTTATGATTTTTACTGGCTGTATAAAAATAAAAATTGCAAACTGCAAATGGGTGGCAGCGATCAGTGGGGGAATATTGTTACTGGCACAGAATTAATTCGTAAAAAAGATGGCGGCGAAGCGTTTGCATTTACTTGTCCGTTAATTACAAAAGCCGATGGCGGAAAATTTGGTAAAACAGAAAAAGGAAATATTTGGTTGGATGCAAAGAAAACATCGCCATACCAATTTTATCAATTTTGGTTGAATGCAAGTGATGAAGATGCAAAAAAATGGATCAAAATATTTACGCTCTTACCAAAAGATGAAATTGAAAATTTGTTAGCACAACATGAAACTGCACCGCATTTAAGGGCTTTACAAAAAAAATTGGCCGAGCAATTGACCATCTTTGTTCACAGCAAAGAAGATTTGGATTTTGCGATGAAAGCAAGTGAAATTTTATTTAGTAACGATACTGCCGAATTATTAAAATCGTTAAGCGAAGAACAATTATTGCAGGTGATGGATGGCGTGCCTACCGTTGAGATCAATAAACAACAATTAGCCGAAGGTTATGATCTGGTAAGCTTTTTAGCCGATACACAAATATTTTCGAGCAAAGGCGAAGCAAGAAAAATGTGGCAGGGTGGCGGCGTTGGAATTAATAAAATAAAATTGAACAGCGAAAAGACAATAATTAATTCCGATGATCTTTTGCAGGGAAAATATTTATTAATTCAGAAAGGAAAGAAAAATTATTTTTTGGTGAAAGCGATTTGATGGGAACACAGATGACACGGATAAAACAGATTGGCGCGGATTTTCATCAAAAATTATTTCAAATTCCATCCTTTATTTTTTAGAAAAGATTTGCAGGATGTACAAAAATCCTTTTCTTCGTTCGTAGGATTTCCACCTTCAGCATCTCTCATAAAACAAGTCTTGTTTTTACAATGCGGTAATCCCTGCGTATGCCCTAATTCATGAATTGCAATTTTATAAAACTGTTCTTTTACATTTATTTTCGATAACCGAAATGTTGAAACAACACAAGCCTTACCCGGACAAAAACTCAAACCCATAACACCCCAATCTTGAACATTGTTTTTATTTGTGCTAATGTCTTTGTTAGTCAGTCCAATTATAATTGTGTCTTTGTTGGCTAATTTTTCTAAAAATTTAATTAAACTATCGGCTCTGTATCTATCTCTTGGTTTGTAATAGGCTAAACCAGGTAAAGGCATTTGTTTTCTTAATAAAATATTCGAATCAATTTGTTTTAATTGATGAAATATTGAATCAGAAAGTGCTCTTGAAAAATCACCAAATGGTTGAATACAAATTACAATGCTTCTTTTTTCTGAATGATGATTCTCACAAGAGTGTAGTTGAATAAAACAGAATAAAGCTAAGAGCGATTTTAAGTATTTTAAAAATACAAACTGCAAATCGAATTCGTTTCTACATTTAATTTTCAAGTCTAATAATTTACGATTCTGTGAAGATCCGTACCATCCGTGTCATTCGTGTTCCATTCATCATTTAACTTCTTTAATTGCATTCCAGAATGCATGTGCAATTAATGCATTTCCATTTGCATTAGGATGAACCCTGTCAGCCGTTAAAATACCTGATTCTTTATTTTCAGGATTGTTTGCATTTATATACTCGTAAAACAAGTGGCGCAGGTTAACGAATTTCAGGTTATTTGCCTCTGCAAAATTTCTTATCCATAAACAATACGAATTCAAATCAGCATCCTGATCGTTAGTGCCATCGGCCTTTTCGCCAATCACTGCCGGCGTGCTAATGATCACTTTAATATTATGTGCCTTTAATTTTTTAACGATGGCTTCATAAAATTTTCCAAATTTATCATAGTCGGTTCCGGTGCCCATTTTCTTATGCCAAACATCATTCACACCAATAAAAATCACCACAATGTCCGGCGACTTAGAAAGCACATCATCTTCCAATCGCAAGTACAAATCATAAATTTTATTTCCGCTAATACCCGATCCGATCGTTTCATATTTTTCGGATAATCCCTCCTGTTTAATCATGTCGTTGATCAACGAAATATACCCGCCGGGTTTTACACCAATTTCGGTAATAGAATCTCCAAAAAAAAGTATTTTCTTTTTTCTGTTATCGGATCTGAATGATAAAATGAACATAGATATTACAAACAAAACAATAAGTGTGATTTTAGAAGACATGTTGTTGATTTTATTTTAATAGTTGAGGTTTTTCTCTGTACACTTTCCAAATAAATTCGCCGAACAAAGTATTTGCCCATGCAAACCATTTACGCGTAAAGTTAGTACTATCATCCTTGTGAAAGGATTCGTGTATAAATCCTGTACCTGCATGCGTTTTCCGCAGCATATCCAAACATAATTTTATTTCTTTATCATCTGTTGAAGTCAAGCCACGCATAATAATGCTCAATGGCCAAATCATATCCATTCCTGCATGCGGGCCACCAATTCCTTCCGCAACTTTCCCTTTAAAGAAAAATGGATTATTCGATGAGAGAACAAATTTTCTGGTATTGATATAAACAGGATCGTTAACTGATACTGCATTCAAATATGGCAACGATAACAATGACGGAACATTTGCATCATCCATCAAATTATAGCTTCCAAAACCATTTACTTCGTAAGCATAAATGTTTCCTGCTGAAGGATGTTTTACGATGGATTCTTTCGCCAATGCTTTTCCCAAATCTGCAATTAACGAAGCTGATTGCCGCATTAAAATTTTCCAGTCAGGATTTGATTGAACAGGCAATTCTTGCAATTGATGCAAAACTTTTAACGCAAATAAATTATCAGGAATTAAATATGGGAAAACGGTTGCATCATCGCTGGGGCGAAACATAGAGCAAATTAATCCGTTAGGTTTTACCGGATAACCATATCCGCTTAACGGAACGCCATCAGTTGCCCATGAAGTTGTGCGCTGAAAAGTATAAGGACCTTTATCCTGAAAACGTTGTTGCTCTTTAAAAGTTTTTACAACAAGAAGCATTGCTGCAATCCATTGTTCATCAAACACAGAAGCATCGCCGGTTGTGGCATAATAACCGCAACTTAATCTTATTGGATAACACAAACTGTCAATTTCCCATTTACGTTCGTGCACACCGGGTTTCATTTCGGTAAGATCGCTTTTCCATTCGCTTATTTTATTTTCATCCTTATAAAAAGCATTTGCGTATGGATCTTTTATAATGCATTTTGACTGACGATGAATAACACCTTTAATTAATTGCTGCAGGTCTTTATCTTCTTTGCACAATGGCAAATAAGGCCAAACCTGTGCCGTAGAATCGCGTAACCACATAGCATCAATATCGCCTGTAATAACGTATGTATCCGGTTTCCCACCGATCATTTCAAAATCAACAGTTGTATCTAATGTGTTGGGGAAACAATTCTCGAACATCCATCCAATTTCTTTGTTGTTAATATTTTTCTTTACATCAACAATTATTTTTTCTACTGCTTTGCTCCTAAACTTTCTTTGGGCTTCCGGTATCCTGACAATTGGGAAATCGTTTGCTGCATTTTGTGCAAAAGAATATTTTGAAAAGACAAGGGCTGCCGATGCTAAAGAAGATTGCCTGACGAATTGTTTCCGGTTCATTTATTAAAAGTAAAAAACTGTTATGAATAATAAAGTGAATTATTTTGCAAAAAATATTTTTATTTTATGCAATTGCAGTTTCTCGGCATCTCATAGTAAATTGCACTATGAAAAAATTGTTTTTCATTTTCTTATTTTCTTTTGTGTCGTTTGAGACTTTATTTGCAAACGATACAACAAGCGTAAAGATCTTTTTCGAAAGAAATGAGTTTAAACTTTCCAATTCGGAACAAAAGATCCTGGATGATGTAAATCCCAACGACAGCAGTATTATCTTAAAAAAAATCCACATTTACGGTTATTGCGATTCACTGGAAAAAGATGATGCCAAACATTCCTTATCGTTGCAAAGAGCCATTGAAGTAAAAAAATATTTAATTGGTAAAGGGATCAATCCTGCCATCATCGCTACTGTTGAAGGAAAAGGGAAAAAGGTGATTCAGGCAACTGATGAAGCAACCGACAAAGCCAGTCAGGTATTGGTTGTAATTGAATATGAAGCCATTGCCCGGGAAGAAGCCCCCATCATCATTCAAAGCACCCGAAAAAAGAAAGATAACGACCAATAATTCGTGATAAAATCGGGCAGCAATCTTTTTTTTGGTACATTTTAACCTCAACCCTATTTTTGCACCCCGATCAAAGCAAAATTGTTTTGATTTTTGGACTGGGTTATGGTGTAATGGTAGCACTACAGTTTTTGGTACTGTCTGTCTAGGTTCGAATCCTAGTAACCCTGCAAAACCTTGATACTTTTCGGTATCAAGGTTTTTTTATTCGCCTAATAGTTTTTCAAATTCTCATCATCTCGGTATAAAGCAAGTAATTTTGTTGTGCATTAATGATTGACTTTTTATGCAAACACAACTAAAGCAGCTGAATAAGAATTTTGATGGATTATTTTTTTTCGACAACACTTCCATTCATCAGGCACAATTAAGAGCTTACTCGACCGATGCATCGGTTTATCAGGAAAAACCGTTGGCCGTTGCCATTCCAAAAAATGTTGACGATATAAAAAAATTAATTGTTTTTGCCAACGAGCATGCTGTTACATTAATTCCCAGAGCAGCAGGAACTTCTTTGGCCGGACAAGTTGTTGGCAATGGGATTATTGTTGACATCTCGAAATTTTTTACACAAATTTTAGAAGTTAACGAAAAAGAAAAATGGGTTCGCGTGCAACCCGGTGTGATCCGTGATGATTTGAATGATTATTTAAAACAATTTGGATTGATGTTCGGTCCCGAAACATCAACTGCCAGCCGCGCCATGATTGGTGGCATGCTGGGCAATAATTCATGTGGCCTGCACAGCATTGTTTGGGGTGCAGTGCGTGATTGCATTTTAGAAGTAAAAGTTTTATTAAGTGATGGCAGCGAAGTTGTTTTTAAGGAAGAAGCTATTCATTCAATCAATCAGCCTTCATCACTCAAAGAAAAAATTTATGATGGTTTATTTAATTTGTTGAATGATGAAAATAATCAATCACTCATAAAAAATAATTTCCCTCAATTGGCTGTAACCCGCAGAAACAGTGGTTATGCGCTGGATAGTTTAATCGGCATGCAACCATTTAATAAAAATGGAAATGCTTTTAATATCTGCAAACTAATTGCAGGCTCCGAAGGAACATTAGCTTTTGTTACAGAAATTAAAGTTGCATTGCTTGATCTGCCCCCAAAAGAAATTGCAGTTGTTTGTATCCATTGCCGTTCGATCATCGAATCGTTGAAAGCAAACATTATTGCGTTGAAACATCAACCAATGGCATCCGAATTGGTTGATAAGAACATCATGGATTTTACCATCGGTCATCCGGAATATGATAAGAACAGATTTTTTATTGAAGGAGACCCTTCGGCTATTTTAATGGTTGAGTTTATGGATGATGATGCAAACATTGTAAAACAAAAAGCAAATGAATTAATCGGATCGCTCAAAAAAGAAAATTTAGGTTATGCATATCCTGTTTTATTTAATGAGCAAACAAAATTTGCGTGGGAAGTTCGTAAAGCAGGATTAGGATTATTGCGCAATTTAAAAGGGGATACACAACCCGTTAATTTAATTGAAGATTGTGCTGTAAGTACCGATGAATTACCAAATTACATTTCTGATCTGCAACAGGTTTTGGCCAAACATAAAGTAAATGCATCGTACTATGCACATGCCGGTGCAGGCGAATTGCATGTGGAACCGATGATAAATTTAAAATCGGTAGAAGGATTAAAAACTTTCAGAAATATTTTAGCCGATACTGTTGAATTGGTTAAAAAATATAAAGGTTCATTATCCGGCGAACACGGTGATGGAAGATTGCGTGGCGAATATATTTCGAGTGTTGTTGGCAATGAAACATATCAGTTATTTAAAGAAGTAAAAAATATTTTTGATCCGAAAAATATTTTCAATGCAGGGAAAATTACCGCAACACCTGCAATGGATACGCATTTGCGTGTTCAACAAAAGACCAATGAACGAAAAATTGAAACAACATTTAATTTTTCGGAAAATGATGGCATATTGAGATTAGCAGAAAAATGTTCAGGGTCGGGCGATTGCAGAAAAACACATGTCAGTGGCGGCGTAATGTGCCCAAGTTACATGGCCACACGTTTGGAAAAAGACACAACAAGAGCAAGGGCAAATGTGCTGCGACAGTTTTTAAGTAATGAAATGGACGAGTATCCTTTCAATCATGATGAGATAAAAAATGTAATGGATCTGTGTTTGAGTTGTAAAGGTTGCAAGACCGAATGCCCGTCGGGCGTAGATGTTGCTAAAATGAAAGCTGAATTTTTACAACAATATTATAATAAAAATGGTATCCCGTTCAGGGCTAACCTGATTGCCAATTTCAGTAAACAAATGAAATTGATTTCTAAAATCCCATGGGCATATAATTGGTTTTATGGCATTTCAATTTTTAGAAAAATTGCAAACAGCATTGTTGGTTTTCATCCTAATAGAACAATGCCGAAATTATCGAACGAAACTTTATTGCATTGGTTTAATAAACGGTCAACCGTCGACCGTCAACCGTCGACCGTTTATTTCTTCTGTGATGAATTCACCAATTACAACGATGTTGAAATTGGGAAGAAAACAATTTTATTGTTGGAAACACTCGGATATCGAATCATCATTCCAAAACATTTGGAAAGCGGTAGGACTTATTTATCGAAAGGTTTGGTAAATAAAGCTGCCGAAATCGCAAACAAAAATATTGAATTATTATCCGGAATCGTCTCAGAACAATCGCCTTTGGTTGGCATAGAACCTTCTGCCATCTTAACTTTCAGAGATGAGTATATTGATTTGGCTGATGAAAAAAATAATGAAAAAGCAAAACTTCTATCAAAAAATTGTTTTACGATCGAAGAGTTTTTGTCGAATCAATTTGAAGCAGGATTAATTGATAAAAAGTTATTTACCACCGATAAAAAAGAAATTTTAATTCACGGACATTGCTATCAAAAAGCATTGTCTTCACAAAAATTTATTTCTTCGATTGTAGAAATTCCTGAAAACTATTCGTCACAATTAATTCCATCAGGTTGCTGTGGCATGGCCGGTGCGTTTGGTTACGAAAAGGAACACTATCATGTTTCGCAACAAATTGGTGAATTGGTTTTATTTCCAGCTGTGAGGAATGCCGAAAATAAAATCGTTGTTGCATCGGGCACATCTTGTCGTCACCAAATTAAAGATGGTACACACAAAAAGGCATTGCATCCTGTAGAATTATTGTATGATGCTTTGATAAAATAATTGTATCACAAAAATCATTTGCGATTTTTCTCGTGACTTTTTTTAATTGCGTAACCTATACCGGATGCGATTAGAAGGCTCAATCCGCCATCAACAGGTGCATTATCAATATTAATAGGCAAAGGCGGTTGTGCATTTAGATTATTTGATACAAACAAAAAAGAAAGAATTAATGTGCTTATTTTAATGAAGCTATAAATATTTGAATGACTATTTTTCATTTTTAAAATTTTTAAAAGTTATTCTTTGATAAATTTTTGAACAGTACAATGCCCGCCATCATTGATTTCTACGAAATATATTCCTTTGAATAATTCAGCAACAGGAATTCTGACGCGATTGTTTTGCAGAATTAGTTTTTCTGTTTTTTTAACTTCACCATTTGAATTGATGATTCGGATGTTAGCGAAGGAATTATATTCTTTTGGGACTGTGATTTGAATAAAATCTCTTGCAGGATTGGGAGCAATATTGATGGTTTGATTTGAATTATCAACAATAAAATTTTGAATAAAATCTTTTTTAATAATTATTTCAAAACGATCGTTTCCCTGAGAAGCAGTATCATTTGTTACTTCAAATTCATAATTGAAATTGTTATCGACTTTTAATAACTGATTCAAAAATTTATCATGCAAATACACCGAAGTATTTGGCGGAAGCCGCAATTGAGAAACTTTAATAGTAAATGCGGAATGGATCGTTGAATTCAATCCCAATAAAATAGTATCGCTTTTTTTCAAAGATAATGGACGTGCATCTGCTGCAAGATTTTTTTTGTCGCCGCCAATGCTGTAAAAATTAAAATTAGCGTTATTGAATTTATCTAGATCGTTTATATCAGTCGAAGCAGAACTACTGCTGTCGTTGAATTGCAGCGAAACTTCATCCCAAAATTTATTATTTTTTTCAACCCTGAGAACTATCTTATTCTGATCATTCAATCCAAATAAAGAAAGTGGTGTGGCATTAACTGTTTTACAGTTTTCTGTAAAAGTTATTGTTTGAGAAGTGCCGGTAGTATTCTTTACAAAAAATGCAGCACCAGATGGAATAATGATACTACTGTTTAATTGTTTGGCAACATAAGCACCACTTTGCACAGCTTTAAAAGTTTGCTGCGCAGTAGCATCCCAAACATAAATGTATGCGTTGCTGCTACCCGCCGTTGTAATTAAGTTTGTGGCCTGTGTAATATCAATAGGTGATGCATAAGGATTACCAATTAAATTCCATGTATTGGTATTGCCCGTTGTGAAATTTACATTTCCAATATTTAAATTTCCTGCTAAAGAAATAATAACATTTGATGGTCCACCGCCGGGATAGTTATTGCTGCCTTCGTTTGCGCCATTCAGCCCTTCCCCATTTTTTCCCCGGATAAATAATAATAAACCCTGTGTTGCATTCCATGTATCACTTGCATTTGTATATGCCTGCCACAAATCTGATGCTGCGTTGTAAGAATAGGCTGAAGCAATATTGCCGCCACCATTTGTAAAACCATTTCCAGCAGGTCCGGTAATATCAATATAACTCAATAAATTATTTAATGAAATATTATTATTGAAAGGATGACTCAATAAACGATATGCTCTTTGTGAAGAAATAAACCTTTCTACAATTGTATTTCCTGAAGTTGTTCCTGTTGAAATGCCGATTGAAGCAGAACCCGTATTATCTGATTTTAATGCAACTATATTGTTGGTATTTAATGTTCCGTTTATATTTACTGAACCTGTTGATGCAATATTCAAACTGCAATTTGTTCCGGCAGTCAATACTGCATCCGAACAAATATTCATGTTATCCGAAACCGTTAAAATGGTTGCTGCTGCTGCATTTTGTAATGTTACTGATGCAGCATTCGAAATAAGAATATTTTTTATCGTTTGGGTTTGAACATTATCGATCAAAATATTTCCTGCTGTATTAAAAACAAGCATGTCATTTGATGAAATAGTATTTCGATTGGGTGTCCAATTCGTTGCAACATTGTAAGAACCGGATGCCCCGCCCGACCATGTATAAATATTGGATGATGGATACGCAGCAAAACTAAAATTATCAATGGCCATTGCATCGCTGTTGCTGTGATTAAGATCATCCCACCGCAGAATTAATTGGTCACCGTTGTTCCATGTTATTCCCGAAATGGTGAAAGATTTTTTTAATTGATTGGCTGCTAAAGTGCCATCTAACACGGATGAACTTGCTGATGAAACAACCGATAAAAAATTAAGATTGGAATTAGTTGTTAATGAAGTTTGATTAATATTTGAAAACGCAGAACCAATTTTATATTTGAATGTCCATGTGTTGGCAATATTTGATCCGCCGTTTCGCCATTGCTCCGCTGTAAAACTAACCGTGAAAGAATTAAGCGTAACACCCGTGTTATTTGTAACTAAAAAACCAATAGCATAAGTGCGGCCGCTTGTTGGCAAAGTACCTAAAGCCCTGTTGGCCGAACCGACAGCACCAAAGCTGTAAACATTTCCGCTGTTATCACTGCCTGTCCCGGTTGCAAAAACAGCATCTGCTCCGGATCCTCCAGACTTATAAAACTGCCATCCGGTTAAATTGCTCCCGTTTACAGGACTTGCAGACAAATCAAATGGCCCTGCACCTGTTAATGGAAATGCAGTCGATTTGCCCGAACTCGGCAGGCCGTCAAAGTTTTGTGAATATACAGCGCCTGCTGTATTGTAGTTATACTGGGCATTTGAGCTGATAGCAAACGCCAGCAATAAAAATAACCAAAGAAATCTTCTCATAACCGTTCTTTTAAGTTGTAGAAAAAAATTGCTTAAAAGAGAAAATGTGTTTAATTATTTGCAATTTATCAAATATTTTAATATTCAAATAAAATAATTAAAAAATATTTTTATTATACAATTTAGGTTACAGATTTTTCTTTTTTCCATAAATCCTTATCTTGGCTAAATGAAAAGAATAATCTTAAGCAGTATTCTGCTGGCATGGCAACTGATCTGCCCGCCACAAATCCACGCGCAAATTGTAGGTGTTGGTAAAGCAGTTGACCCCTATCATTATAATATCATAAAGTCAAAAACCTTTGATCATGCATCTGTAGCCTGTGCACATCCATTGGCAAGTGCGGTTGGCGCCGAAATAATGAGGCGAGGCGGCAATGCTTTCGATGCAGCTATTGCAACACAATTAACATTAGCCGTTGTGTATTCGAATGCAGGAAATATTGGCGGTGGTGGTTTTCTTGTAGCGAGAAAATCGGACGGAAAAAATATTACCATCGATTACCGCGAAACCGCTCCGGCAAATGCTTCCAGAGATATGTACCTTGACAAAAACGGCAATGCACAAACCGTACTGTCGCAGTATGGCCGCCAGGCAAGCGGTGTTCCCGGAACCATTGCAGGATTATTTGAAACAGCAAAATTTGCCAAGCTCCCCTTCTCAACATTGATTCAACCGGCAATTGATTTGGCGGAGTTTGGATACATTATTACCGAAAGAGAAGCTATGGCATTAAATTCAGTTAGAGAATCGCTCCTAAAAAATAGCAGTGCAGCATCGGCATTTGTGAAAGAACAAAAATGGAAGGCAGGTGATACCCTGATCCAGAAAGATCTTGCAAAAACATTAAAACTAATTCGCGACCGGGGAGCAAAAGGTTTTTATGAAGGAAGAACCGCACAGTTAATTGTTGATGAAATGAAAAAAGGTAACGGCATTATTACTTTGAATGATCTCAGGAATTATAAAGCTAAATTGAGGCCTGCTTTGGAATTCGATTATAAAGGATATAAAATCATTGGTATGCCGCCACCCAGCAGCGGCGGAATTATTGTTTGGCAATTGATGAAAATGATGGAGAACAGGAATCTTGCTGCAAAAGGATTTCAAACAATTAAGAGTACACAGTTAATGATAGAAGCCGAAAGAAGATCGTATGCCGACAGGGCCGAATTTATGGGTGATCCCGATTTTTGGAAAGTGCCGGTTAAAACTTTAACGAGCGATGCCTACATTCAAAAAAGAATGGCTGATTACGATTCTTCAAAAGCAACACCCAGCACCGGAATTAAATCAGGAATAATAAAAGAAAGCGAAGAAACAACACATATCAGCATCATCGATAAAGATGGTAACATGGTAAGCATTACCACCACTTTAAATAATTCGTACGGAAGTCGAACCGTTGTTGCAGGTGCCGGATTTATTATGAATGATGAGATGGATGATTTTAGTGTAAAGCCCGGCGTGGCTAATATGTACGGTGCTGTTGGCGGCGAAGCAAATGCCATTGCACCCGGAAAAAGAATGCTGAGCTCGATGACACCAACCGTTGTTGTTGACAAAAACAATAAACCATTTATTGTTGCAGGCACACCCGGCGGAACAACCATTCCTACTTCTGTTTTTCAAACATTGGTAAATATTATTGACTTTGATATGAATGCAAGCGATGCGGTTAATAAACCAAAATTTCATCATCAATGGTTGCCCGATGAAGTGATGGTTGAAAAAGATTTTAATGCCGATACAAAAAAACAATTACAGGCAATGGGTTATAAAATTTCGGAACGCGGTGCTATTGGAAGAACCGAAGTAATTAAAGTTTTACCAAACGGCAAACGCGAAGTGGCTGCCGATAAACGCGGCGATGACAGCGTTGCAGGATTTTAATTGCTGAAATTAATTGTTGCAGTTGAAGAGTGCGACGCAACAAAAGCTTAATCTGTGATTCGAAAGTTGGTAACAAAAAAATAAAAATTAAAATGTCGTTCGAAAAAGATTTTTTACAAAATACCATCAAACGTTTTAAGAATTATAAAGACCTTGGCGATAAAACGTTTGCTCAATTAAACGAAGCAGATTTTTTCTATCAGCCTAACGAAGCAAGTAATTCAATTGCCATTATCATCCAGCATTTGTATGGGAATATGATGAGCCGCTGGACCAACTTTTTAACCGAAGATGGCGAGAAACACTGGCGTAAACGCGATGCGGAATTTGCAGTGATGAAATGCAGCAAAGCCGATTTGATTTCTTTCTGGAATGCAGGATGGGATTGCCTTCTAACCGCTCTTGAAAGTTTAACCGAAGAAGATCTGGGTAAAACAATTTATATCAGAACCGAGCCTTTAAATGTTGTTGATGCCATTTTGCGGCAGTTGGTACATTATGCATCGCATGTTGGGCAAATTATTTATGTGGGGCGATTAATTAAAAACGAAAACTGGCAATCTTTAAGTATTCCAAAAACCACAGGTGCAAGCGAAAAATATAATGAAGATGTTAAGCAAGGCATAAAAAAACAACCATAAAATTTTACATGAACGAATTTAATTTTGGCGTTGCATTTGACCTGGATGGAACCCTTATCGATAATAATGCTTATCATATTTTATCATGGCAGGAATTTTACAAAAGAAGAAACAGAAGTTTTACTTCGCAAGAATTTATTGAACATTTTAACGGCAAAACAAATGCCGATGTTTTAAAATATATTTTTCATCCCAATTTAACAGCCGAAGAAACGCATCGTTACACCGAAGAAAAAGAAAAAATCTATCGCGAAATTTATGCGCCGCACATAAAACCCGTTGCCGGATTAATTAATTTATTAGAATTATTGCATCAGCAAAATATTCCGATGGTCATTGCTACATCGGGCATCCCAGTCAACATCGAATTTATGTTGCAGCATATTCCCATCGCAAAATATTTTAAAACAATAATTAACAGCACACATATCTCGCATGGCAAACCTCATCCCGAAATTTATCAGATTGCTGCTAAAGAATTAGGATTTGCGCCTGAAAAATGTATTGCATTCGAAGATGCCGTTGCCGGCGTTCAATCTGCAAAATCAGCCGGTTTAAAAACCATCGCATTAACAACAACGCATCAACCCACTGAATTAAAACAAGCCGATAAAATTGTAAAAGATTTTACCGAAATAACCATGGAAATGATGCAAGCTGTTTTAAAGAATTAATTTAAATTTTTTATTACCAGCTTTGGTTTTTCATGGCATCTTCGTTGCGTCGCACTCTTCAACTGCATAACATTACTCATCTTTTAACAACATTATAGATTTATGTTTCGCAAATAGTTTGGTATTGAATTTGAACTAAGGCTGCGAACCGTTATTTTTACCATATCAAAGTCACCTGTCCTGAAAAAATTTTTTAAAATACTGAGATACGTTTTATTAAGCTTCATTGCCCTTATTTTATTGGCATTTATAACTGTGCAAATAGGTTTTGTTCAGAACTGGTTATTGAAAAGGGTTACATCAAGATTATCGGCAGTATTGGGAACCGAAGTAAGTGTAAAAAATGTAAGCTTTTCGTTATTCAACAAACTGAACATGGAAGGCACAATGGTTCGTGATAAAAAAGGTGATACCATTTTATATGCCGGTGCTTTAAAATTAAGGATCACCGATTGGTTTTTTTTAAAAGATAAAGCCGAAATAAAATACATTGGCTTAGAAGATGCTGTTGTAAAAATGCAACGCAGAGATTCGGTTTGGAATTATCAGTTTATTGCAGATCATTTTTCTTCCCCAAAAGCAAAACAAAAAAATAAAAATGAAAAGAATATTGATCTTGACCTGAAAAAAGTTGACCTGAAAAATATTTTATTTTTAGAAAACGACCTCTGGCGCGGCGAAAGGATGAATATAAAATTATCGAGTTTGGTATTGGATGCCGATACAATGAATTTCAATACCAAATTATTTTCGATCAATGACATTAATATCGATAAACCTTATTTCTACATTTTAGATTTCCCCGGCTTCCGCCCCGACTCGTTAAGGCCCAAGGATGCTACAGACACGGGTTTACAATTAAATACCGGCGATATTGTTTTAAAAACAAAAAAAATAACAATTAAAAACGGTACCATCAGCATTCAGGGCAATGAAGAAAAACCTGATAATTATTTTGATGGTTCGCATTTGTTCATCACCAAAGTGAATGGGAAATTTATAAATACCGTTTTAATAAAAGACACGTTAAGAAGTGATGTTGAATTAAGTGCGAAAGAAAGAAGCGGACTGGAATTAAAAAAATTAAAAGCCAAATATCGTGTAACACCACAGATCATGGAGTTTGCAAAGATGGACCTGCAAACAAATAAAAGCCGGCTGGGCGATTATTATGCCATGAAGTACAAAGCTTTTAATGACGACTTTTCGGATTACATTAACAAGGTTGTGATGGAAGCAAGATTTAAAGATGCAAAGATCAGCAGCGACGATATTGCTTTTTTTGCACCCGAATTATCATCATGGAAAAAAGAAGTTTTGCTGAGCGGAAATGGAAAAGGAACCGTTGCCAATTTTAATGTAAATAATTTCTTTGCAAAAGCGGGCAATACAACATACATGAGTGGAAACCTTGCTATGAAAGGATTACCCGATGTTTACAACACAAAAATTAATTTCACAAACGGCGTTTTAAAAACCAATTATAACGATGTAACTGTTTTTGCACCTCCGGTAAAAAATGTTCAGATTCCCGATCTGGCGGCATTGGGCGATGTTTTATTTCGCGGAAATTTTAACGGCAGCATTATTAATTTTAATACTTCGGGTAGCATTAGTACCGCCATTGGTGCCGTAACTGCAAATGTTTCGATGCAATTGCCAAAAAACAAAGATGCAACATACACCGGCACTGTTACAACAACTCAATTCAACATCGGTAAATTTTTGCATTACGATCTGCTGGGCTTAGTTGATTTCAACGGAAAGATCTCGGGCAATAATTTTTCGATCGATAAATTAAAAACAACTATTCAGGGAAACATCAGCAGCTTGGGTTTCAACGATTATACTTATTCAAACATAACTACCAACGGAACCTTTCAGAAAAAATATTTTAATGGCGAAGTAAATATCGATGATCCTAATTTAGATTTTAAAAGTCAGGTTGAAGTAGACCTCACAAAAGAACAACCGAGTTTTAATATTTTAGGTGATCTGCAGAACTCTAATTTAAAGCCATTGAATTTTTTCAGGAATAATTTAGCATTAACAGGATTATTGGATGTGAATTTTACAGGGAAAGATATTGACCATTTTCTGGGTACGGCAAAATTTTTAAATGCCAATATCAAAAGCGATGATGTGCGTTTGGGTTTTGATTCATTGGATCTAACTTCTTCTTCTGTAGATTCAATAAAATCATTACGCTTAACAAACAACGATTTCACTGCAAACATTGATGGTGAATTTAATATTGTTGACCTGCCCAATAATTTTCAGGCATTCCTGCATCGTTATTATCCCGCTTATGTTTCTGCACCATCTGCCCTGCTAAAAAAACAAAAATTCACAGTATCGGTTTCAACAAATTTTATTGAACCCTATTTAAAATTATACGATAAAAAAATATCGGGTTTCAACGATCTGAGAGCAACCGGAATTGTAAATACAAAGAAAGATAGTTTTGCAATTGATGTAACTGTTCCTTATGCCAAATACGGCAATTATTCTATTACCGGTGCCGATATAAAAGGTATTGGTAATTTAGACAGCCTTTCCGTTCTTGGGGATGTTTCGAGTGTGCAGGTAAGCGACAGCCTCTCTTTTCCCAATTCGCATTTTTCTGTGAAAGCAAGCAACGATCATTCATTCGTATCGCTGAAAACCAGTGCCAGCAACACTTTAAACGAAGCAGATTTAAATGCCGATGTATTTACTTTAAAAGATGGTGTTCGTATAAAATTCGATCCGTCATCATTTATTTTAAACGAAAAGAAATGGCATTTGGAAAAAGAAGGAGAAATTGTTCTCAGAAAAAATTTCGTTTCGGCGCAAAATGTAAAATTCTCTCAGGGCTTTCAGGAAATAACTGTTGAAACCGAGCCAGAAGATGGTGACAGTAAAAATAACCTGATGCTTAAATTAAAAAATGTTGTGTTGGGCGATGTTACCTCATTGTTTTTTAAAGACCCGAAATTGGAAGGTGCCGCATCGGGCGAAATTCATCTGCATGATTTTTATGGTAAGTTTAAAGTTGAATCGAATATAAAAGCCGAACAGTTCAGATTGAATGATGACAGCATTGGCCTGGTTACCATCAAATCAGGATACAACAGCAGCAACGGCATGATTTCTTTTGAAATTCAATCGCTGAATAAAGGATATAAACTTTTTGCCGATGGCTCGTATAATACCAAAGATTCAATCAATACAGCTTTAAATATTAATGCAAAATTAGACAGCACACATGTTGATTATCTGAATAAATTATTGGTGGGTATTTTTAGTGATATTGACGGAATAGCCTACGGCGATCTGAATGTACATGGCAATCCGAATGCCCCGGAATTATCGGGGCGGGTTAAATTATATAATGCCCATTTAAAAGTTGATTATACCCAGGTTTGGTATAAAATAGATTCGGCCGATATTAAGTTTGAAGATGACGGAATTGATTTTGGTGAGATAGCCATTCATGATGCTTTTAAAAATAAAGGAATTGTAAAAGGGAAATTATTTGAGAAAGGTTTCAGGAATATGAATTTCGATTTTGATCTTTCAACAAATAAATTATTATTGATCGATACCAAACAAAAAGATAATCCGCAATTTTACGGGAAAGCAATTGGTAAAGCGAAACTGAGTTTTAAAGGACCCGAATCAAATGCCAGGATGTCGATATCGGCAGAAGCTAACGACTCGTCGCACATCTATATTTTAAACGCGGTAAGCAAAGAAGGCGATGATGAGAGCTTCATTGTGTTTAAAAAATATGGCGATGAAATAGAATCAGATGAAAACAAAAGCAATTTTAATTTATTGGTTGATCTTGATGTTACCGCAAACAGAAAAGTACAGATAGATGTTATTTTAGATCCGTTAAGTGGCGATGTAATTAAAGCCACAGGTGACGGCAGATTGAAAATAAGAGTTGGCACTAACGATCCTTTAAGCATCAGAGGCAGATATGCAATTGATAAAGGAAAATATGATTTCAGCTTTCAGTCATTTATCAGAAAACCATTTATCTTAAAACCTGAATCAGGAAATTATATCGAGTGGACAGGTGATCCCTTTGATGCCAATATCCATATCGATGCACAGTACACCGCAGATAATGTAAGTATCAGCGATTTAATCAGCAATCAACCAGGTTTAACTTTTAATTCGGGCAGTAAAGTGTACCGCGGACCTGTTTATGTTATTGCTTCTTTAAGCGATAAATTAAGCAAGCCAACAATTAATTTCAGACTCGATTTCCCTCAAAGCAGTCCGATAAAAACTGATGCCGTGTTTGCAGAATTTATTAATAGAATTGAACAGGACGATAATGAAATGTTGAAACAGGTAACCTATCTTATCGTATTCAACATGTTTGCGCCGTATGGCCAAAACAATGGAGCTGCACCCATAAACGTTGCATCGATCGGTGTAAATACGGTTTCGCAAATTATCACCAATCAGTTGAACAAAACTTTATCGAATGTTTTATTTAAAATAACGAAAGATAGAAGTTTGCATTTCGACGTAGGAACTTCGGTTTACAGCAGCAGTAATTTGCTTTCACAAACCACAGGGATACCGACTACAACAAATAATAATTTTGACCGTAGTCGAGTTAATATAAAATTAGGCTACAGTTTTTTCAACGATAAATTATTAATAAGCTTTGGCGGTGATTTTGATTTTAATGTTGGTGCCGCAACGCAAAGCGGAAACTTTCAATGGTTGCCCGATCTGAACGTTGAATATTATATTTCGAAAGATAAAAAACTGCGTGCCATCATTTTCAATAAAAACAGTTTAAATGTTGTTGGTGGTGCCTTTGGAAAACAAAACCGGCAAGGCATTGGCTTATCGTACAAAAAAGATTTTGAAAAATTATTTGCAAAGAAAGAAGATGATACAAAACTCACACCAACCGATAGTATCCCTAAAGCCAAAGACAATTAAGGTAATATCGCAGCGGGTATTTTTTTACAATTCTTCATCCTGTACACATAAAAATTTCTAACCACAGCGTTGCTGCGTATCTGATACATTACAACAGGTTGTTTGATGGTAGTAAAATAATCTTTATACAATTCGTAAGGTTTTAATGGAACATTGGATGGAACGATGCAATAAGCATCATCGCCTAATTTTAATTGCTGACCTGTTTTATTTAGCCATGCAAATTTGTGCAGGTCATCAAGATCGCCAATGCCAATAATTTGTAATCCCGATTTTCGTGCAGTATAAAATTCCAGGTGTCCGCCGGGGAACCATTTATTTATAATGATCGGCGAATTTGTTTTCATCAAATGATTAGCAACATCATTCTTTTCTAAAGTTTCAAACGCATCACTGAAACTTCTCCATCCGCTCAAATCCAGTGTGGGACAGTATTCCCCGAAGTTCTCCTTTTTCTGGCTTCCAAAATTAAATGGTGCATTTCGTACCAATGCAACAGCAATTATCAATAAACTTCCAACTAAAATCCCTGCAGAATTAATCAATCGTGGTGATCGGTATTGGTCTGTTTTCAATTCAGAATATCTTGCTGCAATAAAAAATAATGGGATATATGCAGGGCCGCTCCAATGCGGTAATGTTGGGTTAAAAGCCGATATGGACCAGAACAACAAGATCATTGGTATGCTCATGCATAGCAACCAAATATTGGTGAGCGATGAAAAAATATTTTTATTACGGATTAAATAAATGATTGAAATAATTATCAAAATAAATATCACAGGATTTTGATAAGCAAACTCACCAAGTATTTCGCGAATCAATGAATCGATTTGTATTTGATGATGTGTTACTCTTCCCGAATGAAATTTATACGTAATAAAATTGTTCTGAATATTCCAGTATAAAATGGGTAACACACAAATTGCAGAAACAATTATTGCAGCATACAATCGCCAGTTCGATAACCATTTTATTTTTTTGATGAGGATAAATAATCCAAACCCAACCCACAAATACAAACCATGCACTTTACTTAATGCTGCAAGTCCAATCATTAATCCCAACATCAGCCATATCCATGATTTTTTATCTTCTTCATTAAAAATGATACGGCTCATGAAGTACAAAGAAGCAGTCCAGAAGGGCATTTGCGGCGAATCGGGCAAAATAAATAAACCGGCAATGATGCCTGTATAAACCGAAAAATTATAGATCAATGCAGCATACCAACCGGTTTTTTCGGTGCTGATTATTTTTCCTGTTTCAAAAATAAAATAAGTTGAAACAGCACAACCAATGATGGCACCCAATCGCATCGACACTTCATTCAGCCAAAATAAATTAAGTGTAGTGATCCTGATCAACCAACCAATCATTCCGGGATGATCGAAATGATTCCAATCGGGTTGCAAAGCATACGTATAATAATACACTTCATCATTTCCCAATTCAATCAATCCGGCAATGATCAATTTAAATAAAGCTGTAAAAAGCAGAAGATAAAATAAACGTTGTCTGTAATTCACTTTCATAACATCTGATTCGCATCACAGAATAAAACAAGTAAAGCATTTTTTATTTTCTTTCCAGCAACCAGCGCACAGCCAATTCATATCCTTTTAAACCCAAACCAATGATACTGCCAGCAGCTTTTGCAGAAACATGAGATATTTTTCTGAAATCTTCTCTCGCATGAACATTCGAAATATGCACTTCAACAACAGGCGTTTTTATTGCAGCAATGGCATCACCAATGGCAACCGAAGTATGCGTGTAACCACCCGGATTTAAAACAATGCCGTCAAATTCAAAACCCACACGTTGCAATTCGTTGATCAATTCTCCTTCAACATTACTTTGAAAATAAGTTAAGGTTACGGCAGGAAATAAATGTTGCAGTTGCTTGAAATATTCATCAAACGATAAATTACCGTACACATCCGGTTCGCGTTTACCGAGCAAATTCAAATTAGGTCCGTTGATGATTGCAATTTTCATAACACGAATTACATGATTTTTTATGAATGATGAAGATAAGATTTTTATTACTGTATTTTTAATGATACCGGCAGTTGTTTTTCATGGCATAAACAGATAATATCCTTTTTTCTTCTCCTTTAGGAGAAGATGCCTGAAAGGCAAATGAGGCTTGCATCGCAATCCTTTCATCGTTCGGTTATAAATTGAACAAAAAAATATCCGAAGCTATTTACAACTCCGGATATCTTTATTTCGCAATAATTAATTACTCAATCAAAATTAATTTTTCATCATCTTCACAAAATCATCAAACAAATAACGGCTGTCGTGCGGGCCCGGTGTGGCTTCCGGATGATATTGCACGCTGAATGCTTTTTTGTTTTTGATACGAATTCCTTCAATGCTATCATCATTCAAATTAACATGTGTTATTTCAACACCTGCATGTTTACGCACTGCATCGGGATCAACACCAAAACCATGATTTTGTGTTGTTATCTCACATAATCCGGTAATAATATTTTTTACAGGATGATTTAATCCTCTGTGTCCATGGTGCATTTTAAATGTTGGAATATCATTTGCCAATGCCAGCAACTGATGTCCCAAACAAATACCAAACAAAGGTTTATTTTCTTCCAGAATTCCTTTGATCGTTTTAATGGCAAAAGGCAAGGCTGCAGGGTCGCCGGGACCATTGGAAAGAAAATATCCATCAGGATTAAATTCTTTTAATCGGCTTAATGTTGTGTTAGCCGGATGCACCCTAACATGCGCACCACGTTCAACCAAGCAATTCAAAATATTTTTCTTGATGCCAAAATCCAGCACAGCAACTTTTAATACTGAATTAGGATCACCCAATTCATATTCTTTTGTTGTGCTTACTTCAGTTGCTAAATCCAAGCCATCCATATCAGGACATTTAGCCAACTCAGATTTTAGTTTTTCAATATCAGTTATTTCAGATGAAATGATACAATTCATCGCACCCTTTGTGCGAACATGTGTTACCAATGCCCTCGTATCAACATCTTCAATAGCAACAATATTATTAGCGATCAAATAATCATTCAAAGAACCTTTGGCCTGAAAACGGCTGAAATGCTCTTCCAAATTTCTTGCTATCAATCCGCGGATCTTCACAGTATCGCTTTCTACATCTGCATCTTTCACACCATAATTACCAATGTGAACACTATTCATAATTAATATCTGTCCGGTATAACTTGGATCAGTAAATACTTCCTGATAGCCTGTCATTCCTGTATTAAAACATAATTCGCCGGTGGTAGTTCCGATCATTCCAAAAGCCTGTCCGTAAAAAACATGACCGTCTGCTAACAATAAAATTGCGGGTTGTGTTGAATGCGTCATTATAGGTTATTCTTTTTATTTTGCTGCAAAGTAAAAAAGGCAAGACCAATAAGTCTTGCCTTTGTATAATAAACTTTTCAACATTTAATTTATTCTGCTGTTTTTTCTTCGGTTGATGGGGTTGTTTCTTCAACTTTTGCTTCTTCAACAGTGTCGGCAACTTTCTTAGCACGACCGCGACGAATTTTCTTGGCAGGTTCAGCAGATGTTGCTGCAGTCTTGCCATAAATTTCGTTGAAGTCAACTAATTCGATCATTGCTTTTTCACCATTATCACCGGGGCGAATTCCTAATTTAATGATTCTTGTATATCCACCGGGACGAGAAGCGATCTTTGGTCCAACCACAGTAAACAATTCTTTTGTTGCTTCTTTATCTTGCAAATGACTGAAGATAATTCTGTGTTGATGGCTGATCTGTTCTTTAGTTTCGCCTTTCTTGGTTTTAGTCAATAAAGGTTCAACATAAGTGCGTAAAGCTTTTGCTTTTGCTAATGTTGTAACGATTCTTTTATGAACGATCAATTGACTGGCTAAGTTGCTCAGTAACGCTTCTCTGTGGGCTTTCTTACGACCCAGGTTGTTGATTTTGTCTCCGTGACGCATGACTTTTGATTTTAAAACTTATACCGTGTCAGGAATATAAGTTTGTTATAAAATACCACATCTTTATCCCTTTCGGGCGATGGGTTTAATTATCTAAATTATCTAATCCTAATTTTTGCAAATCCATTCCAAAGCTTAAACCTCTTTCAGTTAATACTTGCTCGATTTCTGAAAGTGATTTTTGTCCGAAGTTTCTGAACTTCATCAAATCTTCCTGTTCGTATTGAACCAATTCGCTCAAACTGTTGATTTTAGCAGCTTTCAGGCAATTGAATGCACGAACCGAAAGGTCTAAATCTTCCAATGGTGTTTTCAATACTTTGCGTAATTGCAATATTTGTTCATCAACAACATCTTCTTTCTTATCTTCTTTATTATCGAAAGTGATGTTCTCATCAGTGATGATCATCAAATGCTGGATCAAAATGCGTGAAGCTTGTTTAACAGCATCTTCAGGATGAATTGTTCCATCAGTAGCAACTTCAAGGATCAACTTTTCATAGTCAGTTCTTTGTTCTACACGATAGTTTTCGATAGAATATTTTACATTCTTGATTGGTGTATGAATCGAATCGATTGAGATAAATCCAAATGGAGCTTCTTTCAATTTATTTTCTTCCGCAGGAACATAACCTCGACCTTTAGAAATGGTTAATTCAATTTCAAATTTTGCAGAAGGATCTAAAGTGCAGATCACTAATTCAGGATTCATTACCTGAAAACTTTGAGAAGCTTCAGTAATCTGACCTGCATTAAATTCTGTACGACCTTTTACAGATAACACAACTTTTTCGCTGGTTACATCATGTTCAACATGTTTCTTAAAACGAACTTGTTTCAGATTAAGAATAATTTCAGTAACATCTTCTGTGATGCCTTTGATTGTTGCAAACTCATGATCAACACCTTCAATCTTAATGCCTGTAATTGCATATCCTTCTAAACTATTCAACAACACTCTGCGTAAAGCATTACCGATTGTTAATCCGTAACCCGGCTCAAGCGGACGGAATTCAAATAATCCTTCAAAATCTGTTGCTTTCTGTAAAACGATTTTGTCTGGTTTCTGAAAGTTTAATATGGCCATATTAAAACTTGGTTTTTATTTTTAATCTCTAAACCCACATGAGGTTTAAAGTAAATTTATTTTTATGATACCGGCTGCAATGCAGCTATTTTGCTTTTGTTGCGTCGCACTCTTCAACTGTAAGAATGCTATTCAGCTTACTTAGAGTACAACTCTACGATCAATTGTTCCTTGATATTTTCAGGAACACTTTCTCTTTCAGGGAAAGTAATGAAAGTACCTTTCTTCTCAGTTTCATTCCAATCCAACCAAGTAAATTTTGGGTTCTTACCACGCGTTTTACTTGTGATAGAAGAATTGTGTTCGCTCTTTGGTTTGTAAGCAATCACATCGCCTGGTTTGCAAGAGTATGAAGGAACGTTCATTGTTTCTCCATTTACAGTAATATGTTTGTGAGCAACTAACTGTCTTGCTTCAGGGCGTGAAGCAACTAAACCTAAACGGTAAATTGTGTTGTCCAAACGGGCTTCCAATAATTTGATCAGGTTTTCACCCGTAACACCTTTTAATCTTGATGCTTCTTCAAAAGTTTTGCGGAACTGACGTTCTAATACACCGTAAGTATATTTTGCTTTTTGTTTTTCTTTCAACTGTACAGCATACTCGCCAAGTGTTTTACGTTTTTTTGCTGCGCCATGCTGTCCCGGAGGGTTACTGTTTTTATCTAACCATTTTCCATTGCCTAAAATAGGCTCTCCGAATTTTCTTGAGATTTTGGTCTTTGGACCTGTGTAACGTGCCATAGTTTTTTATAATTTGATTTTTTGGTGACGATGAATAATCATTAAAAATCTAAAATCGATTATTCATCCTTTTATAAATAATGGAAGTTGACCATTGTCAAAATCCAAGGTTATACTCTTCTCTTTTTAGGCGGACGGCAACCATTGTGCGGTAAAGGTGTAACATCTTTAATTGAAGTTACTTCAATACCATTTTGAGAAATAGAACGGATAGCGCCTTCTCTTCCTGAACCCGGTCCTTTTACATAAACATCAACACGTTTCAAACCTGCATCTACAGCCACTTTTGCGGCGTCGGCAGCAGCCATTTGTGCAGCATATGGTGTGTTCTTTTTAGAACCCCTGAATCCCATTTTGCCCGCAGATGACCAACTGATAACTTGTCCTTGTTTGTTTGTAAACGATACGATAATGTTGTTGAAAGTAGCATTGATACGAACTTCGCCTGCCGCATCAACTTTTACTACTCTTTTTTTGGCAGCGGTTTTGGCGCTGTTTTGTGCTTTTGCTGTTTTAGCCATAATTCTTTTTTGAGGTAATCTTTCTTTTAAAATACTTGCTCCTCCTTCCCCGCTTCAGCGGGATTATCCGGCAGCTTTATAAAAAACCAAAAGCTCGTAGCAATCTGCTATGAGCTCAGGGCTTATTTTTTTATTTCTTAGGTGCCTTCTTTTTACCGGCAACTGTTTTACGTTTCCCTTTTCTGGTACGACTGTTGGTTTTAGTACGCTGACCACGAACAGGCAATCCTTTTCTGTGACGAAGGCCACGGTAACAAGCGATATCCAATAAACGCTTAATACTCATCTGCACTTCGCTGCGCAATTGACCTTCCACTTTAAACTCACTTGAAATTATATTACGGATAGCACCCTGCTCTTCATCATTCCACTCATTGACTTTTTTATCAAAGTCAACACCAGCTTTGGTTAAAATATATTGAGCAGTTGAACGTCCAATACCATAAATATAGGTAAGACCAATTTCACCTCTTTTATTCTTTGGTAAGTCAATACCGGCAATACGAGCCATATTTAAATTTTAGTTTTTATTACAAATGTTTAATTAACCCTGGCGTTGTTTAAAGCGAGGATTCTTCTTGTTAATTACATAAAGCTTTCCCTTTCTCTTCACAATCTTGCAATCCACACTACGCTTTTTAATAGCAGCTCTAACTTTCATGAGTTTGTTTTTTATCGCGTTTTGCTTTCGGCGTTATGCTTTAAGCGTAATTATTTGTATCTGAAAATGATTCTTCCCCTGCTCAAATCGTATGGACTCATCTCAACTCCCACCTTATCGCCCGGCAAGATTCGGATGTAGTGCATCCTCATTTTACCTGAGATGGTAGCCAGTATTTCATGACCGTTTTCTAACTTAACTCTGAACATAGCGTTACTTAACGCTTCCAGAATAGTGCCATCTTGTTTAATCAGCGGTTGTTTAGACATACAATTTTTGGGGCTGCAAAGATATTAGAATGCAACCGAAATATGAAAAATTAGTGAAAAAAAATATCGATTTTGTGGAAAATAATAGCCATCCCAATGCCATCAAGGCTTTTGGCTGTTTAAAAACACCCAAAATCTACAAAAATTTGCCCGTAAAGCTCGTTGCATTCTTTTTTAAATCCTTCGGTATTCCCGAAAATACTAATTCGCCACCCAAGTCCCCGGCTTCGGGACCAAGATCAATTACCCAGTCGGCACACTTAATTACATCGGTATTGTGTTCAATCACAATTAATGAATGCCCCTGTTCAATTAATGCATTGAAAGAGGCCAGTAATTTTTTTATATCGTGAAAATGTAAACCGGTTGTCGGCTCATCAAAAATAAATAAAATATGTCCGTGACCTTTTCCTTTCCCCAGAAAACTGGCCAATTTTACACGCTGCGCCTCACCACCGGATAAAGTATCTGACGATTGCCCCAATTTAATATATCCCAATCCAACACTTTGCAAAGGCATGATAGCATTACGGATATTTTTTTCATCTTCAAAAAAGTTTATGGCTTCATCAACACTCATTTCCAAAACATCAAAAACAGATTTATTTTTATACTGCACTTCCAACACTTCATCTTTAAATCTTTTACCGCCACAAACTTCACAAGTCAAGTGCACATCAGCTAAGAATTGCATTTCTACAACTTGCTCGCCTTCACCTTTGCAGGCATCGCATCTTCCGCCATCAACATTAAAAGAAAAATGTTTGGGTTGAAAGCCACGCAATTTCGACAAGGGTTGTTTGGCAAATAAATCCCTGATCTCATCATACGCTTTTATATATGTGATGGGATTACTGCGTGATGATTTGCCAATTGGGTTTTGATCGATCATTTCTATTTGAGAAATATAATCAACATCTCCGCTGATGGCTTTATGAAACCCAACTTTCTCAGCAAACTCGCCTTTTATTTTTTGCAATGCCGGATATAAAATTTGTTTTACCAAAGTTGTTTTACCACTTCCGCTAACACCACTCACCACACATAAAACATTTAAAGGGAATTGAACATTGATGTTCTTCAAATTATTTTGACGAGCACCTTCAACTTCAATACTTCTGTTCCACTTGCGAATTGTTTTAGGAATTTCAATTTGTAATTCGCCCTTCAAATATTTTCCGGTTAAACTTTTTTCGTTTGCAATCAATTCATCATAATTACCAACAGCAACCACTTCGCCACCAAGATGCGATGCCAGTGGTCCCATATCAATTATATAATCCGCTTCACGCATCATCATCTCATCATGTTCAACAACAACAACAGTATTACCTAAGTCACGTAAATTTTTCAATACCGCAATTAATCTTTTTGTATCGCGTGAATGCAAACCAATGGATGGTTCGTCTAAAATATATAATGAGTTGGTTAGATTAGAACCCAGACTGCGTGTAAGTTGTATGCGTTGGCTTTCACCACCGCTTAACGAATTTGCCAATCGATTTAAAGTAAGATAGCCCAAACCTACATCAATCAAAGTTTGTATGCGTTGATGTATCTCGATTAGAATCCTTTTTGCAATTTGTTTTTCATGCTCGCTCAATTTCAAATTATCAAACCACACCTGCAAATCTTTTACCTGCATTTCGCACAACTGACCAATATGTTTTTCGCCAACCTTAACATACAATGCTTCTTTGCGTAAACGATATCCATTGCAATCATGGCAAGTTGTTCTGCCGCGATAACGACTTAATAAAACACGATACTGAACTTTATATAAATTAGCTTCAACCTCTTTAAAAAAATCATCAATGCCCTGCGCATTACCAACACCTTTCCAAAGTTGTTGATATTGTTCATCGGTTAAATCGGCAATGGGTTTGTGAATCGGAAAACCTTTTGCATATTTGATGAATTGATCTTTCCATGCACTCAACTTCTCTCCTTTCCACGGTGCAACTGCATTTTCGTAAACACTTAATCTTCTATCGGGAATAACTAAATCTGCATCGATTCCTAAAACCTGACTAAATCCTTCGCAAGTTGGACAAGCACCAAATGGATTATTGAAAGAAAATAAATTTGGTACAGGTTCTTCAAACTGAATGCCATCCAATTCAAATTTATTGCTGAAGTGAATTAATTTTTCGCCATCAACTTCAACATACATTTCCCCTTCGCCTTCATAAAATGCGATGCCGACCGAATCGCTTAAACGATGCAGATCATCTTCATCAAAATCTTTTACAACAACACGATCGATCAATACGAAAGTCGTGAATCGTGAGTCGTGAACCGTGAGTTTGGATTTTAGATCTTTATCATTCAATTCAAGTAATTCCTCAATTCTAAAAATTTCTTTATTTGAATAAATTCTGCTGAATCCTTTTTGCATTAAAATATTCAACTCTTCTTTTATATCGCGTTTTGCATGCTGTTTAAAAGGAACAAGAATAACAACTTTAGTTCCTTTTTTCATTTGTTGAATGGCCATCACCACATCACCAACATCATCTTTTTTTACTTCTCTTCCGCTGATGGGCGAAATAGTTTTTCCGGCACGTGCAAATAATAATCGCAGGTAATCGTAAATTTCTGTCATGCTGCCCACCGTGCTGCGGGGTGTTCTTGTAATAACTTTTTGTTCGATGGCAATTGCCGGGCACAATCCTTTTATATAATCAACATCAGGCCTTACCATGCGTGCCATGAACTGGCGGGCATATGCACTAAGGCTTTCAGCATATCGGCGCTGACCTTCGGCAAACAATGTATCGATGGTTAATGATGATTTACCGCTGCCACTAACCCCTGTTACAACAATTAATTTATTGCGTGGAAATTCAACGGTAACGTTTTTTAAATTATGCGTTCTGGCACCCTTCACAACAATATTATCGGAAGGATGCTGCTTAGATTTTTTAACTGCTTTTTCTTTCGTTATCATTTACACAACAAATAAACAGAAAATTAGTGGTTATGTTTAAACTGCGTTTTTAAGAATGTGGATATTGTTGAGACCTACAAATATTTTTCAACAACATACTGAAAACACACTTACTTGTAAAAAACAAAGTTACTTTCAATACGAGAATTGAAATTAGTTGTAATGGTATTTTTTTATCATCACAACAGTTTTGGTTTTCTTTATCCAATTATCCTATCATTTTTGAAGCTTTTTTCAAAAAACCTAAGCACTATGAAAACGATGCAACAGGCATTGGATACTGATTTAATCCGTTCGTTTCAGGAGGGCAATCAACAGGCCCTTGAAACTTTAATCAACCGATACAAAGAGAAAATATTCTCTTCGATATTCTTTTTGGTTAAGGATAAATATTTGGCTGAAGATCTATTTCAGGAAGTATTTATTAAAGTGATCGATACCTTAAGAAGTAACCGTTACAACGAAGAAGGAAAATTCCTGCAATGGGCATTGCGCATTTCGCATAATTTATGCGTTGATTATTTCAGAAAAATTAAACGTACCAAGATTATTTACAGCGGCGACGATAAAAATATTTTTGAAGTGATCAATGTTAACAACGAAACTGCCGATACTAAATTTGTGCAGGGACAAAGTCACGACAAGATCCGCAGCATGCTCGAACAATTACCCGAAGAACAACGCGAAGTAATTGTGTTGCGCCATTATGCCGACATGAGTTTTAAAGAAATTGCAACTATCACCAACACCAGTATCAATACGGCTTTGGGAAGAATGCGTTATGGTTTGATCAATTTAAGAAAGATGATGGTCGAAAATCAAATTGCGTTATAACGATTGTTTGCTTAGAATAAGGTTTAATTGATCCCTTCAAATTGTTGAAGGGATTTTTTTGTTGCCAGCTTTTGTATTTCATGGCATCGGCTGTTGCGTCGCACACTTGTACGTTCTGAGCTACGAGGAGCGAGCCATGAGCTTTGAGCAAATGCTCACAGCTATTCTTCAGCACAAGTGTGCGACGCAACAAAAGCTAAATTGAAATACAAAAGCCTGTAACAAAAAATTATTTTTTATCAAACGCATCCTTGCCACACTGCAACCATGTTTTAAATTCTTTTGCATTGGGTGTATAACCAACAGGATTATTCATTAATTGTTGTTGCGTGTTTAAAATAACATACAACGGTTGCGTAACCTGATTAAAATTCTCAGCCTCAAAAGTTGCCCATTTATCGCCGATGGTTGCAATATCTTTTTTATTTCCATCTTTTGTGGTGTAAGTAAATCTTTGTTCTATGGGTAAATTTTCTTTGTCATCTACATACAACGAAACCAAAATAAAATTTTTGCTGATGTAATTATATACTTCAGGATCCGTCCAAACATTTTCTTCCATCTTTCTGCAATTCACACAAGCCCATCCTGTAAAATCAATTAATAAAGGTTTGTTTTGATCTTTTGCCATTTGTAAAGCTTTATCAAAATCATTTACCACATTTGCTTCCAATCCTTTTTCACGAACATTTGTTTTTCCGTAAATGCTGTAATGCAGTGGCGGCGGAAACCCACTCAGCAATTGAAGATTAGCATATTTGGTAGCAGTAACCCCCGGAATTAAATACAACGTAAACAAGAATGCCAATACCCCAACAAATTTTCTTGCGTTGGTAATTTTCATTCCTTTATAATCGTGCGGCAATCGAAGAATGCCGAAGAGATATAATGTTAATCCGGCGCTTGTTAAAATCCATAATGCAAAAAATGTTTCGCGTTTTATCAATCCCCAGTGCATTACCAGGTCGGCGTTCGATAAAAATTTAAATGCCAATGCTACCTCAACAAATGCCAGCACTTTTTTTACCGTATCTAACCAACCGCCGCTTTTTGGTAACGAATGCAACCAGTTTGGAAAGATGGCAAACAATGCAAAAGGCAATGCCAATGCCAGACCAAAACCTGCCAGGCCACTTGTTAATTGCCATGCACCCCCGCTTAACGAACCAACTAACAATGTTCCTAATATTGGACCGGTGCAGGAAAAAGAAACAATAACCAATGTTAATGCCATGAAGAAAATTCCACCTACACTGGTTAATCCGCTTTTCGAATCGGCCTTGTTTGCAAAACCGCTTGGTAATGTAATTTCAAAGAATCCAAAAAATGAAATCGCAAACACAATGAAGATGATGAAGAAAATAATATTTAACCAAGAGTTGGTAGAAATATTATTAAATACTTCGGGATGCACATTTCCCAACACATGAAACGGAACACTTGCCAACACATAAATCAATAAAATAAAAAATCCGTATAACGCACCGTTGCGAATGGCTTGTTTATGATTTTGCGAACGTTTTGTAAAAAAAGAAACTGTAACAGGGATCATCGGAAACACGCATGGCGTAAGCAATGCAATCAATCCGCCCAGAAATCCCAGAAAGAAAACAGATAATAAACCATTGTTTCCGGCATTACTTTTTGTACCACAATCATTTACGGGATGATCTAAATCAACAGTCGTTAATTTTATTTTTTGTGCGTTATTCGAAACTGCAATACCACCTTCTAAGTTTACTTCGAAAGGTTGCGAAGCTTGCTGAAATTCATCATTCTTTCCTAACGAAGAATTGATAGTACCTTTTAATGTAGCAGGAATAAACCCTTTTATTTTTATTTGCTGAGTTACCGAAACTGTGTTTGTAAATACATTTACTTTCTTAAAAATTGCGTCATTAATTATTTCGGGTGAACGATCGAATGACGGTGCATTTATTTCTTTTGCATTTTCATATCCGAAAGAAAATTTTACCGATTCCAGATCTTGTACCGAAGGGTTGATGCCGTATAAATGCCAGCCCTGCTTTATTTTTCCAACAGCTTTTATTTCGTAAATAGTATCGTTTATTCTTTTCGACTGAACAGAAAATACAACCAAACTATCTGTTTGTGCCAATGCGAACGCAGCAATGAAAAAGATGAAAGAAAAACTTATAAAAAATTTTTTCATACCAACTGGTTTAATAAGCTTTTCGCAAATATCAGGTTACTGATTTTATAAGACTGTGTGTTATATCACAGTTCGGTTCTCTGCAGAAAATCTTTAGCTGTTACAATTCTGCAATAAATAAATTCAGGAAAAAATTATTGCAATTTTATTTCAAATGGTCTTTTTGTTGGCGGCAAGCATTGCTCGTCGTTACAAACCATAAATTCTACATCGCCCGAAATACTTGTTTTTGCCTTAACTTTTAATTTTACGGTTTGCACAAATTGCACGCTGTTCGAAAAATATAATACTTCCGATTTAAAATTCGGGTCAAACACTTTTTCTAATTTACCAACTTCCTTCGCTTTGCCTTCGATTGTTACCAAAGGATTTGGCTTGAAAGTAAATTTGGTTGGTACAGGTCCTTTGCCCGTAAACTGCGAATAAATATGCCAGGGTTGCGGCACAGTTGCCGTAATAATTAATTCGTAAACCGCATCAGATTTTTTCTTGCTTTCAAATTTCCATGTAACAGGATTTTTGGGTTGAGCAAAAACAGATAACGTACTTATTGCAGCAATTAAAACAACAATTATTTTTTTCATTTTTTATTTTTTTGTACTAAGCTTTCGAATAAAAATCAAGCTGTGGTTGCGTCGCACTCTTGTACTGTTGAAACTCTATTCAACAATGTTTAATTAATTCAATCCCAACAACTCAAATACTTTTCTTCCGTCTAAATTATTTAATGCTGTCGAAGTTGCCCTTTCGGGATGCGGCATCATTCCAAAAACATTGCCTTTATTATTACGGATACCGGCAATATTCCTTACAGTTCCGTTGGGATTATATTTTTCATCAATCATTCCATGTTCATCGCAATAACGAAAAAGGATTTGTCCATTGGCTTCCAATTGATCCAATAATTTTTCATCAGCATAAAATCTGCCGTCGCCATGCGCTATCGGAATCTTTAATGGTTCGCTTTTATCAGTCTTAATAAAAACATTTTTGCATGCAAACTGTTGCTGTGCATTGGGCAATAAAACACCGGGCAACAAATGGCTTTCGCATAAGATCTGAAAACCGTTGCAAACGCCCAATACTTTACCGCCTTTGTTTGCAAATTCGATCACGCTTTGCATCATAGGACTGAAACGTGCGATGGCACCGCATCGCAGGTAATCGCCATACGAAAACCCGCCAGGTAAAACAATGCAATCGTTGGTTGAAAACATGCTCAGGTCTTTGTCTTTATGCCAGAGCATGATCACTTCTTTATTCAAATCTTTTTGCAGGGCATCCTGCATATCTCTGTCGCAATTAGAGCCGGGAAAAACTACTACGCCAAATTTCATACTTAAGAATGTTAAGCGGTAAAGGTAATATCATCAAAATAAAAAGCTTCGCTAAAATTTAGACAATACCCAATTATTGTGGATAACAATTACCGCAGCTATCCAGAATAATAAATTAGGCATCCACAAACGTTTGGGGTTTAAGAATGCATTCGAAATAAACGATACCAACGGAACCGTAAATAAAATGCCCGATTCGATCCCGGCATTTTTAAATATAAATGGTACAGCCAAAAGAATAAGCAACATTACCAGCATCACCGACCAGTTTTTGCGCAGCTGAATCACCATTCTGTTTGCAGCAGATACCCAGAAATAAAATCCCGACAACAATAACAGCAACATGGCAGACACATTGATCCAGAACCAAACATCGGGTTGATGTACCGGAAGATTAAATTTTATATCGGGCACAAAATGATATAATAAATTCATGTGATCGGTTAAGAACAATCCTGCCATCAAAAAATAATATGGGGTTACAATGCCAATCACTAAAACCAGCCATTCGGTTAATCTGAATGGCCGCACAACTGCCAGGGCAAATAAGACCACCACTGTTAATAATGCAGTGGGATGGTAACTTAACACAGTAAGTCCAACAATCAACCCGGTGCTGAACAATAATGTTTTTGGTGCAGGATGATTATATAATTTACTGAGCTGAATAAATATCAGTACCACCAATGAGTTGGCAATTAATGCAGGCGTTAATGCACACCATTGAGGAATAAATGCAGTAAGCAACACATACGACATGGCTGTTGTAAAACCTGTTTGCTGAAACATTTTAAATTGGTTCAACACCATATTTAAGCGAATGGCCTGAACCAAAACAAACGCCATATAAATCAAAAAAATAGAAGTTCCCGAAAAATACGGGGCATATTTTTGAAGTAATACCGATAAAATTCCATCGTCGTCATTAACCACAATTTCGGGTGTGGCTACAAAAAAATGCAGGTGAACCAAAAAGCCCAGTATCACCAGTAAAATTATGGCTGCAATTGATTTATCTCTGAAGAATATTACCACTGACTAATAATTATTAAAGTTCGATTTTTGCAAAACAAATATAACGACCGGCAAGACATGGAAGAACAACTTCTTTTTCGCTAACCTGTTTACCAAACCTGGGTAGTAATGTATATTCGGTATTTGACCCCAAAATCATTTTATCTTCTTTTAAATTTCCTGCAACATTTATTTCACCTTTATCATTTATGCTCTGTGCAGTAATGAAAATCTTGTTAAGTATGTTTTCGTTATATAAGAAATACAAACTATTGTCCATCTCAGCATTAACATAGCCAACCGAATTTACCAATTCATCTCTTTGCGGTGTATTTAAAACTTTCATCCATTCAGCATTTCCATCAGCATTAAAATTCAATACCACTGTTTTTTGCGAAATAAAAGAAGATGCATTATAATTAGTTATTACTGTTTTTTGCGGATTATTAGAAAATGAGACATCTTCGAAAAACTCCCATGGATGCCATGGAAAATAATAATTTGGATTATAAAAATTATCCAGTGAAAAATTAAGTGATGCCCGATTTTCGTTAGAATAATTTTGAACCAACTGTATAGAAGAATAATAATAAAAACTCCATCGATTTTGCTGATGTCTTTCTGGAATTTCAACCAAGTTTTCCGCATCAATTAAAAAACCACCGTCATTTTTTAAATGAATATGCTGGATAAAAAAATCATTGAACGCATCTTTGGAAACGGTTTTATCTTTTATTTTCTTCCGTAACTCATTGCCAAAAACAGTTGTAGTAATTAATGGAGTTTGATTTTGTCCGATATTTAAAATAAATGTGTATAATCCTTCCATGTCATCACCAGCCTTACTGCTGTAAAACGATGTAAGGATGTAACGTTTATTTTTATTGTCGATCTTAACATGAAATTCATCTGCAAAAATTTTGGGTAGTAATAATGCTTTAAAGATTATTGAATCAGAATGTTGTGGCTGAATAATTAAAGTATTACGTTCTGCATAATTAGTTTTATATTCTTTTGTGGTTCTTAAAAAGATAAGGTTGCCATCATCATCAACATTAAAATCATGCAAATAATCTTTTCTATACCGCACAGGAATTTTTAAAGTAGAACTTTTAATTAATCTAAAGTTTTCATCGTAGTGCAAACAATTAACAGAAGATGTTTTATTTCTATCATTCCAGATTGAATAAACAATAAAATGCTTTTTGTTTTCGCTGTAACAGTTAGAAAAAAGTTGATTGGGAAAATCATTTTCCATTTTGTTTTTTTCGGCTAACTTAATAGGTGTCCCAATCATATTTACATCAAAATCAAATTTGGCAACCATATAATAAATAGTGTGTCTTTTTTGATATTGATAAAACATGTTAAAATAGTTTTCGAAAACAACAAAATGCACAGCCGAAAAATTATTTAATGATGTCAATAAGGGTTTTTTATACAGAATATGCATTTCATTATCGAACACTTCGATTAAACCGTTATTTGTTTTTGGGACTCCGGGATTGATAGTAGGTTTATAGCTGTTGGCATTTCCCGGAGAAATAATGTCGTAAAAAGCGGTATAAACAAATATTTTGTTGTTCTTTTTACAGATAACATCGGTAATGAAATTTGAAAAAATTTCATCCTGAACAGGTGAATAAATAATTTTTTGCGACTTAGATGAATTATAAAAAACGAAGCATAAAATAAGTGCAATAAAATATTTTTTCATAAACTTGGGTTAATGATAATTGCACCAATTTATGAAATTTTATCATAATTCAACTTTTGCAAAACAAATATAATTTCTGTATAAGCAAGGAACAATTATTTGTCTTGCACCTACCTGTTTTGCACGCCGCGGCATAAAATCGTATCCGCGATCCAAATTTTTGAAAGTAACATTATTGGCTATCTGCCCTTCGGGCGAAATAGTTTGATCGGAAAAAACAGTTTGCCTTCTCTCCTGCGCATTAAACAGATAATGTAATTGGTCGCCGGTATTAATTAATCCATAGCCGATATAATTATCGGTATTATCATCGTACTGCGATTTTTGAATAACATTACTCCATTCCATTTTTCCTTTATCATCAAAAGAAATAACAGCAATATTATCGGCCGAATAACGTGTTTGATTGATTGAGCCGTAACCATAACCATACATCGACGAATAAGGATAATAAAATGGCGAACCGTAAGGATAATAACCGTAAGCCATGTACGGATTTCCATACATATAATCCCATCGGTTCATAATATTATTCCCTCGTGTTGATGTATAATTTGCTTCGGCCGAAATAATAAAACCGCCTTCATTTTTCATAATGATATTGCGCAGAAAATAATCGTTGAAAGCCGATTTCATCGAATTGCCGCCACGGGCCTCGTCACGCAGCTCATCCGAAAAATTTGCAGTGCCGTTATAAATTTCTTTATTGTTTTGTTTATCCCATAAAAGCAGATACAAACCGTCGATATTATTTTTTCGTTGTTTGCTGAAAAAAGAAGTAATTAAATAATGCTTATTTACATTGTCCACTTTCAATCGCACATCATCCAGATATACATTGGATAATTTAAGGTCGGTTGACATCGCTTCATCCTGCAAAGCAGGTTTAGTTATCAAGATCAACTTCGAAATATTATCGTTCTGCGATGCCCTTGTAGCTTTTACAAAAGCCACATCTCCGGCATTGTCTAACTGAAATTCGGTTAAGAAAGTATTTCTTTCGGGCATTGCAATATCTATTCTTGATCTATGAATGATATTTAAAGATGGATCGAATAAAACCGTTGTTACAATGTTTTCCCGGTCGGTTTTTGAATTGATCTTGAAGACCATGATCTTCTGTTTATCATCGCTGTGAATAACAGAATAAATTTTATTTACTTTAAGATTGCCGATATCGGTGCTGTCTAACTGAACAGGTTCATTCATCAACCTTCCTTTGCCGTCTAATTGCGCAGCCATACAATACATGATATTTTTAAACTGATATTGATATACAATAGAAAAATAATCGGGATAATTAATAAAATCGATCGAATACATTCTTTCGGGTAAATAAGTCATCTTATTTTTCTCGATCATTTTCATACTGGCATCATACAACGTAATATATTGGCCATCGCGATTGTTTTTATAAATTAAAATATTACCGTTTATTTTTCCGATAACCTCGTAACTGATCATTTTTGCATCATCACGATCAGGTTGGGAATACATAATGCGTTGTGCGGTGGCCGAAAAATAAATTAAAACAAAAGGTATGATGGCGAGGAAAATAACTTTTTTCATCTGTATAATTTTTATTGTTTTATTGCCAGATGGAATTCGCCATAAAAAAAACATTTGCTACCGGTTGGTATAAAAACAAATATTTTTTTTTAGCTCATTTCATGGTACTAAATTTTGCTATTCAAAAGTACGCTATGCTAAGGTTTATCTTTTAAATTAAATGTGAAAAAACATTTAATTGGCTGAATGTGCTGTTGCTTTTAAAAAAAGTTCGGCATTGTTCCGAACGTACAAGGGTGCGACGCAACAGGCGATGCCATGAAATACTGCTGCCGGTAACAAAAAATCTTCCAAAAAATATTATATTGTATGATTAAAATAAATAACTGATCCAAGAAAAATTGCCTGCATCGCTTGAACGAAACCTTGCTTTATATCGTACTTGGTTATGTTGCCATCATTGCGCTGGGATATTTTATTCAGGAAAAATTAATTTTTAAACCCGAAAAATTATCGCAGGATTTTGAATACAAATACGACGCTCCTTTTGAAGAATTATTTTTTGATATTGAACCCGGTGTTAGGATCAATGGACTGCATTTTTATTGCAAACAACCGCATGGACTGATCTTATATTTTCACGGAAACTCACGTAGCATAAAGGGTTGGGCCAAATATGCCAGAGATTTTTTTCGCTATCAGTACGATGTGATTTTGGTTGATTACCGCGGCTTTGGCAAAAGTACCGGCAAGCGAAATGAAAAAGATATGCTGAATGATATGCAGGTTATTTATGAAAAATTATTAGAAAAATATCCCGAACAACATATTCTTGTTTATGGCAGAAGTATGGGCAGCGGTTTTGCTGCGAAAATTGCAGCCGATAACAATCCGCGTTATTTAATTCTCGATTCGCCTTATTATAGTTTTATTCATGTGGCTAAAAGATTTACGCCCTTTTTACCGCATCGTTTAACGCTTCGGTTTAAAATGCGTACCGATAAATGGATCAAGGATGTAAAATGCCATACCTATATTTTGCACGGCACAAAAGATTATTTAATTCCGTTGAAGCAAAGTGAAAAATTGCAAAGATTAAATCCGCATAAAATAACATTGATACGCATTCATGGCGGCGGACATAATAATCTTCCATCTTATCACGAGTATCATAACTTTATCAGGGATATTTTAAAAAGTTAGGCATTATTTTTTTGAATGATTAAATAAAAAATCTTGACCATCGTATTTATTATAATTGCAGCTTATTTTGTTTTTGGAATTGCTTTATATTTTTTTCAGGAAAAAATTATTTTTCAGTCGAAACGTTTGTCGCACGACTATCAATTTAATTTCGACCAGCCTTTTACCGAAAAAAATATTAAGTATGATGACGTAACCAATTTTAACATGATCGAATTTCCTGTCAAGGATGATTCAGCTGCAAAAGGCATTGTACTTTATTTTCATGGTAATAAAGAAAACGTAAATCATTACGCAAAATATGCAGCCAATTTTACTAAAAACGGTTACGAAGTTTGGATGCCCGATTACCCCGGTTATGGAAAATCTACCGGAAAAATAAGCGAGCAAATTTTGTATGAAGAGTCGAAGATGGTGTATGAGTTGGCAGTCAAAAAATATCAACCTCAACAAATCATCATTTACGGAAGATCGCTCGGCACGGGCATTGCAGCCCGATTAGCCGGTATGAAAGATTGTAAAAAATTAATTTTAGAAACTCCGTATAAAAACTTTCCTGCGCTCCTGCATCATTATTTATGGATGTACCCGATCAGCTGGAAACAAAAATATAAAATGCCAACTTATCAATATTTGCAAAATGTAAAAGTGCCCGTAACAATTTTTCATGGCACCAATGATGAGATCATTCCGTATAAAAAAACAATCGAATTAAAAGCCGCATTGAAAAACGGCGATGAATTCATAACTATCGAAAAAGGCAGGCACAATAATTTAAACGATTTTGATCTATTTCATCAAAAGTTAGATAGTCTCCTTGCTTTGTAATTACGCAACTTTAAACGCCACAAAATAATAATTGTTGGCAGCAGCAATTAATTCGAGATTGATATAGTACGATTGCACAAAATCGCTGTACGCTTTAAATTCATGCGTTGGCACCACAAACTCATCAAAGAAAATAATATCACCTTTCTTTAAATATGGCGCCAGAGAAGTCAACGCATACAAAGTTGCCGAATACAGATCGGCATCCAATAAAATCACATTGCGTTTTGTGTTGTCTAATTCTTTTACAAAACCCGGAACAGTTTGCTGAAATAATCCTTTTAAAAATTTTCCACGGGCATCGTTATTTATGTCGGGCAATTCGTGGTTGCTGCTGAACGATCCTTTTTTAAACGGCCCCCAATCTTCAGGCAAACCGTCAAAAGTATCGAAGCCGTAAAATTTACTTTCGTCATTTTTATTTTGTTGCAACCACCACTTAAACGATTCGCCCCAAGCCACGCCAAACTCAATGTAGTTAATAGTTTCGGAAGATAAACCTTCTTTATCAATCACCCATTGGTACATATTATTTCGTTTCTGGTAATCCCATTTCGAAGGAAAATCGTTGTACGCCACGTTTCTGTTTTCGAATGCCCATTTCGAAAATTTGGTGAGGTAAAATAAATTACCAAATGCCCCATTTATAAAACCAAACACACGGTGCAATTGCAACCAGATGAACAACATTTTTGTATAGCGGATAAAAACTAATTTCATGCTGCAAAGAAAAGATATTTAAAACAACCGGATTATTTTTTATGTACTTAGCTGAAGAATATAAATTGAACTGCGGTTGCGTCGCACACTTCAGCGGAAGAATATATTTGAGCAAATTATCACCAAACTTCCTTCACACTCACTCCATCTTTTGCAACAATCAATTCGTGTTGCACGCCAATTTTTAAAGCAAGATTTTCGGTATCGTGACTAACAGGGAAACCAAAACAAATGGGGAGCTTTAAATCTTTAACATGGTCGTTAATTATACTGTACACATCTTTACCAAAAGGAATCGTGGTATCTTTCATTTCGCTGAAGCCGCCTATTATCAAGCCTTTCAGGTGTTTGAACATTTCGGCACGTTCTAACTGGATCAGCATCCTGTCTATGTTGTACAAATATTCTCCAACATCTTCCAGAAATAAAATTTTATGCCGTGTTTTATAACTCGAATGCGAACCGATCAAATGTGCAACGATGGCCAAATTACCACCAATCAATTCAGCTTCTGCATGTCCGGTTTTATTGAAAGCGTGTGCCGAACATTCATAATTGGAAGTAACGCCGCTCAATGCATCTTTCAGCGAAGCGATGTATTTATTTTTATGACCATCCCCATTAAATGCGCCAGCCATGGGTGCATGCAATGTTGCAATTTGATAATGCTGAAAAATATGTGCATGCAAAACTGTAACATCGCTAAAGCCAATGATCCACTTTGGATGCTTTTTAAATTTTTGAAAATCCAGATCATCGATCATTCTGCTCAAACCATAACCACCACGTGCACATAAAATAGCTTTGATAGTTGTATCATTCAGCATTTTTTGCAGATCGGCAATTCTTTCTTTGTCTGTGCCGCTGAAATAATTGAATTGATTACCAACAGTGCTTCCAACTTTTACTTTATAACCCCATGCTTCTAAAGTTTTAATACATGTTTCGGCATTTTCGGCGGGCATAGAACCCGATGGCGCCACAATGCCAATAGTATCGCCTTTTTTGAGGTATGGTGGAATGGTAATCATGCAACAATATTACTGAATTACTGATGTTTTAAGTTTAATGATAATTAGAAAAACATAAGTATAACTTAGTTTAAGAAGAGAAATTGGCCATTATAGAACCTGTTGCCGAAATGAAATTTGCCAAAACCAGTTTAATGCTGCTGCCGGGTTCGCTGAAAACAAGTTTGCTGGTGAACTGTAAGGATATTATACCCATATAGCTTTACCGTTCCTTAGCTATAAGACAGGGTGTATGGACTCGTAACAAACTCATCCTACATAGATACCATTTTCTGCAATAACCCACATATAAGCTACATATAACCCATATATAAGCTACATATAAGCTACTCCTAATAGGAGTAAGTTATATATGGTTTATATGCGACTTGCACTTGAATTATTATCGACTTATATGGCAATCTGATAGCTATCAATCATAGCTAAACTACCCATCAGCCTAGGCAAGTGTAGCAGCAAGCAATAGCTCTTGCAGGCAGTATTGCAGGCTTATTAGTATATACCTATACCGGAAAAGATGGGGACAGTATAATTATTTGTACAATAGGCTAATAAAATAATTTCTACTTTTTGTTCCATTATATTCTTTCGCTGAAGAGTGCGACGCCACTGAAGACGAGTAATAAACAAAAAGTCCGGTACAAAAAATCATCTCAAAATAGTCAACGAACCTGAATAAGAAGGAACTCCATTCTTTGGATTGATAACATAATAATACGTCCCAATCGGCAAAGGTTTTCCTTTGTAAGTGCCGTCCCACGGCTGATTGTAGCCGATGGAATGAAAAACAGATTGACCGTAACGGTTAAACACATCAACGGTGCAATTTGCATAATCGGTCAATCCTTTAATTAACCAAACATCATTAATATTATCGCCATTGGGCGAGAATGCGTTGGGCACATTTATGTTGAGCACATTAATATTTATGGAAGCATTTGCCTTGCAATTATTAGAACTTGTTACCAGTAATTGATACGAAATATTTGCTTGAGGAAAACATATTGGTGTAAGAATTGAATCGTTACTTAACCAAACATTTGGTGTCCATAAATAAGTTACAGCATCAACAGATATTACACTTGCGTTGAGCAATAATTTATTTCCCAAATAAACAACGGTATCAGTAGTTAAATTAATTACCGGAACAGTTTTTACATTTATGGTGATGCTATTGTTTGATGCAACAGTTGCCACACAACCGGATGCACTTGAATAAATACAATTGATAATATCCTGATCATTAAAATTTGCAGAAGAAAATGTTTGACCGCCATTAAAAACATCAGTACCATTAACGAACCAACGATAAGCCGGAACTGCATTTCCGCCATTTGTAACATTTGCAGTAAACGATGCATTATCGCCCGCACAAATTGTTGGCGTGTTTGTTGAAATAGTTACCTGCGGCGCACAAGTTGATGAAACTAATTGTGTTATTTTTCTGATCCGGTTATTATAACCATCGGCAACAAACAAATTCCCGGCTCCATCAAAAATAATATAATCGGGTTCATTCAATTGCGCATTGATAGCCAGTCCACCATCACCGCTAAAACCGCTTGTACCATTGCCTGCAACCGTTGTGATAATGCCGGTTGATGCATCAATTCGTCTGATTTTAGAATCATCAAATTCAGTAATAAAAATATTATTGTTGTAATCAACGCAAACTGATGCAGGATCAAATAAAGCTGCATTAACAGCTAACCCTCCATCACCGGTACTTTTATTTGTATTATTACCCGCGATAGTTGTGATGACACCTGATGTAGTATCAATTTTTCTGATGCGACATGTGATGCCAATGCTCACTTCTACCAAAAGTAAATTTCCATGATTATCGAATCTAATATCTACAGGAGATGGTATGCCTGCAAGAGCAGCCGGACCGCCATCGCCGCTTGAACCCGTTGTTGAACCAATTCCGAAGATGGTTGAAATAATTCCTGTTGATTGATCGATTTTTCTGATGCGTGAATTATCGGAATCGCATACATATAAATTACCCAAAGCGTCAACACAAATGCCTCTGGGATTACTTAATTCAGCATCTGTTGCATTACCGCCATCACCACTATAACCATAGTTTCCGTTACCGGCAACAGTTGTAATAATTCCGGCAGTATTTATTTTCCGGATCCGATGACCACCATGATCTGTAAAATAAATATTATCGTTTGCATCGATACACATTCCGTATGCAGACTGGATTGCAGCGTTTATTGCGGGGCCACCATCGCCGCTAAAAGCATATTCGCCGGTACCTGCTATAGTGGTAATAATATTTGTTGAAGCTGCAATCTTCCGGATAAAATTTCCTGTTGCAACAAACATATTTCCTTTACTGTCGAAACAAATAGCAGTAGGATTTTTTATACTTGCATAAATAGCCGGACCGCCATCGCCTAATTGTCCGGGCACCGAAAGAGCTGTGCCGTTTCCTGCAAATGTTGAAATGATTTGTGCATGCGTAAATCCATTTATAAAAAATGTGAAACAAACAATAAATATGATTTGTAAAAATTTCATTTACTGATTCAAAAAAAACTACTGCATATTAAACTAAAAAATCGATTTCTTTCTTTCATTTTAGTTAAAGAAACCTGCTGTGATTGTATTTGCTTATTTTTGCCGACTTTCTTTGCTCAATCATATTCTTCAGTTGAAGTGTGCATTTCTTCCACCGGAAGAAATGAAGGCAAGGAACGATGATTAAAGAACAAAAGCTAAGTACATAAAAATGAATCAACCGAAAAGATATTTGATTACTTCGGCATTGCCTTATGCCAATGGATTGAAACATATTGGCCATTTGGCCGGTGCATATATTCCTGCCGATATTTATGTGCGTTACCTGCGTGCACAAAAACGTGATGTGGTGTACGTTTGCGGCAGCGACGAACATGGCACAGCTATTCCGATCCAGGCGATGAAAGAAGGCACAACGGCACAAGCTATTATTGATAAATATCATCCCATCATTGAACAGAATTTTAAAGACCTTGGAATTAGTTTTGATATTTATCACCGCACATCTTCGCCGTTGCATCACGAAACAGCACAGGAATTTTTTACCGTGCTGAATGATAATGGTGACCTTGAAATAAAAGAATCGGAGCAATATTTTGATGAAGCCACCAATACTTTTTTAGCCGACAGATTTATTAAAGGTACTTGCCCCAATTGTGGTTATGAAAGTGCATTTGGTGATCAATGCGAAAGATGCGGCAAGAGTTTAAGTCCCGATGAATTAATTAATCCGGTTTCAACTTTAAGTGGCAATGCACCTGTAAAAAAATCTACCAAGCATTGGTATTTACCATTAAATAAACACGAAGATTTTTTACGCGAATGGATTTTGAAAGAACACAAAGATGATTGGAGAAGCACCGTGGTTGGTCAGTGCAAAAGCTGGATTGACGGCGGTTTGCAACCACGTGCCGTTACAAGAGATCTGGATTGGGGCATTGAATTGCCCTTGCCTTCAGGCAAAGGGAAAGTTTTATATGTTTGGTTTGATGCACCCATTGGTTATATTTCTGCAACCAAACAATGGGCATTGAATAATGATAAAGATTGGAAGCCTTATTGGAATGATAAAGATACCAAGCTTGTTCATTTTATTGGTAAGGATAATATTGTTTTTCATTGTATTATTTTTCCGATCATGCTGAAATTGCATGGCAATATTTTACCAATCAATGTTCCTGCCAACGAATTCATGAATCTGGAAGGCGATAAAATGAGTACCAGCCGCGGATGGAGTATTGAAATGGATGATTATATTAACGACTGGATAAAAAAAGAAAATGGTGGCGAAAGCTTAGCAGATGTGCTGCGATATTATTTAACAGTGATCGCACCTGAAACTAAAGACAGCGAATTTACATGGAAAGGTTTTCAGGATGCCAATAACAGCGAACTGGTAAGCATCTTCGGCAATTTTGTGAACAGGACTTTTGTGTTGATGCATAAATTATGTGGCGGAAAAGTTTCTGTATTTCATAATGATCTGATTGATGATGTTGACAAAGATCTAATCACACATATTAACCAAACCGCCAAAAAAGTTGAAGCATTATTGGAAGAATATAAGTTCCGGGATGCATTATTTGAAGTGATTGATCTTGCCAGAAAAGGCAATCAATACATGCAAAAGAAAGAGCCGTGGATCTTAGCAAAAACTGTTGCAGAAAATCCAGACAATCAAAAATTAATTGATAATGCATTGCACATTTGCTTGCAGCTAACAGCTAACCTTACTATTTTGATCAATCCATTTTTACCATTCACTGCAAAGAAATTATTGCACATGATGAAAGTGGTTGAGAAAATGTTGGAATGGCCAAATGCAGGTAGAATTGATTTATTAAAAGTTGGCTATACTTTACGTGCACCCGAATTATTGTTCAGAAAAATTGAAGATGAAGAAATAGCTTTTCAATTAGAAAAACTAAAAGCTAAAAGTTTAAAAAATAAAGAAGACATAAAAGTGGAAGAAAAACAAATAGAAACTGCTCCGGTAAAGCCTGAAATTGTATTTGATGATTTTGCAAAAATAGATTTGCGTGTTGGAACCATCGTTGCCGCAGAGAAAATAGAAAAAGCTGATAAACTGCTGAAACTATCTGTGGACTTAGGTTTCGAGACACGTACCATTGTTAGTGGCATTGCCCTACATTTTAAACCAGAAGATATTGTTGGCAAACAAGTTACTGTTGTTTGCAACTTAGCACCACGTAAAATGCGTGGTATTGAAAGCAACGGAATGATATTAATGGCCGAAGATAAAAGTGGCAAACTTCATTTTGTAAATCCTGATAATAAAGTGGATAAAGGAAGTGGTGTGAGTTAAAATTCCTGATAATAAAAATTCTTACTAATTTTAAGACATGTTAGACCTCAAAGAAAAATATATTGTTAATAAGCAACAAAAGCAAGTTGCCGTCCAGTTGGACATGAAAACTTTTAAGCGATTAGAAGAAGTGCTGGAAGATTATGCACTGGCTCAATACATGATTGAGTCCGAAAATGATGAAAAACTTTCTCTCAACGAAGCTCAGGTCTATTATAAAAAATTAAAAAAGAAATAAATCTTGCAGGTAGTTTACCAAGACGTTCCTTAAAGATTTAGCAAAAGTATTTCCGGCTAAACGAAGATCACAAATAGAAAAATTTGTTTTCGATGAATTACAAAAATTTAATTCGTTGGAAGAAGTTGGTACAGCAGAAAAAATGACGGGGTATAAAGATTTTTATAAAATCAGGTTTGGCGATTACAGAGTTGGAATTTATAAATCACAAAAATTAATTGAATTAAGGAGGGTACTTAACCGAAAAGAAATCTATAAATACTTTCCGTAAATAAAAAATCCCCGAAACAATTTCGGGATTTTTTTATTTTAAACTTTATCAAAGCTTACGCATTCTTTCAATTCTTTTTCAGTGTAACTTAAACCGTATTGTTTCAACACATCATCAGGAATACCATTCCATTGATTGGCAGTGTTGCCAATATAGCCCACATCTTTCACACCGATCTCTGATGTGTAAAATCCAGTGGCAGTAAGGTTTCGCATCAAATTAAAAAAAGAAACGCCTTGTTGCATTTCGGGCTTTGCTTTTTTAGGATACGCAATTTCATCTACCATTTCTATTTGTTGTTTCGCATCACAATCTTTAAATGTTTTTTCAAAACGTTTTAAACATTGCATGTCCAACCAACGCAAACCGCCACGCATTGGTGTTTGATGTTGGGTTTGTTCCAGCACAATAAAGGCAATAAAATCTGTCACCTTCGCATCTGATGCACTGCCGCTCACCGCATCTTTCGGAATAATAATATCGGCTAAAACAGTTATCGTTGCCAATTCATGCTCGTTAAAAAATTTCTCCGCTGCAACTTTTTTATAATGCTCATTTTCTTCTACCATTCTTTCGGGTCCGGTAAATTTTGTAAGCGTAGTTTCTTCAGTAATTTTTTTATCGCTGTTCTTACAAGCTTCAATGAACACGCCACTTGCAGCGGTTCCAATTAATAATGCTTTGATGGATTTTCTTCTGTCCATAAAAATTATTTTAAAATAAATTTTTTATTTTTTGTACTAAGCTTTTGTATTTTAATTTAGCTGCTGTTGCGTCGCACTCTTCAACAAAACGATCATAACTCATCATGATCAAACCTTTTAATCAGCAATTACAAATTATTTTTTTTCATTTCATCCACAATATGTTCGCTGGCACGCATGGCCAATGCCAGGATCGTCCATGTAATATTTTTATCGGCCTGCGAAACAAATTGTCCGCCATCCACACAAAATAAATTTTTACAATCGTGCGACTGGCTCCATTTATTCAACACCGATTTTTTAGGATCATTGCCCATCCGCACTGTTCCCGCTTCATGAATAATATTTCCCGGGTTATGCAAACCATAATTATTTTCCGGACCATCATCGCCACCCCATGTAACTACAGCACCCATGCTGTGCAAAATTTCTTTGAATGTTTCTTTCATGTGTTTCGCCTGATTGATCTCATAACTGCTCCACGAAGTGTGAAACCGTAAAACAGGGATCCCATATTTATCTACCACATTCGGATCTATTTCGCAATAATTATCTTCTCTTGCAATACCTTCTCCCCTTCCTGCCATGCCCACATGGGCACCGAAAAAATAACGATAATCTTCTTTCAGCGAAGCACCATAACCACCTGCTTCTTTTTGTTTACCTTTTATTTTATAGGTGCCATTTAAATTTTCAATTCCCCATTGAAATCCATACAGAGGCATACCAAACCCGCCACCGTATTCGATATGATAACCACGTGGGAAATCTAATTTTTTATTATCCAACCACCAGGGTGTGTACACATGCATGCCGCCAACTCCATCTTCATTATATCTTTTCCTGTCGAACAATTCAGGAATGATGCCACCCATATCAGCGCCTGTTGAATCGTGTAAATATTTTCCCACAACACCGCTCGAATTTGCAATACCATTCGGATATCTGGGCGATTTAGAATTCAACATTAATCTTGCGCTTTCGCAAGCACTTGCTGCAAGAATTACAGTCTTGCCACTCACCTGATATTCCTGCATATCAAGTGTACTCACATAAGAAACTCCTGTGGCCAATCCATCTTTGTTTGTTAATACTTCACGGGCCATTGCATTGGTAACCAGATCAACATTACCCGTTGCCAGTGCGGGTTTTACCAATACCGATGAAGAAGAAAAATCGCCATAGAATTTACAGCTTCTGTTGCATTGCCCGCAAAACACACAGCTTCTGTCTTTATTATCAGGCAATTGTTTGGTTAAAATTGATAACCGAGATGGAATAACAGGAATACCAATATTTGTTGCAGCATTTTTTATAAATAATTCATGCAGTCTCGGTTTTGGCGGAGGAAGAAAAAAACCATCCGGATCATTGGGCAACCCTTCATTCGTTCCGAATATGCCAATTAATTTATCGATCTTATCGTAATAGGGTTTTACATCTTCATAACCAATTGGCCAATCATCGCCTAAACCATCGATACTTTTTCTTTTAAAATCTCTCGGACCAAAACGTAAAGAAATTCTTCCCCAATGATTGGTTCTTCCGCCAACCATTCTGGCACGCCACCAATCCCATTTATCTCCTTCTGCATGTGTGTATGGTTCACCATCAATCTGCCATCCCCAATAACATCCATCAAAATCGCCAAATGGACGAAATTTAGTGCTGGCGCCTCTTCTGGGCGATTCCCATGGGTTTTTAAATTGAGCAGAATTTAATGCAGGGTCAAAATTTGCACCGGCTTCAAGTAAACAAACTTTTAGTCCGGCATTGGCTAAAACATAGGCAGCCATTCCGCCGCCTGCACCCGATCCAACAATAATTGCATCATATTGTTTCGGTGTTTTTTTTATCTGAAAATCTCCCATACGGCAATTTTATTTTAATGATCGTTTCAGGAATTGAATGTAAGGTTTTTAGTTTGGCAAAAAATAAGTTTTTGATAATTGTCAAATCAGATAATAGAGCCACAACTTTTTCTGTTCATCGATTCAGTTCTGATAGTCCTTTTTCGTTTAGGTATTATTTAATAAAAAAATAAAAGGGTTATTGTTCGAACGATTTTGTTAAAACAGAATTTATTTTATCTTCGAACTAAAATAGTTGCATAGCTAACTAATTTCCGTTAGTTTTGAAACTCCAAAAAATAAGCTTGTTGTTATGAAACGTACAATTAAAAAAGTTGCAGTTCTTGGAAGCGGAGTAATGGGAAGCCGCATTGCCTGCCATTTTGCAGGCGTTGGTGTTCAGGTTTTATTGCTTGATATTGTTGGGAAAGATGTTCCTGCAGATGCCAAGCCTGCATTAAAAAATAAAATTGTAAATGATGCTTTGACTGCTGCCATTAAAAGTAATCCGTCGCCCGTTTTCACAAAAGATGTGGTAAAAAATATTACTACCGGCAACTTTGATGATAACATGAAAGATATTGCTGCATGCGATTGGATCATAGAAGTTGTTGTTGAAAGATTGGATATCAAACAACTTGTTTACGAAAAAGTAGAAAAGTTCAGAAAGCCCGGAACCCTTATCACGTCTAATACTTCGGGTATTCCCATTCACATGTTAAGTGTTGGGCGAAGTGAAGATTTCAGAAAACATTTCTGCGGCACACACTTCTTTAATCCGCCACGTTATTTAAGATTATTGGAAATTATTCCAACACCCGATACCGATCCTTCCATTGTTGATTTTTTAATGGAATATGGCGATCTGTTTCTTGGTAAAACAACTGTGTTGTGTAAAGACACTCCTGCATTCATCGCCAACAGAATTGGCGTATTCAGCATCATGAGCATTTTTCACATCATGCAAAAATTAAATTTAAGTATTGATGAGATCGATGCGCTAACCGGACCAATTATCGGTCGTCCAAAATCTGCAACCTTCCGTACCGCTGATGTTGTAGGGATTGATACTTTGGTGAAAGTTGCAAAAGGTGTTGCAGATAATTGTCCAACAGATGAAGCAAAAGATTTATTTTCTATTCCAGATTGGTTGGATAAAATTGTTGCCAATAATTGGTTGGGCGATAAAACCGGACAAGGATTTTTCAAAAAAATAAAAGGTGGCGGCAGCAAAGAAATTCAGGTATTGAATTTATCAACCTTCGAATACGAAGCCAGAAAGAAACCAAAATTTGTAACACTTGAAACTGCAAAACCTGTTGATGATTTGAAGCAAAGAATTAAAATGGTTTTTGCAGGAACAGATAAAGCTGGTGAGTTTTATCGCTTGTTCCACTATTCATTGTTCTCTTATATTTCGCATCGTGTTCCTGAAATATCAGATGAAGTTTACAGGGTTGATGATGCCATGAAAGCAGGTTTTGGTTGGGAGATCGGTGCATTCGAAACATGGGATCTGTTAGGTGTTGCAAAAGTTGCCGATGCCATGAAAGCCGCAGGATACAAGGTTTCCGCCTGGATCGATGAAATGATTGCAAGTGGTGCCAAAAGTTTTTATAAAGTTGAGAATGGTAAGAAATTATTTTATGATGTTGCCACAAAATCATACAAAGCTTTACCGGGTGGTGATGCATTTATGGTGTTGAGTAACCACACAGATAAATTAGTTTGGAAAAATAGTGCATGCCGGTTATACGATATTGGTGATGGTGTTGCAGGATTGGAATGGAGTACAAAAATGAACAGCATTGGTGGTGAGGTATTGGAAGGCATTCAAAAATCTATTGCTGTTGCCGAAGAAAAATTTAAAGGATTAGTTATTGCAAATGATGGCGCTAATTTTAGTGCCGGCGCAAATGTTGGAATGATATTTATGCTGGCAATCGAACAGGAATATGATGAATTAGATATGGCCATTCGCATGTTCCAAAATACAATGATGCGCTGCCGCTATTCTTCGATACCTGTTGTTGTTGCACCGCATGGATTAACATTGGGTGGTGCATGCGAAATGAGCTTGCATGCCGATAAAATTTGTGCTGCTGCTGAAACATATATTGGTTTGGTAGAACTGGGTGTGGGCTTGATTCCCGGTGGTGGCGGCACCAAAGAATTTGTTTTACGTGCGAGTGATGAATTACACAATGATGAACCCGAAACCAATACTTTAAAAGACAGGTTCTTTGCCATTGCAACTGCAAAAGTTGCAACCTCTGCACACGAAGGTTTTGATATGGGAATCTTAAGAAAAGGTCATGATGAAATTGTTTTAAATATTGGTCGCAGAATTGCTGAAGCAAAAAAATCGGTGATCGAAATTTATGATGCAGGTTATACCATGCCGCAACAACGCAAAGATGTAAAAGTTTTAGGTCGCATGGGATTAGGCGCAATGCTTGCAGGTATCAATGGCATGTGGCGCGGTGGTTATGCAACCGATCAT
>MLJW01000065.1_pt1 | contig 135463 bp, 126 predicted proteins | sample 888231 | NCBI WGS metagenome assembly MLJW01 (sample SAMN05788063, study PRJNA343431) | mine drainage metagenome | isolation source: sample collected from the inflow into an acid mine drainage treatment plant... | place: Germany: Lusatia, lignite mining district | reverse complement strand
TCTTCATCGTCAATTCGCATCCGCACCAATGTACACGACAGCCAGCTTTTCTCATAGACGTGAAAACGTGCTGGTCAGGCGCACTGTTCCTGTGCTCAACGACAAAGTGATCGAGCACCTCCCACGAGGTGTTGCACTATAAGTTGTACAATGATGTTTTGAGTATTGGAGCTACCCCGCGCCTCATTCAGTCAGGCTAGAAATCGCCGGAAACCTACAGCTAAATGTGGGCCGCCTCCTGACTGAGCGCGAATAGTGCGGAATTACTAAATCGCAAGAAGGGCGGCGACTTGTACTAGGGAACGAGGTGTACTACCCAGTTATTGATGACTAAGGCTCTGTGACTCACATTGCGCGATGACGAAAGGTTTTACTCGACTCGAACATGCAGAGGCAGAACTGCTGCGCCTGAATCGTACACTCAGGATGCTGAGCGAGTGCAATCAGGCGTTGATCCGAGCAACGGATGAGACCCAACTGCTCGATACCATTTGCCACCGTATCAGTGAGATTGGAGGTTACGTCGGGGTCTGGATCGGCTATGCCGAGCAGGACAAGGGCAAGACAGTGCGTGCTGTGTCGCTGGTCGGCGCGGGAGACGATGAGTTCGCCGCGACTTTGAAGCATGTTAGTTGGGCCGATATCGAGATAGGCCGCGGCCCGACTGGCACCGCTATCCGTACCAATCAGGTGATCATCACCCACGAATTGCAGACCGACCCACGTTATGCGCCGTGGCACGAATACATCAAAAGGGTGGGGGCAAATTCCGCGGCAGCCCTGCCCCTTGTGGCTGGGGGTAAAGTATTTGGCGCCCTCACCCTATACGCCATCACCGAAGACAACTTTAACAGCCAGGAAATAGCCTTGTTACGGGAGCTAGCGGACGACATCGCCTACGGCGTCATGTCGCTGCGCAGCGACGCCGAGCGACGTCGGGTGGAGCAGGAGATGCTCCTGGGCCGACGCGCGATCGAGTCAAGCAACGACGGCATCCTAATCTCCGATTCGTTCCTACCGGACCGGCCCATCAGCTACGTGAACCCGGCCTTCGAACGTATCACCGGCTACGATGCAGCAGAAGCCGTGGGCAGAAACGCGCGCTTTCTGCTGGGCGAAGACATGGACCAGATCGGCCTGGTGGAACTGCGCAACGCACTGCGTGAGAAACGGGCGACCAAGGTGGTGCTGCGCTGTTACCGCAAAGACGGCAGCCTGTTCTGGAACGATTTGTCGCTGGCACCGGTGCGCGACGAATCCGGCCAAGTCAGGCATCTAATCTGCATCATCAAAGATATCACCGAACGCAAGGACTATGAGGCTCAGCTCGAATACCAAGCCAATTATGATGCCCTGACTGGATTGGCGAACCGCAACCTTCTCGCCGACCGCCTCGATCAAGCGATCGCCCATGCCCAGCGCGACCGAAACTTGGTGGCGGTGCTGCTACTCAATATCGATCGTTTCAAGTTGATCAACGATGGCCTGGGTCGCGACGCTGGGGATGCCTTGCTGAAAATCTTATCACAGCGTTTGACCTCCTATGTACGCTCTGCTGATACCGTAGCGCGCCTAGGTGGCGATGAGTTTGTGGTAATCATGTCGGATATGGAGTCCGAATATGATGCCGTGCCGCTGGCCCGCAAGCTGCTCGATAATATATCGCGACCGATGACGCTGGCTGGCCGGGAAATAGTCTCAAACGCCAGCATGGGTATTGCGGTTTACCCCAAGGATGCGGAGCAGGCGTCAGTCCTTTTGAAGCATGCCGACGTCGCAATGTATCGCGCCAAGGAACTCGGACGCAATCGCATGCAGTTCTACACGCCGGCGATGAACACCAGCACGCTCGCGCGCCTGGAGCTGGATAGTGCCCTGCGCCGCGCCATAGAGCGCGACGAGTTGGTGCTCTATTATCAGCCCAAGGTCGAATTGCAGCGGGGTCAGATGGTCGGCGCCGAAGCCCTGATCCGCTGGCGCCATCCGCAGCTCGGGATAGTTCCGCCCAGCGAGTTTATCCCGCTGGCCGAGGAAACCGGACTGATTGTGCAGATTGGCGAGTGGGTGATCGACAACGCCTGCACCCAGCTCAAGGCTTGGCAGAGGGAAGGATTGCCCAACATCAGTCTGGCGGTCAACTTGTCGGCACGCCAGTTTCAGCAGGAAAATCTGGCCAAGATCGTAGACCAGGCATTGCGTCTGAATGAGGTGAAGGCACGCTATCTGGAACTGGAAGTCACCGAAAGCGCGGTGATGCAGGATCCGGACAAAACCGTGGCCATCCTGCACGAACTCAAGAGGATCGGCGTACGCTTGTCGCTCGATGATTTCGGTACTGGTTACTCCAGCCTGAATTACCTGAAACGATTTCCCATCGACACTCTGAAGATCGATCAGTCCTTCGTGCGTGACATCACCACCGATCCGGACAGCGCGGCGATCGCAGTGACGATCATTTCCCTGGCGCACAGCCTGCGGCGCCACGTGGTGGCGGAAGGGGTAGAAACCGAAGCGCAGCTCAATTTCCTGCGCCGACACCGTTGTGACGAGATGCAGGGCTACTACTTCAGCCGCCCCGTGCCTGCAGAGGAATTTGCCCGTCTGCTGCGAGAGGGTCAATCATTGTCACTCGGCACCCAAGCGGAACTTGGGGAAAGACGAACTTTATTGTTGGTGGATGACGAGCCAAACATCACCTCTGCCCTACAACGTCTGCTGCATCGCGACGGCTACCACATTCTTACGGCCGCAAGCGCTGCCGAGGGTCTCGAATTGCTGGCGCTGGAGGATGTTCAGGTAATCATCTCCGACCAGCGCATGCCAGTGATGAGCGGTACCGAATTTCTCAGCCGGGTAAAGGAAATGTACCCGAATACCATCCGCATTGTTCTGTCCGGCTATACTGAACTGAAGTCGATTACCGATGCGATCAATCGCGGCGCCATCTACAAGTTCTTTACCAAGCCTTGGGAGGACGATCTGTTGCGCGAACAAATCCGCGAAGCATTCATCCATTACGAGGCGATGAAAGACAAGGTGTTTGGCAGAGACACCTATCCCGTTAAGGAGTAGGTATCAGCCGGCAAAGATTCTATGATCTCATGTGCGATGTCAACAATGTGAACAGCATAATGTTGCGGGTTCATGATCCGTTCGGTTTTGTATCACGCAATCTGTCCGGCCGTCAGAGCCGTTCGCACCCTTGCCTCCTTCTTTGATATGCGTTCGCCATATTCTTCCTCGTCGAGAGGTCGGAAAATTCCTGAACGTCCTCATCGCTAACCCATCTTTCTCAACCGACGCTCATAAGAGCAGATTCTATCCTTATCGACCAGTCTCATTTTGCTGGGCCACTTCTTTATTAATAGTAGACAGCGTATCCGATGGGTATATTGCGACTATCTACCGACCTCCATACGTAGAGCGTGTTAGAAAAGCCCGGAAATGGTAGTAAAACTATGCGCGTCATCCCGACCACGATATGGTCGAAAGGCGCTGTGAGATTTCCTTGCTCGAGTACAAAAATCTGTTTGAATTCTGGAGCAATGACTAGCCATGGTCGGGCCATTAGGCTCCACAAAGATGGTCTGATGTGGTTGGCTGGGGTTTCTCGCAACACGAATTCCACCTTAAACCTAAACGGTGAATGCTTTGGCACATCAACCTGGAAATTCAGATGCCCTCGACTTTCCCTAATCCGATACCGAAGAATACTCGTCCTTTCCACTTCAAACAGCGTCTCCCCACGAGCGTGCAGATGATCACGCGTAATCTCTTCTACGTGCGGGAATCCGGTTACCTTTCGGAGCTTCCAGTGCTGCTCAAGACTGGCTAGAACCACGTTTTCGTACTCCCTGCCTGATCCTATCCAGTCAGTAGTAATAGCACCGGACTCTATTTCGACAGTTGAGAATGTTGCTAGCGTTCGGCCTATTCCAGCGACATCGAAATACACGTCCATATGCAATGTGGAAGGAAAAAATTTAGAGAAATCGAGACAGAATGCCCAAATGACGCATACCAACGCCATCAGCAATAGCGTTCCGTCCAACAGCCAAGTACGTTCGATTTGAGCAGTTAGGGGTAGTTGCAATCCGATTATGCCGATATGAAAATCGGCCAAGAAATCCATCGAGCTCTTGCCGGCATTCATTTCCGGCGAGAAAGGTAGTAGCGACAGGAAAGAAAAAGCAAGCGCGAGAGGAAGGTAAAACCTTATCGCAAATCGCCATATAGGTGTCATTTGATCGACCTAATAAAGTTCCTGATTAGCTCTAGGACCCGTTGGGGGCGCTCTTCGTGCGGAATATGCCCAGTATTCGGCAAAATTACTAACTTCGAATTTTTAATAAGCGTGCGAAACCTATAAGCGCTTTCCAACGGAATTACTGGATCGTTCTCGCCCCAAATAATTAAGGTCGGAACTGTAATTTCAGAAAACCGGCTGGCTATAGCTTCAGCGTTCTCTGGCACGATATATTTTGCGGTCTGTGTAAGCGCGAATTCTGTGCCAGGCAATCTAAGGAAATGTGCGTACCGCTCGACCCTCTCCGGAGTAATCTGCGACTTGACTGCCATTTCATACTCAAGGACAAGTTTTACGCGAGATTCCGGAGACAGAAAGTGGGACGCCAGCCGTGTAATTGGGTTTCGGAGCGTACTGACAAAGAAAGGTAACTTCTGTGAAAACCCAGCGCTATCAATCAGAATTAGCGCAACAATTTCTGGTCCACTTTTCTCCGATAATTGTCCCATGTAGGTCAGTAAGGAAACTGCACCACCAAGTGAATGACCAACTAAAACCACGCGTTTCAGGCGCAGCTGCTCCAAGAACTTTATGAGAATCGCCGCTTGATCAGAAATCGAGTATCTGGTGTCAATAGGTTTTGCAGAGAATCCAGAACCTTTCAAATCTAATCGAACAACCGAAAATTCGGCGGCGAGCACTGGGTAAATGTCGTACCATGACTCCAAGCTGGTGCCGAACCCGTGAACGAGGGCTAGCGTTAAATTATCGACATTGGACAATGATGCCGAGAAGTTAATTTGGATACCATCAACAACAGCTGTCTGACTCGGTGTTATGCTAAACGTTTGCTGAGTAGAGTACATGTTCTCTAAATTGTTTTGGCGGTGTCTTTCAGGAATTTTAATCGCCAGAATTATGTAAGCTGATCTTGATCATCCGTCGATGGGAATGCACGACTCCATCATTTATACCACACGTTTTTCGAACTGTATAAGCGCACGCGATAATCCAATAGAGGATATTGTTGAAACAGAGCACCGAGCGGTCTTGTGCATCAGTTCTCCCATAGAAGAAACCCACCATGCGGTGGGCTAAATCGGTTTCTGTATTCTTGTTACATCAACCCTCTCTCCGCAAAACTCATTGCTGAGTTTCCGCCCACTACAAAGTGGTCTAGCACCTTCACGTCCACCAGTGCGAGCGACTGCTTAAGCGAACTCGTCAGTAGCTCGTCGGCTCTGCTCGGTTCAGCAACACCCGAAGGATGGTTGTGAGCGAAGATGACGGCCGCTGCGTTGAACCGAAGTGCTTGTTTGACCACTTCCCTCGGGTACACCGATGTTTGCGTGAGCGTGCCGCGGAAGAGTTCTTCGGCTTCGATGACGCAGTTTTGCGCGTCAAGATAAATTGCCACGAACACTTCGTGCTCTTTCCCGATCAGGAGCAGTCGGATGTAATCCCGCACGGCAGCCGGGCTTGAAAGTACAGAACTGCGTTTCAGTTCTTCTTTAAGCACGCGGCTGACGAGTTCTCGGGCAACTGCGATTCTCGGGTACATCTCCTGATTAACTGCGCCCGTGGTAAAGAGCGATAACAGGCTTCCTTGATACAGTTGTGCTGCGGTTTTTTCTCCCATGAGAAGCGAGAGAAGCTCCAGGTCGGATAACAAAACAGGTTCCATGTCGGACTCCTTTCATAAAGAACGATCCGACACTCATAGTTAGGCATAGCGGTCGAAGAAGCACGACGGGAGAACGTGCCAATGCGGCACGCATCCTCGTCGTGCGTCACTCACGGCGAGTACCTATGCTGAACCGATGCCAAGAAATCCAAACATCTCCTATTTCGCGATTACCAACGGGCGCAATCCGCACCAAACGTTCGGCATCAAACAGGCTGACCGGCTCTTTCATACCTATGTGCTTGGCAAGACAGGGACGGGGAAAACGACGCTCCTGGAGACAATCGCTCTCCAAGATATGATGCGCGGTCGTGGAGTGACAGTGATCGATCCTCATGGGGATCTTGCCGAACGGCTTGTCGCGGGCATTCCCCGGTGGCGCGAGAGTGACCTTATCTATCTGAACGCCCCAGACCTCTCTCAACCCTATGGATACAACCCTTTGAGGCGAGTGCGGACAGATAGCATTCCTCTCGCTGCCTCAGGCCTCATGGAGGCGTTCAAGAAGCTTTGGGCTGAAGCGTGGGGCGTGAGAATGGAGCATATCCTCCGAAACGCGCTTTACGCGCTCATCGAATACGGGGAGGCGACGCTTCCCGATGTCTTGCGGATGCTCACCGACACGGCCTTTCGGAAGCAGGTGCTCGCTCGGGTGAAGAACGACCAAGTAAAGGCCTTCTGGACCAAGGAGTTTCCAAAATACAATCCCCGGTATCAACAGGAATCCATTGCCCCGATTCAAAATAAAGTCGGCGCGTTTCTCGCGGACCCTCGCCTATACCGAATGTTCACCGGGCAACTGGTTGACCTCCATTTCCGGCAGATAATGGATGAGAGAAAGATTCTCATCGTGAATCTAGCCAAAGGACGACTCGGCGAGGACAGTGCAAACGTTCTCGGCGCGCTCTTGGTGACAACCTTGGGACTCGCGGCATTCAGTCGGGCCGATATCGAGGAATCACGCCGCCGTGACCACATCATCGTGATCGACGAATTCCAGAGCTTCGCCACATTGTCGATGGCGAATATGGTCTCAGAGCTTAGAAAGTACCATGTCGGACTGGTGCTTTCCCACCAGCACCTTTTCCAACTGGAACCCGAGGTGAAGCACGGCGTGCTCGGCAACGTCGGCACCCTCATTTCCTTCCGTCTCGGTCCAGAAGACGCTCAAATGATCGCCCGAGAATTCGAACCGAAATTCACACCTGAAGACCTGGTGAATCTTCCCAACCATGGCATCTACCTGAAGCTCATGATCGATGGATCGCCGAGCATACCCTTTAGTGCAACGACGCTTCATCCGAAAACACTTGAGGAGCAATGAACGGCAGGAGCATACTTCTCGGAATACAACAACAAACAGGGAGACGAAAATGAAGTTATTGCTGCGGCGAGACCAGAAGTCCGGGATGCGTGGGGTCGGCAAGGTCACCTTCACGCTCGCTGTCCGAGCGGAGCTGTCCGAGGAAGAAAAAACCAATATCAAGAAATATAAACTAGGCGAGACCGTGCTCTATGAGAGGAGCACGATGACTGACCGCGGCAGCGGGCTCCTCGGACTCGCTTCGCGCGTTGCCTTCAAGATGATGAACCTCTCGATCAGCGTAAATGACCTCGCATCCGGCAAGCAGGTCGATTGCAAAGACATCATGGAGATGCTTGCCGTCGAAGAGCAAATCAAGGAAGCTGCACGAACTTTCAAGGCAGTGCTCACGGCAGCGGCTCAGTTCGGCGGAGAGGAAGTGATCGAGCTCTAACCGCTTCCATGTCGAACTGGAGGAACTGGCTCTCGGGCGGCACGGAGGGTCGCGAACGCGAGGACACCCTCGTCCTCTATCGCGAATTGCAGCTGTTACGCGAGCGGGCGTTCCTGGCTGACGACGAAGCTCGTTGGACGTTCCTCGTTGACCTCATCATCGAGATTTGCCGCAAGCTCGACATGTCGCCCTCCGATCGACTGGGGAGCGCGCTGTATGACGCGCTGTTGCAGCTTCTATACGATGACGGGTTCCTCATCAACCTGCCCGACGAAGCCGCGCTCGCCAATTGCACGCTGGAAGAGGGCGTATCACTACGAGAAATGTTTCGCCGCTCGATTCGGGTACATAAGGACGGCGAGCGCTTGCTCGCGGAGTGGCGGACAAAACTCTCGTATCTTTTTCCCGGGATCCTCCGGTCTTTCCCTACCTCGGCCTTCATCGATCCAGATGACGATGGCGAAGACGAGGACAAGATCGAGTATGTCGTATTTCCCGATGCCGCGGCATACGATCTGTGCGACGACCTGGGTGACATCATAGAACGCACACTCGTTACGCTCTCCGACCAGTACGCCTTCGAGTTCGGACTGTTCACAAAAGTCCGCACCCGCCTTGAGGACAACTTGCTGCGCGCCTCGGGCATACCGCTGTCGAAGCGGCATGAGGAACAACTCAAACTGCGCTTTCCGTCTGAACAAAGCAAAATGCGGCCGGAGGAACTGGTAGAGGTCTATCTCCAGGGCACGGCATTTCAGGACTTCTTTCGTGCGCCGCTGCCATTTGCCATCCCGTTCCCTGCACGGTTTGAGCACACCCATATCGTCGGCGGCACCGGGCATGGCAAGACACAACTGCTTCAATTCCTCATTCATCACGACCTGGTGCGGGCTAAGGAGGATGGCCGGGCGGTGGTCGTCATCGACAGCCAAGGCGACCTTATTCGGACCATTTCGCACCTGACACATTTTGATCCGGAGGCACACGACAGTCTCGCTGATCGCCTGGTGCTGGTCGATCCGACCGACATCGAGCATCCGGTCAGTCTCAATATGTTCGACTTCGACCGCGGCCGGCTTTGGAAGTTGTCGCCGATGGATCGCGAGATGACGCTGAACGCGGCGGTTGAGACCTTCGAGTATTTCTTCGGCGCGCTCCTCGGCGCCGAACTGACGGCCCGGCAGGGTGTGATCTTCCGATACATCGCCCGCCTCATGCTTGAGATTCCCGACGCGACCATCCACACGCTGCGGGAACTCATGGAGAACGGCGAGAAGTTCCGCCCATACATGGAGCGGCTCTCGGGATCACCCCGGCACTTCTTCGAGACGCAATTCTTCGAGCGGCAATTCGGCGAGACCAAGAAGCAGATATTGGCGCGACTGTGGGGCGTGCTGTCGAATGCGACCATCGAGCACATGTTCTCGCACACTGAGAACAAGGTCGACCTCTTCTCCCTGCTGAACGAAGGCAAGATCGTACTCATATCGACGGCCAAGGATTTCCTTGGTCACGAGGGCGCCAGCATCCTTGGCCGGTTCTTCGTCTCGCTCATCGCGCAAGCGGCACTCCAACGTGCGACGCTCGTGCCCCACGAGCGCAACCCAGCCTTCGTGTATATCGACGAGTCGCAGGACTATTTCGATACCTCAATCGACCGTCTCTGCAACCAGGCGAGGAAATACCGCATCGCGCTCAATCTCGCCCACCAGAATCTCGATCAGCTCGATCCCTCACTACGAGCGACCGTCATGGCGAGCACCTCGATCAAGTTTGCCGGGGGCGTGAGCAGCAAGGATGCGAATACTCTGGATTCCGAGTTCCGCGTCGATGCCTCGTTTCTGCTCGCACAGAAGAAGCGCAGCGAGCATACCGAGTTCGTCTGCTTTGTGCGCAACTTCACCAACCAGGCGCTCTCGGTGCGCATCCCGCTGGGGTATGTTGAAGCGCTGCCGACGATGTCCGATGAGTCATACGAAAAGCTCCTTTGGCGGAGCCGGGCCGAATACAGCGCACCGCCAATCGAACCGACGTTTGATCGGCCGCAGGCGGTGCAGAAGTCGAAGGTGCAGCGGCCAGTATCGCCGCTAGCGATGGAATTGCAGGATGGAGGGATCGAGGCTAGCCCCGGCCCGGTGCCGTCACCGGTACAAGCACCACCTGCCAATGCTGCGCCCTCCGAAACGGAGCGTCCCGCGCCAGTTGTCGAGCGTGTCCTGAAGCTGGCGCCACGACCGAAGGTACCCCTGGAGCAAGGCGGCGGCGGGCGGCAGCACAAGTACCTCCAGCACTTCATCAAGCAGCTGGCCGACGAGCGCGGCTTCCGAACATCAATCGAAGAGGTCATTCTCGATGGCGCCGGCCGGGTAGATGTATCGCTCGTTCGCGGCGAGCACCGGATCGCCTGCGAAATCTCAGTGACCACTGGCAGGGATCATGAGCTGGGCAACATCGAGAAGTGCTTGGCGGCGGGTTACTCCGAAATCGTGCTGGTCGGGAGCAACGAGCGGCATATCAAATCGCTGACGAAGTTCATCGATGCCAATCTGGAAGAGAACGAACGGAGGAAGGTACGGTATGCCGTACCCGAGAGCCTGATCGAATATCTGGACTCTCTCGGCGAGCCGCCCCTGCCGACCGAGCAGATGGTTCGCGGGTACAAGGTTCGGACGGTGCAGCAGGCGACAGACTTGGACGACGCCAAGGCGAGACGGCAAGCCATCGCAGAAGTGCTCGCCAGATCTATCCGGAAAACCTGATCGCCTCGCGCATCGTCGGCGACGCCCGAAGCCGCCTTCCATCGTCGATCCGACGCCCCCTTACGAGCGCCTTTCAAGCATATGACTTTCGCCAAATTGTGTTGTGGGCATTGGGGGGGTAAAACGCTGCGACGTGTCGTATCGGCCCTTGTGCCGACGCCGTGGCGAGTACCTGTCAAATTCCAACAAGGAGGAGGCCCTTGGGGAGACAAGAAACGCTGCCGCATTACACCGAGAGATCATCCCGATGCAGATCAAGTCTTCGGTTCCTGTAGTCAAGTGACATTATGTCGATGAGTCGTGCCCGACCTTCGACGAACACTTGTCTATCCCCATCCTTTGTTAGACCAAGATAGACGGCAACGACAGCTTTCAGCAGCACAGTTTTTTCTTTTGCGTAAAACGTTACGGATCTGTACCGATCGCTCAATGCGCCAAGTTGATCAGACATTCCAGCTTCAGCAGCGTGAACGATCGCCGCTCGAAGAGAGTCAAACTTGGGTTGCAGGTCTGATTCGAGGTGTAGGCGAATTCTCCCGAATTCGAGCAGTTCGGCGATCAGGGGGAGCGGTTCGTCCCCGAACGAAGACCACCCTGCCCTTGAGAGGCATTCCTTGGGGATATGGACCTTGTACTGCGGCGATACCGTGCTGAGGTCGCTCGCAACGGCTTCGTCCGGCAGTTGGCCTGTGTCATAACCACGAGCCATGCACGAATTAGAATTTTATGGCAGGGTAAGAATTGTACTGTAACTAGATGATTTATTGGTAACAATGTGTTTAATGGCGGATCGCAATGAAAGAACTTGAATCAAACAAGAAATGCTGATATCCTGTGTATGGAGGACGGTCTTGAGTCGGCTGGCCAGTTGATGCATAATCTCCGGCTTTCTCGAAACATTTACTGGCCTTAGGCATCTCGCTGCCGTCAAGAGCGGTCGGTTGCTAACTTGAATGGAGGGTTGTCATGCAACAACAGACGCTGAAACCTGGGGCGACGAAGAGTTGGCTGGCAAATTCTGTCATTCAAAAGAATTTGCGGCTGACGATCCCCAATGGGGACACTAGGGATTACGAGGCGACCAGCGAGCTGACGGATGATGATGTCTGCGAAGTGGTGAGCATTTGCGATTCCGTCTTCAGATCTTTGGACAAGTAATCCAAACAAGAACAGCCCCGACGTGATACTCGGGGCTTTTTTTCATATCGATATGACCATATATGGGAAATTTCTCGAAGATGACCGCGCGCGTCTCAAAGCCGAGTGCCGGATCACTACGTACATTGCTCTATTTACGAAACTCGTAAACGCCTGCTTACCGGCGGCGTACGCCTCATTCCGTGATCGCATCGGGTTGAATGAGGGGATGCTCGCGATCGCTGTCGGTCGCTACTTCAATGATCGTCATCGTCTGCTCGAAGCCCACGACATCGAAGCCTATCTGCATCGAAGCAAGATGGTCGCTTACACAATCAAGTGGATACTGGCTACTTCGCCCATATACAGCCGGTTCTCGCTTGACGAGATGAACGAACTGCCGGAGGAAGTCCAGGAGCGCATCGTCAATCTCAATTACATTTTCTGCACGCTTGTAATGTTCGACGGTCTGGAGGAGTTGGAAAAGAAAGACTTTGCGGCCGACGGGAAATATGAAAGGATCCTTCGCGATCTGATTTACTGCATGAAGACTCAGGCGTATAGCGAAAAGATGGGCGCAGTTCTATTCGATGCGCTCTGTGTCCAGGCCGCGAAAGGAGCCGACCGTGCCTGATGGGACGGGCACGGAAGTTGGCTTGGAAGTCCTCAAGCATATCCGAGCAATCTTGGAAGCCTCGCGCAAAATAGGTGTCAAGACGCATGAGGTTTCTAGCGACGAGAACGTCGTAAAAGAAATCGACTCGGAGGTCGAGCGGATAGCTGATGCCTGCATGGCAATTGCCAAGATGTTATCCGACTAGATATGGCAGGTAATCAAGGGCCTTTTGACGAAAGCAAGGTCGACAAAGCGCTAAAGCTAAGCAGCGAGACCGAAGAGATACTTCGCGGAAGGCTGAAAATCGATGCTCAGTCAGCCGCGACGAAAAGCTTCATTGCGTTTGTCGTTTCTCTGATCTATGCGGGTTCCGTCGCAAGTGTCGTGCTCGTATGCCTATGGGGCGTTTGGACAGAAAAGGCAACGATTCTCGAAGGATACGAGAAATTAACTGACTTCATAAAGGTCGCGGTCCTCCCGATCGTAACGCTGGTAATCGGATACTACTCTGGACGAAACGGTTCCGACGGGAAACGAAAGAAACAGTAGGAAGGGGCATCCGGCAGCGACGCCGTATCAGATTCGACCAATCCGTACGACAAGAAGAGCGTCCTAAACGGACGCTCTCGTAAATGGTCTGCCTATCCCCACGTCCGCGCGATTTCGAACGCGAGAAACGTTTCTATCCGTTCCCGCATCCGCTTCTGCGGAGGATTCTGCCCGCGTTCCCAATATCCCCAAGTCTCCTCGTGGATGCCGGCAGCCGAACCTGCCTGATCAACCAGTAATAGGCGGAAGTGCCTATTTCGAACGTCATATTGCTTGGCGGCCGTTCTTGGTGGTAGCCTAAACCCCCTCTCTGTAGAGGGTAATCAAGAACGTATAGCCGCAGTTATTTTCGTTGTCGCTTTCGTATCCAGGCTTCAGTTTTAGCGTTTTAACAACAACCTAAACGGATCGAGGAGGAGCGTCTAATGAAATTCCCAACACTCATGATCTTGGCGATGCTTGCGGTCATGCCGATGGCAAGTATGGCGGAGAACAGCCCAACTACTCCTGCGGCCGACAAGTCGACCGCTGCGCCCGCCGCCGCTTCATCCGAGCGGCCCGCTGCCAAAGCGAATGGCGCAGCGACTGAAAACGGCAAGGCCGCTGGCAAGGCGAATCAAACAGAAGGACTTTGGTCTCCAGCATTCTTGGGCTTTATCGGAGCCTCTGGTGCCATGACGATCTTTCTCTTCTTCGCCTTGGTATCAACTACGGCAAGGCTGAAAGATGATAAAGACCCATGGAAACTCTCGGAGGCGCTCTCCGAGGAAGCTTCGGGACAACTGCCGGCGGCGGCTGGCACGAAGCCCGCCCTCGTTCCCAGTTCCAGCCGTCTGATCGCTTTTCTCGGCATGCTGGCCCTGATTGGGGTAACGATCGGCGTAGCATACGGCGTGCTGTGGGGATTGTTCTTCGACAAGGACCTGGCGCAACTGGACAAGATCGGATCATTCTTAACATCCGCCGCTGTTATCTTCGTGCCATATGCTGCGAATCAGATCAAAGCGGCGGTAGCGGCTGTCGCCGGGAAATAGCAATCGATGGCGATCATCGGGCGGTCAGCTTCGACCGCCCGCGATACGGGAGGTCGTATGCGGATAAGATTCTGGTGGGTTGCGCTGTTGGCGGCGTGTGTCTCGGGGTGTGCGGCGAACCTTGATGGCGTGCGACGGTTCGCGTCGGACACCGATACGCTCGTCGGCGGGGTGAATACGCAACTCGCGTACCTGCCGGTATCGTGCGAACATCGGCTAAGCCTCGTCGAGCTCATACACGGTTCTGACGCCGACATTTCCCGCCAGACTAAGACCGCGTGCTACGACCTTGCGGTTTCGGCCACTGCGGCGACCGACATGACCAAGGGAGTCGATGAATACGCGAAGGCGTTAGGCGCGCTTGCGCAAGATAACCTCGCCACCTATTCGTCGGAGCTCGACGGGCTCGGCGCATCCCTCAAGAACCTTAAGAAGAGCGACCAATCGCCGGTCGTGTCGGCCGACAAGGTCGATGCGTTAAACAAGCTCACCAACCTCATCCTTGAGGCCGCAACCAAAGGAATGCGGCAGTACGAGTTGAAGGCCATGCTCGCGGAGCATGATTCGTTCGCTACGATCCTCAACCAATTGGCCTCGATGATGGATTCGGAGTACGTCGTGGCGCTGCAACTGGAGCAAGGCGAGTACAAGACGAAGCTTGTGACTCTCAAGAAGGTCTATGGGGAAAGGGAGCCCATCCGGGTACGCGAGCTAGAGCGCGACTTTACGGCGTCGGGCCGGCAAATAGATGACAAAATTGACGCCGCCAAGAAATCGGCCCAGGCGCTCCGCGATCTCACGGCTGCGCACGAGAAGCTGAAAGAAAATGCAGACAAGCTTGATGCAGTCGACCAGATCAAGGAGATCAACGATTTCAGGAAACAGATGGTCGACGTGCGCGATGCGCTCGCGAAGGCATTTTGATAAGGGGCGGACACGATGACAGATGATACGACTCTCACCGCTTACGACAAGGAGACGCTCGCGGCGAAACTGAACGACGCGGCGCAACAGCTCAATGATCAGATCGAGAATGCGCCGACTGATGACGATGCACTTGCACTCGATGAGAAAGCTACCGCGCTCCGCAATCAGGCAACCGAACTGATAGCTCAGGCGATCGTGCTCCGGCAGAACGATACCGGCCTAGATGCGACACAGCTTGGCAATGCGGTTAGCCATTGCAACCAGGTTATGGCCCGCGTGGCAGATGTGAAGAAAAAGATTCAAGTTGCCACCGCCCTTGTCACGTTCATCCCTGTTCTCATGACCGGTAATGTTCCAGCTATCGTCAAAGCGGGTGTCGATCTTGATAAGAGCCTGACTAACATAGAGAACGAATAGCGGTCGGCGCTACAGCCACGTCTTCTTGAACCGCGGAGGTACGATGAGATCGTTACGACTTGTTTTGATGGTGGTGGCTGTCGCCGCCACCCTGCTTCAGCCGGCAGGTGCCTACGCGAAGGAACCACCGCCCAATGCTACGGCTACCCAGCCCGCGATCTCCGTCCCAAGCGAGGCAGACCTTAAAGAGCACGGGCACTACACCAACAGCCAGGGCAACGTCGTCCATTCACCGGCCCATTCGAAATCCGGCGCTGCCCCAAGTGGTGCAACGGCCCAGTGCCGCGACGGAAGTTACTCGTTTAGCCAGCACCACCGGGGCACGTGCTCTCACCACGGCGGCGTTGCGCAGTGGCGTTGACAGGGCGGGCGTGCACCTCGAAATGCGCGATCGGCTCGTGGAGCCAGACCATTCCCGAACATATTAGGACTGACATATTTCCCATGTATTGTGCATAGCCGGCTATAAACAGGAGATGCGCATGACCAAATATTTAGTCAGTGCTTGCTTGATCCTCGCGCTCACTTCGGCGATGGCACAAGCAAAGGATCAGAAGCCGGGAGTGGAACGCTGGGCGATAAAGACGACAGTTGCCAAGACAGTGCCCTCCCCTACGCCGATAGACTTCGACAAATTCATAGGACTTTCCGATCCTCCCTCGGCCGCCCATAACAATCCGAATTTTCAGAAGACGCGATACCAGGGCGAAGATCAAATAGTGTCCGTTCGCGGCTACGTTTTTCTCGTCGCGGGAGAATCCGACGGCGATTACCACATACAGATATCGAATAACCCGACGTCCGGGGATCAGTGCATCGTCGTCGAGGTACCGAAAGACGATCCGATCTATGTTCCCGACCAGTCCGTGCGCGAGCAGGCCGGAGTTGTACGTCAATTGATCCGAGAAAAGCTGCTCCACGGACGGGAACCCTCCAGCACGGGCTCCGTAATCCAGCATCCGCCCTACATGGAGTTTACCGGCGGCCTATTTTTCGACGATGCCCATGTAGGCGACCCTCCGCGTGGAAAGAAAGGCATGCATGCCGCTACGCTTTGGGAGATTCATCCGGTCATCGCGGCGCGATTTATCAAGCCTTAAGGCAGACCGTCGTATGAGAGCTTCTAAGACGGAACGCCGCATTACAAAAAGTTACCATGCTGTGATTTTTGAATAGCCAGAAGGCATACTCGCCAGCGATTCAAATCGAGCCCCAATACCAATATGGTCCTCATGCGGGCGACCGATGGGATCAAGCGGTTACTTTTCGCGGCCATCCGAAGACGCGAACGTTACAGAGGAAGCCAATGCATATTAAAAGTTTCGCACTTCGCAGTCTCCGAAAGCTCAATCTCAATCATGACCTTGCTAGGTCAGATTTCAAAATTCTCGATATCGACGGACTTCAAGCCGCGACTGTAAACATTGTGGTTGGGCCAAACGGCGGAGGCAAATCCACTGTCGTGGACTTGGTAAGGGCGATGGGCAACGCGAACCTACTGCCAACCTTGGCCCGCGAAAACATCAACGCTGGTACGTCGTGTGGATTCCTGGTGCGATTTGATAATAGTGCCTACGTCGTCGCTCAGTTTGGCGCGGCGAGTATTAACGAATTCGGATTGGCTATTGCGGCAGTACCGGCCGCTACGCCTAGGGGGTTTGAAGGAAAAATCAAAAAGCACAGTAATGTGCCTGTTCCTAAAGACCTTTCAGACGTCATTGATTGCCTGTCCGCAAAGGTCGAATATCGCGAGCGACACGATGAGGGTGACGTTCCTGTACAAGCGTTCATCGACGCCCTAAATGCTGACGGCAAACATCTGTCAGGATTGGCGCCGTTCCCTTTAGCTCCGGACCAAAATGCTTACGAGAATCCATCTGAATCTGCCGCCTATCCATACAATTCCAAGTCCCCGGTCAGGCCGTTAGAGGACGGGATTGTCAGTGTCAGTTTTAACGATGACCAACTGCAACATAATCATGTTCCTATTGCCATGTTTCCTTCTGGTTGGAAGGCATTTGGCGGATTGGTGGCATGGCTTGCAACTCGGGATGAGGGGGCGATATGTGTGATCGAAGAACCGGAAACGCATATTCATCCGAAGCTCTTGCGGATTCTGATGCGGAGAATCAGCGAATTGGCGAGCGCGCGAAATTTGCAGGTCTTTATGACTACGCACTCTTCAACGCTAATCGACATTCACACTTGGCCCATCGAGAACGTCAAGCTATTCGAGGCTAACGGGTATCAGATCCGAGAACTAACGAGTCCAACCCTAGCGCTGGCAAATCTTGGTGTGCGCCCGAGCGACGTATGTCAGGCGAATGGAGTGATCTGGGTCGAGGGGAGTTCCGATCGGCTCTATCTACTCCATTGGCTGAAATTGTGGTGTGCTCAGAATGGCAAAGAAATGCCCGTCGAGAACATTCATTTCTCGTTTGCATTGTACGGCGGAGCCATGCTCAATCAGTTTGTGGCGAAACCCAGTGGCGACCTGATTGAGATATTCAAGATCAACCAGAACTCCCTCGTTGTCATGGATCGTGACCTCGACTTCATTACCGATGCCGATGGAAACGAGATTCCCAAGAATCCGGCCGGTGCCAAGGCAACGATTTACAAGGACATCGACTCGGCGGGCGTCGGTCGATACTGCTGGATCACTCAACGATACACGATGGAAAGCTATTTGCCGTCTGAGTTTAGGAATGAATATTACGAGTTGAAAGATGATCGGCTTAGGCCTACCTCAAGCGTGAGCAAGGTAGCGGTTGCAGAGAGGTTCCGAAGCGAGTTCAATAGCTTCGCCACAAGTTACGAACACGGGAGCGATTTGCCTGTATGGATTGAGCGAATCTGCCACTCAATCGACTGGTGGAACGTATGAGTCCGACGGAACATCGTCTCGCCTCTCATACAGTCCCCAGTAAACGACCACCGGCCTGAGGGCCGGTGGCTTTGTGTTTGCCCGCTTGACACGGGCTAGGCGGTCAGCTTCTCAAACAGCGATGGTTGCTCAACTTCGTTGTGGTGATGCTGGTGGCTGACGTAGCGGCGGATGATGAATTCATCGATCCCCATGGTGGGGACGAAGTAGCCGCGCGCCCAGAGACTTTGGCGTTCGTAGAGACCGTGCGTGCGTTTGATCTTCTTCTTGAGCCAGGCCGAGGACTTCCCCTTCAGCAGGAGCATGATGTAGGAGACCGAATCTCTCGGCGTGGCGAGCAGGCAGAGGTGGATGTGGTCGGCCTGAATGTTGAACTCGATGATCTCCCAGTGCTTCCATTTGCAGATCGATTCGAAGATCCTCCGCAGTTCGCCCTTCACCTTGTCGGAGTCGAGGACCTTGCCGCGGTATTTGGGTGTCCAGACCATATGGTATTTGAGGTCGTAGAAACAATGGGATAATGTGCGTATCGTACGTTTGTGTTGGCGCATGAACGTACTCCCCAGCTTCGCTGGGGGTTTCTCTTTATAACAAAAAGAGCATCCCTTCTGGATGCTCCCGCGAATGTGCCAGTCGTTGCTGACATCACCCAATCTCGGACGCAAGGAACCGTTCGATCCGCTCCTTCATCCTCTTCTGTGGAAGATTCTGCCCGCGTTCCCAGTATCCCCAAGTCTCCTCGTGAATGCCGGCAGCGGAACCGGCTTCCTTGATCGACCACCCACGGATACAGCGGACATAATGGAGGCGGTCGGAGAGGGATGCCGGCTTCGGCAGGGGTACGTAACCGAGGAAGCGGATCAACCCCGGCCATTCTTTCGGGAGTGGGGTAGTATTGCCCTTCTCCCAGTTCAGCACCGTGAATGCCCCCACCCCTATGAGTACGGCAGCCTCCTTCTGCGTCAATTTGTCCTGTAACCGCTTGTGGCGGATTTTCTCGCCGAGGGTGGCGTCATCGGCAAGGATGGTCTCCGGCCTTGGCGCTTTCAGCAATACCGGGGTGAATTGCAAAAAGGCAATGCGTCTATGTCCCTGCGGCTGGCTCGGGCACTCTTCCGGCCGCTGCCGATGCAGTCCGGACCAGGTGGCGCGCTACCGCGGCAAGCTCTCCGGTCCGCTGCTCGACCGCATCGACCTGATGGTCGAGCTAGCTTCGCTGTCGGCGGACGAACTGCAGGAGGAAAACGGGGCAGAAACGTCAGACGCGGTGCGCGGTCGGGTCGCCGCCGCCCGCGTCCGCCAGATCGACCGCCAGGGCAGGCCCAACGCCGCCCTGGAGACCCGGGAGATCGAGACCCACTGCGCGCTCGATCTCCCGGCGAAAGAACTGCTGAAGCGGGCGATCGTCCGTCTGGATCTCTCGGGCCGCAGCTACCACCGGGTGCTGCGGGTCGCGCGCAGCATCGCCGATCTCGCCGCGGCGCCGGTCGTCGCCAGCGCCCATATCGCCGAGGCGGTGCACTACCGTCGCGGCCTGGGTGGCGACTGATCGACCGCTGAACGCCGGCCTCAGAGCGTCTGGATGCAGTTGCTCTCGCGGGCGAACAGGATCAGGAACTGCGAGACCACGATGGCGGCGAAGATCAGGCCGAAACCGGTCTGGTAGGCGGCGGCGTCATAGATCCGGGCGCCGTTGGCGATGGCGCCGTGCCAGTGGCGGTCGAGCATCCAGCCGACGCCGGGCTGCAGCAGCATGCCGCCCAGCAGCGGCCCCATGTTGCAGAAACCGGAAGCCGTGCCGGTGAGCCGCAACGGCACCGACTCCTTGGCCCAGGCGAAGCCGATGATCAGGTTGCCGGCGGCGAAACCGGCCACCACCAGCAGCGCAACCAGCAGCCATAGGGGCAACGGCAGGAACACGATCACCGCCCAGCCGGCCAGGGATACCGCCGTGGTCATCAGGTAGAGCGGCTTCCTCCGGCCCAGCCGCTGCGACCAGGTGCCGAGCACCGGCCCGCCCAGCGCCCAGGCCACCAGCAGGACCGAGGTGATCGCCGCCGCCGACTTCGGGTCCAGGCCATAGACCTGGCGCAGGTAGGGCACGCCCCACAGCCCGGCGAAGGTCAGCACGGCGCCGGTCAGGCCGATCGGCGCGAGCACCAGGATCCAGCTGTTGCGGTAGGAGAGCACCTCGACCAGCCCCTTGACGATCGGCGTGTGCTCGCCGTGGCTGCCGGCGAAATGGCTGGCGTAGCCGGCATCCTCAGGATCGTCCCTGACCCAGGCCCAGGCGGCGACGCACAGCGTCGCGGTCAGGGCGGCGGAGACCGCCATCACCGCGCGCCAGCCGAAGGCCTCGACCATCAGGCGCAGCGGCACACCGGCGGCGACGCCGCCGACCACGCCCATCAGCAGCGCCATGCCCGAGACCAGCGGGTACTGGCGCGGCGCGAACCAGTGGCTGGCGAGCTTCAGCATCGAAACGAAGGCCACCGCCACCGAGGCGCCGATCATCAGCCGCCCGGCCTCGGCCCAGCCCAAGCTGGGCGCCGCGGCGAACAATGCGGTGCCGGCCGCCGCCACCCCCGCCCCCAGCGTCAGCAGCTTGCGCGGACCCCAGCGGTCGCTGATGACGCCGGTGGGGATCTGCATCGCGACGTAGGAATAGAAGTAGAAGCCCGAGAGGTTGCCCAGCGCCGCCGCGCCGATAGAAAACTCGGCCATCAACTGGTCGGTGATGACCGCGGGTGCGACGCGCTGGTAGAAGCCGACCAGATAGAGCAGCGCCCCGACGCCCCACACCGACCAGGCGAGCCAGGACGGCGGCGGACGGCGGCCGTCGTTCAGCACTGTTCCCAGGGCAGTCCGTCGAAGCGCCAGCCCGCCTGGGTGCCGCGCCGGTGCTGGTCGTCGAGCTCGCCCTCGAAGCCGTGCAGGACATTGAACACCTCGGTGAAGCCGGCCTGCTCCAGCGCCAAGCCGGCATCCTTCGAGCGGTTGCCGCTGCGGCAGATCAGCACAATCGGCCGATCGACGCTCGCCGCCTTCTTGACGTGGGCGACGAAGTGCGGATTGACGTCCCAGTCGGGACCGTCGTTCCACGGAATCATGATGGCGCCGACCGGATGGCCGACGAACAGGAACTCCATTTCACTCCTGACATCGACAAACAGGGCGAGCGGATTCTGAACGAGAAACTGATGGGCTTCTTTCGGGGTGAAGTGCTTCATGGCGAACTCCAGACTGCCGTCGAGCCGGCAATTATAGACCCGGGGCATCGCCCGGTTCTGCCGGGCAGGGCAAGCCGGCGTGATAAAATCGCCGCCCAAACTCAGCACAACAGTCCATGCAGCCCGACCGCAGCGCCCTACTCCGCGATCTCCTGAAGCGCCGCATCCTGATCCTGGACGGCGCCATGGGCACGATGATCCAGCGCCACAATCTCTCCGAGGCCGACTATCGCGGCAAGCGCTTCGCCGCCCACGACAAGGACCTCAGGGGCAACAACGACCTGCTCTGCCTGACCCGGCCCGAACTGATCCGCGCCATCCACGCCGACTATCTGGCGGCCGGCGCCGACATCCTCACCACCAACACCTTCAATGCCACGGCGATCTCTCAGGCCGATTACGGCCTGGAAGCCATCGTTCCTGAGCTGAATCTGGCCGGCGCCCGACTGGCACGAGAGGTCTGCGACGAGGTCACCGCGCGCAATCCGGGCAAGCCGCGCTTCGTCGCCGGCGTGCTGGGACCGACCTCGCGCACCGCCTCGATCTCGCCCGACGTCAATGACCCGGGCTACCGCAACGTCGGCTTCGACCAGCTGGTCGAGGCTTATGTGGACGCCGCGCGCGGCCTGATGGATGGCGGTGCCGACCTGCTGCTGCTGGAGACGGTGTTCGACACCCTGAACGCCAAGGCCGCGCTGTTCGCGCTCGAGCAGCTGTTCGACCAGCGCGGGCAGCGGTTGCCGCTGATGATCTCGGGCACCATCACCGACGCCTCGGGCCGGACGCTCTCGGGCCAGACCGCGGAAGCCTTCTGGAATTCCCTGCGCCACGCCCGGCCGCTGTCCTTCGGACTGAACTGCGCGCTGGGCGCGGCCGAGTTGCGAGCGCACGTCGCGGAGCTGTCGCGTGTTTGCGACTCGTTCGTCTCGGCCCATCCCAACGCCGGGCTGCCCAATGCCTTCGGCGGCTACGACGAGACGCCGGAAACGCTGGCCAAAGCGATCGGGGAATGGGGCGAAGCGGGCATCATCAACATCGCCGGCGGCTGCTGCGGCACCACGCCCGAGCACATCCGCGCCATCGCCCTGGCCCTCGCCGATCTGCCTGCGCGCACCCCGCCGGTGGTTGCGCCCAAACTGCGCCTGTCGGGACTGGAGCCCTGCAACATCGGCGAGGACAGCCTGTTCGTGAACGTCGGCGAACGCACCAACGTCACCGGCTCCAAGGCCTTCGCCCGCCTGATCCTGAACGGCCAGTTCGAGGAGGCGGTGGCGGTGGCGCGCAACCAGGTCGAGGCCGGCGCCCAGATCGTCGACGTCAACATGGACGAAGCGATGCTCGACTCCAAGGCGGCGATGGAGAAGTTCCTCAAGCTGATCGCTTCCGAACCCGATATCGCCCGCGTTCCGGTGATGATCGATTCCTCCAAGTGGGAGGTGCTGGAGACCGGCCTGAAGTGCCTGCAGGGCAAGGGCATCGTCAATTCGATCTCGCTCAAGGAGGGCGAGGAGAAATTCCTGGAGCAGGCCAGGCTCACCCGTCGCTACGGCGCCGCCGCCATCGTCATGGCCTTCGACGAGCAGGGGCAGGCCGACAGCTACCAGCGCAAGACCGGGATCTGCAAGCGGGCCTACGACCTGCTCATCGGCATCGGCTTTCCCGCCGAGGACATCATCTTCGACCCGAACGTCTTCGCCATCGCCACCGGTATCGAGGAGCACAACAACTACGCCGTCGACTTCATCGAGGCGACGCGCTGGATCCGCGCCAACCTGCCGCACGCCCGCGTCTCCGGCGGCGTCTCCAATGTCTCCTTCAGTTTCCGCGGCAACGACCCGGTGCGCGAGGCGATCCACACCGTCTTCCTCTACCACGCGATCCAGGCCGGGATGAGCATGGGCATCGTCAATGCCAGCCAGCTCGGCGTCTACCAGGAGATCCCCGAAGCACTGCGCGACAAGGTGGAAGCGGTGGTGCTGAACCGCTCACCCGAGGCCGGCGAGCAACTGGTCGAATTTGCGCAGACGGTGAAGGGCTCGGCAAAGGAACAGGTCGTCGATCTCGCCTGGCGCGAGCAGCCGGTGGGCGAACGCCTGACCCACGCGATGATCAAGGGCATCACCGAGTTCATCGTCGTCGATACCGAGGAAGCGCGCCAGGCCACCCTGGCCAGGAAGCTGCCGCCGCTGGCGGTGATCGAGGGGCCGCTGATGGACGGCATGAACGCGGTCGGCGACCTGTTCGGCGCCGGCAAGATGTTCCTGCCGCAGGTGGTGAAATCCGCGCGCGTCATGAAGCAGGCGGTGGCGCATCTGCTGCCGTTCATCGAGGCCGAGAAGCTGCGCACCGGTACCGCCGCCAAGGGCCGCATCGTCATGGCGACGGTGAAGGGCGACGTCCATGACATCGGCAAGAACATCGTCGGCGTCGTCTTGGGCTGCAACGGCTATGAGGTGTTCGATCTCGGCGTCATGGTGAGCTCGGACCGGATACTCGCCGCCGCGCGCGAACACGACGCCGACATCATCGGCCTGTCCGGCCTGATCACGCCCTCGCTGGAGGAGATGAGCTTCGTCGCCGCCGAGATGCGGCGTCAGGGCTTCACCCTGCCGCTGTTGATCGGCGGCGCCACGACCAGCCGCGCCCACACCGCGATCAAGGTCGCGCCCAATTACAGCGGTCCGGTGGTCTACGTGCCCGACGCCTCGCGCGCCGTCGGCGTCGTCACCAAGCTCTTGTCCGAGGATCAGGCGGCCGCTTACCTGGCGGAAGTCCGCGCCGACTACGAGAAGCTGCGCACCCAGCACGCCAACAAGAAGGGCGTGACCCTGGTCTCGCTGGAGGCCGCCAGGGAAAATCACGCCCGGCTGGAATATGCGCCGCAGCCGCCGAAGCAACCCGGCGTCACGGTGATCGCGGACGTCGATCTTGCCGTGCTGGAAGACTACCTCGACTGGGGCCCGTTCTTCCAGACCTGGGATCTCTCCGGCCCCTATCCCGCGATACTCTCGGACGAGAAGGTGGGCGAGGCGGCACAGAGCGTCTTTGAAGACGGCAAGAAGATGCTGGCGCAGATCATCGAGGAGAAATGGCTCTCCGCCCGTGCCGTGTTCGGTCTGTTTCCGGCCAACAGCGTCGGCGACGACGTCCGCCTCTATACCGACGAGTCGCGCACCACAACGACAGCCACCGTGCACTTCCTGCGCCAGCAGCATCAGCGCCCGCCGGGCAAGCCCAACGAGTGCCTGGCCGATTTCGTCGCGCCGGTGGGCACGCCCGACTGGATCGGCGCCTTCGCGGTGACGGCGGGCCTGGGGATAGAAAAGAAGCTCGCCGAATTCGCCGCCGGCCACGACGACTACCAGGCGATCATGCTGAAGTCGCTCGCCGACCGGCTGGCGGAGGCCTGTGCCGAGTGGCTGCACCAGCGCGTGCGGCACGAAACCTGGGGCTATGCCGCGGACGAGGACCTCTCCGGCGCTGCGCTCATCGCCGAGAAATACCGCGGCATCCGTCCGGCGCCGGGCTATCCGGCCTGTCCCGACCACACCGAGAAGGCGACGATCTTCAGTCTGCTCGACGCGCCGGGAAATTGCGGCATGGCCATCACCGAAAACTACGCGATGAGTCCGGCCGCTTCGGTCTCGGGCTTCTACTTCGCCCACCCCGAGGCGCATTATTTCGCCGTCACCAAGATCGGCCACGACCAGTTGCAGGACTGGGCCAGACGCAAGGGCATGAGCGTCGCCGAGGCCGAGAGGTGGCTGGCGCCGATACTGTGAGGCGAAAATCGGCCGTAATCGTGTCTAGATATCCTACTTGCGTAGGATAGAAAATCCTATTAAAATAGGATCTACGATAGCGGTGGAGAGAGAAAAATGCTGCAGACCCTGAGACGTGCCGGCGGTTCGCTGGTGATGACGGTGCCAAAAGCCTTCATCGAGCAGAACCAGCTTCAGGAGGGCTCTCAGGTCGCCCTGCTGCTGGAGGGAGCGCGCATGACCGTCAGTGCTCCAGCCAAGCGCCGCTACAAGCTGGAAGAGCTGATGGCCGAGATGCCGGGCAAGTTGCCTCGTGTCGAGGGCTGGGACACCATGAGGCCGGTCGGCAAGGAAGGCCTCTGATGGCCTACACCCCGGATCGCGGCGATATCGTGCATCTTCAATTCGATCCAGCTTCCGGGCAGGAAATGAAAGGGCCGCATTTCGGCTTGGTGGTCAGCGCCAAGCTCTTCAACAGCCGCGGGCTGGCGATGATCTGCCCCATCTCGCAAGGCGGGGCGGTTGCCGCCCGCAGCTATGGCACAGTGGTCACGTTGATGGGATCGGGCACCGACACGCAAGGCGCGGTTCATTGCCACCAGTTGAAATCCCTGGATTGGCGAGGCCGCAAGGCGAAATTCAAGGAAGCGGTGCCGACGATGATTATGGATGATGTGGCTGCGCGGATTGAAGCAATCCTGTTTGAATAGTCGCTGGCCGCCGTGAACATAAATCCTCTTGCCGGCGCCGTCCGTAGGTCAGTCCAACAACCGGTTCCAGAAGGCCCGGCAAAATTTATAGGAGCACAGAGATGAGCACTGAAGACACCCGCCTGAGCTACGCCGAAGCCGTCGCTCACGTGCAACAGGGGAAGGGCGCGGCCTTCGCGGTGACGCCGGTGTTCGGCGACGACAACGAGGCCGCCGAGGGCGCCCGCGTCTTCGTCCTGCAATCTGATGGCGAAGGCGGCATTCAGTTGCGCTTCGTCGCCGGCCCGTTCTTCTCCGCCGCCTATGCCGCCAACGAGACCATCGCTGCGGATGAGATTCCGGCCAGCGTCGAGGAATTGCGCTTCATGCCGACCAGCTGCCAGGAAGAATGGTTCTCGTCCCAGGTGCAGGTGCTGATCAATCAATTGATGAATGCTGCCGGCACCGCGCCGGCGCAGATGCCCGACTACCTCAGCATCCCGAACAAGGGCGCCGCTCCCGAGGTGGTTTTCCCGATGACCTTCATCGAGCGCAAGAAGTAGGCCGGGATAAATCCCGACCTACACTCCCCAGACCACCGGCACGCCCTTCTTCAGCGACCACTCCAGGAGCTCGATGAGCGGCGCGGCGCGCTGCGCCAGGCTGACATAGGGGCGACGGCGGCCGTCGGGGGCGGGCTCGAACTGCGGCTGCTGCTCCTCGGTCTGGTCCTGGCGCGCCTCCTTGTCGGCGGCGCTGGCGGCTCTCAAGCGCGCCAGCGCTTCGGGCAACTGTTCGACGGTGACGATGCCCTGGTCGCCGGCCTCCTTGCCCATGATCTCCATCATCTTGTGCGCCACGTCGCCGAACATGATGACGTCGCCCGAGGCCTTCGACTGGAAGGTCACGATCATTTCAGATTCCCCTTTCTGCTAGCCAGGACAGGATGCGATCGGCCACCTTCTGCCAGTCGCGTTCGAGCATCAGGCCGTGGCCCATGCCGGGAAAGATCTCGGCAGCGACAGTGTAGGTCCGCGCCGTCATCTCCACCAGCGAGACCGGAATCAGCTGGTCGAGTTCGCCGCCCAGGACCAGGAGCGGCGTGTCCTTGAGGCGCGAGGGATGCGGCAGGTTGAACAGGGTCATGTCCCAGATGGCGCGGTGCGACTCGGGCTGCGAAAAGCGCAGGTAGCGGGCGAGATCGCTGCTCGCCACCGGTTGCGCGAACAGCGCCTCGCGCAGGGTCTCGGACGAGACGCGGCCACCGCCCATCAGGCTGTTCAGATCCTTCATCAGCCCGGGCTTCTGGAACATCAGGCCGAAGGCGGCCGACATCAGGCCCTGGGGCGGCGCCGAGCTCATCAGCACCGCCGCCGGCGCCTGGTGCTTTTCCAGGTATTTCTGCACCACGAAGCCGCCCATCGAGTGGCCGATCAGGACCGGCGGCGCGGCCAGGGCTGAGGCCACCTCGGCAACGTCCTTGATGTAGTCGTCGATGCCCAGGCTGTCCAGATGCCCGCGCCCGCGGCTGGCGCCGTGCCCTGACAGGCTCAGCGCGCAGCTCTGATAACCGCGCCCGGCGAAGAACGGCAGGAAATGCTCTTCCCAGCACCAGGCCGCGGTGTAGGCGCCGTGGATGAACAAGAGCGGGGTCGGATGCGCCGCCCGCGGCGACTTGACCGGCGGCGCATGGATCAGGACCTCTAGTCCCGAAAAGTGCGGCTCATTCACCGCGGCGGCATAGCGTCGGAAGACTCGCGCGCTTGCCGCGGTAAGGTGTGCCCCAAGTGGATAGCGCTATCATGGCGGAGAGAATTTTACCCTGAAGAATCCATGCCGAAGTGGCTGATTGCCGTGTTGATCACGGTCCTGCTGGTCAACGTATTCCTGCCGCGCCTGGCGGCACTGCTGAGACTGGGCCGGCTGCCGGGCGACATCCGCTTCCGGCTGCGCGGCCGGGAATATCATCTCCCCTTCGCCTCGACCCTGCTCTTATCGCTCGTCGCCACCCTGATTCTGAGAGCGCTCTGAGTCGGGGCTATCATTCCAGCGCCTTGAGCGCGGCGACGCGGGCCTCGTGCAGGCGCAAGGGGATCTGCGCCGGATCGCTGCAGGCGCGGGCGATCGCCCCGGCATCGATGGCGCGCACGGCCGCGAGCGCGCGCCGCCACAACGCTGCCTGGGGATAGGCCCGCTCCTGATGACCCAGACGGCCGCGATAATCGCATTCGCAGGCGGAGAGCACCTGGGCGAAGCGCTCGGGCCGGCGCAGGCCGTCGCAACGCTCGATCACCTTGACCATCGTCGATGCGCGCAGCTCCGCGGCGCGGTGGATGTCGCCGTGGAACATCGCCACCAGCAAGGCCAGCTCGCGGCAGTCCGAGGGCACGCGCAGCCGGTCGCAAAGGGGGCCGAGCAGGGCGACGCTCAGCGCCTCGTGTCCGGTATGGCGGGGCAGCAGGTCGGGCGGCGTGGCGGCCTTGCCCAGATCGTGGCTGAGTGCGGCAAAGCGCTCCGCCAGCGCCAAATCGAGCCGCGCCGCCATATCGACCACCATCATCGTGTGCACCCCGGTGTCCACCTCGGGATGGAAATCGGCGCGCTGCGGCACGCCGAACAGGGCATCGATCTCCGGCAGGATGCGCGCGAGCGCGCCGCACCAGCGCAGGCTCTCGAACAGCCGCGAGGGCCGCGCTGCCATCAGCCCCTTGGCCAGCTCCTGCCAGACGCGTTCGGCGACCAGATGATCGACCTCGCCGTTAGCCACCATGGCCCGCATCAGCGCCAGGGTCTCCGGGGCGATGGCGAAATCATGGAAGCGCGCGGCAAGACGCGCCACGCGCAGGACGCGCACCGGATCCTCGGCGAAGGCCGGCGAGACGTGGCGCAGCACGCGCGCTTCGAGATCACGGATGCCGTGGTAGGGGTCGATCAGGCTGCCGTCCCCGGCCTTGGCGATGGCGTTGATGGTCAGATCGCGACGCGCCAGATCCTGTTCCAGGCTCACCTCGGGCGAGGCGTGAAAGACGAAGCCGTGGTAGCCCGGCGCGGTCTTCCGCTCGGTGCGGGCCAGCGCGTACTCCTGCTGCGTTTGCGGATGCAGGAACACCGGAAAGTCTTTGCCCACCGGCCGAAAGCCCGCGGCGACCATCTCCTCGGGCGTGGCGCCGACGACGACGTAGTCGCGGTCGACCACCGGCAGGCCCAGCAACTCGTCGCGGACGGCGCCGCCGACGGCAAAAATTTGCATGTCAGGGAAGGTAGCTGCTGTCGTCGTCCCGAGCCGCGACCACGCCCAGCCGGTTCTTCAGCGACACGGGCTTGTCCGCGAACAGCGCCGCGTAATAGACCGCGTTGGTCATCACCTTCTTGACGTAATCGCGGGTCTCGTTGAAGGGGATGGTCTCGACATAGATCGCGCCCTCCAGCGGCTTGGTCGCGCACCACCTGCGGGCGCGCCTGGGGCCGGCGTTGTAGGCGGCCGAGGCGAGCACCGGGCAATTGCCGAGACTGGCGAGCACCATCGACAGGTAATGGGTGCCGAGCTCGACATTGGTGTCGAGCTGCTCTGCCTCGGCCGGCCGATAGCCCTTCAGGCCGATCTTCTTCGCCACCCATTGCGCGGTCCTGGGCATCAGCTGCATCAGACCCTTGGCGCCGACCCCGGAATGGGCATTCATGACGAAGCGGCTCTCCTGGCGCATCAGCCCATAGACCCAGCCGTGATCGAGCGCGAGACGCTTCGCCTGGGGATCGACGAGTTCGCGGAACGGCGCCGGATAGCGCAGCGCGTAGTCGTGCTGCACCACGGTGCGGTCGGCGGTGCTGATGGCGCGGTCGAAGACGGCGCTGACATCGGCCAGCGCCGCGGCGGCCAGGAGCTGCCGGTCATCCATGCCGCGCAGCGTCCAGTTCCATTCGCGCACGCCCTCGATGCGCAGCCCCAAGCGGATCAGCGCCAGCGCACCCTCAAGACCCGGATTGTCGCGCGCCGCCGCCATCTCTTGCGCCGTGGGCGGCGGCGCCGGCGGCGGCAGGACCAGCGGCCGGCCCAGTTCGTCGGCGGCGAGCATGCCGTAGAAATTCGCCTGATTGCTGATCCCGAGATAGAGAGCGCGCGCTGCATCGACCCGCCCCTGGGCGGCCATCGCCCGGCCGCGCCAGTAGATCCAGCCGGGCCGCGCCGCGAGCGGCGCCGGCATGCGCTCGATCACCCGCTCCAAGGCAGGCCAGTCGCGCACCCGCAGCGCGGCGCGCGCCTGCCAGGCGATCTGTTCCTCGGACAGCGATGCCCGATCGGCGTCACCGTACCAGGCGAGCGCCTGCGGCAGGTGGGACCTCGCCGCTGCCATGGCGATCTGCCCCCAGACGTGGCCGCGCTCCTCCACCGGGAAATCGCCCTGGATCTTCTGCCATTCCGAGGCGGCCACCGTCGCGTCTATCCTGGCCAGGCGCTCCACCGCATAGATCAGCATCTCGCGCTTGAGCCGGCCCAAGTGGGCAGAAACGCTGCTGCCGTCGAGATAATGTCGCGGCCGCTCGGCGATGGCCAGCAATACCTTGCGCTGCGGTGCCTGATGCCTGGGCAGGAAGGCGGCGATCTTCTCCGCCTGATCGAACTTCCTCGCCGCCAGCAGATGGCGGATTCGCTCCCAGATATCGCGCTCGCTGATCTGCCCGGAAGCGATCAACTGCGCCATCAGGGGCATGCACGATTCGGGCAGATCGGCGGCGGCAAACCACTGCGGCCGCAGCGCTTCGAGCGCCGCAGTATCCTGATAAAGGACCAGCCGGCTCTCGGCCGCGTAGCAGAAGAGTTCCTGATCCGGCTGCTGCAGCAGCGGATAGGCATCCTGGAACGCCTGCCATTGGCCGGCCTTGCCCAGCGCCTTCAGCCACTCGCGCCGCAGCTTCTCGGCCAGATAGCTGTTCGCCTGGCGGTCGAGGAAAGCATTCACGTCGGCCGCCACGCGCTCGTCCGCAACGCCGGCGTCAGCGATGCGCAGGGAGAGCTGCCAGTATTCAACCCAGGGTTCGAGGACGTTCGCCTCGCCACCCTGATGCCGCAAGTCCTGCAGCGCCTGGGCCAGCCTCACCCGCTCGCCGTTGCGGTAGGCAGCGCGCGCCGCGAGGATATACTCGTCGCCGGGCGCCGCCGCGGCGAGCAGCGGAAAGAAGAGCAGCAATAGCCAGAGCGGGCGCTTCATCTTGATAGCCGGGTCATCGTTCTCTACCAGAGTAGCATAGGCCGAGGAGCGCACAGCCGTTGAAAAACACCGCGAAAAACGTCGCTAATCGCAGCGCGATCCGTGCCGCCATGCGGCGCCAGAAGATCGCGGCGCGCGAGGCGCTGCCGCCATTGCTCCATGCCCGGCACTCGGCCGCGCTCGAAGCGCGCCTGGCCGGACTGCTGGCGCGCCTCAAACCGCGCGTGCTCGGCTTCTGCTGGCCGATCCGCGGCGAGTTCGACTGCCGACCGCTGGCAACGGCAATGATCGAAGCCGGCGGCCGCGCCTGCCTGCCGCTGGTGGTCGGGCCCGCTACCGCGATGGCCTTCCGCGAGTGGCGGCCGGACTGCGCCATGGCGATCGATCGTCACGGCATCCACTATCCCGCCGCCGGAGCGGAATTGCTCCCGGACGTCCTGTTGATGCCGGTCAATGCCTTCGATGGCGGCGGCTTCCGCCTGGGCTATGGCGGCGGCTATTTCGACCGCACCCTGGCGGCCCTGAAGCCGCCGCCGCTGGCGATCGGCGTCGGCTTCGAACTGGCCCGAGTCGCCTCCACCCATCCCGGAGTCCACGACATCGCCCTCGACGCGGTGGTCACGGAAGCAGGTCTGGAGCGGTTTTCCGAGCGCATCGGCGACCCTGGCGATTGACCCCGGCAGGCGGCGCTCAAGTTAAACTGTTCAATGACGTTGACCACCGAGACGGTGCATAAGTGGATACCTTGAACCTTCCAGGATCACCCGAAGAGGATTTCCCGCTGATCACACTCTCGCCGGTGGGCGACGCACGCCATGACTGGTCGGCGCTGATGCTCGCCGGCGAGGCCGCCGGTCCCGGCTACCTGCCGGCAATGGTGCGCCTGTTCGGGCAGTTCGGGCTGGGGGAGGCGCTGGCGACACTGCCCTGCATCCTGCCGCTGGCCGAGCCCGAGACGCTCGCTGACGCCCCGGCGGCGCAGCTGCCGGCCGAGGCCATAATCCTGCTGGTGCCGCCGGCGCGGTGCACCGATCCCGCTGCCGCCGCCGCGTTCGCACGCCTCAGAAAGCGCGGTTTCCGCCTGATGGCGGCGGGCCTGCCGGCGGCGGACCTGCCCGCGGCGATCGGGGCCATCGCCGGCGACGGCCTGAGCCTGCCGGCTACCGCCGCCAGCCTACCCGGCCCGCACCTGGCCACCGGCGTGAACGATGCCGCGCACTTCGCCCAGGCTCAGAGCGCGGGCTATGCCTGGTTCGCCGGCGACTATCCGCTCCATCCGCCGGGAGGGAAAAAGCCGAAGGGGGGCAGCTCCCGCGCCTTGCTGCTGAGGCTGCTGGCGATGGTGACCAGCGATGCCCCGTCGCGCGACATCGAGACGCTGCTGAAACAGGATCCCTCGCTCTCCTACCACCTGCTCAAATTGGTGAATTCGGTCAGCTTCGCTCTCACCACCCCGATCACCAGCTTCGGCTACGCGATCACGCTGCTCGGCCGCCGGCAGTTGCAGCGCTGGCTGCAGCTCTTGATCTACGCCCAGCAAGGCGACGGCGCCAACCCGCTCATGGCGCGGGCGGCGCAGCGCGCCAGCCTGATGGAGGCACTGGCTCGGAAAATCGGCGGCGGCAAGGAGGAGCAGGAACACGCCTTCATGGCCGGCATGTTCTCCCTGCTCGATGCGCTGTTCGCCATGCCGCTGGAAAAGATCGTCGCACCGCTCAATCTGGCCACCGACGTCGAGGAGGCCTTGCTCGTCCGCGGCGGCTGGCTGGGCGGACTGCTGACCATCGTCGAACAGTCCGGCCGCGCGCCTGAGCCGGCGCTGGCCGAACGACTGGCCCAGGTATTGCTGACCCCTGCCGCCTTTGCCCAGGCCCAGGTAGAGTCCTGCCGCTGGGCCATCAACGTCAGCCGGGAAACGTGAAGCCATCGCCCAATCCCGGCGCGGCGGACCTCGCGGCCATCGCGAAGCTGGCCGAGGCGGCGCTCGGCCGGGATCGGGAAGCGATCGGCGACATCGTTCGCGCCCTGATGGCGAGCCCCCGGGGCGGCTTCTTCGAGGCCGCGCCGGCGGACTGGGAGATCGTCAGCGAGATCAACCACGGCGGCTGCGCTTACGGTTGTTACGCGCTGTCCGGGCGTGTCGGCGGCTACGGCGGAATCGAGCACCGACGCCTGGCGGCGCTGGCCGCCCTGACCGGGCGTCTGCTCCACCTCCGGGCCGATGCCCTGCGGCGCGAGCGCGAACTTTCCGAGGCGGAACAGGAAAACCGCCGCCAGGCGCAGATGCTCGATCAGATCCACGAGTCGGTGATCACCATGGATCTGGCCGGCTACATCACCAGCTGGAACAAGGGCGCCGAGCAGCTGTTCGGTTACCGTTCCGATGAGGCGGTGGGACGCAACATCCTGTTCCTCTACGTCGACGAGAGCGACGAAGACCTGCAGTTCCAGGACGCCTTCCTGGAACACGGCGGGCGCGAGATGGAAGTCCGAAGGCGGCGCAAGTCCGGCGAGATCTTCTGGGCCAGCCTGTCGCTGTCCCTGATGCGCGACGCCGAGGGCATGGCCGTCGGCCTGATCGGCTACCTGAGCGACATCACCAACCGCTTAGCCGCTGCCGAGAGCCTGCGTCTGCACGCGAGCATCTTCGAGCACAGCGAGGAAGGCATCCTGATCACCGACGCCGATGAGCGCATCGTCTCGGTGAACAAGGCCTTTTGCCGCATCACCGGCTATTCGAAAGAAGAGGTGCTGGGCCGCTCCTCGCGCATGTTCGATTCGGCGCACCAGGATGAGGACTTCTACCGGCACATGCGGGAAGAGATCAGCACTTCGGGCAGCTGGAAGGGCGAGATACTGGAGCTGAAGAAGAACGGCGAGGTCTATCCCAAGTGGGCATCGGTCAGCGCGATGAAGAATCCCGAAGGCAGGGTCACCCACTATTTCTCGATTTTCAGCGACATCAGCGAGCGCAAGCGCGCCGAGGAACGGATCAATCATCTCGCCTATTACGACGCACTGACCGGCCTGCCCAACCGCAGCCTGCTGCACCGGCTGGTGACCCAGACCCTGGCCGCGGCCGCGCGCAGCCGTGCCCACGGCGCCCTGCTGTTCATCGACCTGAACCGCTTCAAGCCGATCAACGACACGCTCGGCCACGACGTCGGCGACCGCCTGCTGAAACAGGTCGGCGACCGCTTCCGCGCCACGCTGCGCACCGAGGACGTGATGGCGCGCCTGGGCGGCGACGAGTTCGTGGCCGGACTGTTCAACATCGCCAAGCGCGAGCACGCCGGCATCGTCGCCCAGAAACTGCTGACGGCGCTCGATGAACCGTTTCTGATCGACGGCAACGAACTGCGCCTGGGTGCCTCCATCGGCATCAGCATCTACCCCCAGGACGGCAGCAACACCGAGACGCTATTGCGCTACGCCGACATCGCCATGTATCGCGCCAAGCAGAGCAATCAGAACGGCTACATGTACTACAGCGAGGAAATGAACCAGCGTTCCCTGGACCGGCTGAAGATCGAGACCGGACTGCGCCAGGCGCTGGATCGCGGCGAGCTGCTGGTGCATTACCAGCCCAAGGTGGACATCGGCAGCGGCAGAATCATCGGTGCCGAGGCGCTGGTGCGCTGGCAACACCCGAGCGAGGGCATGATCGCGCCGGGCGAATTCATTCCCGTGGCCGAGGAAACCGGCCTGGTGGTGCAGATCGGCGAATGGGTGCTGGAGCAGGCCTGTCTCCAGGCGCTGGCCTGGCAACGGCTGGGCCTGCCCGGGCTCAAGATCGCCGTCAATATTTCGGCGCGCCAGATCACCTCCGGCCTGCCGCGCAGCATCGCCGCCGTGCTGACCCGGCTGGGCCTCTCCCCCGACTGGCTGGAGCTGGAGCTGACCGAGAGCATGCTGATGCACGGCAGCGACGGGGTCATCGACATGATGGACGAACTGCACGCGATGGGCATCACGCTGTCGCTCGACGATTTCGGCACCGGCTTCTCCAGCCTGTCCTATCTCAAGCGCTTTCCCATCGACACCCTGAAGATCGACCGCTCCTTCGTCTCCGGCATTCCGCAGGACGCCAGCGACTGCGCCATCGCCGGGGCCATCGTCAGCATGGCCAAGCAGCTCGGGCACAAGGTGATCGCCGAGGGCGTCGAGACCCGCGACCAGCTCACCTTCCTCGCCGGCCTGGGCTGCGATGAAATCCAGGGCTATCTGTTCTCGCCCGGCGTGCCGGCGAAAGAATTCGCGGCGCTGGTGCGCGAGGGCCGTCGCCTGACGGTCGGCTAGGATTTCACCGCGGCCGCAATGCGCCCGAGCGCCGTGTCGAGGATGGTTCGCGGACAGCCGAAGTTGAGACGGACATAGCCGCGGTAAGCGGCGCCGCCGAAATCCTCACCTGCTGAAAGTCCCACGCCGGCAGCCTCGAAGCAGCGCCGCGGATCGGCGATACCCATGATCCGGGAAAATTCGCGCGCATCGATCCACGCCAGATAGGTCGCCTCGACATGGGCCATGGTCAGGCCGGGCAGGGCATCGATGACCGCGCGCACGCGCTCGCGATTGCCGCGCAGATAGTCGAGCAAGGCCGTGTGCCAGGCGCCGCAGTGACGGTAGGCGGCCCCGGTCGCGGCCAGGCCGAAGACATTGACGTGCGGCACGATGCCCTGCATCGCCGCAGCGAAGGCGCGGCGCAGGGCGGCGTCGGGGATCACGGCGAAGGCGCAGCCCAAGCCCGGGGTGTTGAAGGTCTTGGACGGCGCCATCAGCGTGATGCTGCGTCCGGCGGCGTCGGCATCGAGCGCGGCGAAGGGTCGATGCCGCCGGCCCGGTTCCAGGATCAGGCCGCAGTGGATCTCGTCGGAGCAGACGACGAGATCGTGGCGCCTTGCGATGGCGGCGATCTCACGCAGCTCATCCTCGTGCCACGCCCGTCCTACCGGATTGTGCGGGTGGCAGAGCAGGAACAGTTTCGTCTCCGGGACAAGCGCCGCCTCGACCGCGGCATAGTCCCATTGCCAGCGGCCATCGACAAGCTTCAGCGGCGCGCTGACGACCCGCCTTTGCCAATTCTTCGGCGCGGAAAGAAACGGCGGGTAGATCGGCGTCGCCGTGAATACCGCGCTGTCCGGTTCGCCCACGGCGCGGCAGGCGACGTTGAGGCCGGTCACCAGCCCCGGCAGCCACAGCAGCCAGTCGGGAGCCACGACCCAGTGGTATTCCTGGGCCAGGTGCGCGATCACCGCGGAGACCAGGGACGGCCAGGCTTCCCCATAGCCGAACACACCGTGATCGAGGCGGCGCGCCAGCGCTTCGAGAACCGCCGGCGGCGCGGCGAAGTCCATGTCCGCCACCCACAGCGGCAGCACCCCCGGCGCGTACCGGTTCCACTTCGTCGAGTCGCCGCCGCTGCGGTCGATGACGGTGTCGAAGTCGAATGTCACGATCGCGATCCTGCCGCGAGCCGGCGCTCCAGGCTGCTGCCCATGCGTGACAGGGAATAGCAGCAGAGCCAGTAGATCAGGCCGATGAACAGATAGCCTTCGAGATAGAAGGAGCGCCATTTCGCATCGCCCGAGAGCGCCAGAGTCAGCGAGCCGGTCAACTCGTAGAGGCTGACCACGGTGACCAGCGAAGTGTCCTTGAAGATGCTGACGGCGCTGTTCAAGAGCGACGGAATCACGGCGCGGATGGCTTGCGGCAGGACAACCCAGCGCATGCTCGCCCAGTAGCCAAGGCCCAGCGCGGCGGCGGCATCGCGCTGGCCGGCGCTGACCGCCTGCAGGCCGCCGCGCAGGGTCTCCGACAGATAGGCGGCGGCGAACAGCACGATGCCGGCCAGGACGCGCACCAGCACATCGATCGAGAAGCCCTGCGGCAGGATGATCGGAAACAGGAAGGAAGCCAGGAACAGCACCGAGATCAGCGGCACGCCGCGCACCGCTTCGACGTAGACCGCGCACAAGCCGCGCACCAGGGGCAGGCCGGACTGATGGCGGCCCAGGGCCACCAGCACCGCCAGCGGAAAGGCGGCGAGCATGCCCAGGGTCGCCAGCAGCAGCGTCAGCGGAAAGCCGCCCCACCGGTCGCTGGCGACCGGAGAGAGGCCCGCCACGCCGCCTGCCATCAGCAGGAGGAATGCCGGCAGCGCCAGCGTCCAGGCCGCCAGCAGCGCGCCCGGACGCATCAGGCGCAAGCCGCTGGCGCCGATCGTCGCGAGCAGCAGGACGGTCGCCGCCAGCGGCCGCCACTGCTCGGCATAGGGATAGCGGCCGAACAGGATGAAACGGTATTTCGCCGCCACCACGCCCCAGCAGGCGCCGGCGTGATCGGCCGCGGCGCAGGCCGCCGCGTCGGCCCTGAATGTCGCCTTCAGCAGCAGCCAGTCGACCAGCCCCGGCAGCCAGTGAACCAGACCGGCGGCGATCGCCAGCGTCGTCAGGCTGCTCCAGACATCGGAGAACAGGTTCCGCCGCAGCCAGCGCATGGCAAGTTCAGTCATGGGCGCTGCGCCCAATGCCCGGTGCGCCGTTCCAGCCAGGCACTCGCCCAGGCAGTGAGCAGGGACAGGATCAGATACACGGCCATGATCACGGCGATGCATTCGGCCGCCCGGCCCGTCTGGTTGAGGGTGGTGCCGGCGACCGAGACCAGATCGGGATAGCCGATGGCGACCGCCAGCGAGACGTTCTTGCTCAGGCTCAAATGCTGGTTGGTCAAGGGCGGAATGATGCTGCGCAAGGCTTGCGGCAGCAGTACCAGGCGGAAGCCCTGGAGCCGCGACAAGCCCAGCGCCAGCGCGGCCTCGCTCTGCCCGCGCGGTACCGACTGGATCCCGGCGCGCACGGTTTCGGCGACGTAGGCGGCGGTGTACAGGCTCAAGCCGAGCAACAGGGCGATAAATTCGGGGGTCAGGGCGGCGCCCCCGGTAACGCCAAACCTGCCGCGCACCGGCAGGTCGAGCCCGCCGGCACCGAACCACGGCACGGCCAGGCCGCTCTTGCTCAGGAATACATGCGGCACAATTTGCAGCGCGGCGCCCGAGTCGGGCAACAGATCGGTCACCACGAAGTACCAGGCCAGCAGTTGCAGCAGCAGCGGCACATTGCGCAGGGTCTCGACGTAAGCCTTGCCCAGACCACGCAGCAGCAGATTGGGCGACAGTCGCCCGAGACCGATTGCGGTGCCGAGCACGGTGCTGATTGCGATCGCCGGCAGCGCCACGCGCAGGGTGTTGACCAGGCCCACCACCAGCGCCCACAGAACGTTGTCGCCGGAATCGAAGGGCAGCGGGCTCTCGCCGATGGCGAACCCCGCCGGTTCGAGCAGGAAACCGAAACCGCTGTGGATGCCGCGCTCGCGCATATTGGCGGCGGTGATGTGGAACAGCAGCCAGAGCAGCAAGGCGAGCCCCACCGCCACCACGCCCTGGAGCGCGAAGCTGCGCAGCCGCCGGCCGGGCATCAGCGTATCGGCGGCGCGTACATCAGGCCGCCCTGGGTCCACAGCGCATTGAGGCCGCGCCCGAGCTTGAGCGGCGAGCCGGCGCCGACATTGCGTCGGAAGATCTCGCCGTAGTTGCCCACCGCCGCCACGGCCCGCGCCGCCCAGTCGCGATCCAGTCCGAGCGGCTTGCCGCTGTCCCCGGTGCTGCCGAGCAGCCGCCGAATGGCGGGATTGGCGCTGGCCTTCATGGCCTGGACATTGCGTTGGGTGACGCCATATTCTTCCGCGTCGATCAGCGCGAATACCACCCACTTGACGATGGTGAACCATTCATCGTCGCCGCGGCGCACCACCGGACCCAGCGGCTCCTTGGAAATCAGTTCCGGCAGGATCTGATAATCGTCCGGCTTTTGCGCTTCCTTGCTGCGGATGAAGGCCAAGGCCGAGGCATCGGTGGTGTAGGCCTGGCAGCGACCGCTGAAAAAGGCCCGGATCGACGCCTCGAAATTCCCGAACACCACCGGCTTGATGTTCACGCCCTGCGCCTTGAAGTAGTCGCCGAGGTTCTGCTCGGTGGTGGTGCCCGACTGCACGCAGATTTCGGCGCCCTTCAACTGCGCGGCACTGCGCAGCTTGAGCTTCTTCGGTACCAGGAAACCCTGGCCGTCGTAGTAGGTGATCGCGGTGAATTCCAGGCCGAGCGAGGCATCGCGGCTCAGCGTCCAGGTGGTGTTGCGCGAGAGCAGATCCACCTCGCCCGATTGCAGCGCGGTGAAGCGCTGCTCGGCGTTGACCGGCACATACTTCACCTTGCCCGGGTCCTTGAGCACCGCCGCCGCGATGGCGCGGCAGACATCGACGTCGAGGCCGCTCCAGCGGCCCTGGCTGTCGACGGCAGAAAAGCCGATCACGCCGGTGCTGACCCCGCACACCAGTTGCCCCCGCTGCCTGATCTGCTCCAGGGTCTTGCCGGCGTGGGCCGAAGCGAACGGCAGCAGCAGCAACACGGCGGCGGCCCACAAGCGGGGCGAGACGCGCGCAACGTTAAGGAGTCTCATGAGATGTGCCTGCCCGGGAAGCGGATGAGAGAAGCTTCTATTCTATCAACTGGCACCCGCTGCAGCGGTGGTGTGGCAGCATGGTGGCTTTTGGCTGACGCCATGGCGCGGAAATGAACGAACTCGTCGTCGGAATCTTCATCGTCGTCTATCTCGGAATGATTTTGGGCGGCTTGCCCTTGCTGCAAATCGACCGTACCGGCGTCGCCCTGCTCGGGGCAATCGCGCTAATCGGATTCCATGCGGTGAGCCCAGAGGAGGCGGCGCGGTCGATTCACCTGCCGACTCTGATCCTGCTGTTCGCGTTCATGGTCGTGTCGGCGCAGATGCGTCTGGGCGGCTTCTACGACGGCTTGACGCGCTGGGTCGCGCGGCTGCCGCTGGCGCCGCCGCTGCTGATGGGCGCACTGATCGCGGTGGTGGCGGCGCTGTCGGCCGTATTCAGCAACGACATCGTTTGCCTAGCCGTGGCGCCGGTGCTGATCGACGCCTGCCGCGGCCGGCGCCTGGCACCGCTGCCCTTCCTGTTGGCGCTGGCCTGCGCCGCCAACATCGGCTCGGCCGCGACCCTGATCGGCAACCCGCAGAACATGCTGATCGGCGAGACACTGCGGCTGTCGTTCGCCGGCTACCTGCTGCAGGCGGCGCTACCGGTCGGGCTGGGGCTGCTGGCGACCTGGGCGCTGCTGCTTGCACTGACGCGGGGCCGGCTGGTCGCCGCGGCCGGCAGCTCGGCGCACGACGGCAAGCCGGAACAAGCGCCGCTGGACCCCTGGCAAACGATCAAGGGCCTGACCGTCGCAGTGGTGATCGTCGCCTGCTTCCTGTTCACGGATTGGCCACGCGAAGTGGTCGCGCTGACCGGTGCCGGCGTGCTGCTCACCAGCCGCCGCCTGCATTCGCGCCGGATGCTCGGTCTGGTCGACTGGGAACTGCTGGTGCTGTTCATCGGCCTGTTCGTGGTCAACCACGCGCTGCAGAAGACCGGCCTGCCCTCGCGCCTGATCGCCGACCTGGCCGCTGCAGGGGTGGCGCTGCAGCACCTCGGCCCTCTGTTCGCAACGACCTTCGTGCTGTCGAACATCGTCTCCAACGTCCCCGCGGTGATGCTGCTGCTGCCCAGCGTCACTCACACCCTGGCCGGGCCCACACTGGCACTGGTGAGCACGCTGGCGGGCAACCTGTTGATCGTCGGCAGCGTCGCGAACATCATCGTCGTAGACGCCGCCGCGCGACGCGGCATCGCCATTGGTTGGCGCGAGCATGCCCGTATCGGCATCCCGGTGACGCTCGTGACGCTGGCGATCGTCGCGGCCTACCTGGCGCTGCGCTGGACCGCGACCCACTGAAAGCCGGCCCTCGAGAACCGCGACCGGCTGGCAGGCTCAACCGAGAAACAGCTTGTAGGCCGGGTTGCCGCTCTCTTCCCAGAAGTCGTAGCCTAAGCCCTTCAGGAAGGCGCGGAATTCCTTCATCTCCTTGGGCGGCACCTGCATGCCGACCAGCACGCGGGAGTAGTCGGCGCCGTGGTTGCGGTAATGGAACAGCGAGATGTTCCAGCCGGCGCTCATGCTCTCCAGGAAGCGCATCAGCGCGCCGGGGCGCTCGGGGAACTCGAAGCGGTAGAGCAGTTCGTTCTGCACCTGGGGGGCGTGGCCGCCGACCATGTGGCGCAAGTGCAGCTTGGCCATCTCGTCGTCGGTCAGGTCGAGCGTCGCCAGGCCGTGCTTCTTCAGCGACTCGACCAGCTTCAGCGATTCCGCCCGGTCGCCGACCTGGATGCCGGCGAAGACATGGGCTTCCAGCGCATCCGAGTAACGGTAGTTGAACTCGGTGATGCTGCGGCTGCCGACCAGGTCGCAGAACTTCTTGAAGCTGCCCGGCTGCTCGGGAATGGTCACCGCCAGCACCGCTTCGCGCTGCTCGCCGACCTCGGCGCGCTCGGCGACGAAGCGCAGGCGGTCGAAGTTCATGTTGGCGCCGGAAGCCACCGCCACCAGGGTCTGGTCCCTGAGCTTGTGGCGCTTGGCGTATTCCTTGGCACCGGCGATGGCCAGCGCGCCGGCCGGCTCCAGGATCGAGCGGGTGTCCTCGAACACGTCCTTGATCGCGGCGCAGATGGCATCGGTGTCGACCAGGATCATCTCATCGACGTATTCCTGGCAGAGGCGGAAGGTCTCCTGGCCGACGAATTTCACCGCGGCGCCGTCGGCGAACAGGCCGACCCGGTCGAGCTTGACCCGGCGGCCGGCGGCGAGCGAGCGGGCCATGGCGTCGGCGTCCGTTGCCTCGACGCCGATGATCCGGGTCTGCGGCCGCAGCCGCTTGATGTAGGCGGCCACCCCCGAGATCAGCCCGCCGCCGCCGACGCAGCAGAACACCGCGTCGATCGGGTCGGCGTGCTGGCGCAGGATCTCCATGCCGATGGTGCCCTGGCCGGCGATGACCTCGGGGTCGTCGTAAGGGTGAACGAAGGTCAGCTTCTGCTTCTTCTCCAGCAGCAATGCGTGGGCGTAGGCCTCGTCGAAGGAGTCGCCGGCCAGCACCACTTCGGCACCGCGCAGCTTCACCGCATCGACCTTGATCTGCGGCGTCGTCACCGGCACCACGATCACCGCGCGGCAGCAAAGCTTCTGCGCCGCGAGGGCGACACCCTGGGCGTGGTTGCCGGCCGAGGCGGTGATGACGCCGCGCTTCCTTTGCGCCGGAGTGAGATGCACCATCTTGTTGTAGGCGCCGCGCAGCTTGAAGGAGAACACCGGCTGCATGTCCTCGCGCTTTAACCAGATGCGGTTGCCGCTCCTGGCCGAGAGGTTGGGCGCGAGTTCCAGCGGCGTTTCGATGGCCACGTCATAGACGCGGGCGTTGAGGATTTGTTCCAGGTAGTCAGGATGCATGAAGAGGGTAATGGCCGCAAAGGCAAAGGAGCTAAGCGTAGCAGGCGGCGGCGGCATCGGGCAAGCTCGCCCGCTAGGCCGCCACCTTGCGCACATCAGCCACGGTGATTTCGGCGGCGCGCGCCACCCGCAGCAAATACCCCGTCACCAGGCCGCCCGCGAGCGCCAGGCTCGCCGCCGCGGCGAGCCAGAAGCCGCGCACCCCGGCCGGCGCCGCGACCCGGTCGGTCAGGCCCAGGACATAGCCGCCGCCCAGGCCGACGCCCCAGAGCGCGAGCGCGTAGATCGCCATCGGCACCGCGCTCTTGCGATAGCCGCGCAGCACGTTCACCGCCACCGCCTGCAGGGCGTCGAACAGATGATAGACGGCGACGTAGCCGATCAGCGTCGTCGCCAGCCTCCTGACTTCGCCGTTCGCCGTGTACAGCCCGGCGATCGTGCCCGCCCCGAACCACAGCGTCAGGCTCAGCAGTATGCCCTCGGCGACGCCGGTGACCAAGCCGATCAGGGCGATGCGGCGCGCCCGCCGCGCGTCGCCGGCACCGAGGGCATGGCCGGCGAGAATGCCGGCGGCGTTGCCCAGCGCCAGCGGCAGCATGAAGGCCAGTGCCGCCAGGTTCGCCGCGATCTGATGCGCTGCGGAGGCAACCGGACCGAGCCGGGCGATGAACAGCGCCATGAAGGTGAAGGCGGTGACATCGACGAAGAAGGTCGCGCCGATGGGCAGGCCGAGCTTCAGCAGGCCGAGTATCAAGCTCGCTCGCGGCGGGCTGAAATCGGCGAAGACGCGATACTGCCGGAAGTCGGCGGCGAACGCGCACCAGCTCCAGGCCAGCACACAGGACAGGCCGCTGATGAGCGCGGTGGCCACGGCGCAACCCGGGCCGCCCAGCGGCGGCGGGCCGCCGAAGCGCTCCAGGGTGCCGAACATGAAGATCCAGTTCAGGGGTAGCTTGAGTGCCACGCCGATCAGGTTGAAGCCCATGATCGCCCGCGGCAGACCGACGCCCATGGTGAAGCCCGCGAACACCCTGAGCAGCATCGCCGGGGCGGCGCTCCACGACAAGGCGTAAAGATAGGCGCGCACCTTGCTCTCCACCGCCGGCGTCAGGCGCGACAGCGCCAGGAGCGGCCCGGGATGGCGCAGCAGGACGACGGCGACCACGGCCAGGAACAACGCCAGCCAGGCGCTTTGCCGCACCTCCTCGCCGATGCCCTGATGCCGGCCGGCGCCGTGGAGCTGGGCGATGGTCGGGGTGAGCGCCAGCAGCACCCCGGTGACGGTAACGAAGACGGTGACGTAGATCGAGGCGCCGATGCCCACCGCGGCGAGATCGACCGCGGACAGCCGCCCGGCCATGACGGTGTCGATGACGCCGTTGGCCATCACCGCCAGTTGCGCCACCAGCACCGGCCAGGCGAGATGGAGCAGGCTGCGCAGCACGGAAGGTTTGACCACTATCTCGCCAGGGATAAGTTCGGCAGCGTGCCGCGCCACAATTGCGGGCACTCGTACCCAGACACGGGGACAAGTAGCCTAAAATACCACGCTTTCCCCGACGCACCTCCCTCCCCATGTCCGCCCGCCTGCGCGAGATCCCATACAACTACACCTCCTTCTCCGATCGCGAGATCGTCATCCGCCTGCTCGGCGCCGACGCCTGGGAGACCCTCGACCTGCTGCGCGCCGAACGCGTCACCGGCCGCTCGGCGCGGATGCTCTACGAGGTGCTGGGCGACATCTGGGTGGTGGAGCGCAACCCCTACCTGGAGGACGACCTGCTCGCCAATCCGGACCGGCGCAGGGCGCTGGTCCAGGCGCTGCGCCACCGCCTGAGCGAGATCGAGCGCCGCCGCCAGGGCAACGAGCGCGTCGGGCAGCTGCTGGCAGCGGCGCACCAGGCGGTCGATCGCTTCGAAGAGCGCTTTTCCGCCACCCTGGCGCTGAGGCAGAAGGTGCTGCGGGTGCTCTCCCGGCACAGCCGCCGCGACAACATCCGCTTCGACGGCCTCTCCCGCGTCAGCCACGTCACCGACGCCACCGACTGGCGGGTCGAATATCCGTTCGTGGTCCTGAAACCGGACAGCGAGGAGGAGATCGGTCCGCTGGTGCGCGACTGCATCGAGCTCGATCTCACCATCATTCCGCGCGGCGGCGGCACCGGCTATACCGGCGGCGCGGTGCCGCTCAGCCGCGACTCGGTGGTGATCAACACCGAGAAGCTGATTACCCTGGGCGCCGTGGAGCAGACCCGGCTGCCGGGCGCCGACCGGCCCTACGCCACGATCCGCACCGGCGCCGGGGTCGTCACCCGGCGCGCGATGGAGGCGGCCGAGGACGCCGGCCTGGTGTTCGCCTGCGATCCGACCTCGGCCGACGCCTCGTGCATCGGCGGCAACATCGCGATGAACGCCGGCGGCAAGAAGGCGGTGCTGTGGGGCACGGCGCTGGACAACCTGGCGTCGTGGAAGATGGTGACACCCGACGGCCAGTGGCTGGAGGTCGAACGCCTGGAACACAATTTCGGCAAGATCCACGAACAGGAGATCGTCCGCTTTGCCCTGAAGCGCTACGATGCCTCGGGCCGGAAGCTGCTCTCCGAGGAGACGCTGGCGATTCCCGGCCGGCAGTTCCGTGCCGCCGGCCTGGGCAAGGACGTCACCGACAAGTTCCTGGCGGGGCTGCCGGGCGTGCAGAAGGAAGGCACCGACGGCATCATCACCTCGGCGGTGTGGATCCTGCACCGCCTGCCGGCCCACACCCGCACCGTCTGCCTGGAGTTCTTCGGCCAGGTGCGCGAAGCCGTGCCCTCGATCGTCGAGATCACCGATTACTTCAAGCCCGGCGGGGCCGGCGCGAACGCCGGCGTGCTGCTGGCGGGCCTCGAACACCTGGACGAGCGCTACCTCAGGGCGGTGGGCTACGCCACCAAGGCCAAGGGCCGCGGCCGGCCGAAGATGGTGCTGATCGGCGACCTGGTCGGCGACGACGAAAACGCGGTGATGGCCGCCGCCTCGGAGGTGGTGAAGATCGCCAACCTGCGCGCGGGCGAGGGCTTCATCGCGGTCACGGCCGAGACCCGGAAGAAATTCTGGCTCGACCGGGCGCGCACCGCGGCCATCGCCAAGCACACCAACGCCTTCAAGCTGAACGAGGACGTGGTCATCCCCCTGCCGCGGATGGGCGACTATTGCGACGGCATCGAGCGCATCAACATCGAGCTGTCGATCAGCAACAAGCTGGCGCTGTGCGCCGCCCTGGCCGAATTCCTGGGCGGCGACCTGCCGCTCAACGCCGGCGACACCGGCCTTTCCGCCGAGGTGCTGCTCGGCGACCGGCGTGAGCAGGCGCTGGAACTGGTCGCAGCGGTGAGCACCCGCTGGCGCTGGCTGCTCGACCACCAGGACCTGCCGCTGGCGCAGGCCGAGCGCGAGTTCGACCGGCTCGGGGTCAAGGCCGGACCGCTCTCCAACCGGGCGGAGAACCCGACGCTGTTCCACCGGCTGCAGGATTACTCCATCCGCGCGTCGTGGAAAACAGAACTCGCAGCTCCGCTGGAGACGCTGTTCGAAGGCAAGGCCTACCGCCGCATCAACGAACGCATCCACGCGATCCACCAGGAGGTGCTGCGCGGGCGCGTCTTCGTGGCGCTGCACATGCACGCCGGCGACGGCAACGTGCACACCAACATCCCGGTCAATTCCGACGATTACGCGATGCTCGCCACCGCCAACGCGGCGGTGGTCCGGATCATGGCGCTGGCCAGGAGTCTCTCCGGCGTCATCTCGGGCGAGCACGGCATCGGCATCACCAAGCTGGAGTTCCTCAGCGAGGAGGAGATCGGTCCCTACCAGGCGTACAAGCGCCGGATCGATCCGCAGGGACGCTTCAACAGGGGCAAGCTCCTGCCCGGCGGCGATCTGGCCAACGCCTACACGCCGTCCTTCAGCCTGCTCGGCACCGAGAGCCTGATCATGGAGCAGTCGGAGATCGGCAAGATCTCCGCCATGATCAAGGACTGCCTGCGCTGCGGCAAGTGCAAGCCGGTGTGCTCGACCCACGTACCGCGCGCCAACCTGTTCTACAGCCCGCGCGACAAGATCCTCGGCACCTCGCTGTTGATCGAGGCCTTCCTCTACGAGGAGCAGACGCGGCGCGGTATCTCGCTGCAGCACTTCGACGAGTTCTCCGACGTCGCCGACCATTGCACGATCTGCCACAAGTGCGCGAATCCTTGCCCGGTGGACATCGACTTCGGCGACGTCTCGATCGCCATGAGGAACTTCCTGCGCCGCCAGGGCAAGAAGAAGTGGAATCCCGGCACCGCCGCGGCGATGGCCTTCCTCAATGCCACCGACCCGGCGACGATCAAGCTGATCCGCACCGGCATGATCCGCGCGGGCTACGCCGCGCAGCGCCTGGCGTATCGGGCGGCGAGGGCGCTGGGCCTGACGCGCGCAACCGTCAGGCACCCGCCGGCGACGCTGGGCCGGCCGACATTGCGGGCGCAGGTCATCCATTTCGTGAACAAGCCGATGCCGGGCGGACTGCCCAAGCGGACCTCGCGGGCGCTGCTCGACATCGAGGACGACAAGGTCATCCCGGTGATCCGCGACCCGTTGAAGACCGATGCCGACGCGGTCTTCTACTTCCCGGGCTGCGGCTCGGAGCGGCTGTTCTCGCAGGTCGGCCTGGCCACCCAGGCGATGCTCTACCACGTCGGCGTCCAGACCGTGCTGCCGCCGGGCTACCTGTGCTGCGGCTACCCGCAGACCGCCTCCGGCGACGATGAGGCCGGCGGCCGCATCACCACCGACAACCGGGTGCTGTTCCACCGCGTCGCCAACACCCTCAACTACCTCGACATCAAGACGGTGATCGTCTCCTGCGGCACCTGCATGGATCAGTTGCTGAAGTACGAGTTCGACAAGATCTTCCCCGGCTGCCGCCTGCTCGACATCCACGAATACCTGCTGGAGAAGGGCGTCAAGCTCGAAGGCCTGAGCGGGGCCCGCTACATGTACCACGAGCCCTGCCACAAGCCGATGAAGACCCACGATGCTCTCAAGGTGGTCAATACCCTGATGGGCCAGCCGGTGGCGCTCAACGACCGCTGCTGCGGCGAATCGGGTACCTTGGCGGTGAGCCGCCCGGACATTTCTACCCAGGTGCGCTTCCGCAAGCAGGAGGAAATGGAGGGAGGTGCCGCCAGGCTGCGCGCCGACGGTTTCACCGGCGAGGTGAAAATCCTCACCTCCTGTCCCTCCTGCCTGCAGGGCCTGAGCCGCTATGACGACGACGCGGGAACGAGCGCCGACTACATCGTGGTGGAAATGGCCAGGACCCTGCTCGGGCCGGAATGGATGGCCGAGTATGTGGCGAAGGTGAACCGCGGCGGCATCGAAAGAGTGCTGCTGTGACGATCCGCGACGCCCATTGCGAACTTTGCCAACAGCAGGGTGGCGAAATCCTCTGGCAGGACGGCCTATGCCGGGTGGTGCGCGTCGCCGGGCGCGAGGCCGAGGATCATCCCGGGCTGTGCCGGGTGATCTGGAACGCCCACGTGCGCGAGATGACCGATCTTGGCGTCGGTGAGCGGCGCCACCTGATGGCGCTGGTTTTCGCGACCGAGACCGCGCTGCGCCGGCTCTATCAGGCGGACAAGATCAATCTCGCCAGCTTGGGCAACCTGGTGCCGCATCTCCACTGGCACGTCATCCCGCGCTACGCCGACGACCGCCACTTCCCCGCGCCGATCTGGGCCGAGCCCAGGCGCGCCTCCGCCCCGGGACGCGCCCTGGTGGCGAGCGCAGCGCTCCATGGGGCGATCAGCGAGGCGCTGGCCGAGGAACAGGGCGGCGCCTGAGCGGATTCATGCGGGAAGACAGCGCCGCGCCGGGAAACGGATGCCGAAGCAACTGCCGCGGCCGGGCTGGCTCTCGATTTCCAGCACCGCCTGATGCCGGGTCAGGACGTGCTTGACGATCGCCAGGCCCAGACCGGTGCCGCCCGACTCGCGCGAGCGACCCCGGTCGACCCGGTAGAAGCGCTCGGTCAGGCGCGGCAGATGCTGCGCTTCGATGCCGATGCCGGTATCGCAGACGCGGAACAGGCCGCCGCCATCGACCGCCGTCCAGGAGATCTCGATGCCGCCGCCCTCCGGCGTGTAGCGCACCGCGTTGCTGGCGAGATTGCCGAAGGCGCTTTGCAGTTCGATGCGGCTGCCGAGCAGGTAGCCAGCCGCCGTCCCCTTGAGCTCCACCCGGTGGCGTCCGGCCGACAGCGCCCGGGCCTCGTCGGCGACCTCCGCCAGCAGTTCGGCCACGGGCACCCGCTCTTCGGGCACCGTCGCAACGCCCGTCTCCAGCGCCGACAGCGTCAACAGATCCTCGATCAGCCGCTGCATGCGCAGCGCCTGTTCGCGCGCCAGGCCGAGGTAGCGCTCGGCCTCCTCGGCGGGGATCTCGCGCAGGCAGTCCAGCAGGGTCTCAAGGAAGCCGCTGACCACGGTGAGCGGCGTCTTCAGTTCGTGCGAGACATTGGCGACGAAATCGCGGCGCATGGTCTCCAGCTTTTCCAATTGGCTGATGTCGCGCGACAGCAGCAGCTTCTGCGCGGCGCCGTAGGGCACCACCTGCAGCGCCAGGGTGCGGCCCGGACTGCGGCTCGGATGCAGCACCAGCGGCTCCGCGTACTGGCCGCTTTCGAGGTAGCGGACGAATTCCGGCTCGCGCACCAGGTTGGTCACCCGGAAGCCACGATCCTGATCGAGGGTCAGACCGAGGTGACTCTCGGCGGTCGCGTTCAGCCATTCGATGGCGTGCTGGGTGTCCAGGATCAGGACGCCGTCGGGCAGCGCCTGGGCGGCGTTGCGGAAGCGTTCCAGCGCCACCTGCAGTTCCAGCTGCCGTTCAGCGGCCCGGCGAGCGCGGCGATGCAGCGCCGCGAACACCCCCTCCCAGGTGCCCGCGCCGGCGGGAACCGGCGTGCCGGCCGGCTGGCTCAGCCAGCGCCACAGCCTGGCCAGGTGGAAGACGTGATACAGGCACAGCGCCACCAGGCCGACCGCCGCCGTGGCCAGTCCCCAGGCAGGCGACAGCAGCGCCCAGACCGCCAGGCCCGCCAGCACGATCGCCGCGCCGGCGGCCATGGCCTCCAGCCAGGCCGGGGCGAGGTCATCATTCAATCGGCCACCTTCAGGGTGGCGGAAAGACGGTAGCCGCTGCCGCGCACGGTCTGGATCAGGGCGTCGTGGCCGCTGGCCTCCAGCGCGGCGCGCAGGCGCCGGATATGGACATCGACGGTACGCTCCTCGACGAACACGTGGTCGCCCCAGACCTGGTCGAGCAGCTGGCTGCGGCTGTGCACCCGCTCGGCGTGGGTCATCAGGAAATGCAGCAGGCGGAATTCGGTGGGGCCGAGCTCCACCGCCTGGCCGCCCGCGGCGATCCGGTGGCTGACCGGATCCAGCCTCAGGCCGCCGATTTCGACCGCGTCCTCGGTCGCCTGCGGCGCCCGGCGGCGCAGCACGGCCTTGATCCGGGCGACCAGCTCGCGCGGCGAAAACGGCTTGGTGATGTAATCGTCGGCGCCGGTCTCGAGGCCAAGGATCTTGTCGTGCTCGTCGCCGCGCGCGGTCAGCATGATGATCGGCACGGCGCGGGTGCGTTCGTCGCCGCGCAGGCTGCGCGCCAGCTCGATGCCGCTCATGCCCGGCAGCATCCAGTCGAGCAGGATCAGGTCCGGCAGCACCTGCCTGATCTGGCGCTGGGCCGCCTCGGCATCGGCGGCGCTTTGCACCTCGTGGCCGGCGCGCTTCAGATTGGTGACGATCAGCACCTGGATCGCCGGCTCGTCTTCGACCACCAGAATATTGGCCATCATGAAAACCTACGCGCTGTCGCAAAGGCGGCAGTGTATTGCGGGGGAATGACGGTTTGATGACGACCGCTCACTTGGACCTCATTTGAACATTTCCTGCCCCGGGTTCTGCGCTATGATAATCCGCTTACTCCACGCGCAGACAAAATCATGGCCGCTCCCAACACCCCCCAGCTCGCCCCGAGCGAAATCAAGCTGCACCAGAAATCGCACCAGCTCGAAATCAGCTTTCCGGACGGCAAGACCTTCACCCTGAGCTACGAATTCCTCCGGGTCAATAGCCCCTCCGCCGAAGTGCGCGGCCACGGCCCGGGCCAGGAGGTGCTGCAGACCGGCAAACGCGATGTGAGCATCACCAGCCTCGAACCGGTCGGCAACTACGCCGTCCTGCCGCGCTTTTCCGACGGCCACGATACCGGCATCTATTCCTGGGACCTGCTCTACCATTTGGGCAGCCACCAGGAGGAACTCTGGCAGGCTTATCTCGCCAGGCTGGAAGCGGCCGGCGCCAGCCGCGACATCGACTCGACCACCCAGGCGCCGAAGAGCGGCGGCGGTTGCGGACACCACTGATCATGAGCGAGCGGCAGACCCACTTCGGTTTCGAGCAGGTTCCGGAGCACGAGAAGGCGCAGCGCGTCGCCGGCGTCTTCTCCTCGGTGGCGCAGAAATACGACGTCATGAACGACCTGATGTCGCTGGGCCTGCACCGGCTGTGGAAGCGTTTCGCCATCGAGCTGTCGGGGGTCAAGCCGGGCGAACGGGTGCTCGACGTCGCCGGCGGCACCGCCGACCTGGCGTCCGCCTTCGCCCGGCGCGTCGGCGCTTTTGAAAAGACCGGCGGCGAGGTCTGGCTCACCGACATCAACAACGCCATGCTCGAGGTCGGTCGCGACCGCCTGCTCGACCAAGGCATACAGGTACCGGTGGCACAGTGCGACGCCGAACATCTGCCCTTCCCCGACGCCCACTTCGATTGCGTCACGGTCGCCTTCGGCCTGCGCAACATGACCCACAAGGAGCGGGCGCTGACGGAGATGCAGCGCGTGCTGCGCCCGGGCGGCCGCCTGCTGGTGCTGGAGTTTTCCAAGGTTTGGCAGCCGCTGGCAGCCGCCTACGACGTCTATTCGTTCAAGCTGCTGCCCTGGCTGGGCGCCAAGGTGGCCGGCGACGCCGAGAGTTACCGCTATCTGGCCGAGTCGATCCGCATGCATCCGGACCAGGAGTCCCTGAAGGCGATGATGGAACAGGCCGGCCTGGAGCGGGTCGAATACTTCAATCTGAGCGCGGGCGTGGTCGCCCTGCACCGCGGCTTCAAGTTCTGATTCCACCGGCACGCGCAAGCCATGCCCGATCGCGCCGCGCTGGCCATCCTCAATCATCTGCTCGCCGACGAGCCCTGGGCCAGGACACGGCTCAAGCCCTACGCCGGCCGCACCGCCCGGCTGATATTGCCGCCCTGGCGATTCGATTTCGCCGTCGATGAACAAGGTCTGCTGGTTGCCTCGGGCGCCGCAGCCGAGGTCGCCATCACCCTGCCCGTCGCGGCGCCGCTGCTGCTGTTTCGCGGTGTGGAGGCGCTGGCCAAAGAGGTGCATGTCGTCGGCTCGGCCGAGTTCGCCGATACCCTGGGCTTCGTGCTGCCCCGGCTGCGCTGGGATTTCGAGGGCGCCCTGGCCGGGCGGATCGGCGGCATCGCCGCCCACCGCATCGCCGGATTGCTCGGGGCGTTCGCCGCCTGGCAGGTTCAGGCGACAAGAAATCTGGCGGAGAACGTCGCCGAATATCTCACCGAGGAGAAGCCGATGCTGGCCAGGGCGGCCGACGCCGCGGATTTCGCGCGCGCAGTCGGACGCCTGGAGGAAGATTTGGCGGGACTGGAGCGACGCCTGATGCGCCCCGCCCCGCCCCGGCTACCGAGGGCCTGAAGCCGCTCAGTGTCCGCGTTTGCGCAGTTTCTGGATCGCCGACAGTTGCGCGATCGCTTCGGCCAGCTCGGCCTGGGCGCGAGCGTAGTCGAGCTCAGAACTTCTGCTGGCCAGCGCTTCCTCGGCCGAGCGCTTGGCGTCCTGCGCCTTGGCCTCGTCGAGATCCTTGCCGCGGATCGCGGTGTCCGCCAGCACGGTGACCTTGTTCGGCTGCACCTCGAGGACGCCGCCAGCGACGAAGATCAGCTCCTCGGCCTCCTGGTCGGGCAGGCGCAGGCGCACCGCGCCCGGCTTGATCCGGGTCAGCAGCGGCATGTGGCCGGGCAGGATGCCCAGTTCGCCCGCTTCTCCCGGCAGCGCGACGAATTCGACCAGGCCGGAGAAGACCGACTCCTCGGCGCTGACGACATCTACGTGGATGGTCATGGCCATGGCTATTCTCCTTATTGCAGGGTCTTGGCCTTCTCGAAGGCCTCGTCGATGGTGCCGACCATGTAGAACGCCTGCTCGGGCAGATGGTCGCACTCGCCGTTGATGATCATCTTGAAGCCGCGGATGGTCTCCTTGAGGGACACGTATTTTCCCGGCGAGCCGGTGAACACCTCGGCGACGAAGAAGGGCTGTGACAGGAAGCGCTGCACCTTGCGCGCGCGATAGACCAGCAGCTTGTCCTCGGGAGCGAGCTCGTCCATGCCGAGAATCGCGATGATGTCGCGCAGCTCCTTGTAGCGCTGCAGCGTCTGCTGCACGCCGCGGGCGGTGTCGTAGTGCTCCTGGCCGATGACGTTGGGGTCGATCTGGCGCGAGGTGGAGTCGAGCGGATCGACCGCCGGGTAGATGCCCAGCGAGGCGATGTCGCGCGACAGCACGACGGTGGCGTCGAGGTGGCCGAAGGTGGTGGCCGGGCTGGGGTCGGTCAGGTCGTCCGCCGGCACATACACCGCCTGGATCGAGGTGATCGAGCCGACCTTGGTCGAGGTGATGCGCTCCTGCAGGCGGCCCATCTCTTCGGCCAGCGTCGGCTGGTAGCCGACCGCCGAGGGCATGCGCCCGAGCAGCGCCGAGACCTCGGTGCCGGCCAGGGTGAAGCGGTAGATGTTGTCCACGAAGAACAGCACGTCGCGGCCCTCGTCGCGGAACGATTCGGCCATGGTCAGACCGGTCAGCGCGACGCGCAGCCGGTTGCCCGGCGGCTCGTTCATCTGGCCATAGACCAGCGCCACCTTGTCGAGAACGTTGGAGTCCTTCATCTCGTGGTAGAAGTCGTTGCCCTCGCGGGTGCGCTCGCCGACGCCGGCGAACACCGAATAGCCGCTATGCTCGATGGCGATGTTGCGGATCAGCTCCATCATGTTGACCGTCTTGCCGACGCCGGCGCCGCCGAACAGGCCGACCTTGCCGCCCTTGGCGAACGGGCAGATCAGATCGATCACCTTGATGCCGGTCTCGAGCAGCTCGTTGGTCGAGGACAGCTCGTCGAACTTCGGCGCGGCCTGGTGGATCGAGCGACGCACGTCGGTGCCGACGGGACCCATCTCGTCGATCGGACGGCCCAGCACGTCCATGATCCGGCCCAGGGTCGCCGTCCCCACCGGCACCGAGATCGGTTTGCCGGTGTTCTCCACCATGACGCCGCGGCGCAGACCGTCGGACGACCCCAGGGCGATGGTGCGGACCACGCCGTCGCCCAACTGCTGCTGCACTTCGAGCGTCAGCTCGGTGCCTTCCAGAGTGAGCGCGTCATACACCTTCGGTATTTCATCGCGCTTGAACTGAACGTCCACCACCGCGCCGATGCACTGAACGATTTCACCTTGACTCATCGTCATTCCCCAAACAATAGATTCGAATATTTAAACAGCCGCGGCACCGCCGACGTTGAGCGATTTGGTCTCGCCGTAACGTTCGCGTAGCTCACGTAAGTCTCGCCCATCGCCTGGCGCCGCCGCGTCAAACCGCCGCGGCACCGCCGACGTTGAGCGATTTGGTCTCGCCATAACGTTCGCGTAGCTCACGTAAGTCTCGCCCATCGCCTGGCGCCGCCGCATCAAACCGCCGCGGCACCGCCGACGATCTCGGCGATTTCCTTGGTGATGGCGGCCTGGCGGGTCTTGTTGTAGACCATCTGCAGGTCCCTGATGACCGTGCCGGCGTTGTCCGAGGCGGCCTTCATCGCCACCATCCGCGCCGACTGCTCCGAGGCCATGTTCTCCGCCACCGACTGGTACACCAGCGCCTCGACGTAGCGCACCAGCAGATCGTCGATCACCGTCTGCGAATCGGGCTCGTAGAGATAGTCCCAGCTATGCTCCTGGTCGGGGCGCAGCCGCTCGCCGGTCAAGGGCAGCAGTTGCTCCAGCACCGGCTCCTGCTTCATGGTGTTTACGAAGCGGGTGTAGGCGATATGGACGACGTCCAGCTCCCCCGCGGTGTATGCGTCGAGCATCACCTTGATCGGGCCGATCAGTTTTTCCAGGTGCGGCGTGTCGCCGATCGCGGTGACCTTAGACACCACCTTGGCGCCCAGGCGCTGCATGAAGCCCAGACCCTTGTTGCCGACGCAGGTGACGCTGATGTCCTTGACCCCGGCGGCGTCCCACTCCTTCATCCGGGCCAGCGCCAGCCGCAGCACGTTGGTGTTGAGGCCGCCGCACAGGCCCTTGTCGGTGGTGATGACGATGAGGCCGGCGCGCCCGATCTTGTCGATCTTGGCGAGAAACGGGTGCCGGTACTCCGAGTTGGCCTGCGACAGATTGGCGGTTATCTGCCTGACCTTGTCGCCATAGGGGCGGGCGGCCTTCATGCGCTCCTGTGCCTTGCGCATCTTCGAGGCCGCGACCATCTCCATCGCCTTGGTGATCTTGCGCGTGTTTTGCACGCTCAGGATTTTGGTGCGTATTTCCTTGCCGCTAGCCATGGTCAGCTCCGTTCATCCGGGTCAGGCATCAGGCCCAGGTCTTCTTGAACGAGCCGATCGCGGCCTCCAGTTCCTTCTCGCTCGCGGCGTCGAGGTCCTTGGTGCTTTCGATCCTGTTCAGAAGCTCGGCGTGGCTCTGCTTGAGGAAGCTCAAGAGGGCGGCCTCGAAGGGCAGCGCGCGCTTGAAATCGAGGTCGTCGTAATAGCCCTTGGTGACGGTAAACAATGTCACCGCCATCTCCGACACCTTCATCGGCGCGTATTGCGCCTGCTTCATCAGCTCGGTCACCAGGCGGCCGCGCTCCAGCTGCTTTCTCGTGGTCTCGTCCAGGTCGGAGGCGAACTGGGCGAAGGCCGCCAGTTCGCGATACTGCGCCAGCGCCATGCGGACGCCGCCGCCGAGTTTCTTGATGACCTTGCACTGGGCGGCGCCGCCGACGCGCGACACCGAAATGCCGGCGTTGATGGCCGGACGGATGCCGGCATTGAACAGGTCGGTCTCCAGGAAGATCTGGCCGTCGGTGATCGAAATCACGTTGGTCGGCACGAAGGCGGTGACGTCGCCTGCCTGGGTCTCGATGATCGGCAGCGCGGTGAGCGAGCCGGTCTTGCCCTTCACCTCGCCGTTGGTGAATTTCTCCACCCAGGCTTCGGAGACGCGCGCGGCGCGCTCGAGCAGGCGGCTGTGCAGGTAGAAGACGTCGCCAGGGTAGGCTTCGCGGCCGGGTGGGCGGCGCAGCAACAGCGACACCTGGCGGTAGGCCCAGGCCTGCTTGGTCAGGTCGTCGTAAATGATCAGGGCGTCCATGCCGCGGTCGCGGAAGTACTCGCCCATGGTGCAGCCGGAGTAGGGCGCCAGAAACTGCATCGCCGCCGACTCCGAGGCGGTGGCAGCGACGATGATGGTGTATTCCATCGCCCCGGCCTCGGTCAGCTTGCGCACCACGTTGGCGACGGTCGAAGCCTTCTGGCCGATCGCCACGTAGATGCAGAAGACGTTCTCGCCTTTCTGGTTGATGATGGTATCGACCGCGACCGCGGTCTTGCCGGTCTGCCGGTCGCCGATGATCAGCTCGCGCTGGCCGCGGCCGATCGGCACCATCGAGTCGATCGACTTCAGGCCGGTCTGCAGCGGCTGCGACACCGACTTGCGCCAGATCACGCCGGGTGCGACCTTCTCGATCTTGTCGGAGAGGCGGGCAGCGATCGCGCCCTTGCCGTCGATCGGCTCGCCCAGGGCATTGACCACCCGGCCCAAGAGTTCGTGGCCGATCGGCACCTCGAGGATGCGGCCGGTGCATTTCACCGTGTCGCCTTCGGAGATGTGCTCGTATTCGCCCATGATCACGGCGCCGACCGAGTCGCGCTCGAGGTTGAGCGCCAGGCCGAAGGTGTGGCCGGGGAATTCCAGCATTTCGCCCTGCATCACGTCGGCCAGCCCATGCACGCGGCAGATGCCGTCGGAGACCGAGACCACCGTGCCCTCGGTACGGGAGGTGGCGGCGAGCTGCAGGTTCTGGATCCGGCTCTTGATCAGGTCGCTGATTTCAGAGGGATTGAGGTTCATGAGATAACTCCTAATTCTGTAGCGCGGCGCTCATTGCGGCGAGTTTGCCGCGGACCGACGCGTCGATCACCTGGTCGCCGACGGCGATGCGCACGCCGCCGATCAGTTCCGGATCGATGCTGACGGATGCCTGGATCTTGCATTGGAAGCGGCGTTCGAGTTCTGCCACGAGCTTGGCGAGACCGGCCGCGTCGATTGGAAAGGCGGAGGTGACCTGCGCTTCCTTGGTTCCCTCGCAGCCGTTCTTCAGCAGCAGGAACTGCTCGCAGATCTCCGGCAGGACGCCAAGGCGCCCGTTATCTACCAGGACGCGGACGAAGTTTTGCTGCTCGATCGGCAAGCCATCGCCGACCACCCCGAGGAAGAACCGGGCCAGATCCTGGGACGACAGGCGCGGATTGTCGATGCAGGCACGCATGTCCGGATCGCTGGCGACCGCCGCCATGCGCGCCAGGGCCTCGGCCCAGCCGCTCAAGGCATTGCCGGTCTTGGCCAACTGGAAGGCGGCCTCTGCGTAGGGACGCGCCACGGTGACATTTTCAGCCATGGCGGATCACAACTCCGCTTTCAGGTTGACCAGCAATTCGGCGTGCACCTGGGGGTTGATCTCGCGACGCAGGATACGTTCCGCGCCCGCCACGGCCAACTGGGCGACCTGCTCGCGCAGCGCCTCCTTGGCACGCTGGGCGGCGACCGCGGCTTCGCCCTCGGCGGCTTCGCGCGCCTGAGCGATGATGCGACCGGCTTCGATGCGCGCCTCCTCGATCAATTGCGCGCCCTGCCGGTCGGCGTTAGCCCGCACCTCGGTGGCCGACTCGCGCGCCTTGCGCATCTCCTCGACGACCCGCTTCTCGGTCAGGGCAAGATCGCTCTTCGCCTTGTCGGCCGCCGCGAGTCCGTCGGTGATTTTCTGCGCGCGCTCATCGAGGGCCTTCATGATGGGCGGCCACACGAATTTCATCGTGAACCACGCCAGAATGAAGAACACAGCGAGCTGAGCGAACAGCGTTGCGTTCAGATTCACGGTTTCGCTCCTTAAAGCGTATAGGTGGCGATTATTTGACGATGATGAACGGATTGGCGAAGGCGAACATCATCGCGATGCCGACGCCGATCAGGAAGGCGGCGTCGATCAGGCCGGCGAGCAGGAACATCTTGGTCTGCAAGGCGTTCATCAACTCGGGCTGGCGGGCCGAGGCTTCGAGAAACTTGCTGCCCATGATGCCGATGCCGATACAGGCGCCGACCGCGCCCAGACCGATGATCAGGCCGGCGGCCAGTGCGACAAAACCGAGAACTTGTTCCATGACGACTCCTTGTCGATAAAGTTGATGATTGAAATAAACCGGATTGGATGAATCAGTGACTCTCGTGCGCCTGGCCGATATACACCAGGGTCAGCATCATGAAAATGAAGGCCTGCAGGGTGATGATCAGGATATGGAAAATCGCCCAGACGGTGCCGGCGATCAGGTGCATGCCGATACCCCACCAGGTCGCGGTGGCACCGAGCAGCGCGATCAGCATGAAGATCAGCTCGCCTGCGTACATGTTGCCGAATAGCCGCATGCCCAGCGAAATCGACTTCGCGGCGAACTCGATGATGTTGAGCAGCAGGTTGAAGGGATAGAGAATGATCTTGTCGCCGAACGGCGCCGCGAACAGCTCATGGACGAATCCGCCCAGTCCCTTGATCTTGATGTTGTACCAGAACATCAGCAGCAGCACGCCCATCGACATGCCCAGGGTGCCGTTGAGGTCGGCCGTTGGCACGATGCGCAGGAAGGCGTGCGGATTGCCGGTCGCCTGCTGCCAGATGCGCGGCATGAGATCGACCGGCAAGAGGTCGAGGGCGTTCATGAAGAACACCCAGACGAATACGGTCAAGGCCAGCGGCGCGATGAAACTGCGGTCGCCATGGACGATGGCCTTGGACTGCGACTCGACCATGTCGACCATGATCTCGACCGCCGCCTGCAGCCGTCCGGGCACTCCCGAGGTGACCCGACGCGCCACCAGCGCCATGATCAGGACAGCGGCGAGGCCCATGGCCAGCGAAAAGAACACGGTATCAATGTTGATCAGCGAGAAATCGATGATGTGCGTCTGCCTGACGCCGGTGTTCGTCAATTGGGTCAGGTGATGGACGATATACTCCGAGGCGGAGGGTGCTGCTGCTTCGTGTCCGGAAGTCATGATCAATTTTTCAACAAGAAAGCCAACAAATTCGCCTTGAGCGCCACGAACAACCCGACCACCAGCGCGATCCACTGCAGGTCGGGCACGGTCATCTGCGCGCCCACCAATATTCCGACTGTCGCGGCGACCTTCACCAGCTCACCGACAAAAAAACTCGCCGCACTGGCACGGCCACTCGCCGCCGCCGCCTTGAGACGCACGACGAACAACAGGTTCGGCACCAGGTACGCCGCGCCGCCGATCGCCAGCGAGGCGGCGCTGCGCATCCCGAAGAACGTCGCCGCGATCGCCGCCGCGACGAGCACCATAGCCGCTTGCAGGAGGATCGCCTTGAACATCCCAGCCACCGAGTGCACGAAAGAACGGACGCTCGCCGGTCGGCCCGCGTCTTCCACCGACCGAGCCGTGCAAAAAATCCCTTATCCCGTGCAAAAAACTCCTTATTCTAAGATCCCGGCTAAACTATGTCAATGGCGATACTGCATTGCGGCAATGCCGGCACCGCTACCGATCGTCATGGATAAACAATTGATAATTATAATATTGACATGAATAATTTGCCACCGAAAAGCGCCCCCAGGCGCCTCGCTCCAAGCGCCACGGGCCGCGAGGTCTGGGCCTGGGCGATGTACGACTTCGCCAATTCCGGTTACACCACGGTGGTCATCACGGCGCTGTTCAACGCCTACTTCGTTTCCGTCGTCGCCGGCGACGCGCCCTGGGCGACCTTCGCCTGGACCGCGGCGCTCGCCCTCTCCTACGCCCTGATCATGATCTCCGCGCCGCTCTTCGGCGCCTGGGCCGACCTGCACGCCGCCAAGAAACAGCTGCTGCTGATCACCACCGTCGGCTGCGTGCTGTGCACCGCCGGCCTGGCGTTCTCCGGCCCCGGCGATCTCGGCGTCGCGGTGCTGTTCGTGGTGCTGTCGAATTTTTTCTACGGCAGCGGCGAGAACCTGATCGCCGCCTTCCTGCCGGAGCTGGCCCACGAGGACGGCGTCGGCACCGTTTCCGGCTGGGGCTGGAGCCTGGGCTACATGGGCGGCCTGATCAGCCTCGGCGCCTGCCTCGCCTACATAGCCTGGGCGCAGGCGCGGGGCCTGGGCGCCACCAACTTCGTGCCGGTCTCGATGCTGATCACCGCGGCGCTGTTCGCGTTGTCCAGCGTACCCACCTTCCTCTGGCTGCGGGAGCGCGCCCTGCCCCAGAGCGGCGGGCTGCCGCGCGGCTGGGTTGCCGACACCTTCGCCCGCCTCGGGGAAACCCTGCGCCGGGCGCAGGACTTCGCCGACCTGCGCCGCCTGCTGGTGTGCATCGTGTTCTACCAGGCGGGCATCCAGGCGGTGATCACGCTGGCCGCCGTCTATGCCCAGGAGGCGATGAAATTCACGACCCAGCAGACGCTGGTGCTGATCGTGGTGGTCAATCTGATGGCCGCGGTCGGCGCATTCACCTTCGGTTACCTGCAGGATCGCCTCGGCCACATCCGCAGCATAGCCCTGACGCTGGTCGGCTGGATCGCGATGATTCTGCTCGCCTGGTCGGCCGACGGCGCCTCGCGCTTCTGGGCCGCCGCCGTGCTCGCCGGGATCTGCCTCGGGGCCAGCCAGTCGGCGGCACGCGCCGCGGTCGCGGTGCTCAGTCCAGCGACGCGGCGGGGCGAATTCTTCGGCCTGTGGGGGCTGGCGGTGAAGCTCTCCTCCATCCTCGGCCCGCTCACCTACGGCCTGGTCACCTGGCTCACCAAGGGCGACCACCGTCTGGCGATTCTCGCGACCGGCAGCTACTTCGTCGTCGGCCTGCTGCTGCTCTCGGGCATAGACCTGGAGCGCGGCCGGCGCGCGGCACAGGCGGCTGGGTAGATAGACCTTCCCCCCGTCCCCCTTCCCAAGGAAGGGGGTGACGGCAGTTCGTCCCTGCGGGACTCCGTGCATGACGCTGGCCCCGCCTTGGGGCGGCCCGGCGGCGGGGCTGACCTTCCCCCCGCCCCTCTTCCCAAGGAAGGGGATGACGGCAGTTCGTCCCTGCGGGACTCCGTGCATGACGCTGGCCCCGCCTTGGGGCGGCCCGGCGGCGGGGCTGACCTTCCTCCCGTCCCCCTTCCCGCGGCAGGGGGCGACTTTGTCTGCTCAAACCTTGACGACGGAATTGCGCGGATTCACCAGGATATTGGTCGCGACGAGTTTCAGTTCCTGCAGGAAAGCCCGGCATACCGGTGAAATCTCGTGCTCGGAGCGGTAGAAAACGGCGATATTCCAAGGCGGCATTGCCGCGTCCATGGTGAGGGGGACGATGCCGCGGCGCGACGAGGCCCTTTCCCAAAAAAGCTGTTTTGGCACCAGCGTTATATAGTCGCCGCGTTCGACCAGCGCCAGGGCGCAAGCAAAGGACGCACACTCTATGGTGCTCGATGGCGGCTTGATTCCTGCAGCGATGAAGGTTTGCTCGAATACGTCGCGACCGCTGCGGCCCCGCCGATAGATGACCCAGTCGGCATCGGTGATATCAGCCAGCTTCTTCCTCGACTGGGCGAATGGATGGTTGGTTCGCACCGCCGGGGTCAAACGATCGGGCAGCAGCAGCTCGCAGGACAGACCTTCGTCGTGCGTCCGCTCCGGCGTGAGGCAGATCGCAAAGTCGATTTCGCCGGTGCGGACGGCGTGCAGCGCGTCGGGATAGACGCCTTCCTGCAGCTGAAAACTGACCTTGGGCCGGGTGCGCCTGAATTCAATGATCGCTTGTGGCGCCAGGGCCATGGCGACGGACGGCGACATGCTGATCTTGATCTCGCCGGTACCGGCACCCATGATCGAATCGATGTCGTTTCGCGCTTCGCGCAGCTCCGCCTCGATGACCTTGGCTCTGGCGATCAGGGTGCGGCCGGCAGCGGTCGGCGTCACCCCGTGCGAACCCCGGTGCAGAAGTTCGACGTTGAGCTCAGCCTCGAGTTGCTGGATGCTTTTTGTTACCGACGACTGCGACAGGAAAAGTATTTTCGCCGCCTGGCGAACGGTACCAACCTCGGCAACGGTGACCAGATGATGAAGTTGACTTAGTTTCATGGTGAAAATCCATTCTCATCCAAAATTGGGCTTCGCCTTCCCTCCCTCGGCATTATGCCGCCAATTCGAGCGCACCCTTCAGACTGTTGGCTTTGAACGGCGAGGCTCGCGAATGCTGCGCCCCGGCTCACGGGGTGTTCGCCAAGCGCGATCAACATGATCCAACATGGAATCACTTGGCGACCACGTGCTTACTTAGAATTGCTTTGCTTTCAATGATCAGGGGAAAATCATGAAATACAACCGCCCGCACGCGACTGCCGCCTGGGGTACCATGGCCAAGGACTGGGAACGCGGCATTGACTATCAGCGACTCGTCCGCGAGCGCTTCGAGCGCGCCCAGGCGGCGGTGAAGGCGGCAGGACTGGGCGGCGTGCTGTGTTTCAACATGGACAACGTGCGCTACGTCACCGGCACCCATATCGGCGAATGGGCGCGCGACAAGTTCGATCGCTATGCGCTGTGCCCACGCGACGGCGAGCCCTTCCTGTGGGATCCCGCACCGCCCGCCAAGCGCGTCAGCAGCCCCTGGATCTCGGATCATCTCGCCGCTCCGATCAGCAACATGCAGGGCGCGCTGCCGCCGGCGATGAACGTGCAGCAGGACTTCGCAAAACAGATCAAGAAAATGCTGGTTCATTACGGCATCGACAAACAGCCGCTCGGCATCGACCTCCTGGAACTGCCGATGCTGCGCGCGCTGGAGCAGGAAGGCATCGAGGTGGTCGACGGCCAGCAGGCGATGCTCGATGCCCGCGAGGTGAAGACTGCCGACGAGATCGAGATTCTCAAGGTGGCGGCGGCCATGGTCGATGCCACCTATTACGACATCTGCAAGGCCATCCGCCCCGGCATGCGCGAAAACGAACTGGTCGCGCTGGCCCACGACAAGCTGTTCCGCCTGGGCTCGGAGCGGGTCGAATGCGTCAATTCGGTTGCCGGGCCGCGTGGGACGCCGCACTCGCATACCTTTTCGGACCGCATCATCCAGCCGGGCGACATGATCTATCTGGACATCATGCATTCCTTCAATGGCTATCGCACCTGTTACTACCGCACCTTCGTCTGCGGCGTACCCAACCAGCATCAGATAGAGGCTTACGACCTGGCCTCCGAGTGGCTGAGCGCTTCGATCGACGCGATCCGCCCAGGCGCCACCGTCGACGACGTGGCGCGGGCCTGGCCGCGCGCCGAAGAGTTCGGCTACCGAAACGAGGACGAGGCCTTCCTGCTCCAGTACGGTCATGGCATCGGCCTGTCGCTGTGGGAGCGGCCGATCATCAGCCGGCGCTTTTCCGGCCAGGACACGGTGCTCAAGGAAGGCATGGTGTTCGCGGTCGAGACCTGGAAGGGTGCCGCGGACGGTTCGGGCGCTGCCCGCATCGAAGAAGAGGTGGTGGTCACCAAGGACGGCTGCCAGGTCATCACCAACTTCCCCTCGGACCGCCTGATTTCCTGCGGACTGCCAGGCTGCGATGTGTTCTGAATCCCGGGAAGCCAGCAATGAAGAGTGAGCTCAGCCTGAAGGATCCGCTGCTGTTCCGGCAGCAGTGCTATATCGATGGCGCCTGGTCGGACGCCGATGACGGCGCCACGCTCACCGTCACCAATCCGGCCAACGGTCAGAAGCTCGGCACCGTGCCGAAGATGGGCACCGTCGAGACCCGCGGCGCCATCGCGGCGGCCGATGCGGCGTTGCCGGCGTGGCGGGACCGGACCGCCAAGGATCGTTCAGGCATCCTGCGTCGCTGGTTCGATCTGATGCTCCAGCACAAGCAGGACCTGGCGCTGCTCATGACCGCCGAACAGGGCAAACCTTTCAACGAGTCGCTGGGTGAGATCGCCTACGGCGCCTCCTTCGTCGAGTGGTTCGCCGAGGAGGGCAAGCGCGTCTACGGCGACACCATCCCGGCGACCGGGGCGGACAAGCGCATCGTCGTGATCAAGCAGCCGATCGGCGTGGTCGGCGCGATCACGCCCTGGAACTTCCCCAACGCCATGATCACCCGCAAATGCGCCCCGGCGCTGGCCGCAGGCTGCACCGTGGTGGTCAAGCCGGCCAGCCAGACGCCGTACTCGGCCCTGGCCCTGGCCGAACTGGCGGAGCGCGCCGGCATCCCGAAAGGGGTGTTCAACGTCGTCACCGGTTCGGCCGCCGCCATCGGCGCCGAGCTGACCGGCAATCCCACCGTACGCAAGATCACCTTCACCGGCTCGACGGAAATCGGCAAGATGCTGATGAAGCAGTGCGCCGACACGGTGAAGAAGGTCTCGCTGGAGCTGGGCGGCAACGCCCCCTTCATCGTCTTCAACGATGCCGATCTCGACGCCGCGGTGCAGGGCGCACTCGCCTCCAAGTACCGCAACACCGGCCAGACCTGCGTCTGCGCCAACCGGCTGCTGGTGCAAGACGGGGTCTATGACGATTTCGCGCGCCGGCTGGTGGCCGAGGTCGCCAAGCTCAAGGTCTCCGACGGCATGACCGAAGGTTCCCAGCAGGGTCCGCTGATCGACATGAAGGCGGTCGAAAAGGTCGAAGAACATATCCAGGACGCGGTCGGCAAAGGCGCCCGCATCCTGCTCGGGGGCAAGCGCCATGCCCTGGGCGGCAGCTTCTTCGAACCGACGATCCTGGCCGACGTCACCAGCAAGATGGCGGTGGCGCGGGAAGAGACCTTCGGGCCGGTGGCGCCGCTGTTCCGCTTCAGGACCGATGAAGAGGCGATCCGCATGGCCAACGACACCGAGTTTGGGCTGGCCGCCTACTTCTATTCGCGCGACATCGGCCGCGTCTGGCGGGTCGCCGAAGCCCTGGAATACGGCATCGTCGGCATCAACGAGGGCATCATCTCGACCGAGGTCGCGCCCTTCGGCGGCGTCAAGGAATCCGGGGTCGGCCGCGAAGGCTCGAAGTACGGTATCGAGGACTATCTCGAAATCAAGTATCTGTGCATGGGCGGCATAGCGAACTAGCACGCATATGCGGCGCATACCGGTTTCGCTGATCACGGGCTTCCTGGGGAGCGGCAAGACCACCCTGCTCAACAGGCTGCTGCGCCTACCCGAGGCGGCTGGCACGGCGGTCGTGGTCAACGAATTCGGCGAGATCGGCATAGACCACGAGCTCATCGAGGCCAGCGACGACAAGGTCGTGCTGCTGGCCAACGGCTGCTTTTGCTGCGCCATGCGCGGCGACCTGGTGACGGCGTTGGATAAACTGCAGCGTGCCGGCCTGCAGGACCCGGCGGCCTCGTTCCAGCGCGTCATCATCGAGACCAGCGGACTGGCCGAGCCGAGCCCGCTGATCCAATTGCTGCTCTGCGAACCGTCGCTCACCGCGCGCTACCGGCTGGACGGCGTGATCACCGTCGTCGATGCGGTCAATGGCGCAGCCACCCTCGATGCCCATGTCGAATCGGTGAAACAGATCGCGGTCGCCGACCGGATTCTCCTTTCCAAGACCGACCTCCAGAGCGGCGGCGATGCGACGGCACTCACCGAGCGGATCAGGGCCATCAATCCCGCGGCGACTATGCTGCCGGCGGATGACCTGTCTGCCGCGCTTTTTTCCGCTGCCGATCCCGCCTTGCCGTTTGATAAATGGTTGCGGGCTGATGCCTACGGCGGCGCGCTGACGAGGCGCTTGGGCAAGTCCGGGGGGCACGACGGGCGCTTCAGTTCCTTCTGCTACGTGCGCGACGAACCGATGGCCGAGGCCGCGCTGAAATTGTTGCTCGACGCCGCCGGAGAGAACCTGGGAGCGCAACTGCTGCGGATCAAGGGGATCGTCAATGTCCTCGAATATCCGGACAGACCGGCGGTGATCCATGGGGCGCAGAAGCTGCTGCACGGGGTCGAGTGGCTGCCGGCCTGGCCGTCTGAGGAGCGCAGCAGCCGCATCGTATTCATCACCCTCGACGCCGGACGAGCATTGGTCGAGGAACTCATAGCAATGGCCGATCGCATGGCGGCCAATACCGCACGGGCCCGTCTCAGGGCAGGCCGCGCCTGACCCCGCGCAGGGTGCAGGGCACGGACATAGACGAAGGGAAGCGCAATGCCGAAGATCATCAAGCTCACTCCTGAAGCCCCATGGCAGGAAGTCCGATCGACCGCAAAAGACTGGGACGCGCTGGGCGCCGACGCCTTGCTGCGCATGCTGCACCATCTCCACCTGATTCGCGCCTTCGAGGCGGCGGTGCTCGAACTCGACGGACAGGGTCTGATCCATGGGCCCGCCCACTCCAGCATCGGTCAGGAAGGCGGCGCCGTCGGCGCCATGGCGGAACTCGATTCGGGCGATCAGATCACCGGCAGCCATCGCGGCCATCATCAGTTCCTGGCCAAGGGCCTGCGCCATATCGACCCGGCCGACTATGACCCGCGCAAGGAGGCCGTTCCGGCCCAGGTGCGGCAGTTCCTCTATCGCACCCTGGCTGAAATCCTCGGCCTGGCCGACGGCTTCTGCCAGGGCCGCGGCGGCTCGATGCATCTGCGCTGGCAAGAGGCCGGGGCGCTGGGAACCAATGCCATCGTCGGCGGCGGCGTGCCGATCGCCAACGGCGTCGCCTGGGCCAAGAAGCGGCAGGGACAGGGACAGGTCGCCTTCACCTTCCTGGGCGACGGCGCGGTCAATATCGGCGCGGTCCCGGAATCGATGAACCTCGCGGCATTGTGGGATCTGCCGATCTGTTTCTTCATCGAGAACAACGGCTATGCGGTATCCACCACGATCAAGGAGGAAACGCGGGAAACGCGCCTGTCCTCTCGGGGCGCCGCCTACGGCATTCCGGCCTTCAAGGTCGACGGCATGGATCCGCTGGCGGTGCGCCTGGCCACCAAGATGGCGCTCGAAGTGATGCGCAGCGGGCTCGGTCCGACCATCATCGAAGCCGAGCTCTACCGTTTCTTCCATCACGGCGGCGGCCTGCTCGGCAGCGCCTTCGGCTACCGGAGCAAGGAAGAGGAAGCGGCCTGGCGCGCACGCGACCCGCTGACGCGCGTGGCGCGCGAGATGATCGCGCGCGACTGGCTGTCCGAGCAGGAAGACGCGGCGATTGGCGAGCACGCCAGGAGCGCCATGCAGGAGACGGTCGCACGGCTCACCGAAGCGGATGGCGCCAAGCGCCGGATCATTCCCGCCCTCTGGCCGAAACCGGAATTCCGCGACCAGGGCCTGCGCGGCGATCTGTCCGAGTTCGCCGATGTCCGCTGCGAGGAACTGGAGAGCGCCAGCGGCAGCACCGGCGAGGTCAAGTTCATCGACATCGTGTCCAGGGTGATGGCACGGCGGATGGAGCAGGACGAGCGCATCTTCGTCATGGGCGAGGACATCCACCGGCTCAAGGGCGGCACCAACGGCGCGACCCGCGGTCTGGCCGAGCGCTTTTCCGGCCGCATCGTGCCCACCCCGATCGCCGAGCAGGGATTCGTCGGCCTGGCCGGCGGCGTCGCGATGGAAGGCACTTATCGTCCGGTCGTGGAATTCATGTATCCGGACTTCAGCCTGGTCGCCGCGGACCAGGTCTTCAACCAGATCGCCAAGGCGCGCCACATGTTCGGCGGCGAGACCCGGATGCCTCTGGTACTGCGCACCAAGGTGGCCATCGGCACCGGCTACGGTTCCCAGCACTCGATGGATCCGGCGGGTCTGTATGCGATGTGGCCGGGCTGGCGCATCGTCGCTCCGTCCACTCCCTTCGACTATGTCGGCCTGATGAACAGCGCCCTGCTGTGCGAGGATCCGGTGCTGATGATCGAGCATGTCGCGCTCTACAACACCAGCGGCCCCGGGCCGCTCGAGGATCTCGATTACTTCATTCCCCTGGGCCGCGCCAAGGTCGTGCGCCCCGGCTCGGCATTCACCGTGCTCACCTATCTGGCCATGACCCCGCTGGCGATCAAGGCCGCCGAGGAGATGGGCATCGACGTCGAGGTCATCGACCTGCGTTCGCTCGACCGCGCCGGGATAGACTGGGAAACCATAGGCAAGAGCATCGCCAAGACCAACAATGTCGTGGTGCTGGAGCAAAGTCCGCTGACGGCGTCCTATGGCGCGATGCTGACCGACGAAATCCAGCGCCGCTATTTCGACCATCTCGACCAGCCGGTCGCCCGCATTTGCGGCGGCGAAGCATCGCCCAGCGTATCCAAGGTCCTGGAGCGGGCGGCCTTCGTCGGCAGCGAGGAAATCAGGGCCGGATACGCCCAGATGATGGCCGACATGGGACGGCCGCTGCCATGAGCGCCGGGACCGGAGCGGGCCTGCCGGGCCTGCGGGGAACCGACCACATCGGCTTCACCGTCCCCGACCTGGAGCAGGCCGTGGACTTCTTCGTCAATGTCATCGGTTGCGAACCCTTCTACGATCTCGGGCCTTTCGCTGCGGACGACGACTGGATGCAGACGCATCTCAACGTCCATCCACGCGCGCTGATGAAGAGGCTCAGATTCCTGCGCTGCAAATCCGGCGCCAGTTTCGAGATCTTCGAATACCAGGCCCCGGATCAGAATACCCGGCAGCCGAAAAACAGCGACGTCGGCGGCCATCATCTGGCCTTTTACGTCGACGACATGGAGCAGGCGCTGGCTCACCTCAAGGCCAGGGGAGTCCGCATACTCGGCGAACCGACCCGCTCCAAGGGGCCCAGCGCCGGCCAGACCTGGGTGTATTTCCTTTCGCCCTGGGGCATGCAACTGGAGCTGGTGAGCTATCCGAAGGGCAAGGCTTACGAGCAGGAAACCGAACATCGCCTCTGGCATCCGGCTTTCCCGGATCGCTGACGGGCACAAGCTGCAAGGGGAGAGAGAAGTGCCCATAGAGATACTCATGCCAGCCGTTTCTCCGTCGATGACGGAGGGCAGCATCGCGCGCTGGTTGAAGAAGGAAGGCGAGACGGTCAAGGCCGGAGAACTCCTGGCCGAGATCGAGACCGACAAGGCGGTGGTCGAATTCGCGGCGAACGACTCGGGTGTCCTCGGCCGGATACTCGTTCCCGACGGCGCCCAGAGCGTGCCGGTCGGCCAGGTCATCGCCCTGCTGCTGCAAGCGGGCGAGGATGCCTCGGCGCCGGCGCCCGCCGCCACGGTGACTGCGCCGCAGGAGAAAAAACCCGCCGTGGCCATGGCGCCCGCGGCTATACCCTCATCGGCGCCCGCATCCGGCAGGATTTTTGCCAGCCCGCTGGCGCGGCGAATTGCCGCGCAAGGTCAGATTGATCTGGCGCGGATCAAGGGCTCGGGCCCGCGCGGGCGGATCGTCAAACGGGACGTCGAAGGGGCCGCGACCGCACTGCCTGCAACGGTGGCCGCTGCGTCGGCGACGGCCGCTTACCAGGAAATCCCGAACAACAGCATGCGCAGGATGATCGCCCGGCGCCTGACCGAGGCCAAGCAGAGCATTCCCCACTTCTATCTTTCCATCGATTGCGCGATAGACGCGCTGCTGGCCATGCGCAAGGAGCTCAACGAGTTCTCGGATGCGGCCCGGCTTTCGGTCAATGACTTCGTGATCAAGGCCGCCGCCCTGGCATTGAAGCAACTGCCGGAGGTCAATGCTTCGTGGACCGAGGCGGCGATCCGCCGCTACCACAGCATCGATGTCTCGGTGGCGGTGTCGACGCCTGCCGGACTGATCACGCCGATCATCAGGAACGCCGAGCGCAAGGGCCTGGCGCAGATTTCCGGCGAGATGAAGGATCTGGCCGAACGGGGACGGATGGGCAAACTGCTGGCCGAGGAATACCAGGGTGGCGGCTTCACCATTTCCAATCTCGGGATGTACGGCATCCGCGAATTCGCGGCCATCATCAATCCGCCGCAGTCCTGCATCCTGGCGGTGGGCGCAGGCGAGGCGCGGCCGGTGGTCAAGGACGGCGCGCTGGCCATCGCCACCATGATGACCTGCACGCTCTCGGCGGACCATCGCGTCGTCGATGGCGCGCTGGGCGCGGAATACCTCGCCGCCTTCAGGAAGCTGATCGAGCATCCCCTGAACATGCTGTTGTAGGAGGGACGAGATGAGCGCCTCATCCTTCGATATCGTCGTCATCGGGGCCGGCCCGGGGGGCTACGTCGCGGCCATCCGCGCAGCGCAGCTCGGCCTTCGCGCCGCCGTCGTCGAGCGCGAGCATCTTGGCGGCGTCTGCCTCAACTGGGGCTGCATCCCGACCAAGGCGCTGCTGGCGAGCGCCCATGTCCTGCGCCAGGCACAGCACGCCGCCGCCTTCGGCGTCGATGTGCCCCAGGTCTCGTTCGATCTCGCCAGGATGGTCACGCGCTCGCGGGCCGTCTCCGCCCAGTTGCAGGCCGGGGTCAGGCAGCTCCTGAAGAAGAACAAGGTGGCGGTGTTCGAAGGACAGGGCAAGCTCGCCGGCAAGGGACGGGTTTCGGTGAGCCGGGACGGCAAGACGCTTGCCGATCTTTCCGCCGGCCACATCATTCTCGCCACCGGCGCGCGCCCCCGCCTCGTTCCCGGCCTCGAACCGGACGGAAAACAGGTGTGGAGCTACAAGGATGCCCTGCTTCCTCCGGTGATGCCGAAATCCCTGCTGGTGGTCGGCTCCGGCGCGATCGGCATCGAGTTCGCCTGCTTCTATCGGACGCTGGGAGCTGAAGTCACCGTGGTCGAAGTGATGGATCGCATCCTGCCTGCGGAGGACGCGGAAATATCGGAGCTGGCCAGGAAGTCCTTCGAGAAGCAGGGCATCAAGGTGCTGACCTCGGCCACCGTGAAGGGACTTGAGAAGGGCGCCGGGCAGGTGACCGCAACGCTAGCGGCCGCCGGGAAGAGCAGCGTGATTTCGGCGGAACGCGTCATCGTCGCGGTCGGCATCAGCCCCAACATCGAAAGCCTGGGGCTGGAGGGCAGCAAGCTGCGCTTCGAGAAGGGCCATGTGCGCGTCAATCAATGGCTGGAAACGGACGAGCCGGGTCTCTATGCCATCGGCGACCTGACCATGCCGCCCTGGCTCGCCCACAAGGCAAGCCACGAAGCCGTCATCTGCGTCGACAAGATTGCCGGCGTGGCCGACGTCCATCCGCTCGATATCCGCAAGATTCCCGGATGCACCTATTCCCATCCGCAGATCGCCTCGCTCGGGCTCAGCGAGGAGAAGGCCAGGGAAGGCGGACGCGAGATCAGAATCGGCCGCTTCCCCTTCCAGGCAAACGGCAAGGCCATCGCCCAGGGCGAATCCGAAGGCCTGATCAAGACGGTCTTCGACGCCAGCACCGGGGAGCTCCTCGGCGCACACATGATCGGCGCCGAAGTGACGGAAATGATCCAGGGCTATGCCATCGCCAAAACCCTGGAGGCGACGGAAGCAGAACTCATGAATACGGTTTTTCCGCATCCGACGCTGTCCGAAGCGATGTACGAGTCCGTGCTCGATGCCTACGGGCGGGTGCTGCATTCCTAAGGGCAGCAATGCCGCTGGTGACAAGCGGCAAAGCGGCCACCATCGATTGACCGGTTTAGCAGAAAGGAACTTTAAAATGACGGCAGCGAATCCCGACAAACTCAGACTGGGCTGGATCGGCCTGGGGCGGATGGGCGAGGTGATGGTGAAGCGCCTGCTGCAGCATGATTGCGACCTGTCGATATGGAACCGCACCCGCAGCAAGGCTGAACCGTTGCGCGACTATGGCGCCAGGCTGGTCGACAGCAAGGCCGATCTCGCCAGTTGCGACATCGTATTCACCATGGTCACGACCACGGACGACCTCAAGGAGGTGCTGTTCGGCAAGGATGGCCTGCTGTCCGCGCCAGCCAAGCCGCGGATGATCGTGGACAGCACCTCGATCTCCCAGGATGGCTCGGCCGAGGTGCGCGCCGAACTGGCAAAGCGCGGCATCGACTATCTATGCGCGCCGGTCTCCGGCAATGCCAAGGTGGTCAAGGCCGGCAAACTTCTGGTCGTCGCCTCCGGGCCGAAGGCCGCCTACGAAACGGCAAAGCCCTACCTGGCCATGTTCGGCCGCAGCGAAATATGGGTGGGCGAAGGGGAATTGGCGCGCGTCTGGAAGATCGCACACAACACCATGTTCGGCGTGATCTTCCAGACCCTGTGCGAGGTCACCGTACTCGCCGAAAAAGCCGGCATTCCGCGCCATGTTTTTCTCGAATCCATCAATAACAGCGTGCTCGGGTCGATGTACACGCGCTACAAGACGCCGACGATGGTGAACCTCGATTTCGACAAGGTCACCTTCACGCCCAAGCTGCTGTTGAAGGACATGGATCTGGGCATGAGCGCCGGCAAGGCGCATGGCGTGCCGATGCCGGCGGCGGCGATCACCCGCGAATCGATCGCCGGGCTGGTCGGCCGCGGCTATGGCGAAATCGACTTCGCCGTGCTCTTGGCCGAGACCGCGAAGAGCGCCGGGCTGGAATTGCAGTCGGAAAATATCGAAGTCGCCGACGGCCTTGCCTGACGCTGCCGCTGCGGCGAAGCGGTCGGGCCGCCGGGCTAGGCCGCCAGTGCGGTGAGCCGCTGAAATTTCTTCAGCAGCTCTTCCTTGCTCTCTGCCTGGGCCGGATCCGCTGCGATGCAGTCCACCGGACAAACCTCGACGCAGCGCGACTCTTCATAATGCCCGACACACTCGGTGCATTTCTGCGCGTCGATGATGTAGCAGTCGGGGCCCTCAGCAATGGCTTCGTTCGGGCATTCGCTTACGCAGACATCGCAGTTTATGCAGTCGCTTTGGATCAGCATTGCCATATGGTTCCTCCCCAGAATTTATTCAGGCGCCGCCGTTGACCACCGGCGCGATGCGGCAGAGCAGGCCGCGCAGATGATAGGTGCCCATCGCCGGATCATAGGGCGGACCGTTGCGCGTCAGCAGATTGGCATTGGACTTCCAGACACCGTGCTCGGGGCCTTTCTCCTCGGGAAACCACCAGCCGTGTTCGACATGAATCACTTTCGGATCCACGTCGTCGGTCACCTTAGCCCGCTGCTGGATCCTCCCGCGCAGGGTCTCGATCCATACCCAATCGCCGTCCTTGATGCCCAAGGGGGCGGCGGTTTCCGGATGGATTTCAACCAGCGGATCCGGATGCGCCTTGCGCAACCTGGGCAGTTGCCGGTGCTCCGAATTGAAGAAGAAGGGTATCCGTGCCCCGGTGGTGAGCACCAGCGGGAAGTCCTTCGCCACATCGGGAGTGGCGATCGGGCTCTCCGGCGGCTCCTCGTAGTAGGGTAGCGGGTCGTAACCCATGGCTTCCAGCCTGGACGCATACAGCTCTATTTTTCCGCTCGGCGTCTTGAAGCCGCCCTCCTTGTACTTCTCGTAACGGAACGGCATCTTGTAGAACCCGGTCGCGGCCAGCTCGGCAAAGGTCTTGCCGCTGCCGCCACTGGCCAGCTGGGCTTCGAGAACCTCCTCCAGGGATTCGGTCCCCACCGGAAGATTCATTTTCCGCGCCAGCTCGATGAAGATTTCCTCGTCGGCCTTGCACTCGCCGATCTGCACCGATTTCTGCTGGGCGAGTATCACATTCGCGGCCACCGTCGGCAGCCCTGCCAGCGTCGTCAGTTCGGGCCAGGAGGCTGCCGGAAGAACGATGTCCGCCAGTTCCGCGGTGGGCGTCATGAACAGGTCAGCGACCACCAGCAGGTCGAGTTTGAGCAGGGACTCGTAGGCTTCCCTGGTATTGGCGAAGGTCGTCAGCGTATTGTTGCCAAACACCAGAAAGGCCTTGACCGGGTAGGGCACCCCCTCGCGCATCGCTTTGAGCAGCGTCGGAATATGCGCTGCCGGTAAATCCGCGCCTTCACCGGCGAGCATCTTGAACCGGTCTGCGCCCAGGCGCTTGGCGTTCATCTCCGGGGAAAGGTTTTCGATCAGGCTGGGGAATCGCCCCAATCCCTTCATGCCGAACACCCAGCCGCCCGGAACGTCGATATTTCCCGTCAGCGCGGGCAGCATGGATATCGCCCGAATGGTTTGGATGCAGTTCGGCGTGTGCTCGATCGCGCAACCCCACTCCATCATCGAGGGTTTTGTCCGGGCATAAAGACGCGCGGCGGCACGAATCTTTTCGGCCGGCACCCAAGTGATCGGCGCCGCCCACTCGGGGCTGTAGTCGCGCACCCGCTCGGCGAGCGCGTCAAACCCGAACGTCCATTTCTCGACAAAGTCTGCGTCGTACAGTTTCTCTGCTATCACCGTATGCAGCATTGCCAGCGCCAAGGCATCATCGGTACCCGGCCGCAGTTGCAGCCAAATATCGGCCCGCTTGGCAAGGAGCGTGCGCCGCGGATCAATCACGATGACCTTGGGGTTGGCCTTCAGCGAATCCCTGACATTGAATCTGGTCTCGCCGTCCGGCCCCGAATTCATGGGATTGTGGCCCCAGTAGACGATGCACTCTGGCGTCGTCTCATTGTTAAAGTCGCCTACCGGGAAGTCGCCAAACGTCAGCAGCGTGGTGTTCACCCGGGGATGGAAGCACTGCGCAAACCCGGGCTCGCACCAGTTTGGGGTTCCGAGCGCGTGCCCGAACCGGGAGACCCAGCGGATGTGGTGCCGGCCGGTGCCCGTCCCCATGGCAATCGCTTCGGCGCCATGACTGTCCTTGATCGCCTGCAGGCGTTTGGCGATCTCGCCCAGCGCCTCATCCCACGAGATGCGCTGCCACTTTCCCTCGCCGCGCTCGCCGGTCCGCCTGAGCGGATACTTCAGCCGATCGGGGTGATAGACGAGATCCATCGTGTTGGCGCCGATGGGACACAGCCTACCCTTGTTGAGCGGCGAGTTCGGATCGCCGACCACTTTGGTGAGGCGTCCATCCGTGACATGCAGATCCACGCCGCAGCCGCCATGGCAGCTTCGGCAAACGCTCTTCAAAATCTTGCTCTCTGGCGCCGGCATTGCCGCCCGATCCACGCTTTGTTCCATAACAGCTCCCGATTAGTCTCTCACAGTGGAAGCCTTTCCTGTCCCGGGGGCTGCCGCTTTACAGAGTGAATCCCTCTCTCATACCGGTTGCCCGGTGACGAAATCAGGATCGAATGCAGGTATTCAGTCGGTCGTTTCGGGAACCACCAGATGAAACAGTTTGATATCGTCTTTGCCATCCGGCTTGATCGCGGCTGCCTCGTTCGGCCCCAGATAAACCCCCGCCCCCCTTTTCACCGGGTAGTCCTTCTGATTGAGGGTAATGATCGCATTGCCCTCCATCACGTAGAGCAGCTCGTGGGTGCCGACTTTTGCGTCCGCCTTCAACTGCTCGCCCCCGCGCAGCCAGTGGAGTTTCGCGAGCACATTCTTTGCGCCGCACAGGGTCTCGTTAATGACTTCGGCAACATCGCCGGCACCCGCTACGCTGCGACGAGGACAATCGCCTGTCTTGATAAATGTCGTGGCCATTTGGTTTTCCTAATGTGTTGTCGCGTTGTTTTTCAGCTCTGAACCCAGATCTTGCCGTCCACCTTTTCCCAAAGCAGGTCGTCGGGGGTGCCGTCCAGGATGGTCGTCTGAAACCGGTTCGGTGCCTGGAATTCAAAATAAAAGAGCGGATCAGTCGCGCGCAGGCGATGCTTCTCTTCGGCGGGAAAGAAGATCATGTCTCCGGGGCCGACCTCGGTAGTTCCCTCCTCCGTATCGACCGTACCCTTGCCCTCCATGATGAAATAGAAGTGCTCGCAATTCTTATGGAAGTGATAGGGCGACGATGCGCCTTTCTTGTAATGCATGACCCCGGCCAGCATGTGGTCGATGGCTGAGAGTTCCTTATTGACGAAAAAAATGCGCTCCCGCCCGGGAACCGTCGATACCAGCTTGGGCAGCTCGTGTTCGTCGAATATATAAGCCATAACTCCTCCTTGATTTAGTAATTGATGGATTGCTACGCACGTAGCGGCGTGGCTTCTATGGCACCGAGATATACGCTCTGCTGCTCCAGGCGCACGTCAAGCCGAGGCATGTCGAGGATTTGCAGTTGGTAGGTGCCGCTATCCGGCTTCAGATTGCTGAAACGGAATTCGCCGAAGGTGTCGCTGGTCTGTTCCGCGATGACCTTGCCCTGCTGCACTAGCTTGACCGGCACGCCATCGGCGCACTCGACTACGCCCTTCACCGCCTTGGTCAGCGCGCCGCCGATGAAGACCGAGAAGAAGCGCACCAAATTGCGGTAATACACCCGCGGCTTGGTCCCCAGTTCAGGGGAAAGCACGGCGAGCCCCTCGCTGTCGACCAGTTGCTGCATTTCGGCATCGGTCACGTGTAGCGTGCGCATCGCCTGGGTCGGGCACATCTGCGAACCGCGGGTTTTGGTCCAGCCCTGATCGAGCAGATGGGCATCGAATGGCCAGGCTTGGGGCAGTTGCTTGTCTTCGTTCCAAAACACCGCCTTGTAGGGGCAAGCATCGACGATCTGACGTTGGCCGCGCGCCTTCTCCGGAACGATGATGACGATTCCATCGGCGCGCTTTATCACCGCACCGTCCTTGGCAGCCTTCAGGCACGGCGGATTGTCGCAATGATTGCACATGACCGGCAGGTAGCTCACCTCGACCATCGGCTTCTGGCCGGTCTCGCGGGCACGAATATCGATCCAGCGATGCCCGTGCTTCTGCATTTCGGCGGCATATCCGGGAAATTCGTTGCCGTAGTACTCGTCGTGGCAGGCCAGTGCGCAACCGTTGCAGTTAAAGCACTTTGCCACGTCAATCACCAGATTCCATTTTTTCACTGCACCACCTCCTGCGCTTCACGCTTCCCGGGAGCGGTCTTCAATGCTGCGCTTCCGTCCCAAAGTTCCACTTGGATCAGGCAGGAGTTGCAGGCTGTTCCGGTCACCTTCTTGGCGATCGAACGCTTGGGCGTCAGCTGGTTTATGCAGCCCCCACGATCGACTGAATAACCGGGCTCGCCCATCGGATCGTAAACTCCCGAAGCACTATATGAATGCACCACGCCCTCGGGCAGTCTTCCGGTCACCACCGCTGCGCAGACCACGGAGGCGCGATCGTTGTAGGCCAGGACCAGATCGTGCATCTTGATCCCGCGCTGCGCCGCATCCTGCGCGCTGATGCGCAAGGTCCAGTAGTAGTAGCCGTCGATCAGCACGCGGTGCTCGCGAATGTCGTTGGTCGAACTGTCCTTGCCATCGTTCATGGTGTGATAACTGAAGCGCGAATGCGGCGAGATCAGTTGCAGCGGAAAGCGCTGGTAGTCCTCGGAATGAACGCCCTCCCAGGACGGCAAATATTTGACGATCGGCGGGCGTTCCGGATCGTTGGCATCGAAGTGCTTGAGGCTTGAGCACTCGAATTCGAACTTTCCGGACTGGGTCTGCAAGCCCTCAAGGTAGTTCTCGGTATAGTCGCCGGGCAGGGGATGCGGCTCCGGCACGTCCTTTTTCCGACCTTCGTAGAACCACCGGTTCGAGGGCGGATCGCGCTGATCCTCAGGTGACGGTGGCACGACGAAATAGCCCTTCTTCAGAAACTTCTTCCAGGAGATATGCTTGGGCAGGTCGGAAGCATCGAACATCTTCTTGACCCAGTTGAGCTCGGTCATGCCCTCGCAGAAATAGGTGCCAAGACCCAGGCGCGAACCAAGCTCGGTGAAGATTTGAAAATCCGACTTCGACTCTCCCAATGGCTCGATGCATTTATGCTGCATCAGCACCACCCGGTGGTTCATCTGGGTCTGCCCATGCAGGGCATAACCGCCGGTACCGCCGAATTCGCTGATGTCGTAGCGTTCGTAGTTGGTGCACGCCGGCAGCAGGACATCGGCATACTTGGCCTCGCCCTCGAACCATATGGACTGGTTGACCACAAACTGCAGCTTGTCGGTGCGGTAGGATTTGACGTAGCGGTTGGAGTCGTTCATCGTCCCGAACGATGCCCCGCCATACTTGTAGAGCATCTTGACGGTCGAATGCCCGGCCTTCGGGTAGCTGAATTTCTGGAACTGCCCTTCTATCGTCTGGCCATCCCACGGGTAGCCCTCCGCCTTGCCGTCGAGAATCGCCTCGGGAATTTGCAGCCGAGGAACTTTCTGCGAGGCGGTATTGAATGACGGCAGCTGGGGCATGCGCAAATACAGGCTGACCCCCACGGCGGTCGAGGTAAGGTCGCCGGACATGCCGCCATCGGCATAACCCGGAAACGAGAAGCCGAGATCGATCGGCGTACCCCATTGCAGCAGGCCGTAATTGACGCCCGGCTTGCCGACGCCCTGCATGGCCATCAGGCACGCCATGGTGCGCGCCCATTGGATGCCCGTTGCCGAGCGACAGGCACCGCCGTGGCCATTGCCCCAACTGCCGGCGCCGAGATAGGTCTTCCTGCTGGCCCAGCGCCGGGCCAGCGCGCGTACTTCCCGGGCCGGAACGCCGGTTTCGGACTCCTGCCATTCCGGGGTCTTGGCGATGCCATCCTCGTTGCCCAGCAGGTATTCGCGCCATTTGTCAAAACCCAGGCAGCGGTCGGCGACGAACTTCTTGTCGTAGGTGTCTTCGCTGATCCAGACATACGCGATTGCCATGCCCATCGCCGCATCGGTCGCCGGCTTGGGCGCAATCCACTTCCCTCCAAGCAGAGCGGCGGTATGGTTGAGGTAGGGATCGATATGCACGACCTCGATCCCCATTTCCCTCAGCCACTGGCGGCGTGGCGTGCCCTCATGCGCTGAATACGAGCCGCTGGTGGTTTCCGGATCGGCCGACCAGAACACGACCATTTCCGCCTCTTTCATCAAATCCTCGACCAGACCATAGGTCTCGACTTGACCGAGTCGCATGCTGTAGCCGTAGTGGTGCATCGCACCCCAATACCAGCCTTCCCAACTGTCCGGGTTGTGCATCACCTTGGTGGTGCCGATGGCATTGAAGAACTTGTATGCCGCGCTGAGGTAATAACCGATATTGCCCCAGGTATGGTGCGAACCATGGTTGCACATGATCGCGCCCTGACCGTAATCGCGCTTTACGCGCTTGATTTCCGAAGCGACGATATCGAGCGCCTCGTCCCAGCTGATCCGGACATAACCGGAAACGCCGCGATTCTGGCAATTGCGCTCGCCATTGGGATCAAAGTCGACACGCTTCATCGGATAGAGCAGGCGATCCGGCGAATAGATGGTCGATTTTTGGCAGATCGTATGCGACGCCATGGAGGTTTGACGGGGCGGCGTCCAGCGCTTGCCGCGTGCCTCGATGGACCAAGTGGGCGCATCGGTGTCATCAAACTCGATCGGCGTCAGGCGGATGACCTTGTCGTCCTTGACATGCACGAATGCCGGGCCGCCGTTGGTATTGGTCACATAGCGCTTGACGCCGTTGCCTAAGTCGGTGCCGTACTGCCAATGCAAGGTCGGAATCATGTTCAGCGTCTGGGTGAACCACACCACCAGGTCGTCACGGCCATCGGCTTGTAGCTGAAAGCCCTTGATTGCCTCGACGCGCTCGATCTCGTCGACATGCAAGCTGAACAACTTCAGGCCCAGCTCGGCGTTGGCGACCGTTACCTTGATGTCGGGCGCCTTGTGCAGGCCGCGACCGGAAATGACCTTGCCATTCTTGAACGTGAAATAGCGTGCGACCGCGTTGTCCTTGGTACGCATCTGCGCAGTGAAATTTTTCTCCGCGAGACGTTCGGCAAATTTCGGATGACGACGGGCCATTAAGCGCACAGCCTGCAGTAGGCCCCACAGTACAACTGAAAACTTGACGTCGGCCGATCGCATGCTTTCTCCCCAGATCGCGCAAGAGGGGTGATGCGCTACCCCATGTCCCGCGGCAATCTATCTGATGAATGAATTTGTGACAGGCATACTAATTTGTACGGTGATCATTAAGTGATTCACTATTGTGCGATTTCGATCGAAATTATTCATATACCCAAACACCATGAAGCGCGACCGGAAATTGCACGCAGGGGCGAAGTGGCATTGAAACGGAACGGGGCCGACGGCCCTGGTGACCGCTCTATGGAAGAGTTCCGGCGGTGACGCTGGAAGGCGGGGCAATGACCGTCAGTAGGCCGTGCCCAGGCTACTCAAGGGCGCCAGCCAGGCCCAGGCATGAAGCCATCAATTGCGGATCGGCCGATAGCTCATTTGACTTGCCATCGAAGATGGCGCGGCCTCGATCGAGCACGATGGTGCGAGGCGCGAATTCAAGCGCCATCAGCGCATATTGCTCCACCAGCACGATTGCCAGGCCGCCATCGGACCGGAGGGTATGCAGCACTTTCAAAATCTGATCGACAATGACCGGCGCAAGGCCTTCCATCGGTTCGTCCAGAAGCAGGACATCCGGATTTCCTACCAGAGCTCTGCCGATGCTGAGCATCTGCTGTTCGCCGCCGGAAATTTCATCGCCGTGACTGCGGCGCCGGCCTGCCAGGTTTGGGAAAAGATCGAAGATCTCCTCGACCGTCCAGCGACCCGGGCGGGCAGCGATTCTAAGGTTCTCTTCAATCGTAAGGGTGCCGAAAATATCGCGTTCCTGCGGCACAAAGCCGATGCCGGCCAGGGCCCGACGATAGCTGGGACGATGACTGATCGCCTCGCCTTTGAGGTGAATTTCTCCACCATGCAGGCGCGTCTGGCCGACTATCGTTTTCATGAGTGTGCTTTTGCCGACGCCGTTGCGCCCAAGCACAGCCAGGACATCGCCCGCCTGGAGGGCAAGCGAGAGATTCTCGATGATTACAGTAGGGCCGTAGCCCGCTGTCACATTATCAAGAACCAAAACCGATTTCATGCTCATCGCTCCCCGAGATATACTTTTCTCACATCTTGATCGGCTGCGATCTCGGCGGGAGATCCTTCGACGAATACCGCCCCTTGAACGAGCACGGTAATACGCTGCGCGAAACGGAACACGAGGTCCATATCGTGATCGATCAGCAACACAGCGATTTCGCCCGGCAATGCTTTAATGATGTCAAGAATCACCTCCCGCTCAGAGGTGGGAATTCCGGCAGCGGGCTCGTCCAGCAGCAGGACTTTCGGCCGCAGCGCGAGCGCCACGGCTATTTCAATCAAGCGCTGCTGTCCATAGGGCAGTTGCTGCACGGGCGTTTCGGCCACGCTCGATAATCCGACTTTTTCCAGAAGTTCGTCGGCCCGATCATGTATCGAAACATACGAACGGGCGGCGCGTAACATGCTCAGGCCAATACCGGCACTTTCTGCCAGCGCGAGGAATATATTTCTGTGCGCGGTGAGCTTGGGAAAAAGGGAAGTGATCTGAAATGTTCGCCCGATTCCCAACTTGCTCCGCCTGGCTTCGTCCGCGCGGCTGATGTCGACCCCCTCCAGGAAAATGCTTCCCATCGTAGGCCGAAAGCGCCCGCTCAACAGATTCACAAATGAGGTTTTGCCAGCGCCGTTCGGGCCAATCAACGCCCGTCTCTCGCCGCGCATCAATGACATATTGACATCGCGCGTCACCTGTATCGAGCCGAACGCCTTATTCAGCGCGCGTGCCTCAAGAACCGGTAGCTCGCTCATTTGGCATCCTTTCGGAAACAGGCATGAAGGCAGCGCTCCGCCAGAGTCAACACCCCGCCGCGCGCAAACAGCACCAGAACCAGCAGAATAATGCCCTGCCAGATATACCAATTCGTTGGATCTATTTTCGATAGGTAGTCTTGCGCAATCATGTAAATCGGAACACCGAACATGGGCCCATAGAGTCGTCCTGATCCACCCAGGATCAGCATGATCAGGACGCCACCGGACGATTCAAAACTCAGGGAGTTGAGGGCCACGAAATCTGTGCACTGGGCCTGCAAGGCCCCGGCTAAGCCGGCCAGCACAGAGGCTATGGTGTAAGCGATCAGACGGCGGCGATAGTTCTGGCAGCCGACAGCAGACATGCGCAAATCGTTTTCCCGAATTCCCCGCAGTGACCAGCCAAAGGGAGAATTGACCACTCTTCGCAAGAATATGAATGAAAGGAAAAGCAGAACGAAGCTGTAGAAGAAGGCTGTGGTGCCTCTGAAGTCGAACTCCCAAAGCTTGAACAGCGGAGAGAAGCTCACTCCCTGAAGGCCGTCAAAGCCGCCCGTGACGCTGTCTGCCTTGTTGGCAATTTCATACAAGAGCATTCCCGAAGCAACGGAAAGCATCAGGAATGTGAGTCCCTTGGTGCGCAGCATCAGCGACCCGAAAATCAAGCCGATCAAACCCGCCGCGGCCATAGCGATAAGTGCCGACAATACCGGGTCGGTGACCAAGCCTCTGACGGCAAGGATCCCCGCCACGTAAGCGCCGGTGCCAAATTGTGCCGCATGGCCGAGCGTGACGATTCCGGTGTAGCCAACCAGGAGATCGAGAGACATGGCAAACAGAACCATGATGAAGATCTGCGTCAGCAGCGGCGCGTAATCCGGAAAAACAAAATACACTCCGAGCGCTAACAGCCACGGTAGGGGCTCCAACCACCGAGTCGGAGCACGAAACGCCGGCAGTTGCCTGCTTGGCAATACCAAATTCGATGGACCGCTCATACCCTATCCTTTGCGCGGACTGATGATTCCTTGGGGCCGCCACAGCAATAATATGAAGACGAAGACGAAGACAAAGATCGTACCCACCTGGGGCATCAGGTACTTGGCACTTGTATCGGCCAATCCGATGACCAGGGCGGCATATAACGGACCCTTGATGCTCCCCAGTCCGCCAACCGCAACGACCATCAGGAAGAAAATGATGTATTGCAGCGGATAGCCAGGGGTGATTTCCAGTATTTCTGCGCCCAGAGCGCCGCCCAGGGCTGCCAGGCCGGTACCGATGCCGAAGGTCAGTGCAAACAAGCGATTCGTGTTAATTCCTACCGCTTCGGCCATCGCATGATTCTCCACCGCTGCGCGCACGCGGGCCCCGAATAACGTGCGATCAAACCCTAGCCATAATCCGGCGGCGATGGCACCGCCGAAAACAAGCAGGAATAGACGGTATTTTGGAATTGTGGCGGCGAGAAAGGTTAAGTGCCCCTTGAGATAGTCGGGGAGCATAATCGGTTGTGGCCTAGGCCCCCAAACCATGCGGGCAATCGCCACCGAAATGAAGATCAATGCCATGGAGAACAGGACCTGATCCAGCTCGGTGGCGCCGTATAGCCGCTGGTAGAGCAGGCGCTCCAGTACGTACCCGAGCAAGGTCACGATGATGCAAGCGCAAAAGAGGGCAGGGAAAAACGGCATTGCCAGGGAATTCATCAGGGTAAAGGTTGCATAGCCGCCCAGCATTGCAAAAACGCCATGGGCCAGATTGACAAAACCCATCAGGCCCATCGTGATCGAGAGTCCGACCGAGGTGATGTAAAGAAGCATCCCATACGCGAGACCAAAAAACAGGATGGTTACTACGATTGATGACATCACCAGCCTCCTCTGAATCAATGCTCAGATATCGGTGACCATCGGTCACCCGACTCGCCGCAACGAGCCTAGCGCAAACTTGTGGCGGGGAGTGGCCCGGGAATCGACGGCGCAAACGGAATGGCGGCCGGTCTGTCGAACGCACTCCGCCAGCCGCGCCTGGATCTCAGGCATCCGCGGTCACCGCAATTGCGAATCCGCGCAGGGTCTGGACATCGGTCTGCCGGAGCAGCCCAAGCCCAGCCCCTGCTGTGGTAGGCGACGCCACATGGACGGCGGTTGCGGAGAAGTCAGTGCTTCGGTCCGAACTGTTTTTCCGGATCACCGGTCGCAGGGAGCGTCTCGATTTCGACGTTCGCCAAGTGCCCGTTCTGCTCTTCCGTGCGGCGCACGTACTCGTGCTGGATGAGATCACCGGTTTTCGGATCGATGCTGATGGCTCCCTGGGGCGCATTCGGGTCGCTCCAGTGCCGGAGCGCAGCCAGCGTCCCGGCGGCGGTCACTTTCCCTTTCTGCGCGCGGATTGCATCGTAGATTGCCTCCATTCCATCCCAACCGCCGACGGAGAAGAAATTGGGCGTGCTGTTGGCGCCGTATGCCTTCTTCCAGGCCGCGACAAATTCCTGGTTCGCCTTGCGGGTTGCTGCGGCGGAATAGTGATCAACGGTTATGACTCCCACTGGCGCGCGGCCCATGTTTGGAAGTTCCTCGTCGGTCGTGATATCGCCCGAGCCGATGACTTGTATTTTTGAACCGGAAATTCCGATATTAGCCAGAGCCTTCATGTAGGCGGTCGCTACCGGTCCGCCTGGATTGAAGAGGAATAGCACATCCGGCTTGGCTTCCTTGACCTTCAGCATATAGGGAAGATAATCGGTCGCTTGCATGGGAATGCGCACCGAGCCAATCACCTTGCCACCGCCGTCGGTAAAGGCTTTGGTGAAAGCGGCCTCGGCGTCATGGCCGGGCGCAAAATCGCTCACCAGCGTGTACGCCGTCTTATAGCCTTTTTTCGCCGCCCATTGCCCGAGGGGGTAACAGGATTGCCATAGGGTGAATGAAGTACGGATGACATAGGGCGCATTCGCCGTTATCTTGCTGCCACCGGCGCCCATGACGACATAGGGTATTTTTGCCTGATTCGCTAGCGTCTCGATCGCCATGGTGTTGGGCGTCCACTGGCCCCCAGTCAGGATGTCGACGTGGTCACGCATGATCAATTCTTGCGCCAGGCGCTTCGCAACAGCGGGATTCACTCCCGTGTCGTCGCGCCGGATAATTTCTACTTTGGTTCCGGGCGGCAGGTCCTTCCCGTGCAGCTTGATATAGAGATTCGCCCCGCGATCGATCAGCTGGCCAAGTGAAGTATCCGGACCCGAGTAGGTGAGTATCATCCCGACTTTGACAACTTCAGCGCTGGCCTGTAGTGAAGCAAACCCAGCAATGCAGAAAGACACAAGCAATCTATTGATACCGGACCTCAAAAAGCGGGGCTTTTCCATGGCTCACTCCTCCAACGCTATGTTTATCAGAGATAATCCCTCATTGAAATCTTTGGTTTCATTGTCTGTGAGGGTTGTGCATCATAGCTTTAACGCTGGCTGATCAGCGATTCATAAAACGCCCTAGGCGATCGAAACTAGCGAACGCTATCGCCTCGCTCTTGCGCACCATCCGCCGGTCGACAGAGCCGGTTGCCGCGGCGAATGCCATCAGACCTAGCCCGGCGCTAGTGGCAACCGCCGGCCGATGAATTATTCGGCTTAGCCGCGCAGCCGCTCGATGATTCCGTCCAACTGCTCCAGGCTGCCGTAGTTGATCGTCAGGCGGCCGGCACCGGCCTTGCCGGCGGAGAGTTTGACCGGAGCGCCGATAGCGTCGGCGAGTTCCTCCTCCAGCCGCAACAGATCGCGGTCGGCCTTGGCGGCCGGGCCCTTCCTGGCCGGCGGGTTGAGCTCCCGACCGACCAGCCGCTCCGTCTCGCGCACCGACAAGCCCTTGTGCACCACCTGCACCGCGAGCCGCGCCTGGTCCGCCTTGGACAGCGACAGCAGCGCCCGGGCGTGGCCCATGTCGAGCTCGCCGGAGAACAGGCATTCCTGCACCGGCTTGGCCAGGTGCAGCAGGCGCAGCAGGTTGCTCGCCGCCGGGCGCGAGCGGCCGACCGCGTCGGCCGCCTGCTGGTGGGTCATGCCGAACTCGTCGATCAGGCGCTGGATGCCGGCCGCCTCTTCCAGCGGATTCAGGTTTTCGCGCTGGATGTTCTCGATCAGCGACATCGCCAGCGCCGCCTCGTCGGCGATGTCGCGCACCAGCGCCGGCACCTCGCTCATGCCCGCCAGCTGGGCGGCGCGCCAACGCCGCTCGCCGGCGATGATCTCGTAGCGGCCGCCGCCCACCGGCCGCACCAGGATCGGCTGCATCACCCCCTGGGCCTTGATCGATGCCGCCAGCTCGTTCAGCGATTCCTGGTCCATGCGCGTGCGCGGCTGGTACTTGCCCGGCTGCAAGGCGGTGACCGCGAGCGTATCCTGGCGTGACGTCTCGGCGCCGGCATTGGCGGCCAGCAGCGCGTCCAGGCCGCGCCCCAGACCCTTCTGTTTCGGTGGATTCATGTGGCTCCCTATATCGTCTTGACGCGTTCGATCATCTCGTTGGCAAATGCGTAGTAGGCCTGCGCGCCCTTCGATGCCTTGTCGAACAGCACGCCGGGCACGCCGTAGCTCGGCGCCTCGGCCAGGCGCACGTTGCGCGGCACCACGGTCTTGAAGACCTTGTCGCCGAAGTGCTGCTCCAGCTCCGCCGAGACCTGGTGGCCGAGGGTGGCGCGCGGATCGAACATCACCCGCAGCAGGCCGATAATCTTGAGCTCACGGTTGAGCTTGGCGTGTACCTTCTTGATGGTATTGACCAGGTCGGAGAGCCCTTCCAGCGCGTAGTACTCGCACTGCATCGGAATCACCACGCCGTGCGCGGCGCACAGGCCGTTCAGGGTCAGCAGCGACAGCGACGGGGGGCAGTCGATCAGGACGAAATCGTAGTCGGCGGCGTGGTTGGCGAGCGCTTCCTTCAGCCGCATCTCGCGCCGCTCCAGGTCGACCATCTCGACCTCCGCTCCCGCCAGGTCGCGGTTCGCCGGCAGCAGATCGAAGCCGCCGGACGGCGAGACAGCCCGCGCCTCCCCCAGCGAAGCCAGGCCGAGCAGCACCTGATACACGCTGTTGGTCAGTGAGCGCTTATCGACGCCGCTGCCCATCGTGGCATTGCCCTGCGGATCGAGATCGACCAGGAGCGTGCGCTGCCCTGCGGCGGCAAGCGCCGCGGCGAGATTGACCGTCGTGGTGGTCTTGCCGACGCCGCCCTTCTGGTTGGCGATCGCGAAAATATGCATGTACCTACGCCCTTTCGATAACGATCAGATGGCGCTGCGCGGCCAGCCCCGGCACGGCCAGCGGCAGCGCCTGGACCAGGCGCCAGCCGTCGGGCAGACGCTCGATTTCCCCCTGCGGCAGTACGCCCTTCATGGCCAGGAGGCGCCCGCCGGGCGCCGGCAAATGACCGGCCAGACGCACGAATTCGGCAAGCTCGGAAAACGCCCGAGAGATCACCGCGTCGAAGGGCGGCAGCCCCGTCGCCAGTTCCACTCGGCCGCAGTGAATGCCCACGTTGGCCAGCCCCAACTCGATCTTCGCCTGTTGCAGGAAGCTGGCCTTCTTGTGGCTGCTCTCGATCAGGGTCACACGCAGTTCCGGCCGCGCCAGCGCCAGCGGGATGCCGGGCAGGCCGGCGCCGCTGCCGACATCGGCGAGTGACGATATTCTGCCAAGGTGGGGCAGCACGGCCAGAGAATCGAGCAGATGCACGCTCACCATCTCCGCTTCGTAGTGCACCGCGGTGAGATTGTAGGTGCGGTTCCACTTCGCCAGCAGTCCGAGATAGCGCCGCAGCCGCTCCTGCGTTGCCGCCGGCAGGTCGAGGGTGAGGTCGCGGAGGCCGGCGCCGAGCCGGTCAGCGCCGTTCATGCGCTCTGGCTCTGCCGTGAAGAACGGCGCTTGAGGTGCACCAGCAACAGCGAGATCGCAGCCGGGGTCACCCCCTGGATGCGCGAGGCCTGGCCCAGGGTTTCCGGCCGGTGCTGGGCGAGGCGCTGGCGCACCTCGATCGACAGGCCGTGCACCTCGCCGTAGTCGAGGTCTTCGGGCAAGTGCAGGGTCTCGTTGGCACGGCCCCTGGCCACCTCCTCGCGCTGGCGTTCGACGTAACCCTGATACTTGGCTTCGATCTCTATCTGCTCAACCGCCCGGTCATCGGCGAGCGGCTCGCCGGCGCCGGGCAGGGTCATCAGCGATCGGTAGTCCACCGCCGGCCGGCGCAGCAGGTCGAGCAGGCGGTACTCCCGCTCCAGCGGCTGGCCGAGCACCCGCCGGGCATCCGCCTCGCCGACCAGGCGCGGATTGACCCAGGTGCTGTTCAACCGCTCGCGCTCGCGCTCGACGGCCTCGCGCTTGGCGCAGAATGCCGCCCAGCGCGCCTCGTCGACCAGGCCCAGGTCGCGGCCGATCTCGGTCAGACGCAGGTCGGCGTTGTCCTCGCGTAGCGACAGACGGTACTCGGCGCGGCTGGTGAACATCCGGTAGGGTTCGGAGACACCGCGGGTGATCAGGTCATCGACCAGGACGCCGAGATAGGCCTGGTCGCGGCGCGGGCACCACGGCTCCCTGCCCTGCGCCGCGAGTGCGGCATTGACGCCCGCCAGCAGGCCTTGCGCCGCGGCCTCCTCGTAGCCGGTGGTGCCGTTGATCTGGCCGGCGAAGTACAGGCCGGCGACCGACTTGGTCTCCAGCGAGGACTTGAGGTTGCGCGGATCAAAGTAGTCGTACTCGATGGCGTAGCCCGGACGCAGGATGTGAGCGTTCTCCAAGCCGCGCATGCTACGCACCAGTGCCAGCTGCACGTCGAAGGGCAGGCTGGTGGAGATCCCCTGCGGATAGATCTCGTGGGTGTCGAGACCTTCCGGTTCAAGGAAGATTTGATGGCTGTCCTTGCCGGCGAAACGGTGGATCTTGTCCTCGATCGAGGGACAGTAGCGCGGGCCGACCCCCTCGATCACTCCGGTAAACATCGGCGAACGGTCGAGGCCGGCGCGGATGATCTCGTGACTGCGGGCATTGGTATGGGTGATCCAGCAAGGCACCTGGCGCGGATGCTGTTCGGGCGAGCCGAGGAAGGAAAATACCGGCACCGGATCGTCGCCGCGCTGGATTTCGAGCTGCGTATAGTCGATGCTGCGGCCATCGAGGCGCGGCGGCGTACCGGTCTTCAGCCGGCCGACGGGCAGACGCAGCTCCCGCAGCCGCTGCGCCAGCGAGATCGCCGGCGGATCGCCGGCGCGCCCGGCGTGGTAATTGGCCAAGCCGACGTGCACCAAGCCGCCGAGGAAGGTGCCGGCGGTGAGCACCACCGTCCGGGCCTCGAAGCGTATGCCGAGCTGGGTGACGACGCCGCTGACCCGGTCGCCCGACACCAGCAGGTCGTCGACCGCCTGCTGGAACAGGGTCAGCCCGGGCTGATTCTCCAGACGCCGCCTGATCGCTGCCTTGTAGCGGATCCGGTCGGCCTGGGCGCGGGTGGCCCGCACCGCCGGCCCCTTGCTCGAATTGAGGATACGGAACTGGATCCCGGCCTCGTCGGTGGCCGCGGCCATGGCTCCGCCCAACGCATCCACCTCCCTGACCAGGTGGCCCTTGCCGATGCCGCCGATCGACGGATTGCAGGACATCTGTCCGAGCGTCTCGATGTTGTGAGTCAGCAGCAAGGTCAGCGCCCCGGTGCGCGCGCTGGCGAGCGCCGCCTCCGTGCCGGCGTGGCCGCCGCCAATGACTATGACGTCGAAACGGGTGGGATACAGCATCGCTAAGGCCGGGACCAGGGACGCGCAATGATACGCCTCCCATCCCAATAATCACAGGGACCCGTTCCACGTGAAACCAATCCGGCCCATCCCGGCGGGACGCGTTCCACGTGAAACGTCAGCGCTTCCCACCCAGACCGAGATAGCTCTCGACCACCTTCGGATTGCCGATCAACTCGGCGCTGGGACCCTCAAGGGCGATCTCGCCGGTCTCCAGAACGTAGCCGTAATCAGCGATTTGCAGCGCCGCGCGGGCGTTCTGCTCGACCAGCAAGATCGACACCCCCGATTGCTTCAGGTCGGCGATGACCCGGAAGATCTCGCGCACCACCAGCGGGGCCAGACCGAGGCTGGGCTCATCGAGCATCAACAGCTTGGGCTTGGCCATCAGGGCGCGCCCCACCGCCAGCATCTGCCGTTCGCCGCCCGAGAGCGTCCCCGCCAGCTGTGTCCGACGCTCCTTGAGCCGTGGAAAAATCCGAAATACGTCGTCCATGGTCTGGCGTTGATCGCGCTGGCCCCTGCGGTAGCTCATGAAGGCGCCGAGCAGCAGATTGTCCTCGACGCTCATCTCGCCGAACAGCTCGCGCCGCTCCGGCACCAGATTCATGCCCAGCGCCACCATGCGCTCGACCTCGACCGCGCCCTGCTCCTGACCCAAGAAGGCGATCCGGCCCCGACTCCTGCTGAGCAAGCCCATGATGGCGCAAAGCATGGTGGTCTTGCCGGCGCCGTTGGGACCGATCACGGTGACGATTCGGCCCGGACCGACGCTAAGGCTGATGTGATGCAGGGCCTCGACCTTGCCGTAGGCGACGCACAGCTCGGAAACCTCGAGCACTTTATCCACGTTCACTCGACACCTCCGAGATAGGCTTCGAGCACCGCCGGATCGCGTTGCACCTCCTCCGGCAGCCCCTCGGCAATCTTTTCACCGAATTCCATCACCACCACGCGGTCGGCCAGCCCCATGACGAAATCCATGTCGTGCTCGACCAGCAGAATTCCCATGCCCTCGTCGCGCAGCCGCCGCAACAGCTCCGCCAGCGCCTGCTTCTCCAGGTAGCGCAAGCCAGCGGCCGGCTCGTCGAGCAGCAGCAGGCAGGGGTCCGATGCCAGCGCCCGGGCGATCTCGAGAATGCGCTGCTGGCCGAGGGCCAGGCTGCCGGCCGGCTCGAACATATGCGCGCGCAAGCCGACGCGCTCGATCTGGTGCGCCGCCTCGGCCAGCAAGCGTCGCTCCTCGAAGCGCTCAAGATGCAGCGCCGCGGCGATCACGCCCCTGTTCCCACGCATGTGGGCGCCAATGGCGACATTTTCCAGTACGGTCATCGTCGGCATCAGGCGCACGTGCTGGAAGGTGCGGCTCAGGCCGCGACGGGCGATCTTGCGCGAACTGAGGCCATCGACCCGCTCGCCGAGGAAGCTGATCGCACCCGCGGTCAGCGGCAGGACGCCGGAAATCAGGTTGAACATGGTGCTCTTGCCAGCGCCATTGGGTCCGATCAGCGCCAGCACTTCGCCGGCCCGCACCGCCAGGTTCATGTTGTTGTTTGCGATCAGCCCGCCGAACTGCTTCTTGACACCGCTCGCCTCGAGCAGCGGTGTGCCCGCCTGCGGCATCGTTCGCCTGGGTAGCGGTGGTGCAGCGGTCATCGCCCGATCATCCGGATCCCGGCGCCGCAACGGCACCAGCCCGGCCAGCATCGGCCAGAGCCCGTCGCGCGCCCGCTGCAGCATCAGCACCATCAGGATGCCGAACACGATCACCTCGAAATTGCCGCTGCTACCGAGTAGCCTCGGCAGCAGATCCTGCAGCCATTCCTTGAGCAACGTGATCACGCCGGCGCCGAGCAGCGCGCCCCAGACACTGGCCGCACCACCGATCACCGCCATGAACAGGTATTCGATGCCAATGCCCAGCCCGAACGGCGTCGGGTTTACGAAGCGCTGCAGGTGCGCGTAGAGCCAGCCCGAAACGCAGGCGAACAACGCGGCGATGAGGAAGATCGCAGTCTTCAGACGTGCGGTATCGACGCCCATCGCTTCGGCCATCAGGCCGCCACCCTTGAGGGCGCGGATGGCGCGGCCCGAGCGCGAGTCGAGCAGATTTCTGGCCGCCCAGAGCATCGCCAGCAGCATCAGCCAGATCAGGTAATAGAACTGGCGTCCGTCGCCCAGCGCGTGGCCGAAGACGCTGAGCACGGGGATGCCGCTGATGCCGGTGAAACCGCCGATGAAGTCCAGATTGCCGAACAGGAAGTAGATGCTGATGCCCCAGGCAATGGTGCCCAGCGGCAGATAGTGCCCCGACAGGCGCAGCGTCAAGGCGCCGAGGAGCAAGGCCACCAGCGCGGTGAGCACCAGACCCACCAGCAGCGCCAGCCACGGCGAACCCGCGAACGGCGCCAGCCACCCTGGCAGACCAGTCGCCGTGGTCAGGTAGGCGGTGGTGTAGGCGCCCAGGCCGACGAAGGCGGCCTGGCCGAACGAGATCAGCCCGCCGACGCCGGTAAGCAGTACCAAGCCGAGCGCGACGATGGCATAGAGCCCGATGTAATTCATCAAGGTCACATAAAACTCGGGCAAAATCAACGGCACCGAGCCCAGCAGGGCGAGAAAGACCACGAGGATCGTGCGTGGCATCATCACTCGTCCTCCCCGACTTGGTGCGTGGTCAGGGAGCGCCATACCAGCACCGGGATGATCAGGGTAAACACGATCACCTCCTTGAAGGCGCTGGCCCAGAACGACGAGTAGGACTCGAGCAGGCCGACGACCAGCGCGCCGGCAGCGGCGGCGGGATAGCTCGCCAGGCCACCGATGATGGCGGCGACAAAGCCCTTCAGACCGATCAGGAAACCCGTATCGTAGTAGATGGTGGTGATCGGAGCGATCAGGATGCCGGAAAAAGCCCCGATCAGCGCCGCCAGCAGGAACGACAGCTTGCCCGCCATCACCGTCGAGATGCCCATCAGGCGCGCGCCGGTACGATTGATAGCGGTCGCTCGCAGGGCTTTGCCGTAGATGCTGCGGCCAAAGAACAGGTACAGCGCGACGATCAGGAAGACGCTGGCGCCCAGCACCCACAGCGTCTGGCCATTGACGCCGATGCCGCCCAACTGCCAGGAGGCATCGCTGAAAGTCGTGGTGCGTGAACCCTCGGCGCCGAAGAACAGCAGCCCCAGACCGACCAGGGCCAGGTGCACCGCGACCGCGACGATCAGCAGCACCAGCACCGAGGCCTCGGCGATCGGCTGAAATGCCAGACGATAGATCATCGGCCCGAGCGGAACCACCAGCGCCATCGCCAGCAGCACCTGCGCCGGCAGCGGCCAGGCGACGGGCTTGGCATAAAAGACGATGGCCGCCACCGCCGCCGGGTAAGCCACATTCCACAGCAGGATCCGCGGAATACGCCGGATGGCGCCAGAGCGCCACGAAACCACGACGTCGACCAGGGCCACCACCGCCCCGGTACCGAGCAGCAACCACAGCGTGCCCGGCGTCTTGCCGGCCTGAAAGCCGGCCAGGGTCAGTGCGCCGAAAGCGACAAACTCGCCCTGCGGTATGAAAATTACCCGAGTGATCGTGAATACCAGGACCAACGCCAGCGACAACAGCGCGTAAATGGCGCCATTGGTCAAGCCATCCTGCCCGAGCAGGAGTGCGATTTGCATATTCATGCGGCGACTCTCGAAAAGGATGGGGGCGCCGCTGCTATCCTGGGCGCCCCCGATAGAACATCAACGGGACGACGCGCGTCCCGCCGCTTTGCTCATTGCTCGAGCTTCCATTTGCCGTTCACGATTTTCACCATGACGCGGGCGCGCTGATCCATGCCGTTGTGGTTGGTGGGTGTCATGGTGAAGATGCCGTGGGCACCAACGAAGTTCTTGGTGTTTTCCAGGGCGTCGCGCAGTGCGGCGCGGAACTGCTCGGTTCCCGGCTTGCCCTTCTTCAGCGCCGCAGGGATGGCGTTATCCAGCAAGCGGCCGGCGTCCCAGGCGTGGGCACCGAAGGTCGATACGCTTCCGGCACCATAGGCCTTCTCGTACCTCTTGACGTAATCGAGCGCCACCTTCTTGATCGGGTTCGAGGCGGGCAGCTGCGCGGCCACCAGGACCGGGCCGGCAGGCAGCCAGGTGCCCTCGACGTCCTTGCCGCCGACGCGCAGGAAATCGTTGTTGGCGACGCCGTGGGTCTGGTAGATCGTGCCCTTGTAGCCCTGCTCCTTGAGCGTCACCTCCGGCAGTGCCGACGGTGTGCCGGCGCCCGCGATCAGCACGGCTTCAGGACGGGTCGACACGATCTTCAGCACCTGGCCGGTGACCGAGGTATCGGTGCGGTTGAAGCGCTCATTGGCGAGAATCTTGATGTGGTTGGCAGCGGCGCTCTTGCTGAACACCTTCCACCAGCCTTCGCCGTAGGCATCGGAGAAGCCGATGAAGGCGACCGCCTTGATCCCTGCCTTGCTCATGTGCTCGGCAATGGCGTCGGCCATCAGCGAATCGTTCTGCGGAACCTTGAATACCCAGTGGCGATTGGCGTCCATCGGCGCGATGATTTGTTCCGAGGCCGCCATCGAGATCATCGGCGTCTTGGCCGCGCCGACGACATCGACCATGGCCAGCGAGTTGGGCGTGATGCTCGATCCCATGATGGCATCGACCTTGTCCTCGCTGATCAGTTTCTTGGTGTCCGTGACCGCCTTGGTGGTGTCGGAACCGTCGTCGAGGATGATGTAATCGATCTTCTGGCCGGCGACCGTCTTCGGCAGCAGCGCGATGGTGTTCTTTTCCGGGATACCGAGAGAGGCGGCCGGACCGGTCGCCGAAACGAGCACGCCGACCTTGATGTCGGCGTGGGCCATGGATGCCGCAGCGACGGATGCGAGCGCGGCGAACAGCAATCTTGTCTTCATATCTCCTCCTATAGGGGCTTGATGGTCGATGTTATGAATTAGGCCTTAAAAGATCATCTCTAAATTATTAATGATACAAGATAATCTATAAAATGTGCCAATTTGAATCATAATGCACTTCGCGCCACTCAGGTAAAAGTATCGTAGCCAAATTTCACGATCAGCGCCGTAGCCACCGCCAGGAACACCCGGCGCACGAAGCCGCTGCCGTGGCGCAGGGCGAGGTGGGCGCCGAACACGGCACCCGCGATGTTGAACACCGCCATCAGCGCCGCCACCGCCCACAGCACCTGCCCGTGGGCGCCGAAGTACAGCAAGGCGGCGGCGTTGGTGGCGACATTGACGATTTTCGCCACGCTCGAGGCGCGCAGAAAATCGAGCCCGAAGAAACGGATGAAGGCGAAAATCAGGAAACTGCCAGTGCCGGGACCGAAGAACCCGTCGTAAAAGCCGAGCACGGCGCCGACCAGCACGGCCAGAAGCATGTCGGCAGCACCGTGGTGGCGGCCGTGATCGACGCTGCCGAAGTCCTTGCGGGCGAAGGTGTAGAGCGCCACGACGATCAGCAGCACCAGTACCAGGGGGCGCAGCAACGCCCGCGGCAAGTGCGATACCGTCATCGCGCCCAGGTAGGAAAAGACGAAGGCCGCAGCCGCCGCCGGCAGAGCCGCGCGCCAGGGCACCGGAATGCGCCGCGCATAGCGCAGCGCGGCGCTGGCCGTGCCGAAAATCGAAGCGAGTTTGTTGGTGCCGAACAGCACCGCCGGCAGCGCCCGCGGCAGAACCGTGAACAGCGCCGGAATCTGGATCAGGCCGCCGCCCCCGACCACGGCGTCGACCAGACCAGCGACGAAAGCCATGCCGGCGAGCAGCAGCCAATCGATACCAGCCATCTCCTAAGCGCCGACCGAGGCTATTTTTTCACCCCTGGGATATCCGCCGACTTGCCGGCCATGGCTCTCGCCTGGGCGATCTGCGCGGAACTCATCGTCGGCTCGAGCTGCTTCATGCGTTCGCCAGCCTTCTGGCTACCTCCCGCCGCCGCCAGCAGGAACCAGCGATAGGCCGCTACCGGATCTGCCGCGACACCACGGCCCTCGAGGTACATCAAGCCCAGGTTGTACTGCGCCGGCGCGAAACCTCGTGCCGCCGCCTTGCCGTACCACTGCATCGCCTGCGCGAGGTCCTTGGCCACACCCTGGCCGCTGAAATACATTCCTCCCAGCTCGTTCTGGGCCGGCCCGAAGCCCTGCGCCGCTGCCCGCCGGTACCAGCGAAGCGAGCGCGCGTCGTCTTGCGGCACTCCCATGCCCTTGGCTGAATACAGGTAGCCGAGGTTGAACTGAGCCGGCGCATAGCCCTGCGCCGCCGCCCGCCGGTACCAGGACAGCGCCTCCCGGTAGTCTTGGGCCACACCCAGGCCGTTGGCATAAACCACGCCCAGATCGTACTGCGCGCCCGCGTAACCCTGCGCCGCCGCCCGCCGGTACCAGAGCACCGCCTGGCCGTCGCTGCGCGTCACCCCCTGGCCGTTGGCGTAGAGCCAGCCCAGCCAATACTGGGCGACGGCGTCGCCCCGTGCGGCCAGCGTCTGAAATTCCTTGAAAGCTGCCGGATAGTCGCCGCGGGCGTATGCGGCGCTGCCCGCCTCCACCCCGGCGCGGGCCGCGCCGCAGCAGAACACGAACAGGGCGACAACCAGTGCCGCGTATTTCATCGAATGAGATCCACGGTGTTCCTCGGCGGGAAACTCATTCTGCCCCAGAACGGCGCCAGCCTGGCTCACTTTCCGATGCAAAAGCGCGAAAAAATCTCACCGAGCAGTTCGTCGGCGGTGAACTTCCCGGTGATCTCGGCCAGCGCTTCCTGCGCCAGGCGCAACTCCTCGGCGCAAAACTCGAGGCGCGCGAGCTCCGCCGCCGCCCGGCCGAGATGATCCTCGGCCTCGGCCAGCGCTTCGAGGTGCCGCTTCCTGGCTAGGATCGCGTCCTCGCCATGGCCGACCCAGCCGGCCACCCGCAGCAGCTCGTCGTGGAGCAGGCCGATGCCCTCGCCGGTCTTGGCCGAGAGCACCAGACCGACGCGACCGTCTTCGCTGCGCCTCTCGGCGGTCAAGCCGGCCAGATCGCACTTGTTGTAGATCAGAATGCGGGCGACGCCGGCCGGCAAGCGCCCCGCGATGACCAGATCCGGAGCCGCGACGCCGGACCCGGCATCGACCAGTTGCAAGACCACGTCGGCGCGCCCGATCTCGCGCCAGCTGCGCTCGATTCCGAGCTGCTCCAGCTCGTCCTCGGTCTCGCGCAGGCCGGCGGTATCGACGACGTGCAGCGGTATGCCATCGATCTGGATGGTCTCCTTGAGCGCATCGCGGGTGGTGCCGGCGATGGCCGTGACGATGGCCCGATCTTCCCCGGCCAGGCGGTTCAGCAGCGATGACTTGCCGACGTTGGGCGGCCCGGCCAGAACCACGTGCAGGCCCTCGCGCAGCAGCCTGCCCTGCCGGGCGCGCGCCCGGATCGCCGCGACATCGGTTCGCAACATCGCCAGGCGGGACGCCGCGTCGGTGTCGCGGACCACGTCGATCTCCTCCTCGGGAAAGTCCAGCGTCGCCTCGACCAGCATGCGCAGCTCGATCAGACGAACGACCAGGGCATCGACCGCCCGCGAAAAATCGCCGCTGACCGAGCGCAGCGCCGAACGCGCCGCTTGCGCCGTGGCGGCCTCGATCAGGTCGGCCACGGCCTCGGCCTGGACCAGATCGAGCTTGTCGTTCAGGTAGGCGCGGCGGGTAAACTCGCCGGGCTGGGCCAGGCGAGCGCCGAGCTCCAGGCAGCGGGAGAGCAGCAGTTGCAGCACCACCGGACCGCCGTGGCCCTGGAGCTCCAGCACGTCCTCGCCGGTGAAGGAATGCGGCGCCGGAAAGTAGAGCAGGATGCCCTGGTCGATGGTCTCCCCGGCGGCATCCCTGAAATCGGCCAGGGTAGCCAGTCGCGGCGCCGGCCGCTTGCCGGTGAGCGTCTCGGCCAAGCCCAGCAGATCGCCTCCCGAGACCCGTACCACCCCGATGCCGCCCCGCCCGGGCGCGGTGGCGACCGCCGCGATGGTGTCTAGGGGACGCTCAGCATCCACTGCTCACTTCTTGGTGCCGGAATTGATCAGGCGGGTGATCTGCCATTGCTGCGCGATCGACAGCATGTTATTGACCGTCCAGTAGAGCACCAGCCCGGCCGGAGAAAACATGAACATGGCGGTAAACACGATCGGCATGAACATCATCACCTTGGCCTGGATCGGGTCGGGCGGCGCCGGATTGAGCCTTTGCTGCACCAGCATGGTGGCGCCCATGATCAGCGGCAGGATGAAATACGGATCCCGCGCCGACAAGTCATGGATCCAGCCCAGCCAGGGCGCATAGCGCATCTCGACGGTGCTGAGCAGCACCCAGTAGAGCGAGATGAAGACCGGAATCTGCACCACGATCGGCAGGCAGCCGCCGAGCGGGTTGATCTTCTCGCGCTTGTACAGCTCCATCATTTCCTGGTTGAGGCGGGCGCGGTCATCGCCGTACATCTCCTTCAGCTTCGCCATCTTGGGCGTCACCAGCTTCATCTTCGCCATCGACTTGTAGCTGGCGGCGGAAAGCGGGAAGAAGATCAGTTTGAGCAGAACGGTGAGTCCGATGATGGCCCAGCCCCAGTTGCCGACCCAGCGGTGGATTTGCTCCAGCACCCAGAACAGCGGCGCGGCGATAATGGTCAGCCAGCCGTAGTCGACGACCAGGTTCAGTCCCGGTGCGATCTTGGCCAGATTTTCCTGTTCCTGCGGCCCGGCGTAGAGCGGCACCGTCACCTTGCCGGTAGCGCCGGGCGCGATAGTCGCCACCGGCACGACCACGCCGAGGCCATAGAGGTTGTCGGCCAGCTTGCGCGCGAAGAACTCGCGCTCGACCTTGCCCTGGGGGAGCCAGGCCGAAACGAAATAATGCTGGACCACCGCGATCCAGCCGTTGTCGGCCTTCTGCGCGTGCTTATCCGACCCCTTGGCGATGTCCTCATAGGTGAACTTCTGATATTTGTCTTGCTCGGTGTAGACGGCCCCGCCGTTGAAGCTTGCCTTGGTCATCTTCGGATCGCCTTCCGGCGGGTTGCCGTCGCGCACCGACTGGAAATAGGCCGACGGACTGATCGCTACGGTGCCGCCATTGACGATCTGGTAGCCGACGTCGATCAGGTAGCTGCCGCGGTGGAAGGTGTAAGTCTTCACCACCTGGATGCCATCGACCGGCGGTGCGACGAGGCGTACTTCCAGGCTGTCCTGGCCGTCCTTGAGCTGATAGTCGTTGGCGGCGAGTTGATAGAGGGTCTTGTGGTTGGGCAGATCCTTGCCGATCAAGCCGCTTTGCGCCTCGTAGAATTCCTTGCCATCGTTGTGAAAGAGCACGAAATTCTTGCTCGGGTCGCCGGTGGCACGGTGCTGCGTCAGTTCGAGACGCACCAGGCTGCCGCCCTCGGCGGAAATTTCAGCGTTGAAAAGGTCGGTCTTGACCTGGGCTTTGGGCGCCGTCGTCGCCTCGGCCTTGGAGACCGTGGGCACGGCCGATGGCGTTGCTGCCGGGGCTCCCAGAGTCGACGTCGGAATCGAGGCCGAGCCTGTGGCCCCCTGCTGCGCGGTCACCGCTGTCGGCAGCGGCGGCGGCTGTCCCTGCTTCTGCCAGGCATCCCAAAGCATCACCATCGAAAAAGAAAACACCAGAAGCAGGATCAGACGTTGATTGTTCATCGACGGTCTCTCGATTCAGTTGGTCTGAATCAGCAGTAAAAAGTTTAAGGTACCGGGTCGAAGCCGCCCGGATGCCAGGGATGGCAACGCGCCACGCGCCGAAGCGCCAGCCAGGTTCCGGTCAGCAGGCCATGCCGCTGCAACGCCTCGATGGCATATTCCGAGCAGCTCGGATGAAAACGGCAACTGCGGCCCAATAGCGGACTGATGGCGTACCGGTAGATCCGGATCAAGGCGACCAACGGGGCAACCAGCAGTCTTTTCATCGCGGCAGCCTCGCCAGCAACTGCTCAATATCGGCGCGCCACAGCCGCGGGTATTCGTGATGTGGCGCTTGGAGGACGAGATGGCGCGACCCCAAATGCTTACCGTGAGCTATGGCGAGGCTGCGCGGATGATGGATGCCAGCGAGCAGGTGGACGGGGTGCCGCTGCCGGCGGATCTGCTTGGATGGGTTGCGGATTTCGCCTGGCGCCATTTTCGGCCACCGGAACACAAGCGCGGCCGCTACGCCAGCAGCAGGCCGGCGGAGGAGTGAGCGTGGATGGGGAATTCCTCAAGCGCTGGTCGCGTCTGAAGCGCGCCGCATCTGTGACGCCGAAGCCGGCGGCCCCGACAGCGTCCGCAGCGGAGCCGGTAGCCTTGCCGGCCATCGACGAGCTCGATCTGTCTTCGGATTTCCTCCCGTTCATGAAGGGCGAAGTGGCGGAGGGCCTGCGCCGCGCCGCGCTGCAGAAGCTGTTTGCCGCCGAGCATTTCAACGTCATGGATGGGCTCGACGTCTATGTCGATGACTACAATCAGTTCGAGCCGATCGGAGAGGAAATGCTGCGCCAATTGATGCAGGCCCGCGGGCTGCTGTCAGACGATGCGCCGCGGCCGGCCGCCGAGCCGGAGGCCAACGCCGGCAGGCCGGACGAAGCGAATGATACGGCGAAGGGCGTGGCGGGTGAGCCCGAATGAGCGACACCCGCTACGCCCTCTGCAATTGCAATGGCACCGCCGTACTCGATGCAGGGGCCCTGCAGAAGTCCCTGTCCGGCAGCTCGGTCATCGCCGGGCAGGCGCTGTGCCGGCGCGAGGTCGATCGTGTCCAGGCCCTGCTCGCGGATGCCGATCCGCTGGTGATCGGCTGCACCCAGGAGGCGCCGCTGTTTTCCGAGCTCGCAGAGGCAGCGTCCTTCGGTGGCGAACTGCGTTTCGTCAATCTGCGCGAGTTCGCCGGCTGGTCGGCCGAGGCTGCGGAGGCCGGACCCAAGATGGCGGCCTTGCTGGCCCAGGCGCGCCTGCCTTCGCCCGCCCCGGTCCGGGCTGTCGAATTGCAGTCGGCCGGGGCGACCCTGATCATCGGGCCGGCCGAAGCCGCCATCGACTGGGCCGAGCGGCTCAAGGACCGGCTCGAAGTCTCCGTGCTGCTGACCCGCGCGAGCACCGGCGAACTGCCGCTGCGGCGCGACTACCCGGTGTTCTCCGGCACGGAGATCGTCGTCTCCGGCCATCTGGGCGCCTTCGAAGCGAGCTGGCGGCAGGACAATCCGATCGATCTTGAACGCTGCACGCGCTGTAACGCCTGCATCCGGGCCTGTCCGGAGAGGGCGATCAATTATGCCTATCAGATCGACCTGGACAAATGCCGCAGCCATCGTGCCTGCGTCGTCGCTTGCGCCGACGTCGGCGCGATCGATTTCGCCCGGGCCGAGCCGAAACGCACCGGTCGCTTCGACCTGGTGCTCGATCTCTCGGTGGCGCCGCTAATCCGGACGCCGCATCTGCCGCAGGGTTATCTCGCGCCCGGCCGCGATCCGCTGGCGCAGTTCGAGGCCGCCCAGCTGCTCCTGGGCCTGGTCGGCGAATTCGAGCAGCCGCAGTATGTCGACTACCGGGAAAAACTCTGCGCCCACGGCCGCAACGGCATAGTCGGTTGCCATCGCTGCGTGGACGTCTGCTCCACCGGCGCGATCATCGCGGCCGGCGACCGCATCAGCGTCGATGCGGCGCTGTGCCAGGGCTGCGGCGGCTGTGCCACCACCTGTCCGAGCGGGGCGCTGCGCCATGCCTATCCCCGCCCACCCGATCTCGGCCTGCGCCTGAAGGTTCTCCTGGCGGCCTATCGCGAGGCCGGCGGTCGCGATCCCTGTCTGCTGTTCCACGACGGCGCTCGCGGCCGCGAACGCCTGCTGAGGCTCGGCAGGTCCGGTCGAGGGCTGCCCTCACGGGTGATACCGTTCGAGGTGCATGACGTCGCGGCGATTGGCTTGGATCTCCTGCTCGGCGCCCTGGCCTATGGCGCGAGCCGGTGCCTGCTGATGACCGACAGCGAGGAGGCCGAGAGCTATGTCGTCACGCTGCGCGCACAAGTCGATATCGGCAACACTCTACTTGCCGCACTTGGGCTCGACGACCGCGCGCTGGAAGTCTTCGCGGCTGATGATGCGCAGGCGCTGGAGAAACTGCTCTGGTCGCTGCCGCCGGGCATGCCGTCGCTGCCACCGGCGAGCTTCAATCTTTCCGAGGACAAGCGCAGCGCCCTGGAGTTCGCTCTTGCCCATCTGCAGGCGCACGCGCCAAATAGGCCCGCCGAGGTGGCCTTGCCGGCCGGGTCGCCGTGGGGCGATCTGTCCATCGACAAGCACAAATGCACGCTCTGCCTGGCCTGCGTCGGCGCCTGCCCGGCGAGCGCGCTGACGGACACGCCCGATGCGCCACGCCTGAGATTCCTGGAGCGTAACTGTCTGCAGTGCGGCCTGTGCGTGAACACCTGCCCCGAGCAGGCGCTGGCGCTGGTCCCGCGCCTGCTCCTGACGGACGGGGTGCGCCGTGCGCGCGTGCTGCACGAGGCCGAGCCCTTTCACTGCCTGCGCTGCGGCAAGGCTTTCGGCACCAAGCCGATGATGGAAGCGATGTTGAGCCGGCTCTCGGGCCACAGCATGTTCGCCACCGGGCCGAGCCTGCGCCGCCTGCAGATGTGCGCAGACTGCCGCGTCATCGACATGATGGAGAGCGAGAAGGGTCAGCCGACATGAGCCTGGCGCCCGAGGACCGGGCACGCGCCGACTATTACGCGGTCCTGGCGCGCCTGTTCCAGGGGCCGCCCGATGCTGCCTTCCTCGCTGCATTGGCGGCTTCGCGCGGCGGGACCAGCGACGGCGATCTGCCCAGGGCATGGCAGGCATTGACGCATGCGGCGGCCGCAGTGACGGAGCGCGGCGCCGACGAGGAGTTCTCGGCGCTGTTCGTCGCCGTCGGCAGACCGCAGGTGGTGCTCTATGCGTCCTGGTATCTGACCGGATTCATGATGGAGCAGCCGCTCGCCGCACTGCGCGACGATCTGGCCGCGCTGGGCCTGGCTCGCCATGACGGCGTGCGCGAACCGGAGGACCACTTCTCGGCGCTCTTGGAGGTGATGCGCCATCTGATCATCGATGACAGCCGGTCCGAAGATGAACGTATTGCGTTGCAACGAGAATTTTTCAATTCGCATATAGTGCCCTGGAGCGAAAAATTGTGCGACGCATTGGATTCTTCGGCAGACGCCGTTCTGTATCGCGTTGTCGCCGGCTTGACCCGTGCCCTGATAAATGTGGAAAAACAATTTTTGCAGGTCCATAATAAGCACTGAAAGACATATTCCAGCGGTGATTTGAGAAGGAGGACCAGCATGAACAATGCATCCGACCCGATTGATCTCAAACGCAGGAAATTCCTGCTCTCCGCAGGAATCGGCGGTACCGGCGCCGTGGTCTTTGCCAGCGGCAGCCTGCTGCCGGCAAGATCCCCCGAAGCGCTGAGCAGCGACAGCCGAGCCGATAGCGGCTACCGGGTTAGCGAACACATACTGAACTATTACCGCAGCACCCGCGTTTAACCGGGAGATTCCCATGCTGACCAAAAAATCCTCCGCATCTTCCTTGCGTGGCGGCAGGCTCGCGCATGCCTATGCCAGGGTCGAAGCGCTGCTGCCGGCGACCATCGACCGCCGCACTTTCCTCAAGCGCTCCGGCATCGGCGTCGGCGCCAGCGCCGCATTGTCCGCATTAGCCGGCCAGTTGCCGTTCGCGATGATCCGCAAGGCAGAGGCCGTCGATGCGCCAAAACCCGGAGGGATCGAAACCCGGCGGACCATCTGCACCCATTGCTCGGTCGGTTGCGCCATCGACGCAGAGCTCAGGAACGGGGTCTGGATACGCCAGCAGCCGGTGTTCGATTCGCCCCTCAACCTGGGCGCGCACTGCGCCAAGGGTGCCTCGGTGCGCGAGCACGGCCACGGCGAGATGCGCCTGAAGAGCCCGATGAAGCTGGTCGGCGGCAAGTACCAGAAGATCAGCTGGGAGCAGGCATTGAACGAAGTCGGCGCCAAGTTGCTGGAGATCCGCAAGAAGAGCGGCCCCGACGCCGTGTACTGGATAGGCTCGTCCAAACACGGCAACGAGCAGTCCTATCTGCTGCGCAAGTTCGTTTCGTTCTGGGGCAGCAACAACTGCGACCACCAGGCGCGCATCTGCCATTCGACCACCGTCGCCGGCGTCGCCAACACCTGGGGCTACGGCGCGATGACCAACTCCTACAACGACATGCAGAACGCGAAGGCGATCCTGTTCATGGGCTCGAATGCCGCCGAGGCGCATCCGGTGGCGATGCTGCATGTCCTGCACGCCAAGGAGAACGGCGCCAAGGTGATGGTCATGGACCCGCGCTTTACCCGTACCGCGGCCAAGGCCGACCAGTACGTGCGCTTCCGCTCCGGCACCGACATTCCGGTGATCTGGGGCATGCTCTATCACATCTTCAAGAACGGCTGGGAGGACCAGAAATACATCGACGACCGCGTCTATGGCATGGACAAGGTGCGTGAGGAGGTCATGAAATGGACTCCCGACAAGGTCAAGGAAGCCAGCGGCGTCGAAGAGGCCGATCTCTACCGCGTCGCCGAGACCATGGCGAAGAACAAGCCCAGCACCATCGTCTGGTGCATGGGCCAGACCCAGCACACCATCGGCAATGCCATGGTGCGCGCCTTCTGCACCCTGCAACTGGCGCTGGGCAACATCGGCACCTCGGGCGGCGGCGCCAACATCTTCCGCGGCCACGACAACGTCCAGGGTGCCACCGACATCGGGCCCAACCCGGATTCGCTGCCCGGCTACTACGGCATCATCCCCGGCGCCTGGAAGCACTGGGCGGCGGTGTGGGGTGTCGATTACGACTGGATCAAGGGCCGCTTCGCCTCCGAGGCGATGATGACCAAGCCGGGCATCACCGTGTCGCGCTGGATAGACGGCGTGTTGGAGAAGAACGAGAACATCGACCAGGATCCCAACCTCAAGGCGGTCATCTACTGGGGCCACGCACCGAACAGCCAGACCCGCGGCCTGGAGATGGTCGAGGCGATGAAGGCGCTGGAGACCCTGATCGTGATCGACCCCTATCCTTCGGCGACTGCGGCGATGGCGGCCATGGTCAGGAAGGACGGCGTCTATCTGCTGCCGGCGACGACGCAGTTCGAGACCACCGGTTCGGTGACGGCATCGAACCGTTCGCTGCAATGGCGCGAGAAGGTCATCGAGCCCCTGTTCGAGTCCAAGCCCGACCACACCATCATGTATCTCCTGGCGCAGAAGTTCGGCTTCGACAAGGAACTCACCAAGAACATCAAGGTCGTGAATAACGAACCGAACATCGAGGACATCCTGCGCGAGATCAACCGCGGCTGCTGGACCATCGGCTACACCGGGCAGTCGCCCGAGCGCATCAAGCTGCACATGCAGCACATGAGCACCTTCGACGTGAAGACGCTGCGTGCCAGGGGCGGTCCCTGCGACGGCGACTACTACGGCCTGCCCTGGCCGTGCTACGGCACGCCGGAACTGAAGCATCCCGGCTCGCCCAACCTCTACGACACCTCCCGGCACGTGATGGACGGCGGCGGCAACTTCCGCGCCAATTTCGGCGTCGAGCGCGACGGTGTGAGCCTGCTCGCCGGCGATGGCTCCGCCTCGAAGGGAGCGGATCTGCAGTTCGGCTATCCCGAGTTCGACCATGTGCTGCTGAAGAAGCTCGGCTGGTGGGATGAACTCACCGAGCAGGAGAAGAAACTGGCCGAGGGCAAGAACTGGAAGACCGATCTCTCCGGCGGCATCATCCGCGTCGTGATGAAGAATCACGGCTGCCATCCCTTCGGCAACGCCAAGGCACGGGCACTGGTGTGGAATTTCCCCGATCCCGTGCCGGTGCATCGCGAGGCGCTCTATTCGACCCGGCCGGACATGGTCGCGCAATATCCGACCCATGACGACAAGATGGCTTTCTGGCGTCTGCCGACGCTGTTTAAGTCGGTGCAGCAGAAGAACATCGCCGACAAGGTGCATGTGAACTTCCCGCTGATCCTCACCAGCGGCCGCCTGGTCGAGTACGAGGGCGGCGGCGAGGAGACGCGCTCCAATCCCTGGCTGGCCGAGTTGCGCCAGGACATGTTCGTCGAGATCAACCCCAAGGCCGCCAACGACCGCGGCATCAGGCACGACGACTGGGTCTGGGTCAAGACGCCGACCCGGGCCCAACTCAGGGTGCGCGCCCTGGTCACCGAGCGCGTCGGCCCCGATACCTGCTTCATGCCCTTCCATTTTTCCGGGCACTGGCAGGGCCAGGACATGCTCGAGTATTACCCGGAAGGGGCGCACCCGCTGGTGCGCGGCGAAGCGGCGAACACCGCCACCACCTACGGCTACGACAGCGTCACGATGATGCAGGAAACCAAGACGACGGTCTGTCAGGTCGTCAAGGCTTAGGAGGACGATATGGCCAGGATGAAATTCCTCTGCGACTCCGAGCGCTGTATCGCCTGCAACGGCTGCGTGACCGCCTGCAAGAACGAGAACGAGGTGCCCTGGGGCGTGAACCGCCGCCGCGTGGTGACGCTCAATGACGGCGTGCCCGGCGAGAAGGCGATATCGGTGGCCTGCATGCATTGCTCGGATGCGCCCTGCATGGCGGTATGCCCGGTCGACTGCTTCTACTACACCGACGAGGGCCTGGTGCTGCACGACAAGGATCTGTGCATCGGCTGCGGCTATTGCTTCTACGCCTGCCCCTTCGGCGCCCCCCAGTATCCGCAGAGCGGCGCCTTCGGCATGCGCGGCAAGATGGACAAATGCACCTTCTGCGCCGGCGGGCCGGAGCCCGACAACTCCGAGGAGGAGTTCAGGAAGTACGGCCGCAACCGCCTGGCGGAAGGCAGGCTGCCGCTGTGCGCCGAGATGTGCGCGACCAAGGCGCTGCTCGCCGGCGATGGCGATGTCGTCTCCGAAATTTTCCGCGGCCGCGCCCTGAATCGCGGCAAGGGCGCCGATCTGTGGGGCTGGGGCACCGCCTACGGCAAGGAGAAGGCAAAGGGGGAGGGCAAATCATGAGACTCTTTCTGATGGCCGCTATGGCGCTGGCGCTCGCCGGCTGCGGCGAGCGCGACAAGGCCATGGTCTATAAGCAAGGCGTTTACCAGGGCAAGACCGACAGCGCTCCGTGGAACAACGCCCTCTACAAGGGCGACAAGGCCAAGTGGGAAAGCGATATCCGGGCCCGCAACCAGCAGCAGGACGAATCCCGCCGCATCGGCGGCTAGGAGGCCGCATGAAGCGCATCTTCCTTCTTTTGCTCTTTTGGCTCCTGGCGCCGCAAGCCGCGCTTGCGGCGGACGCTCAACCGGCGCGGACTCAGGCAAGCACGCCGCACAACGAGGTCCGGCTATGGCGGCAGGTCCGCTCCGGGCAGCCCGGCATCACCACCGTGCGGGGAATCGAAACCGGCGTTCTCGTCCAGTCTGGCGGCGAGACATGGCGCGAACTGCGCGACGGCCCGATCACGCTCTACGGCGGCATCCTGCTGTGCGTGGTGATCGCGGGCATCGCCGCCTACTATGCACTGCGCGGTCCGATCAAGCTCAAGGAGGCGCGCAGCGGACGCTTGGTCGGACGCTTCACCGGCATCGAGCGCATCGCCCACTGGAGCATGGCCGGCAGCTTCGTCATCCTCGCCCTATCCGGGCTCAACATGCTGTTCGGCCGTCACCTTCTGCTGCCTGTGCTGGGTCACGCGCTGTTTTCCTGGGTGGCAGTACTGTGCAAGAACCTGCACAATTTCGTCGGGCCGCTGTTCCTGCTCTCCATTGTCGTGTCCTTCCTCATCTTCGTGAAGGACAACCTATGGCGCACCACGGATGCGCTGTGGCTGAAGAAGTTGGGTGGGTTGCTCTCGGGCGAGCACGTGCCGTCCGGGCGCTTCAACCTGGGAGAGAAGGCCTGGTTCTGGCTGGGCTTAGTCGTGCTCGGCTGCACCGTGAGTTTGAGCGGTCTGGTTCTCGACTTCCCGAACTTCGAACAGGGGCGCGCGATCATGCAATGGGCTAATATCGTTCATGTGGTCGCAGCGCTGCTGTTTATCTGTCTGGCAATGGGCCATATCTATATCGGCAGCATTGGTATGGAAGGCGCTCTGGAGGGAATGCGCGACGGCTACGTGGACGAAGTCTGGGCCAGGGAGCACCACGAACTTTGGTACCTTGATCAGAAACAGAAAGCTGCCAAGTCCCCTGCTGTGCCGGCTTCGGCCGCATCGGCCGCCCAACCCTGACGACGGGAGCGAAGATGAAAGCGAAACTAATCCTGGTCATGATCACCGCGTTGGCGCTGGGCGCTGCGCAAGCCAAGCTGCCGCCGCCCTCGGAGGAGCAACAGGCCAAGGCCGCGGTGGCCAAGGCGAAGGCCGCCTTGGCCGCACAACAGGAGGCCGAGCAGCTTGCCAAGGCGCAGGACCGGGTGGCCCAGCGTTACCTCTCGGAACAGAAGGCCAAGGAAGGCAAGATCACCCCGACGAAGAAATAGCCAGCTCTCGCGCGGGCGTGCCGCAGCGCAGCCCAAGGCTCCTCGCCGCGACGGGCGGCGTTGCGCTCAAACCGTAGGAAAATAATCCGACTTCATCAGGGCCGAGTCAGACGCTTGCGACCTGACTCACGATCTTCTCAGGCAGGGGCGAGGGCGCTGCGCCGTGAGCCGATGCCGATGCACATCGCCCCAAGACCCGAATTTTAAGTTTAGCGACTCCTTGGCCTCATTAGTGCCATTGCTGCTCCGACTCGGAGAAGTATCGCCCATCGCCTAATGTATGATGTAAGCATATATTGGGGAATTATAAGGACGGAGAGGCGCCGCGGATAAGGCGCCGGCTCCGGAAAAAACTTGGAGTGGCGCAGAGGTGCTTGCATGAACGGCCCGCCGATCGGGGGCCATTGGAGGCAGCGGATGACAGGCTTCATGAAACTTGGCTCCTCGACCTGGGCTCGAACCAGGGACCTACGGATTAACAGTCCGGCGCTCTACCAACTGAGCTATCGAGGAACAGTTGAGGCGCGCATCTTATTCATTTCGCCGGTCCGCGTCAATAGCCGATAGGACGCGGCGGCGTGACGCAGATACGCCGCCGCAAGGAGGGAGAGGCAGCATGGATGAGCAGTTGATCTACGCGAAGACGGCGGCAGGTGAGAAGGCGCTGGACCAACTCACGCCGTCCTTGCCACGCGAGTTGCGTGCGCTGCTGGCTGCCGTCGATGGCCGGGCGAGTGCGACCGAACTCAAGCGGCGTTTGGCAGATGACAGCCAGGTCGATGCCGCCCTGGAGGAGTTGGAGCACCGCGGATTGATCAGGAGGCTCGCCGCCAAGCCGCAGCTTTGGGAAGTCGTGCTCGGCGATGAACCAGTCCTTGATCCTGGGTATCCGGCTCTGTCGTTGCCTTCCGATCCGCCGCCGAATGAGAGCGGTACTGCTCATCGAGACGGTTTGCCAACGCGGCTGTGCGGGAAGTGCTCCGAGTGGCGACGGAGGTGGGCCGCAAGGAGGGAAGAGAGGGCTTTTCGCCGGGCTTATGAAACGCCAAGCGACGACGATCGCTTCACTCCGGTCAAGCTGAAGCCGATCCGCCGCGGTCGGCGCCGCAAGTGGGTGGGGCCGCTCGCGACTGTCGCCGTCTTGCTGTTACTCGTGATCGGCGTCCTGCTACTGGCGCTGTTCTTCCCCTACCAGCACTACCGGCCGGAGATCGAACAGCGCTTGAGCGCCGCCTTGCGCGATCCGGTGAGCATCAACGAGGTGGGATTCAGCTTCCAGCCCTATCCGAACATCACCCTGAAGGGCATCTCGGTCGGCGCAGAACCCTACGCCAAGATCAGGGCCATTCGCGTTCTTCCGGATCCGTTTTCCCTGTTTGGCGCGCATTGGGTCATCCTCCACGCGCGCATCGAAGGCATGGTCATCGGCGATCGAGGTATTGGCCCCAGCGCGCATTGGCTGGCCGGCAGCGAAGGTGTTGTGCGGTTACGCAGCGCTCATTTCGACCAGCTCTCGGTCGATATCGGCGATCTGCGCGTGGATGGCCTGAGCGGCGAGCTGAGGACTACGCGGGAAGGCAATGTGGTCAGGATCCTGCTGCGCCAGGGCAGCCTGAGTCTGGAGCTCGTGCCGGCGGAATCAGGCTACCGGCTGTCGGCGGTCGGCACGGCGCTGACCCTGCCCTTCAGCCCCAAGTTGGCCTTCTCTTCCCTCGGAGTCCAGGGCGAACTCAGACCCGGTCTGCTGCGTCTCTCCAAGATCGACGGCAGGCTCTATGACGGATTTCTCGGCGGGAGCGCAAAGATCGGGTGGACCCAACAAGGGGCGACTTTGGTCGCCGACGTCCGATTGCAGAGTATCAGCAGCGGCCGATTGCTGGCGGCTCGGGCGCCAGGCTTGTCCCTGCACGGGGAACTCGGCGGCGAGTTGCACATCGAGTCGCGGGCCGCAAACCTTGCCGGGATATCCGACAATCTGCGCGCTCATGGGGAATTCCTGGTCGGGCGCGGCGCCATCAACGGCCTCGATCTGATCGAGGCCGCGCGCAGCAAGCGTCCGACCCGGGGCGGCACCACGGGTTTCGAACAGCTCTCAGGCGAACTGCTGCTCGATGGCCAAGCCTGCCACCTAGGCAAGCTGAAACTGAGTGCCGGCCTGATGCGGGCCGAAGGCCATCTCGACATCGGCAAGAACGGGCGGATCGGAGGCATGATCGCCCTCGATCTCGCCGGTGCGGCGACGCGGATCCGCGCCGCGCTGGCGATCGGCGGTACGCTCGACGAGCCGCAGGTTTCGATCGGGCGCGGTGCGCGCATCAGTCCTTGAGCACGGCGGCGATGGCATCTGCCACGAAGTCGATATTGTGCGAATTGATCGCAGCGACGCAGATACGGCCGGTGCTCAGGGCATAGATACCGTAGTCGGCCTTCAGCCGCTCCACCTCGGCCGGGCTTAGGCCGGTATAAGAAAACATGCCGCGCTGCTGGGTGATGAAGGAGAAATCCCGCTTGACTCCGCGCGCCCTCAGCTTTTCGGCCAGACCCTGGCGCATCGCGCGAATGCGGCTGCGCATGCCGGCGAGTTCGGCCTCCCACATCTGGCGCAATTCCGGGTTGCCGAGCACGGTGGCGACCACCACGCCGCCATGGGTCGGCGGGTTAGAGTAGTTGGTGCGCACCACCCGCTTGACTTGGGACATGACGCGCGCCGTCTCTTCCCTGTCCCGGGTCACCAGCGACAGAGCGCCGACGCGCTCGCCATAGAGGGAGAAAGACTTAGAGAACGAACTGGAGACGAAGAAGGTCAGGCCGGAATCCGCAAACAGCCGCGCCGCCAGCGCATCCGCTTCGATGCCTTCGGCGAAGCCCTGGTAGGCCATATCCAAGAAGGCGACCAGGCCGCGCGCGCGCACCACCTCGATCACCTCGCGCCATTGCGCCTCGGTCAGATCTGCGCCGGTGGGATTGTGGCAGCAGGCGTGCAGCACGACGATGGAGCCAGCCACCATGCCGGCGAGCTTGGCCTTCATCGCCTCGAAATTCACGCCCCGGGTCGCGGCGTCGTAGTAGGGGTAGCTCTGCACCGGGAAGCCGGCAGCCTCGAAAAGCCCGAGATGGTTTTCCCAACTCGGGTCACTGATGAATACCGTCGCCGTCGGAAACAGGCGCTTCAGGTAATCGGCGCCGACCCTCAGGGCGCCGGTGCCGCCCAGGGTCTCGATGGTCACTAGGCGGCCGTCGGCGATCAGGGGCGAAGTCGGGCCGAACAGCAGCTTTTGCACCGCCTGATTGTAGGCGGCGAGGCCCTCGATCGGCTGATAGGCGCGCGGCTGCAGCGCTTCCAGGCGCGCCTTCTCGGCCCGCTTGACGGAATCGAGCAGCGGCACCTTGCCGTTGTCGTCGTAATAGACGCCGACGCCGAGATTGACCTTGTTTGGCCGGGCATCGGCGTTGTAGGCCTCGGTCAGACCGAAGATCGGGTCGCGCGGGGCCATCTCGACCGAGGCGAATAGGGAAGAAATCGTTGAAGAGCTCATATACACTCCAGGGTTGGCCGCGTGGGCTAGCTACGCTCGATTGCGCAGCGCAATATTTTAACCGCGTTTTAACCGCGAATGCGGGGATGAGGTGACATCATGGATAGCAGCGACGCCCGGCGTGACCGCGCAGCGGGGAAATGAACTTGTCAGATCCAATCGCTTTCCCTGGCAGTCCGTTCCGCCTGCATCAGCCGTTTGCCCCCGCCGGCGACCAGCCCGAGGCGATCGCCAAACTGACCGAGGGCGTTGAAGACGGGTTGATGTACCAGACCCTGCTCGGCGTCACCGGCTCGGGCAAGACCTTCACCATGGCCAACGTCATCGCCAGAACCGGACGGCCGGCGCTGGTGCTGGCGCCGAACAAGACGCTGGCGGCGCAGCTCTATGCCGAATTCCGCGAGTTCTTCCCGGACAACGCGGTCGAGTATTTCGTCTCCTACTACGATTACTACCAGCCCGAGGCCTACGTGCCCTCGCGCGACCTGTTCATCGAGAAGGATTCGAGCATCAACGAACAGATCGAGCAGATGCGCCTGTCCGCCACCAAGTCGCTGCTGGAGCGCCGCGACTGCGTGATCGTCGCCACCGTCTCGGCGATCTACGGCATCGGCGACCCGGTCGACTACCACAGCATGATCCTGCACCTGCGCCAGGGCGAGAGGCTCGCCCAGCGCGATGTCATCCGGCGCCTGGCCGAGATGCAGTACCAGCGCAACGACATCGACTTCGACCGCGGCGTCTATCGGGTGCGCGGCGACGTCATCGACGTGTTTCCGGCCGAGAACGCCGAGCACGCGATCCGCATCACCCTGTTCGACGACGAGATCGAATCCTTGCTGCTGTTCGATCCGCTCACCGGCCGCGGCAAGCAGAAGCTCCCCCGCTTCACCGTCTACCCGTCCAGCCATTACGTCACGCCGCGGGCCACGGTGCTGCGCGCGGTCGAGAAAATCAAGGCGGAACTCTCCGAACGCATAGCGTTCTTCCAGGCGAGCCAGAAGCTGGTTGAGTGCCAGCGCATCGAGCAACGCACCCGCTTCGATCTGGAAATGCTCGAACAGCTGGGCTTCTGCAAGGGCATCGAGAACTACTCGCGCCATCTTTCCGGGCGCCAGCCGGGCGAGCCGCCGCCGACCCTGATCGACTATCTGCCGCCGCGCTCGCTGCTGTTCATCGACGAGAGCCACGTCACCATTCCCCAGGTCGGCGGCATGTACAAGGGCGACCGCTCGCGCAAGGAGAACCTGGTCGATTACGGCTTCCGCCTGCCCTCGGCGCTGGACAACCGGCCGCTGCGCTTCGACGAATTCGAGAAGCTGATGCCCCAGACCGTGTTCGTCTCGGCCACGCCGGCCAATTACGAAGCTTTGCACCAGGCCCAGGTGGTGGAGCAGGTGGTGCGCCCGACCGGTCTCATCGATCCGGCGCTGGAGATCCGCCCGGCGACCACCCAGGTCGATGATCTCCTGGCTGAAGTCAAGCGCCGCGTGGCCAACGGCGAGCGCACCCTGGTGACCACCCTGACCAAGCGCCTGGCCGAGCAGCTGACCGAGTTCTACGCCGACAACGGCATCAAGGTGCGCTACCTGCATTCGGACATCGAGACCGTCGAGCGGGTCGAGATCATCCGCGACCTGCGTCTGGGCGTCTTCGACGTCCTGGTCGGCATCAACCTGTTGCGCGAAGGCCTGGACATTCCCGAGGTGTCGCTGGTGGCGATACTGGACGCCGACAAGGAGGGCTTCCTGCGCTCCGAGCGGGCGCTGATCCAGACCATCGGCCGCGCCGCACGCCACATCAACGGCAGCGCCATCCTCTACGCCGACCGCGTCACCGATTCGATGCGCCGGGCGATCGCCGAGACCGACCGGCGCCGCACCAAGCAGGTCGCCCACAACGCGGCGCATGGCATCGTCCCGCAGGGGGTAAAGAAACGCATCAGGGACATGATCGAGAACGCCTACGACAGCGAGGAGGCTGGACGCGAACTCAAGGCCGCGAGCGAAGCGGCGCATTACGACGCGATGAGCGCCAAGGAGTTGGCCAGGGCGATCAAACGGCTGGAGAAGGCGATGCAGGAGCACGCCCGGAACCTCGAGTTCGAACAGGCCGCCGCGGCCCGTGACGAACTATTCCGCCTGCGCCGGCAGGCCTTCGGCGCCGACCCGCACGAATCGACGGAACCGAGCGGTTGATGTTGGAGTGAAGGGCAGGGCACGGACGCAGCATCGCATCCGTGCCCAGGGACTTACAGCGGTCGAGCGCCTGACTTGGTCTCGACGATCTGCAGCGGCTCGTTGGCGATCACCGGCGCCGGGCGCGGCTTGCGTCCGAGCGGTGGCGCTGATGCTGGCGTTTCAATCTGCGGCCGCGGCTTGTCGCTGCTGGTCTCGATCAACTGCAAACCAGCCTGCTGCAATGACGCCGACAAGTCTATCGTCGGCTCCTCCGCCTGAACGACAGGTGCCGCTTGAGCTGCCACGGCGACCGGTTCCGGCTGCTCTATCGCGGCGGCCGGTTCGGCGGCCTGCGGCGGTTCGGCGGCGACGAGTGCGTGCAGGGCCGGTGCCATGTGCACCGGGAGCTGCTGGCTGGCGGGCTCGGGGATGACGGTCTCGGCGGGGGCCGCCGGCGACGCGAGGTGTGCTGCCGAGACGAATTCGGCTGCCTGAACCGGCGCGCGCTGGCCGGCAACCGGCTGCTGTTCCGTCATTTCGACTTCGGAAGCTGAGACTGCAGCGGTCTCGGCAGCGACGGTCGCTGCCTCCTCGCCCGGACGCCGTTCGCGCCGACCGCCACGGCGGCCGCGACGGGCCCGCTGTCCCTCCTCCGGCACGGCCTCGGCGCCGGCCGGTGCGGCGGTGGCCGCTGCTTCCTGGACCGCGGGAACCAGCTCGGCCGGCTTCTGGCGTGGGGGGCGCGGGGGGCGCGGCTCCCGTGGCTCCCGCGCTTCCCTAGGCTCGCCGGCGGGGCGTTCTTCCCGCTTTTCAGGGCGCTCGCCACGACTACGGCGCGGTTCGCGCGTGGTCTCGGTTTTTTCACCCTTATCGCTGCGCTCGGCTTTCTCCGGTTGCTGCGGACGCTCGCTGCGACCGCCCTCGCGCCGGGTCTTGCCGCCGCGGCGTGCTTCGCTGCGAGCTTCACGTTGCGGCGTCCGCTCGGCTTTGCTTTCGGTGACCGCGGGTGCGGCCGCCTTGCCGGAGAACCAAGACATGATCGTCGCCAGAATGCCGCGCGGTTCGGCTATGGGCGTCGCTGGAGCTTGTGCCTTGACCTTGGGCTCGACGATCGGCGCCGGCTGCCCCAGGGCGATACCCTTGACCGCGGCCTCCTGGCGCGCCGGCTTCGCTTCGGTCTGGGCGGAGGGCGTCGTGTAGCCTTCCTCGGCGGGCATCTCGACCATCTTGTAGCTGGGCAGGGTGACCTCTTCCAGGTTGAGCTGGTCGTGACGCAGACGCACGATCTGGTGATGCGGCGTTTCCAGGTGAATGTTGGGGATCAGCACCAGATTGACCTTGTGACGCATCTCTATCTTCGCGATATCGACGCGCTTCTCGTTCAACAGAAAGGTGGCGACATCGACCGGCACCTGGCAGTGGAGGGCGCCGGTGTTTTCCTTCATCGCCTCTTCTTCGAGGATGCGCAGGATGTGCAGCGCCGAGGACTCGGTGCTGCGGGTATGGCCGGTGCCGCTGCAGCGCGGGCAGGGGATGTAGCTGGTCTCGGCCAGCGCCGGACGCAGCCGCTGCCGCGACAGTTCGAGCAGGCCGAAGCGGCTGATCTTGCCGGTCTGGACCCGGGCGCGGTCAAAATGCAGGGCGTCGCGCAGTCGATTCTCGACCTCGCGCTGGTTGCGCGTGCTCTCCATGTCGATGAAGTCGATGACGATCAGGCCGCCCAGGTCGCGCAGCCGCAACTGGCGCGCGGTCTCATCGGCGGCCTCGAGGTTGGTCTTGTAGGCGGTCTCCTCGATGTCTGCGCCCTTGGTGGCGCGCCCGGAGTTGACGTCCACCGAGACCAGGGCCTCGGTGTGGTCGATGACGATGGCGCCGCCGGAAGGCAGCGTCACCTGGCGCGAGTAGGCCGATTCGATCTGGTGCTCGATCTGGAAGCGCGAGAACAGCGGCACGTCGTCGCTGTAGCGCTTGACCCGGGCGACATTGCCCGGCATCACGTGCGCCATGAACTGCTGCGCCTGCTCGAAAACGTCGTCGGTGTCGATCAGGATCTCGCCGATGTCCGGCGTGAAATAGTCACGGATGGCGCGGATCACCAGGCTCGATTCCTGGTAGATCAGGAAGGCGCCCTTTTGCGAATTGGCCGCACCCTCGATCGCCCCCCAGAGCTGCAGCAGGTAGTTCAAATCCCACTGCAGTTCCTCGAAGCTGCGGCCGATACCGGCGGTGCGCGCGATCAGGCTGGTGCTCGCCGGCACTTCGAGCCGGTCCATGATCTCGCGCAGTTCCTGGCGGTCCTCGCCCTCGACGCGGCGGGAAACGCCGCCACCGCGCGGGTTGTTGGGCATCAGCACGAGGTAACGGCCGGCCAGGGAAATGAAGGTGGTCAGCGCTGCGCCCTTGTTGCCGCGCTCATCCTTATCGACCTGGACGATCACTTCCTGGCCGACGCGCAGCGCGTCCTGGATGCGCGCCTTGCCCGGTTCGCCTTCGGATTTGAAATAGCTGCGCGCGACTTCCTTGAACGGCAGGAAGCCATGGCGCTCTGCACCGTACTCGACGAAGGCAGCTTCGAGACTGGGCTCGATGCGGGTGATGACCGCCTTGTAGATGTTGCCCTTGCGTTGTTCCTTGTTGGCCGACTCGATGTCTAGGTCAACCAGCTTCTGACCATCGACGATCGCGACGCGGAGTTCCTCGGCCTGCGTCGCATTGAACAGCATGCGTTTCATCTATGTGCTCCCGCGCGCACGGCACGGGCACGACGAACCTACGCCCGGTTGGGCGACAACACTCAGTATTTCTGGATTACGGTCATAGTGAGGTTCTCGGGCAAACTAGGGCCAGCTCTTCGTCTTCTTCAAGCTTGCTCCGAGGCATGCGGTAAACCGCTATCTCGGAGCCCGGTATTCATGCGGTGCTCTGTGCGCGCAAATCAAGTACCATCGCTGCTTCGGGTGAGCGAGAAAACCTGTGGCGTTTACTGCGCGGGCTGGGCCGGGGGCTCGGGCGGCTCGGTAAGCTCCCGGAATGCGGGAAACCGGCGATCGATGCGTTGGGCTGGTGCCTGCTCACTGTCCGGTACGATACGCTTGAACAGATAGCTACAAAGTTCGAAAAACGGGTACCGACAACATCCCTGGCGCGCCGCCGACGTCACTTCGGACCGCCGGGCGCGCTTGCCTAGGGACGGCAAACTGGAAAACAGTATATTGCAAATGAATGGCTTAAGCAAAGATTCGGCGACTTGGCTGGAAGTGGGCGAGGAATCGGCCGGCCAGCGCATCGACAATTTTTTGTTGCGCGTCTGCAAGGGCGTGCCCAAGAGCCACGTCTATCGCATCCTGAGGAGCGGCGAGGTTCGGGTGAACAAGGGCCGCATTGGCCCGGAATACCGCCTCAACATCGGCGATGCCGTGCGGATGCCGCCGATCCGTATCTCCGAGCGGCCGCTCCAGGCGCTCGTTCCGCCACGCGAGTTCGCCATCGTTTTCGAGGACGAGGCGCTGCTGGTGGTTGACAAGCCCGCGGGCGTCGCGGTCCACGGCGGCAGCGGCGTCAGTTTCGGGGTTATCGAGCAACTGCGCCGGCAGCGTCCCGAGGCGCGTTTCCTGGAGCTCGCCCATCGGCTGGACCGTGAGACCTCCGGCCTGCTGCTGCTCGCCAAGAAGCGCGCCGCCCTGACCCGACTGCACGACATGTTCCGCGACGGGGCGATCCACAAGCGCTACCTGGCTCTGATCCGGGGACGCTGGCAGAACCCCCTGCAGCACGTGCGGCTGCCGTTGCTGAAGTATCTGACCGCCGAGGGCGAGCGACGCGTCAGCGTTTCGGACGAGGGCCGAGCTTCGCACAGTATTGTCAGGCTCCTGGCGCGCTGGGAGAATTTCAGTCTGGTCGAGGTGGAACTGAAGACCGGACGCACCCACCAGATCCGCGTGCATCTGGCGCACCTGGGTTTTCCGCTGGCGGGCGACGACAAGTACGGCGACTTTCCGGCCAACCGGGAGCTGGCCAAAACCGGCCTGAAGCGCATGTTCCTGCATGCGGCGAGCCTGTCCTTCAAGCACCCCTTGAGCGCACAGGAAATTTCGCTGAAGGCGCCCCTGCCATCTGAACTGCGCGACTTCCTCGCCCGCTTGGAGGCTGCAGAGATGCGGGATTACGGCGACGGGAGCGCGCTTGAATCGCTTTGAACTGATCGTCTTCGACTGGGACGGCACCCTGATGGACTCTGCCGGCGCCATCGTTGCCGCAATCCAGGCGGCCTGCCGGGATCTCGACATAGCGCCGCCCTCCGACGCGCGGGCGCGACACATCATCGGCCTGGGCCTGAACGATGCGCTGGCCAATGCCCTGCCAGATCTTCAGCCGGCGCGTTATCGTCCCTTGGCGGAGCGCTACCGCCATCACTATCTGGCCGGGGACGGCGAGTTGCGCCTGTTCGAGGGCATCGAGGCGCTGGTGGCTGGATTGGCGGCATCCGGCCATCGTCTGGGTGTAGCCACCGGCAAGAGCCGCAACGGGCTCAACCGGGCGCTGGCCGCGAGCGGTCTGGCCGGACATTTTCAGGCCACACGCTGCGTCGACGAATGCCACTCCAAGCCGCATCCGCAGATGCTCTATGAGCTGATGGACGAACTTGCCACACCGGCCGATCGGACGCTGATGGTCGGCGACACCACGCACGACCTGAAAATGGCGCAAAACGCTGGCGTTGGTGCCCTGGCCGTGGCTTACGGTGCCCATCCGCGCGCAGAACTGGTGGCCGAGCAGCCGCTGTATTGCGCTGGCAGCGTTGCCGAACTGCAGGCATGGCTATCCCGAAACGCCTGATCTGCAGCGGTGACTTGCTGGTCGAGGGTGGCCGCGGCGTGCGTTTTGACATCGAACGTCATGGTGTCACCGAGCCCGGTTTCATGGTCCGCTACCGCGGTGAGGTGCGCGCCTTCCTGAATCGTTGCGGCCACATGCCGGTCGAACTGGACTGGCAACCAGGCGAGTTTTTCGACGGTTCCGGTTTATACTTGATCTGCGCAACGCACGGCGCACTCTACGCCCCCGAAGACGGCCGTTGTGTTCACGGGCGGTGCAATGGCAAGGGCTTGCAGCCTCTCGCTGTGTGCGAAATCGACGGACAGATCTTTTTGGAAGAAGCCTAGCCCCGATGGAAACTCCGCAGAACTCGTCTCAATGGGAACGTAGCGTCCTGGAAAAAATTGCCCTAGACGGCCTTGCCGAGCAGCGCCGGCGGCGGCGCTGGGGCATCTTCTTCAAGCTGCTGGGCTTCATCTACCTCGGCGTGATCCTGGGCTATGTCATCGATTGGGGCAGGCCGGCGGACAAGCTCGGCGACGGCGGTCATACCGCGCTGGTGCAACTCTCCGGGGTGATCCAGGCCAAGGGCGACGCCAGCGCCGATAGCGTCATCAGCGGCCTGGACGCTGCGTTCGCGGACAAGGGCACGAAGGGCGTCATCCTGCGCATCAACAGCCCGGGCGGCAGTCCGGTGCAGTCGGGCATGATCAACGACGAGATCTGGCGTCTGCGCGCCCTGCATCCGGCCATTCCGCTGTATGTGGTGGTCGAAGACATCTGCGCTTCCGGCGGCTATTACGTCGCCTCCGCGGCGAACAAGATTTTCGTGGACAAGGCCAGCATCGTCGGTTCGATCGGCGTGCTGATGGACGGCTTTGGTTTTACCGGGGCCATGGAGAAGCTGGGAGTCGAACGCCGCCTGCTGACCGCCGGTAAATACAAGGGCTTTCTCGATCCATTCTCGCCCCAGGACGCGCAGCAGAAGGCCTACGCCCAGGTGATGCTCGACGATATCCACCAGCAATTCATCGACGCGGTCAGGAAGGGCCGCGGCAAGCGGCTCAAGGAAACACCGGAGACGTTCTCCGGCCTGATGTGGACCGGCGCCAAGAGCGTCGAAATGGGACTAGCCGACGGCTATGGCACGGTCGATTCGGTGGCCCGGGATGTCATCAAGGCCGATCAGGTGCGCGATTACACGGTGAAGCAGAACCTCGCCGAGAAATTCGCCAAGCAGATCGGGGCACAGGTGTCGGGCGGCGTGGTCAATGCGCTGACCCGGATGACGCTGCGCTGAGAGCGGCCGACCTCAGGGCAGGGGAATTCCGGCGTTGCGCAGCATCCGGCAAAGTGCGATCAGCGGCAGGCCGACCAGGGCATTGGGGTCGTCGCCGCGCATCGATTCGATCAGCGCGATGCCCAGCCCCTCCGACTTGGCGCTGCCGGCGCAGTTGAGCGCGTCTTCGCGGTCGAGATAGCGCTCGATATCGGCGTCGCTGAGCTGGCGAAAACGCACCTCGGTCGGCACGTCGCACCGCTGCGCCAGTCCGCTGGCGCTGTCGAGCAGGCACAGGCCGGTGTCGAAGGTCACCGTTTGCCCGCGCATCGCTCGCAGCTGGGCGACGGCATTAGCGCGGGTGCCGGGCTTGCCGTAGCGCTTCCCGCCGCAGTGAGCGACCTGATCGCTGCCGATGATCAGGGCGTTGGCAAAGCGTCCCGCCACCGCCTGTGCCTTTTCCTGAGCCAGCCTCTCGGCGGTCGCGGCGGGGGTCTCCCCGGCCAGGGCGGTCTCGTCGACCTCGGGCGCGGCGGTCACAAAAGGCAGTTGCAGCCGTTGAAGCAGCTCGCGTCGGAATGGCGAGGTCGAGGCGAGCACAAGGCTCGGAGCAGAAACGGTTGGCAGATTCATGGCGGACTTTGACTGGAAAAGGGAAAAATAATATCATTAGCGGTTTATGTCGCGACAGGGGATGAGGCAGATCGCCGGTATTGCCATCGACAGCCTTGCATTTGCGCGCGAAGGACGGCACCTGGTCGGGCAACTGGCCGTGAATGCGCTGCCGCGCCTCGCCGATTTGCTGGCGAACGATGCCGGGGTACTGGCTTGCGATGTCAGCGGCGGGCGTAACGAGGCGGGCAAGCTATATCTGCGGCTCAAGGTTACGGGCGAATTGCACCTGATCTGTAGCCGCTGCCTTGAGGCGATGCCGTTGCCGCTGGCGATCGACAGCCAGGTGCTGCTGGTGCCGCCGGGTGCGCCCTGGCCCGACGAAGCGCTCGAGGACGACAGCGCCGACGCGGTCGAGGCTCTGGGCGAGCAGCTCGTAGCGGAACTGGTCGAGGATGAGTTGTTGCTGGCCCTGCCGGTTGCGCCGCGCCACGACGCCTGCGGTCTGCCCGGTGGTGAACGCAATGAAAGCGCCAGGTCGCCGTTCGCGGTACTGGCGAAGCTGAAGTAGCGAATCGGAAGCAACGAGTCTGAATTGAACGATTATTGAAGGAGCATCAAAATGGCTGTCCAGCAGAATAAGAAATCCCCCTCCAAGCGTGGCATGCGTCGCGCCCACGATTTTCTCGTTGCGCCGCCGCTGGCCGTCGAGCCGACCACGGGGGAAGTGCACCTGCGGCACCACATCAGCCCCAGCGGTTACTATCGCGGCAAGAAGGTGCTCGCGACCAAGGGCGAGTAATTTCGCCAGCGGCGGAGTAGGGCGTCGGATCGCGACGTTCTACTCCGCCTCATCCCCGTTTTCAATCCCCACTTTCTCGATGGCGGTTACCCTCGCAATCGACTGCATGGGCGGCGACCATGGCCCCGCAGTCACGGTTCCGGCTGCACTCGATTTTCTGCGTCGCGATTCCGACTGCTCGGTCATCCTGGTCGGCCTGCAAGATGTCCTGCAGCCGCTGATCGGGCGACGCGGGGCAGCGTTCGGCGAGCGGCTGCGCATCAATCACGCCAGCGAAATGGTCGCGATGGATGAACCGATCGCCTCCGCCTTGCGCATCAAGAAGGACTCCTCGATGCGCGTCGCCGCCGAACTGGTCAAGAGCGGCAAGGCCCAGGCGGCGGTATCCGCCGGCAATACCGCGGCATTGATGGCGATCTCGCGTTTCGTCCTGAAGACCCTGCCCGGAATCGAACGCCCGGCCATTGCCAGCATCGTCCCGACGCTCAATCGCTACACTTACTTGCTCGACCTCGGCGCCAACGTCGATTGCCAGCCCGAGCATCTGCTGCAGTTTGCTATCATGGGTGCCATGCTCTTCTCCGCGCTCGAACACAAGGAGCGGCCCAGCGTCGGCCTGCTCAACATCGGCGAAGAGGCGATCAAGGGCAACGAGGCGGTCAAGCGCGCCGGTGAATTGCTGAAGGACAGCGGTCTCAATTTCTATGGCAATGTCGAAGGCGACGACATCTACAAGGGCACGGTCGACGTGGTGGTCTGCGACGGCTTCGTCGGCAACGTCGCGCTCAAGGCTTCCGAAGGTCTGGCGCACATGATCAGTGCGGCGCTGCGCGAGGAGTTCAAACGCAATTTGCTGACCCGCCTGGCGGCACTGGTGGCGCTGCCGGTGCTCAACTCCTTCAAGCGCCGCTTCGATCCCCGTCGCTACAACGGCGGCAGCCTGCTCGGCCTCAAGGGCATCGTCGTGAAGAGCCACGGCTCGGCCGACGCGCTGGCATTTTTCTGCGCCCTGGAGCGCGCCGCGGAGGCCGCCCGCAACCAGCTTCCCGAGCGCATCGCCGCCCGCATGGCGCAACTGTCTCCGACGATATGACAATCTTTTCCCGCATCATTGGCACCGGCAGCTATTTGCCCGGCGCGCCGGTCAGTAACCTTCAACTGGTGGCTGATCTGGCGGCACGCGGCGTCGCCACGTCCGACGAATGGATCGCCGAGCGCACCGGCATCCGCGCCCGTCACTTGGCGCCCGAGGGCGTCACCTGCAGCGATCTGGCGCTGGAGGCTGGCCGACGCGCGCTCGCCGCGGCCGGCAAGGCACCAGACGACATCGATCTCATCATCCTCGCCACCTCGACGCCGGACATGGTTTTCCCCAGCGCGGCAGCGCTGCTCCAGGACAAACTCGGCATCAGGAATGGCGCCGCGGCGTTCGACGTGCAGGCGGTGTGCAGCGGTTTCATCTACGCCTTGGCGATCGCCGAAAAATTCATCCGCTCGGGCTCACACCGCCGCGCCCTGGTGGTCGGTGCCGAGGTATTTTCGCGCATCCTCGATTGGAACGACCGCGGCACCTGCGTGCTGTTCGGCGACGGCGCCGGGGCGGTGGTGCTGGAAGCCAGCGATGGTCCCGGGATTCTGGCCACCGCGCTGCACGCCGACGGCAGCTACAACGCCATCCTGTCGGTACCGGGACAGATCTGCGGCGGCCGGGTGATCGGCACGCCCTTCCTGCAGATGGAAGGCCAGGCGGTGTTCAAGTTCGCGGTCAGGGTGCTGCACGAGGTCGCCAATGAGGTGCTGACGCAGGCAGGCATGACGATAGACCAGGTCGACTGGCTGATTCCACACCAGGCCAACATCCGCATCCTTCATGCTACTGCCAAGAAACTCGGATTGCCGGCCGAGCGCGTCATCATCACCGTCGGACAGCACGGCAATACCTCGGCCGCCTCAATCCCGCTCGCCCTTGACGAGGCGGTACGCAGCGGCAGAATCCATCCGGGCGACACATTGCTGCTCGAAGGCGTCGGCGGCGGCTTCACCTGGGGCGCAGCGCTGCTCAAGTTTTAAGCGCAGGAGTTCGTATGAAATTTGCACTGGTATTTCCCGGACAGGGCTCGCAGTCGCTCGGCATGATGAACGCCTATGGTGACCACAAGGTACTGCGCGACACCTTCGCCGAAGCCTCGTCCGCGCTCGGCCGCGACCTCTGGCAGCTGGCCTGCAACGGCCCGGCCGAGGCGCAGAACCAGACCGCCAATACCCAGCCGCTGATGCTCACCGCCGGCGTTGCCGTGTATCGGCTCTGGAGGGAAATGGGTGGCCCCGAGCCGCAGCTGATCGCCGGCCACAGTCTGGGCGAGTATTCGGCGCTGGTGGCCGCGGGCGTGATCGATTTCCAGGACGCCGTGCCGCTGGTGGAACTGCGCGGCCGCGCGATGCAGGAGGCGGTCCCGGCCGGCGCGGGCGCGATGGCGGCGATTCTCGGCCTGGACGCAGGCCAGGTGATGACCGCCTGCGCCGAGAGCGGGCAGGGGCAGGTGGTCGAGGCGGTAAATTTCAACGCGCCAGAGCAGATCGTCATCGCCGGCCATGTCGCGGCGGTGGAACGCGCGGCCGCCGCCTGCAAGGCCAAGGGTGCGAAGCGCGCACTGCTGCTGCCGGTATCAGCTCCCTTCCATTGCTCGCTGATGCAGCCGGCGGCGGAGAAACTGCGACAGCGGCTGTCCGAACTGGATTTTTCGGCGCCCAGGATTGCGCTGGTGAACAACGTCGACGCCCGGTGCCTATCGGAGCCGGACCAGATCAAGGATGCCCTGGTGCGCCAGGCCGCCAGGCCGGTGCGCTGGGTCGAGACCATGCGGGTGCTGGCGGCACAGGGCGTCAGTCACGTCTATGAATGCGGTCCTGGCAAGGTGCTGGCGGGGCTGGTCAAGCGCTGCGCCGACGGCTTGGTCGGCGGGGCGATGGCCGATCTCGCCGGCATCGAGGCGGCGCTCGCCGCGGTCAATGAATAGGGAGCAAGCGATGGTCGATGAAACTCATCAGGGCCCGCTGGCGGGACAGGTCGCGCTGGTCACCGGCGCTTCGCGTGGCATCGGCCGCGCCATCGCGCTGGAGCTGGGCGGTCAGGGGGCAGTCGTGGTCGGCACCGCGACCACCGAGCATGGCGCCGCTGCCATCCAGGCGGCGCTCGATGCTGCCCGCTGCCCGGGCTGGGGGGCGATGCTCGACGTCACCGACGCCGGCGCCTGCGAGGCTCTGTTTGCGGAAATCGAGAAGCGGTTCGGCGCGGTCGCGATCCTGGTAAATAACGCCGGCATCACCCGCGACAACCTCGCCATGCGCATGAAGGACGAGGAGTGGGACGAAGTCATCGCCACCAATCTCAAGGCCGTCTTTCGGCTCTCCCGGCGGGTGATGCGCGGCATGATGAAAGCGCGTCACGGCCGCATCATCAACATCACTTCGGTGGTCGGCAGTTCGGGCAATCCGGGCCAGGCCAACTACGCCGCCGCCAAGGCCGGCGTCGCCGGCATGACGCGGGCGCTGGCCCAGGAACTGGGCAGCCGCAACATCACCGTCAATTGCGTTGCGCCGGGCTTTATCGATACCGACATGACCAAGTCACTGCCCGAGAGCCAGCGCACCGCTCTGCTTGCCAAGATTCCCCTCGGCAGGCTCGGCGAGGCCGCCGAGATTGCCGCCGCCGTGGCCTTCCTGGCCGGCCCGGGAGCGGGCTATATCACCGGTTCCGTGCTGCACGTCAATGGCGGGATGTACATGAGTTGACCCGGGCACTCGGGAATGCGTTTCTGTTAAAATGCCGAAGTTTTTGTCACAACAGCCGATAACCAGGGAAGGAGCAACACATGGAGAACATCGAACAACGCGTCAAGAAAATCGTTGCCGAGCAGTTGGGCGTCAATGAGTCCGAGATCAAGAGCGATTCCTCCTTTGTCGATGACCTCGGTGCCGATTCGCTCGACACCGTCGAACTGGTGATGGCTCTCGAGGAGGAATTCGAGTGCGAGATTCCGGATGAGGATGCCGAGAAGATCACCAGCGTGCAGCAGGCGATCGATTACGTCAGCGCCCACGTCAAGAAATAATTCGCGTAGCTCGGGAGTCCAACTTGTCACGTCGCAGAGTCGTCGTCACCGGCCTGGGGATCATTTCGCCGGTCGGCAATACGGTCCCGGAAGCCTGGGAAAACATCCTCGCCGGGCGTTCCGGTATCGGCCCGATCACGCGTTTCGACGCCTCGGCTTTCGCGGCGAGAATCGCCGGCGAGGTCAAGAACTTCGACGTGGCGGCTTACCTCTCCGCGAAGGAAGCGCGGCGCATGGATACCTTCATCCATTACGGCATGGCGGCGGGGGTCCAGGCGTTCAAGGATTCGGGCCTTGAGGTCAGGGCCGAGAACGCCGAGCGCATCGGCGTCAATATCGGTGCCGGCATCGGTGGCCTGGCCTTGATCGAAGAGACGCACAACGATTATCTCGCGCAAGGGCCGCGCAAGATTTCTCCCTTTTTCATTCCCGGCACGATCATCAACATGATCGCCGGCAACCTGTCGATCATGTTCGGGCTGAAGGGTCCGAATCTGGCGATGGTCACCGCATGCACCACGGCGACGCACTGTATCGGTGAGTCGTCCCGGATCATCGAGTACGGCGATGCCGACGTGATGATCTGCGGCGGTGCCGAATCCTCGATAACGCCGCTGGCGATCGGCGGTTTTGCCACGGCGCGGGCATTGTCCACCCGCAACGACGATCCGACCACCGCCAGCCGGCCCTGGGACAAGGATAGGGACGGCTTCGTGCTCGGGGAGGGCGCCGGCATCATGGTGCTCGAAGAGTATGAGCACGCCAGGGCGCGCGGCGCCCGGATTTATGCCGAGGTCGCCGGTTACGGCATGAGCGCCGACGCCCACCACATGACCGCACCAGCGGCCGATGGCGATGGTGCCCGGCGCTGCATGATCAATGCGCTGAAGAACGGCGACATCAATCTCGACGAGGTCGATTACATCAATGCCCACGGTACCTCGACGCCGCTGGGCGACCTGGCGGAGACCATCGCGCTCAAGCGCTGCTTCGGCGATCACGCCAAGAAGCTGGTGGTGAACTCGACCAAGTCGATGACCGGCCATCTGCTCGGCGCCGCCGGCGGGGTCGAGGCGATTTTCTCGACGCTGGCGCTGCATCATCAGGTGTCGCCGCCGACCATCAACATCTTCAATCAGGACGAGGCGTGCGACCTCGACTATTGCGCCAACAATGCGCGCCAGATGGAAATCCGGGTGGCACTTTCCAACTCCTTCGGCTTCGGCGGCACCAACGGCACCCTGGCCCTGCGCCGGGTGTAGCGCCCCGGGGGCAGCATGCAGCTGCCCGTCACACTTTCCCTGCGCCGCTCGCGCCGACTCGCCGCCCTGCTGGCCGCGGCACACGTACTGGCGGCGGCCGCCGTCCTCTCCCTGTCGCTACCCTGGTGGCTCAAGTTCGTCCTGCTGACGGCAATTTCGGGGTCGGCTTGGCGCAGCCTGATTCGGCTGAGAGGTCCGGGAAGAATCTGCCGACTGACCCTGAGAGAAGACGGCCGACTGGAATTCTCGCGCGTCGATGGTTCTTGCGGCGTGGCCAGCGTGCATCCGCACACGACGGTCACGGCCTTCCTGTGCGTGCTGCTGCTGCGGGCTCAGGCTAGGGTCGAGGCGCTGGTGCTTCTGCCCGATGCGCTGGATGCCGAAGATTTCCGTCTGCTGCGGCTGTGGCTGCGCTGGCGCACCGCGGCAAGCGGCCTGGATTGGTAGGCCTAGGGTCTGCGCGGCGGCTTCAACACGGTATCGCGCGCGCGCGCCAGGAGCTGCGGGTAGTCGCGGGAAAAGTGCAGGCCCCGGCTCTCGTGCCGGCGCTGGGCACAGCTGACGATCAGGTGCGCGGTCAGCACCAGATTGCGCAGCTCAATGAGATCGTTGCTGACGCGGAAGTTGGCGTAGTACTCGTCGATCTCGCGCTCCAGCAGTCGGATCCGGTGTTGGGCGCGGGCGAGGCGCTTGTTGGTGCGCACGATCCCGACATAGTCCCACATGAAGCGGCGCAGTTCTTCCCAGTTGTGGGAGATGACGATTTCCTCGTCGGCGTCGGCGACCCGGCTCTCGTCCCAGGCCGGCAGCTTCGGCCGCGGCTGCTTCGGGGTGGCAAGGATGTCGGCCGCTGCCGCCTCGCTGAACACTAGGCATTCGAGCAGGGAGTTGCTGGCGAGCCGGTTGGCGCCGTGCAGGCCGGTGCAGGCGCTCTCGCCGACGACGTAGAGACCGGGAAGATCGCTCTTCGCGGCGAGGTTGGTGACGACGCCGCCGCAGGTGTAGTGCGCCGCCGGCACCACCGGAATCGGGTCGCGGGTGAGATCGATGCCGAATTCCAGGCAGTGGGCGTGGATGTTCGGGAAGTGTTCGATCAGAAAATCGGCGCTCTTGTGCGTCATGTCGAGGAAGACGCAGTCGAGTCCGTGCTTTTTCATCTCGAAGTCGATGGCGCGCGCCACCACGTCGCGCGGAGCGAGTTCGGCGCGCTCGTCGTGCGCGGGCATGAAGCGGGTGCCGTCGGGCAGGCGCAGGATGCCGCCTTCGCCGCGCAGTGCCTCGGAGATCAGATAGGACTTGGCCTGCGGATGGTAGAGGCAGGTCGGATGGAACTGTATGAACTCCATGTTGGCCACCCGGCAGCCGGCGCGCCAGGCCATGGCGATGCCGTCGCCGGTGGCGGTATCGGGATTGGTGGTGTAGAGATAGACCTTGCCGGCGCCGCCGGTGGCGAGCACCGTCTGCGCCGCGGCGAAGGTTTCCACGCGGCCGCTGGCGGTATTCAGCGCGTAGGCGCCCCAGCAGCGTTGGCCGTCGGCCATGTCCATGTGGCGGTTGGTGATGAGGTCCACCGCGACCAGGTTTTCCAGCAGCGTGATGCGGGGGTGCGCGCGCGCCGCCGCCAGCAGGGTGCGCTGCACGGCGGCGCCGGTGGCGTCGGCCACGTGGGCGATGCGGCGCTGGCTGTGGCCGCCCTCGCGCGTGAGGTGCAGGGAGCTGCCCGCGGTGTCGAAGGGCACGCCCTGCGCGCGCAGCCAGGCGATCGCCTCGGGGCCGTGCTCGACGACGAAGCGGGTGGCCGGCAGGTCATTGAGCATGGCGCCGGCGACCATGGTGTCGTGCACATGGGCGTCGAAGCTGTCGCCCTCGGCGAGCACGGCGGCGATGCCGCCTTGTGCCCACTGGCTGGACGACATTTCAAGCTCGCGCTTGGCCAGCACGGTGACCTGGTAGCGTTCGGCGAGTTGCAGGGCGCAGCTCAGGCCGGCCAGGCCGCCGCCGATGATGAGAACGTCGCTTGGGTGCATGGGGAATTCAAGGGTCGTGGAAGTCCGGACGGCAAGTCCGCATTGTCCATGGGATCCCGCCCAGAAGTCGCTTGGTCGGGCGCCATCCCGCGCGTGCGCGTGGTCAGCATTCCAGGTTGTCGATCAGGCGGGTGGCGCCGAGCCTGGCGGCGCCCAGGGCGACGAGGTCGACGCCCTGGCGCAGCTCCTGCTCGCCGGGCGGCAGCAAGTCGCCGCGGCGGCGCAGGGTGAGATAGTCGGGTGCCCAGCCGCGCGCGGCGAGGTCGCGCGCGGCGCGGGTCTCCAGCGCCAGCAGTTGCGCCGGCGTGGCGGCGTGGCGCGCATCCTCGGCCAACGCGAGCAGCGCGCGCCGCAGCGCGGGCGCCTCGGCGCGTTGCGCGGGGCTGAGGTAGCCGTTGCGCGAGGACAGCGCCAGTCCGTCGGCGTCGCGCACGGTGTCCAGGCCGACGATGTCCAGCGGCAGGGCGAGCTGCGCCACCATGCGGCGGATCAGCAGCAACTGCTGGTAGTCCTTCTTGCCGAACACGGCCCAGCGCGGCTGCACCATCTGGAACAGCTTCATCACCACGGTGGCCACGCCCTCGAAATGGCCGGGGCGCACGGCGCCTTCGAGAATGCCGGCCAGCGCCGGGTCGGGCTGGATGCGGAAGACCTGCGGCTGCGGGTACATCTCGGCCTCGTCGGGCGCGAACAGCAGGTCGCAGCCGGCCTCCTGCAGCAGCTGGGCGTCGCGCGGCAGGGTGCGCGGGTAGCGGTCGAAATCCTCGTTCGGCCCGAACTGCAGGCGGTTGACGAAGATGCTGGCGACCACCGGCGCCTTGAGTTCGCGGGCGCGCGCGACGAGCGCCAGATGGCCGGCGTGGAGGTTGCCCATGGTGGGGACCAGGGCCCAGTCGTTGCGGCGGCGCAGTGCGGCGCGCAGTTCGGCGAGGGTGTGAACGGTATGCATGCTGGGTTGTGGGGCCCGGGTTCAGGCGCTGTAGCCGTGCAGCGCCTCGTCGGGGAAGGCGCCGGATTTCACGTCGCGCACGTAGCTGCGCACGGCGTCGCCGATGCTGGCGGCGCCTTGCATGAAGTTGCGCACGAAGCGGGGCTTGGCGCCGGCGGTGATGTCCAGCATGTCGTGCAGCACCAGCACCTGGCCGTGGGTTCTCTGGCCGGCGCCGATGCCGATGGTGATGCCGGGGTAGCCGGCGCTGATGTCGGCGGCCAGATCGGAGGGGACGAGTTCGAGCACCAGCATCGCCGCGCCGGCCCGGCCGAGTTCGCGGGCATGCGCGCGCAGGATTTGCGCGGCGGCGGCGTCGCGCCCCTGGATGCGGTAGCCGCCGAGGGCATGCACGCTCTGCGGCGTGAGGCCGAGGTGGGCGCACACGGGAATGCCGCGTTCGACCAGCGCGGCGACGATCGGCGCGGTCCAGCCGCCGCCTTCGAGCTTGACCATCTGCGCGCCGGCCTGCATCAGCGCCGCGCTGCTGGCGACGGCCTGCTCGACGCCGCCCTGGTAGCTGCCGAAAGGCAGGTCGGCGATGAGCCAGGCGCCGCGGTTGCCGCGCGCCACGCAGCCGGTGTGATAGGCCATCTGCTCGAGCGTCACGGGCAGGGTGGAGGCGTGCCCCTGCATCACCATGCCGAGCGAGTCGCCCACCAGCAGGCAGTCCACGCCACAATCGTCCAGCAGCCTGCCGCTGGCGGCGTCGTAGGCGGTGAGCATGGCCACCTTCTCGCCGGCCTCGCGCATCGCGCGCAGGCGGTGCAGGGTCACGGTTTTGCGCCCTGCGGCGGGCGCTGGGCCGCCACCATAGGCGGGAGGGGGAGTCTCAGTGGTCATGGCCGTGTTTGAAGATGCCAGCAGGGCGGGGCGCCGCGCTGCCTCGGGTGGGGGCGAGGACACTTGGAGGCGGTCCGGTGTCTTGTTTCTTGTGAGAGGTCGCCATTATGCGTGGCCGGACCTGGGGGCGGAAGGATCGACGGATGCCGCCCACGGGATCGTCAGCTCGGCGTGTAGGACAGGCGCACGTACAGCGGCGCATAGGCCTCGGCCTGGGTGATCTGGATCAGCCCTTCGCGCGCGAGTTCGAGCAGGGCGATGAAGGTGACCACGGCGTAGCCCGTGCCGCGCGCGGGTTCGAACAGGTCCTGGAACTCGGCGAAGCGCCGGTCCTGCAGGCGGCGCAGCACCTGGCTCATCACCTCGCGCACGGAGATCTGCTCGCGCGTGATGGTGTGGTGGGCGTTGAGCCGCGCGCGCTGCAGCACATCGGCCCAGGCGGCGCGCAACTCCTCCACGCTCACCTCGGGCAGCAGCAGGCGGGCGGACTTTTCCACCACCACCTGCACGCGCCAGAAGTCGCGGCCGGCCTGGGGCAGGGCCTCGATGTCCTGCGCCGCCAGCTTCATGCGCTCGTACTCCAGCAGCCGGCGCACCAGCTCGGCGCGCGGATCCTCGGCCTCCTGCCCCTCCGCCGCGGGCGGACGCGGCAGCAGCATGCGCGACTTGATCTCGATCAGCATCGCCGCCATCAGCAGGTACTCGGCGGCGAGTTCCAGGTTGTGCTGGCGGATCTGCTCCACGTACTGCAGGTACTGGCGCGTGACCTGGGCCATCGGGATGTCGAGGATGTTGAAGTGCTGGCGCCGGATGAGGTAGAGCAGCAGGTCAAGCGGACCCTCGAAGGCTTCGAGGAAGACCTCCAGCGCGTCGGGCGGGATGTACAGGTCCTGCGGCAGCTGGAACAGCGGCTGGCCGTACAGCCGCGCCACGGCCAAGCCGTCCACGGTGGCGGGCGTGGTGTCGGCGGCGGACGGGGCGTCCACGGCCCATTGCTCGGGCGTCATGGGATAGCCAGGCGGCGCTCAGCGATGCGGCGCGGCCCCATCCGCGCCGGCCCGCTCAGTCCTGGCCGTACACATAGGGCTTCTGCGGCACGCGCGCGGCGTCGAAAGCCGCGCGCAGCTCGGCATCCTGCGGCTTGTCCCACAGCAGGGCGCGGCCTTGCTTCTGCCTGGCTTCCAGCTCCGGGTTCTGCACTTTGAGGCTTTGCAGGAAGCGCGTGGCTTCCGAGACATAGGGTTTGACGACCAGTGGCATGGTTTGAAGTCTCGTTGTCGGCGAAAGCAGGAATCTTAGGGCGCGCCGCCCGGACGCTCGCAAATGCGTGCCGGAGTCGGCGAAAACGCGGGAACGCCTGGGCCCCGCATGCCTGCCGCCGCAAGCGCCTGTTGCGCGGCAAGCCAGGCGGCATCGGGCCGCGGCACGACCCCGTTGCCGCCCAGGGCTCGGCTGATGGCCGGGTCTTCCGGCGTGAACAATTCGGCCCCGGTGCTGGTGAACAGCATCACCAGGGGGCGGCGCAGGGCCGCGGCCAGATGGCTGAAGCCAGTGTCCACGCCGACCACCAGCGCGGCGCCGGCCAGCAGGCGGGCCATGTCGGTGATGCCGCCGCGGTCGGCCAGTCTGGCGCGTCCGGCCGGCCAGGCGGCGATGAGCCGCTCGGCGCGGTCGCGCTCGGCGGCGTTGCCCCAGGGCAGGACCAGTTGCAGGTCTTGCGCGATGAGCCGTTCGCCCAGGACCCGCCAATGTTCCACCGGCCAGAGTTTTTCCGGCTTGGAGGCGCCGTGCGCCAGCACCGCGTAGGCGGGCAGCTCGGGGTTCGATGCCGGAAAGGCGTGGCGGATGGCGTAGTCGACCGGCCGACGGGTATCGGTGTCCAGCACGGCGCGGGCGAACAGCCGGCGGCCCTCGGTGCCGTGGATGCCGGGCGGGCGGGAGAAGTTCAGGTGGTAGGCGCGCGCGGCCAGCGGTTCGCCGCCGCAGTCCGGCGCCGAATAGCCCACGCGCAGCGGGCTTTTGGCCAGGCGGGCGACGATGGCGCTCTTGAGCACGCTGTGCGGGTCCCAGACGACGTCGTAGCGCCGCGCGCGCAGCGCGCGCAGCTCGGCCAGCAGCGCGCGCCAGCGCGCGAGCTCGCGCGGCGCCTGCTGCACGCCCTTGAGCGGCAGCGCAAACACGCGCCGCACCGCCGGGTGCTGGCGCGCGATGTCGGCGAAGCGCGCGTCGACCGCCCAGTCGATTTCGGCGTCGGGCCAGCGCGCGGCGATGTCGCTGACCGCCGGCAGCGTCTGCACCTGGTCGCCCAGCGCCGAGATCTGCACCAGCAGGATGCGCCGCGGCGCGGCTGGCAGCCCGTCGCGTCCCCAGCGCAGCGGCAGCACGGCACGCGTCATGCGTCGCGCCGCAGCAGCGTGCGGCCGAGCACGCGCTCGAGCACGTGCAGCGGCGAGGTGTCGGGCACGAGCTGGTCGGCCGGGTCGAGGTAGAAGGTCTGTTCCATCATGTGCTGGCCGCGCATCACCGCGTGCGACACCTGGTCGGAGTACACGACCCAGGTGCTGCCGGGGGCGAAGTCGACCGCGGCCTGCGGCGCGTCGCGCTGGTAGTCGAGGTCGGCCTTGGCCAGGTCGTGCAGCTGCAGCATCATGTGGTCGTAGGGCGTGCGCGGCGACTTGGTCACGCGCAGCGCGCGCAGCAGTGCCGCGCTGCCCGGCCACGGCGCGCGCAGACGCGGCGCCATGCGCTCGACGAGGTCGGCGAAGGGCTCGCCGACGCGCCACGCGCGCGGCCGGCCGTCGCGGTTCAGGTTGTGGAACACGCGCAGCAGGCGCACGCCGGCCATCGGGTTCGACGGGAAGGCGTCGACGTGCAGCCGCGCGTCGTCCTTGCGCCACGAACTCGGCCGCCCCTCGACCGCGAACGGGCGCAGCGACGCGTTGCCGGCGCGCAGCCGGCCGCGGTACTGCGGGAACAGGCGCTCGACCAGCGCCTGCGCCTGCTCGGCGTAACGCGCGATCAGCTCCGCCAGCTCGGTCAGATCGGCGGCGTCGCCGCGCGCGCCGCGCAGCCGGCCCGAGCGCAGGCTGATGTTCTTCGCCTGGCCGTCGCTCCACGCCGGGTCGAGGAAGCGCTCCTCGCCGGGGCGCAGCGCGAAGGCCAGCGCGGGGAAGTGCAGCACGTGGCCACCTTCGACCAGGTGCTCGAGATGGGTGGCGGCGCCGGCCGCCCCGTCGCGGTCGTCGAAGCTGCGCAGCACGTCGTTCGGGGCGGGGCTGTGGGGCATCGGGCGGGTCCTCGGGTCAGCGGCGGCGGCTTCAGCGAACGCGCATGCCGGGCTCGGCGCCGGCGTCGGGGTCGAGCAGGTAGATGCCCGGGCGCGCCTTCCCGTCGTCGGCGCTGGCGGCCAGCACCATGCCTTCGCTGACGCCGAACTTCATCTTGCGCGGCGCCAGGTTGGCGACCAGCACGGTCAGCCGCCCGACCAGCGCGGCCGGCTCGTAGGCCGACGCGATGCCGCTGAACACGGTGCGCTGGCGCGGCTGGCCGTCGGCGTCGCGCTCGCCGGCGTCGAGGGTCAGGCGCAGCAGTTTGGTCGAGCCGTCGACCGCGGCGGCGTCGACGATGCGCGCGATGCGCAGCTCGACCTTGGCGAAGTCGTCGATGGTGATGGTCGGCGACGGCGCGGCGGCGCCGTTCGCGGCACCGCTGGCCGCGCCGTTGGCGGCGGCGGCCGCCGGCGCCGCAGCCACGGGTGCCGCGGCCACGGGCGCCGCCGGCGCGTCGAACAGGCGCTCGAGCTGGCGCGCGTCGACGCGCTGCATCAGATGCTGGTACGGGTTCACGCGCGCGGGCAGCTCGGTGGCGTCGGACCAGACGAAGTCGCGCGGCAGCCCGAACAGTTCACGCGCGACGCGCGCCGCGGTGGCCGGCAGCACCGGGGCCAGCAGCACGCTGAGCTGCCAGAAGCCGGCCAGCGCGCGCGAGCACGCGTCGTGCAGTTCGGCGCGGCGGTTTTCGTCCTTCGCCAGCACCCACGGCTGCGCGGCGTCGAACGCTTCGTTGATGCGGTCGGCGTGGGCCATGATCTCGCGCAGCGCGCGGGCGTACTCGCGCGCGTCGAGCGCCGCGGCGACGTCGTCGGCCAGCGCGCGGGCGCGCTCGCGCAGCGCGTCGGTGGCGCCGAAATAGCGCAGCTCGCCGGCGAAGTGCTGGGTGATGAACTTGGCCGCGCGGCTGGCGATGTTGACGTACTTGCCGACCAGATCGGCGTTGACGCGGGCGACGAAGTCCTCGGCGGTGAAGTCGACGTCCTCGACGCGCGCGCTGAGCTTGGCCGCCAGGTAGTAGCGCAGCCATTCGGGGTTGAGGCCGAGCTCGAGGTATTTGAGCGGCGAGATGCCGGTGCCGCGACTCTTGCTCATCTTCTCGCCGCCGACGGTGACGAAGCCGTGCACGTTGATCCGGCTCGGTGTCTTCAGCCCGGCGAAGTGCAGCGTGGCCGGCCAGAACAGCGTGTGGAAGTAGACGATGTCCTTGCCGATGAAGTGCACCTGCTCGACCGCGGGGTCGGCGATGAACGTCTCGTAGCTCTGCGTGGTGCGCGACTCGGGGTGCCAGTGCGCGGCGGCCTGGCCCTTGTCGAAGTGGTTCTTCAGGCTGGCCAGGTAGCCGATCGGCGCGTCGAGCCAGACGTAGAAGTACTTGCCCGGCGCGTCGGGTACTTCGATGCCGAAGTAGGGCGCGTCGCGCGAGATGTCCCAGTCGGCCAGCCCGCCGTGGCCCTCGGCGTCGGTGGCGAACCACTCGCGCACCTTGTTCAGCACTTCGCTCTGCAGCCGCGGCGCGCCGTGCGCGTCGCTGCCCTGGGTCCACTCGCGCAGGAAGTCGACGCAGCGCGACGACGACAGCTGGAAGAAGAAGTGTTCGCTGCGCCGCATCTCCGGCGTGGCCCCCGACAGCACCGAATACGGCTGGCGCAGCTCGGTCGGCCCGTACACCGCGCCGCACACTTCGCAGGCGTCGCCGTACTGGTCGGCGGCGTCGCATTTCGGGCAGTGGCCCTTGATGTAGCGGTCGGGCAGGAACATGCCCTTGACCGGGTCGTAGAACTGCTCGATCTCGCGGCTGGCGATCAGGCCGGCCCGGCGAAGCGCGCGGTAGATGTCCTGCGCCAGCGCGTGGTTCTCCGGCGCGTCGGTGCTGTGCCAGTTGTCGAAGCGGATGTGGAAGCCGTCGAGGTAGCGCGGACGCCCGGCGGCGATGTCGGCGACGAAGCGCTGCGGGGTGACGCCGGCCT